>ERZ1026810.29-NODE-29-length-125315-cov-14.690609_pt1 | contig 125315 bp, 111 predicted proteins | sample MGYA00520872_ERZ1026810 | MGnify/ENA primary metagenome ERZ1026810 (study PRJEB33270, sample SAMEA104284477) | anaerobic digester metagenome | biome: Anaerobic digester microbiome; feature: mesophilic sludge digester; material: Anaerobic digester biomass... | reverse complement strand
TTCCTCATAATATTCCTGACCTCTGTTGAAAACTTTAAAATCACTGAAGTCCCGCACATCTTCTTCAGTAATTCCTGCCAGGCATTCTATAATTGATTCTGTGACTGCATCAAAGAGGTATTCTCCAAATGTTTCCTTCATTTGCGATTTATTTAAAATTCAGATTCAGCCTAAAATTAATACTTTAACTTCATAGATTTTACAATGACTCTCCCGGAGTCTGGAAACTTATTATCCGGTTATTTTTGTTGATGCCATTCATGTCAAGGTCCACCGCAAGCGTAGTGTTGAGAATGAGGTTTTCTATCTTGTCCCGGGCGTAAAGGAAAACAAGATTCAGAGAAGTGCCTGACATAACTAAAGCGTAATATCTTCTCCAGGGTTCGTTATGGGGCTAAAGGAGTGATAGCAGAAGATCTGAGTTGTCTGAAAAAGAGAAAAGAGTTGACAATAATCATTTCGATATCTCTTTTAATTAACATAATTTGCACCTCTGTATGATGATTTTAACGAGATAATATTATGTCTGATCCCTGTTGTCCCAACATTGGTGGATGCAAACTGGTGAACGATCCGGAATTCCCCATTGATGAAATTAGCAGGGAGCGATATATTGAATCGTGGTGCCATGGGTGCACTCCGGGTTATGAGACTTGCAGGAGATTCATTATCAGTAAAACTCTTCACTTTTGTCCCGACTTTGTTTTGCCTGATACATCCACACCACTTGATGAAATCCTGGATAGAATAGAAACTGAAAGCTGATAAGCTGAATAACTGTTAGTTATGCCACAAATTGAAATTGAAGGAAGAGTATTTGAAGTTGACGGGGACGGATTTCTTGTAGATCCTGACCTGTGGAATGATGAAGTAGCCGAACTGTTTGCGAAGAGTGACGGAATCGAGGAGATGACCGATAAGCATTGGGCTGTTGTCAGAGTAATAAGAAAACATTTTGAGGAAAACGGTAACGCTCCGATGGTCAGGGTGTTATGCCGCGATTCCGGGGTGAGGCTTAAAGAGGTTTATGAACTGTTCCCCCTGGGTCCGGCCAGAGGTGCCTGCCGTATTGCAGGATTACCCAAACCGGATGGATGCGTATAACAAACCGGCAGATGGAGTGGTTCAGAATTTTGGCGCTGATTTCAGCCGCAGTCTGCCTGACTGCATTGCTCTCTCATTTTATCAGAATTGTCAGAGCAGGGAAGCCTGTTGATTATGCCCTCAGGGCTGGAGATACAACACGGGGTATAATATATTCGATATCGGGGGCAATGAGTCCGACAAAAAAGGAATCGGCCTATCTTCACCTGCCCACCTATACCGCAGGAATAATATATCACCTGGGAACCTTCCTCTCTCTGTTGCTTTTTATAATATTACTGGCAGGGTTCACCCCTTCAGGGACTTTGAGTCTGGTCATATCACTCCTGCTGGCAGTGTCAACCCTGGCCGGATTAATGATCTTGGTGAAGAGGTTCCTGAATAATGAATTGAGGTCACTTTCCAATCCCGATGATTACATCTCGAATTTGCTGGTTACCCTGTTTCATCTCATGACAATTGCTGCTCTTAATTTTGAGGGGGCCAGGATTTTCTATTTCCTGGAAGCCTCTCTCCTGATGCTTTACCTGCCGGTTGGCAAGCTCCGGCATACGATATATTTCTTCGCCGCAAGGTATCACCTTGGCTATTTCTTTGGATACAGGGGAACATGGCCGCCGGTAAAACAATAACACTTCAATGGGAATGACCGCTGAACAGAAGAGACAGAAAGCGCTTGAGGTAATAAGCCGCAAAGACAACGGCAGGCTTCTCACATACCTGAACAGTTGTGTCCACTGCGGGCTATGCGCCGAGAGCTGTATCTTCTACCTTACCACCAAGGATCCGAAATACATACCGGCACGGAAGGTTGATCTGGTAGCTTCTGTTTACAGGAGATACAACACTCTGACCGGCAAGCTGGTTCCCGGACTGACAGGAGCGAGGGAGCTTGACGGGGATACAATAAAAGAGATGATTGACATTCTGTATGGCGCCTGCACAATGTGCGGCCGATGCACAATTCACTGTTCAATTGGCATTGACATAGCTGATGTTGTACGGGCAGGCCGGTCAATGCTTGCCACGATGGACCTTGTTCCGGCTACTCTTCAGAGTACCGTAATGGCAGCCATTGAAACCGGGAACAATATGGCCATACCGACGGAAGACCTTGTTGATACAATCAAGTGGCTGGAGGAGGATCTGCAGTTTGAGCTCGATGATCAGAATGCAGCAATTCCTCTTGATGAACCGGGGAAAAAGATTATTTATACACTGAATCCAAGAGAACCGAAATTCTTTCCGCTTTCAATTTCGGCAATGGCAAAAGTATTCTATATGGCTGGCGAAAGCTGGACATTGTCTACAGAGATGTATGACGTTACAAACTATGCATACTTCTCAGGAGATGACACCCTTGCCGCTGAAATTGTCAACCGGCTTGAGGAGGTGACTTTGAAGCTTGGCGCCGGGAAGGTAGTGCTTGCGGAGTGTGGCCACGGTTCAAGGGCATTCAGATGGGAAGGGCCCAACTACATTCACCGGAGATACCTCTTTGAGGTGGTTACTTCCATTGAGCTGCTAAAGGAATATATTGATACCGGACGTATCAAGCCTGACAAGTCAAAAAACAAACGAAGGGTCACCCTTCACGATCCATGCAACCTGGTGAGAGGAGGCGGTATAATGAAGCAGCAGAGGGATATCCTCAACAGCTGTGTCACTGACTTCGTTGAGATGACTCCCTGTGGTAACGACAACTACTGTTGCGGAGGCGGAGGGGGACAACTGTCGATGAGCGAGTATAATGAAAGGCGCATGTCTGCCGGCAGGATAAAGGCCGACCAGATAAGGGCAACGGGCGCCGAGATAGTTGTTACACCCTGCCATAACTGCGTGGACCAGCTTATACAGATTAACCAGGCATATAAACTCAATGTACAGATAAAGACGATGGCAGAAATAGTTGCTGACGCGCTATAAATGCATATCGCGAAAACTTTCAAAATACAACCCGATGAGCAAACTTATCTATCTTGACAATTCAGCCACCAGTTTTCCGAAACCTGATGTTGTTTATGACTTCATGCACAGTTTTTACAAAAAGCATGGCGTGAATCCGGGCCGGTCGGGCTTCGACGCAGCCCTTGAAACAGAAGAGGTTGTTGCGAACACCAGGAAGATGTTGACAAATCTCTTCAATGGCGGTGGAGATCATAACAGACTTACTTTCAGCTATAATGCAACCGATTCGCTAAACCTCGTGCTTCAGGGACTGGCCAACAGCGGCGATCATGTAATCACCACCATGCTGGAACACAATTCAGTGTTGAGGCCCTTGTACCATATGCAGGAGGAAGGAAGGATTGATGTAACCCATATTCCTTTCAACAGTGACGGGTTTGTTGATCCCGACGATATCAAAAAGGCTGTCAGGAAAAACACCAGGATGGTTGTTGTCAATCACTGTTCGAATGTGATAGGTACTGTGCAGCCGGTATCGGAAATAGGTAAAATCTGCCGGGAGGCCGGATTGTTATTTGTGGTTGACGGCAGCCAGAGCGCAGGAGCGATTCCCGTTGACATGCAGGCCATGAATATCGATGCTTTCATCTTCACCGGTCACAAGTGCCTTATGGGGCCAACCGGAATTGGTGGCTCATATGTCAGGGAAGGTGTTGAGATAAAACACACCCGTTACGGAGGCACAGGTGTACGTTCAGCTTACCCCCGGCACCTCGATGAATACCCATACCGGCTTGAGACGGGTACACTTAATCTTGTTGGTGTGGCAGGGCTGAATGCAGGCGTCAAATGGGTGACCGAACAGGGTATGGAAAACCTTCACCGCAAGGAGATGGCTCTTTGGAGCAGGCTGAAAGCCGGTATTGAGAAGAATGAAAATGTGATAACCTACTGTGCAGGAAGTGCAGAAAACCACAACCCTGTTCTGAGTTTCAACATCGAAGGATTTGAAGCGGGTGATGTCGGTACCATGCTTGACGTTGACTATAACATTGCATGCCGTACCGGTTTACAATGTGCCCCCCTGGTTCACAGGCACCTGGGCACAGAGGAGATACATGGCACTGTCAGACTCAGTATAGGTCCATTTACTACTGAAGAAGACGTTGACGCAGCCATAGAGGCTGTCGCAGATATTGCATCACTGAGAAGGTAGCTGTCAGCTACCCGGTTATTCATTTCTCAATGCTTCAATAGGATCAAGCAGGGATGCTTTTCGTGCCGGATAGACGCCAAAAAACATCCCTACCACTATTGAAAAGAGAAATGAATAGAATATTGACGGAACTGAAATAATCAGATTCCACTTCGTTGCCAGACTGACTATTACTGATACCACTATTCCTATCAGGATTCCTATTACTCCTCCGCTTATGCTGAGGATTGAAGATTCAATTATAAACTGCACGAGAATATCAATTTTACCCGCTCCCACAGCCATCCTTAAACCTATCTCATTGATCCTTTCCCTTATGGCAATCAACATAATTGCCAATATCCCGATGCCTCCGACAAGCAGTGAAATACTGGCAATACCCACGATCAGTGATGTAAAAGTATCTGTGGTCTCTTTCTGTGCCTCAAGTAATTCAACCTGTGTCTGAATTGTGAAATCGTCAGGTTTTTGCAGCCTGTTAAGTCTGTGTCTCTCACGCAATAGTTCTGATACCTGATCAACTGCATTCTGCATTTTTTCAGACGATCTGGCCTGAACGTAAATTGTATTTATATATGTCAGGTTAAAAACTCTTCGCAGGGCAGTCTGCAGGGGTATGAAGATCTGGTCATCCTGATCTGCCCCGTTCATATCTACCCCTTTTGATTCCATTACCCCGGTAACAATAAATGTTACTTTTCCTATACGGATGGTCTCACCAAGAGGATCACTCTCCCCAAAAAGGTTTTTTACAACTGTCCGGCCCATAACAGCATATCGCATCGATGCCCTGTTATCCTCTTCCGTAAAAAATGATCCCGTTTCAGCACGGAAATTCCTGACTCTCTCAAAATCAGAAGTTGTACCCGTAATAGTTGTATTAGTGCTAAGGTTCCCAAATTTAACCTGCATACTCTTTGTCTGAACCGGAACAGCATATTTTACGTCAGGACATTCATCAGCTATAAATTCTGAATCTCTGATTGTCAGGGTAGTAGCAGTGCCCGATACCTGTTGCCGTCCTGCAGTTTTCCGCACCTGTCCGGCATTAACGATGATGAGGTCGGTTCCCATTGATTCAATAAGTGAAAGGACCTCTTTTTGTGCACCGTTACCAATTGCAACCACGATAATTACTGCCGCTACTCCTATTATTATTCCAAGCAGGGCAAGAGCTGTCCGCAGCTTATGTGCAAGAAGCTGATTTCGCGAAATTCTTATGCTCTTTGTAATCTTCATGATTATAAAAAAGGAACATCCGGATACTCCTTTTCAATTGGTTCTTATCTGAGGGCATCAACGGGCTGAAGCCCGGCAGCCCTGCGGGCCGGCTGAATTCCTGCAATTATGCCTATTATTGTAGAGAAGATTACTCCGGTGAGTATGCTTGCCCAGGAAACAGAGACAGGCGTCTCCATTACAATATTCATGATTTTGGCTCCGAGTACGCCCAGCAAAACACCTATGATCCCTCCCAGCAGGGTAACGGCTGCTGCTTCCAAAAGAAACTGATTCAGAATATCACCTCTGTTTGCTCCCAATGCTTTTCTTAAACCAATCTCTTTTTTCCGCTCATTTACCGATATGAACATTATGTTGGCAACAACAATACCTCCGGTTATCAGTGAGATTCCGGCCAGTAAGGCGAGAAAAACATTGAATGTACCTGATATTTTCTCTGCTGTTGCAGTTATCTCATCCGGTGTTGTAACTATAAAATCATCAGGTAACCCCTCAACAATATTATGACGTTCCCTGAGAAGTGATCTGATCTCTTCAGCTGTTTTATTTACATCTGATGAACTTTTCAGGAGAATCTTGATTCCTGCCAGGTAATCAACATTTGCCACACGTCTCAGAAAAGTTGTTAGCGGAACCTTGATTCTGTTATCCATATCTCCACCTGACGGACTGATACCTTTTGAAACCAGTACTCCCTTGACTTCAAACTGCACATTGCCAACCTGAATTATCTCTCCTATAGGATCTTTATCACCAAATAACTCTCTCTTAACTGTAGGACCGAGCAGACATACCCTGTTCAGGGAATTCATGTCCTCTTCGGTAATAAATTCTCCCTCAGCAGCATCCCAGTTCCAGACATATGCCCATGCAGGAGTTACCCCAAACATAGGAGCAGTTGTTGATTTTTCAAACCAGGTTATAGTTGACCCCTTGCGGTTAAATGGGGCAACTTCATCAATGGCGCGTATCTCACGCTTGAGATATGCAGCATCATCAAGGGTTAGAGTGGTAACCTGTTGACTCGACGAAGTCTGTTGTGACGTTGTAGCTCCGGCCCTGGCATGTATCATCAGGCTTTCAAGTCCGAATTTCTTAACCCGTTCCATTACCTGGTTTTTGGCTCCCAATCCAATAGATACAACCATTGTAAGAGCAAGTATTCCTATAACAATCCCGATCATCATCAGGAAAGAGCGCACCTTGAACTTTGCCAAATTCTTCAGTGCATTTATCATTATTCTCCTGGTTTTCATTCTACTCCTCCTTTAATAATTTTGTGAGTTCTGATGTGGCATTTTTCTGAGATCTGTTCACCTCATCACTGACTATTAAGCCATCAGAGATCTTGATAATCCTTCCGGCATGATCAGCTATATCCTGTTCATGTGTAACAATAACTATTGTCCTGCCCTGATTATTCAGTTTCTGAAAAAGAGAAATGATTTCATAACTTGATTTCGTGTCCAGATTCCCCGTCGGTTCGTCCGCAAGAATTATTTCAGGATCATTTACCAGAGCCCGGGCAATTGCCACACGCTGTTGCTGTCCGCCGGATAACTCATTGGGATAATGGTATATTCTGTCACCAAGTCCGACAGACTCGAGTGCCTCCCTGGCCAGTTTTGAAATATTTGTTTTGTCAGAATAGATGAGAGGTAGCTCTACATTTTCAAGTGCATTTGTTCTTGCAAGCAGGTTAAAGGACTGGAATACGAACCCGATCTTTCTGTTTCTGAGAAGAGCCAGTTCCTGATCTGTCATGTTTCCAACCTCAGTGCCTTCAAAATAGAGTTTACCCTGTGTTGGCTTGTCGAGGCAGCCCAGGATATTCATCAGCGTTGATTTTCCTGAACCGGAAGAGCCCATTATTGCAATCAGCTCTCCCTTTCTGATCTCAAGGGAGACATTGCGCAGGGCGGCAATTTCACCAGTTGCGTTTTTGTTGTAAATCTTACTAAGCTCAACGGCTTTGATAATTACATTTCCCATAATGTTTTCCATTTAGTATATTCTCTGGTCTTGTCATTGCTTATTCAGGCAACAGCACTGTTTCTCCTTCGTTCAATCCGTCAACCACCTCGGTAAAACTACTATTATACCAGCCTGTCTTTATTTTTCTTGATACCGCCGTGCCATTCTCCAATACTGTTACAAACCGTTCTCCCCTTTCCCTGATTATCGCCTTTGACGGAATAGCAATTACATTCTTTCTGGTTTCCAGATGAATTGTAACAGTAGCTGTCATCTCAGGCCTGAGAATTTTGTCCTTAAAATCAATTATTTCAACAACAACTATATAGTTTACCACATTGTCCTGGATAACAGCTTTAGGATATATTGCCGTAACATTTCCTTTAAAATCAGTATCTGAGTAGGTATCGACAGTAAATGTGGCTTCCTGTCCGATCAGGATTTTACCTATGTCGGTCTCATCAACATAAACCTGTACCTCAAGGCGGGTGAGGTCAATTATATTGACGAAAGTCGGGGCAGCAAGACCTGCCATTACGGTTTCCCCCTCCTGTGTGGAGACCGATGCAATTACCCCTGATGTCAGGGCATAGATTGAAGTATAGGAGAGCTGAACTTTTGCCACCTCAGCATTTGCTTCTGCCTGTTTTAACTGTGCATCAGCTATTTTAAAGGCGTTTTCCGCGAGGTCATACGTCTGCCGGGAGATGTAGTTTTGTTCAAGCAGTGATGCCTGCCTCTCCATATTAAGCTTTGCATAATCATAATCAGCCCTGGCTTTATTGACAGCTGCCAGATTCTGATTCAATTTGGCTCTTAATTCTGCATCATCTATCTCTGCAATTACCTGCCCTGCCTGAACATAATCACCGATGTTTGCCCGAAGTTTTTTTACCACTCCTGATATCCTCGAACCCACCTTAACCTCTGCCCCTACTTTGGGCTTTATTATCCCCGTAGCAAGTACAGATGAACCGATGTCTCTCCTTTCGGCAACAACAGTCTGTAACTCCGTATTGCTTTTGTTGTCCTGCCTGAACAGGAATAACCACAACAGAATGAATGTTATAAATATTAGTATTATCCCGGCAATCAAGTGAGTTCGTTTCATTATTTATGATTTGAAGTGTTATCTGCCTATAGTTCTTTCCAGTTCGGCAAAGGAGATTTTATAATCCGCAAGAGCCTGAATATAGTTTTGTTCAATGGATACAAAAGTTGTCTGCGCATCAGTCAGCTGAATCATTGACCCGACACCTTCCTTGTATTCGCCTTCTGCCAGAGAAAGATTTTCCCTGGCACTCTCAAATGCTTTTTCTGAAGTCTCTATCCTTTCATATGATTCTTTAACTGCGAGCCAGGCATTCCAGACCTCCTGGCTTATCTGATGTTTTAAAAGTTCAAAATCCTTTTCAAGACCTTTAAGTGCATATTCCTCCTGACTGATACGGGCTTTTGTTGAAAACCCTTTAAACACCGGTACTGACAGAGTCATTCCCATCCACCAGTTTCTCTCCATGGCAGAAATTTCAGGCCCGGCATAGTTATAACTGGCATTTGCGCTTAATGAAGGATAATATCCGCTTTTTGCCACTTGTATATATTTCATTTGCGCATTCATGAGTGACTGATATCTCTTTAGTTCAGTGCGCAAACTGAATGCTTCATTCAAAAGGGAATCATAAGCCGGTAAAAAGTCCTTGTCAATAAGTGAGAGATCATCAACTAATCTGATATCATTATCTGCCGGCATACCAAGCAACTGATTGAGGTTGCCCTGAGCTGCCAGCAGGGTATTTGAAGCTTTTATCCGCTCCAGTTCTGCATTTGAAAGCTCAACTTCAGATTTAAGAATATCGGAACGGGTTGCCATTCCTGCTTTTTGTCTGGCATGGGCAAAATCAAGATGCAATCTGGAATTATTCACGGATTCTTCACTGCTTCTCAGTATCCATTCTGATTGAAGTATCCTGTAATATGCCTTTATAATATTAAATACAAGATCTTGCCTCAGAGTTTCATGATTATATCTGCTTGCCTGGTAATTGTCCTGCGAGGCACCATATGTTGCCTTTATCCTGTTTCCCTGAAAAATATTATATGAGAAATTAATTCCAGAACTAATATTATTATAGCGCTGACTGCCATTGTTCTTTGAATATGTATCTGCATCCGAATTCAAACTTACAGCAGGGTAATATCCGGATAATGCTTCATCTGTTTTTGCTTTCATTTCTTCAACAAGATATATTGAAGATTGAAGTCCGGGATTGTTTTTAAGTCCGAATTCAATACACTCTTTCAGATTCAAGCGGACTGAAACAGTATCCTGAGCAGACAAGTTGATTTCACTTAATAACAGTAGGTATATAAAAAAAAGAGAGAGAGGTTTCAGGTCTGTTATTCCGGGAATTTTCATCTCAAATAACAGTTGCATGCCACTCTTTTTCAGGCAAATTCTTGTCATGATGTAGTTTTGATTTTAAAAATATGATGGAGCCCACATAACTGAAAATTGTATAAACAGGTCTTTATGTGTTTGACAGATGTGGGTTTCATGAGTAATTGCATCCTATGATTGATCATAGTTTATCATTACTCAGATGCGGATTGGTTCAATAGGTTTAATCGCAATACCAAAAAAAGTAAACGCAATGGATACTTATTTGACCCTGTTAAACCATAGAATTAAAACCAGAAATAAAAACTGACTGAAATTCAGAATTTGCCGCTACCGTCCCAGCAATGGGTACACAGCTTTTCCCGGGGAAGACCGATGGCTTTTACCAGATCATCAAGTCGTTGAAACATAAGTGAATCCATTCCGAGATCCCTGGCAATCTCTTTTACCATTTTCCCGTACTTCTCTGAGTCAGGATCAAGATATTCTTCAACCTTCTTTTCATCTCCCTCAAGCCTGATAATAGCCTTGCGGGCAGCAAGCTCGAGGGTTGATCGCGACTGTGAAAAATTGAGGAACTGGCATGGATACAGGAGCGGCGGGCATGCTATGCGCATGTGCAGCTCAGCGGCGCCGGCATCGCGCAGATCACGGGTGTTGTTCCTCATCTGTGTTCCCCTGACAATGCTGTCATCAAGAAATATTATCTTCCTGCCCTTGATAAGCTTTTTGTTTGGAATGAGCTTCATCTTGGCCACAAGCTCACGCTGCACCTGCCTCTGCGGCGTGAAACTCCTCGGCCAGGTGGGAGTGTATTTTGAAAAGACACTCATATATGGCAGCTGTTTCTCATTTGAATAACCAATCGCATGACCAACACCAGAGTCGGGGACACCGCACACCAGGTCAGCCTTCACCGGATCACGCCTGGCAAGCGCAGCGCCGCAACCATAACGTATCTGCTCAACATTCCTTCCTTCATATTCAGAAGTGGGGAATCCGTAATAAACCCACAAAAAGGAGCAAATCTGCATCCGTCTTCCGGGTGCCTTGAGCCTCGTAAACCCGCTCGCACGTATGTGCACAATCTCTCCGGGCCCGAGATAATATTCAGTTTCAAAACCGGTATTCGGCAGAGAACAGGTCTCTGATACAACAGCCCGGGCCCCCTCCTTCATGCCAATAACCACCGGCGTCCTTCCGAGCTTGTCGCGCGCTGCAATGATGCCGTCAGTGGTCAGCAACAGCAATGAACATGATCCCTGTATCTTGTCAAATACATTTTCGATCCCCTCTACATAGGAATCTCCTTCACAGATAAGATTGGCAACCATCTCTGTGGGGTTGATGTTTCCCATGAAATTTTCGGTAAAATGCTTCTTGCGTGCCAGGAAATAATCAGCGAGTTCATTTATGTTCACAATCTTCGAAACAGTCACCAGGGCAAAACGGCCGAGGTGTGAGTCAAACAGTATCGGTTGCGGATCAGTGTCACTGATTATCCCCATCCCGCTGTTCCCTTTAAATTCCTTCAGCTCTGCTTCGAATTTACTACGAAAATACTCATTTTCAAGGTTGTGGATTCGCCTCCTGAATCCTATCTCCCTGTCATAGAAAACCAATCCGGCCCTCTTGGTACCCAGGTGTGAATGATAGTCCGTACCATAAAAAACATCATCAACACAACTCCTTTTGGAGACAGAACCGTAAAATCCGCTCATGAGAAAAAATAAGTGTGACTTTTATATAAATGTAAGGCGAAGATAATCAAACATGAGAAAAATTTGTTGTACTGTAATAATTGTTAATTTTACACCGGATTAAAATACAAACAAATGGAAAATCAGGAAAAATATCAGGCAGAACACGTTGAGCACAAGAAAGGCGCTCCGGTTGTCATGATTGTTTCAACCATAATTCTGACCCTGGGCTTAATTGCCCTGGTGGTCCTGTACTATAACCAGAAGAGTAAAATGGTTGAGATGGAGCAGGTGCTTACAGAAGAGAAAGACTCTCTGGCAAATGAGCTGCGCATGATGATGTATGGCTATGATACCCTTAAGACATCCAATGACACGCTGAATGCTGAGCTCCTGCGCGAGCGGACAAGGATTCAGAAGCTTCTTGAGGTCAACGCTTCAAATGCCCAGCTCATCAGGAAATACAAGGCTGAGATCAGCACCATGCGTGAAATAATGAAGAGTTATATTGTTCAGATAGACTCACTGAACACGCGCAACCAGATGCTCACTGCAGAAAACGTTGAGATCAAACAACAGATGACTGCGGTTCAGGAGACCAATGTCGAACTTGAAAAAGTGAAGGAAGAGCTGACATCCAAAGTCACGGTTGCCTCGATGATCCAGGCAAAAGATGTGGTTGCAGTAGCCCTCAACAAGAAACGCAAGGAGACCACTGAGTTGAGAAACCTCGACAAGGTACGCGTCTGCTTCACCCTGAGGGAAAACCCGATTGCTTCAGCAGGCAATAAGGTTGTTTACCTGCGAGTGGTGCGCCCCGACCAGCTGGTTATTACTCCTTCACCTGACAATCTCTTCGAGGTCAAGGGCGAACAGCTGATCTTCTCAGCCAACAGGGCCGTTGATTATGCAAACACTGACATCGAGATGTGTATTTTCCTCGACAATACAGGCGACTTTATAACAGGAACCTACGATGTCGAGCTATATCTTGACGGCGAAAAAATCGGAACCGGAGCCTTCTCACTGAAGGGAAAAGGCTGATCACAGATCTGCCAGCAATTCGGCAATAATATTATCAGACATCATTCTGCCCTGGTCTGTAAGGACCAGGGTATTTTTTTCCCTTTTCATCAGGCCGTAGGTGATATATTTGCCCGAGAGATTGACCAGGTAATCATGCAACTCCTTGTCGTAGAACTCCTCCACATGGATAAGATCAATACCCCACATCGTTCTCAGTGATGTCATTACATACTCATTGAACATCATTATCTTGTCAAGCTCCTCCCTCTCGCAGGGGATCTCGCCGCTGCTGACAGCCTTAATGTATTTCCTCACATCGGAGACATTCCACTGGCGTGAACGCCTGTCAAACGAGTGCGCCGAAGGACCAAGACCCAGATAGGGTATCTGCTTCCAGTATGAAGAGTTATGCCTTGATATAAACCCCTCCTTCGCAAAATTTGAGATCTCATAATTGACGAAGCCGTGCTCCCTGCAGTATCTGACAAGCAAAGAATACATGGCAGAAGAACTCTCCTCATCAATCTCTTTCAGCTTCCCCTCCTTCTTCATCCGGCCAAACCTGGTGCCATCCTCCACAGTAAGATGATAAGCCGACAGATGAGTAACGGGAAAAACAAGGGTCTTTTCCAGGTCAGCTTTCAGATCAACGGTTGTTGTTCCGGGAACGCCGTATATAATGTCAACGGAGACATTATTGATTCCTTCCCCGAAAATCATTTCGAGGGCCCTGACCGATTGGGCTGCATCATGCCTGCGGCCCAGGTAACGAAGGCTCCTGTCATCCCACGACTGCACTCCAAGGCTTATCCTGTTTACGCCGGCTTTCTTCAGTTCACCGGGCATGCCTTCAGAAACATCATCAGGGTTGACTTCGAAAGTTATTTCCGGATCACCGGAAAAAGGAAATATTTTTCTCAGGTCATTAATAATGGCTGCTGCTGTAGCAGGCTCAAGCAGTGATGGTGTGCCGCCGCCGAAGTATATGGTCTCCACGGTTTCTCCTTCCAGATAGGATGATCTCAGGGAGGCTTCACGTATAAGCGCCCTGACAAAATCACCCTTAAGACTGTCATCTGTTATACTGTAAAAATCACAGTAATTGCAGAAACTTTTGCAGAATGGTATGTGTATGTAAATTCCCGCCATTGATAAAATTTATACTTTAAAATTACAAAAGAATTAATACTAGTTTGTTATTTTCGACGTTTCAAAAGCAATCATGGTATATCTCTTTATAAAACAATATTATAAGAGTACAATAATAGGGTTGTTAATTCTGTGGCTCAGTCTCTCCGGAAGCAAGTCCCTGATACCGGGGCGGATGCTAAACATACCCTATCTTGACAAAATGGGGCATTTTGTAATGTACATGTTTTTCTCGGCTATACTTCTTCTTGATTCATGCCGCTGGCAAACAAGCCGTAACTTAAGATATATTATTTTGCTTATACCCCTGTTTTTCGGTGCTCTGATGGAGATACTCCAGATGACCACCACAACACGCAAGGCTGAGTGCATGGATATGGCTGCCAACATAGGAGGTATAGTGGCAGGCATCCTGCTGGCACATATAGCACTTAAAATCCTTGAGAGATTCAGATCTTCACAGACGGATCATTCCTGACCCTGGCAATTATCTGATCAACAGTTTTTGAACTAAAGAATTTTTCAAGACGCATCTTCTCTTCCCTGAGATCATTATGGAGAATGCACCTGCCATCATCGGGCTTATCAAAATTGCACCTCTCCCCTGTCACATAGCAACTGTCAAAAAAATCCCTTCCGTCAATGGCATCAATAATATCCATCAGTGTCAGTTTCTCTGCCGGAACCAACAGATAAAACCCTCCGTGGGGGCCCTTGGTAGACCGAAGAATCTTTTTGCGGGCAAGCACCTGCAGTATCTTCGCAAGATAAGGCTGGGGAATTTTCAAATTCTCAGATATCTCCTTAAGACCAACATTAACCTTTGTATCTGGTTTGGAGCCAATGTATAACACTGCCCTGATGCCATATTTACAGGTGGCTGACAGCATTTACACAGTTTTGATTGGAATCTTGTCAATGCGTCTCTTATGCCTGCCACCCTCAAAAGAGGTGGTAAGAAATACTTTTACAATCTGTATTGCTTCTGCTTCGGTGAGAAATCTTCCAGGAAGAGCACATATATTGGCATCATTATGTGACCTTGCCAACCTGCTTATCTCATTATTCCAGCAAACCGCTGACCTGATCGAGGCGTGCTTGTTGCAAGCCATGCTTATCCCGTTTCCTGATCCGCAAATGGTTATTCCATAATCATATTCACCATTCTCTACCGCAACGGCAAGCGGATGTGCATAATCAGGATAATCAACACTATCCTCTGAAAAACATCCAATATCCCTGACTTCGTACCTGCTGGTGATGAGCCAGCTCACGAGCTTCTCCTTCAGCCTGAAGCCCGCGTGGTCTGAGGCAATTATAATTTTTTCCAAATTGATTTTATATTTTCATACAAATATAAATCTGTAATTATAAAAAGAAAAGAAAACACGGAAGTTTGATTTGTTCATAACATGTAACCCGGGATTTGATTATTTGTTCATTCAATAAATCATAACCCGTGGTTGTCAACACCATGTTTTTTTACAATCAAATCAAAATGTTTTTCCTGATAATTGACAAATTACTTTCAACGTTTACCAAACAGTTTCCGCCATTGATTTACCTGTTTCGCATCTATTGATAAAACAAGTGTAACAATTGTTAATTACATCTCTAATTGTCTATATTTCAGAAAAGGTACATTTTTTGATGTGTTGAAAGGATGTTATTATTGATTTAACTCCCATTTTTGCAAATGAAATCGTAAAATTGTTTTAACAGAATTAACAGGATATTATAATCATTATAAAAATAAATTTTTAAAAATATTATTAATAAAATGGTTGTTGATAACAACATAATAGAGAAAATAAAAGCTCTCAGAAAAGAGAAAAATGCAGTAATATTTGCTCACTATTATCAGACCTCAGACATCCAGGCCATAGCTGACTTTATAGGCGACAGTCTTGCCCTGTCACAGAAGGCAGCTGAAACAACGGCTGATATTATCGTTCTTGCCGGGGTTAAATTCATGGCCGAAACTGTAAAAATACTTTCGCCTGAAAAAAAGGTGATAATACCGGATCTTATGGCCGGATGCTCCCTTGCAGACTCATGTAAAAAGGAAGATTTTGAAGAATTCATAAATGATAATCCGGGAAGAACGGTAATCACCTATGTCAATACAACTGCTGACATAAAGGCTCTTAGTGACATTGCATGCACATCATCAAACGCAAAACAGATTGTTGAATCGCTCCACCAGGATGAAAAAATAATATTCGGACCTGACAGAAACCTGGGCAATTACATAAAAGAGCTTACAAAGCGTGACATTCTCGTATGGGATGGAGCATGCCATGTGCATGAGCAGTTCTCGCTTGATGCTATACTTAGAATGAAAAAGGAAAATCCGGGGTCAAAAATTATCGCTCATCCGGAATGTGAAAAGCCGGTCAGACTTGTAGCTGATTACATCGGCTCAACTTCAGGAATGCTCTCATTTGTCAGTAAGGATCCGGGAAAAGTATTCATCGTTGTAACAGAACCGGGAATACTTTATGAGATGAGAAAAGCGGAACCGGAAAAAATATTCATTCCTGTACCACCAAAATATTCAATGTGCGGATACAACGAATGTAATTTCATGAAGCTCATCACACTTGAAAAAATATATAAATCCCTTAAATTTGAAGAGCCGGAAGTGACAGTTGATGCTTCAATAATCGAATGGGCAGCAGTGCCAATAAAAAGAATGCTTGAGATTTCCGCTAAACTGGGGCTGTAAAATGAAGAAGATATATCTGATTATGTTGGTTTTTATTCCTGCGTTGCTGGCTGCGCAGCAAAACGTGCAACTGCAGGATGGATATCAGCAGTTCAGGTACCCGAATGGAAACATATCCAGTGAAGGATATATAAGAAACGGAAAACCAGACGGATACTGGAAAAGTTATTATGTCACCGGAGTGCTCAAGTCGGAAGGCAGGCGAACCAGTTTTCTCCTCGACAGCCTGTGGGTTTTTTATGACCAGGCAGGTGACACTATTGAAAAGATTAGCTACCTGCTTGGTAAAAGGAATGGCTATTCTCTGAAGTACAAGAAAGACCCGGTTTATGGAAATTATCTCTTCTCTTCAGAGCTTTATGCAGGTGACAGGAAGGAAGGCCTGGCAAAAATTTATTTTCCTGACGGGAAAATAAAACAGACCATACCCTATTCTGATAGCAAAAAGGACGGGCTTTCGCGCGAATATAACCATGATGGCAAAATCATTGCTCTTCTGGAATACAACAATGATTTTCTCATCAGTCGCGAACGAATAAACTACACTGATGCGTCGGGTATGAAACAGGGCGAGTGGCTCGATTTTTATCCTGACGGAAGCCGGCATATTGAGCGCAACTACCGTGACGATGTGCTTCATGGATATTACAAGGAGTATGATGAAAGGGGACGTCTGCTGGTCACACTGTTGTATGAAAGTGGCAAAGTGACCGGAACAGATATTGACAACAGCGCTGAGATAGATATACAGAACAGGTATGATGATTCCGGAAGACTGATCTATTCAGGCCCCTTCAAAGAGGGTATTCCTGTAGGGATACACCGCGAGTATAATAGTGACGGAACCATAAAGGGTGCACGAATATACAATGACAACGGGGTGCTGATATCGGAGGGCATAATTGATGCCGAAGGCAACCGCACAGGACCATGGAAGGATTTTTCTCCCGGAGGAACTCTTATCGCCGAGGGCAATTATACAACCAACAGGAGAACAGGACCATGGAAGTTTTACAACAGTTCCGGAAGGCTTGAGCAGGCCGGAGCATACAGCAGCGGGCGTATTGACGGCACATGGCGGTGGTATTACCCTGAAGGAGAACTGCTTCGTGAGGAAGATTATTACCAGGGAAAAAGGGACGGCAGCTATACGGAGTACACCCGCACGGGTGAGATAATTGCAGAAGGCTCATATGCTGACGGCGAAAGGAACGGACTATGGAAGGTAAATGCCGGCGACAATACCGAGGAGGGTGAATACATCCTTGGCCTCCGCAATGGTGAATGGAAATCATATTATCCTGGCGGAAAGCTCAGGTTCAAGGGAAACTACAGGCAGGGAAACCCCGAGGGCCATCATACGCTGTACTTTGAGAACGGCAGGACGAAAGAGGACAGGTACTACAGGAATGGCTTCCGCACAAAGACATGGAAGAAATATAATGAACTGGGCGAAATAATCCTTACCATCACTTATCGTGACGATATTGAAACCAGCATCAACGGTGTGCCCACAGGCCTGCAGAGCAGCATAAAGCGAATAAAGTGAAGGGAAAATGGAGGAACAGTTCAACCTGAGAAAAGAGATAACACAGGCCGGTGATGCAGAGCTTGAAAGGCAACTTCGTCCTTTGACTTTCTCTGATTTCAGGGGGCAACCGCGCATAACCGATAACCTGAATATTTTTGTCACAGCTGCGTTGCAGCGGGGCGAAGCTCTTGATCATGTGCTTCTGCATGGTCCTCCCGGACTGGGAAAAACCACCCTTGCTTCAATAATTTCAAACGAGCTCAGGGTCAAAATAAAGATCACGTCGGGTCCGGTCCTTGACAAGCCGGGCGACCTGGCGGGGTTGCTTACCAGCCTTGACGAGGGTGATGTGCTTTTTATTGACGAGATACACCGGTTGCATCCGGTGGTTGAGGAATATCTCTATTCCGCAATGGAGGACTACCAGATAGACATAATGATTGACAAGGGACCGGGTGCACGTTCGGTACAATTGAAGCTCAATCCGTTCACCCTGATAGGCGCCACAACCCGCTCAGGATTGCTTACAAGTCCCCTCCGGGCCCGCTTCGGCATTAAGTTCCATATAGAATACTACGATGCTGCTGTTCTCAAGGGAATAGTCAAAAGATCAGCATCGATAATGAATATAACAATAGATGAAGATGCCGCTGCTGAAATAGCATCGCGCAGCAGGGGTACTCCAAGAATAGCCAACGCCCTGCTGAGAAGGGTGAGGGATTTTGCCCAGGTAAAGGGCAGCGGCGCTATTGATCTTGACATAACAAGGTACTCGCTTGAAGCGCTTAATATTGACAAGCACGGCCTTGACGAGATGGATAACCGCATTCTGAGGACCATTATCGATAAGTTCAGGGGAGGGCCCGTGGGACTGAATAATGTGGCGACGGCAGTGGGAGAAGAGAGCGGCACCATTGAAGAGGTTTACGAACCGTTTCTTATAAAGGAGGGTTATATAAAAAGGACTCCCCGCGGCCGCGAGGCTACAGAACATGCATACAGGCACCTCGGGATAGTGAGAGGAAGGGAAGAAATGCTCTTCTGATAAGGTGACAGCCGCCGCCACCGAACCACCCGGCTGACAGCATTACCCTGAGACAACAGCTGCAATGTAATCACCCTGCGACGGCATCACCGTGCGGCAACACCAGTCATGGAACCACACGACTGACGGCATCATCCTGCACCAGCATCAGCCGAGGAACCGCCCTGCGCCAGCAGCCGCCAGCAGCAACAATCAGAGCTCTCTCAGGAACTTATCTTTTCAAGACCTTTCTGGTCAATTATCTTGATCTTGCGTCCGTTAAGCTCAATAAGACGATCGCTTTTGAACTCTGACAGAAGTCGTATAACAGATTCCGTGGCTGTTCCCACGATGTTTGCAAGTTCTTCACGCGTCAACAGGATACGGAGGTACTTCTGCTCGTCAAGACCAAAATCCCTCACAAGGCTGAGCAATACCTCGGCAACCCTTTCCCTTACTGTCTTCTGGGCAATATCAGTTATATATGAGTTGGCTTCGGCTAGCTCATGACATGTCAGTTTCACCACCTCAAAGGCAAAAGAGGGATTTGTCTTCACAAACTGTATGAGAAGCTCTGAAGGGATAAAGCATACCTGGCAATCTTCAATAACTTTTGCGGAGGTACATGCAGGTTCATTGCTCAGCACAGACCTGTATGCAATTATTTCTCCTTTCCTGGCAAATCTGATTATCTGTTCCTTACCGTCTATACCTGTCTTGAAAACCTTTATGATCCCGGAGTTGATACAATAGAATCCGCTGATCCGGTTACCCTCATGATAAAGGATCTCTCCTCTCTTGTAGTGTCTGAAATCCTTCTCGAAATTCAACCTGTCTGTCTCATCTCTTGTGAGAAAACGAAAAACCGAACTGCTTTCAAACGCGCACTTGTCACAGAATGATATGGTATAGTCATGCTGTTTCATAAATCTTGCCATAGTTTGACAAAGTTGGGCATAAATTCCTTAATATCATAAAATTTCAGTTCGGAAATGCTTCAGAAACCTTATATCATTTTCGAAATAAAGCCTAAGGTCATTAACCCCGTATTTCAACATGGTTGCCCTCTCTATTCCCATCCCGAAGGCATAGCCCGTATATTTTTCAGAATCGATGCCGCAGGCATCAAGAACATTTGGATCAACCATACCACATCCAAGCAACTCGAGCCATCCTGTACCCTTGCATACGTTGCATCCTTTGCCGCCGCAGATGTTGCAACTTATATCCATCTCGGCCGAGGGCTCGGTAAAAGGGAAGAATGAGGGCCTGAGCCTGATGTTTACATCTTTACCGAAAAGCTCGGTGGCAAAATAGAGCAGCGTCTGTTTAAGATCGACAAATGACACATTTTCAGCAACATACAATCCTTCAATCTGATGGAAGATACAGTGCGCCCGTGCTGAGACTGCTTCGTTGCGAAAGACCCTTCCGGGAGAAATGGTACGGATGGGAGGCTGCTGGTTTTCCATCACCCTGACCTGCACCGAGGATGTGTGTGTCCGCAGAAGCACATCATGAGGATCGGACTCAATGCCGGATTTCTTTTCTATAAAGAAGGTATCCTGCATGTCACGTGCCGGATGATCACTTGCAAAGTTGAGCATGGTGAAGACATGATTATCATCTTCTATCTCGGGTCCTACAGACACTGTGAAACCGATACGGCTGAAGATGCCGATAATCTCATTCCTGACAATGGATATGGGATGACGCGTGCCTTCAGCGAAAGGATAGGCAGGCATGGTCAGATCAACAGATGGACCTGCAACCTCAATCATTGCCAGGCGCTCCTTATGCTCATTGTATTTATTTGTTGCTGACTGTTTGAGATTATTGAGAAGCAGTCCGGTATCACGCTTCGCCTCAGGCGGAACGTTCCTGAATCCTTCAAAAAGCATTGATATCAGGCCCTTCTTGCTAAGGTAGGTTATCCTGAACTGCTCCAGAGATTCCTCGTTGTGAATATTGAATTCTTCGACCTCTTTGTTTAGTTCTGATATCCTCTCCTTCATCTCTGAATTGTCAATTATTTAAGAATTTTTACCTTGATGATTCTTATGTCATTCACTGGTCTGTCTCTCTGATCAGTAGCAGTACCCGCAATGGCATCAACAACGCTCATCCCCTCCAGCACCTCTCCGAAGACCGTATAGGAACCGTCAAGATGAACAGCGCCTCCGATAGTCTTGTATGCATCCCTGCGATATTCAGGCATAACATAGGCGCCAGCCTCTTCCATGGCCTCCTGTGCCTTAAGGCTTGCTGACTGCTGTATCTCATCCTCGTTGATTTCCTTTCCGGCCAGTTCTGCTTCACTGCGAAGTTCCTTAAGAGCTTTGTTGTAGAAATACTGATTGCGGGAGGACTCTATACGTTCTATAGCCTTTTCCAGCTCTTCATCATTGTAAACCTTTCCCTGTACGATGTAGAACTGTGTTCCGGAGGAGTTTCGTTCAGGATTGACATCATCGCCCATTCGTGCGGCAGCAACCGCTCCTCTCCTGTGGAAGAGGGAATCATTTATCTCTGCCGGAATAGTATAATCTTCAATTGCGGGAGATGAGACCTGGCGTGTGGAACCGTCACCGGTCTGAATCATGAAACTTTTTATTACACGGTGAAAAGTGACGCCGTTGTAAAAACCGCTTTCAGCAAGTTTGACGAAGTTGTCGCGGTGAAGCGGAGTGAGATCGGAAAGAGATATTACAATTTCTCCTTCGGTGGTCTGTAGCACGGCGCGTACGCCTTTCTCGTTACCTGCAGAGCAGCCGGCAATTATGATGGCTGCTGCAAGTGTCATGATGATACGGAATGGAGCCTTCATTTTGTTTTAGTTTACGTATGACAAAGATATATATTTGCAGTAAGAGTTAAGCATGAACGATATAAGCAAACTTGCAGGGCAGACTGTAATATACGGATTTGGAACGGTTGTGCCAAGATTCCTGAATTATGCCCTGCTGACTCCGTTTTATACGCGTATTCTTGGTCTTGAGCAGTACGGCGTTGTTACAGAGCTCTATGCATGGATGGTTCTGGCGCTGGTCATCCTGACCTACGGGATGGAGACAACCTATTTCAGGTTTGCCGGAAAGAAGGCAAATGCAGAGGTGGTGTACGGCACCGCGATGATTAGCCTCTTTACAACCTCGGCGATGTTCATCATGGCTGTCTCAATGTTTATTACGCCGATTTCCGGATTTCTTGGTTATGCAGAAAACCCGGAGTATATACGCATGTTTGCGTGGATAGTTGCCATAGATGCATTCTCGGCAATACCTTTTGCATGGCTCAGGAACAATAACAGAGCGGCTCTCTTCAGTGCACTGAAGATCATAAATGTGATTGTAACTATAGTATTGGCATTCTTCTTCCTGAAGATAGCTCCTTCTGTTGCGGAGAAGGGAAATAGATGGATTTACAAAGTATGGAGTCCTGATTTTCAGGTGGGATATGTCTTTGTAGCAAACCTGGCTGGTTCAGCAATTACTCTGTTATGTCTGACTCCGTTTATTTTCAGGATGAAGCCGGTGTTTGACAGGAGGCTGCTAAGAAAGATGCTGGCATACAGCTGGCCTTTGCTTGTAGGAGGTATGGCAGGGTCACTAAATGAAGTACTTGACAAAATTCTTCTTCGCAGGCTGATAGGAGGCGCTGAGGGGCTTGCCACTGTAGGACTGTATGGAGCAGGATACAAGGTAGGTGTGCTTATGTCGCTTTTCATCCAGATGTATCGCTTTGCAGCGGAACCATTCTTCTTCGACAAGGCAGGAAGCAAGGATGCAAAGGAGACCTATGCCATAACAATGAAGTACTTCGTGATAACGGCAGTGATACTGTTTCTTGGAATAAACCTCTACCCGGAGATTGTAAGTATCATAATAGGTGAAAATTTCCGGGAATCAATGAATGTTGTGCCGATTATAAGCATGGGATACCTTCTGCTGGGCATATACATCAATCAGAGTATCTGGTATAAGGTTGACGACAAGACAATTTATGGCGTGTGGATTACCCTTGTGGGCGTTGCAGTGACAGTTGGAGTGAACCTGGTTTTTGTACCTCTGTACGGATATATTGCTGCGGCATGGGCACATGTAGCTTGCTATCTTTCAATGGTTATTGTATCATACTTTGTCGGGCAAAAATATTATCCGATAGAATATGAGAAGGGTAGAATAGTTATGTACATAGCTCTGGCGCTTGCGATGTTGTTTATCTCCATGATGCTGTCAGGCGACAATAAAATAGTCAATGCAGTTATTGACACTATGCTGCTTTTGGTTTTCTTTGCCGTTGCTGAATACAGGGATAAGTACTTTACGATATTGTTTAAGAAAGGATCATGAAAATAAGGATAGTTAACAAGTCTCCACACCCTCTTCCAGCTTACGAGACAGAGCATTCAGCAGGGATGGACCTGAGGGCGTTTACCGGCGGACCCGTAACCATCAGGCCGATGGAGAGGAAGCTCATTCCGACAGGCCTTTACATTGAACTGCCAGTTGGATTTGAAGCACAGGTCAGGCCAAGAAGCGGTCTGGCTATAAGGCACGGAATCACTGTACTAAACTCACCTGGCACAATAGATGCTGATTACAGGGGAGAGATAGGGGTAATATTAATCAATACATCGGAGATTGATTATACAATAAATGACGGAGACAGGATTGCACAGATGATAATATCACAGTATGTAAAAGTGAAATTGAAGAAAGCTGAAAGTATTGAAATGACTGTGAGAGGCGAAGGAGGATTCGGACATTCAGGAGAAAAATGAGAAGTACAATCATACTGGTGGTGATTTTGCTGGCTGCAGCAGGATGTTCGGAGAAAGTGATTTCGCCCGTCATGAAAGGAGACAGGGAAACAAGGAGCGACAATCGTTATGACTATATACTTTCTGAGGCATTAAGACAGAAATATGTAGGTGAGTTGAGTGAAGCAGCCTCACTGTTCGAGAAGTGTATTGAGTTGGACAAATATCGGAGTGTGCCCTACTATGAGCTTGCTCAGATGTACTCAGCAGCCGGGATGAGGAATAAGTCACTTGAATATGCTTCAACTGCAGCAAGGCTTGAACCAGGAAATTACTGGTACCAGCTTGCATGCGGCTCTCTGTTCACACAGTATGAAATGAAGGACTCTGCTCTGGTTTATTTCTTAAGGGCAATAAAGGCTGACACCACTGCTGTGGAGGTTAAAGGAATACTGGCAGGAATTTATTCGGAAAGAGGAGAGACGGCAAAGGCTGATTCGCTCTTTAAGATTCTGGAAGAGGACGGAGTTCTTACTCCGGATATGTCACTGATGATGATATATGATCTTATTAGCATGAATAAGGTTGATGAAGCGGCAGAGAGAGCGATTAAGCTGCTTGAGCTGAATCCCGAAGAGACCCGCTACAGGGCATTGCTTGCTGATATTTACTATGAGAATGGATTGAAGGAGAAGAGTGACAGCATATACGCGGCAATTATAGAGGAAGATCCGGATAATATTGAATCACAATTCCTCTATCTAATGAACCTTGTAAACAGAAAGGAATATACTGGCATATCAGGGTTCCTGAGAAATATCTTCAGGAGTGAAGTGGTGGAGAGAGAAGGAAAGATTGCTGTTGCACGAAGAATGGCAGGTGATTCTGCATACATGAAGGAAAATGCTGAATCAATGATCGAAAGCTTGTTGTTGCTTGAGGAACAATATCCTGATGACGAGGAGGTTATATCACTGCGTCCGGCAGTTTATGAAGCTACTGACAAGATTGACCTGGCAATACAGAGATATGAGGAGATAATAAAAAGTATCAGGCAGGGTTTCTGGTTCAAGGAGAGGTTGATGATACTATATGCCCGGAAGAATGAATATAGTAAGCTTTATGAATTGGCTGGAGATTATTCCAGGGATAATAACAGGAGTCTGATTGGAAAGATATATTATGCTCTGGCTGCCATGGAACTGGGTGAATATAGTGTTGCAGGAAATGAGTTGAAGAAGGCAATGATTCTTGCCGGAAATAATAATGAACTGAAAGTTCAGGTTTTATCTCTGGAAGGAGACCTGCACTACAGGAAGAAAGATTTTGATGCTTCATATGCATGTTATGAGGAGGCCCTGAAGCTGTCACCTGACGACCCGCTGCTACTGAACAATTATGCTTACTTTCTTGCCGAAGGTGACAAAGACCTTAAGAAGGCACTGAAAATGATAATGAAGGTAATTGAAACTGAGAGCGGGAACGCTACATATGTCGATACTTATGCATGGGTTCTGTACAAGATGGGAAAATACAGGGATGCTCATCGGGAGATGGTCAGAGTTTTTGAACTAAGCAGCGATAGGGACCCTGAATTGCTTGAGCATATGGGATTTATAAAGAAAGCTGTTGGTAGATGTGAGGAGGCAGTTGTTTACTGGAAGGAAGCATTGAAGGAGGACAGCAAGAAAGCATATCTTGAGGAGGAGATAATAAAATGCCAGAAGCAGTGAAATACGCGGTAGTAATTTCATTGATACTCCTTATGACAGGATGTGCTGCCATGAAGAAGAGGAGGACAACTGTTAAGGATGAATTGGCTGCTGATGTCAGTTACAGCGCTGTCATGAGAGGTGTAACTTCAAATAATATTACCGGAAGAGGTTTTGAGATTCGTAAAGGGAGCATTGAACTTGAGGGTACCGAAGTAGAGGGAAAATTCGGGCTACTGGCAAGACTGAACAGCAAAGGCGATTTTTATGGCTCTGTCAGAGGTCCTTTGGGAATTGAGTTGGTAAGGATTCTTATGGTTGGAGATGACATAGCTGTAATTGACAGGTTTAACCGAAAAATTTACATTGGCAAAAAGGAGATGGTACTTAGGAAGAATGGAATGCCTTCTGATTTTATGACTATTATTTTTGGAGACATACCTGAAGAGGACGATGTTGAGATGATCAGTGCTGACAGAAATGAGATTGTTGTGTCATCAGGAAATGAGGATTTCAATAGGCTCATCACGATTTGCCTTGATTACATGAAGGTTTGCAATCAAAGGATTAATGCAAACGTCTCTGATAATGAGATTTACATGCAATTCGGCAAATTCAGTGTTTCTGGAGGTAAGAAATATCCATCGGAAATTATGATGGAGGAGAGAGAAAAAATGTTTCACGTGAAACTATCAATTGACGATTTAATTTATGGGTACGATTCTGACATTGAGTTCAGGCTGCCATCATACAAAAAGGAGTCATTTTGAAGCATCTGTTTGTAATATTGATATTGACAATCTGCACCGCTTCAATATTATCAGGGCAGAGTCGCTCAGAACTGGAGGAGATGAGGAAGAAGAATCTCCAGGAGATCGAGTATGTCGACAAGCTGCTGAAAACAACTGAATCACAGAAAAACGAGAGCCTGAATGAATTAAGGGTTATTGGAAGGAAACTGAATCTGCGTGAAAAACTGATTGCGGAGTTCGGACAGGAGATAAATCTTCTGGAGTACAGGATTGATTTAAATGCGCTGGCAATTGAGATGCTGGAGCAGGATCTGAATGATCACAAAAAGGATTATGAAAGATCAATATTGAGTGCATATAAAGCTACGAAGGGAATGCCTGCACTGGCTTTCATTCTCTCGGCAACTGACTTTAACCAGGGATACAAGAGGTTGAAATATATACAGCAGGTTGCCAGATACAGAAGAAACCAGGCTGAGACAATAGAGACCCTTTACTCACAGCTGCAGGCGACAAAGGAGAGACTGGAAAAGGACAGAAAGAACGTCAATGAACTTAAGAACAAAGAAGTAAGGCAAAGGCAAATTCTTAAGCAGGAGCAGGGAAGGAAGGAGAAACTGGTGAGCAGTCTGAGCAGGAAGGAAAAGCAGTTGAATCAGGAGCTTAATGAGAAGAGAAGAATAGCCAGACAGATTGAGAAGGAGATAGAGAAGCTTATAGAGGCCGAGAGGAAGAAAGGCGGTGCAGCACCGATGAGTGCAGAAATGAAGGTGATAAGTGAATCATTCGGAGAAAACAGGGGAAGAATCCCATGGCCGGTAGAACAGGGTATTATAACAAGTCATTTCGGAAGCCATCAGCATCCGGTTCTTAAGAATGTAATCGAAGATAATATCGGGATCGAGATCACGGCGAACGGTCCAACAAAGGCAAAATCTGTATTCAAGGGTGTGGTAGGGGGAGTGTTTGCCATTTCAGGGGCAAATATGGCAATAATTATTAGGCATGGTAAATACCTTACTGTATATCAGAATCTTGTAAATGTTGTAGTTAAGGAGGGAGATGCGGTTCTGACAGGACAGATTATAGGTGATGTCTTTGTGGATAATGGCGACGGTGGTAAGGCAAAACTAAAGTTTATGGTTTACGAGGAGAAAAAAAAGCTTGACCCGGAACAGTGGCTTACAAAAAAATGACTAAATTTTGCAACAAATAAATACCCTTGCAGTTAAAAAATAGTGATAGGTATTCTGGAATGGAAAGCATTACTATTAATTCAAACATTGAAAATTTACGCGCGGTAGAAGCGCAGGTAGATAAATTGTCAAAGAAGCTTGGTATCTCTGACGAGGTTTACGGCAAAATACTGATATCAACGGTTGAGGCTGTGAACAATGCTATATTACATGGAAACAAGGGTATTGAGACTAAAACAGTAAAAGTTGATTTTATAGCGGACGGTACTGTTTTCGAAGTAACCGTTACAGATCAGGGAGAGGGATTTGATTACAATCATCTGCCAGATCCTACCGACCCTGCAAATATTGAGAACCTTCACGGACGAGGGGTATTTATTATGAGGAGCCTTGCCGACAATATAGAATACAACCCTTCGGGTAATCAGGTAAGGATGAAGTTTAAATACTGAATCCGTGAGAGTAAGCTTCCATTACGATATCGAAAAATTCAGACTGCGTGAAAGCAGAATAATTAAAAAGATTCTAAATCGCATTGTTTCAGATGCCAGGCTCAGAACAGGCATCATTGACATTATCATGACAACCGATGAGAAACTGCATGGGATAAACAAAGAGTTTCTTGGTCATGATTATTACACTGATGTGATAGCCTTCAATTACAATAAGGGAAATACTGTTAACGGAGAAATTTATATCAGTGTTGACAGAGTCAGGCAAAATGCAAAAAAATTCAACGTACCCTTCAGATCAGAAATAAGAAGGGTAATTTTTCATGGATTGCTTCATTTATGCGGATATGATGACAGAGATGACGGGGGGAAGAAAATGATGTCTGAGATGGAAGAAATATATCTGGCCTTATCATATGCCGAATGATTTTACATTATGATATAATTGTTGTAGGCGGCGGTCATGCCGGCTGTGAGGCTGCACATATTGCTGCTGTTATGGGTGCAAAGACGCTGCTTGTTACAATGGATATGACAAAACTGGCCCGGATGTCTTGCAATCCGGCAATGGGCGGCATAGCTAAGGGACAGATAATCAGAGAAATAGATGCGCTTGGGGGCTGCTCTGCAATTGTGACAGACAGGTCAATGATTCAGTACAGGATGCTGAACAGAAGCAAGGGTCCTGCCATGTGGAGTCCGCGTGCACAGTGTGACAGGATGCTCTTTAGCATGGAGTGGAGAAAAATCCTGGAGAAGACCGATAATCTTGCAATATGGCAGGAGGTAGCTGACAGCATTATAATTGAAGATGGAAATATAAGGGGTATAACAACCACCCTGGGAACAGAATTGCATGCAGATGCAGTTATACTCACAAATGGAACATTCCTTAACGGGCTGATGCATGTTGGCTTCAACACAATGTCCGGAGGAAGGTCTGGCGACCCGGATTCACGCGGACTGAGTGAACAGCTCAGGGAGCTTGGATTCAGGGTTGAAAGACTGAAAACCGGAACAAGCGCACGGGTTGACGGAAGAAGTGTTAACTTCTCAGCTATGGTTGAACAAAAGGGCGACAATGAGGGACGATGCTTCTCATATCTGCACAACAGGGTTGACATAAAGAATCAAAAAAGTTGCTACATAACACACACGAATGAGATTGCTCATGGAATCATTCTTGAAGGTTTGAAATATTCTCCACTCTATACGGGAAGGATAAAAGGAAGAGGACCGAGATACTGTCCGAGCATAGAGGATAAGATTGTTACTTTTGCCGGGAAGGAGACACATCAACTGTTTCTTGAGCCTGAAGGATGGGAGACGAATGAGTATTATATAAATGGTTTTGCCAGCAGTTTGAAGCTGGAAACACAGCTTTCTGCCCTAAGGAAGATACGTGGGCTTGAGAACGTCGTAATTTACAGACCTGGGTATGCAATTGAATATGATTTCTTCCAGCCAACCCAGTTAAAACTATCTCTGGAGACAAAGAGGATTGGCGGGCTTTTCTTTGCAGGACAGATTAACGGTACCACAGGATATGAAGAGGCTGCGGCCCAGGGACTGATGGCCGGAATTAACGCTGTCAGGAGAATGCAGGGAAAGGAGCCTTTCATTCTCAACAGGGATGAAGCCTATATTGGAGTTCTGATAGATGATCTGGTTACAAAGGGTATTGATGAACCTTACAGAATGTTTACATCCAGGGCCGAATACAGGATTCTGTTGAGGCAGGACAATGCAGACGAGCGTCTGACACCAAAGGCTGCTGAACTGGGGACTGCCAGTAAGGACAGGATTAGAAGAGTTGAAGAGAAGTACAGGATGGTTGATGAGCTGGTTACATTTCTAAGAAATCACACTGTTTCACCTGAAGAGATCAATACATTCCTTAAGGAAAAGAATACAACTGAAATTAATCAGAAAATTAAAGCAATAGGTATTGCAACAAGGCCACAGATTTATCTGGAGGAGCTTCTTGACACAATGCATGTGGAGGAGAGGCTGAGTTACGGAAAATCTGAAAGAAAAAGTGAGATTATTCAGGCAGCTGAAATAAAGATCAAGTATTCCGGTTATCTAGAGAGAGAGAAGGGCGTAGCAGAAAAGATAAAGAAATTTGAAAGATTGAAGATACCAGAGGAAATAGATTATGATGAGCTGATTTCGATATCTACCGAAGGAAGAGAGAAACTATCAAGAATAAAGCCTGCGACGATCGGACAGGCTTCCAGAATCAGTGGTGTATCTTCATCTGATGTTTCTATTTTAATAATGTATCTTGGCAGATAATAATCAATGTTCCACGTGGAACATTATTTATTTATACATTATGAATATCGCAGGAAAAATAATTGATGTGCATAAAAAGCGCATTTATCCCGGGATTATCACTATTAAAGCCGGTAAAATTGAGTCTGTAACTGAGACCGAAGAGAGTCCTGATCATTTCATCATGCCAGGACTGGCAGATGCGCATGTTCATATAGAGAGCAGCATGCTTGTGCCATCTCATTTCGCAGAGGCTGCCGTAAAGCACGGGACAGTTGCGGTTGTAACGGATCCTCATGAGATAGCAAACGTGCTTGGGAAGGAAGGAGTGGATTTCATGATGGATAATGCGGAAGATGTACCGGTTAAAATAATCTTCGGAGCCCCATCATGTGTACCTGCTACTTCACTGGAAAGCGCAGGGGCAAAAATCGGATCAGCAGAGATAAAGGAACTGATCGAAGAGGGAAAGGTAAAATTCCTGGCTGAAATGATGAACTTCCCGGGAGTTATATATAATGATGCTGAAGTTCACCTTAAGCTGGAAGCTGCACGTAATGCCGGTATACCAATCGACGGACATGCACCAGGCCTGACAGGAGAAGAATTGAAAAAATATATTTCTGCAGGAATCACTACCGACCATGAATGCTCCTCACTCGAAGAGGCCCTTGAAAAAATATCAGGCGGAATGAAAATACTGATACGAGAGGGAAGCGCTGCCAGAAACCTTGAAGTACTTGCACCATTGATCAGCTATTATCCTGAAAGGGTGATGCTGTGCACTGATGATTTTCACCCCGAGGCGCTGCTGCGCGGACATATTAACAAACTGGTTGCACGGCTGATTTCAATGGACTATAATATATTTGATGTCATCAGGGTTGCATCGCTAAATACCTATGAACACTACAGGATCAATGCCGGAACACTCAGACCCGGAGATCCGGCCGATTTTATTATTGTTGATGATCCGAAAACCATGAATGTTCTTCAGACCTGGATAGACGGAAAATGCGTGTTTGACGGCGAGAAAGTTCTCTTCTCACCGGGAGAAATCATTAAAATAAACAAATTCAAATGTACACGGCTTCTGCCCGATGAGATCAGGGTAATCAACGAGGGCAGAAAGATTAATCTGATCGTTGCCAGAAACGGGGAGATAACAACAGAGAGTGATATTGTACAGGCAGGGGAGGAGGAGTTTGTTAACCCCAGGCCGGAAGATGACATATTGAAAATAGTTGTCAAGGAGAGATACAATGACAAGCCTCCGGCCATGGCCTTTATCAGGGGGTTCGGAATGAAACAGGGTGCAATGGCAACATCAGTTGCCCACGACAGCCATAATATCATTGCTGTTGGCACAAATGACCGCGATATTGTCAATGCAATAAACATGATTGTAGATGCCGGAGGCGGTATGGCAGTTGCATCGGAAGAGGGAACGGAAATACTCGAACTGCCGGTTGCCGGTATAATGTCAGACCTGCCCGTAACCGAAATGGCATCACGCTATGAAAAACTCTCTGAAAGGGTCAGGAGCCTGGGAAGCAGGCTGGATGCACCTTTCATGACACTCTCTTTCATGGCGCTGCTCGTCATTCCGAAGATGAAAATGAGTCATAAGGGACTATTTAATGTCCTGACATTCAAACATATGCCACTTTTCGTGTCTGATCCCTACAGCAAGTACAGGATTAATTAACCTTAACTGCAGGCACACTGTCTGTACAAATATAAGTTCCGGTTAATGAGATAATTGAGTAAAATCAATCTATCTCCTTATCACTTTTCAGCCATTTGTCAGGGCATAATTTCTAACTTTGCCCACTACCCAATCCTGTCCTGGCCTTCAGACAGAGACAGTCAGCATGGCGGCAGAAATGAGTAAGTGATATGTCAGCAGTAGAGGCCTTAAAATCAACGGTATCTGCACTGCCCGATAAACCGGGCGTATATCAGTTCATTGACGCTTCCGGAACCATTCTGTATGTTGGCAAAGCCCGAAGCCTGCGCAAACGCGTTGGCTCCTACTTCACAGGAAACCAGTCGGGCAAAACCCGCGTAATGCTCTCCAGGGCTGCCGACCTCCGGCATATTGTAGTGGATAATGAATCGGAAGCGCTGCTGCTTGAAAACAGCCTGATTAAAAAACATCAGCCGAGATATAATATCCTGCTCAAGGATGACAAGACATATCCATGGATATGCGTTAAAAATGAGCACTTTCCGAGAGTTTTCATGACCCGCAGACTGGTAGCTGACGGATCAGCATATTTCGGTCCCTATACCTCCGTTCCGGCAGTCAAAACCCTCCTGGAGCTGGTCCGGCACCTGTTTCACGTACGCACCTGTTCACTGCCCCTCAACACAAGGTCAGTTTCAGAAGGCAAATTCAAGACCTGCCTGGAATACCATATTGGAAACTGCGAAGCACCATGTATCGGCCTTATCAGTGAGGAAAAGTATAACCTCCAGACAGACAGGATAAAAGAAATAATCAAGGGTGACCTTTCCGGCGTAACGGCATACCTTGAATCACTGATGCGGCAGTATGCAAAAGATCTGAAATTTGAAGAGGCACAGAAGATTAAGGAGAAACTTGAATTGCTCTCGAAATACCGCAGCAAATCAGTGGTTGTCAACACTTCTGTAAGGAATGTTGACGTATTTGGATGCTCTGCGGAAGAGGGATCAATCTATATCAGTTACATAAAGGTTGTTAGCGGCGCCATTGTCCAGTCATGGTCTGTTGAACTGAAAATGAGGATGGAAGAGGAAAAGGAGTCGCTTCTCTCAACCGCTGTGACAGAGATAAGACAGCGGGTATCAAGTGATTCTCAGGAAGTAATCGTTCCTTTTATGCCTGATATAAAGCTTGATAAGGTAAAATACACGGTTCCACAGCGGGGCGACAGGTATAAACTGCTTGAGCTGGCTAACCGCAACGCTGTGTTTTTCAAGCTGGAAAGACAAAAGAAAAGGGCAGACCGGTCAAAGGAAAAGCAGACAGAAAAAAACCTTGAAAAGATGAAGAAGGATCTTCACATGCCGGAGCTTCCCCTGCATATCGAATGTTTTGACAACTCCAACATACAGGGCGAATCAGCTGTTGCAGCCTGTGTTGTATTCCGGAACGGCAGGCCCAGCAACAGGGAGTATCGGCATTTCAACATAAAAACGGTGACGGGCCCTGATGATTTTGCCTCAATGGAAGAGGTCATTTACCGCCGCTACAGGAGGATGCTTGATGAGCAGAAGCCACTCCCGCAACTGGTGGTGATTGACGGCGGCAAAGGGCAACTGTCGTCAGCCGTGAAGAGTCTTGACGCATTGGGCATCAGGGGCCGGCTGACGGTGATAGGAATAGCCAAGAAACTTGAAGAGATATACTTCCCGGGTGACACCGTTCCGCTTTACCTCGACAAGAACAGTATCACCCTGAAAATTATCCAGCACCTGAGAAACGAAGCCCACCGTTTCGGTATAAATTTCCACAGGGTAAAGCGTAGTTCCGTCATGAACCGTTCAATTCTCGATGAAATTCCCGGTATAGGGGAGAAGACAAAGGAGCGGCTTCTGAAAAAATTTGGTTCGGTCAAAAAACTCTCCGAAGCAACCGTGGAAGAGCTTGAAAAGATAGTTGGTGCCAAAAAAGCCTCACTTTTGGCCGCTGCGCTCAGAAATTGATTTTTTTCACGTGGAACAAAACATTGACATGTTGATCATAAGACGCAGGTATACAGCATATAAGAGCACCTTACCTGCACTGATAACTTCACGAGAATTGAATATTTCCCCTCAACCGGGCACTCCCCCGGATATTTTCTTAAGAAAGTGGTGAAAAAAATCGATGCCCTCTGGTTACCGGGGGTATTGGGTTAGTTATCCTTTTGAACAGATTCCGGAACATGACTTTTCTGTATTGTTCCAGATCTTCCGTGACTCGTGTTATTGACCTTTCCGTATTGATTCTGATTTCCCGGCACTCCTGTTATATAGAGTTACCCGGCAGTAGGATTTGATTTGAAATTTTTGTTTTCTGATTTCCCGGTACTCCTGTTATAGCATATTTTCCGGGCGTGAGAATGCAGTTTGCATCCTCTATTTTCTTCTTAATGTAGAAAATATTATAAACTCAGTCAACGCTGACTTTGTATCAGAATCACTATACTTCTCAAGTATCCGGATTGCCCGGTCAGAGTACTCCTTCATGACCCTCTCGGCATATTCGAGTCCTCCATGTTTTTTCACGAACCCGATTACCTCCCTGATTTCTTTACTGCTCTTTTTCTTCTTTCGCAGGAGCCTGAATATATGCCGGCGCTCGACGGGTCCGGCTTCGCGAAGAGCATATATTAGTGGCAGGGTTATCTTCTTTTCCTTGATATCATTGCCGTCACGCTTGCCTGTCAGCCCGTTGCCGGTATAATCGAGCAGGTCATCCTTTATCTGGAAGGCGATGCCGATATTCTGTCCCATCTCCTTCATTCGTGCGATGGTCTCCGGATCATCAGTGACCGAGCTGGTTCCGCAGGCGGTGCATGCTGAGATGAGTGCTGCCGTCTTCATTTTGATTATCCGGAAATAGTCATCTTCACTTATGTCAAGCTTACGGGTCTTTTGCAACTGAACAAGTTCTCCCTTCACCATCTCACGCACTGCCTCAGAAACAATGCCCAGCATGTTGAAACTCTGCTTTTCCACACTGATCAGCAGGCCCTGGGCCAGGAGATAGTCGCCGGCCAGCACTGCAATCTTGGAATTGTACATTACATTGATTGAGGGGAATCCGCGCCTTTCAGAGGCTTCATCAACCACATCATCGTGCAATAGTGTCGCTGTGTGGAGCAGCTCTATGAAGGTGGCTGCAACGTATGTGGTCTCATTGATTGTCCCGTTCAGCCTGGCGGTTAGAAAAACCAGCAGTGGCCTCATCTGCTTGCCTTTGCGGCGCAGCAGATTATCAAGGATGACATGAAAGAAAGGAATATCGCTCTGCAGGGTGCGTCTGAAATAAGATTCAAACTCACGCATCTCTGTCTCTACTGGTCTCTTTATGTCTGATAGGCTTGCCATTCCCGGCTGAAGCTATGATTACCAAAATTACGATAAAATGCGGAACAAATTGTTCAGGCAGCAAGGTTTGATGATACCCAGCCTTAAATACCGTTCACGATTTATTCTCTCCAAAGAATCTTTTCTGGAAGACAAGTATAGCCAGAACCCCTGTGGTGATAGAGGCGTCAGCAATATTGAACACGGGTCTGAAGAAAATAAATGTCTGTCCCGGCCTGAAGGGTGACCAGTCTGGCCAGTGCGTGTCAATTATCGGAAAGTAGAGCATGTCAACCACCCTGCCAAGCATGAATGATGAATATCCGCCTCCTTCCGGAAACAATACCGCCGGTGTATGCCAGCTTTCGCTGAAGATCATACCGTAAAACGCACTGTCAATGAGGTTCCCGGCCGCTCCCGCAATAATTGCACTTATCGAAAGGATCAGGCCGGTATGGGCATTCTTTTTTATTATGCTGTCAAGATACCAGGCTATGCCGGCAATGGCTGCCATACGGAAGAGAGAGAGGGCAATCTTTCCGGCTTTGCCACCCCACTCCAGGCCAAATGCCATCCCGTTATTCTCGAGGTAATGTATCCTGAACCAGCTTCCCAGAACAGGTATTTCCTCGCCGATAACCATATTGGTTTTGACAATGATCTTTACAATCTGATCTGCAATCAGAATAGTAAAAATGAGAAGCAGTGCCTTTGTCCTGTTCGACATCACGTTCCGGTTTGGCCGCAAATTAGCAAAAAAACGGCATTAATATCATTTGAATTGTGATGGTAAATCAACCGGTCATCTGCCCGGTAAACGCGATCAGTAATAAAGGAACCTCTTGATCTTCAGCGTTGCAGTCTTCTGAAGTGGTTCCGGCTGGTAAACCACCAGCTGCAGCTGGCTGTACCTGTTCACCCGCGCATTGACATACCTCCGCAGTTCTTCGAGGTATTCATTGATGATCTCTGCCTGCTTGTTAAAATCCTTCTTCATCTGTGCATATTTAGCCTGCAACTCCTCGATGTTCAGGTAGACCATGGCCACCAGTTTACCTTTTTTCTGGATAACAAGTGATTCAATGACATGGCGGAAATCATTGATTACTGATTCGATCTCTTCCGGGTAGATATTCTCTCCGCTTGAGCCAACAATCATATTCTTGAGTCTTCCCTTGATGCTCAGGAAGTTATTCTTATCAACCACACCAAGATCACCTGTTTTGAACCATCCGTCAGGTGTCAGCACCTCGGCAGTAATAGCCGGTTCACGGTAGTATCCTTTCATCACATTATCGCCCTTTGCCCATATTTCACCTTCGCCGGTGACCGGATCGGGATCATTGATTTTAAGTGTAATACCCGGCATGGCGGGTCCGGTTGAGCCAAGCCTGCACGTGCCAACCTTTGTTCCGGCAAGCAGCGGTGATGTCTCGGTAAGACCATATCCGATTGCATACGGGAATCTGGCATCAAGGAGAAACTGCTCCACCGTCGGATTGAGCTTTGCGCCGCCTATGCCGAAGAACCGCAGTCTGCCGCCAAATGCCCTGTAGATTTTCTTTCCCGCAATCCTGTTGAAAAGAGGGCGAAACAGCCGGGTGCCGTAAAGAAATGCTAAAACCTTGTTCTTCTGGAATGTGGGGACAACCTTGTTGAAATAGATTTTTTCCATTATCAGCGGAACGGTAAGCATAGTTGTGGGCCTGATCTGCTGAAGGGCAGGAAGAAGAACGGACGGTGTAGGGGGCTTGCGCAGGTACCATATTACGGCACCGTTGAATAACGGAACAACAAGCCCGAGAGTCTGCTCATAGGTATGTGACAGAGGCAGGACTGAAAGGAAAACATCACTCTCAACCACATATTGTATTCCCATAATCTGCCTGGCAGTAAAGCAGATATTCCTGTGTGTCAGCATTACTCCCTTTGACTTGCCTGTTGTGCCCGACGTATAGATAATCACAGCCAGATCTTCCTCTGCCACATTGTATGTTCCTGACGGTTCAGACCCGGCAACGAAAGATATCTGGTCATTTCCTGAAGTGATCCGGAAATCATCAATTGCTATCACCGTTTCGAGCGTTTCCGGCCCGTATCCTGAAATTTTATGGGCCAGGTTGCCCGAAACGAACAGGGCCTTTGTCCCGGAGTGGTTCAGAATATTTTCAATTTCCAACGGAGTGAAGTCCGGAAGAATCGGTACGGCTACCGCTCCCATTGAGGTTATGGCCAGGTAAGCCACACCCCAGTTGGCCATGCCCGTGCTCAGTATGGCCACCTTGTCACCCTGTTCAATCCGGAGATCTTCAAGGAGCCTCATCACTGACCGTGTTCTTTCCCTGAGCTGGTTATATGTAATGGCATCCTCTCCTACAAATCCCATTGCCTGGTTGTTTCCGTGCTTCCTGAAGCTCTCACTTATAAGAGAGGGGATTGTCAATATTTCGTTATTAGTCATTGGCTATGAATATAGTGGGCGCAAAGATACTTTTTAATTGATATGCATGACATATAAACATGCAAATATCATAGTTAAACATCACCGTAAACGTAAATCGGTCCAAATAGATTATTTTTGCATGAACAAACAGTTGTACAGATGGCCCTGATACGGGTAACAAAAGAATTTCGCTTTGAGATGGCACATGCCCTCTGGAACTATGACGGTCCCTGCCGGAACGTTCATGGTCACTCATATATTCTTTACGTGACTGTTGCCGGGGAGCCGGTAAATGATCCTGACAATCCCCGGAACGGGATGGTGGTTGATTTCGGAGATCTCAAGAAGATTGTCAATGAGAGCATTGTCGACAGATTTGACCATACACTGATGGTTTCCGGTCTGGCTCCCGCCGCCACTATTGAGACATTCCGAAAGCACTTCGGGAATGTCATAATTTCGTCATACCAGCCAACATGCGAGAACCTGGTAGCCGATATTGCAGCCACGCTGGGCAGCAGGATGCCGGAAGGAACATATCTCCACAGCATCAGATTATTTGAAACAGCCACATCGTGCGCGGAGTGGCATGCATCAGACAACAGGTGAAAGAGACAGACAATGACAGGAGGCTCTTTCTGCTCGATGCATATGCATTGATTTTCAGATCATATTATGCCTTCATAAGAAACCCCCGTGTCACATCCCGGGGGATGAATACATCTGCCATTTTCGGCTTCCTGCTTACGCTTGAAGATCTTCTTTCCAAACAAAGACCTTCGCATATCGCAGTTGTCTTTGATCCTCCCGGACCAACATTCAGGAACGAGATATATCCCGCCTACAAGGCGAACCGTGATCCCACTCCTGAAGACATCAGGATTGCCGTTCCCTATATCAAGCGTCTCCTTGAGGCCTTCCGCATTCCGGTCATTGAGGTTCCGGGCTACGAGGCTGATGATGTGATAGGAACACTGGCACGCAAAGCTGCGGAACAGGGTTACAGGGCATTCATGATGACACCCGATAAGGATTTTGCACAGCTGGTTACCGCCAATGTGGTCATGTACAGGCCGGGTCGCTCGGGAGGTGAGGCAGAGGTATGGGGCAGGAACGAGATTGTAAGGGAGTTTGGTGTGCCGCCGGAACACATTACTGACCTGCTCGGGCTGATGGGTGACACCTCCGACAATATCCCCGGGGCCCCCGGAATAGGCCCAAAAACAGCCTGTAAGCTCATTAATGAACACGGGGCAGTGGAGAGCCTCCTTGAGAACACATCGGCGCTCCAGGGCCGCCAAAAGGAGATTATCGAGCAGAACAGGGAGCAGATACTACTATCCAAACAGCTTGCTACCATAGAGCAAAATGTGCCTGTTGAGTTCCGGCATACGGTATTTCACAGGCAGGAGGCCGATACGGAGGCACTCAGGAAGCTTTACGAGGAGCTCGAGTTCAGAACAATGGCTGCAAAGCTTCCCGCTCCCGGTGTTAAGCAGGCTGCCCCGGCAGATCTGCTCTCCCAGCCTGCCGGCGACAGCGCCGCACAGGAAGAATCCCCCGCAACGGCAATGCCGAAGCCAGGAGAGTCTCAGGGATCACTCTTCGGTGATTTATTATCACCCGCCGGAAAAACAACAGCAGCGGATATAAATAGTGTTCCTCACAGGTATACCCTGATTGAAACGGAGAAGGAGGCGGCCATGCTGGCTTCAGAGTTATCAAAACTGAGTGATTTCTGTTTTGACACCGAGACAAACTCGCTTGACCCGCTCAATGCACAGCTGGTATCAATAGCCTTCTCATGGGAGAAGGGTTCGGGTACCATGCTCTGGCTCCCGCCGGAGAAGGATGCGGCCCTGAAACTCCTTGAACCGCTCAGGCCTGTCATGGAGAATGAAAAGATCAGGAAGACAGGGCAGAATCTCAAGTTCGACATGCAGGTGCTTGCGGGATACGGAATCAGTGTCAGGGGGCCCCTGTTTGACACCATGATTGCCCACTACCTTCTGGAACCTGACAAGCGTCACAACATGGACCTGTTGGCAGAACAGTACCTTGGATATAAACCTGTTCATATCGAGGAGCTTATAGGAGAACGGGGCCCGCGGCAGAAAACCATGAGGGAGATTGACAGGGAGAGAGTCAAAGAGTATGCAGCTGAAGATGCAGATGTGACATGGCAGCTGATGAAGCTCTTTGAGCCGATGCTCATACAAAATGAACTTGACGCGCTGGCAGCAGATGTTGAAATGCCGCTGATCAGGGTACTGACAGCCATGGAGCGTACCGGTGTGCTGCTCGATGAAAGCGTGCTGACAAATTATGCCGTAACTCTTCGTGAGAATCTCATCAGGCTGGAGCAGGAGATCTACACTTATGCCGGACAGGAGTTTAATATTTCATCACCGAAACAACTGGGCGATATCCTGTTTGTCAGACTGCGCCTAGACGCCAATGCCAGGCTGACAAAGACAAAGCAGTACCGTACTGATGAGGAGGTGCTGCAGCGTCTTACAGGCAGGCATCCCATCGTTGAAAGGGTACTTGACTACCGCGGGCTGAAGAAGCTGCTCTCCACCTATGTGGAGGCACTGCCTCAGCTTGTGGACCCTGTTACCGGAAGGATTCACACCACATACAACCAGGCTGTTACCTCCACAGGCAGACTCAGCTCCACCAATCCTAACCTGCAGAATATCCCGGTACGCGATTCTGAAGGACGTGAGATACGCAAGGCTTTTATTCCGGCAAGTGGCAAGATCTTCCTCAGTGCAGACTATTCACAGATAGAGCTGAGACTTATGGCTCATCTGAGCGGTGATAGTGCAATGATTTCCGATTTTCTCTCCGGGCAGGACATTCATGCTGCTACTGCCTCAAAGATCTTCGGGGTGCCGGTAGCGGATGTTACCCGTGAGATGCGGGCAAGGGCCAAGACAGCCAACTTCGGGATCATCTACGGAATCTCGGCCTTTGGACTGTCTGAGAGGCTGACAATAGGCCGGAAGGAGGCCAGGGAGCTTATTGACGGCTACTTCAACTCATACCCCGGTGTCAGGGCATACATGGATGAAAGCATCCGCAGGGCCAGGGAGCTCGGCTATGTGACAACAATGTTCGGCAGGAGACGTTACCTGCCTGATATTCACTCGAGGAACCAGGTTGTGCGGGGTAACGCGGAACGAAACGCCATCAACGCTCCCATTCAGGGCAGTGCTGCCGACATAATCAAGATTGCCATGGTGAGAATCGCCTCCAGGCTGGAGCGCGAGATGCCCGGGGCGAAGATGATTTTGCAGGTACATGACGAACTGATCTTCGAAGTGGAAGAGAGCCAGGTGAAAAGGCTCGCCGATATTGTCACGGAAGAGATGAAGGGAGCAGCAGAGTTGAGCGTACCGCTGGATGTGGATACGGGAACGGGTTATAACTGGCTGGAGGCACACTGACAATGAAGGCGGAAGTACGGGTTCTCTATTTCGGGGCAGCACAGGAGGCCACCGGGAAAAGCGAAGAGACAATTATGGCCGCCGACACGGCTTCATTGCGCAACCAGCTGATATCCAGGTATCCTGCCCTGAAACAGATACCGTTCAGAATGGCTTTGAACCGGACACTGCTTAAAGGGGATTCCGGATTACAGAAAAGTGATACTATTGCAATAATGCCTCCCTTCCAGGGAGGTTGAAAAATATACCTCTGCAAATGAAAAACAGTTGTCTGATAAAGGGGCCTATAACCCCTGTTCTTATTTCTGAACTGATGGCCTCTGGCAATGATGATGCCGGCGCCGGGGCAGTTTCAATCTTTATAGGAAGGGTACGTGATGATGAGACGGACGGAAAGAGAGTCACGGCTATCGAGTATTCTGCATATGAAGAGATGGCAGTAAAGGAGGTTGAAGAGGTGATTACAACGGTCAGATCAGCTTTCAGCGATGTAAGATCGGTGTTCATTGTTCACTCGCTGGGAGTGGTCATGGCAGGCGAAGCATCGCTCTTTATCATGGTCACTTCTGGTCATCGCGATCATGCGACACGGGCGTGCCGCCACACTCTTGAAATGGTCAAGGAGCGGCTCCCGGTGTGGAAAAAGGAACTCTATTGAGACAGGTTTCCGTCCCTGGTCAGTCTCCTTTCCTCAGTAGCCGGGCTTCTCTCCTCATCCCTGATCAGGCTTCTCCCATCAGTGGCGGGGCTCCTCTCTTCAATGATCAGGCACCTCTCCTCAGTACCCGGGCCCCTGCTCTCAGTGGCCGGGTTTCTCTCCTCGGTGGCCGGGCTACTCATCACGTGGCAACCAGTCTTTGATATTGCCGGAGATGCCATTCACTCTGCTCCTGCGGAAGTGGCAGAGTGACATGGTCATACTCCTGTCGGAGCCTTGAGCAGCGATGCGTACTGCTCCCTGTTGCCGGCAATTTCGATAGCTTTCTTTATCTGGTTGTCACGGGTGACTGAATACTCCACCATACCCCAGTCATAGAAATATCTGCCTGCGAGTTCCGATTCGATCAGTTCCGTCACATCAGTACGGTAGAGTGTCATCTCCCTCTCGAGGGTGTGGCTTAGGCCTGATTTCAGTTTCTCCATTGCCTCCCTGTTTGAGTCGTACAGACCTTCTTCCCTGGCTGTTTTGGTCAGCTCCTCAAGGATACTTTCCGAGTCTGTGCGGTATGAAAACTTCTTTTCTGCAAGGAAGTTTGTGAACTGATCCAGGTCGTTCTCCGTGATCTTCAGGCTGTCAAGCACGGGAGGCCGGGGGTTCGACCAGTAATATTGTGTTGCAAAGTCGAATATCATGTTCTGCATATAGAGTTCAGTTGCAAACCTGTTGAGCATGTCAGACGGCACGGTGACATCGGGGATTATTCCTCCACCGTCCTTGACTGGTCTGCCGCTTCTGGTACTGAAGGTTTTTATGAGCGAATCAGGAATGGTTCCCACACTCCCGTCCTCATTGCGATTGGAAAAGTCGACGGCCTGGATGCATCTCCCGCTCGGGATGTAATACTTTGCCGTGGTCATCTTGACCTGGGCCTTGTAACTGAGAGGGCGGGCCACCTGTACCAGTCCTTTTCCATAGGAGCGTTCACCGACTATAACACCGCGGTCAAGATCCTGGAGCGCTCCGGCAACAATCTCAGATGCAGAGGCAGAACCCCTGTTGATAAGTACAACCACCGGCATGTCAGGAGCAACGGGCGTCCTGTTTGTCCGGAATACTGCATCATATTGCTTTGCCCTTCCTCTGGTGCTTACCACCTCCTGACCCGGCCTGACGAAGAGATTTACAATCTCCACGGCTTCATTTACCAATCCTCCGGGATTGCTTCTGAGATCGAGGATTAAATCCTCTGCCCCCTGTTTATCCTTGAGGTCAATAAGCGCCTCCCGGACTTCAGCGATGCAGTTCTGGGTGAAGTTGGTAAACCGTATATAGCCGGTATTTTCGTCAACCATTCCGTAATAGGGAACGGCAGAGATGGCGATTCTTTCTCTCCTGAGCTTTTTTGTGATCTCCTGGCCGTTTCTCCTTATGACAATCTCTGCCTCGGTGCCAGGTTCGCCCTTGAGCATGTCAGAGGCTTTTTCGGAAGACACGCCTTTCAGTGATGTTCCGTCAATGCTGATCATCAGGTCTCCCGGCCTGATACCGCTTTTATCAGCAGGGAAACCCTTGTATACATTGGTTACGAGTATGTAATCACCTGATTTTCTGATGAGGGAACCAAAACCACCATACTTGCCGGTAGTCATGAAATCAAGATCATCGGTCTCCTCTTCAGGGTAATAGACGGTGTACGGGTCAAGGGTTGCGAGCATGCTGTTAATGCTCCTGGTCACCATTTTCTCAGGGTCAATCTCATCCACATAAAAGGCATTCAGCTCCCTGAAGAGTGAGATGTATATATCAAGGTTTTTGGTGAGCCTGAAGTCCTTTTTTTCCTGCCCGCCAAGCAGAAATCCGAGGGTAATGACAGCAGTCACGGTAATTGCCGGAACCAGCACTCTCTTTTTTATTTTTTTGCTATTCATTGTCGAAATTTTCACAAAGATACTATTTAAGTCCTGATACTCTGGAAACAGCGTCCGTTACACACTTCTCAGCAAATTCGTAGGGCCTGACCGAGATATCTGTCCAGATAAGGGCGATATCTGCATGGCGTCCGGCTTGTTTCATAAGGGTTACAAGGGGCTCCTTGTTTTTACGCCAGGCCTCCCTGATTCTCCTCCGCATCAGATTCCGGTCGACGGCTTTTTTGAAATGCCTTTTGGGCACGGTGATGAGCACTCTCACGGGGTGAATTCCTTCAACGGCAGGAGTAAAACGGCAGATTACCCTCAGTGACGGCAGAATCAGGGATTTTCCTTCCGCAAAAAGTTCACTGACGGCTTTGACTCCGCAGAGTCTCTCGCTTTTACTGAATGATGCCTTCTGCTTTTTCATTGTAAAAAGAAAGCATCAATCCGGGTGGATGGATGCTTCCGGTTATATCTTATGTCTCTCCGGTGCTATTTGCAATTCTTGTTATACTCCTTAAGGAAGTTGTCAATAGCCATGGTCATTGACGGGGCCTTGGGATTGGGGGCCTGCAGATCAAGCCTGAAACCCTCGTTGGTTACCGCCTCGGCAGTGGTGGGGCCAAAGGCTGCAATTTTCACATCGCCCTGCACAAATGTCGGGAAGTTTTCCTTCAGCGATTTGATCCCCGAAGGACTGAAGAACACCAGCAGGTCATAATCAAGTTCCTTGCAATCGAAGTCCCTGCTTATGGTACGGTACATTGTACCGATGGTATGTTTGATCTTATTCTTTGCGAGAAGTTCAGGTATATCTGATTTGTGGGTATCGGAAAGGGGGACGAAAAATTTTTCCTCCTTATGTTTGATTATTACGTCAATGAGGTCTTCAAAACAGGCTTTGCCATGGAATACTTTCCTTTTCCGGTAAACAATGTACTTCTGCAGGTAAAATGCCACGTTCTCGGTAATGCAGAAGTACTTCATGGTGTCAGGAACGGTAATCCGCAACTCTTCACATATCCTGAAATAATGGTCTATTGCAATCTTTGAGGTGAAAATGATTGCAGAGAAGCTCGTAAGATTGATCTTCTGCTGCCGGAAATCCTTCGCGGAGACGCCTTCAACCTGAATAAATTGTTTGAAATCAATTTTCAGGTTATATTTTTTTGCGAGCTCGAAATATGGAGATTTCGGATTGGTTGGCTCTGGCTGCGACACTAATACCTTCCTTATTTTCAAAGCCTTAGATTTTTAGTTCACCTTCATGTTCATGCCGCTGGTCAGAACACCCCGAGTAGTTTGAGAATAACCATGACGGGCAGAACTTCAAGGGCACAAAGGTACAAAATGTAATAAAAAATAGAAACATGCCTGTCGATAAAAATGGAAAGCAACACTAAGACTCTGATTAGCAAGAATATTGCAATAATAATCAACCCTGCAATTATGAACGGAAGCGGGTTTTGAACGGCTGTAAAATGGATTAGTCCGTTAAGTATGAAAAGAAGAATTGAACAGGCGAACCATGAATTGTATATAACATTCATATACTCGCGGAAAAGGCTTTTGAAACCGGTTAATCCGGCAATAACTATGCATGAGAGGTGTCTCAGGAAAAGGGATGCAAGGAATGAGCCGGCAATAATGGCAGTCAGTCCGGTGGAGCCGTTGAAGAGAGTATCTTCAACGAGGCCTGTAACAAGCAGTGACGTGGATGCAAAAAGGCTGATATTCAGCACGGAAAAAATATTCCTGAATATCGGGGGCCAGGTAAACACCTCTGACGTGCCAACAGGGATGTTCTCTTCATTCCTCCGGAAACTGATTGATGAGAGTCCAGTGATAACAGTTCTGCGTCCGAATAGTGTCAGCAGGGTAATAATCAGGAAGGAGAGCGAGAGCAGGATGAAGCTCATGTCACTGTTCACCGGCCCGGAAGCTCTCGGTATGCCGTCAACGCGCTTCAGTCCCGAGATATAATCTGCCGTAAGCCCGGCTACTCTCTCATCCTTCACGGCAATATCTTCCGCCGGTGAGACCAGGGGAATAATCTGTCCTATGCTGAACTCTGTCTGCTGCACAGGCAGGCTGAGGGTATCAGCGGCAACACTGATGGTATCGCCCGGACCGCTGGCCATAAGCGCATGTTAATAATAGGCCGGCTTGCCGGGGTAGAACTCCGAGAGTATATGATTGGCAAGGCGGGAGGCACCTATTCTGAAATACTCCGGTGTAAGCCATTTTGCACCAAGCATATTCTTTACAATGAAGTAATAGATGAAGGCGTCATTGGGGGTGACAATACCACCGGCAGGCTTGAATCCAATCATTATGCCGGTTTCATTGTAATAATCGCGAATGGCCCGGCAGATTACCCATGCTGCCTCGGGAGTGGCTGACACGCTGCTCTTGCCCGTTGATGTTTTGACAAAGTCGGCGCCTGACTCCATGGCAATGATTGAAGCCCGGTAGATGTTCCGTTCATCTTTGAGCAGCCCCGTCTCGAGGATCACTTTCAGGGTGCTGTTTCCTGCAGCTTCCCTGATGGCCTTCAGTTCATCGATGACGGTGTCAATGTCTCCCTTGAGGAAAGTGCCAACGGGGATGACCACATCAATTTCGTCTGCACCCATGCTCACCGCCATGGAGGTCTCGAGAATCTTCACCTCTTTGAAAGTCTGGGCGGTTGGGAATGCGGCTGCCACCACGGCCAGCCTGACGCCGCATCCGCCAAGCCCCTCTTTTGCCACTTTTACAAAATTAGGGTAGACACATAGGGCTGCCACATTACTGATATCATTGAAATGATAGCTGAACCCGGCTGTTTTTTCAGCGAAGCTCCTGATGGTGCCATCACTGTCAGAAGTGTTGAGGCTGGTGAGATCGATAAATGAAAAAATATCTTTCAGAATCAAAGCCCTTTCTTCAGCGCCAGGCATCCTTTTGGCCTCGGCAATACATTCACCCATCTCTCCGGGCGAGTAATCGTTAATAAAGAGTTTTTTATATAACTTGCTCATAATGAGTTTTATATATAATAAACAACAGACAGTCTGACAGCCGTCAAACGGGGATCAATTTAGTTGTTTTTAGTGAAAAGCAAATAAAAATCAGATTATTTACGAAGGCTTTTATTTCTAGCCAGCGAGGCGAATATTCCTGCAAAGCAGAGAATGGAGAAAATTATGAATCCGGTCTTCATTGAATTCATAAGCTGCGGATAGTTGCCCGGGTTGATTTTTTCCTGCCCCATATAGATGGTAAGCAGCATCAGTGCTATTGCCATGCTGAGGGTCTGTCCCACGTTTCTCATCGTTCCGAGCATGCCCGAGGCATTGCCCAGCTGTCTTTTCTCCACCGAGCTCATGATTGCATTTGAGTTTGGCGAGGAGAAGAGTGAAAAACCGGCTCCCATTATTACCAGTATTGCCACAATTGATGTCACCGGGGTCTGCTCATTCAGGAAACAGAGCATTATGAGTCCGGCAGAAGTGATACCCATGCCGGTTGAGGCCAGCATGCCCGGGTTGTATTTGTCAGAGAGTTTCCCGGCTGCAGGCGAGAAGAGAGCCATGGTAAGTGGCCATGACATCAGCACAAAGCCTGCTTCGCGCGGTCCGAGATCTTTGATGTACTGCAGGAAAAGACTCAGGAAGAAGCCGATTGCGCTTGTGGCGGCATAATGTATCAGTGCTGCAAGGCTTGAGAATGCGAAGATTCTGTTATGTGAGATCAGCGTAACGTCAAACAACGGATGAACAACCTTTTTCTCCCACATGATGAAGAGAGGCATCAGCACCACTCCGGTTGCAGTTATCGCCCATCCCTCCGCGGAGGGCAGCCTGGAGAAGCCGTACATAAGCGCTGCCATGGAGATGCCGTAGATTACTGATCCGGTCCAGTCAAAACTCTCTCCCTTTGCTTCAGCCCATTCCCGTTTCATCTTCGTCCGGATGAGAATAAGGCTTATTATTCCCATGGGAACCAGTAAGGCAAATATACTCCTCCATCCCGGGTAACGGGTAAGCAGGCCGCCCAGGAAGGGCCCCGAGGCCAGCCCGATATAGACTGCCGTCACGTTGATTCCCATTGCCCGTCCCCTCTCACCAGGGGGGAAGACCGATGTAAGAATGGCCATGTTGGTTCCGAACATCATTGCCCCGCCGATACCCTGCAGAATCCTGCTGCCAATCAGCCACCTGATGCCCGGGGTAAATGTCAGCAGGATCATTGAAAGAGTGAATACCGCCATCCCTGCAGTGAACACCTTCCTGCGCCCCAGTATGTCACCGGCCCTTCCTGCCGGAAGCAGCAATATTGAGGTGGTAAGCATGTAACTGCTTATGATCCAGTTTAATGTAACGGCATTAAGGCTGAGCTCTTTTCCTATTGAGGGAAGGGCGAGATTAACTGCCGAGCCCATGAACGGGGTCAGGAAGGATGCGAATACCGTGACAGTTAGTACTGATCGCTTAAGTTCCTTTTCTGTCATTCCCTGTTTTTGCTGTCAATAATAATTGTAACGGGGCCGTCGTTGACGAGTTCAATATCCATCATTGCACCGAAAACCCCCGTGGCCGGAATTCTGCCAAGAAGGCCTGTTGTACGCGATATGAACTCCTCATACAACGGGATTGCCTTTTCCGGCCTGGCAGCACGGATATATGAAGGCCTGTTTCCCTTTCTGGTTGAGGCATGAAGGGTGAACTGGCTGACAATCATTATTTCGTTTCCGGTCTCAACAGCGGAGAGATTCATAACCCCGTTGCTGTCATCAAACAGCCGGAGGTTCACCACCTTGGCGGCCATCCAGTTTACATCCTCAGCACTGTCTGCATCTTCAAATCCGGCAAGCACCATCAGGCCCTTCCCTATTGACGAATGTACCTTCCCGTCAATTGTCACGGAAGCCCTTTTCACTCTCTGTACAACTATTTTCATACCATAAAAACAGGATGGTAAAAATAGCAAATATTACTATTTTTGCGCCCATCAGTCACTCATGGACCTGATTACCATCACAGCAATAGCCCTGGGCCTTTCCGTTGACAGTTTCGCTGTCTCGCTCTCCTGCGGAGTGATTGAGTCGAAGATTCACTTCAGAAATGCGGTACGCATTGCCTTCATTCTTGCCCTGTTTCAGGGCGGACTGACGGTACTGGGTTTTTTCCTCGGGTCAGCGGTTTCAGACTACATCTCGAGGTATGATCACTGGGTGGCTTTTATTCTTCTGATGGTTCTCGGGATAAGGATGGTTATCGGCGGACTGAAGGGGAGTTCCGACCGCCAGCCCATAGACATCAACCGGTTGCCGGTGGTACTGACAATGGCGGTGGGCACAAGCATTGACGCCTTTGCAGTGGGCATCAGCCTTGCCTTTCTGAAGGTCAGGATCTGGACGGCCGGGCTGATAATAGGAGCAGTAACCTTCCTGGCATCCATGACTGCGATCCGGATCGGCAAGTATGCCGGCACCCGCCTTGGTTCAAAGGTTGAGATAATCGGGGGTATTATCCTGGCAGTAATCGGGATACGCATTCTTGCCGGGCATCTCATGTCCGGCGGTTGATCCGGCAGGAAGTATTGCGTGCTGATGCCCTCCCAGGCGGATGAATGAATGGTTAAAACGGTATCATGAACCGTTCCCTGCCTGAAAAAGCAGCCATTTCCCTGAATCCGGCCCTCTTCAAAAGGTCATAGGCTTCGCGGAAATATTGTCCGACACGTTCAGGAAAATGAGCGTCAGAGTTGACGCATACAGCCACCCCCTGCTGCGCAAAAAGATGCAGGTATTGTTTGTCAGGATAAAAATCACGGAGCGGCTTGTTACGTCCGTTGGTATTCAGTTCAAAGGCAACATCATGAATGGAAAATGAAGAAGCCATCATGCTGTAAAGGAGGGATATGTCAGCCTGCGGGTAAAAGCGGAAAATGCGCACGAGATCAGGATGCCCCATGATGTCAAAGAATCCCGTGGAGGCAGCCTCGCAGACCAGGTTGAAATAGTTCTCATAGATATTGTCAACATCTCTCCCGATATAAAACTGAGGGCCGAGGTCCACGGTTTCATCTCCCAGATAGTGGACCGAACCGATTATGAAGTCGAAGGGAAACGAATCAATAATCCTTTCCGTATCCTTTTCGGTGCCGGGCAGATAGTCAATCTCGAGGCCGAGCCTGACAGCAATTTGCTCCTTATACTCCGTCTTAAGCCTCATTATGTGTTCGGCGTAAGCCGGAAGCCTGTCATGATCAATACACCAGTCCCTGTCTCTTCCCAGCGGGTTCAGGTGTTCAGAAAAGCCCACCTCCCTGAGTCCGGCTCTTATAGCTGCTTCTATATATGCCTCTGGCTCACGCTTCCCGTCACTGTAGAGGGTATGCATGTGATAATCAGTTCCGTAAATCATCTCTGCTGCTGTAATAAACTGGCAAGTACTGCTTCAAAAATATAAAAGGTGAACGAATAATGTCAGGGATTCTCTTAAATTTGTGGTAATATATGGTTGCTGAAGCAAATACCCCGAAAAACAATTGCAAATGCCTTTCCTGCGAGTTGAGGAATCTTGTATTCACCAACCTGGCGGAGGATGATGTAAGGCGTGTCTGTGAATCAAAGGAGGAATTCTCATATCTCAAGGGCGAGATCATTCACAGCGAGGGGGAATCGATAAAATACTTCAAATATCTTAAGAACGGCCTTGTCAAACTCTTCAGAGTGACGCCTGAAGGCAACGAGCAGATCATTACCATTACCAGGCCTTTTGAATTTGTAAGCAACACCAACGCCTTCCATGAGGAGAGGTACAGCTACTCGCTCTCTGCCCTTGAAGATTCCATAGTGTGCTGCGTGCATATAGAGTTCATCAAGGATCTGATACTCCGGAACGGGAAATTTGCGCTGAACCTGATCTCTTCTTATGCCCGCACCGCGGAAGGAATCATCTCTCTCGGACTGGAGATCAGGAAGAGAAACCTGGCCGGCCGCACAGCTTTTGTGCTGCTCTATTTTTCAAATGAGATCTATCATTCGAGGATTTTTGAGCTTCCGGTCTCACGGAAGGAGATTGCAGACCTCATCAGCATGAGTTCAGCCAATGTGATACGTACCTTCTCGGAATTCAGGCGTGATGGTATAATCAGGGCCAACGGCCGCAATATAGAGATCATTGACATAAACAAGCTGGAGGTGATTTCACGGCGAGGCTGATCATTGCACCGAAATAATTATCTTGATAGCGTTTAATCTTAACCTTTCTGTCCGACATGAAAAAAATTACCGGAGCCTTTATTCTGTTCCTGTTTGTCTCACTCATATTCCCCGTTGAGGCGCAGCAGCCCGTCCTGCCTGACTCATCACTCTATACTGTAAAGGGACCGCGGCACGGCGTCAGTTTCTTTCCCCGGGTGTATCACCCGGAAGTTGAATACACCCCCGGTGATACTCTCACCTTTGACAGGTATCATACCTACGGGGTGATGTGCCACTGGATGAACCGGTGGGCGGAGGATTATCCGGAAATAGTCACCCTTTATGAGACAGGCCGCAGCTATGAGGGGAGGCCTGTCATGCAGATGACAATCACCAGCAGCAAGAACGGTTCGGACACTGACAAGCCCGGGGCCTTCTTTGAGGGAAACAGGCACAGCGGAGAGATAACCAGTGCTGAGTCAGTACTGTGGCTGGCCAGGCACCTGATAGAGGGATATGGTAATGACCCGTCAGTTACCGACCTGCTTGACCATTTCACCGTTTACCTCAGGCCAGTCAATAATCCTGATGGACATGAGCTGTACCTCAACACTGCCCAGAGCAACCGCAGTACCGTGCGGCCCGATGACAATGACGGCGACGGACTCTTTGACGAGGACGCACCGGAGGACCTTGACGGTGATGGCATTATCCTGACGCTGCGCTGGCCTGACAGGAAAAACGGCACATTGATTCCTGACCCGGATGACCCCTCGGGTAGGATCATGAAGAGAGTGCCACGTGGCGAGGGAATCTATGCTACATCATCAGAGGGAATTGACAATGATGGTGACGGCAGGATCAATGAAGACGGCATAGGCGGGCTTGACCTGCACCGCAACTATCCGGAGAACTGGAGACCCGAGAGGGAACAGACAGGCAGGGGTTTCACCCAGCGGGGAGCAGGAGCATATCCGCTCAGCGAACCCGAGACAAGGGCAGTCTTTACCTTCCTGATGACTCACCCCAATATCTATGTTGTCAACTCAATGGACACCACCGTGCCTATGCACCTCCGCGCTCCGTCAACATCGCCATCAGAGGAGAGAATGTACCCCGAGGACCTGAAGTGGTACCGCTATTTTGATGACCTGGGCAGGAACATCACCGGTTACGAGAGAGCAGGAGACGTCTATGATGACTACGGTTACGGGTCACCGCTCTTCGGCCATGGCCCTGACTTCGGATACTGGTACTATGGTGCAATATGGTATGGAGATGAGCTGTGGAACGGCGGAAGACACAAGGATTATGACGGTGACGGCGACAAGGACCAGATTGACATGCTGGCATGGGATGATGAGGAGAATAACGGCGAGGGTTTTCATGAGTGGAAGCCTGTGAGCCATCCGGTCTATGACAGTGTGGAGGCCGGCGGATTCCATCCGAAGTTTTTCAGCCAGAATCCACCGCCTGCTCATCTTGAAAAATGGGCCTCAAACCAGGCGCTCTTTAATAAGGAGCTTATAAGCCATCTGCCCAGGCTGGAATGGGAGGAGTACTCGGTTAAAAGAATAAAAAAATACCGCGCAGATTCGGCCGATTATAAGCTGACCATCAGGTTCAGGAATGCCGGCAAGCTCCCCACCGCCCTCAGACAGGCACACCTTGTCAAGATGGTCAGGCCTGATGAGGTAAGAGTGAAATTTGCCGCTGATACCACCGGCACGCCCCGCAGCAGGGTTATTGAACCGGCTCCACCGGTTAGCGGACGCGGAAGCATGATGATGTTTGAAGAGTGGAACCGGAGGCCTGACTATATAACTGCCACTGTTGGCTATACCCCGGGAGGGGCTACCGCCGAGGCAAACTTCATCATCAGGGTATACGGTGAAACAGAGATCAGGGGAACAGCAACCGTGGTAACCACCAGGGCGGGGATACTTCCGGAGAAAGAGTTTATTATCGGAAGCATAACTTCACAGGAAAGCTCGCGGGTTCCGTCGGCACAGGCCAGAAGCACCGACTGAGAACAACTGTAGCCTTCACGGAAGTAACCTGAAGCCTTATCTTTTTGCTCATCTGTTTTTTGTCAAAAATATTTAAAAATCCAGCGAGCTTTAGTTTGCTTTTTTGATATGATTTGGAAAAGTTCTATTTTTATAGCTTGCATTAATAGTTTTAAACACATCATTTACAATGGCAAACCAGAAGAAAACTAAAGGAGTGATTGGAATCCTGACGGGAGGAGGAGACGTTCCCGGTCTGAACCCCGCTATCAGGGCGGTTACCATCAGGGCTAACAGGGAAGGTTATAAAGTAATAGGGCTGCGCAGGGGCTGGGGTGGCATCCTTGAGATTGTCAGGGATCCCAAGGCTGACAACAGCCTGTGTTATCAGGTTCTTACTGATGACATGGTGAACAGGACAGGAAGGACAGGTGGCACTTTTCTTCACACATCGCGCACAAGGCCGAGCCATGTGGCAAAGAACTACGTTCCCGACCATCTCAAGGATACCTACAAGGATGAAATCAATGATATGACCCCGGAGGTGCTGAAGAACCTCGAATGGCTGGGTATTGACTACCTGATCCCCATCGGAGGAGATGACACCCTCAGTTATGCCGTGCATCTCTACAAGCAGGGAGTGAAGGTTGTTGCCATTCCCAAGACCATGGACAATGACGTTCCGGGAACAGACTACTGCATCGGGTTCAGCACATGCGTCACCCGTACGATACAGATGACCAACTCACTTCGCACTTCAGCAGGGTCACATGAGCGTATCATGGTACTGGAGGTGTTCGGAAGGTATGCCGGTTTCACGGCAATGCTGCCCACCATGGCGGGCGCTGCAAACAGGTGCGTCATTCCTGAGTATAAATTTGACATTGAGCAGCTTACAAGACTGCTTGTAGAGGATCGCAACACCAATCCCAGCCGGTATTCGATTGTTCTGGTCTCTGAGGGCACCCTCTACAAGGGGGGTGAGATGATCTTCCAGGACCATGAGCATGATGCCTACGGGCACGCCAAGCTGGGAGGCATCGGAGACCTTATTTCTGCAGCGATAAAGGAACATTCAGCCAAATTCAACAACGGAAAAACCATCAATATCATCAATCAGAAGCTTGGCTACATGGTCAGGGGCGGTGACCCTGACGCAGTTGACTCGATAGTTCCGATGGCATTCGGCAACCTGGCCCTTGACCTCATAATGAAGGGTATTCACGGCAGGGTGGTAGTGCTCAAGAACGGGCGCTATGACAATGTGCCGATTGACGTGGTCACCTCCTCCAAGAAGATTGTTAAAGTTGCGGAATACTACAATACTGAAAGGCTCAGGCCTTACTATTCCAATTTCGAGATGAAGCCCTTTTTCCTGATGGCTTCAGAGTATTGATGACAATTGACAAATCAGGTATAAAATGAGTGATGCCCGCCGAATCGTGGTGTCACTTTTTTTATTTTTGCTGCAAAATCAGGCTGGTGAAAAGGGGCATTGTCATAAAATCGACCGGGAAGCGCTACCGGGTGGCTGATGAGGAGGGGAACATATATGAGTGCCTCCTCCGGGGGCGCTTCAGGGTGAGCGGGGCACGAACCACCAATCCTGTTGCCGTTGGAGATCATGTGAGATTTGACGCTGATGAGGGGGTCATCACAGAGCTCATGCCCAGATGCAACTATATTATCCGCAGGGCTACGAACCTTTCGCGCGAGTCGCAGATAATTGCCGCCAATATTGACCAGGCATTCCTCATCATAACGGTGAAGATGCCAGTGACACTGGTTGAGTTCATCGACAGATTCCTCGCCACGGCGGAAGCCTACCGAATACCTGCTGTTATCTTAATAAACAAGACGGACCTCTACGGAGAGGAAGAGATGGCCCGCGCTTACCAGATAAGGGATGTCTACGAAAAGATCGGCTACCGCGTGATGATGATCTCGGCCACTGAAGACAAGAGCCTGGCCAGGGTTGAAGATGCCCTGCGAAACCGGATAACCCTCTTCTCCGGCAACTCGGGAGTAGGCAAGAGCACTCTCCTCAACAGGCTCAACCCGAAGCTTTCCCTGACAACAGGCTCCATTTCCGATTACCACGAACAGGGTAAACACATAACCACCTATCCGGAAATGCACCCTGTTGCCGATGGCGGTTATGTCATTGATACACCGGGCATAAAAGCTTTTGGAGTAATAGATTTCGACCGTAATGAAATCTATCACTTTTTCCCGGAGATCTTCAGGATCTCATCAGGGTGCAGGTTCTATAACTGCCTTCACCTTGACGAACCTGACTGCATGGTCAGGGAAGCGGTGGCCCGCGATGACATAGAACTATGGAGGTACAGAAGCTACATAAGTATGATGCTGGAGGACAATGAAAAATACAGATAAGCGTTATCATACCGGTACACAAAGACAATGAAAAGGGCATCGCTTGCAGCATATATTGCTTTCATTCTGCTGATGCTGGTCACGTCACTGTTCTATATCAGTCTCTACAGGAACCAGATTGAATATTCGAACAAGTTGTTGGACAGGCAGGTAATGATTGCTGGGTCTGACATCGACAATACCAGCATGTATATTATCAGCGACCTGACCGAGATCGGTTTTTCCGATGACATCACCCTTTTCTTTGCCGATCCCGGGGTCAATGAACGGGTCCGGGAAAAGATGAAACTCTATTACTCAAAATACAGTGATATCATCGTCGGGCTTATGTTTTACAACACAAATGGCGATGTATATACACTCTTCAAGGATGAAGAGCGAAATTCCTGGCTTGACGGATCATACAGGGCTCAGACTGTACCCACCATGCACACCATGGATAAGCTTGAGCCTGACCGTGACAGGTACAAATATTACCTTCCGGTACTCCATGAGGGTGAAGTACTGGGGAACCTGGTGATTACCATTGATTTCCGGCGCTATTTCTCCGGCATCTTTGCCAAGTATAACCTTGAAAAGTACCAGTGGCAATGGGTAATCAGTGATTCCGGCACGATAATATTCGACAACGGCGGGGATAAGAGGAGCTATACCAATGTTGACCGCATTACCCGGGCACTTGAACAGGGCAATTCCGGAAGGCTGACACATGCGATGAGAACTGAGGGTGAGAATGGAAAGAGAGAGGAGATACTCTCGTCATACTATCCCGTCAACATCCTGGGTCTTGACTTTAGTCTGGTATTCTCGGCATATATGGAGTTCTTTCAGAAATACATTGTCAGGAACAGTGTTATTCTGGGGCTGCTGACCATGCTGACCATACTCTTTATCATATTGCTTTTCAGAAGGTTTTCGAGGAAGCAGTCAAAGGCACTTGAGATGAAGACCACCTCGGAAGCCGGCCTGCTTTCCATCATTGACCGGATGCCCGTCGGGTTTATCATTCATAACAAGGGAATGGAGATACTTCGTGCCAACAGGCAGGCGGCCGGTCTCTTTGCATTTGAGGATGAGACAGCGATTACCGGCAAGCTCATGCCTGACCTCTCGGGGAATAAATATGCCATGGATATTGCCGGTAAGCTGGGAGAGGGGAAGGTGATCAGGCTTCCCTCCCCGGGAGGGGAAAAGATCATTTTCCTCAACACTGTTCCTGTTACATATAACGGAGAAGAGTGCACGCTGGAGGCGCTGATTGATATCACCTCACTTGAGCTGGCACGCCGGCATGAGGCTGACGCGAATATCGCCAAGTCAGAACTCCTGGCGCGGATGAGTTTCGAGATACGCACACCGCTCAACGGCATACTTGGAATGACGGAGATGCTCAACAGGTCAGACCTTCCGGAAGAATCAAAGGAGGTGGCAAGACTGCTCAGGCGATCGGCCGAACTGCTTCTCACCATCATCAATGATATCTTCGACGTTTCAAAGGTGGAAACAGGAAAGATGATTCTTGACGAGATACCCTTCAGGCTGCGTGATGAGGTGGCTTACTGTATCAACATGATCAGGCGCCGGAACCCGGAGATCCCCGTCAAGATTGAATCTGAGATAGAACAGGCAGTGCCTGAAAACATCATAGGTGATCCCTACAGGCTGAGACAGGTGATCATCAACCTCATGACCAACTCGGTTGCCGGCACACAGTCGGGACTGATAAAGCTCAGCTGCCGTGTCAGGAAGTCGGAAGGAAACAGCTTCATGCTTGAGTTCACCCTCACTGATAGCGGCAATACCTATACCAGGGCCGAGATAAAGAGGCTGTTCGGTGATTACATCACCACTATCAGCGAACGGTCTGACTGGGCTGAGGACCTGAAGCTGGGCCCGGTGCTTGCCAGGCAGCTCACCGAACTGATGGGCGGCGAACTTACTGCAGAGAGCCCTGCAATGAAGGATGCTTCGGGCCAGGAGAAGGGCCTCAGGGTTATATTCACTATTAAGGTTCACCTTAATGAAAAGATATCCAAGAATATAGATCTTGGTATGTATGCTGATGTCAATGACATACGCACACTGGTGATTACCGGCCAGCAGGGCCGTGATGATGACTTCCTGAGTATCATGCACCGCGTGGGACTGCCTGTCTCGGTCACCAGCTTCCAGAAGCATACGGCTTCACAGATCAGATCAGGGTTAAACAGCGGCACGGGCAGAAACATTTTGCTTGTATTGTTTGACGAGCCGGAAAATGATGGTTTTGAAGCAGCAAAAGTACTCATGGATGAGGGCCTTACCTCCGAACATATAGTTCTGATGTTTACCTCGAGGGATCCGAAGGGGCATTGGGCCAGGTGTGTTGACCTGGGTATAGACCATCTGCTGGTCAAACCGTTTGCCCCGGAGGATCTGATGAATGTCCTCAGGGAGCACTTCCCGGCACTGAAGAAACCGGTGGCCAGACTCGATTCCGATAAAACTGATATTCCTGTGGTTCTTGTCGTTGACGACAATTACCTTAACAGGAAGGTTGTGGGTTCCCTGCTCAGGGTACTGGGAGTGAGCGCCGAGTTTGCATCGGGCGGCGCCGAAGCGATTGATATGGCCGGGGTGAAATCATATGACCTCATCCTGATGGACCTTATTATGCCTGAGACAGACGGTTTCGAGGCCACCCGGATCATTCTCAGTAAAAACCCCTCCACTCAGATAATAGCTCTTTCCGCAGACAATATGCCCGAAACAAGGCTGAATGTCGAGAAGAGCGGCATGAAGGAACTCCTTGCCAAGCCTGTCACTGTTGAGGAGCTCAGGAGGGTGATTGACAGGTACCACAAGCCCTCATAACGATGGCATTCACCCTTAATACGCTGCCGGCTGATGAATTCCTGCAACTAAGAGCCTCCCTGCCACTTGCAGACGTAAGATCACCCGGTGAATATGTCTCCGGACATATTCCCGGTGCAGTAAACATTCCACTCTTTGATGATGCCCAGAGGGCAGAGGTGGGAACAGTTTACAGGAGAGAGGGCAACGCCAGGGCCGTGGTGCGGGGTATTGACCTTACAGCACCCGGGATGTCGGGCAAACTGAAATCGGGGCTGAAACTGGCTGCCGGCGGAAAGCTTCTGGTTTACTGCTGGCGGGGTGGCATGAGGTCAGAGGCAATGGCATGGCTCTTCTCCCTGGGAGGAATTGAGCCCCTGGTGCTCACGGGAGGTTATAAGTCATACAGGAATCATATCCTCGGTGATCTGGGAAAGGAGAAGAAGTATATTATCCTCGGGGGGCTCACCGGCAGTGGCAAGACCGGGATACTGAGACGCATGAAGTCAGCCGGGGAACAGGTTACCGATCTTGAGGGACTTGCATCACACAAGGGCTCTGCCTTTGGCGCACTGGGCCAGGCGCCGCAACCTTCATCTGAACATTTTGCAAACATGCTTTATGATGATCTCAATGCACACCGGGCAGATTCGCCGGTATGGCTTGAAGATGAGAGCCGGAATATCGGAACGGTATTCATGCCTGACCCTTTCTATGACCGGATTCAATCAGCTCCTGTGATTGCCCTGATGATGAGTATCGAAACACGCATACCCAGGCTGGTAAGGGAATATACCTCATTCCCGGTTGAGGAGATAATGGCCTCAGTGGTGAAAATATCAAAACGGCTGGGAGGAGACCGGGCACGTGAAACCCTTGATGCCCTTAAACGCGGAGACTACCCCACGGCCATAAGAGTCATTCTTGAGTACTATGACAAGTCGTATCATTATGGCCTGTCAAAGAGACCACAGGGTCAGGTTATCTATATCAACACTGAAACCGATGACGAGGATGTAAACACTGCCCTGGTGATGCAGGCTGCAGAAGGGTTGAGGTGAGATCACCCGTTTTTCAGATCACTCGTTTTTCAGAGACGAGGCATCAACCCATTTGAAAACCTTGTCTGACCGCCTTACAATTCCATCCGTTTTCACTGCACAGAGCTCTCCTTTCATGACTTTTGCCGAATCCTTTTCCAAAGCATCCCGCAGTTCTTTCACTGTAAGCTCCACTATACCGGTTGACGGACCGGTGATTAACAATTCGTCACCGGTGGAAAGGTCTCCGGTCTCAAGTTTTATCTCGGCAACACCCGGTTTTGCGTAATAGTTGGTCACCTTTCCCAGGTAGATTTTTCTTTTTGTGGCTGCCGAGCCGTAGGAAGTGCTCCATTCCCCGAGCTTCTGTCCCAGGTAGTAGCCATCCCAGAATCCCCTGTTGAATACCGTCACAAGCTGCCTCATCCACCCCTCAACCTTTTCCTGTCCGAATGTTCCGTCAGCCACTGCAGTTGCAGCCTCGCTGTAGCAACGGGTGACTATCTTCACATATTCAGGTGGCCGTGCCCGGCCCTCGATCTTGAGCACTCTTGCCCCGGCGTCAATGATCTGATCAAGAAAACTGATTGTGCACAGGTCCTTGGGTGACATGATATACTGGTTATCTATATCCAGCTCATAGCCTGTCTCCCTGTCGCTGACGGTATATCCGCGCCTGCATGTCTGGTAGCAGTTGCCCCTGTTGGCTGAGGCATTGTGCTCGTGCAGGCTGAGATAGCACTTCCCGGATATTGCCATGCAGAGAGCGCCATGCACGAACATTTCCAGCTTCATCAGCCCGCCCCCGGGGCCACGTAGATCGTCACTTATGATGGCATTATGTATTTTCTTTACCTGCTGAAGGTTAAGCTCTCTTGAAAGGACAGCCACATCAGCCCATTGTGAATAAAACTTCAATGACCCGGCATTGGAAATATTGAGCTGGGTGGAGAGATGGACCTCAATTCCCGTCTCCCTGGCGGCAAGGATTGCTGCCTGGTCAGTGGCTATGACTGCAGTTATTCCTGCTGCTGCTGCGGCAGCCAGCACCTCTTTCATCTCACTCAGTTCCTCGTCATAGACGACGATGTTCAGCGTGAGGTAGCTTTTGAGGCCGTGCTCCCTGCAGAGTGCAACTATGGCTGGCAGATCGTCATTGGTGAAGTTATGCGAAGAGCGGGCCCTCATGTTCAGCTTCCCGAGGCCGAAATAAACGGAGTCAGCCCCTCCCGCTATCGCAGCTCTCAGCGCCTCCCACGAGCCGGCCGGGGCCATTATCTCTATATCGTTCCGGTTAATCATTTCTCTCCCGGATCACACCTGTTTTTTCAGTATTATCCTCATGCAGCTGCCGTGACCCGGCTCGGAGCGGAGCACGAAAACCTTTCCCTTATGGTACTCTTCGACGATCCTCTTTGAGAGGGAGAGGCCGAGGCCCCATCCCCGCTCCCTGGTGGTGTAACCGGGTTTAAAAATAGTCTTGAAATCCTTTCTTGGAATGCCCTTCCCTGTATCCTCGACGTCAATAAAGGCTTCAGTGCTGTTCTCGCTCAGCCTGACGGTGATACGGCCTGTTCCCTTCATGGCATCCGCGGAGTTCTTTACCAGGTTCTCGATGACCCATCCCAGGAGCACGGCGTTGAAGGGTATTGCCGTGCATCCGGTTGTTTCATCAGCCACCGTCAGGTCAATGGTTGAGGCAATTCTTTTCCTCAGGTAAGATGCTGTGGCCTCGGCAAGGGCTGGCAGGTTGTCAGACATCAGCTTTGGTTTTGATCCAATGAGGGAAAACCTCTCGGCTACTCGGCTCAGCCGGTCAACGTCGGCAGGAAGCTCCTCCGCTATATCGGTTCCCGGGTACCTGCTGCTTATTATCTCACTCCATGCCGAGAGTGATGAGGCAGGTGTTCCCAGCTGATGTGCTGTCTCTCTTGAGAGCCCCACCCATACCTGGTTCTGCTCAGCTACACGCGAGGCGCTGAAGGCAACATAGGCAACCCCGATAAACAGAAGTATAACTGTCAGCTGCACATACGGATATACCCTCAGCTGACGCAGGAGCGTACTCTCACGGTAGTAGAGATGGTTGACAATGCCGTTGGGCAGTTCAATGGAGATAGGGTCATTGCGTTTTGCCATACGCTTCAGCTCGCGGACCATTGCCAGGGTGTCGGTGGCAAACGCTGCCGGCAGGTTTCTCTGTGAGATGATGCTCTCCTCCTCGTCAATGAGTATCACCGGAACAGTGGTGTTGTCTTCTATGATGCTGAACAGGAATTCGAAATCGTCAGAAGTGACAAGCCTGCGCGTGGCATCCGCCCATTGCTCCGCCTTCTTGCGCTCCTCCTCCTTGAGACTGTCTACCAGATCATGTGTGTAGATGAGTGACCCGAGGCCGATCACCACCGCAAATATCAGAAGAAGTACCTTCCAGAGAAGTTTTTTTCGGTAGATGTTCATTGGCTATCTTTTCTTTTTGAGAAGGATTTTAAACGGGCTCTCCTTCACCTCTTCCTTCTGTGGTTCAGCCACATCAGGCTGTTCCTTCCCCTCTTCCCAGGTTATGCTGAATTTTGGCTTGCTCTCCATCGGCGTTGTCCGGGTTGTGTCAGACGAGTACCAGCCGTACTCCTCGTTGAGTATTCCCTTCAGTGCCTGTTTCTCGGCAGCGATGTCATTCTTTATATTGTCATGTGCCTGTCCAAAGTCATAACCAACACTGGTTTTGCCATTTACACATTCTATCTTAAGCGGCACTGTTGCCTTACCACTGCCGTCTACCTTCACCTGCCCGAATGAACTGACATTACGGTTGCGCTCCCTTGCCTTCCGGCTCATTACCTCTGAAAGAAGGAGCCGGACATGATAGATATAATCTCCTTCAAACCCGTGGGTTCCGTATACGGTGAAATTTACGGCCGAAGAGTTTATCAGCATTTTCGGAATGGAAACGGTTCCGTAATTTATGAAAATATCATTTTCCATTTTCGAGAAACTGATATTCTTCAGCTCATCGAGGTCAAGATATGCCGAAAGGCTTTCCGCCGGAGGGAAACTGATGAGCTTTCCGTCATTGATGACAAGATGTGACTCAGCCACAATCGCTTTGCGAATAAACCTGTAATTGCTGTCAAGGGGAGAGAGCATGGTCACCTTGCCCGTCAGCCTCCCGCGCAGGTTGTCACTTACTATGAAGTTCTGGCCGAAGTTATTGAAGGAGGTAAATGCCTGGTTGATATCAACATTTTTAACATCAAGGCTGGCCTTTGTAATATATCCGCCATCCTGTTGCCTGCCCAGCATCAGCTCTCCATCAAGTACTCCATCTAGACCGATGGCATTAACCTCATCAAAGGTTATCACATAGGGCCTGTATGTTAATCTGCTGCTGAAGTTGGCAGCCCTGAAATTATTGAATATCAGGCTATCAGCCTTAAGAAGGATATTGGCACTGACAGCCGCCGGGAAAAGATTAACCGGTTTGCCGGTGCTGTCAGGCTGTTCCCTTTTTGCAGGTATCAGAGCCATGGTGACCAGCCTGTCAACATGGATATCACCGCTTATATCAAGGCTCTGACCTCCACCGGCCATCCAGGAGAAGAAGTTTTTCATGACCGTATTGATGGTAAAGCGCTGGTCAAGAAAAGTAAAGGAAAGGTTATCGGCAGTCAGGTCATTTTTTACCGACAGAGAACCGGTGACATCTTTGATGGCCAACCTGCTTCCGGCCAGCGTTGCACCGAACTCCCTGAAAAAAAGTGATATATCCGGATTCAGAAACGCAAGGGAGGTTGCCGGGAGTATGCTGTCGGGAAGCATTCCGGAGAGTCTTATGCTTCCGGAGAGTAATCCGGTCTGGTCTTTAATGTATCCCGACCTGAAAATCTTGTCGAGATCGTCAAAGTCAAGGTCACCGTTAAGGTTAAGGGTTATGTGGGGTCTCCGGAGATTGTTCATCATAAATGAGCCTTTCACCGATGCGGAGCCATACCTGGCGGTGAGCTTGTCAACGGTGAAGCGGAATGTCTCTGCTGAGTTGTGGTCACCATTGGTGAGCGCCCCGCTGAACTCCAGGTTGTTGACCCTGAAGCCTGAGGGGGAGAGGCTCATCCTGCCTCTTTCGAGACCGTATGTGAGCTCTATGTGGGGTTTGCCGGCATCGCCGTAAGGACCTGTGATACTGCATTTGAGATCAATGATGCCCGAGGGGGAGAAATTGCCGGTGACAGTTTTCCATCTGTCAGGCAGCCTCGAGATTACAGATGCAATGTTAATTTTCCTGCCTTCAATAACGAGGTTGAGTGTTGAAGATGAGTAATTTACATTTCCGGTCATTTCGAATCTGAGGTCAGCTATGCTGAGAGATCCCTTTACCACTGAAAGCGAGCTTGCCGACTTGCGGAGTCTGATGCCCGCTTCCACAGGGATATCCCTCATTGTTATTTTTTCCAGGTTTATGGAGTCAATCTCTGCATTCAGGGCAGTGTTAAGGTAAATACCTGTGCCGAACAGCTCCCCGCCGAGGGTTGCATCGCCTATTCTTCCTGCCATGCGCATTCCCGTGCTCATGTCATTGTACACTGCCCTGATGTCAACGGCGCTGATGTTCTTCAGCCTGATATTCTTGCCATCTCCTTTCTTTTCAGTGAACACCTCGTAATTGATGTCACCCCTCCTGTCAGTCAACAGGTTAACCTCACCGCTCCTTGCAGTGATCGATTTTACAGCCACCGTGGAGGTCAGCAGTGACGGCGTCGAGACCGTCAGTGACAGCGAGGAAGCGTAGAGGAGCGTGTCATTGTCCTCATGACTCAGCTGTTTCTTGTCGTAGAACGGGGAGGGTTCGATCAGGAGATCAGTGAATCTGACGGTAATATTGGGGAATGATTCGAAGATTGTAACGTGAAGGTTGCCGTACGAAATCTTCGTATTAACGCTCTCATTGACCTTCCTGACAATGGAGTTTGTCAGATGCTCCTGCCTCAGCAGGGCATACGATCCCGGTACCAGGATGAGCAGCAGCACCCCGGCGGCAATAAGCGCTATTTTCCGGAACACTCTCATGGCACCTGACGGCGCAGATGATTATTTTTTGCTTTTTTTCAGCAGGAAGGAAAGATCACTTCCCGGCTTCACCTCCCGGGGTTCACTTCCATACCTGAAGATGCGTGCGTTTCTGGGTCCGATAAGCGACAGCTTTTTACCTTCCAGGAGGAACATTGTTCCTTCGCGAAGCCCTGCAACATACAAATCCCTGTTTACCTCAATAAACTCCTCTATCCTCTGCTCGCGGGTCTCGCCGGCATGACCGGCAGGGTTGGCATCGAGGTAATGGGGATTGATCTGGAACGGAATCAGCCCGAAAGCCCTGAAGGATGATGGTGCAGTGACCGGCATGTCATTGGTTGTCATTATTGTGGGGCAGGTCACGTTTGAGCCTGCACTCCATCCGATGTACGGCGTGCCCGACATCACCTTCTTCCTGACAGGGGCAATCAGCTTATTGTCTCTCAGGCACTTCAGCAGCATCCATGTATTTCCTCCACCCACAACAATAGCCGGTGCATCCATGATTGCCTTAACCGGATCACTGAAATGATGTATGGAGACCACATCATGTCCTACCTCGTTGAAACGGTTCTTTACCTTCTTTTCATACTCGTCATATGAAAATGTCACTGCGGCATACGGGATAAACAGAGCCTTTACCTTCCGGCTTCCCAGGAAATCCCTGATGTTGTTTTTCGGGTAATCAAGATATGCCTCTCCGGCATTGGTTGAATTGCTGATAAGAAGTAGTCTCATTTCAATCTGTTTTTTGTTTTTATATATGGGCACTGTTCTGGCTCACCGCCCTTTGCATCAATGCTCCAAACTTACATAAAATCACCCGATTTTATACAGCCGGAAAAAGAAGTGCTTCCGGTTTAACCAATTAATAACAGAAAAGGGGACATCTGCCAGATGCCCCCTGATTCAGAAGTTTTGTTATGTATTGTCAGTCATTGATAGTCACCGCAATGCCCACTTCGAACGGGTAGAGCTCGGGTCCCTTTCCCTTTTCGAACATCGGTGAGAGGTAGCAGGTGCCATACACCTGCACCATCTCGTATCCCGCCCTGACGGTCACTCCGTACCTCAGCATATTGAGGTTGAAGTCTTCATGATTTTTTTCTTTCTGTTTGCCGTTATTGTAATGAACAACCTTTGTATATGAACCAAGCTTCACGGCGCCGATCACGCCGGCACCCAGGTTGATTGAGCTTCCCCGCGATACCGGAATCTGTACCTCAAGCACTACAGGCAGGATTCCGTATATCGTCGCAAGCTTGCTCTTATCATACCTGACCGGATCTGCCGGGAAAAGCGGGGAGATAATTCCTCCTTCGTCAACTGTAATTGAGTTGTTGCCCTCAAACCGATAATTGTTGAAGCTGATGCCGAGAGCCGTGACCAGTCCGAAATGGCGCGTAAATCCCATACTTGCAGGGGGAGAAACAATATTAAAGTTAATTGATTTTGAAGTGTTGAGATCAAGATAGCCTGCAATGGGTGCATCATTTTTCAGCCAGGTGGCTGTGGAGAAATTGTTGTAACCGATTTCAATGCCGCCCAGATGGCCATAAAAATGCCTTCCCGTCCTGCCGCGCTCTTTTTTCCCGTATTCTTTATCTACAAAGTCAATTTCGGTGCTGTCACCTTCGTCATAGACCCTTACACCCTTCCTGCCGATCCTTATAATGGTCTCATCATCAGTATTTTTTATGGTCACAATCTCACCGATCCTTACGGTTGATGTATCATCGGCATCGTCGCTGACAACCACGGCTATCTCTTCATCTTCTGCCATGATCACTGCCAGCGTATCCTCCGCTGCTGCAACCAGTGTGTCTTCCGCTGTTGTGACGGGTGTATGCTCTGCTGCAGCAACCAGTAAATCCTCTGCTTCCGCAACCAGTGTGTCTCCCGCCGCTGAAACCGGTGTATCCGGAATTGTGGCCTGTTTTACCTGCTGTTCAAGCTGTTCAAGTTCCTGCAGCTTCTGCTCCTTCCCCTTCTCCTGTGCCAGGGCCGGGAGGAGCATTGAAACGATAAGAAATGCTGAAATCAATACTCTTTTCATCATGATATATATTTGATTTTAAAGGCATGATGGAACCCACATGACTGAAAAATATATAAACAGGTGTTTGTATGTTTGACAGATGCGGGTTTCACGGTTTTGAATTGTTTGTTATTTACTGCCGGGACGTCCGGGGGTGCCGAAAAGTTACACTCAGGGGGTTGTTTTATTCAAAGGTTTTATGAAAGAGAGTAGTGAAGACCTGAAGGTGACAGCCACTGGTTCACCGCTTTTATTGCTGACAAGGTCGAGTTCCATATCCCATCCCAATGCATTTTTGATACCGTTGATGCAGCCGTTTGCTATTATATAACCGTCGATTTCTTTCTCTTCTCCCGCCACTGCGCTTGCCAGGAAGGAAATTGTGCGGATTATCCAGTTCTTTTCTTCCTGCAAGGTCTGAGCGGGCTGAATATCCATGATATTGATTGAGGTGATGGCCGGAATTATTTCAGGAGCCACGGATGGGACTGAAGCATAGCCCCGGGCAAGTGCAAGGGGCTGAACCCTGACAAATCCTGTTATCTCATCAGAATTTTGTATCTCTGCTGCGGGGTAACCTTGGGGTGTATTCGCTTCTGCGAAATGACCCTGCAGTGCGCTTTCTTCAGCGGGATGACCTTGCAGTGCATTAACTTCTGCGAAATGACCCCGCAAGACGTTCTCCTCTGCGGGAAGATTCTGCATTGCATTCTTTTCTGCAAGAAGACCAGGCAGCGCGTTCTCTTCTGCAACCGGTGTCTGCGCTACCTGAGCCGACGGGGTATGGGTTGCGGGTTTTTTTTCAGGAGCAACTATCGGGGGGGGTACCTGAATTTCTGCCACTGTCATGGCTGACCGGGTGATGGTTTTTCCTGAGTTTATGGTTTTCAGTTTTAACACTGTCGGACCATATATGATCATTGAAACCATTGCTGCCACTGCCAGCAGTGTCGGAATCACTGAACGGCGGAGTGTTCTCTGCACCGGTGAAAGCCTGATGGCAGACCTCATTCCTGGCCAGCTCTCATCGCATGGCACAAGGCGGATACTGCAGAAGCTCCCGGCGCGATCTCTTCTGTCGGCACTGGCTGCCATGGCAGATTCCAGCTCCTCCAGCGACTCTCCTGAAAGGGCCCCTTCAGCCCATGCTGCAGCCAGCAGGTCGAACTGCTCATCGGTCAGTTCCGCCGGACTGCGGAATAGACTGCTACCCGATGGCATCCTGTCATCAGGAGGCGTCAGTCGCGGGAAATCCATATCTTCCGTTATTGCCATACTGATGTCTTTACAAGATAATTTCGCAGAGCCACACGTCCCCTGAAAATATAGGTCTTGACCTGTGCTTCCGATAAACCGGTTATTTCACCGATCTCCCTGTAGCTGTATCCTTCGTAGTCACGCAGCAGTATTACCGACCGCTGGACTGCCGGCAACTTTTCCAGCGCCCTGTGCAGCACCTCGTTCAGGTCACTGCTGTTCTCATCCGCATAGAGCGTGCTGTCATCGTAATGATCAACATCAACAAGCCTGGAGTCTTTCCTTATCACGTCAATCATCCTGTTGTAGGCTGTGGTGAAGAGCCATGACTTCACGGCGCCGTACTCGATCTCAGTGACACAGTTCCACAGCTTCTCGTACGTATCCTGTACGATATCGTCAGCCCTGTGGCTGTCTTTTATGCTGCGGAGGATGAACCGGTAGACATGGTCTCCGAACTCCCTGACGGCGTTGTTGAACTCTTTTACGGTCATTCAGGTAAATATGCTGACACCATAAAGACGGCCTGAAACATCATAATGTTACAGGTATTGGTAAAAAAAATGAAGCGCCGGGTCTGAGACCCGGCGTTACATAATACCATTGCAGATATATGCCTGGTATGCAGTTATTTGGGTTGGTACACCCTGACCCAGTCAATCTCCATGGAGGAAATCCCGCCGATTGGTTTGTCAACGCCTCCTGCAAGGTTGATGAACATTGGCTCCTGGGGCACGCCGGTTGTCTGACGCATCACCTCCACACCGTTTATTTTCCATACCAGGGCATTGGGTGTCCAATCGAGGGTGTAGATGTAAAAATCAGAAAGATACCTTGATCCGATGCTCTTTTTGTAATGGCTTCCCGGCGAGGTGAAAAGATCAAACCAGACCTTTCCGCTGCCCGACCTGCAGATGTTAACATGAGGAGTGATACGGTCACCGATCAGCCAGAATGCGTTGCGGACATTAGGGTCCGTGAGTTTGATCTTGGCTGTGAAAGTGCCGTACTTCTGCCTGAACGAGGCGCCGGTGTTGACAATACCGGAAGTGAAACCGAACTCTTTTGTGTAAAATCCCTTTGCCGGGTCCCATGCCTTGCCGTTTGTCTTTTGCGGCCTGGTGATAATGCGAAGCACGCTGTGACGTACTTCTATATTGTCAGAGGGGGTATAACTATGAAGATCAGTGGATATGCTGTAGCTGTCGTGCAGCAGTTTGTCGCCCGGATAATACCTGTTGATCCATTTGCTGCTGTCAGGAGCAGTGCCCTCGAACTCGTCGCTGAAGGTGAGCTCCCTGTTTTTAAGAATATCGAACTTGTTTGAATCCTTAATGCTGAAGTACCACTTGATTTCGGGTGAATTCTTCAGGGTTTCGTATTCCTTAAGCTCTCTGAACATCTCGCTCTTCTCGAAACGGCGCTTGTCAAGAAGATATTCCTTCCTTTCATGGAATTCCTTCGTTTTCAGATATTCCTGGAGTTCATAATACCTCTTCAGCCGTGCGGAATCCTTTACCTGGACCCAGTTGTGGTAATCCTTTGTTTTGCGGAATTTATAGAAGTTGACAATGTCAGTGGCGCTCTTCTTCGTTTTGAGTTCCTGGAGCTTCTGGTATTCGGGAGTATCTTTGAAAGTGATCGGTTTCATGTTCTTTTTCAGCAGAAAATCTGCTGAAGTAACCAGTGCCTTCAGTTCGGTGAACCTATTCACCTTTTCGGGATTCAGGTTCTTTTTTACCTCCCTGTCGCCTTTCAGTTTCTTGAATTCCAGCCATTTGCCATACTCTTCGGTATGCTTGAAGGTGATGGGCTTCATCCTCTCCTTCTGTTTGAACTCAGGTGACTGCACAAAGAGCTGAAGGTCTTCGATCTCCTTAATCCTTGCCGAGCCGTCGAGCGACAGAAAATTCTTCAGGAGAGCACTTCCTTCGGTTTTGAAAAAAGAGACAATATCTTTTGCTTTCTGCAAGCCCAGGAATTCTGCCTCCCTGGCATGCTCTTCAGAGCCTTTGTATGTGAGTGATTCTATCTCCTTTCTCTTCTGTTGAAAACCGGCTGAATTGACGCTTTCATGAAGACGGGTGTATTTTGCCAGGGCTTCCGAGCCGGCAAAGGCGATCATCTTTTCATACTCGGCAATCAGAGCCTTCTCTTCCTGTTCGATCTTGGAGGTTGAGGGGATCATCCCCAGCATCAGCTTTAAGGTTGACATTGCAGCTTACTTTTTGGTATGGTACGGTTAAAGTTAAAAATCTTTCAAACAATATAAACGGTATCGGCCAATTATTTGTTACTTAGGTAGTAACAAACAAAATGTACCGGTTCCGAGCAATTAGTTTATTATCAACAGAATAAAAACGAATGAAAGAGCTCATTATTGTTACACTCAGTATAATGCTTGCTTCGTGTGCCACGGTGAAGCAGACTTCTTCTCCTGCGGAGGAGCATTCCGCCCCGTCTGCAGGGAATCTTCCCGCTCAGGCTGCTGCGGATCTTTCCTCCCCGGACACTGCGTATTTTCCCACCCTGGCTGTTATGGAGCTTTGCACACCGACTGCCTCGAACCCTCCCGTCTCCTCTGCAGGGAACCTTCCCGTTCCGGCTGTTGCGAATTCCCCCAGCCAGTTTGCTGCTGACCTTCCTATTCCGGCTGATGCGGATCTTCCCATACAGACTGTCGCTAACCTTCACGCCGCCGAATCGCACGAGGATCAGGATCACCTGATACTGGCAACCCTCTGGTTCCGGAAATCGGCCGAGATGAGGGCGCTTTTCTACCAGTGCTTCCGCAATGCGGAGATTGCCCTGAAGGAGAACCTGGAGCTGTCAGTTAACAATTCTTCCGGGGCAGACCCCTCCACCCCGGATGATACTGCCCCGACAGGTCATAAAAAGCCGGCTGCAGTGGTGCTTGACATTGACGAGACCCTGCTCGACAACTCACCATACCAGGGATGGCAGATTCTAAACAGAAAAGCATTCAACAATGACGACTGGTTCCGGTGGGTGGCGCTTGCAAGCGCCAGACCGCTGCCGGGCGCGGTGGAGTTCACCAGGTATGCCGATTCCCTGGGCGTTGAGGTTTTCTACGTGTCAAACAGAACCGTGGAGGAGATGGGGCCGACTATTGCAAATATTGCGGCGTGGGGTTTTGCAAATGCTGACAGCACTCACATGCTGCTGAAGGAGAGCGTCTCCTCAAAGGTGGAGAGACGGGCGTTTATTGAAAAGGATTATGAGATTATACTTCTGGTGGGTGACAACCTGGCTGATTTCAGCGGCATTTATGAGAAAAGGGGGCCTGACCACGGCTTCGGGGCTGTTGATGCAGACCGCAGGCTCTTCGGCACAAGATATATCGTGCTTCCCAACCCCATGTACGGCAACTGGCTCAATGACCTTCTGCAGTCAGCCCCCGGCAGTACAGAGCGGGAGAAGCTTTTGCAGATAGTTGAGGGATTCTGACAGCAGCCAGGCAGTAAATCAGAATAACAGGTATCAATGAAACATTACAGTGTTGAAATAAATAAATGACACTCTAACGTTTTTTCTAAACCAGGTCTCGGCCCGGCACATAGTTAATTACCCGGACGAAGGGGACTTTGTTGTAGACGGAAAGTACACAATATGAAATGGGGGGGAAAGAAGAAATCCGGCAAACAAATAGCAAAAGCTGCAAATGCTTTTGTTGTAAAAGATAATATTGAATATGGGTCAGGTAATATAATTCCGCTCTGGCTCTTCGGATTTTTGTATTAAAAGGCCGGTTGAAATCTGATATCTACTTTTATTGGATCGTTCCTTTTCACGGCGCGACTATAAAAATAGACGAAAAAAATAAAAAAACTTGCACGTCTATAAATATAGTCATATATTTGTGGCGAAGGATTGATTGAAAATGGGTGTCCGGAAACGGGCACAGAGTTGCTTTTGCATGAATTATTACAATCGGTTCCGGAATGAGAGAACTTGTAGTATTTATTTCAGCACTTGTCCTGCTCGCCGGCTGTAATGGCGGAAAGGAATACTCTCCTGAGATTGATTTTGGAGGGGTGGCTTATATCAAAGTTATAGTTCAGGATGACCTTGATTCCGTCAGGATGGATATCAATCATTCCAGTTATTATCCTGCACAGTCGTGCCTGATTCACAGATTTACCCTGGTTCATAAAAGGGTCTGCGAAGCAAGGTACAGAATAACAAGGCCTGAACAGGTCTGGTTTCAGTTCAGGGATACGGTTTATACCTCTTACATGATACCTGGCGACACGCTGGTTGCCCGGGTTGGTCTTGACAAGGCAGGTGATGGAAGCAGCAATATCTCTTTTCATATTGATGATCCAATATTTGCTTTCCTGCAAAATGAAAGACGTGAGTTTGGCTGTTTTTATACCCAGAGCCCCATTGCTATCACGGCTTTCAATACTCAACCGGAAACAGAGAGACAGTTTAAGGATGCTGTAAAAAGGATAGACCAGGCAGGGAAGGAGAGGCTGGAGTTCCTGCAGAAAAACAGTAATAACCTTCCGGGATGGTTTTGTGATTTTTATGAAAATGAAATCTCCTATTTTTCAGCACACATGAAGTTCTTTCAATATTACTATCTGAAAGACCGGAACCTGAAAGGTATTCCTATGCCGTGCGATGTAAAGATTTATAACCCTGAAGCTGTCTCATCTCCAATTTACTGGCGGTTTATCTCCGACTATCTGTTACTATCTGATACGGTTGATGACCGTTTGATTGGTTCGCCCCGGCTGATGGCTTATTACAGCAAGGCGAGCCATAATATCAATTCGCTTTTGAAAGGAAAGGTACTTGAATATTTCAATGTATATCTTTTATATGATCTGTATTATCGTTTTGACACGAGAAGGGAATTTCAACTGGCTGATTCATTTAGAGTTGCGTCAGGTTTCAGGTTGACACCCCTGCAGGAAAGCTACATCGATGAAAGAAGATCAGAGAGTGTGAAAAAGCTCGGGAAACTAGAAGATGAAAACAGGCTGAAACCAGGTTCTGAAGCCCCCTATTTTTATCTTAAAGATACCGCAGGGGTTTTTCATACATTGTCAGATTACCGTGGCAAATTGATTTACCTGCATTTCTGGGCTACATGGTGCGGGCCATGCCTTGAGGAGATACCCTTATTGAACACACTGGCAGAAAACCTTTCCGGCAAGCCTGTTGAGATTATAAATATCTGTCTTGATGACGAATACGAAAAGTGGAAAAGTATCATTGAAAATGAAAAACTCAGAGGGACAAACCTTATCTGTACCGGGAACTGGGCTGCTGACTTTCAGGAAAAATATGCCGTAAGAGGAATACCTCACTATGCAATTATTGATGCCGATGGATTGATAATTTCAGAAAATTGCGAGCGTCCTGATAAAGTGTATGAGCGATTGCTGACATTGATTCATAAATAAGATTTGATCAAAAAACGATAATATTATGCAACTTACTAAGGCTGAAGAGCAGATTATGCAGATTTTATGGGAGCTGGAAGAGGGAGTGGTGAAGGATATCAGGGAGCGGTTTGACGATCCGAAGCCTGCCCGCAACACCATATCCACAGTGCTGAAGGTCCTTGAAAGGAAGGGATATGTTGATCACCGGGCCTATGCGAATGTATTCCTTTATTATCCTCTTGTCTCGAAACGGGAGTACTCAAAACACCAGCTTTTCGGACTGCTGGAGGGGTACTTCAACAATTCATTCCCGGCAATGACATCGTTCTTTGCCAGGGAGAAGAACCTTACGGTGAAGGACCTTGACAGGATTCTGGAGGAGGCCCGGGAAGAGCTTGATGATGACCAACAGGAATAGAACATGGAACAGGTTGCACTATACCTGCTGAAATCGGCCGCATGGCTGACGGCTTTCACGCTGGTTTATCTCCTCTTTTTGCAGAAGGAGAGATTTTTCATGCTGAAGCGGATCTACCTTCTGGCAGGAGTGGTTCTCTCACTGCTCCTTCCGCTGGTGACGCTGCATTACAAAATTGAGCTTCCTGCTCCGCTGATACCTGATGGGCAGGGGATGACATCTGCTTCTCCTGCACCCGCGGCACAGATTACAGAACATGCAGACATACTGAAATGGTTCATGATATTCTATATAGCAGGCATACTTTTAATGTCGGGCCGGACGCTGAAGTACCTCCTGTCGGTCTGCCGCACCGTCAGAAGCGGGCAGGTAGACAGGGAAGGGGGCGTCCTGCTCGTCAGATCAGAAAAAAACACCTTCGCCTTCTCTTTTTTCAATTATGTTTTTATCAATCCTTCACTAAGCGGGCGTGAGGTCCGGGAGATCATCAATCATGAGATGGTGCACCTCAGTCAGAAACACTGGTTTGATCTCCTGCTTGTTGAACTGGTGAGCATAGTGCAGTGGATGAATCCATTTGCATGGATATGTTCGGCCCTGGTCAGGCAGAATCATGAACATCTGGCCGACGAGGAGGCGCTGCAGCGCACATCCGACCCGGCAGCCTACAGGGCAGCACTTCTCAACCAGGTCTTCAATGCAAGGCTGATAAGCCTGTCCAATTCGTTCAATTTTTCGTTTAACATAAACAGGTTTGAAATGATGAAAAAGAAAAACTATTCTCCATACAGGAAGCTCAAATTGCTTCTTGTACTGCCACTTGTAGCTGTAATGCTGTACGCATTCGCTGATCCGGTCTATACCTATAGTGACAGTGCTCCGGGAAGCCTGATAAAGGATATTCAGGGTACCGTGGTCAAAGAGGATGGTACTCCGTTAGCTGGAGTAACCGTCAATGTTTCGGGGACCTCCCTGAGCGTTACCACAGATGAGACGGGCAGATTTTACTTCAGTGACCTGCCCGCATATGTTGGCATCATGTTTACTGCCGCCGGCTACGAACCGGTTGCCCTTACCGCCGGGTCAGTCCGCGGAGCGACAATCACAATGAAGGCCAACCAGCGTTATGCAAACATGGGTTCAGTTTCACAGGGACTACTGGTCATGGTTGACGGTCAGGCTTCAGATCTTTCACTTGAGGAGGCCACAAAAAAACTGGGAAAGGATTTTGGTAAGTCAGTTTATCTTGATCCGGCTGCAGCGAAAACCAAATACGGAGATAAGGGGGAAAAGGGAGCTATTGAAGTTACTTCCAGAAGCAAAGCAAAAGAATCGGGCATTATCCTGCCCTATCCCAGGGAGGATGAAGCAGATTTCCCCACCTTCAGGGGCGAGAGTTTCCTCTCTTTTGCCGACTGGGTTGCTGAACGGGCCAAATATCCGGCTGATGCTGCTTCCAGAAGCGTCAGCGGATGGGTAAGGATGGCTTATACCGTTGACACAGACGGATCAGTTTCCGGGATAAAAGCCATTTCAGACTCTGATCCTGCACTGGTCGGCGAGCTGACCAGGGTGATGGAATCTTCACCCCGCTGGAAAAGCCCTGCAAACAGGGAGGCAGATGAACCCTTCACATCCGAGATAGTGATCCGTTTTCAATTGCCTGACAGGGTGAGCAACGGCATCGTTTATATCATGGCGGACGAGATGCCTCAGTTTCCGGGTGGTGATACTGAGCTTTTCAAATGGCTTTATGGCACGTTGAAGTATCCGGATCAGGCAAAGGGAAAAGGCATCCAGGGAAGAGTAACACTCAGGTTCGTAGTCACATCAGACGGGTATGTGGAAGATGTCAGCGTTGTCAGGGGCGTGGATCCCTTGCTTGATGACGAAGCTGTAAGAGTAATGAGCCAGTGTCCGCAATGGAAGCCGGGAAAAATCAAAGGCAACCCGGTTAACGTTTACTACGCCATTCCCATCAAATTTTCCTTGCAATAGAGCAAAATGAATATGTGGTGATATGACGCGTCTGTAATAAGCTTATCCGGGAGGGGTTGTCTCTCCCGGATTTTTTTTGTGTGTCCGGCGCCGGGGGATGGAAGTCGGCGAAGAGAAAACCCGGATAAACCTCGGATTCATACGGATAAGGTATAGTTTCTGAAATTTTCATACATTTACAGCTAAATACCGTAAGAATGTCGCTTGTCCATGAACTTGAGAAATCCGGTAACTGGTTATTCAGGAGAAGGAGCTGGCTGCCGGCAACAATGCTTGTTCCGGCTGCTTTTTATCTTTTCATAGCAAACCGCAGCGTAATTTATTTCAACTATACCTGGGAGATAATCTGTATCCTTGTCTCGGTTACAGGCTTACTGTTGCGCTCCTACACAATCGGATATCTTCCCCGCAGCGCCTCGGAGCGGAATCTGATTGACCAGATGGCTGACGAACTCAACACAAAGGGTATCTACTCGGTAATCCGCCATCCGCTGTATGTCGGCAATATCCTGATGAGTCTAGGCCCGGTGCTTTTCCTGAGATCAGTATGGTGGGTGATTGTTTTCGTGCTGGCCTCCTGGCTTTATTATGAGCGTATCATCTTTGCCGGGGAGCAATACCTGCGCCGCAAGTTCGGGGAAGCATATGACACATGGGCTTTCCGGGTGAAGGCTGTCATCCCTTCGTTCAGGCATTATGTAAAGCCTGACCTGCCGTTCTCATTCAGGAATGTGATCAGACGTGAGTACAAAAGTATTGCAAACCTTTTTCTTGTTTTTGCCTTCCTTGATCTCTGCCGGAACATTGCGGTCACAGGCAGGATTTACCTGGAGCCGATGTATGTCACCCTGCTGGTTGCAGCCCTTATCTTCTGGGCTGTAATCAGGTACATTATAAAGAGGACGAAATTTCTGTACGTGGGAGGCAGGTAACCCCGCGGAATTGCATGACACCTGGCTTCTACCTGTCCCTTGCTCCCAGGAAAAGCATGATGTAATAGATCAGGGTGGCGAGTGAGCCGAGAGCAGCTATCACATACGTATAGGCAGCCCATTTAAGAGCATCCCGGGCCTTGTCATCCGTTCCCGGGGAGGTAATGCCGGCATCTGAAAGCCATGCCAGCGCCCTCTTTGATGCGTTGATCTCAACCGGGAGGGTGATGAAGCTGAAGAGTGTGGTCAAGGCAAAAAGTACTATTCCTATCAGCAGGATTTCGGGTCTGGAGTTTAGCAGAACAAGTCCGGCAAGGAGTATCCACTGTATCCAGTTGGAGGCGAAGCTCACCACCGGGGCAAGTTTTGACCTCATTCCCAGCCATGCGTATGATTGTGCATGCTGCAGGGCGTGGCCTGTTTCATGGGCTGCCACGGCAGCAGCAGCCACGCTGGTTCCGGAGTAAACATCGCGGCTCAGGTTAATGGTCTTTTTAAGCGGATTGTAATGATCAGTCAGCTCACCGGCAACACTGTGAACGGTAACATCTGTCACACCGCTGTCGCGAAGCATTTTTTCCGCCACTTCACGGCCTGTCATGCCTGATGCAACAGGGACCTTCGAATAGGTTCTGAATTTCGACTTGAGTCTGGCGCTGACAACCCAGCTCAGTATCATGAATACGATGAATATTATCCAGTATACACCGTTTTGCAAAAACATTGTTTCCATCAGTTGAGAGTAATTTAATTTTCCAGTTTCCTCAGCAAAACGCCTGCCATCATAAAGAGATTCTGAAAAGAGGTCATTTTGTCATGCCGAATCAGCTTATCTTTGAAGGCGATGCTGAAGAGTGCCGCAAAGATATTATCTTTTTTGCTCCTGCTGCCTGTATGGCTTTACCGGTGGATTATATCGCCATGGACTCCTGCCTCCTGCCGTCATGTTCCTACCTGTTCACGGTATACCATTGATGCGCTCAGGCTCCACGGGCCGTTCAGGGGAATAATGATCTCGGCTGACAGGATACTTCGCTGCAGGCCGGGAGGCACACACGGCTATGATCCGGTTCCCATGTTCATCTTCAGGCGGTACAGGGGATGCAGGTCACTCCTTTGCAGGGCTCCCAGGTGTAACAGGCTGAAGGACCATGACTAGAAGGAGAGTTTCTCCCTGAGCATCTTGTATCCGGCCCGGCTAACCGGTATCTTTTCACCTGACCTGAGCACGGCAACATAGTTATCCTTGCTGTAAGGCTCAAGGCGGGTGATCTGTTCAACGTTCACGATAAATGACCTGTGAACTCTTATGAACAGGTCGGGAGGGAGATGCTCCTCATAATACTTCATGGTCTTGGGCTTGAGCGCTTTCCCCTCACTGTAATAGATCATCACATAATCATCCTCGGCCGCCAGGTAATAGACATTGTTCAGAGGAATGATCTTGATTCCCGCCCCCTTTCTGAAGACTATCCTGGTGAGAAATTCTTCCGCTTCGGAGGCTGCAGCCACCAGTTTTTCAATTTTGTCATGCTCAGGCGCCTTTGTCTCCAGCCGGTTCAGTGCCCTGGCAAGAGCATCATCAAACCTCTCCTTTGAAAAAGGTTTGAGGAGATAGTCCACGGCGTTCAGTTCGAAAGCCCTGATGGCATACTGGTCAAAGGCGGTGGTGAATATCACCTCCGGCTTTTCATCTATCACCTCAAGCAGCTCGAAACCGGTCAGCCTGGGCATCTGTATATCGAGGAAGATAAGATCGGGTCTCTTTTCCTTTATCTCCCTGGCCCCGCAGAATCCGTCTACACATTCACCAACAATCTCCACCTCAGGATGATCGGCGAGCATAAACCTGATCAGTTCCCTTGCCGGAGCTTCGTCTTCAATGATCAGTGCTCTGATTGTTTTCATGGTTTAATTATGCTGTTAATCATGATTTTCGGAATGGAAATCTTACAATCACCGTGAAGCTGTCATCTCCGTGATTCACCGTGAGGTCAGCCTTGTCGCCAAAGAACAGCTCAAGCCTGCTGCTGACATTCTTAAGGCCTATGCCTGCCCCTTTCCTGGTCACAACGGAGTCAGTGTCAACATTGTTTAAAATGGTGATTATAACCATTTCATTCTGCTTCCTGATGGTTGTTCTGATTATAACTTCTCCGGTCGACTCATAAACCCCGTGTTTGACGGCGTTTTCATAGAGTGGCTGGAGCAGCATTCCCGGCATAAGCGCCGGAAGGCATTCCGGGTTGATATCCTCTTCAATCCTTAGCCTTTCACCGAATCTCACCTTTTCAATCTGCAGGTAAAGCCTGAGGCTCTCCATCTCGTTCCCGAGGGTCACCGGCTGTTCGCTCCTTGATGAGAGCGAATAGCGCATGAATTCAGACAGCTTTACAATCATATCCCTGGCCTTCAGCGGATCTGTCACGGTGAGTGAGCTGATTGAGTTAAGGCTGTTGAACAGGAAGTGAGGATTTATCTGTGACCGGAGCATCTTCAGCTCGCCTTCGCGTACCTGTGCTTCAAGCTGGGCCTGCCGTGCCACCTTTTCAGCCAGCCTCGAGGAGCTCAGGAACAGGTAGTAGACAAGTATCATGACGAAGAAGACCAGCACACCGGCGGTAGCCCTGAAAATCAGGACAGAATGCCAGAAGATGTCATAATCCACCTTTTCGGCAACAAGCATCCTTACGATGATCTTCGACCCGAAGAGCCATGCAAGAATCGTCAGTGAACCGGTCAGGAGGACGTTTACAATTGTTGTATAGACCTGGTTATCCTCCTTCAGGAGGAACCTTAAAGGAAACCATACAGCCAGTCCCAGGATGCCGAAAAAAATCATTGAAATCACTCCGTCGGCAAATGCCGTATCGGCAGGGATTCCATAGCCAAAATGAATAACCAGTGACTGGCCTGCTGCAAGAATAAGCCAGGCCAGCCACCACACAAAGAACCTCGTTCTGTTTTCCAGTAACGGATGCTTCATAAATTATTTGTAACTCTTGATCTCTCCACCTCCGAACATCACGGTACCCTTTATGGTGAGTGACCTCGTATTATCCCTGATCACATCACCCCTCATCTTCCTGCTGTCAGAAAATCCCCCGAGAATGGGTGTGATTTCAATCACCACGTTCCAGCTTTCAGGAACAATGATGGTTGTTCCCCCAAAGATACAGGTAATCTCAATTACATTGTCACCCGGAGAGAGTGATGAGTGTGTCAGGTCAACCTCACCACCTCCGAAGATAGAAGTGATCTTGCCTCCCCGGAAGTTATCGGTGATGAGTTGCCGCTCGGCTCCGCTGAAGACATTCACGTAATCAATATAATCTGCCTTGTTGACCGTTGAAAAGTCGAGCTTCTTCACCAGCCGTTTTGAGTTCACCAGGAGCACAATACCAAGTACTATGAAGAGTGCAGGCCAGAAGAAGTTGAATGACCTGAAGAAGTCGGTGAATAGTTCCGGGATCAGGAAGAATCCTCCCACGGAGATCATTACAATCCCGGGAGTCTTGTTGTCTGATCCGTTGAGGACGATGATGCCTATCACTATCAGCAGCATCTGCCAGCTGAAGATGATGTTATCAATGAAGTCATCAAGGGGTTCCGGCAACACAGTCGATTTCTTGACGATAAGGATCAGTCCTGCGATGATCAGAAGCACTCCTATGATGAACCTGTTCGAGGTTTCCGGGTTTCTTGCCGGTTTTTTCAATTCATTTTCCATAGTTTAAGATTATCAATGGTTTGGTATGTTTGTAAATGATTGCTTATAACTGCCTGATTGACAGGATTGATTATCTTTTGTGAAATATACATTCCAATTAATTGTATATATGTCTGTCAACAAATATTTACGGGCCTGTTAATCATTAAATGTTACTGTTATCTGCAACTTTTTGCAAGTGGTTTCAGCATGAATGCCACTCCGCAGAGGATCAGCACCACCGGCCAGTAGATCTTTTTATAGGACTCGGTGAGTTGTATGGCCATATCCGGCATGAGAAACCAGAATCCTATTGCAAAAAAGATAACTGCTGACACAAGTTTAAAGCTGAGGAGCAACCACACTCCGAAAAAAATGAGCAGCATCTGCCAGCTGAAATATTCAGGAATATCTCCCAGCCCGAGAAGGTCAAGCTTTGCGACGAACATAACAAGTCCCAGTGATATCAGGAACTTTGCTATGCCTGTGAACGGATTACCGTGTTTCTCTTTCATGGTGACTGATTTGATTCTGGTCTCAAAAATATTAATGTTGGTTCAATCCGTGCCACTCATTTCCGGCAGGGAGCGGATAAACACCGGTGAACAGCGAAGAAAACAGGCGGTGTTACTTTTTTGTTCATAATTTTTTTATTTGGAAGAGGATTTATAATTTTGCAGACCGAAAAAAAAGAAGATGCCCGGATTGTATTCCATACCGCTCGCGGGACTAAAGGAGGCCAGATATACCTATGATTTTCAGATAGGGAACCATCTCTTCGGGTTATATGAGGAGTCTGAGATAAAGAAGGGAGAGTTTCGTGCGGTGGTGGTGCTTCAGAAATGTTCGACGCATATTGAGTTTGACATAGTCATCAACGGGAAGGCCGAGGTGATCTGTGACAGATGCCTTGAACCCTTTTACATGCCAGTCTCAACTGCCAAAAGGCTTTTTGTAAGGCAGGGGAGTGAGTGGGAGGAATCTGATCCGGACATGATTACCATGCCGATGGATGAAAATGAAATAGATCTGAGTCAGTTTTTCTATGATTACATCCACCTGGCGTTACCCATTAAGCGCATTCATCCTGATGATGCCGATGGCAACAGCACCTGCAATCCGGACATGATCAGGCGACTGAATGATCTCCTTGTTCACGGTGAGGTACAAACCGATCCGCGCTGGGATGATCTGAAAAAACTGACAGGGTATAATTAACTCAATTCATTACTGCGATGCCAAATCCAAAACACAGACACTCCGCTACCAGGAGAGACAAGAGGAGGACACACTACAAGGCAGTGGCTCCCACAACAGCTGCATGCACAAACTGCGGGTCAGCCCATCTCTACCACAGGGTCTGCCCTGAGTGCGGATACTACAGGGGAAAGCTTGCCGTTGAGAAGAAGACGACAGCCTGACGCTCTTTCCGTTCAAAAAATCTGAACGATGAAGATAGGTCTTGATGCAATGGGAGGTGATTACGCTCCCAATGCTGTTATTGAGGGAGCATTTGACGCACTCGGACAGATGTCGTCAGGTGACCGTATTGTGCTTATCGGTGACAACGGCCGGATAAGGGAGAAGCTTGCATCGCTTGATGCAGACGCCTCTCTTTTTGATATTGTGCCTACATCACAGGTAATTGAGATGTCAGACCATCCGGCCAAGGCGTTTTCGCAGAAGCGTGATTCGTCTATCGCGGTCGGGTATGGCATGCTCAAGAAGGGCCTCATCAACGGATTTGCCAGCGCCGGGAATACCGGAGCAATGATGGTGGGAGCAAGTTATACCGTGAATGTCATTCCGGGCGTTTTCAGACCGGCACTCGCAGCACTGATACCAAATATTAACGGGAAATCTTCAATCATACTTGATGTCGGAATCAATCCTGACAGCAAACCTGACGTTTTGCTCCAGTACGGAATACTTGGCTCCGTATATGCAAAACATGTGCTTGGCGTAAAAGAACCAACGGTAGGCCTCCTGAACATAGGAAAGGAGAAAGCCAAGGGGTCTGCAGCAGTGAAAGCGGCATATGAACTCCTGAGTGAAAGCAGTGATGTCACCTTCAGGGGCAATGTCGAAGGCCACAACCTCTTCACCGATGAGATGGCCGACGTAATAGTGTGCGACGGATTCGTGGGAAATGTGGTTCTTAAAATGGCTGAAAAACTATATGTTGTAGCAAGGTCAAAAGGCATCAAAGACAGCTTTTTTGACAGACTCAATTTCGAGGTGGTGGGAGGGACACCGGTTCTGGGCATAAATGAAAACGTAGTGGTCGGACACGGAATATCAAACCGTATGGCCATTATGAATATGCTGCTCCGGACCCGTGATGTGGTGCAGGCAGATCTTGCAGGAAAGATCAGGGAAGCATTCGGAGCATGACTAAAATAAGGGCAGCTATAACAGGCATCAATGCCTGGACACCGGAATACCGGCTCACCAACCAGGAATTGTCCGGGATGGTTGAAACCACCGATGAGTGGATCATGCAACGCGTCGGCATAAAGGAGCGAAGAATCCTGAAGGGGGAAGGGAAGGGCACATCTGACCTGGGTGAGCCTGCCGTCAGAGGCTTGCTTGAAAAGACAGGCACACGCCCGGAGGAGATCGATCTCCTCATCTGTGCAACTGTCACCCCTGACATGGCATTCCCGGCAACGGCCAACATCATTTCCGACAAGGTCGGGATTAAAAACGCATTCAGCTTCGACATAAACGCTGCCTGCTCCGGGTTCCTTTTCGCACTCCAGACAGCAGCCGCATACGTCGAGACAGGGAGGTACAAAAAGGTGATAGTGGTCGGCTCTGACAAGATGTCGTCTATTACTGACTATACTGACCGGACCACATGCACCCTCTTCGGTGATGCCGCGGGAGCAGTACTCCTGGAACCCACATACGAAGAGCTGGGTGTGATGGATTATATTTTCAGAACCGACGGGTCAGGAAGAAAATACCTTCACATGAAGGCAGGAGGCTCTGTGAGGCCCGCATCCCATGATACCGTGGGAGGACGGGAACATTATATATACCAGGAAGGACAGGCTGTCTTCAGGTTCGCCGTATCCAATATGGCCGATGTGGCGGTCGAAATCATGGAAAAGAATAACCTCGGCCCCGATGACATTAACTGGCTCGTACCTCACCAGGCAAACCTCAGGATAATAGACGCCACCGGGCGGAGAATGGGACTGCCCCCTGAAAAGGTGATGATCAACATCCAAAAGTACGGTAACACCACCGCCGCCACCATACCATTGGTAATCTGGGAGTTCGAGAAGAAACTCAGGAAGGGCGACAACCTCATCCTGGCAGCTTTCGGAGGAGGATTCACATGGGGCAGCATATGGCTCAGGTGGGCCTATGACCCGGCCTGATGAAAGAGATTTTTGCACCCTGGCTTTTTACTCCCCTTTTTTACTCATCCGGCACAATAAGTTTTTATATTTACGTGTTAAATAATTTTAAGGGGAATCAGGAATAAACAGATTACTATGGCAAAAATAATTGAGACAGACAACAGCAATGCAGTCAACCTCATCAGCCAGGGAACAGAGATCACGGGTGATATAAAATCAACCGGCGATATCCGCATAGACGGAATCCTTAACGGCAACATGAGCACCAGGGGAAAGGTGGTCATCGGCCCCACCGGAAAGGTTAAGGGGGAAGTGGAATGCAAAAACTCTGAAGTTTCAGGCCTGATTGAAGGAAAGATAACCGTGTCACAGCTCCTTAACCTGAAAGCCTCATCAAAAATAAACGGCACCATCATTACCAACAAGCTGTCAATAGAACCGGGAGCTGTATTTACCGGCAACTGCGTCATGAAGGAGGGTGAAAACGGTGGAACAGCAGCAGCCAAACCCAAAGAACAAGGTAAATAGAGGCAAGCAGGGCCTTGACGCCTACTCCAGATACAGCACCATCGCCATCCAGATGGTGATCATTATCGTTATCACATCACTCGGCGGAGTCAAACTTGATAAACTCGCCGGCACGGAACCAATCCTTACGGTTGTGCTGTCACTGCTGGGCGTTGCGTCTGCCATGTGGCTCGTAATCAAGGAGGTCTTAAGAAATAAGGGAGATGTTTAAACCCCTGGCAGTCAGATTCTACCTGGGCCTTGGCGCCATTGCCATCTTTTTCATCATCATGGAAATGGTAGTTGGAAGGCTTTTCCCCTCTCTCTTCAACATTTCCGCAGCCGCTTTTCTCACTGCAGGCTTCACCCTGACAGCCTTCATTGCACTTTTAATTTTTTTTAACGGATACCACTCTGACCGGGAAAGAAGTGTTTTTATGACACTAATTGCACTTGGATTGAAGATGGTGCTTTGTTTTGTGCTTGCGCTGCTTTTCTTTCTTGTCTTTAAAAACAAATCAACAGGTTCAGTAGTATTGTTTTTTATTCTATATTTGGCAATCACAGTATATGTAGTTCTTACATTTACGGGTGTTCTGAAAAAGAAGTCAGATTTAAGAAATTCAGCTTGAAAAACAGGTATTTACATCTTCTGCTTCTGGTGCTTGGTTTGCTGGCAGGTACTGTTCCGGCGTTCTCATCGGGCATCATGGATAAAGAAGGCAAAGCGCACGGCGGCGAAGAGGAATTTGATGCTGCTCCCTTCATCATGGACCACGTTGCCGACTCTCACGAGTGGCATATCCTGACGAAGAAGGATGGAACAAGTGTAGCCGTTTACCTGCCGGTAATAATTTATGACAGGGAGTCAGGCCTTCATCTCTTCTCATCGCGGAGAATAGCTCATGGTCAAAGCTACAAGGGTTTTGCCATAGCCCATGAGGGCAAATATGCGGGCAAGATCATCAGGGTTGACCAGGAGGGTCAGCATGACGGTTCCAAACCTCCCCTTGACTTTTCGATCACCAAGGCCATCTTCGGGATGATTGTGGCCGCCATTGTTCTTTTATGGCTGATGCTTTCACTGGCACGGAGCTACAAAAGAGCAGGCACTGCCGCGCCGAAAGGGTTTCAGGGGGTGGTTGAGCCGGTGATTCTCTTTATCAGGGATGAGATTGCCATTCCGAACATCGGCGATAAAAAGCATGCGAAGTTCATGCCCTACCTGCTTACTGTTTTCTTTTTCATACTTATAAACAACCTTCTCGGGCTGATTCCGGTCTTTCCGTTTGGCGCCAATGTCACCGGCAATATCAATGTGACCTTTGTTCTGGCGCTATTCACATTTCTGATAACACAGTTCAGTGCCAACAAGTCACACTGGAGGCATGTCTTTGCTCCTCCCGGTGTGCCCTTCTGGCTGCTGCCCGTCATGGTACCCATAGAGATCATAGGGCTCTTTTCAAAACCTTTTGCACTTATGGTCCGTCTCTTTGCGAATATCACTGCAGGCCATATAATTGTGCTGAGTCTTGTGACGCTGATATTCATTTTCAAAACGGTGGCTGTAGCTCCTTTTTCCGTCATCTTCGTGCTCTTCATGGATTGCATTGAGTTGCTGGTGGCTTTCCTGCAGGCATACGTATTCACCCTTCTGTCGGCTCTCTTCATCGGATTGGCCACAGCGGAACCCGAACATCATTAATTATCAATATATCAACTATTTATTTTAACATTTGATTTATGGAACAAGCAGTAATGTCATTAGCAGGAGTAGGCGCAGGGCTTGCAGTTATCGGTGCAGGTCTTGGCATCGGCCGTATTGGCGGCTCGGCCATGGACGCCATCGCACGTCAGCCTGAAGCTTACTCGAAGATTCAGGCCGCAATGATCATTGCAGCAGCGCTTATCGAAGGGGCAGCCCTCTTCGCTATCGTTGTCGCAATGATTAAGGGCTAAAATCAAAAAAAGCCTGCAACGGTTGGTTGCAGGCTTTACAGGTAAATCTTTAAAAACAGCATAAAATGTTACTACAAAGCAGTCTTGCCAGTCCTGCCATTGGGACAATATTCTGGACAACGCTTATCTTCCTCCTCCTGCTTGTCCTGCTTTGGAAGTTTGCATGGGGGCCTATCATGAAAGCCGTCAAGACGCGTGAAGACATGATCAAAAATTCGCTTGAGTCAGCCGAGAAAGCCCGTGAGGAGATGAAGGTACTGCAGGCTGACAATGAGATGATCCTGCAAAAGGCGCGCGAGGAGCGTGACAAGATCCTTCGTGATGCCCGCGTGGCCTATGACCGTATGATGGCCGAAGCCAGGGAGAAGGGGCAGTCAGAGTCAGACGCGCTGGTGCGCCGTGCCAGGGAGCTCATCGAGCGTGAGAAGGTGACTGCCATTGCCGAGGTGAAGAAGGAGGTGGCCAGGCTGGCCATCGAGGTAGCCTCGAAAGTGGTTGGTGAGACCCTTAAAAGCGATGCGGAGCAGCAGAAGCTGATAGAAAGATATATTAACGAAATAGAAGCAAACAGGAACTGATCCAATGAATTCAGCCAGGATAGCGGTAAGATATGCGAAGGCTCTCTTTGACCTTGCCCTTGAAAGCGGCACTGTTGACGGCGTTTACCGTGACATGAAGGTATTGAGCCGCCTTTGTGCCATGGAAGAGGTGAAAAATGTGATCAGAAATCCTGTTCTCCCGCAGCAGAAGAGAAAGGATGCAATCATTGCCCTTGCCGGTGATGATGCTGAAAAGCAGACGATTGATTTCATCAATCTGATGTTCAGCAACGGCCGGGGCGATTACCTCTCTGCAGCAGCACGGAACTTCATTGACCTCACCCGCCGTCACAAGGGCATACGCCAGGTGACCGTCACCACAGCCGTTCCCGTAGATGGTACCACAAAAAGGGAGCTGGCTGACCTTATCACAGGAGAAAAGGGAGGCACAATTGAGTTCAATGAGCAGATAGATGAGTCAATTATCGGCGGATTTATTCTCAGGGTTGATGACTCATACGTTGATGCCAGCGTAAGGAACAGGCTGAACAGATTCAGAAAGGAGTTTTCACTGGCAGGATTTACCGAATAGTAGTTTATAAGATTCAGAGATATGACTAATATTAAACCTTCAGAGGTATCACAGATTTTAAGGCAGCAGCTTGAAGGAGTAGAGACGGCCATTGATGTTGAGGAAGTGGGGACGGTGCTGCAGGTCGGTGACGGCATTGCACGCATCTACGGCCTGAAGAATGTAGGATCAAACGAGCTGATCGAGTTTGTTGAGTCAAACATCAAGGGTATTGTTCTCAACCTTGAGGAGGACAATGTCGGAGCTGTTATTCTCGGCCCCTCGGAGAAGATCAAGGAGGGAGACATTGCCCGCCGTACCGGCAGAATCTCATCCATTATGGTGGGAGAGGGTCTGCTTGGCAGGGTAATCACCACCACCGGTGATCCGATTGACGGCCGTGGTCCCATTACAGGGAAGCTTTACGAGATGCCCTTTGAGAGAAAGGCGCCGGGTGTCATCTTCCGCCAGCCGGTGAAGCAACCGGTGCAGACAGGCCTCAAGGCCATTGATGCCATGATACCCATTGGCCGTGGTCAGCGTGAGCTCATCATCGGTGACCGGCAGACAGGCAAGACGGCTATCGCCATTGACACCATCATCAACCAGAGAAGCGAGTATGAGAAGGGCAAACCGTTATATTGCATCTATGTGGCAATAGGGCAGAAAGGATCAACCGTGGCAAACATAGCCACCACCCTCGAGCAGTATGGTGCCATGGACTATACCGTCATTGTCAGCGCCACTGCTGCTGATTCAGCGGCAGCACAGTTCTATGCTCCCTTTGCAGGAGCCGCAATCGGCGAGTTTTTCCGTGACACCGGCCGTGATGCCCTGATTATTTATGACGACCTCTCCAAGCAGGCAGTTTCATACCGTGAGGTTTCACTACTGCTGCGCCGCCCGCCCGGCCGCGAAGCTTACCCGGGCGACGTCTTTTATCTTCACTCACGCCTTCTCGAGAGGGCAGCGAAGATCATTGAATCAGATGAGGTGGCAGCAAGGATGAATGACCTGCCTGAATCAATACGCCATATGGTGAAGGGTGGCGGGTCACTCACAGCCCTCCCCATCATCGAGACCCAGGCTGGTGACGTCGCGGCATATATCCCCACCAACGTGATATCGATCACTGACGGCCAGATCTTCCTGGAGTCAAGCCTCTTTAACGCAGGCATCAGGCCTGCAATCAACGTGGGCATATCGGTTTCCAGGGTAGGTGGTAACGCCCAGATCAGATCAATGAAGAAAGTGGCCGGAACACTTAAGGTTGACCAGGCACAGTACCGTGAACTGGAAGCTTTCTCGAAATTCGGCTCTGACCTCGATGCTGCTACCCTTGCAGTGCTTGACAAGGGCGCCAAGAACGTCGAGATACTGAAGCAGAACCAGTACTCGCCTGTGAAGGTAGAGGAGCAGGTTGCCATCATTTACTGCGGTACGCAGGGGTTGCTCAGGGATGTGCCGGTGCATAGGGTAAGCGAGTTTGAAAACGAATTCCTGGCGTACATGCGTAACAATCACAGTGATGTGCTTGAAACAATCAAAAAGGGAATCATCAATGATGAAGTGACCGGTGTGCTTGACAAGGCTGTGGAGGAGGTAGCATCACAGTTTAAGTCACGCTAGTCAAAAGGATGGAGAGACAGGATGGCTAATCTGAAAGCGATAAGGATCAGGCTCAGCTCGGTAAGGTCAACCAGGCAGATCACCTCTGCGATGAAGATGGTGGCTGCCGCCAAACTGCGCAGGGCACAGGACGCGATAGTACAGCTCAGGCCTTATGCCGATAAGCTCAATGAGATACAGGCAAGTGTCTGCGCTGCATTACGCGATACCGAGACCGAAAACATATATGCTCAAAGAAAAAAGGGCAACGGAAAGGTTCTGATTGTGGTGGTCACATCCAACAAGGGGCTTTGCGGGGCATTCAATGCCAACGTGCTCAGGGAGACCAGGCGTATCATGGACGAAAGATACAGCCAGGAGAACAGCAGGGGTGATCTCGGGGTGATGACAGTGGGCAAGAAGGCGAATGACGCACTCAGGAAACTTAAGTGCAACATCATAGAGGATCAGAGTGACCTTTACACGGAGCTGACATTTGACAGAATTTCTGCGCTGGCTGATAAACTGATGAGGCTCTACGTGTCGAAGGAGTATGATACCATCGAAATAGTTTACAACCAGTTCAAGAATGCAGCTGTACAGAAGCTCACCAACGAGGTGTTCCTTCCGGTGACGATGGGAACCATATCAGGTCAGGACTCCGCGCCTGCAGACTATATCTACGAGCCTGACCAGGTCAGAATCATCTCGGAGCTCATTCCGAAGACATTGCGCATCAAATTGTACCGCTCACTGCTTGATTCGTTCGCGGCTGAGCACGGTGCCCGTATGACTGCCATGCATCAGGCTACAGACAATGCCACGGAACTTATCAGGGATCTTACCCTGCAGTACAACAAGGCCCGCCAGGCCTCCATCACCAACCAGCTGCTTGAGGTGGTCAGCGGCGCTGAAGCGCTGAACGGATAACGGAAAGAGAGAGACATGTTCACCAGCGAATATCTGAGAGAACTGACAAACAAGGCAATAGCCAGTCTCGGCGGCACACCGGAGGCAGAGAGGCTCTTTGAGCCCGTAAGATACATCCTGTCTATCGGGGGGAAGAGACTCAGACCGGTTATGTGCCTTTTGTCATGCAACATCTTCAGTGACAAGATTGACGAGGCAGTGATGCCGGCGGTGGGCATAGAGGTGTTTCATAACTTCACCCTGATCCATGATGATATCATTGACAAGGATGAGGTAAGGCGCGGGTCCCCGACTGTGCACGCGAAGTGGGGCCCGGATCAGGCCGTGCTGTCAGGTGATGTAATGGCATTCATTGCAATGGAGTGTATAGGTCAGGCTCCTGAAAGGGCCCTGCCGAAGGTGCTGAAGCTCTTCAACCGTACCGCCATTGAGGTATGCACCGGTCAGCAGCTCGACCTTGACTTTGAGAAGAAGGGAGTTGTGTCGGAAGCCGAATACCTTCGCATGATAGAGCTGAAGACCGCAGTGCTGATTGCTGCTTCCCTCAAGACAGGAGCAATCATAGGAGATGCCTCCGAAAAGGATCAGGACCTGCTTTATGAATTCGGGCGCTGCCTCGGCATCGCCTTCCAGATACAGGATGACGTTCTTGACACCTATGGCGATACAAAGCTGTTCGGCAAGAAGACCGGCAGTGACATAGTGGCAAACAAGAAGACCTACCTCCTGGTAAAGGCCTTTGAGATGGCCGGCGGCAGCATGCTTACCCGCCTCAGGGAGCTTCTCGGGCCCGGCAGCAGTGACCCGGAAGCGAAAGTCAGGGGTGTGAGGGATATCTATGATGAACTGGAGATAAGGCTACAGGCTGAGAATCTTGCGTATGACTACTTCAACAGGGCATTCCAGGCCCTTGATCAGGTGTCGGCAAATGGAGAGAGAAAGAGCGAACTGAAACAGCTTTCGGTGAATCTCATCGGAAGGGTAAAATGAATTTCGCCCCGTCAGGGGCAAAGAATAAGGAGAGTATATTATCAGATTACATAGAAACAGATTTAAGTCAGAGAGATGGCAAAGAAAACAGGAGTGATAAGTCAGGTCATCGGGCCTGTGGTTGACGTTACCTTCGATACGGCCGGAACCGATATGCCAAACATCCTTGATGCGCTTGAGATCAGGCGTCATGACGGATCAGTACTGGTTGTGGAGTGTCAGCAGCACATAGGTGAGAAGACCGTCAGGGCCATAGCCATGGATTCAACCGACGGGCTGCAGCGCGGGATGGAGGTTGTAGCTACCGGACAGCCGATAATTATGCCGGTGGGTGACCAGATAAGGGGACGACTGATGAATGTAACAGGTATGCCTATAGATGGCATCGGGCCCCTCGACAAGAAGGGTGGTTATCCCATCCACCGCAAGCCTCCGAAATATGAGGACCTGTCGACTGAGAAGGAGGTGCTCTACACCGGCATAAAGGTTATAGACCTGATTGAGCCCTACTCCAAGGGAGGGAAAATCGGTCTCTTCGGAGGAGCAGGCGTGGGAAAGACCGTTGTCATCCTTGAGCTTATCAACAATATTGCAAAGGCCTATTCCGGTCTTTCAGTCTTTGCCGGTGTGGGAGAGCGTACCAGGGAGGGCAATGACCTCCTCCGTGAGATGCTTGAGGCCAACGTTATATCATACGGCAAGGCGTTTCTTGAGGATATGGCGAAGGGCGGCTGGAACATTGACCTCGTTGACCGAGAGGAGCTGAAGGAGTCAAAGCTGGCTCTTGTTTTCGGTCAGATGAACGAGCCTCCCGGCGCACGCGCACGCGTGGCTCTCTCGGGCCTCTCCGTGGCAGAGTATTTCCGTGACGGCGAGGGTGAGGGAACAGGAAGAGATATCCTCTTCTTTATGGATAATGTCTTCCGTTTCACCCAGGCAGGTTCAGAAGTGTCTGCCCTGCTGGGAAGAATGCCGTCAGCCGTGGGTTACCAGCCCACCCTTGCAACGGAGATGGGTGTGATGCAGGAGAGGATCACCTCTACGCGTCACGGATCAATTACTTCAGTTCAGGCCGTTTATGTGCCTGCTGATGACCTTACTGACCCGGCCCCTGCAACAACCTTTGCCCACCTCGATGCAACCACGGTGCTGAGCCGTAAAATCTCGGAACTTGGTATATACCCCGCTGTTGATCCGCTTGACTCAACCTCCAGAATCCTTACCCCCGAGGTTGTTGGCGAGGAGCACTACCGCTGCGCACAGAGGGTAAAGGAGATACTGCAGAGATATAATGAGTTGCAGGACATCATCGCCATCCTGGGCATGGATGAGCTCTCCGAGGAGGACAAGCTTGTCGTCCACCGTGCGCGCAGGGTGCAGAGATTCCTCTCGCAGCCGTTCCATGTGGCCGAACAGTTCACAAACATTCCCGGCACACTGGTGTCAATAGAAGATACCATCAGGGGGTTCAACATGATAATTGACGGCGCCGTGGATCAGTACCCCGAGGCTGCCTTCATGCTTGTAGGAACCATAGAGGATGCCATCGCCAAGGGCGAAAAGCTGATTGCAGAGAGCAGGTAACAAGTAAAAAAGCCGGACGTGAAGATTGAGATCATTACACCTGACAAAAACATCTATTCGGGAGAGATACGCTCGGTGAGAGTGCCGGGAAGAAAGGGCTCATTCCAGGTACTGAAGGACCATGCGCCCATCATCTCAACCCTTGATGCCGGGAAGGTGATCATTGCCGATGACCAGGGCACCGAGGTGAGGTTTGAGATTACCGGCGGCGTTATTGAGGTCAGGAGGAACAGGATAATTCTCCTGGCCGACTCCGTGGTTCAGTAGCAGAGGGGCATGGACAGCAACGAATTTCGCAGGTACGGGCATGAGATCGTTGAGTGGATAGCCCGCTATTTTGAGAACGTTGAGCAATACCCGGTAAAATCAGGTGTCAGACCGGGAGAGATAAAGAACGCATTGCCGGAGCTTCCGCCTTCAGGAAGCGAATCCTTTGATCTTTTTATGAAGGATTTTGATGAAGTAATCATGCCAGGGATCACCCACTGGCAGAGTCCTAATTTCTTTGCATATTTCCCTGCGAACAGCAGTCCTCCTTCAGTGCTTGCCGAGATGCTTACGGCCGCCCTCGGGGCGCAGTGCATGCTCTGGGAGACCTCGCCGGCAGGTACTGAGCTTGAGGAGAGGATGATGGAGTGGCTCAGGTCAATGATGGGAATACCGCCGGAATTTGAGGGTGTTATTCAGGACAGCGCCTCATCATCTACCCTGGCAGCGCTTATTACCGCCCGTGAGAAAGTCACACGTTACCGTTCCAACAGGGAGGGACTCTCTGATACGGGCCGTATGCGCATATATGTCTCAGGCCAGACCCACTCATCGGTTGAGAAGGGGGCCGGGATTGCCGGATTTGGACGCGACAACCTGGTGAGGGTGGAGGTCAGGAGTGACTTTTCAATGGATCCTGAGGCTCTGGAGAGGGCAATAGAGCGAGATATTGCCAGCGGGTACATCCCCTGCTGTGCCATTGCCACCCTAGGCACCACGGGAGTCACTGCCATTGACCCGCTGAGAGCAATGGGCGAGATATGCCGCAAACATGGAATCTGGCTGCATGTTGACGCTGCCATTGGCGGAACAGCCCTCCTGCTTCCCGAGATGCGGTGGATGGCTGACGGGATCGAATATGCTGACTCACTGGTATTCAATCCCCACAAGTGGATGTTCACCAACTTCGACTGTTCTGTCTATTTTGTCAGGGATGCAGCATCGCTGATCCGCTCATTCGAGATACTTCCGGAGTACCTTAAAACCCGTACCAGGGGTGAGGTCAATGATTACCGCGACTGGGGCATTCCTCTCGGGAGACGCTTCAGGGCGCTGAAACTGTGGGCAGTGATCCGTTCCTATGGCGTTGAAGGGCTGCAGTCATTGATTCGCGAGCATTTAAGGCTTGCGAAGATGCTTGCCGGGCTGATTGAGGCTGACAGGGATTTCAGACTTATGGCCCCGGTGACGCTGAATACGCTCTGCTTCCGGTACTGTCCTGCCGGCATGGGCGATGAAGATGCCAACACTCTGAATGAGAAAATAAACCATGCCCTCAATGACACGGGAAAGATTTATCTCACCCATACAAAGGTTGATGGCAGGTATGTTCTGAGGATGGTGACAGCCCAGACCGGCGTAACGGAACGGCATGTACGGCAGGCTTGGGACCTCATCAGGGAGACAGCATCAGCGCTCTCGTCCCAGAACGGTGCCGTAGATGTTGACTGAAAAAGCCCCGTTCACGAAGTATCTGTTTTCATACGGCATATAGCCCGCCTGTATCCCCGCGCTTATCTCAAAGGGGATTCTCAGCAGGTAGAAATCAGCCATCAGTTCCGATCCCGCTGAGCAGAACCTCTTTGGGCCGGCGTGAAAGCTCCTGTCTGCATAATTGCGTATGTCCACCCCCTTTGAGTAGTCATAGAAGAGTGTGCCCCTGATTCTCTTGAGATAGAGGAAGCTGCCTGCAGCCAGGTCAGGATAGAAGAGCGGCATTGTGTAGTCAGCAGAGAAGGAGAGAAGTTTCTCGGCAACCAGGTTGTGATCATAACCGCGGGGCCATGGAAGTTTATTGCGGTAAAGATGTTTCCGTGCCGGGGCCTGGTTCTCCCGTCCGACCCTGAGGGAGAGACTGTGGTTCGGCAGTGCGCCGGGAAAGAAGAGGATTGTCCGGGCGTAGCTTTTGGAGCTGTACAGTTTTGTGTCCCATGGTGTTGTGGTCAGCTGCAGATCGAACACCTGTCCCCATTTCGGGTTGATGTCACGATAAGCTGTACGGAAGATGTTTGAGAAATAGAACCTGCCGGTGAGAGTCAGTACGTCCCTGTCATACCGGTTCTCGTCTGATAACCAGGTATCCCTGTTGCGGTAGCTGATGTAAAGGGCAGGCATCACCATCTGTCTGAATTTCCCGCGGGCGAACCACAACTGGTCATAGATGCTCAGGTTAAGCTGCAGGTCGGTTCCCGGATTCTCCGGCGGCAGGGTCGCGCTGGTATCACTGATGATAAGCTGCTCTCCTCCCCATTTTATCTCTGCGTCAATAACCGGGTACCACCCTTTCCATGTTATGCCGGAGTGCAGATAGTGGTTGCCTTCACTGTATTCATATCCCACGGTGGAGATAAGGGTGCTCAGGTGGTTCTGTGACATCAGTGTCAGACCCGGCCTAATGGTGGCTGGATCGGTCCGGATCTCATCCAGATCGGCATAGAACGGCAGCCAGCTGTGGGGATTGAACAGGTTTGCAATTTTCCGGTATGGCCCGGGTTCAGCGATCAACGGCATGGTTGCGTCACTCACGGAGTCATCAGCGGGTGGAGATGTCACGTCAGGCAAAATGTTCTCTGCGGGTGCCCCGCCCGGGTTGGGTGTTACCTCCGGCAACGGCTCCTTTTCCGGTTCTGCTCCCGGGGTGGGTGCCGCCTGGGGTAAAGACTTCTTTGCCGGTTCTGCTCCTGGCATATGTGCCACCTGGGGCAATTGCTCATATGCCGGTTCTGTTCCCGGTATGGGCGCAACCTGCTGTGGCGGCTCCTTTTCCGGCGCCTCCCCCGGCATTGGCGCCACCGGCGGGAGAATCTCATGGCCGGTCATAAATGCCGGTCCGGCGGTAGCCGAACTCTTTTCGGAGGCGATGACGAATCCGTCTGCGGTATAGTCAGAGAAAAGCAGCTCACTGCCTCTGACTGAAAACCCGGAAATTCCGAACCGGGAGCCGGTAACGCGTTCCACCGGCCCGGAGCCCGCAATGCGGTAAATATTGTCAGAGCCGTCTCCCTGTGCAAGAAAGAAGAGAGTGTCATTATGGATCTTCGCCTGTACAATATCAGTATGACTCTCCTCCAGGTTCACGGTCCATTTCTTGCCGGTGGGCCTGTATGTTCTGATTCCCTCTCCCTGCTGGTTCAGGGTGACCATGGTGACCTGGCGGCCGTCAGATGACCATGCCGGTCGCTGGAGTATGAGACCGTCGGGCGGAACGAGGTCCATCAGCACCTCTCCGGTATGAGAGTCGAGGAAGACCAGGGAACAGACCATGTCAGGAGTGGTTGAAACGGCAACTATGGTGCGCCCGTCAGGTGACAGGTCCGGCGCGGTATACCGTGTGCGGCTGGTTACATCGGTTATTAAGCCATCCGGAAGATCAAGCCTCTTTATTACCGAGTAGTCACGGTTATCCCACCTTATATCAGGGTATTGTTCAGCCCATACTATAGTGTTGCCCGAGAATGAAAAAAAACAGGGATATATATATCCGGTGGTGGTAATATTCAGCTCTTTCCCACCACTGTTACCGGTAATAACGAATCGTGACGGATCAGAGAGTGATGTGCGCAGTGATATTATCCTTCCGTCATCCATCCGGTGGGGGGTATAGTGGCTGACATAATTCCTTTTCCCGGGTAAGCTGAGCGGGGTGTACTCCTTCACTCCTTCAGGCATGCTCTCTCTCCAGCTTTTTCCCAGTGCGGCGAAGGTGGCATCATAGAGTCTCCTTTTAGTGAGCCGGGTCTCTTTTCTCAGTCCTGCATTTACCGGGTTACCGGGTAAGCCGTTCGATGCAATCCTGTAAACTTCATTCCAGGCGTCAGGGTCAATTGTCCTTAGGTGGTTCATCATCAGGTATCCGAAGACATAATGGTTTGGTGTGAAGTTCCTGTATGAACCTGAAAGCATCTTGTCGTAGCCGTATATTCCCCCGGGTTTCAGGGAAAGAGCCATGGCGCCCCGGATGAAGGCGTTGCTCCTCCCCCTGCCCGAGGGGGTTGTTGCGGTCTCGGCGTAGACCGCGTCACCCTCGAAGGCCCATAAGGGTATCATCACCGCGCTGAGGCCCACCGCATGTTCCCCCAGGATGAACCGCAGCGCCCTGCCAAAGCCACGGCTGTTGAGGGAGCCCAGCTGGAGCATGTGTACCGTCTCATGCACTGCAAGCTGCGCTGCGGGGTGCATCGGGAGGTTATCCTGACCGGGCAGGGGGTACAGTTCCATCCTCCGGGGCGCCCAGCTCACATAACCGTTCGACTGCATCGAGTGGTTATGTATTATTACCGGGATGTTTGTCCTTACCCCCGGGTAAAGAAGAGAGAGCTTTTCAAATGACTCTTCGAGCAGGTGTGCATACCGGAATGCCTCCCCGCCGAAATCGTCAGGATAGATGATCCTGAAATGAGGTGTGCGTATCTGAAGCCACCTGAGAGAGGCAGGATCCTGCCCGGTATCATAGTATTGGGCTCCGGCCCTGGCCAGTGAAAACAGGCTCATTATGAGCAGAATAACAAATCTCTTCATGCAGGGCTGTTTGTCCAAAAATACCAAAATCGGCCGATATCTACAGGTACTCGGCAAAATCTTATTATTTTCGTGCGGTATTCATCAGAAACGGAAATAAAACGAATATGATAAAGAAATACAGGCTTTGGGATAATATCCTTGGCTGGACGGTTTTTGTTGTGGCGTCAGTTACCTACCTGATGACTATTGAACCGACAATGAGTCTCTGGGATTGCAGTGAATTCATTGCTACGGCCTTCAAGCTTGAAGTGGGGCATCCCCCGGGAGCTCCTTTTTTCATGATACTCGGAAGATTTTTTGCCAATTTCGCCGGAGGCGATGTGTCAAAAGTAGCCATGATGATCAACGCCATGTCAGGGCTGGCCAGCGCGCTGACGATACTGTTTCTCTTCTGGAGCATCACTCATCTTGCCCGGAGAATCTTTCTGAAGCAGGAATCTGACTATACCGCAGGACGGATCATTGCAGTCCTCGGTGCCGGCCTGACAGGTTCACTGGCCTATGCCTTCTCCGACACATTCTGGTTCTCGGCAGTGGAAGGAGAGGTTTATGCCACCTCCTCGCTCTTCACCGCCGTGGTATTCTGGGCAATGCTGAAATGGGAGGATGTGGCAGACGAGCCGCATGCAGACAGATGGATCATACTGATTGCCTTCATGATGGGTCTTTCCATAGGCGTACACCTGCTGAATCTGCTTGCCATACCAGCCATTGTCTTTATATGGTATTTCCGCAAATACAGCTTTTCATGGAAGGGTTTTATCCTTTCAATAGCCGTATCGATGCTTCTGCTCGTGCTTATCATGTACGGAATTATCCCCGGTATTGTCAGGATGACTTCCGCATTCGAACTATTCTTCGTCAATAACCTCGGGCTGCCGTTCAACAGTGGCATGTATATCCACCTGTTGCTCTTCATTGTCGCGCTGATGCTCTCTGTATGGTACAGCTTCACACACAGTGACAGATTGAGGATATTCATACTTGCAGGTATAACTCTTCTCCTGTCTGGAGTGTGGCTGCTTACCGGATCACTGGTGCTCAATATCGTTTTCCTGGCTGTCATAGTCTATGGCCTCTGGCTTCTCTCCACAAAGCAGAAAGTGGCTCTGAACACAATATTGACCTCTCTTATGGTCATTGTGATAGGGTACTCGAGCTTCGCTGTCATTGTTGTCAGGTCATCCGCAAATCCGCCGATAAATGAGAATAATCCTTCGAACCCCTTCGCGCTGCTTTATTATCTTAACCGTGAGCAGTATGGCCGGCGCCCGCTTTTCCACGGGGCTTACTACAATGCTCCGGTAACCGATTATGTAAAGGGCAAACCCACATACAATCCTTCCGGTGACAGGTATATAATTACCAACCGTGAAACGAACAGGGTGTATGACGAGAGGTTTATGACTGTTTTCCCGAGGATGTGGAGTGATTCTCCGGATCATGTAAGGGAGTATGAAAAGTATGTTGGCACGAAAGGGAAGCCGGTGCGGGTAACTGATCCACAGACCGGCGAGGCAACAACGCTGCGGGTGCCTACCTTTGGTCAGAACCTCTCGTTCATGTTCCGTTATCAGCTGGGATTCATGTATTTCCGGTACTTCATGTGGAACTTCAGCGGAAGGCAGAATGATGTGCAGAGCATAGGAGGGCCGGTCAACGGAAACTGGATCACAGGGCTTGATTTCCTGGATGCACCCCGCACCGGATCGGTAAAAGGGATGCCTGAAGATATGCGTAATGATCCGTCGCGCAACACATATTACCTGTTGCCCCTGCTTCTCGGGCTGGCAGGTTTCCTGTGGCACTTCAACCGTGATATCCGCAACTGGTGGATAGTGCTTCTGCTGTTTGTAATGACAGGTATAGCTATTGTCATATACCTCAACCAGTACCCGAACCAGCCACGTGAACGCGATTATGCCTATGCGGCATCATTCTATGCCTTTACCATATGGATCGGCCTGGGTGTTCTGGCTCTCTTTGAGCTGTTCAGGAAGGCAGCCGGTGAGACGCCTTCAGCCATCATTGCCACCGTGCTCTGCTTCGCTGCTGTGCCCGCCCTCATGGGATCAGAGAACTGGGATGACCATGACCGTTCGGGAAGATACCTTGGAAGGGAAGTGGCTTTCAACTACCTCAATTCATGCGCCCCGAATGCAATAATCTTTACCGGTGGCGATAATGACACCTTCCCCCTGTGGTACGCCCAGGAGGTGGAGGGAGTCCGCACTGATGTCAGGGTTTGCAACCTGATGCTGCTCAACACTGACTGGTACATTGACCAGATGAAATACAGGGCCTACACCTCCGATCCCCTGCCTGTAAGCCTGCAGAAGGAGCTTTACTATGACGGAGTCAATAACCAGGTGGCGGTCTTTGAACGGGTGAAGGGTCCGGCAACTGCAAAGGAGGTTATGGAATTCATTTCCAGCGGAAGCGAGGTGTCAAAGCTCAAGCTGTACGGAGAGGACCTTTGGTATATACCCACCCGCACCATACGCATCCCGGTTGATTCCGCGAAGGTGCTGGCCAATGGCACAGTAAAGCCGGAGGATGCTGACAAGATTGTGCCCTATATTGACATTAATCTCAAGGGTTCATGGATCATGAAGAACCAGCTCCTGGTGCTTGATATCCTGGCTCACAACGACTGGGACCGTCCGATCTACTTTGTCACCGGCCAGACGGATGACGCCCTTGGGCTGGAGGAATATTTCCAGCTTGAAGGACTGGCATACAGGCTGGTGCCGATAAAAGGGGTCAACAAGAGCTGGTTTGAGTATGGCAGCATTGATACTGACATTCTCTACGAGAACATGATGAACAGGTTCAGCTGGTTAAGTGCCAATGATCCGGATGTTTACATCGACTATTATCACAACCGCACACTTCTCGTAATCAGGGCACGCCTGAACCATGCGAGGCTTGCACAGGCCCTCGTGGCTGAGGGTGATACTGCCAGGGCAGTGCAGGTTATTGACAGGTGTCTTGAGCTCTTCCCTGTGTCAAATGTAGACTATGATTATTATTTCGGTGATATCATCTCTGCCTGCTTTGCCAGCGGCATGAAGGAAAAAGCGAAGCAACTGACGGGTGAGTTTACTGATTATTTTGCTGCGCGGACAGCTTATCTGCTTGACCAGCGGCCATCTGTAGCTTATTATGCAGGTGCTGAAATTGCGAATGGCCTTCAGATGATGCTCCAGGCGATAAGGGTCTGTTTTGATAACGGCGAAATGGCGCTGGCCGAAGAGATCAATGGCAGATACAATGAACTCTATGCCAGATATGCCGCCTTTAATCAGTAGGCGATCTGTAGTTGGGAATCAGCAGTAAGGGAGGATACGGACCAGTTTGAACGCCGTCTGTGCGTCAGTCATACATCTGATAGGCCGGCCTGGGAGTCAGGTACTTCTCAAGAATCTGATAAATCTTTTCAGGGAATACAGGTTTGAGATTGTATTCCGTGCAGCCGGCTATATATGCTTCGTTTTTGGTTTGTTCAGAATAATATGCAGTAATGAGAATCACCGGTGCAGAGCGGTTAGCCTGCCGGAATGCCCTGGTGCATTCGATGCCGTTTACCAGAGGCACAAGAAAATCCATGAAAACAAGATCAAAGTGTTCCCTGCCTGTAGTTACAGACTCAACAAACTTCTTCCCGTTACGGTAAGTAATAATCTCTGCGCCGGTCTCCTTAAGCAGCGTCTCGTAATACTTCAGGGATGCAATATCGTCCTCAACAATTGCTATCCGCTTGCCTGTAATGTTAAGCATGTTTATAGAGTGAACCCGGGGTTAATAATCCGAACTCAATAACAAAAATATCCGGCGAGGAAAGGCAAGAATAATCATTTCTGCCGCAAAAGTCAACATTAGGAACAACTTATTAACAACAACTTTTAAACAGGAAATCAAGAGCCGGAGAATACTCATAAAATCAGCATTATAGGAGTATCAGCGACACTCCCAGACGGTTGTTACCCCATTTACCGTCGAGGGAGGAATTGCCTTGATGCTTATCAGTTCCTCTCCGCAGTATTCAGCTTCGGTACCCCAGGCAAAAGCATTCCCGTTCTCATACGAAACCGTCTGGCATACCTGGCATCCGTCACCCAGGATTTCGCAGGAATTGAACAGACAGGTAATTAAAAGAAGAGCGGAAGCGTAAAGTAACTTTTTCATGACTGACATTTGTAAATCAACGGTAAAGGTAAGCAATTAGTATAACGGGATATGTGCAGCATTTTTTATAAATTGGAGTCATTATTCTGAAAACAAAAAACGTTCATATCATGGAAGAGAATGCCGCATCATCCACAGTGCTGACAGCCGAAGAGAACAGGATAAAGAAGCATGTCAATATTGCAGGCATACTGCAGATAGTTTTCGGCTCATTGCTTGTTTTTGGCGCACTGATAATTGCAGTCGTGCTCGGATTCATTGACCAGTTTGCTGAAGATCCTACAGCCGTTAAAATCCTCGCTATAATTTCAACCCCGCTGGTTGTACTGATGCTGCTTTTCGGCGCAGGAATGATTGCCGGTGGCATCGGTCTCTTCTACTGCAAGCGCTGGGCCAGGATCCTGACGCTGGTATTAGGGGGTATTGGCCTGCTCAACATACCCCTGGGCACACTCAAGGGAGTCTACATTATATGGGTCCTTGTTCAGCCGGAGGCCATTTCCCTGTTTAGAAAGGATGTTGTGGTGGATTTGATGCAAGTGTAATTCCTTGTTCAGCCGGAGGCTATATCTCTCTTTGAAAAGGGGTGTCCGACGTCACCTGTGAAAATCTGAGCAGGGAACAATTTCCCGGGTGGCATGATTGTCATTTGACCCTGGTCATCGGTGATGGTTATCTTTACTCAGGGCAGACAAAATGATTACTTTTGTCGTATAACCATTTTGCCATGGCAGACGACAAGAAGATCATTTTTTCGATGTACAGGGTCAGCAAGAGCTATCCTCCCCATAAGCAGGTAATCAAGGATATATCACTCTCATTCTTTCTCGGGGCGAAGATCGGCATTATTGGCCTGAACGGATCCGGTAAATCCACGCTGCTCAGGATTATTGCGGGTCTTGAGAAGGAGTACCAGGGAGAGGTTGTGTTTTCTCCCGGTTACACGGTGGGGCATCTGTCTCAGGACCCGCTGATGGATGAAAGCCGGACGGTACGCGAGATAGTGGAGGAAGGTGCTGCAGAGGTTGTCTCGGTGCTCAGGGAGTACGAGGAGATCAATCTTCGCTTCGGTGAGCCTGAGGTATATGAGAATCCGGATGTCATGGAGAAGCTGATGGCCAGGCAGGCGGCACTCCAGGAAAAGATCGAAGCACTTGACGGCTGGAATCTTGAGCATAAGCTCGAGAGAGCGATGGATGCACTTAACTGTCCCGAGCCATCAACTCCTGTCAACATTCTCTCCGGAGGCGAGCGGCGCCGCGTGGCCCTCTGCCGCCTGCTGCTGCTGGAGCCTGACGTGCTGCTGCTCGATGAGCCCACCAACCACCTTGATGCGGAGAGCGTGCAGTGGCTTGAGACCCACCTCAGGCAGTACAAGGGTACAGTCATCTGTATCACGCATGACCGTTACTTCCTTGACAATGTGGCAGGATGGATCCTGGAGCTGGATCGCGGTGAAGGAATTCCATGGAAAGGCAACTACTCGTCATGGCTAGAGCAGAAGGCCAGACGGCTGGAGCTCGAGGAGAAGGGCAGCACAAAGAGGCGCAAGACACTGGAGCGGGAACTCGAGTGGGTGCGTATGTCGCCCAAGGCAAGGCATGCCAAGTCGAAAGCCCGTCTGAGTGCATATGAGAACCTCCTTAACCAGGATGTAAAACAGAAGGAGGAGAAGCTCGAGATATTCATCCCAAACGGTCCGAGACTTGGTGACAGGGTGATAACAGCGCGGGGCGTGGCCAAAGCCTTCGGTGAGAAAATACTGTTTGAAGACCTTGACTTCTGCCTGCCGCCCAACGGAATCGTGGGAGTAATAGGCCCCAATGGCGCCGGAAAGACCACTCTCTTCCGGATGATCATGGGTCAGGAGACCATTGACAGGGGCACATTTGAGATTGGCGAAACGGTAACCCTGGGTTATGTTGATCAGGCTCATGCCGCCATTGATCCGGGAAAGAGCGTATATGAAGTTATCTCCGGTGGCCAGGATGAGGTTCTGGTTGGCAACAGACCGGTCAATGCAAGGGCCTATGCCGCACGTTTCAACTTCACCGGCGCTGACCAGGAGAAGAAGTGCGGCGTTCTCTCCGGCGGAGAGCGCAACAGGCTCCACCTCTCACTGACACTGAAGAGCGGTGCCAACGTGCTGCTCCTTGACGAACCTACCAATGACATCGACGTGAACACGCTCCGTGCGCTGGAAGAGGGTCTTGAAAATTTTGCCGGCTGCGCCGTGATAATCTCCCATGACCGCTGGTTCCTTGACCGCGTTGCAACACATATACTTGCCTTCGAGGGTGATTCAAAAGTGGTCTGGTTTGAGGGCAGCTTCTCGGAATATGATGAAAACCTCAGGAGACGCACCGGGAATGCCGGTCCGGTAAGATTCAGATATAAGAAACTTTCATAAGCATTTGCGGGATTTACGGCTATGCTGTTTGCTGCCGCTCCGGGTGGCGGGAGCATTGTTGCCACCGGGTGCAGTGTAGTGGCTGTGAAGGTTGTCAAGCCACCCGTGAAGTCAAAGGTGAAGAAGAAGCCTGCAGGAGGGCGCTGATTTTTTGCGATAAGCGAAAAAAAATTTACATTTGCGCCTGCAAAGAGCAGGCCCTATAGTTCAATGGATAGAACGCGGGTTTCCTAAACCTGAAATCCAGGTTCGATTCCTGGTGGGGCTACCAGTAAGTGCGGGAGTTGATGCAAATGCGAAAGCAGGAGCGTAGTTCCTGCTCTTTTTTTGTACTGGAGATCCTGACCATACTGGGATTTCTTCTGAACATAGCCCCCGGGGTCTCTCTGGTTATTGGCTTCTTTCCCTGGTATCAGGTCAGTAAAAACTCTTCAGGCACTTTTGTCAGGCGCGCTATGTCCTGTATCTTCCCTCTGACGTCAAATCCCGAATTGCACTTTACGCTGCATGATTCACAGTCAGCGCAGGGCACTGACGGCAGCCCTGATGCCTCCAGGGTGTTCCTTGCCTGCAGCAGGTTCCTGTATCCGTATGCATACATATAACCCCGCATTATCGTTGGTATGTCAAGCCTGGCGGGGCACTGGGGCAGACACTCTCCGCACTGCTGGCAGTAGAGTCCTGTTTCTGAAAATGCAAGAGCGTTTTCAAGATCTGCAATCTCCTCTTCAGTCATCTTCAGGTTTTTGATCATTGCCAGGTTCTTCTGCATCTGTTCAACTGTTGTCATGCCGGAAACGATTGTCGATATGTTGGCATTTTGCAAGACCCATTTCAACGCTGCGTCAGAATTGATTCCGGGTCCGCTCTTGTTCCGGAATGCACCGGCGGTAGTCTTCATTGCGACAATGCCCATCCCTGAAGCTACAGCCTTTGCGATGGCGTCGTCAAGAGCCTCCTTGTTCTGTGACTTGAAGTTGTATGAGATCATCGCGACATCATAGATGCCGGTTGAGGCAGCTGCGATGAGTGTTTCCTCAATGCCGCCGTGTGAGGCTATGCCGGTAAATCTGACTTTACCCGACTCTTTGAGCTGTTCCATTGTCCTGAGAATCTCCTCGTTGCACACAGTCTCCTTTTTGGAAGCAAAGGGAAAGAGTATGATATCAATCTGTTCAAGCCCGAAACGCCTGAGGCTGCCTTCCGCCTTCTCCAGGTATGCCCTGGCATTGAACTTGTCACTTAGCAGGCCTGTGCGGTTATCGTGCTCGTTGCATGGAGCTGCAGTGGCCACAACGAAGGAGTCTCTGGGGAAATCCTTAAGTGCTTCGCCGACGATGATTTCGTTATTCCCCTCACCATAATAGGTGGCTGAGAAGAATAGTTTAATACCTGCATTGTATGCCCCTTTGACAAAGCCGGGAGTAATTGTGCCACCTGCACCAAGACTGATAAGCGGTGCCTTTATTCCCGTACGGCCCAGCACTCTTGCCGGCAGGTCAGCCTGGGAGGCTGTTGCTGCAGCTGTAACGGGGGAGCCTTTTGTCACACCGGGGATCAATGCTGCTGCGGAAACACCCAGTAAGCCTTTCTTCAGAAATTCACGACGGTTGTTGTTCATGATGCAGTTTTTTTGTTACAGAAGGTAATTCAGTCTCTTGTATTTAAAAATATCCATCTCCTGTTTGCTAATTTATCAAAAACTGAATATCAGATGCATTTACTGTCTGGCAATTTCCCCCGCTCCTCGGAAAATTGTAAATTCACGGAACAAAAAACAGGTATTATGCTTAAAGGTATTTCTCCCCTCATTTCTCCCGATCTGCTTAATGTGATGGCCCGGATGGGTCACGGTGACGAGCTGGTTCTGGCTGATGCCCACTTCCCTGGTGAAAGTATCGCTAAAAGGGTTGTCAGGGCCGACGGCCTCCGCATTGCCGATCTTCTTGAGGCCATCATGCCGCTTTTCGAGCTTGACAGTTATGTGCCACACCCGCTTATCATGATGGAACCTGTTCCGGGCGATTCACTTGATCCCGGTGTTGAGATTTCATACCTGGAACGGATCATGAAAGAAGTACCGGTTGTTCCGCCCGTGAAAAGGATTGACCGGTTCGCCTTCTATGAACGTGCAGCCAAAGCTTTTGCCGTGGTAATGACCGGAGAGATTGCCAAATACGGGAATATTATTCTCATCAAGGGTGTAACACCCATGTAGAAAAAAAGCCCCGGAACAAAAACCCGGGGCTTTTACCTGATAACCGGAACTCAACACCGGCAAGGTATCCCTCAAATCACTAACCAACCTATTTAAGTAACCACATAAGCTTGTTGATCTCATCATAACCCTCATACTGCCTGTTAAGGGCTTCAATGAGGTTTTCCCTGTTGTAATTGGTTTCCGATGAAGGATACAGCCACCTCATCGGGAGACCGTCCGGGTTGTTCTCGTTAAGGCTTGTTGCCGGATTAATCGGGAATTCGGGATAAGCGGTTCTCCTGTACTCAAAGTAGCTGTACTGTGCATCCTGCATAAAATTGAGGAGGTAACGCTGCATCCAGATCTGCTTCAGCTGATCTGCAGGATCAGCCTTGAAAGCAGCTTCGCCGGCGAAGTAACCGTCAATATATGCCTGGTTGATCGGCATAGTGTGTGCATAGTTACTGTTAACCGCAAGGAAATGCCCCAGAGCAGCTTTGACTCCCTGTTCATAGTACTCCTGTGCCGTACCTGAGGTGATCCATCCGAGGATTCTGGCCTCAGCGAGGATCAGCTGTTGTTCTGCGTAGGTCATAAGCCTGCGCGGCTCAGTGGCTTCCTCCTGAAGATAGCGTTTGTTCAGCAGGGAATAGATTCCGGCGCTGTGGCCGGCATTCATTGTGGCATAGTCAATTGAAACATCAACACCGGTGTAGGCTTCCGGGTCATCCTGAGTAAAGCCGGCAATTATCTGGGCTGCCGCAGGCTCTGCATAATAAAACATGCGCCTGTCATTCAGGAGTTTGAGATTGTCAACCAGCAGTGAGCTCATGACAGTTCTGCTGGTAAAGAGGTCATTGGTGCCGGATAACGGGTGCTTGTTCTGGGTTGAATAATTCACGCCCAGAAAACCTGTGGAAGGTTGCATCAGATAACCTGCATTAACGATCTCGGCGAAGCGTGATTTTACATTGAGCATGCTGGTATTCTCCTTCTTGCTCAGGGTCATCAGTATCTTGAGTGCGGTTGCATTCACAGCCCTGCGCCACTTATCCGGGTCACCATTGAAAGGTGTAGGATCGCCGTTGAAGGCTACCCCCTGGGCAAAGTACTGGTCGGCAGCTTTCAGGTCGTCGAGGATTCCAAGGAATATCTGCTCCTGGGTATCATATTCCGGCCTGTACAGCCCTTCAGCTCCTTTATTGGCCTGAGAGTAGGGCATGTCACCGGTTTCCATTGTCAGCCTGAAGAACCTGTAGGCTTTTACAAAGCTTGCAACACCCTTGTATGAGTTTTCCATAATTGTGCCTTTAGCCTCTTCAAGCATCTGTTCAATATTGGGAAGAATCAGCAGTCCGCCGAAGTCAGTTGCACCAATTGTGTTATACTGTGTTCCCAGCTGTCCTTCATTGGCATAGCCGACATATTTGGGCAGGGCATTGTCTGATATCATGACCTTGCCGTCGCGGCCGCTGAAGGAGGTTACATTCAGGATTGCCCGGGTGCATAGCATGGATGCACTCGCTTTTGTAGTTTTGTTAGGATCAGTATTGTATTCCTCGAATTTGTTGCAACCGGCGAAAATGAGGGCCATTGCCATCACGAGGAGCATTATCTTTTTCATCTTTTTCATCATTCTGCTTTTTAAATGATTAGAAACCAATCTTCAGGTTCAACCCCAGGTATCTCACTGCCGGGTCAATAAAGTTTTCTGAGCCTCCGTCAGGGTCTGAATACTTGAACTGTTTTGCCCAAAGGAACACGTTCTGGCCGATGGCAGAGACGGAAACTCCGTTAATGCCCAGCCTGCTACAGAGTTCCTGTGGCAGACGGTAAGTGAGGGCCACTTCCCTTATCTTGAAGAAGGTGGTGTTATATGCATCTATGGTTGAAGGTGCTCCTCCCCAGGCTGTACCCTTATGCAGGGCTTCGGTGTAGGTTTTATAAGTAACTGCAACATCATTGGGGGCATACACCCTGGTGTCACTTGTAATATTACCGTATGTGTCATATGTGACAGATCCTTCTACAACTTTGACACCTGCACCGATATAATTTTTTGTGCCGGGCTGTGTGGCATCAAGGTAGCGTTCAGGGGCCAATGAACCGGGATGTGAGCCGGCTCTCCACATGTACATCTCGGTAGTGGTTTGTGCTATACCACCAACCCTTCCGTCGGCAGAGACCGTAAGTGTCCAGTTCCGGTACCTTACGGTGTTGCTCAGGCCCCATATCCAGTCAGGATCATAGTTGCCAAATTTGGAATCGTACCCTGAGTAGAGGGGAAGGCCGTTATTATGAATAATGTTTCCTTCAGGATCTTTCTGATAGTCTCTCAGCACATAGTGGTCTGTTCTGGCGCCTACCTGTACCCATGGCTTGTCAGCGGAGTGGAGAGAGTCAAGCTGCAGGTAATATGTTGCATAGGTTGACCAGTTGAAACCCATGTCCCACTGCCAGTTTTCTGATCTGACCGGTGTCACCTTTGCCTCAATCTCAAGGCCTTTTCTGGCCCACTCCTCATCTATGTTCAGCAGCCTGTTGGAGAATCCTGAGGCGGGTGTTATGGGTGCATATTTTATAAAGTCATACATTCTCTTCCTGTACCAGGTGACATCAACCGAGGCCCTGTTATTGAATATGTTAACCATTGTTCCGATCTCGAAGGTTTCTGCTGATTCGGGAAGAAGGTCAGCTCCCCTGATAGTTGTTGGCAGGGATGCCGCGCTGAGAGAACCCCACGCATTGTTGGTGATGGAATAGACTGAATTGATATCAAACACATTGGCCGGCTTCTTGTAGGAGGTCCATGAGCTGCGGATTTTCCAGAGTGAGAGCCACTCTATCTCCGGCAACAGGTTTGATGCAATGAAGCTTCCTGAAACAGAGGGATAGAGATAGGACCTTGTTGTTTTCGATAAGGTTGAGCTCCAGTCGTTTCTCAGGGTTGCCTCTGCGTAAACAAGGCTTTTCCATGAGAGAGCCAGGCGGCCGTAGAGGCTGTTTACCTGCTGGCGGCTGAGAGTTGATCCCACCACTGCAGGGTTGATGGAGGCCTTGAGGGAATAGAATCCGGGGATAGAGAGGCCACCCTGTGTCCTTGCCTCAATCCCGTCATCCTGACGGAAGAAGATTGTGCCACCTGCCAGGGCGCTGACAGTAAAGTTATTGAAAGATTTGTCAGCTGTCAGCATCAGGTCATTGTTTATACTATAGCCCCTGCTGAGGCCGAGGTTGTATGATCCTCTCTGGGATTCACCCCATATCTGGCTTCCTCCCGGGATGACAGTAGAGCTTCCTCCGCCCTGGAAAGAGCCCTTGGAGATCCTTACCTCCTGACGGTCACTGTAGATGTCATATCCGGCTCGGACGATTGCCTTAAGCCATGGCATGATGTCATATCCCATGTCAAGGCTGACATTGAAGACATCCTTGTTGACACTGCGAATCCTCTCGTACCTGTCGAAATAAGGGTTGTTGTTGGTGCTGGTATAACTGCTGTTCTGCACCTCATCAGGCACTACCCAGTAATCTTTGTAATCCCTTATGTCATAGTCAGGAGCAGACCATACCAGGATGTTGTACATCGGGTCATATCCGGTATATCCGCTGAAGCCAACGTTAGGGGAGTTTTGCTTGTTGTATGCGATTGAGGAAGAAAGCGAGAATCTGTTAATTTTCATATCACCGCCAATGGTGTATGTCATCTTGTTGAACATGGAGTTCGGATACTGTCCTTTGTTCTGCACGGTTGTTGCCGATGCCCTGAGGCTGCCGAGGTCACTCTGCTGTACAATGCTTATGTTGTTGTTCAGCACGAAGCCCTGTTCGAGGAAGTTCTTGAAGTTGTCCTTGCCGGCTGGCAGGTAGGGCAGAAGCTTCAATGATTTCGAAACCGGATCCCATTGAATGATTTCCCTGCCATCAAGGGGCACACCCCATGATCCGTCGCCGGAGCGGGCATAAGTGTTTGTAGAGGTGTTTACTACGCGGCCATAGGTTGACTGAGTCTCCGGGATTGCCAGGTATCCGGCAGTAAACATAGTACTACTGTTAAGAGTAACAGTGAGTCCGTTTTTGTCGGCACCCCGTCTGGTTGTAACCATAATTGCTCCGCCGGAGCCTCTTGATCCATAAAGTGCAGTAGCGGTAGCTCCCTTGAGCACACTTATATTTTCAATATCATCAGAGGGCAGGTCACGGAGGGACATATTGCCGTATGGGACCCCATCAATAACGAGCAACGGTTTTTCTCCACGGACAAGTATTTCAGGTTCAGCGCTGAATTCAGAACTGTTTTTGATCAGCATGCCTGCCACTTTTCCGGTCAGCGAAGTGCCCATGTCAACACCTTTGACGGTTGAGACTACATCGCCGGAGACTTTCTGAACTGCATAGCCCAGCGCCTTTTCTTCCCTTTTTATACCGAGGGCAGTTACGACGACCGCATCCAACCCTATGAGTTCTTCGCTAAGAACTATGTTGAACAGAGTTTGTGATCCGACCAGGATCTCTTCGGTTTTCATACCGATGAATGAGAAGATCAGGATGTCAGTTGGCTGGACATTGTCAAGTGAGAAACTGCCGTCCATGGCGGTTGCCGTTCCGAGTATCTTTCCCTTAACGGTCACTGTAACACCGGGAATCGGTTCGCCGTTCGGGTTTGTCACCTTTCCTGTGACTCTCTGCTGTAGTTCAGCAGTTGTTTCGGCCAGGTAACCAGGGGCAAGGATTATCTTGCGGTCTATGATCGTATGGGTAACGTCAGTACCGGCGAACAATTTGTCCAGAACTACTTCAATCAGTTGATTATCTACTGAAACAGAAACTATCCGGTCAGTGTCAAGAAGCTTTTCATTATAGAGGAAGAAGAATTCCGTCTCCTCCTCGATCTTGTCGAGTACTGTCACAAGCCTGGTATCGGTCATGTTCAGCGTCACTCTTGTCTTCTGGGAATATGCGTCAGTTGCATACACCTGCATGATACCGAGCAGCAGAAGTCCGATTGCTATGCGCATTGTTAGAAAGATTTTTTTCAGGGGCCGGTTAAGCACCCACCCCCCGGGGTTGTTTTTTTTCATAACTTTGAAAGTTTTCAGGTTAAAAAATATCATTCAAGGATGTTTTTTAAGGAAATCGTTGCCGCGATTTCCTTTTTTTTCAGGTTAAGGGCTCTCTGTTTTTTTCATGGGCTCAGTGATTTGGTTAAAGGGTTATTATTTAAGATAGATTTTTACAATGCTCCTGGTATATGTTGAATCTTCTGCCAGATACCGGGGTGTTATTTCATACCTTATAGGCGAGGTCATTCCCAGGAATTTAAGAACCTCTTCGAGTGAGTCATCCTCAAAAGTAGCGCGGAAGGAGTACTTCTCAAGATCTTTGTCCATAAGCTCAACCTTTACATTATACCATCTTTCTATTCTCCTTGCCACTTCTGACATGACATCACCCCTGAAGACCAGCTTTCCGGTGGTCCACGAAGAATACCTGGAAGGATCGGTTGAGCTCCTTGTCACCTTGCCGTTTTCATAAACAAGTCTTTCTGAAGGATTCATTACCACTCCTTCCTTATAATGCCCGCATCTGACCAGCACTTTCCCTCTTTCAAGCACCACCTCGGTATAATTTTCTTCCTGGTAGGCGCTTACGTTAAAAGCTGTGCCCAGAACAGTGAGGTCAAGGTTTCCTGCATTAACAGTAAAGGGGTGTTTCTGGTCAGGCGCCACTTCGAACCATGCTTCACCTGTCAGGGCAACGGACCGGTTTTTTGTAAAGGGCATTGAATATGCAAGGGTTGAACCGCTGTTGAGCATCCCTTCCGTACCATCAGGAAGCAGAAATGATACCCGCGAGCCGGCAGGCGCATAGATGGAGGCAGTTGACAGAATACCATCGTTGCCGGTCTTGTCATGGAAAAGCAGGAAGCCTGCCCCTGCAAGCAACGGAATCATAATGGCCGCGGCAATTCTTGTATTGAGTGCCATGAATCTTATTGCGGGTTTCCTGACTTCGTCATACTCTTTAAGTCTGATCTGGTGGTGTATAGTGTCAAGGAGAGGTGATAAATCCACTTCAGGGTCACCTTCGCCCTTAGCAAAAACATTCCAGTCCTCTTCAAGCATCCTTTTCAGGTTCCTGTTGCCTGCTCCGGCAGCCATGATGGAGATTGCCTCATTTTGTTCAGCCTCTCCGGAGGTGCCGTCAATATATCCTGTAAGTATCTCCCGCTCTCTTTTATTCATCAATGTCATCAGAAGTTTTTTGTGTTACCCGGAGTTTTTACCCTTTCCACAACAGTAATACCCGTGACGGGCTAAATTCTCATATAAAAAAGATGAAAATATTTCTGACAGACCTCCCGGAGACAGTCAGATAAGAAAAAGGGAAGCGAAAAGCAGGATAGCAAGGCTCTCTCCTGACAATTTCGACCTGATCAACTGCACTGTTGACGAGACATAGTTGTCAATGGTGCCCGGTGAAAGACCAAGACCAGCCGCCACCTCTTTCGAGGGTTTACCGTCAATCTTGCACATTATGAAAGCCTTTCTCTGTTTATCCGGAAGCCGGGTGATTATTTTTTCCACTTCCTCCAGCACCGAATGAAAACCTGCACTCTCTTCCACCGAATTGTCAGAACTGCTTGCTGTGTACATTGATTCTTCAACATATTTCCTGAGATAGCTTTTCCGGCGAAAGAGCCTGCAGATCTCATTATAGGCAATGGTAAAAAGGAATGATTTGAACGAGAGGTCCCTGTCCAGCTTTTTCTGATTTTCCCATACTTTCATGAAGACAGCCTGAACAAGTTCCTCAGAATCTTCCTGTGATTTGAGGTACTTCATGCTGAAGGCATACAAACGGCCGGCATAGATGCCGTAGAGCATGTCAAATGCCTGCGGATCTCCCTTTTTAACTCTTTCAACCAGTTCAGTCTCCGATATATTCACATACAGGAAATTGCATTGCATCAAATATAATCAGATAACTCATAAAAACGGTGCTCCTCTGATCTGAATCTTATGAACCGGCATATACTGACTTTATTGGGGTGATAGTATCACAAAAATCACTTTAAAAAACTACTTTTATGGTCACATGATGTTAAACAAAAACTGAATTGAACGCATAATGAGAAGAATTATCTTTTTAATCCGGAGCATAATTCTGGTGACACTTTTAATAGCGCTTCTGCCCGATGCTGCTGATGCCCAGCGCCTGAAACCCGGGCCTCAGGATCTATCTTTTTTCTCATCGGTAGATGACACTGACCAGCCATACTCGGTCTATATCCCGGAGAATTTTGATGAATCGAAATCCTATCCGCTTGTGGTGTTTCTGCATGGAGCCTGGTCTAATCACAGGCTTGGGATGAGACGTCTTTTCGGCGTGGGCAACAGCCAGGGATATGATTTCATCAAGCCGGGCAACGTCCCGTTTGAGAACGACGTGGAAGCCACACGCTACTGGCCTCCTTTCAGGCCTGTGGATTACATAGCAGCTGCGCCGCTGGCACGTGGCACCGCCGGCTACCAGGGCGTGGCGGAGCAGGATGTCTATGACATGATTGATGACCTCAGGGCACGGTTTCATATTGACGAGGAGAGGGTATATCTCACAGGCCTCTCTATGGGTGGCGGCGGCACTCTCTGGCTTGGCCTAACCCGGCCGGACGTATGGGCGGCAATAGCTCCCGTCTGTCCGGCACCGCCAGAGGGAACCATGGAGCTTGCCGGCAATGCATCCAACCTGCCGGTGCATCTCTTTATAGGCGACAAGGATTTTCTCTTCCAGACCGCTATTGAATGGAAGGGCAAGCTCGGGGAAACAGCCCTGAGGCTTGATTACGCGGAGTACCCTGGTGTGGGGCATAACAGCTGGGAGTGGGCATATAAGGATGGCTTCATATTTGACTGGTTCTCGCAGTTTAAAAGGGATCTGTATCCCGGAAAGGTGTCATTCACCACAAAATGGTTCAAATACAACAGCGCCTACTGGGTTACGATTGATGACATGATACCCGGAAAAACTGCGACGGCAGAGGCTAAGTTTACCGGACCTAACGCCGTTACAGTTACCGTGTCGGGAATAAATGCCTTTACCCTTCGTCTTGAAGGTCACCCGCAATTCAACTCCTCAAAAAAGGTGTCGGTAAACGTAAACGGGAAAGCTTTCAGCGTCAGGAGCGCCGATGCAGTCTCATTCATGCTTTCGGGAGGGAACTGGATAAACTCCAGGTTTACGCCGGGGCTAACCTCAAAGCAGAAGGGTGCCGAGGGGCCTCTGCATGCTGCAGTGGCCGGAAGCCACATCTATGTTTACGGCACGGCTGACAATCCTCCGGCTGACGTGCTGGCCGAAAGGCGCAGGCAGGCCATGGCCGCTGCCGACTGGAACGGTATGGGAGGCAGGATAATAGTATTTCCCAGGGTGGTGGCCGACAGGGATGTACGGCCAAGTGACTACGTCAGGTCAAATCTGATCCTTTTCGGAACACGCGAAACAAATTCAGTTATCGAACACTTTGCAGACAAGCTCCCGATGCATCTTGATCCGAAGGCTGAGAATTATGGACTTGTCTATATCTTCCCCATGAACAGGCATTACATACTTGTCAATTCGGGCTTGCCCTGGTGGACGCCACCGAAGGGGCAGACAACCCGGACAGGATATGCCTTCAGCGGGACAATCGTTGAGATTCTTAAAATGTACCAGGATTTTGTTCTCTTCAGGGAGACGCCAGACGATATAATTACCCGGGGCTGTTTTGACAATAACTGGAAACTTCCGGCTGATGCGGCAGAGGCGCTGAAGGCCGACGGGGCTGTGAAACTTAACTAAAACCAAATACAATGAAAACCACTTTCGGACTATTGGCAATATCAATGATTATGTTTTTTGCAGGATGCAGCGGAGACCGGCTTTCAGAGGCCACCGCAACAGTCAGGGGAGGTATTGTGCAGGGAACCGTTGAGGATGGCATTGCCGTTTTCAGGGGCATTCCTTTTGCCGCACCGCCCGTTGGAGACTTACGCTGGAAGGCACCCCGGCCCGTTGAGCCATGGGATGGTGTGCTGACAACAGACAAATTTGCACCGGCAAGCATTCAGCCTGCCGTTGCGTGGAGGGGAGATGAGCAGACTTCGGAAGATTGTCTTTACCTGAATGTCTGGACTCCCGCAAAGTCGGCAAAAGAGAAACTGCCGGTAATGGTATGGATCTATGGCGGGGGTTTTGCCTTCGGAGGAACGGCCGGTGCAGTCACCTGGGGAGACCAGATTGCAAAGCACGGCGTCATACTCGTGAGCATAGCCTATCGCGTGGGTGCGCTGGGTTTCATGGCTCACCCTGAACTGACAGCTGAGTCAGAGAACAATGTATCAGGAAATTATGGCCTGCTCGATCAGATTGCAGGACTGAAATGGGTACAGGAGAATATCAGTGCCTTTGGGGGTGATCGCACCAGGGTGACAATCTTCGGCGAATCCGCAGGAGCAATCTCTGTAAGCATGCTCTGTGCCTCGCCGCTGGCAAGGGGGCTGTTCGCCGGGGCCATAAGCCAGAGCGGCGGATCATTCGGCCCGGTAGGCGAAAGCAGGGAATCAGGTGAATTCATGCAGTCACTTGCCGGCGCAGAACAGACCGGTGTGGAGTTTGCAAAAAGAATGGGAGCAGGCTCAATCGCTGAATTGAGGAATATCTCTCCGGATAAATGGCTCTCCGACCCGCAGTCACAGATGGGAGGATTCTGGCCTGTTGCTGACGGATATGTCATCACTGACGACCAGTACAAACTCTATGAAGCAGGCAATTATAACGACGTGAATGTTATGATCGGGACCAACTCTGACGAGGGCTCACTCTTTATGGGGCCCATGAAACCTGAGGAATACACCGGAATGATGAAAATGAGGTTCGGTCCCCTTGCCGACAGGGCATTACAGATCTATCCGGGCAATACTGAATATGAAACCCATGCCTCACTGACAGACATCTTCCGTGACATGGTTTTCGCATGGCCATCATGGACATGGGCAAGACTACAGTCAAAAACCGGTAAGTCAAGGGTATATCTCTACTATTTTGATCAGTTCAGAAAAGAGCCGTTTTTTCCGGGAGGCCCCGTGCCAAAAGGAGCTGCCCATGCCTCCGAAATACCGTACGTATTCGGCCATCTGAACCAGAATCCTGATGCAAAGCCCACTGAGGAAGAGTTGACTCTCAGTGATATAATGATAAAATACTGGACCAACTTTGCGAAGAATGGTGACCCGAATGGCGAGGGTCTTCCGGAATGGCCTCTGTTCGGGGAAGGCAAAGAGAGCGTTATGTACCTCAAGGGTTCTGAATCTATGCCAATAGAGGTACCCAACCTGGATGAACTGCTGTTGATGGAGGAGTATTACAAATGGCTCAGGGAAAGGTGATTCTGCTTGCAGTGACTATCATGTCACTGACTTCACTCTCTCTCACCGGACAACATATCGGGTTGACTGCTGACAGAACAGATGTGGGCCGTAACGAGACTATAACAGTGACCGTAAATGCTGCAGATATAAATGGTGAGCCCGTACAGGCCTTGATTGCCATATCTGCCGTGCATTCAAGGCGCAGTCTGCATAAAGGGCCGTCAGGCGCCTCAGATGGTTATCGCGGAACAAATGCTTCACATAGTGATATCTTCAGTATGATACGGCAGATCAAGCCTTTCAGGCTGACAGACGGCCGGATAATCTTTCTGAATGTGGCACCTGATACACCCGGCAGACATGATGGAGCGCTCATAGTGGTTGACGGAATCATGCTGGGTCAGGATGCAAGGGTGATTGAAAACATGAGCCCGTCAGATGTTGACAGGATAAATATCTCAACTGAATTTGCAGATATTCAAAGATATACCGGATTCAACACCACCGGGGTGATAGAGATATGGACAAAGACGGGAGCAGCCCGGTCGGGACGTACTGTCAGGAGTGTGGGATCAGGCACAGGGATAGACAGAGAGGGAGCAGAGATTCCGGGGAATGCTGCTGACAGCATAGCCTCCGCCCGGTCAGGTAATGTAATCCTGCGTGGTATGGAAGTAAGAACGGATGCCACAGGCAAGGCTCTCCTGGAAATCCAGTCAGGAAAGAAGAGAGGTGAAATCATAATAATTGCTGAGTGCCGGAGCGCCTCAGGTACACTGAAAAGTGAGACAGCAACAGTGAGCGTGAGATAGGGCCATCCGGATTTTGGCTTTTGCACTCTCTGAAATTTGAGAAGGATGTCGGGTGGAGCGATGTTCAGTCGCCTGGTTTTGGCTTTTGCACTCTCTGAAATTTGATTAATATTGCGCCGAAAACAGGTGCAATGGGAAAAATCAGCAGTGTTGTCTTTGATCTCGGTGGCGTTCTTATTGACTGGAATCCGAGGTATCTGTTCCGGAAGGTTTTCAAAACCGAAGAGGAGGTGGAATGGTTCCTTGCCAATGTATGTACCTATGAATGGAACATGCAGCAGGACGGAGGGAAGCTGTTCAGTGTAGCCACCAGAGAGCTTCAGGAGAAGTTCCCTGAGTACAGTGACAAAATTGCCCTTTATTACGGCCGCTGGGAGGAGATGCTTGGCGGGGAGATAAAAGGGACGGTTGAGATATTTCGCAGGCTTAAATCGGCCGGAATGCCCCTGTACGCCCTTACAAACTGGTCACATGAAGCTTTCCCGGTGGCTTACAGCCGTTACGGCTTCATGAAGGAGTTTGACGGCCTGGTAGTCTCCGGTTATGAGAAGCTGCTGAAACCAGGCCATGCCATCTACCGTGTTCTGATGAAGCGATACAACATCGACCCCGCAAAATCTGTTTACATTGATGACAACAAGCCCAACGCTGATGCGGCGGCGGAGCTGGGATTCAACGCAATCCATTTCCGGTCACCGGAACAGTTGCGCATGGAACTGACCAGACTGGGCCTGGAAGTCTGAGCGCTGCGCGGAGCTGACCAGACTCGGGCAAAAAGTCTGAGCGTTGCACGGACCTGACCAGACTCGGCGTGGAAGTCTGAATGCTGTGCGGAACTGATCAGGCTGGGCCTGGAGGTCTGACCATTACCCGGTTACGGCAGCCGGAAGTGCGTTCGGGGAGCCCGTGCGCAAGCTGCACCGACCCCCCCTGATACACTGTTATCTTTCGAGCAATACCGGTTTTCCGAAGCCTACCTTTTCAAGCTGCTTCATCTGTGTAGCAGCGTCACCCACAACCACGTAGTACATCCTGCCGGGATCAAAGTACTTATCTGTGATGGCCTTGTGGTCTTCAACGGTCATGTTCCTGATCACATCCTCCTCCTTCCTGACCCAGTCATCGCTGAACCCGTATTTCCCGATGTAGGTAAGCATGGCAGCCATTGCGTCATTCGTTTCAAAACGGCGCGCATTTGATCTGATCATGCTGTTCTTTATGAACTGAAGCTCCTCCTCCGATATCCCTTCACGGTATTTCGCAAGCTCACCGGTGATTATCTCCAGGGTCTCAAGGGTGGCATCTGACCTGACGCTGGTTGATATGATGAAAGGTGCCGGGATTTTCATCTCGCGGAAGCTGCTGCGTGCCCCATATGTGAAGCCTTTCTGTTCGCGCAGTATCTGATTCAGGATACTTGTGAAAGCGCCTCCCATCCTGTAGTTGGCAAAATTGGCCTTTACCCAGTCAGGGTCATTCCTGGTCATTGCAATATAGCCGGCATAGACAACCGACTGGCGTGAGCCGGGAATATCGAAGAAATATATCTGTGATTCTTCCGGAGCGGCCGGTAACTCATAGCTCCTGGCGGGCACCTCTCTGGCCTGCCACTCAGCCTCAAGGGGCTTCAGGGCATTAAGCACCTCTTTCCTTGACACGTTGCCTGCAACATAAATCGAAGTAACCGACGGGGAGAAGTTAGTTTCATAGAAACTCTTCAGAATCTCAGGAGTGATCTGCTCTACTGATTCTTTTGTGCCCCTGAGGTCATATCCCATGATATGCTCCGGGCCATAGACAAGCTTCATGAACTGTTCCGAGGCAACACTGGCCGGGCGGGCCTCCGCCTGTATCAGCCCGTTGCGGGTGCGGGTCTGAGCCATGATGAATTCAGCCGTGTCCCAGCGTGGTTCAAGCAGTATCTCCTTCATGAGCGAAACTGTAGCGGCAAAGTTGCGTGACAGGGTGCTGCCGCTGAGGGTGATCTCTTCGCCGGAAGCGCGCATGACAACGGATGATCCGAGCAGTTCGATCTCCTCCTCAAGCTCTTCGGGCGTCCTGTTCCTGGTTCCCTGCGGCAGCACTGCCGCAACCATCGAGGCTACTCCCGGCATTGAAATATCATCGCCATGAGCTCCGCCGGCAATGACCACCGACATGCTTACAAGCGGCAGTTCCCTGTTTTCGGTGCCGTAAACCCTGATGCCGTTCTTCAGGGTAGCCCTCCAGACCTCCGGCACCCTTACTTCGGGCTCGGGCCCTGCAGCAGGCTCAATGGTGCGGTCGATAGCCGAAGCTGTCTTTTCCACAGGTGTTTCATCCATTTCTTCTATTGCCACCTGGCTGGCTTTTGTTATGTCTTCCTCGCTGACTGCCGCCCTGACCGAATTCTCAGCCATCATCTCCTGCTGTCCCTTCGGGACGAAGCTGGTGACAATATGCGGCTTACCCTTGATGTAAGCTTCATACACCCTCATTATATCGTCACGGGTGACCGCCCTTATGTTTTCAATATCCTTTGCGAAGAATCCCGGATCATTCAGAATGGTATTGTAGGAAGCCAGCCGGATTGCCTTGTTCATTACACTGGTCAGTCCCTGGTAAAAACTCTTTTCCATGGTAGCCTTGATACGCTCCAGTTCCCTGTCGGTGAAACCGTCAGCCTCGAAGCGGGCAAACGCTTCATTGATGGCCTCTTCTATCTCTTTAAGACTCTTTCCCTCATTTGCAGTAACAGAAATAGTGAATTCCCCTGCCAGCTCCTCGGCGCTGTTGTAGGCAGATACCCGGGAGGTAAGCTGCTTTTCCTTCACCAGAACCTTGTACATAGGGGCTTTTTTGCCTGATGAAAGCAGTTCTGAAAGGAAGCTCAGGGCGTAGGAATCCTTTGTATAATTTTCGGGAACCGGCCATACCATGTTGATCTCCGGCACATTGGCAAAATTATCCTCATGATAGAGCCTTTTTGTCTCTGTGAGAGTGACAGGCATGGCTGTTCTGGCTGTCACCTCACCGTGTGACTTGATTTCCCCGAAGTACTTGTCAAGCAGGAGCTTCACAGAATCAGCCTCGAAGTCACCTGCAATCACAAGTGTTGCATTGTTCGGACCGTAGAAGTTCTGATAGAACTCTCTGACGTCATCAACGCCGGCATTGGCAAGGTCTTCCATCTCACCTATTACCTCCCAGCTGTAAGGATGCGATTCCGGGTAGAGGTTTTTGGATATTACGTAGTTGGTAAAACCATAAGGGGAGTTGTCTTCTCCCTGCCTCTTTTCATTCTGCACCACATTCTGCTGGATAGCCAGATTGCGGGGTGTCACTGAATTGATGAAGAAGCCCATCCTGTCTGACTCGAGCCAGAGTATTTTTTCAAGCGCATTTTTCGGAAAACTTTCGAAATAAGCGGTGACATCACGGCTTGTAAAACCGTTGTTCGAACCCCCGGCATTTTCTATGACCATGTCAAACACCCCGTTGGGAACATTCTCCGAGCCGCTGAAAAGCAGGTGCTCAAAGAGATGTGCAAAGCCTGTACGGCCCGGAGTCTCCCTGCTGGAGCCCACATGATACATGATGGCAAAGGAAATGACCGGGTCAGAATGGTCCTGATGAAGTACCACCTGTAATCCGTTCGGCATTGTGTACTTCTCATAGCTGAGATTGAGCTTGTCTTCCTGGCCGGTTTTGCCGCATGCCGCCATGAATATCGCAACGATTGTCAGCAGTGTGACATTGAACAGTATACGTTTAATGTTCATGATAATAGTATTTATAAGTTATCTGTTTCAATAGTTTGGTATTCTTATAAATGAATGCTTATAACTGCCTGATTATCAGGATCGGTCAACTTTCCCGGGGCAGGCGCTCCAATTAATTGATTATGTACCTGTCAGTAAAAACATATTGTTCTGTTACATTTTATAGAAATCATCTGTTCCTCCTGAAGGAGTATTTTCCTGAACCGACTGTCATGATCACGTAGCCATCCTCATTGCCCTCAACCTTAATCTCCTTTTTCTGTGCAAGGGGAAGGCCTCCCTCATATATCTCAGCGGGATCTTCGGCGGGGATGCAAACAGTTGCAGTAGTGTTGGCAGGAATAACCACATCCATTTCGAAACACTCATTATTAATCCTCCATGTGCAGCCAAGCAGTCCGTAATATGTCTCAAGACTTGCCGACACAGATGTCAGTCCGCCGCCGATGTGCGGTTTTATGATGATCTTTTTATATCCGGGCCCCTCTTCCCTGGTGTCCACTCCTGCAATTACACGGTACATCCAGTCGCCGATGGCGCCGTATGCATAGTGGTTAAACGAGTTCATTCCGGGAGTCTGGAAAGAGCCGTCAGGCTTCTGGCCGTCCCATCTCTCCCAGATGGTTGTAGCTCCCATTGTTACGGGATAAAGCCATGAGGGATATTTCTTTCTCAGCAGGAGTTCATAGGCCAGGTCAGTATAACCGAAGCGCGACAGCACATGGCAGAGGTAAGGGGTCCCCAGGAAGCCTGTGGTAAGGTGTCCGTAGCTTTTGACGTTTTCCGCCAGGCGTCTGGCAGCCTGCTCCCTGAGGTCAACCGGCAGCATATCAAAATTCAGTGCCAGGACGTATGCGGTCTGTGTACCGGAGACAAGGCGTCCGTTAGGAGTCACATATTCCTTCATGAATGCATCCCTGACCCGTTCGAGCAGTTTACCGTATGAGTCGGCATCATCTCTCTTTCCAAGCACGTTTGCGGCCTTTATCAGCAACTGTACAGAGTTGGCATAGAAGCACTGAGCTATCAGGTATTTGTCAGTCACTGCAGCCATCCCGCTGTTGTCATCGTCAGGCCTGTAGAAGAGCCAGTCGCCATAGTGGAAGCCGGAGTTCCACAGGTCATCCCTTGCCGTGCTCCTGATACTTTCGACGTAGGCTTTCATCGAGCCATACTGCTGCTCCAGCAGTTGCCGGTCGCCATAGACCAGGTACATGTTCCAGGGAGCTATTGTTGCCACATCGGCCCAGCCGGTACTGTTAACCGATCCGGCTCCCAGGATATTTGGCACCACATGGGGCACTTTGCCGTCAACCTGGTCTGCTTCCAGGTCTTTCAGCCATTTGGCAAAGAAATTATTGACATTCATATTGAAAGCTGCAGTTCGCGAGAATGCCTGTGCATCACCGGTCCATCCGAGTCTCTCGTCGCGCTGCGGACAGTCGGTGGGTATATCCAGGAAGTTGCCCTTCTGTCCCCACTGAATATTATGTTGTAACCTGTTTATCAGGCTGTCGGAGGTGACGAATGACCCTGTCGGCCTCATTGCCGAATAGAGGGCAACCGCGGTGAAGTCTCCGGGCGTGAGCTTGCCGGGGTATCCTTCAACCTTCAGGTACCTGAATCCGTGCCAGGTAAAACGGGGCTCGAAGAACTCTTCCCCGCCACCCTTCAGGACATAAATATCCCGGGCTTCTGCCGACCGAAGGTTCGCGGTATAGAAGTTTCCATCGCGGTCAAGCACCTCGGCATGTGAGAGGATTACACTGTCTCCGGCGTTTCCTCTTACCCTCATCTGAACCCACCCGACAAGGTTTTGTCCGAAGTCGATCACCTGGTCACCGGCCGGGGTCTCCATGATCTGAACGGGAACAAAGGTTTCGTGCTTCTTCACAGGCTCATTTTGAGTAGCTATCAGCACATCCATGCTATGCGTTGCCTCTTTCACGCCGTCCCAGCCGCTGTCATCATATCCGGGGAGGGTCCAGCCCTTTTTCTCCATCCTGGCGTCATAGATTTCACCGTGATAGATCTCTGAGTAGCGGACAGGACCGGTGGATGATTTCCAGGAGCCGTCAGAGATTATACTTTCAGTGGAGCCGTCTGACAGGGTGATATCAATCTGGCATAACAGGGCGATGTCGTTGCCATAGAAATTGAAGCTGCTTCTGAACCCTATGTTGCCACGGTACCATCCACTGCCGAGCATCACACCGATGGCGTTGCTGCCGTTTTTCAGCAGGTGGGTCACGTCATATGCCTGGTATTGCAGCCGTTTGCCGTAGGAGGTCCAGCCCGGGGTAAGGAAGGCATCGCCGATGCGTTTTCCGTTGAGTTCCGCCTCGTATAAGCCGTGTGCTGTTATATAGGCCGTAGCCCTGACAATCTTCCCGCTGACGGTAAACTCTTTTCTCATCATCGGACCGGGTCTCATCACCGTATCTTCGGCATAGCCCGGTTCGATCCATTTTGCCTTCCACCCGTTCTTGCCGATGATGCCGGTTCTGAATTTTGCCGGCGGGCTCCATGCCGACCTTTTCCCTCCGTTATCCCAAACCCTGACCTGCCAGTTGTAATCCCTGCCTGATGCAAGAGGCTCTCCTGCATAGACGATATGAACTGACTGGTCTGAATTTACCCTGCCAGTATTCCATACCGGCCGCGTGCCTTCGGAGACCCTGAGTTCATAAGCTGTCTGTACCGTATTCCTTTTGTAAGAGACAAGCTGCCACGAGAAGCGCGGTTGAGCAGCATCAATGCCCACGGGGTTAGTCATGTTTTCAGTGAGCAATCCGGTTACGGAAACCTGTGCCGGCAGAGTCAGGCAAAGGGTAACCAGTGCAAGTGAAACAACAATTTTCCTTTTCATATGTCAGTCATTATCGATAATTGCCTTTAGTCCCAGGTAGACAGGCGGAAGACTTTTGCCAACGGCACTTTCGTATATTGTCATTGCAGCGCCGAGTGCAGTGGAGTTTTCAACCTGGCTGGCATAAACCCTTTTGTCAGGAAGCCGGGCAGCCAGAAACCGCACGAAGGTGTCATTCCGTGCAAAACCGCCTGTGACGTACACTATCTCGGTCTTGTCGTCGGCGGGTATAATAAGTCTCCATGATTCCATGCAGAGATCAACCAGGTCACATATCATCTGGTGATAGGCATCGGCGTATGTAAGGTAATGAGAGAGGTCGGCCTGCTCGTCAACGTATCCGGGCGGTATCCCCTGACGGAAAAAGACCCGCCCATTTCCTGAGGCAAGAAGCTTCTCTATCTTTTGGCTTTTGATCTTTATGGTTTTGTACAGCTCGTCGGTGACCCCGAAGTGGTCATCGAGCCTGGCGACATTCATGTCATGGATATGCCCCAGGAAAACGCGTGATGCTTTTACCTGCTGACTGTCAATGCTCAGGTAGCAGAGGGTGTCATTGCGCAGCTGGTCAGCTGTCAGGGGCTCCGTGTTGAAAGGATTCATGAATATGCACCAGGTACCTGTGGAGACAAGGATAAAGGGTCTGTCACTGCTTTTCAGATAGGGCACCAGCGAGGCGGAGCTGTCATGCAGACCGATACCGGTTCTGACCATCCGGCCTTCAATGTTTACATCAGCAACACCGGATGGTACCACCGGATCAGGAAGCTTTATTTTTTCAGCCTTCAGCCAGGCATGGTACTGCATTTTTTCAAAATCCCACATGGCCGTATGGCAACCGACAGATGTATATTCTGACGCCTCCCTGCCTGTAAATATACGGCTGAGGTATTGTGGCAGATGGAGTGTGGTTCTGACAGGTGCGAAGAGAGCCGGCTTCATCTTTTTCAGCCAGAGGAGCTGAAGCCCCGAGTTGAGCATCCCAAGAGCCGGTGAAGCCGTAATCCGGCTGAACTCCTCCACTCCGCCCCAGGCTTCATAGAACTCGTCCGTCAGCCCTTCAGGCATGGGTTTCAGGTAATTGTAGAGAGGGGTGACCCTTTCGCCCTGATGATCAAGGTGCATAAGGCTGGCACCATAAGAGGAGAAGTTCAATGCAATGACCTGATAATCTTCTGACCGGACGGCTTCTGCAAGCCGTGATTTCATCCATGAGACAATCCCTTCGATGTCATCGCTTTCGAAACCATCGTCGTCACGTATTTCCCCGAACACCTTCTCTTCCTGATGAATAAGGATAAGGTTCAGGTCGAACAACAGGAACTTCTTGTTGGTCTTCCCTATATCGAAAACTGCAATAACATCCATGATTATTCAGGTACGTTCAGAGAGCACTTCTTTCTCATACTTTTGTATTTCAACAATATAATCTTCCGCCACGGGAACATTGCCTGTCAGGCACCAATAGTCGTAGACCGCCCCGAGCGGTTTTGTCTTCATCACCTCCATCAGCGCCAGCCTTTCAAAGTACCTGCCCTCCTCCTCATATTTCCTGAGTGTCTCAGTCGGTTCGAGCAGTGCATGGAGGAATGCCAGCTGTGCAGCCCGGGTGCCGACAACATAGGCGCCGATGCGGTTTATGCTTGCATCGAAGTAATCGAGACCTACATGCACTCTTTCCAGGCTGTCTCTTATACACATCTGACGCTGCCGACGATCTACTCTGTGTAGATCTCGGTGGTCGCCGTATCATTAAAAAACAAAAAAAACAACAAATAACATCAAAAACACTGACGTCCACAACTTAATCTCTAATATCATAACAA
>ERZ1026810.28-NODE-28-length-126358-cov-13.846971_pt1 | contig 126358 bp, 98 predicted proteins | sample MGYA00520872_ERZ1026810 | MGnify/ENA primary metagenome ERZ1026810 (study PRJEB33270, sample SAMEA104284477) | anaerobic digester metagenome | biome: Anaerobic digester microbiome; feature: mesophilic sludge digester; material: Anaerobic digester biomass | place... | reverse complement strand
GAAGAGCAGGTTATGAAGGTTCTTCTCTCCGCACAGGTAATCAAAAGTGAATCTCCACAATGCAACAAACTCTTCGGTTGTGCAAAGATTCTCTCCCCACCAGAACCAGCTTCCCGTATGCTCATGCCAGGGCCGGAAGATCACCGGTATTGCAACACCCTGATCATCCCTGAGCGATGCCAGGAACTCCGCCAGGTTATCAAGCCAGGCTTTGAACTCCTCATGCTTCTCCCCTCCGGGAAGCACCGAAGCCACCACCCTGTCCGATGAGACATCCCACGACGATTCGCCGGTAAGCGGATTATCAACGTGCCAGCTGAAGGTTATCACTCCCCCGCGGTCCCATATCTGTTGAACAAATGTCTTCATATCCTCAAACGGCACTGAATCAAGGTTCACTGCTGACCTGTGCTCTATGTAGCCGAGGTCCATTCCATAAACAGCCGGGTAATCTCCTGTTACTCTTTTTACATCTGATTCACCACCGGGATAGATCCATCCAATGCCGTAAGCGAGGTCATCCTGGTGACCGAACATGATACCTTCACCGGCAGCGCGGTGCAGTCCTGCCAGCATAGCCACCGTCTCCGGAGTTGCTGATCTGTCAGCAGGACCTGATCTCATGCTGTCACCCGTGTTGCATGATGTCAATATCAGAATGACAATGGTCAATGACAATAATTTTCTCATCCGTGATTATTTCTTTATGAATGTTGAGAGACGCCGGTTGAAATCAGAGATTACGGCAATTGTGGAATCGGAGTCAAAAACGGAGTTAAGGCCCTGCTCCTCCTGAGGCGGATCACCGAGGTAATCATCACCGGGCAGCCAGTGAATGCGTCCATCTGCAGCCCTGCCCTCTCCTGCGTAGGACCATATATTGCAGCCTGCCAGTGGCCCGAGGCGACCGGCATGTTCAAGTACCTGGCCGAAGGCGTTGCCGTAATAGGTATCACGTGCAACCGTTGACTCATCAGGAGAGAACCCATGGAGATCACGCGGCAGTCCGAACTCCTCAAGCACTATCGGTTTGTTCAGCTGTACAGCCACTTCAAGATGGTCATTTATATACCGGTTGGTTTTCACCAGCGATGAATCAAGGGTTCCGGCAATATCTGCAATGTCGAGCCAACCCCAGTTCTTAGGCCAGATATGCATCACCAGGTAATCAATGTCGGGGTTGGCGTGAATGCGCTCAAAAACATCCATCTTCTGCTCGCAGCCGTGGCGGCCTTCAGTGCCGGTGGTCACAAGATGGTTTTCATCAAGCTCCTGCAGCAATGAAGCAATACGGCCAATCATTGCCTCGAAAGCCGGGATATTATCATCAGAGAATGCCCGGGGTTCGTTGGCTATCTCCCATGTCATGATCGCAGGGTCATCGGTGTACTTAACACCGGTATAGCTGTTTGTGCGTTGCAGGATAAAACGTATGAACTCCTCGAATTGCCTGATGCACGGCTCACAGGTGTTAAACTGCCCTGAGAAAGCCATGAACTGCTGCCAGGTGTTGGGCGGCACATTTGGATTTGGGATGTCACCGTAACCGTTCCAGTTCAGATACTGGGAAAAGCCCCCGCTCCAGTCCCATGCGTTGTTGAGGAAGAGGATGGCATGCATCCCCCGTTTGCCCATTTCTGCAAGCAGGAAGTCGAGTCCGTCAAGCATCATTTCACTGTATTCACCCGGGGCGACCTGCAGCGCCGGTGTGACCCTGAAAGGCTCATTGTCAGGACCTTCAGGACCAACCATCACCCGAAGGTTGGTGATACCGATACTCTTCATGTGATCAAGTTCCCGGATCAGTCGCCCGCGGTCACCATACTCTCCCTCAGTGCCAAGGATTGCTCCATACCAGTAATTTGTTCCGATAAAATAGTATGGCTCTCCGGCAAACCTGAAGATACCGTCTTCAACTGTCACATAATCATATTTTTGACTGCTTCCGCAACCTGCAAGGGCAATCATCAGCAGCCCTGCAAATAGTTTTCCTTTCATTCGATAATATATGATTCTAATCAAAATTAAGAAATCACCTCCGCCGGCAGTTAATACCATTCTTTTAAAAAGTGATACTTTAATGTCATTATCTCCGGTCAACAATCCGGTATAGTTTTCAAATGACTGCTCATAACTACCTGATTATCAGGATTGATGTCTTTTGCAAAATGAGCGCCTTAATTAATTGACTTCTTGTCTGTTAGCGAAATCTGCCGGCCCGTTTATCTCTGGCAGCGGCGGGAGAGGGTGGCGAATGCCTTTGTCTTTTGCCAAAAACCTGCCAGCATGTTCGCCGCTGCGGAGACAGAGTGTGCAGCGAATATCCTTGTCTGTTCGCAAGAACCTGCCGGCCTGTTTATCCGTGACGGCGGCAGGGTGTGCGGTGAGTCTCCTTGTCTTTTGCCAAAAACCTGCCAGCCTGCCAGCCAGCACAATAACACAAAATATGCAACACTACGATACAATTTTATCCCTAACCCACCGGAACAGGATGCCATGACAATATAGTTCCGGTCATTAATTACTTATTTCATGAATGTTACATCAAACAGAATTCAGGAACCAGGGTTATAATATATTGGTACTTTTTTGTATCTTTGAATTTACCTTGCTTCTTTTGATATGGCCATACATGACAATATACTGAGAGAGATTACTCCCCTTACCCAGTCTGACTGTTTCACCTATTTCTACAGGACGAAGTCGGAGTTTGACTTTCCGCTGCATTATCACGATGAGATTGAGCTCAATTTCATCAGGAATGCCAAGGGTGCGAAACGGATCATTGGCGATCATGTGGAAGAGATAGGAAACCTGGAGCTGGCGCTGGTAGGGCCCGAGCTGCCACACGGCTGGTTTGGAACAGGCTTTGCTCCCAACCAGGTTGAAGAGGTGACTATTCAGTTCCATAAGGATTTCTTCGATGAGAAGTTCCTCCAGAAAAACCAGCTGAATTTTATCCGTGACATGCTTCGCAGGTCACTGCGCGGAATTGTCTTTTCAACGGAGACAACAGCCAGGCTGGAGCCCCGGATAGTGAGCCTCGGCAAAAGGCAGGGCTTTGACTCGGTGCTTGAGCTGTTGAGCATACTTCATGATCTCTCAATCTCGCGTGATTACCGCTTATGCTCTGATTCAGGATTCAGTGATACCGAAGTGTTCAATTACAACAGCAGGCGGATAGAGAAGGTGATGGAGTTCATTCACAGCTCCTTTGAGAGGCAGATAACCCTTGGCGAGGCAGCCAGGATAGCCAGTATGACAGAGTCAGCCTTCAGCCGTTTTTTCAAGCTTCGCACCGGAATGACCTTTATCGACTGTGTTACGGAGATCAGACTGGGCCATGCTTCCAGGATGCTCATCTCAACCACTAAAACCATATCGGAAATAGCCTACTCGTGCGGCTTCAACAATATCTCCAACTTCAATCGTACCTTCCGCAGGAAAAAAGGCTGCACCCCTCGTGAGCTGCGTGAGAGCTACGATGTGGGGATGAGGGTGTTTATCTGATTACTGGCGGGAATATGAATATCTGGCCGGCACTCCCCTCGCCCGGCAGTGGGGAACTCCGACCCTCTCACATGGTCCGGCAGCGGGAGCCCGGCACTCCCCTCGCCCGGCAGCCAAACCCCGGCACTCTCTCCTTATTTCACCTTGATGGTTATAGTTGCATCCGCCAGTCCTTCCGATGAGGCGGTGAGCCTTACCATTCCCTTCTCCTTTCCTGCCTTCACCACCACAAGGCACCTGCCGTTAAAGGCTTTCCTGTAATCTGCCTTGAACGGTTCCATGCTTGTCTGGCTTCCGTTGTCAACACCTGCGATGGTGCCGGGGCCTTCGATGTGAAACCTGACCATGTTACCGGCATGAGGCACCGGATTATTCTCTTTGTCAGTAACGGTTACAGTAATGAATGAGAGGTCTGATCCGTCAGCCATTATCTCTGCCCTGTCGGGCGAAAGCTGCAGGGCAGCAGCTTCTCCGGCAGTCCGGACCTCACTTCTCATAATCTCACGTCCGTCCCTGTAACCCACGCCCAGGAGAGTGCCCTCCCTGAACGGCACCTTCCATACCAGGTTGAAATCATCACGGTTCCTGCTCTGCCGGCCAAGTGAAATGCCGTTAAGGAACAGCTCCACCTCATCGCAGTTGGTAAATGCCCACACATCAACCGTCTGGCCCGGATTCCAGTTCCAGTGCGGGAATATATGCAGCACATCCCTATCGGTCCACTCGCTCTGGTAGAACCAGTAGACATCCTTCGGGAAGCCGGCGAGGTCAATGATCCCGAAGTAAGAGCTTCGGGCAGGCCACCAATAAGGAGTAGGCTCACCGAGGTAGTCAAAGCCGGTCCAGATGTACATCCCGGTGAGAAAAGCATTGTCCCTTATCAGCCTCCAACTGTCGCGGTGGGTGCTGCCCCACGGCGCCGAGCAGTTGTCATAAGCCGAGCAGGTAAGGTCAGGATTGCCATCATTGAAGGGCTGGTCCCACCGTGCAGGCCAGCGCCTGACGATCTCTGACGGCATGTCATAGCTTCCGCGGGTGGCCAGGGCCGAAGTGGTCTCCGTGCCAATGAACCTGCCTTCCGGGAATGCCTGCGGCAAGCTGGTCCACAGTGTGTCGCGGTAGTTGTAACCGATAAGGTCAAGGGCGCCTGAGGCGATGACCGGGTTATGGGGAACAGGATCATTGCATGCCGCCGTCACCGGCCTGGTGTCATCAAGGGATCTGACTATGCCTGCCAGCCCGGTGGCTATGGCCTCACCGCTGCCATCCCTCTTCCATTGCTCCATCACCTCATTACCGATGCTCCATATAAAGACCGACGGATGGTTACGGTCACGAAGCACCATCGCTTCAATATCCTTCCTGTGCCATTCATCAAAATCAAGACTGTAATCGAATTCAGTCTTCTTCACTTTCCAGATATCAAACGCCTCATCCATAACGATGAATCCCATCCTGTCACACAGGTCAAGCAGCTCCGGTGCAGGGGGATTATGGGCGGTGCGGATGCCGTTGCATCCCATCTCCTTCAATAACTCAAGTTGTCTTTCCAAAGCACGGGTATTGACCGCTACCCCGAGACAGCCCAGGTCATGATGATTGCATACTCCGCGGATTACCACAGGCTCTCCGTTAAGGATAAAACCCTTCTCGCGGTCGAACTCAAATGACCTTATACCCGTAACAGTCTCATATCTGTCAGCAAGAAGCTGGCCTGAGCGTATGATGGTTACCACCCTGTACAGTTGCGGATTGTCAACTGACCATAGACGAGGACTCCTGACTGTAAGTTCCTGTGTCACGGTGGTACCTGAAACGGGAACCTCCACCTGGTCTGTCTCCGTTCTGACAACGCGTTTGTTGGAAGAGTCATACACTGTGGTCTCCAGCCTTATCAGAGCCTTTGAGCCGGTGCTGTTTTTTATCTGTGTGGTCACCCTGATGAGGGCAGATTCACTGCTGACCTCCGGGGTGGTGACAAATGTACCCCAGTGGTCAACGGCAATCTTTTCAGTGGTTGTCAGCCAGACATTGCGGTAGATGCCTGAGCCTGAATACCACCTCGAGTTTGGCTGTGCGGAGTTGTCTGCCCTGACGGCAATCACGTTATCCACCTCACCATAATTAAGCCATGGGGTGAGGTCATACCTGAACGAGCTGTAGCCGTATGGCCGCCTGCCGAGATAGTTTCCGTTGATCCATACCTCGCTGTTGCGATAGACGCCGTCGAAGGAGATATAAATCATATGCCCCTTGTCTGCGGCGTTTACCCTGAATGTCTTGCGGTACCAGCCCACTCCTCCCGGCAGAGCACCCCCTCCGGGAGTGGCCGGATTCGTTTCACTGAATTCACCATCGATGCTCCAGTCATGCGGGAGATCAAGTGTTCTCCAGCTGCTGTCGTCAAAACCGGGCCGAGATGCTTCATCAGGTGCAGCCAGGACAAATTTCCATCCTTCGTTGAAACTGACATGGGTACGAGGCACAGGCTGTGAACACCCCTGCAGCAAGACGACTATTCCGACTGCAACAAGCAATCCTGACGTTTTTGTTCTTCCCTCCATAACAGTAATGTTTTAATTCAATCCCAGCTTTGCCCTGATCCACTCCATTCTTGCGCGGGAGAAGTCGTCAGGCAGGCCGTGTCCGGCATACGGATAGACTATATATTTCTTTTCAGAGGTGACCAGGTTATAAGCCGCGAAATTGATATGAGGCGGGCAAACTTCATCCATGAGTCCTGCTCCCATAATCAGGGGAGCCTTTATCATCGGGGCCAGGTTTTTTATGTCAAAATAACTGAGCGTATGGTAAACCTGATTCCATGTCAGTGCCTTTTTGTTTTCAACGAGATCGATGAACTCATTGCCAGGCCAGTTTGCAACTATGAAATAATCCCTGAAGTCAGAGAGGAACGGCACCTGTGGTGCACATACCGCTATCCGGTCATTGGCCAGCGCTGCAGTAGCGAAGGTAAGGGCGCCTCCCTGGCTTGCCCCTTCAACTGCAATGCGTGAAGCATCAACCTCGGGTCTCGAGCAGAGGAAGTCAATACCTCTGACGCAATCCATGTAGGCTCCCCTGTAGATGTACTTCTCCTTGTCTTCAAGGTTGCTCAGAATATATCCGGGAAAACCAGGGTTCACATCATCCCTGCTGTTGCCGTGCCCCCTGATATTCAGACCGAACCCGATTATATCATCACCATAGTCGACATACGAAGGAAGTTCCGCCGAGCTGTAACCCGGCAGCTGCATTATTGCAGGATAGCGACCGGGTTTTACAGGCACACGGTACCAGCCCCTTATGAGGGCATTGCCCAGCGAACGCATCTCAACCAGGTAGACATCATGCTTCTCCGTGCAGAGACTGTCAATCCTGATCAGGTTGTACCGGGGGTCAACAGTGGCAAGTTCCGCCTTGGCCCTTTGCCAGAATTCCGTAAAATCAGGCTGGGGGTCTGCCGGCGATACTATCTTTTCCGGTTCATAACCGAAATTGAAGTTGTACTTCTTATTGCCCATCTTGCTCTCCAGTGCAAGCGTTGCCTTATAGAACCCCGGCTTCAGATTTTCTACCAGGAACGGGAAACTACCCGTGCTCATCTTTTTCACTGCCACCTCGCGGTAACCGTCATACATCTGATCACCGAAGTCAGTGACGATCTCAAGGGTCAGAGCGCCCCTGTACATCTTCCTGAACTCACTCTTAACTGTGGCCAGAATCTCCACGTCGGGCGATCCCTTCAGGATCATATCCTCCTGTGCTGCCACGGCACCAAGGGTGAGCAGGTCAGGATTGCCCCTGTTGGTCAGCTCAACCGGACCGCCATAGAGGCCTCCGTCGCCACCGGCGTCATAAACACGGACAGCAATGGTGTTCTTTCCTCCCCAGTTTACGTAGTCAGGAGGAATCAGGTATGAGCGTGGCACATCATAGGCTCCGGAATAGTCAGGGGGCATCTTGCCTGTTGCCCCTACCTTATGGCCATTGAAAAAGGTCTCGTCAGCATCATCTATCTTCCCCAGGTTAAGGATCAGCCCGTCATACTTCTGTGCATTCTTTTTCATCGAGACCGGGACAACCACCTTCACCCTGTACCAGGCGAACCCGTCATAACCCGCGAAGCCCTGCTTCTCCCATACAGTCAGCGGGGAGATATCATGCCACCAGTATTCGTTCTTTGCCGAGTCAATATACTCAGGTTTGTCACCCGTAAGGAATTTCCACTCAGCAGGCACTATACTCTGTGCCCCGGCAGTTGCTGCCAACAACAGCATTGCCATTATGACAGTGATAACTTTCTTCATTCCCACAATCATTTATATATATTGTTTCTGTTATGCCCTGACTTCAGGAATTACCCGAATCTTACCAAAAAGAGTGATCTGAGCAGAACGCTGCAAGTTATACCTCAACCTCAGGAATTACTCAAACCTGACCTTTATTTCCTCCCCTGAATACTTAACCGATTTGTCGGGGGGCCGCCCGAAGTCAAGCTTCACGGCCCTATTCTCAGATACCATTATGACATTTACGGTTCGCTCATGGAGCATTCCCCGGTATTCCCCTTCCCTTTTCCCGATGGTCAGGGTACGTTCAGCCTCGTTCCAGGTAAGGGGTATGAGGGTATATGCTCCATCCTCATAATTATAGTTGTCGCCCTCATCTTCATACAGCTCAAAGGCACCGTCAGCGCCGGCATAGACCCATAATGTAAGGGGATCAGCCTCCTTCTCCCCGGTATACTGGATGTCTGGTCCTGTCGGGATGAGTGAGCCTTCCCTGGCGAACAGAGGCATCCACTCATAGGGAGCATCTGCCTCAACAACTGTCCCTCCGGCGTAATGCCTTCCGGTGCGCACGTCATACCAGCCATACGCCGAAGGCAGATATACTTTGCGCGACCGTACCTTGTATTCCGTAACAGGATTAACCATAAGCGAAGGGCCGAACATATACTGATCGGCGATGTCAAACACCTCAGTGTCAAGGCTGAAATCCATCGTCAGCCCTCTCATGATAGTGTAATCATTGAGCCATGCCTGTCCGGCGAGCGAGTAAATATAGGGCATAAGCCTGTATCTCAGCCGGTTATACTCAACCATTGTCTTATAGGCTATATGGTTATCGGGAGCGGTGTTATAGATCTCCCTGAATGGGAACTCGCCGTGTGAGCGGAAGAGCGGAACAAACGCCCCGTACTGGTGCCACCGGGTCATCAGCTCGCGCCATTCGTCAAGGTCGGCCGGGGATGGATTATGATAACGGCTTTCCACGGAGAAGCCTCCGATGTCCATGGTCCACCAGGGAATGCCTGACATCGACATGTTCAGTCCGCAGGGTATCTGCGCTGCCATGTCATGCCACCTTGCAGCTATGTCACCGCTCCAGTTGGCTGCGGAGTAGCGCTGCAGGCCTGCGAAGGCCGAACGGGTGAGGATGAAAACCCTGTTCTCCGGGTCAGTGGCCCGCTGTCCCTCATAGACACCCTGAGCCTGCACAAGCGAATAGGCATTGAAGTACCTGTCAGCCGAGCCAAGCGCTGTCGGATTCATCATAGCCTTGCGCTCCTCCATAGGGAGGTTTGATGTGATATCCGGCTCTGTGGCGTCAAGCCACCAGGCATCTATGCCCCTGCTGTATAGTGCAATGTTGATCTGATTCCAGAATGCAGTCCGTGCATCGGCATTGAATGCATCATAAAAGGTGGAGAGATACCCGATCCAGTCCCTGCGCTCCATCTCAACGTTACGCATATAGAGATAACCCTTGCTCTTCATGGCCTCATAGTTTTCTGTGCCGACGTAGTATTTCGGCCAGACGGAGATCATGATTCTTGCGTTCAGGTCATCATGCAGCGTCCGGATCATGCCATCAGGATCAGGGAACCGGGTTACATCAAACTGGTGATCACCCCATTTGTCTGCCGGCCAGTATTGCCAGTCGAGTACTATATTGTCAAAAGGTATGTTTCTCTTCCTGTACTCCCTGACAACATCAAGCAACTCCTCCTGGTTTGTGTAGCGCTGACGGCTCTGCCAGAATCCCATAGCCCATTCAGGCATCACAGGGGCTTTCCCGGTAACGGTGCGATAACCACTGATAACCTCATCCATGTTTTCGCCACTGATGAAATAGTAGTCGATCTGGTCAGCCACCTCTGACCAGAACGAAATGCGCTGCTGTTCATCATCATCCAGGGGAGTGAGATACCTGAGGGCTATGTATGACTCGCCCCCGTCAGGAATCCACTCTATCTTCAGGGGATAACGCCGGCCCTGTTCAAGGTTCAGGGTGAAATAGCTGGCTGAAGCGTTCCAGCACTGACGCCAGCGGTCAAAAAGCAGCCTGCCGTCAATCCAGAGCCTGGCATAACCTGCCGAGTTGAACATGAACTTGAATACCCCTGTTGTGTCGGTCTCAAACGCCCCCTCCCAGGTTACCTTTCCCTCTCCGGGGTTAAACCCTTCAGGAAATCCGGCAAGGTCAGGTATGAACTGGTAGCTTATCTCCCTTTCATTCCGGGTGGTAAATACCTGTTTCCCTGTCTTCCGGTCAGCATACGTCGCTGTCAGACCGTTCTCAGCACCCTGACTGTCATATAGTTTCAGGGAGGAGAGTTCGTTCCAGTCGCGGATATCACCATATTTTGTTCTTGAGTTATTGTCCCAGAGGATTCCGTAGTTGCGGTTAGAGATAATGAATGGCACCACTGCCAGTGTGTTGTATTGAAAGAGATCAGCATCTTTCCCCTTCAGGTTCATGAAAGAGGTCTGGTTGGCTCCCAGTCCGTAGATGGCTTCATCGGGATAAGACTCAAACTGCTGTCTGATGGTGTACCCTTTTTCACCCATTGCCATGACAGGCATGAAACTCCTTCCACCGTCTTCCTTTTCAGTGAGGAAGAGAGTTCCGTCATTATCGGTAAAAGAGACTGCTCCCGTCAGTAGTGACACCTCGGCGCTGAGCAGTGAAGTGCTGAGGGTTACATGCCCTGCACCCTTCTCGATGGTAAACTCCATATTGGCATCAGGCCGCTCCACAGCCATGAGGCTGGTTGTTTCCGGAAACTCACCGAAAGGAACTGAAGAAACCCGTATTATCCTTTCATTTACAACAATAAGCCTCACAGCCTGACCGGGACGGAAAGAGTCATCGTCCAGCCGTATGATCACACCGTTATCAGTCCGTTCGTATGGTGTCATGGAGCATGACTGGAACGCCAGAGCCGCAATGAGTGCCTTTACCGGAATCAGTGCAGACAGTGATCGTCTCATTTTCATATCGGGTTACTTTTTGATTATCAATTTCCTTGTTGCAGTGTAGTTATCTCCGTATAAAGTTACAAGATAAATGCCGGAAACAATGTCAGTATCAAGGGTAATCTCATGTTTTCCACGCCCTGTCTTCATGCTCATCATAAGGTTTCCCCGAAGATCGCTGATCTCAATTCTGCTGACATGATCAGGCATGCCGGTGACGGTGAAGCTGCCTTCCGAGGGGTTAGGCCAGATTGTGACATCGTCGTCAGACCTCACCGGGTCAACGGCAGTCACCTCATTATTGATGGCAAGCTGCCTTGTGCCCGGCTCAACCAGAATATAGACGGCCGAGAGGGGAGGAAGATTTATCCTTATCTCATCGCCTATTACAACCGCATCCGCCCTGATTGTTTCATAGCTGTCAGGCCCTCCGGCCGCCAGTGTGCCGCCAGTGCTGTTGACAAACACCTTCCTTGAGAAATCGTGCCCCTCCGTGCCTGTAAGAGTATAGGTGCAGAAACGATTGCCAACGCCGTAATCCTTCAGGTTAAGGCGAACCACCCTTTGCACCTTTGTTGTATTGACAAGTGAAGCGCCCAAATGACCGGAGCTGAATGCCGTAGGTGTGATGACCACTCCGGGGGCGCCGGTGACTGTTGACCCCAGCAGCACATCACCGGTATGCCGGCGCATGTAATAGAGGTGGAAGAATGCCGGGTGAGGAGTGTAGTCCGGGATTCTGGGCGAGAGGGGATCAAGGGGATCGGCAGGTTCGTTATACGAGTACATACCGTGGTCATTGCCGTTATCCCAGCCGTTTGCAAGATCCCAGCGGCAGGCTGCACCATAACCTGTCCTGATCATCTCGCCGGTGGCAAGCACAGCCTGCATCCCGTTGGCGTGCGAGACCTGCTGCCTTGAGCCCACTGCAAAGATGTTGTATTCAGTCATCGCTACCGGCAGCTCAGGCATACCTGCTGCCGCCACCGTGCTCCTGACATGGTTTATGTAACCTTCCGTGTTTTTGTAGGAATTAAGCACCGTTGCCACGTCAGAGTCCGTGTTCCACGGGGTGTAGTAACTATGCACAACATAGAAGTCGGCTTTGTCTCCTACCTGTGCAGCCACACCGGCATTCCACGAATTGTGGGTGGTGGCAGATTCCACCATCACTACGCCGATTTTTATATCATGACCGGTCTCTGCGGCCGCAACCCTCATGGAGTCAATGAAAACCCTGCAGTGCTGTCCGTAAAGCTGAGGGGTTATGTATTCAGGCTGCCCGTCCCTGTTGAGTGAACGGTCAATCCGGTAACCGGCTTCCCAGTTGCCAAACACTTCGTTCCCTATCTCCCAGAACTTCGTCCTTCCATTGTCATATCGCACCCAGTCAGCAGCCAGATGGGCGGCCTGTGCTACCGGATCGTCGCCTGTCCCGTACCTTGCGTAGCCATAGTTGACGGTGAGCATTCCGGTAATGCCTGCCTTGCTCAGTATGCTGTAAAAGGAATCGACATGCATGGTCCAGTTCTCCGCCCTCTGACCGTACCAGGGCCAGTTGGTGTTTGACGGATCATTGAGAAGTGTCTGTGGCACATCCGGCGGTCTTGTACTCCTGTTCCAGAAGAAGGCATCGGAGGTGCTGCCTCCCGGCCCGCGCATAACTCCCTGGTCACGATTGGTGATGTTCTTCATCAGGGTGGTATTGTCAGACATGGGTCCTGTCCAAAGATTGGCATTGTCTCCGAAGAGATAAGGTGACACCAGCGTGACAGTGTCAGAGCAGTCAACGGTAATGGCTACGGTAACAGGATCGGTAACTGCAGGCACATCGGTATAGTCAGGCATGACGGCTGTCCGCGGTTTCCATCCGGCCATGAAGAAACCCTGGGGAAAGGCGCTGTAATCAGGCTCGTCACTGAGCGGATAGCTCTTCAGGTCAGGCATCTCGTCAAGAGTGATCACATAATCATGTGACATGACCTTCTGCCAGTGGGCGGGCGGATTCTTTATCCCGTCACGGATGAAAGAGCCGTACCAGGGCATGAACCAGGACCAGTGAGCCCTGTCGGATACCAGCCTGTCAGGATCAGGGACGGGTCCGTTCTCGCTCAGGGTGATGAGTTTTCTGCCGCCGAACTTTTCCTTTATTGCATTATATGTAAGCAACTGTGAGCTGAAATCGCCGTCAGCGGCATAGATGTCAGCCCCGAGGATATCCACATATTCATCACCGGGGTACCAGTCAAGGTTGTCTGGTGCGGCATCGGTTGTCCATACCCAGATAAGGTTTTTCAGGCCATGATAGTTAACCAGACGGTCAAACATGATCCGCCAGAGCGCCTTGCACGGTTCCGGCCCTTTGGCACCCCACCAGAACCACCTGCCGGAAGCTTCGTGAAGGGGCCTGAAGAGGACCGGGACTTTACTGGCGTTCAATTGCTTCAGGTAGCCGGCAATGATGTCTATATCACTCAGCATCATCTGGTATTCGGCTGATGTGGTCTCGGTGATCTTTGAGACGTCAAAAGATGTACCCGAAGTATAAAACTCTTCAGTAGCCCTTGAGGGGTCACGCCAGTGCCAGCAGATAGCCACCAGTCCGTTCTGGTTGTACCAGTTCATGGCCTCATTCACCACTACCGATTTATCATACCAGCTGTAGTTGCGGGTATGGTTCATGAAATCAAGTCCTGTCAGCGCAGGGTACCTGCCCGTCAGGGCAAACAGCCATTCAGCCTCTTCCCTGGCATTGAGGTTCATGACCCCTGAGTGAATCCTTTGCGTGAAGCTGTCCATCAGGTAGCTCCAGAGCATCCGTGTCTCAAGGTGAGGGGCCCGGGTTGAGAGCTTATACGGCAGTTGTACAGTGACCTCCGGCTCCGTACAGGGTTCAATGCGGAAATAGTCCAGCAGGAACCAGCCCCAGCTCTTTGTTATCGAGATTGTGTTGCTTCCCTCCCTGAGCCAGACCTTTCCCAGGGCAATCTCAGTGAAACCGGCCGATGCCGGGAAAGAGGCCTCTATACTGTTGCCGTTGATTGTGAGAATATTCTTTTTATCGCCGTAAGGCGCGGCGTAACCTATGTAAAGGCTGTAACCGGCTGCGGGTGACAGGTTGAATGTAACTGCCACCATGTCACCCTCATTTTCGAAAAGCCCCGTATAACCGGTGCCCGAAAAACCTGCAACCGTTGTCTGCACGGTAACAGATCCGGTCAGGATGCCATTCTCAGCTTCGTATTTCGTGCCCTGTGCGAATCCACCCATCCGGCATGCGCCAAGTAGTAATATGAATGCCAGCAGCCTGGGAGTAAATATCATTATGTAAAAAAGTTACCCTGTTATTAAAATAATTGTTCTGTATACTATTCAAATGATTGCTTATAACTGCCTGACTATCAAGATTGATCAACTTTACTAGAATTAATACTCCTATTAATTGATTATGTATCTGTCAGCAAAAACTTACCGATCTGTTATCAAATGCAAAGGGTATCTCAATTTAGTGATAAAATCCGAGATACCCTTCGCTACTGGTTAAATGGCTGACCTAATCAGTCACCACTACTTATGTTCAAACCTGATATTGTCAACATAGAGGCCGGTGAGGTCCATATCTACCCCGGTCCACAGGGTCATGCCCCAGTCTCCCGATGACGGGATCACTGCCGGAAGTGCTTCATATGTTGCCAGGTCAAATGTAATTGTAATCCAGCCTGGTGTTGACCAGCTTCCGTCACTGTTCTGAATGCCGAGATGGCCTATGTCAATATCCGTTCCGGCCAGTTTCATCGTGAACGAACCTGTTCCCGGAGCAAATGGTCTGGTAATGTTTACATCCATCTTCAGGTAGTGGTCTGCCTTGGTTACTGACGGCTTGGGCAACTGTGAGTGGTTACAGCCCCATATCCATGTCCATCCGTTAAGTGCAGGCAGCACACCGTGCATGTAGTTACCTGATATTGCTATTGCCGGGTCATTGCCAAGCTCGACGGCTCCGCCCCAGTTATCCCAGCCAAGGTCGTGACCGTCAGCTCCGACTTCAAAGTCATTGATCATGAGTGCCGGATCAACCACCGGATCAGTAGCGCCGAAGAAAATCTGCGGGAAGATGCCCTGCTCACCCTCATAGGTAAGAAGAGCGATGGTACCGTATCCACGCGTAACATTCATTGGAACATAAACTTCAATCCTGGTGTCGGTCTTGACGCCATAGGCTGTTGCAGGGACGTTTCCGGGGAATATGAGCTCCTTGACCAGAAGCAGGTTTGTACCATTGATGGTCAGTATCTTGCCGGGTTCACCGCGGAACTCGGTGTAAGATCCGAAGGTTGGCAGGTTTGCCTGCAGCGTGAAGTCAATAGCTGATACCACCCGGGTGCCATTTTTGGTCTCAATGGTAATCTTGCCTGTTCTGGCTCCCACAGGGACTGTAACTGCCAGGGATGTTTCCGTTCTTGCCCCTATGGCGCCTTCAAGGTCACCGGTGAATATAACTTTAGTCACCAGGTCAAGATCAGTACCTGAAATTGTGATGGTGGTGTTGGCCCTTGCCGAAGTGGGACTGAACGATGAGAATGCCGGAACGATCATCGTAAGATTGGGGCCTGTAACCTCCTTGTCAGCCTTCGTTACGAAGGTCACAACACCGTCGACAGCATCATCGGGAACCGTCACGAGAATCTGTGTGGCTGTGCCGCCGGCCTTGATTGTTCCCTGTTTGTTTCCGCCGAAAATGACATGGTCAATAAGGTCAAGATTGGTTCCGGTCACGGTTATGTCAGCACCGTTCTTAAGCGTCACCGGGGTGACGGAGAGAGTCGGGACAACCATTACCAGGTCAGTCTCTGTACTCACCTCTACACCTGATGCCGGTACCAGTATAACCTTGCCATCCTTCGTATCAGCCGGTACAGCCAGAACAATCTGTGTTGCGTTGTGCGAGACGAAATCCCCGGCTTCAATCACTTTCCCGCCGCCGAGCCTGACTGAGAGCACCAGGTCAAGGTTGGTACCGGCAATCGTGAGATTGGTGCCGGCCTTGACAGGATTCGGAGTTACGGTTGTAAATGCAGGCAGGGTCACCGTGAGGGTTGATGCTGAGTAGACTATTATCGGCTCTTCATCACCGTTTGAAACAGCTATTTTGCCGGTCTGTGCCTCTGCCGGCACTGTCAGTTTGATCTCGGTACGCGAGTGACTTATGAAATCATCCTCTGCTACCGTGATCCTGTCGGTGAGAATCACCTCCTTCACGAGGTTCAGGTAATCGCCCGTGATTGTCAGCTCGTCGCCTGCCTTGACTGTCGCGGGGGTGAAGCCGGCGATGGAGACAGGTTCCGAGAAACCGATCATGGTTTTTGTTGTGATATCACCGTCAGGAGTTTTCAGCACCACATAACCGGGCACGGCTTCCTGGGGTACGGTGAGTGTCAGCAGTCGGGCTTCCTTCTTTGTGAATGAAGTAATTGAGATATTTTCAGGCAGAATCACTGCCGTCACCCTGTCAAGGTTCAGCCCTATGAATTTCAGTTCAGCTCCTCTGGCAATGGGCATTGGCCCGAAGCTCTGGAGAACCACCCTGGTATCTTCCTCTTCCTTCCCCTCGCATGAGGTGAACAGTAGACCGGCGCCCACCACGCATATTGTCGCGAAGAGAAGCGCCCAATTGCGGAATTTTATTTGAATCTTATCCATTGCAATTCTTTTTTCGGTTGATGTTACTTCGGTACAACGCGTATGTTGTCTATGCAGATGTGCGGATTGCAGTCCTTGCCTGCCACACCGCCGTGCCAGACAAAGAATGTCAGACCGCTTATCATATCAGCAGTAAGCTTGTTGGCACAGACTGAGCCGTCGTTGCTGTAGATGAACTCTGAGAGCGGGTATGATACTGTCTCCCAGCCGTCAGTCTTGTAGGTACCTGTTGCCTTCCATGGATTCCAGAGGCCACGCGGCACTGAACCATCTGCAATATAGCTGTTCGTTCCCGTGACGGAATATGGAGTGAAGATCATCTGCAGAGCGCATGACTCCCATGCTTCAACAACGTTGATCTCGAACTTGATCACAGCATCCTTCAGTTCGCCGGTATAAACAGGCTCATCCGGCCTGCCGTTTGCCTGCGGCCAGAGGTTGAAGCTGAATCCGTCCTCGTTCCATGTTACACCTGTACCGCCTGCCAGTGCGCCCGAAAACCTCACATAATTTCCGGAAACTCCTGCAGGGTTTGAATTGCCCATTACTCCCGAACGCCAACCGCCGGCAGCTGTCAGGTCATCAAAGTTCAGGATGATGTTCCTGTCATCACGGAAGAAAAAGCGTGAACGGGTGGTACCGTAGAGCGATTTGACCTGTATCTGGCCGGGACCCACACCTGATGGAACAGTCACCTGAATCTCATTGATCGTAAAACTCACGATGGTTCCGGGGACATTTCCGGGGAAGAGCACCGTAAGCGGTGAAGCCGGGTCATCGACAAAGTAGTTGCCCCTGATCACTGCCGTTTCACCGTCAGCCACGTACTCGCAAACCATCCTGTCAACCTGCGGAGCGGGAACGTCAACGCCGAAACTATACTTCAGCGTATCCTTCTTGTCCATGTTGATCAGGTACATGTAATTGGTAACCGTTGACGGTATTACCTGCGGTACTGAAACGATAATCGTGGTTGGCGTGACCAGGTTGGGGTTCAGCCCTGCCTTCTGGTCATTGAACCAGGCCTCGTCAACATTGCCAAGGTTCCGGCCTATTATGACTATGTTGTCACCCATGAAAGCATGGGTCACCAGTGAGTCTGACTTGGCCGGGTCTGCCTTGCGGATGTAGAAGATCTCAGGCATCGGCATATCTTCCTCATTGCCTTCGCATGCCTGGAACACCATTCCTGCGGCTCCCGTCAGGAGCAGCAGCAATAATGCCGATAATGTATTGTTAATTATCTTTTTCATCATAATACAACTTTGATATTAAAGGTATGACAGAACCCGCATCTATTGCAGATAAGCCTGTAACTTATTCTCTCCTGGAAACATGCGTGGTTCATATCATGTATCTCTATTTGGTGTAATAGGGTTGCGGATCTTCGTTGAGCAAAGGATCCTGAAGCACCTCCGATGCCGGGATCGGGAGGAACATCTTGTCTTCGGTAAATCCTGTAACACGGACAACACCTGCTACCGTTCCCCTGTTTTGTGCTTCAATGATCTGTTTGGCCTTTGCAAAACCCAGACGGGTGATGTCAAACCAGTAATCACCTTCAAAGGCGAATTCCACGCGGCGTTCCTTTATGATATCGTCAAGTGTCAGAACCTCTTTCACTGGCAAACCGGCACGGAGGCGCACCTTATTGAACGCCTCAAGTGCTGTTGCGTCATTGGTTGATGCAGCTTCACCCAGGGTAGCTTCAGCATAGATAAGAAGTATATCGGCATAGCGCAGCATCATGAAATTGATACCGGTATTCATGCCTATGACCTGCTCACCGCCATATTTCTGGCCTGGCCCTACAACATATTTTGCAATGGTTGAACGTGTTCCGTTCAGTGTGCCTCCCTGTTTAACATCCTGGATGGTATCATACCTGTAGCCATCCTTCATGAATTCATTGTAAGCAGCATCGTCAGCAGTGAATGAGCCGTCAGCCTGCGGAAGCTTCTGCGGCTTCCATTGAGGCATGGTCCAGCCATGCTCCATTATCGAGCCTGCACGTCTCTTGTCATTGGGTTCATAAGCCGTCCTGATATCCATTGACGGTCTGAAAAGTTCCCACATACTTGCTTCGTCAGTCTGAAGGCTTGAGGGACCGCGGTCAGGATTGAGCTGGTTGCCTGCTCCCCATGGGTTCATTGTGCACTGATGCTGAACCGCAAAAAGTGACTCGATATTGTTGTTGTTGGCGCTTGAGTTGAACATGGCGCGGTAATCGGGGAAGAGATCATACTGCCCTGACTCCATAACCTCCCAGGCTTTTGCCCTGGCATTGGTATAATCCTTTTGATAGAGATAGAGCTTTGCCATCATCCCCTTGGCCGAATACTTTGTCGCCCTGCCGGGGACATCCGTTTCGGGCAGGCCTGCCTCAGCAAGCTGCAACTCCTCGAGGGCGAAACGCAGAACATCGTTCTGATAATAGCGGGGGATGTTGAAATCACCTGTCAGTGCAATGGCGCCCGGGTTAGTTACGATGGGAGCATGACCCCATATGCGGGCGATGTAAAAATAGACCGTTCCCCTGAGGAAATGGCACTCGGCTATTGCAGGTTCAAGAATAGCTGCATCACCGCCGTCGGCTATCTTCTGTTCAAAAGTGGCAATCAGTGAGCTTGTCCATCCGTTGATCTTGTAAAAGGCTTTCCATGCGTCAGAAAGACGCACCGAGGTGGCCGAGACAGTTATCAGCTGAAACGGGGTGTCATCTCCGTTATAGGTTTGCTCGTTTCCCGAAAGGATTTCACCAATGCAGTCGAGGGCACGGGCTTCATATCCTGACCATGCCAGTCCTGAATAGATTGTACTCGTGGCAGCCCTCACCTCATCGGCAGTGTTGTAGTAGTTACTCACTGTAGCCCCTGAAAGCGACGGGCGGTCAGTGAATGAATCACTGCATGATGCAAGTGTTGCTGCCAGTATCAGAATGAAATATATAAATCTGTTTTTCATGATCATTTAGTTAAAGTCATTAAAACTCAACACTTACACCACCCATGTATGTGCGCGGGTTGGGGTAGTGACCTGCATCAACGTTCATCAGCCTGATGCTGTTGTTGTAAGAGCCAACTTCAGGATCATAGCCTGTATATTTGGTGAAGGTATGGAGGTTCTGGACCGTAACGAACAGTCTCAGGTTGTTCATGTTCACCCTGTTGATCACATGCTTTGGCAGCCTGTATCCGAGGGTGATATTCTGGACACGCATGTAGGAGCCGTCTTCAACATAACGATCAGACATTGCCGTATTGTTGGTGTTGGAATAGGTGAACCTGGGAAGAGCTCCGTCCTTGTTGGTTTCAGTGTAACGGTCCATGACAGCAGTCGACTGGTTGTAATAGACGTTGTTCATCCTCTCGAGCTGCCATTTCATGAAGTTGAATATCTCGGCTCCGTAGCTTCCCTGAAGGAAGATGGAGAGATCAATATTCCTGTAGCGGAAGCTGTTGGTCAGGCCGAAGGTGAAGTCAGGTATCGGACTCCCGATGAAAGTAAGGTCCTTTGAATCTATCACCTGGTCTTTATTAATGTCCTTGAATCTGACATCACCCAGCCATGTCTCATTCTGAGAAACTGCCAACCCGAACTGCGGGTAGGAGCTGGCAAGGTCAGCTTCTGTGCGGAAGAGCCCGTCAGTCACCAGCCCCCAGAAGGTTCCGACCGAATAGCCGGGAACGGTATGGGTGATCAGGTAGTTGTCATAATAGAGCTTGCCGTCTATTGATGATGACTCATTGATCAGTTTGTCAAGAACGTTTTTGTAGTGCGAGAAGATAAAGGAGGTGGTCCATGAGAAATCAGGCTTCGAGATGTTACGCGTCACCAGGCTGATGTCAATGCCGGTGTTGGTCATCTGACCGACGTTTCCTATGGGTGCCTTGAGGTCGTTCCATGCATCGCCTATACCCAGCAGGGCAGGGCCCGTGCTGAATAGAAGCATGTTGGATGTGACCTTCTTGTACAGGTCAACGGTCAGGTCTATCCTGCCCCTGATGAAACCGAAATCTATCCCTCCGTTATATGTTATTACTGATTCCCATCCGAGGTCAGGATTGGCGATACCGGCAATGAAGTTGGTTGATGCGGTGCCCACCTGTCCGAATCCCACCGGGCCTGGCCAGAAGTTGACATTTGAGGTGTAAGGCGGGTGTGGAGCTCCGCCGGGCAGGTTCTGGTTACCCACGGCACCGGCGCCCAGTCTTATCTTCATGTAGTTCATCACATTGGTCCAGTTGGCGGCGAACTTCTCGTTTGTGACCGTCCACCCTACAGATGCACCCGGGAAGAAGCCCCACTTTTTGTTCGGGCCGAAGTTGGATGACTTGTCACCCCTGTAGCTGAGAGAAAGTGAGTAACGATTATCAAAGGTATAGTTGCCCCTGACGAAATATGACTCCATGGCCCAGTCGCCCTTGCCGCCGGTGAGGTCCCATGTCAGCTTGTCAGTACCTCCTGCGTTCATATCGAGGATATTGTTCTGCAGGTCAACCTTCTTTCCTCCCATGGTCTCCCAGTAGGAGTACTGTGCTTCATGGCCGCCGGTGAAGGAGAGTCTGTGCTTCCCAAGGCTCTTGTCATAGTTCAGGTAGTTCCTCACAGCATAGTAATAAGAGTTGCTGCGGCTGTCATAGAGCTGTGCCTGCAGTGACCTGGTTCCAATATTTGCCTCATACTGGAATGCCATGTTGTTCTGAAGCCCGATCTGGTATGAGAATTCGTTCCTGAGAGACAATCCCTCAAGGAAAATCACATCAGCATAAATATTTCCGAATATCTGACTGTTTACACCCTTGTTGCCACGGCTGCTGCTTGTTGCCACAGGGTTGTCAGCTGTGTAGGAATAGCCTCCCACGGTATAGTTGCCGGCCCATGTGCCGTCAAGGTTCCTGACCGGGACAAGGGGGTTTTGAAGTGTGGCCCACCATATGGTACTCTCAGCAGCATCTGCCAGGGTAACGTTCTGGATAGCCCTGGTGATGTTCGAGCTGACCCCTGCCCTCAGCCATTTCTTGACCTGGCTGTCAAGGTTGAAACGGGTTGAGTAGCGCTTGAAGTCTGATCCTATCAGAATTCCCTTCTGGTCAAAGTAGCCGGCAGAGAAGTAATAGCTTGTATTGTCCTTCCCTCCTGAGATGCCCAGCTGGTGATCCATAGTGTATCCCTGGCGGAATATTGCATCCTGCCAGTCAGTTCCTTCACCAAGCAGGGAGGGGTCTGCAAACTCCTCGGTGGGTGTGTATCCGGAACCAAGCTCGGCAATAACACTGTTCTGGTACTCGGCAAACTCTCTCAGGTTCATTACGTCAAGCGTCCTGCTCACCTGCTGGAGGCCATATGAAAAATCATAGGTGATCTTTCCGTCACCGGCTTTTCCCTTCTTGGTGGTTATCAGGATAACGCCGTTGGCTGCCTGCGACCCGTAGATAGCCTGTGCCGAAGCATCCTTCAGCACATCAATTGATTCGATATCATTGGGGTTAAGGGTTGCAAGGAAGCTGTTCCGGGTCTGGCCGTCAGAACCTCCCAGACCGTCATATCCCATATTCTCAACATTGTTGTCAGTAAACGGGACACCATCAATTACTATGAGCGGGTCATTGCTGTTGACGGATGTGATACCCCTTACCCTTACCGAGACGCCTCCGCCCGGCTGACCACTGTTGTTCATGACCTGAAGACCGGCCACCTTGCCCTGAAGAGCCTGATCAACACCGGTAACAACAAGGTCCTTTATCTCCTCTGTTTTCACGGAGGCAATGGCAGATGTCACTTCTGATCTCCTGATCGTACCGTAACCGATCACAACAACAGCGTCAACTTCTTCGGCAGACATCGTCATTGTAACGTTAATAGGACCTTCTGTGACCGGCACTTCCTTTGTATCCATTCCTACGAATGTGATCACAAGGGTGGTGGCATCAGATGGCACCTGCAAGGTAAAATTCCCGTTGAGATCAGTAGCAGTCCCTATTGTCGTGCCCTTCACCACTACCGAGGCTCCGGGCAATGCAGCATTGCTGTCATCAACTACCCTTCCGGTGACAGTTCTCTGCTGCGCGAAAAGCATAGTTGTCGACATTACAGCTGCCAGACAAATAAGAAATGTTAATCTTAAGAGTTTGTTTTGCATAGCTGTACAGTTTTAGGTTTTTAAAGTTACGGCTTCTTGTCAGCGCAGCACTGATACTATTTTGTCTCTTTGTTGTAAATATTTGATTAGTCCTGCATCTGAAAAGGCAAATTTTGCATTTCTTGGTGTATATTATACACAAAGATATGAATTATTCATACAGCGGCATTCAGGTAAACGGTTTTGTTGGCTGCAGCAACATTTTTGAAATGCTATCTTATACATTATTAATAATGATGCGCAGATTAATTTTCCCGGTATTTGCGTATTCTCTTTTTTTTCATTCCTATTGATTATACTAGAATTTTGAAATATCTTTGGAATCTTACATTGTACACTAAGTCATTTTATGACATCACCGATATAATAAAATGATATCCCATAAAATTGTTCCCAACATTTCAGTCGACTGTGTGGTGTTCGGTTTCGACTTTGAAAAACTGAATGTCCTGCTTGTCAAACGAGAGATGATCGATGAAAAGAGCGGCAAGGCTCTTATCAGTGACCATACCCTGGCAGGCTACCACATCTTCGATGACGAGGATCTTGACAGCGCTGCCGCCAGGATACTGAAAGGGCTGACCGGGCTTGACAATATCTTTCTTGAGCAGTTCGGAGCGTTCGGTCAGCTTGACCGTGTCTCCTCGCCCAAGGACAAGATGTGGCTCGAATATATCAACCAGGGATTTGCTGACCGTATTGTTACGGTAGGTTACCTGGCGCTGATTGACAACACCAAGGTAACACTCACCCTGAAAGACCGTGATGTCTCCTGGTTTCCTGTCTCCATGATAGCAGAGATGGAGATGGCTTTTGACCATAAATTCCTTTTTTACAGAGCGCTTGAGGCCCTTCAGCGCAAGGTGAAGGTTGAGCCAATCGCCTTCGAGCTGCTGCCTGATTACTTCACCCTGTCACAGCTTCAGAAACTGTACGAGGCACTGCTGGGTACATCATTTGACAAGAGAAACTTCAGGAAAAAGGTGGCACAGATGCACTACGTCATCCCGTTAAAGAAGAAACAGCAGGGAGTGCCGCACAAACCGGCCCAGTTTTACCTCTTCAGCAGAGAGGTGTACGAAAAAACCAGAAAAGGACGCATTTCATTCATTATCTGACAATAAACCGAACTAACCACCGCCATGAACTTGCATATCATTGACCTGGGTATAGTGATTCTGTACCTCCTGGTCACCATATTTATCGGGAACTGGGTCTCAAAGAGGGCATCAGCAAACATAAAGTCGTATTTTCTGGGTGGCAACACCCTTCCATGGTATTTCCTGGGTATCTCCAATGCATCTGGCATGTTTGACATAGCCGGAACAATGCTTCTTGTGTACTGGCTCGCGGTCTATGGCCTCAAGAGCATCTGGATACCCTGGTTATGGCCGGTTTTCAACCAGATCGTCCTTATGGTGTTCCTCTCAGCCTGGCTCAGGCGATCAAATGTAATGACCGGAGCCGAATGGATCAAAACACGCTTCGGCGATGGCAGAGCATCAAACCTGTCACACATAATAGTAGTGATATTTGCCATCGTCAGCGTAATAGGTTTTCTCTCATACGGCTTCAAGGGGATAGGCAAGTTCGTGGCAGCATTCCTCCCGCCACTGGTTTCAAACCCTGAGTACCTGGCCACTCACCCGCAGGTGAACGTCAACCTCTATGCACTCATCCTCATGGCCATTACCACCTTCTACGTGGTCAAGGGAGGTATGTTCAGCGTGGTTATCACCGAAGTGATACAGTACGGAATACTGACCGTAGCATCAATAGCGGTTGGAATTATTGCCATCAGCCAGATCTCTCCCGATGCGCTCAACAATGTCATCCCCGAGGGATGGAAGACAATGTGGTTTGGCCGCACAACGGGACTTGACTGGACTACCATCTCCTCTACGGCTTCGCCGAAGCTCCACTCATTCAATGACTGGATAAAGACTGACGGATACGAGCTCTTCGGACTCTTCTTTGTCATGATGCTCTTCAAGGGGATACTTGTCTCTGCTGCAGGCCCGGCGCCAAACTATGACATGCAAAGAATCCTGGCAACCAAGAACCCCAGGGATGCATCCAGGATGAGCTCACTGGTAAGCGTAGTCCTCAATCCCACCCGTTACTTCATGGTGGCAGGCCTCACCATCATCGCCCTTGTGAACTTTGACAGGCTCTATACGGGGTCACTCACCAACCCCGACTTTGAGAGCATTCTCCCTGAGGTGCTGGCATCATACGTCCCGGTGGGTCTTCTCGGGTTCCTGCTTGCAGGCCTTATTGCCGCCTTCATGAGCAACTTCGCAGCTACAGTGAACGCCGCCCCGGCATACCTTGTGAATGATATCTACAAGCGGTACGTCAACCCCCATGCCAGCGAGAAAACCTATGTGCGCATGAGCTACGCTGCCTCATTGCTGATAGTGGTTATCGGAATAGCAGTAGGCTTCCTTGTCACATCAATCAATGATGTTGTTCTCTGGATAACCGCAGCGCTCTGGGGAGGGTATACCGCACCCAACTTCCTGAAATGGTACTGGTGGCGGTTCAACGGCTACGGTTATTTCTGGGGTATGCTCTCAGGCATCGCTGCTGCCCTTCTGCTGCCGGCGCTGAACCTTGAACTGCTTCAGAACTGGCCGCTGACAGAGAACTTCAGCATGAATGCCTTCCCGCTGATCTTCCTTATCTCACTTGCCGGAAGCATCCTGGGATCACTTCTTACCGAAAAGGAGGACGATGAGACACTGAAGAGATTCTACAGGCAGGTGCGCCCATGGGGATTCTGGAAACCGGTCGAGAAAATGGTCCTTGCCGAGGATCCCTCCTTCACTCCCAACAGGGATTTCTGGCGCGACATGTTCAATATTGTGGTGGGTATAATATGGCAGCTCTCCCTGATGGCATTCCCCGTTTTTCTTGTGATAAGGGAATGGAAACAGTTCTATGTGGCCGTGACGGTGATGATAGTTACCACCGTGATCCTGAAATTCACCTGGTGGAATAAGCTTAAGGACTAATCCGGGGATGACCCCTGTTGCCAGTCTCCGGCAATGCCGGAATTGAAAATGAAAAAACTCTAAGAGTGACCTGACAATGAAATACGGATATTTTGATGATGCCGCGAAGGAGTATGTCATCACCAGTTACCTGACACCCTGGCCATGGATCAACTACCTTGGCAACAAGGATTTCTTCTCTATAATCTCAAACAGTGCCGGGGGCTACAGTTTTTACCGTGATGCGCGTCTGCGCCGTATCACCCGCTACAGGTACAACAACGTGCCGGCGGATGACGGGGGCAAATATTTTTATATCAATGACAACGGCTCAGTCTGGTCTCCCGGCTGGAAGCCGGTCAGGGCAGATGTGGAAGACTACTCCTGCCGTCATGGTATGGGTTATACACGGATTGGTTCGGAAAAGAACGGCCTGCGGGCTGACATGCTCTTCTTCGTTCCCCCGGGCGACACCTGCGAGGTGCAACGGATCACCCTCAGCAACAACGGCAGGATGCCGAAGCGCATCCACCTTTTCTCGTTTGTGGAGTGGTGCCTCTGGAATGCACTTGATGACCAGACAAACTTCCAGCGCAACTTCTCCACCGGCGAGGTGGAGGTTGAAGAGGGGGTCATCTATCACAAGACCGAGTATCGTGAGCGTCGCAACCATTATGCTTTCTATTCGGTCAACCGGCAGGTTGCCGGTTTTGATACTGACCGTGAAGCGTTTTTGGGACTCTACAACGGTTTTGACAGGCCTGACGCGGTCTTTACCGGACAACCCCGGAACAGTATCGCCCATGGCTGGTCGCCCGTTGCCTCACACTGCCTCATTGCAGACCTCGAACCGGGCGAGGTGAAGGAATATATCTTTGTGCTGGGCTATGTCGAAAATCCAGACAATGAGAAGTTTACTGCCCCCGGGGTCATAAACAAGGCTAGAGCGAAAGCGATGACAGAAAGGTATAACACCCTTGAAAAGGTTGATGCCGCCTTCGCGGCACTGACGGAATACTGGGAAAGAATGCTTTCGGTGATCACCCTGACCCACCCTGATCCGCGGCTTGAGCGGATGGTCAATATCTGGAACCCGTACCAGTGCTTGGCCACATATAATTTTTCGCGCAGTGCTTCCTTTTTTGAGTCTGGTATAGGCCGGGGGATGGGATTCCGCGACTCCAACCAGGACCTGGCGGGATATGTTCAGATGATCGCGCCACAGGCACGCGAGAGGATTATTGACATCGCCTCCACCCAGTTGCCTGACGGCAGCGCATATCACCAGTACCAGCCACTGACCAGGCGCGGCAACGCGGAGATAGGCAGTAACTTCAATGATGACCCGCTGTGGCTGATATTCGGCGTGGCAACATACCTCAAGGAAACAGGCGACTGGTCAATACTTGACGAGAACGTTCCATTCGACAATAATCCTGATGATGCGGCAAGCCTCTTTGAGCACCTGCGCCGGTCATTCATGCACGTGGTCAATAACCTGGGACCTCACGGATTGCCGCTGATAGGGCGTGCTGACTGGAACGACTGCCTCAACCTGAATTGTTTCTCCATGAATCCCGATGAGAGTTTCCAGACAACTGAAAACAAAAAGGGAGGAGTGGCTGAGTCGCTCTTCATTGCCGCTATGTTCGTGCTCTACGGGGCAGATTTTGTTACCATCGCCCGCCGCAGGGGAGAAACCCGGATGGCTGATGAAGCAGCCAGGCAGATTGAAGAGATGGTTAAAGCCATCAATGCACACGGATGGGACGGCGAATGGTTTCTCAGGGCGTATGACTACTACGGAAGGAAGGTTGGAAGCAGGGAGAACGATGAAGGAAAAATCTTTATAGAATCACAGGGAATGTGCATTATGGCCGGCATTGGTCTTGATGACGGCAGGGCTCTGAAGGCGCTGACCTCGGTGAACAGATACCTTGCCTGCGAGTATGGAATAGTGCTCAATAACCCCGCCTTCACGAAGTACATGCTCAACCTGGGAGAGATCTCCAGCTATCCCGGGGGATACAAGGAGAACGCCGGCGTTTTCTGCCACAACAACCCGTGGATCATCATCGCGGAGACCCTTACCGGCAACGGTTACCGGGCATTTGACTACTACAAGCGGATAACACCCGCTTACCTGGAGGAGATAAGTGACCTGCACAAAACGGAACCGTACGTTTACTCGCAGATGATAGCAGGGAAGGACGCCTTCCGCCCCGGTGAGGCGAAAAACAGCTGGCTGACAGGCACTGCCGCATGGTGCTATTATGCGGTAACACAATATATTCTGGGAATACGTCCGGACTATGACGGGCTGATTGTTGATCCCTGCATCCCGGCCGACTGGGGTGGCTTTACGGTAAAGCGCAGGTTCAGGGGTGCGGTTTACAATATTGAGGTAGTCAACCCGGAACGGAAATCAAGGGGAGTATGGGAGATTACCGTTGACGGGGAAAAGGTTGATTCATGCATGCTGCCCCTGTTTCCCGAAGGAACGGAACATGACGTTAAAATAATAATGTAATATCATGATATTCAGTAAATTCAATTTATTGCTTGGAACGGTTGCCGCACTCCTCCTGGCGGGTTGTGGGGACAATGCTCTTAAAAAGGCAAGAGTTGAGGCTCCTCCGGCAACCGATGCCATCCTTGTGAACCAGGTCGGATATTATCCGGATGCTTCGAAGGTAGCTCTGCTGAGAGCTGACGCTGACAACTTCGAGCTGATTGATGCCTCCACGGGCAGATGTGTGTTTGGCGCAGAGTCTGGCGAGCCTCTGTACTGGGAGCTCTCGGGTGATACTGTCCGTGCGGCTGATTTCTCGGCGTTTACCACTCCCGGCACATACAGGATCTGCCTGGAGGGCAGGGATATCTGCTCCGCTCCCTTCCGGATTGGTGATGATGTGTACGGTGAGATCACGCGTGGAGCAGTGCGCTCTTACTACCTCAACCGTACCGCTATCGAGATCACTGAGGAATTCGGTGGCAAATGGGCGCGTCCTGCCGGTCATCCTGATACTGCGGTCATTGTTCACACTTCAGCCGCTTCGGCCGGCAGGCCGGCAGGCACACTCATTTCAAGCCCCGGAGGATGGTATGACGCGGGCGACTTCAACAAGTACGTTGTCAACAGCAGCATCACCAATTATACCCTGCTTCTGTTTTACCAGATGTTCCCGGATTATTGCAGGTCACTTGACCTTAATATTCCCGAAAGCGGCAATGACATACCAGACCTGGTTGATGAGCTGCTCTGGAACCTGAGATGGTATCTCACAATGCAGGATCCTGCCGACGGCGGGGTTTACCATAAGCTGACCAATCTTGCTTTCAACGCGTTCATGATGCCTCATCAGGCTACTGAGCCAAGGTATGTTGTTATGAAGAGCACTGCCGCCACCCTTGACTTTGCAGCCGTTACGGCAATGGCTTACCGGGTCTTTGCTAATGACCCGTCGGAGGAGCTCAGGGCCCTTGCCGCCACATGCCTGGAGGCATCGGATAAAGCGATGAACTGGGCGGCTGCTCATCCTGATGTGATTTACCGTCAGCCTGATGATGTCAGCACCGGCGCCTACGGTGATGACAACCTCTCCGATGAGCTTTTCTGGGCAAAGGCCGAGACTGCACTGGCACATGGTAAAGCTCCCGGCGAAGGATTCATTGAAGGCGTCAGGGCGGTGACACCCACATGGAACCAGTCGGAGACACTCGGGCTGATCTCAATGGCGCTGAGCAGCGATGACTCCTTCGCACCGTTGAGAGAGGCTGCTGCCTCGCTGCTTGTCGCCTATGCTGACGAGCTTGCCGTGAAATCGGAAAAATGCCCTTACCGCATAAGCCTTGACTGGTTTGCATGGGGAAGCACCTCCGATGTCGCAAACCAGGCCATGATCAAGATCGTTGCCATGAAGATTACCGGCAGCGACCGCTATCTGCCCTCCCTGCAGGCTGACCTGAACTGGCTGCTGGGTACCAACCCGACAGGATATTGCTTTGTGACCGGGTTCGGAACCCTTTCACCCATGTATATCCATCACCGCGCCTCAGGCGCTGACGGGGTACCTGAACCTGTACCTGGCTTCCTGGTGGGCGGACCGAATACCGTTGTGATGAACGACTGCCAGCCGCCTGTTGAAAGGTCAATCTTCCCTGCAAAGTCATACTCGGATGTGGAATGCAGCTACTCTACAAATGAGATTGCCATCAATTGGAACGCCCCGCTGGTATTCCTTCTTGGCGCAATTGACAGCATGAAGCCCTGAAGAATTTGTGTCATTAAATAAAGCCTGATTCCTGCAGGATATCCGATCTGATTTTGTAGATTAGTGCAACAAAGGAATCAGCAATGACTACAAGGAGATCATTTATCAGGCAGAGCGGTCTGACCGCAGGCGGACTGGCCGCCGCCACTGCATTGGGTGCATCGGCATTCCCGGCCGGAGAAGGCAGTCCACGGAAACAGGAGGGGCTGAAAGGCCTTAAGATCAGCAAGATGTTTGCTGAACCCCTGAGTATTGAGATGGACCCGTTTCCTATCGCCCTTGGCGTGATGACACATCTTGACAATGCCTTTGTCACCATTGTTCTTGAGAACGGCATCGAGGGCTACGGTGAAGCGGCTCCGATCATGACAATCAGCGGCGAGAACCAGCAAACTATCCTGGGAACACTGAACAGTTGCAGGGAATTTATCGTGGGCCAGGATATAAACAACTACAGGTCAATTGCATACACACTGAAGAGTGCGTTCTGGGCACAGTCGGCCGCAAGGTGTGCCATTGAGATGGCCTTGCTTGATGCATACACAAAGAGCCTGAAGATCCCTTTCTACAGGTTCCTTGGTGGAACAGACAACAGGATTGAGACTGACTTCACCATCGCCATCGTGCCGGCCGAACAGGCAAAGCAGGAGGCCATACAGCTGGCTGCCGAGGGATTCAGGGTGATAAAGACAAAGGTGGGCGTCAACCTGAAGGAGGATGTTGAAAGGGTGCTGGCCATAAGAGATGGCGCACCTGATTGCGGGATTCTGATAGATGCCAACCAGGGTTATTCGCCGAAAACAGCGCTTCGCTTCATCAATGAGGTGGTGAATCATGGTATTTATCCGGTGATGTTTGAGCAGCCTGTTCACAAGAATGACCTGGCCGGGATGAAGCATGTGCGTGACAACACTGAGATTCTTGTGGGTGCCGACGAGTCAGTCTTCACCCGTGCCGATGCCATCAACATTGTACGTACGGGTTGTGCAGATGCCATCAACATCAAGCTTATGAAGTCTTGCATTATAGAGTCGCTTGATATAGCTGCCGTAGCACGCAGCGCCAACCTCAAGCTCATGATCGGCTGCATGGTTGAGACCAACCTGGCGCTGGGGTGTGCAGTTCATTTTGCTGCCGGTGTCGGGAGTTTTGAATACATTGACCTCGATCCGTCATTTGAGGCATCGGAGTGCCCGGTCAGCGGAGGCCCGGTTTACAGGGCTCCCCTCTGGACCATAGGCCCGGAACCGGGACTGGGATTCGGTAAGAGGCAGTAGTGAAGGCACTTGTTGGCGGGCAATACAGGCAGCAGGCAGGCAGTAGCGAAATCTGCTGTTGGCAGGCAGCAGTAGCGGTTAAAGTATGGTGACGGTACGAAGGTCCCAACCTTCCGGTCGGGACCTTCGCCGCACTCTGATACTATTGCAATACTTCACAAACGCACGATCGCGAGGGAGTTGACAAAAGAGGCAAAAACCCTCTGATTCTGAGATCTTCAAATCTTCTGGTCCACAGATCCGAGATAATCCCTGAGCGCTGCCACATACGCGGCAAACCTCTGCCGTCCCAGCTCCGTGATACTGCACATCGTCTGCGGATAACTCTCCCCGAAGCTCTTCTTCACCGAGATGTAACCCGCCTCCTTCAGCTTCCCTATCTGCACGCTGAGATTGCCTGCTGTCGCTTCAGTCTTCTCCCGCAGATAGATGAAATCAGCGCTGTCAACGCTTATCAGAATTGACATTATCGCCAGCCTCAACTGCGAATGCAGCAGCGGATCAAGATCCCTGAATTGTGTCATGGCTGCCCCTTTTTCTGAGAATATAACCCGGAATAAGATATCCGATAATCATCGCTGTTGGCATTGCCAGCCCTGATACAGTGTCACCGCCGAAGTGCGCAACCAGTGCAAGCAGCCAGAAGGCAGCAGCGCCCAGCATCATCGGCCGGAAATTCAGCACCACTCCTGAAATGAGCAACGGGATTCCCGCCATCAGCAGAACGTATGTTGACACCTCGCCGGTCTCAAGCGGAAAAACAATGAAAAGAATCACCAGGGCCAATAAAAATGCAACCCAGCTCCATACATAAATCTTTGTCCCGTAGGTAAAGATTCTCTCCTTTTTCCCCTTCGCAAAACCATAGGCGAAAGATACAATTACCCCTGCAATGACTGCATACCATACCTGCCACGATTCAGCCCATCCGGCATACTTCCTGAGCAGGAATTCCAAAAGGCTGCAGGCAAAAACCAGCCAGCCCCATAAAAGAAGATGAAAACTTGCCTGGGTAACACTCACCCTCGTCTTGTTGATCATCTCTGCAATGACCCTGAAACCCTCTTCCCCGGTCATCAATTTTTCTTCATTTTCCATGGCTTTTGTTAATTTTACGTTTTGATTGTGATTAAAAGTCCGGTACAAATATAAACTAGTTTATTTTATAAACCTAAATATTTGATCTTTATTTTACTCACACTGATATATTTTTTAGTATCTTATTGTTTATCAGTTATATAGAAGAACGAAAGGAATCTCATGGGAGTGATCAGAATTGAAGAAATGGAGTTTTATGCCTTTCACGGGCACTACCATGAGGAACAGATTGTCGGGAGTCATTTCGTGGTTGACGTGACCATTGATACTGATACAGACAAAGCCGGGAAAAGTGATGAATTGCGTGACACGCTCAATTACCAGACTGCATATCTGATAGTCAAGAGGGAGATGGAGAAGACATCCAACCTCCTGGAGCATATTGCAACGCGTATTCTTGATGCCCTGTATGGTGAACTGACGGGTATCCGTAAGGCAACCGTCAGGGTTTCCAAGCTCAATCCCGTGATGGGCGGAAGGATAGGCCGGGTCAGTGTGGAAATTTCCAGGTAGCACACCTGGCGGCACCTGCAGCTATCAGCTGAGACCGCGGCCACACAGGGTATAATCATAGCACTCTGACCTTCCTGGTGGTTTCTGCAGCTGTCAGCTGAGACCGCGGCCATACAGGGTATAATCATAGCACTCTGACCTCCCCGGAGGCACATGCAGCTGTCAGCTGAAAGTTCGGCCATACAGGGTATGATTATAGCATTTCGAGTTCCCCGGCGGCACCTGCAAACCGGCAGGTTTGTCAAAAAAGCACCTTTGCTGAGTTTTGTACCCCAATTCCGTGTATTTTTGTATAGTTCATCAAAAAAGCAAATGAAAGAGTCTGAAGAGATAACAAAACCTGAATCGCAGCATTTCATAGAGCAGTTCATTGAGAAAGACCTGAGTGAAGGGAAGAACGATGGCCGTGTCCATACCCGCTTCCCGCCCGAGCCGAATGGTTACCTCCATATCGGGCATGCAAAGGCGATCTGCCTTGACTTCGGCATGGCCGAAAAGTATGGCGGAAAGTGTAACCTGCGGTTTGATGACACCAACCCCACCAAAGAGGAGGTGGAGTATGTTGATTCCATCAAGGAAGATATCAAGTGGCTTGGATTTACCTGGGAAGACCGGGAATACTACGCTTCGGACTATTTTGGCAAGCTGTGGAATTTTGCTGTATTGCTGATTAATCGCGGCCTCGCCTATGTAGATGACCAGAGTGCCGAGACCATCGCGGAGCAGAAGGGTACCCCTACCCAGCCCGGCACTGAAAGTCCGTACCGTAACCGCAGCATTGAGGAGAACCTCGACCTGTTCTACCGGATGAACGAGGGTGAATTTGAGGAGGGCAGCTGTGTGCTGAGAGCCAGGATTGATATGGCTTCGCCCAACCTGCACATGCGTGATCCCATTATCTACAGGATACTCAAGACCCCTCATCACCGGACCGGCACAACATGGAAGGTCTACCCGATGTATGACTTCGCCCATGGGCAGAGTGACTACTTTGAAGGCATCACCCACTCGCTATGCACCCTTGAATTCGAGGTTCACAGGCCGCTTTACGACTGGTTCATTGACCAGCTGCAAACGGATGATTACAGGCCCCGCCAGATTGAATTCAACCGCCTGAACCTGACCTATACGGTCATGAGCAAGCGTAAACTGCTCGAGCTGGTTAAGGAGGGAGTAGTCAGTGGATGGGATGATCCGCGCATGCCCACGCTGTGCGGTCTGCGCCGGAGGGGTTACACACCGGAGTCGGTCAGGCGTTTTGTTGACCTGATTGGTTACACCAAGGTGGAGGCTATCAATGATGTCTCACTCCTGGAATATGCTGTCAGGGAGGATCTGAACAAGCGTGCTCCACGGGTTTTTGGTGTGCTCAGGCCGCTGAAGGTGATCATCACCAACTACCCGGAGGGTAAGGTTGAACAGATGGAGATAGAAAACAACCCGGAGGATGAGACTCAGGGCAAACGGCTTGTTCCTTTCAGCAGGGAGATATTTATAGAGAGGGACGACTTCATGGAGAATCCCCCAAATAAGTTCTTCCGGCTGGCTCCGGGTCGTGAGGTTCGCCTGAAAGGCGCCTATATAATAAAATGTACCGGTCTCCTGAAAGATAATAAGGGTGAGGTGAGTGAAGTCCACTGCACCTATGAACCGGAAACCCGTAGCGGAGGTCCCCAGTCTGACCGCAAGGTAAAGGGAACGCTTCACTGGGTGTCGGCAGAGCATGCCCTGGATGCCGAGGTCAGGCTGTACGACAGGCTTTTCAACACTGAAGATCCGGCAGGAAAGAAGGATGAGGATTACAGGAGTTTCCTCAATCCCGACTCCCTGGAAGTTCTTCGCGGCTGCAAGGTCGAACCCTCGCTTGCCACAGCCGGGCCGCCGGATAAATTCCAGTTCCAGAGGCTCGGGTATTTCTGTGTGGATAATGATTCAACAACCGGTAATCTTGTCTTTAACCGTACTGTTGGTCTGAAAGACACCTGGGCTAAGCTCAACAAATAGTTAACATCTGTATAGCTATGAAAACAGAAGACATAAAAAAACTAAATAGTGGTGCAGTCTCTTTCAGGAAAAAGGATTTTGAAGCACACAAAAGTCTGTTTGGTGACTTAAGCAAAACGCAAAAGCCTCATACGGTTTTTATCGGATGTTCGGATTCCCGTTTGGTTCCTTCGCTTATAACTTCCACTAATCCAGGCGAGTTATTCATAATTCGCAGCGTTGCAAACATCATCCCCCCTTATAAAAAAGGAGTTAACTATCCGGCTATCAGTTCGGCAATAGAATACGCTGTCCTCTCCCTGGGAATTAAGAATATTATTGTATGTGGACATTCAAATTGCGGAGGCTGCGGGGCTTTGTACAAAACGGAAGAGGAAATGAAGGATTTGCCTCATACCAATCTCTGGCTTGAACTATCACGTCCGGTAAAAAACAGGGTTATGCAAATGCTTCCCAATGCCACAGATGCCGAACGTGAATGGATGACTGAACAGATAAATGTAGTTCAGCAAATAAATCATTTGCTTACTTATCCCTATGTACTTGAACGTTATAACAATGACGAACTGAATATCATCGGTTGGTATTATGTGATTGAGTCGGGTGAGATTTATAACTATGATGTTGATAAGGGTTATTTTGAACTGATTGATGAAACCAATATTCAATAAGAATATCCCCAAAAGCCTGTACGTCTTTAAATCCGGTTTGTAATTTTTCCGGAATAGTTCTATATTTGCACCCCTAACTGCTCCGTGGTGTAATTGGCAACACGTCTGACTCTGGATCAGAAAAGTCCAGGTTCGAGCCCTGGCGGAGCAACTACAGCCGGCCTTTACAGCCGGCTATCTTTTTTAGGGAACAGGGCTCGGCCTGCCCTGCAAACTGGCACCTCGCTAGAAATGCCCACAGGGCATTCCCTTTACGCTCGGTCCGGTTCGAGCCCTGGCGGAGCAACTACAGCCGGCCTTTACAGCCGGCTATCTTTTTTAGGGAACAGGGCTCGGCCTGCCCTGCAAACTGGCACCTTCGCTAGAAATGTCCACCGGACATTTTCTTCACGCTCGGTCCGGTTCGAGCCCTGGCGAAGTTCATCATTATGAACTCATCAATTATAACAAGAACTTTTAAACTCCTGTCAAAAAACTCAGATCAGGCACTTTGTAATCGCTTATTACCTTTACGTAGGAAGGAAATTTTGCTTTATTCACTATCCTTGCTGTAGAAATAAACGCATTGCATCTGGCTGAATCAAAAATGCCTTTTTGCAAAGCAATTGCCAAAATATCCAAAGTACCAAGAAATGGAATATTATTAGCCTGGCAATATTGAGCAATATCCCGAAAATTACTGCTTGCTATGATATTCCTGTTATATTTTGCTACCGCCATGCATGCTCTCTCACCATCTCCTATTAAAGGATTATTCTTTTTGATTAATGCAAATTCCTTCTTTATCTCAATGTTGCTTACGGGGAATTCCATTATACTTACTTCTCGTATTGATTTCAGTAAATTATCAAGGATAATTTTCCGGGATGAGATACGCGCGACTTCTTTGTAAACATTGTCTAATATGGCAATTGGATGTGGATTCAGGATTTTATGTAAAAACAAGATCTCCTTACAGGTAATGAAATGTGAGATAATATCTGCATCGAGCAATACTATTTTAGCAGACTTGCTCATTGGTATTTAAATGATCAAGTTGAGATAAGTCAATGCCAATGTCTTCAAGAAGAGTAAAATATGAACTCTCGGATATTATTCCCAGGTCAAATAATTCTCGTGCGAGGCTTCCATAATCCCCAATAATCATACCTTCATTTCCAGGTTGATATAAATCGGTATTGTATCCGTAAAGAGTAGCATTCTTAATAATATCCTTATTATTTTCATCAATTTTCCCCCGGTCAATTAACTTCATGTTATAAAGTCGGTTAAGCAAAGCATTTCTTGAGCAGGAGTAATAATGTTCAATTGCCAGAATAGTTTTTAAAGTAATCTTGTTTTTTACTCTCTCTTTTTCAGGAATAAGCTGCAGAACTCCATTTGTAGGCAGAAGCAAAAAGGAGGCGAATATATCAGCTTTATATTCCTCCGGATTACCGGATTTATTAAAAGTACCTGCGTTGCTTTTTTCTGACTTGAAGTCAATCTGGTAATATAGATGATACAATTCATGGCATATCGTAAAATGCTGTCGCCCAATTGTATGATTGCAGTTTATCAAAAGAAAACGCTTTGTATTTTCGTTGGATACAAGTTTCACAGCCATCCCTGAGAAATCATTACTAAGGGGAAGATATACCGTTAGTATATTTAATTTCTGTAATAAGCTCTTAATACGAATAGCCTCAGTCGGGTTTAAGCCGTTCTGCTGCCTGAAATCATTGGCAAGCAACTCCAGATTAATAAACTGACTATCCATTTGCCCTGGCTGAAGACATGTTAAGATAATTGAGAATTATCTTTTTAAACTTACTTACACTCTGCATATCCTGTGCAGATATTTCTCCGGCTCTAAAGGCAAATGATGAGGTCAGTTGACGTTTTTCAGGATTCTCTTCGTATAAATCGTATTCCTCAACGTCAAATAGGATCGCCAGTTTCTCGATAACTGAAGTAGGAATTGTTCGTGCATCCTTTTCGTATTGATTAACAGCAGCAGCAGTTAAGTTAAGATAATCAGCAATTAAAGCCTGAGTATAACCAAATTTAACACGCAAATCCCTGATGTTTTTACTAACTATACTATTGGTATCCATTGCTTTGATGGCTTAAGTCGAGTTGAATAATTGCGTTACTAATAAATATTTCTATCAAATATAGACAAAGTTATTAACATGTTATCAAATATATTTATTATTTCTTCCGGCTATCCCGGAAAAAAAATGCAGTATTCCAATCAGTGTGTCTTAGGCTTCTTTTGCTACGGATGGGCTGTCACTTCTTCAACTCCTCGAACCCCTTGCCGAAAACGCTCATGACGTTTGCAACGGTGATGAATGCCTTTTTGTCAATACTCTTGATGATACGGTAAAGATCACCTGTCTCATTCTTCCTTACAAGAGTGATTATTACCTTCTGGCTCTCCTTGCTGTACCATCCGGTGCTGTCAATAACGGTAGCACCCCGGTGAAGCTTGCCGGTTATCTGGTCTGCAATCTGTTCGAAATGCCTGGAGAAGATAAAGACCTGTACCGACTGCCGGTTACCCGAGAGTACCGTATCAATAGTATAAGCCTGTACCGCCATCGTAACAAACCCGTAAACCATGGTTTCAACCCTTTGTGCCGGCTCCAGGTCAGTGAGTATCAGATATGAGGAACTTATTATTATCACGTCACAGTAGAGTATAACCCTTCCCAGGCTGATATTACGGTATTTGGTCACAACCATGGCAATAATGTCTGTTCCGCCCGTGCTTCCCCCCTGGGAGAATACCATTGCCAATCCCACTCCGCATAAACCTCCTCCTATCAGGGCAGACAAGAACTTCTCCTGCACCACTGGGCCCGGAATAAGCGGTTGCAGAACCGACAGCAGCACTGCACCCAGCAGTATACCATATACTGATTTGATGCCAAAGCCCGCACCCAGCACCTTCAGTCCTACAAATATCAGTATCACGTTTATGGTGAAGTAGCTGTAGCCCATCGGTATGCCGGTTGCATAGAAGATGATGGCAGAAAGTCCCGAGATGCCGCTGCCGGTTATCTGGTGAGGCAGCAGGAAGGCAGTCCATGCCAGTGAAAATATCAGCAGGCCCAAAGCCATCAGAACATAAGTCCTGACATTGTCAATAATTGTACGCATTACCATCTGTTCACTCTTTAAAACCGGGCAAAGGTATAACGCCGTAAAAGTTTTACCAAAAAAAGGAAAGTTGTTCGTTACATGGTCAGGAACAGAAGTGTCTGAGCCAGTATGATCCTGAGGAACATTGTAAGCGGATATACTGTAGCATAGGCAGTTGTCTGTGCGTGTACCGGAGCGAGGCTGCTGGCAAATTCAAGGGCAGGCGGGTCTGTCATTGCCCCTGAGATGAGGCCGCAGAACTGAAGGTAGTTCATTTTTATGAGCCTGGCGGCGATGGCAGCAAGGGCCACCGGTATAAAGGTGATCGCGGCACCGTAGAGGAGCCATATATACCCTCCGCCTGCGAGAGTACTGCCCAGGTCTGCGCCGGACCCCAGCCCCACACAGGCAAGGAATAGTATGATACCCAGCTCCCTTAGCACCATGTTTGCGCCCGGGGTCATGTAGAAATCAAATTTGCCTATCCTTCCCATGTGCCCGAATAAAAGCGCCACTATCAGCGGCCCTCCTGCAAGCCCCAGCTTGACAGGAGCAGGCAGGCCGGGTATGTAAACGGGTATGCTGCCAAGAAGTATGCCCAGTACAATCCCGAGGAAGATAGGTACTGTATTGGGGCGGGAAAGCTCAATCAGGGAGTTGCCCAGCTCCTGCCTGATATCGGGAAGCAGTTTGCGCTTACCCACAACCCTCACGGTATCACCCAGTTCAATCGTAGTGTCGCGCGTCGGCAATATCTCAAGACCAGACCTGAAAATACGTGTGATATTGGCCTCATACCTCCTGTAGATGCCAATCTGTTCAATGGTTTTCCCTGCATACTTCCTGTTTGTCACCAGCACATGGAACATGGCCAGGTCACCGGAGATTTCTCGCTTATCAGCAAACTTGACTTCGCCCATTGTCTTCCGGATAGTATCGGCATACTCATGTGAAGAGACTCCGTAGAGTATATCACCCTCCTCCAGTATGATATCCTCAGCGGCAACCATATATGTGCCATTTCGCAAAATACGTGACAGCACCATTTCCTTGTCAACCATCTGCTTGACATACTGTATCTTCCTGCCGATGATGTTCGGGTTGGTGATCTGTATTTCCACACTCTCGAGTTTCACCCGGTTCTGTTGATATTTCCGGTTGAAATCTTCCACCTCATGAGAGATTTTAACCCGGAAAAACCAGCGGTAAAGAATCATCACCAATATCACTCCCAGTATACCGAACGGGTATGCCACCGCATATCCCATCCCTGCCTGCGCGGTGTCAGCCGTTCTGCCCATCTCTGACAATACCTGCTGAACAGCACCCAGCCCGGGGGTGTTGGTAACGGAGCCGCTCATTATCCCTGATATCACTGCCGGTGGTATATCCTGCCAGAGGTGCAGGAGGTATGCAATAAGAAAGCCGGAGACAATTATCCCGACGGCAAACAGGTTCAGTTTCAACCCCTCGCGCCGGAGACTGCTGAAAAACCGCGGACCAACATCAATACCGACGGCATAAACAAAAAGTATCAGGCCGAAATCGCGGACAAAGGTCAGCACATGCAGGTCAGCCCTCACTCCGAAATGTGCCAGCAGGAGTCCGGAAAACAGCACGCCGGCAACCCCAAGCCTGAGGTTCTTCACATTTATTCTGCCAAGGAGAATCCCGGTAAAGGCAGTGATGCTCAGGTAAAGAATCGTAGTAGCGATCCCCGGTCCGGCAAACAGGCTTCTAAATGCCTCCATAGAAATTCTTCACATTAGTAGTATCTGGCGCCCTCTCATTCAGGCAGGGGGCACTGTCAATCAACGGCCCCAAATTTACAAACTATGCGGAAATCAATGACTGACTCTCGTCATACAATGTTCTCCGGTAAAAGAGGCCGCGTCAGACCTGTAATCACTATCCTAACAGGCTCAGACTCAGTAGTATGATTGGCAACGTTATTACGCTGAAAATAGTTGATACAAAGACATTGGCTGTTGCCGTGCCGTCATCCTCGCCCAGTATGCTCACCATTATTACCACGTTGACCATGCAGGGCATCGCCGCCTGCATCAGCATGACAGAGACCACCTCCTTGCGAATGATGCCCGGAAACAGAAGGTCGAAAAGAATGAACAAACCCAGAAGGATAAATGGCACCAGCAGCAACCTGTTGAATGAGAGCAGGTAGGCATTTCTGTTGCGGAGCATCTTCCTGCCATCGGCAAAATAGATAACCGAAGCAATGAAAATCATAGAAAGCCAGGTGTTGGTTTTTCCAAGTGCACCAACCGAATCAAGGATAAACTGCGGGAGCTTCACTGAAAGGAGAAAGAGCAGGAATCCTGCAATAATTGCTATCGTATTGATATTGAAGATTTTTTTCATTCCTGATTTCAGGCTGAATGATCCCGCCGGGGTTAATATACCAACCCCGAGCGTCCACATCAGGATGTTTGAGACCAGCACGAACATACTGCCGTAAAGCACTCCCTCCTGCCCGAACTGGGCCGAGATCACAGGCAATCCCAGGTAAATTATGTTGCCAAGCATACTGTGAAGCCTGAATATCGAACCATGGCTCCCTTTTATTCCGAAGATCACTGTAGTCAGCCATCCGGCGAAGAGCATAAAAAGAATGACCAGCATTGCAAGCAGCAATGCCTGCAGGCTGTTGGCCAGAAGCCTCGGGGTGACCTCGATGGCGCTGAAGCTGGTAAAAAGCATGGATGGAAGCGTCACATAGAAGATCAGCTTCGCAAGGAAATCCTTCGTGCCGGCAGTGATCACCCCTGCACGGCAGGCAATGAGCCCGATAACAACTATGGCTGTCAGTATGCCTATCTGTCGGAGTATGATAACGGAAGTCATTAAAATCCCTTATGATGTTACATTAAACGGTGGTCTTCAAAAAAACCACAGCAAAGATAGCTACCGGAAGAGAAAACGGCAGAGTTCCCGTCATACTTTCTCACTGAAATAGTTTTACTAATTTTGGGAAGCAGGATTACATTAATAAAACACCAGGTTCAACAAGAGAGACCAAAATCACCGGTACCCCATGAAGATACTAATAATTGAAGACGAATCGAGGGTAGCCTCTTTCATAAAGGAAGGCCTGGAGGAGAAATCGTATAAAACGGTTGTGGCATACGATGGGATCACGGGAGAGGAGGCTGCAATGAAAGATGATATCAGCCTTGTCATCCTTGACCTTATCATCCCCGGCAAGAGCGGCATTGACGTCTGCCGGTCGATTAAGGCAGTCCGGCCTGACCTTCCCATTCTGATGCTTACGGCGCTCAGCACTACCGTCGACAAGGTCAGGGGCTTTGAGGCAGGGGCAGATGATTACCTGGTTAAGCCTTTTGACTTCCCGGAGCTCCTTGCACGGATCAAATCACTGCTCAAGAGAAGCAGGAATTCAACGCACCAGACGCAATCGCTCCGGGTGGCTGACCTGGAGCTTGACCTTATGAGGAAGGTAGCAATCCGCGGTGGCAAAGTCATTGAGCTTACCGCCAAGGAATTCGCACTGCTTGAATACTTCATGCGCAACAGCGGAAGGGTCCTCTCACGCGCTGACATATCGGAAAAGGTGTGGAACATAACCTATGACACCGGAACCAATATCGTGGAGGTTTATGTAAATATCCTCAGGAAGAAGATAGACAGGGACTTCGAGCCGAAGCTCATCCACACACGGATAGGATTGGGATACATTTTCACAGACGAATAGATGAAGATACGGCTGAAAATTACTCTTCAGTTTTTTCTGATGGCCAGCGTAATATTGCTGCTCTTCTCACTGACAGTCTATATAGTGTCAGCCACCTACCGTCGCGACGATTTCTACCAGCGGCTTGAGAGCAGGGCCATCAGCACGGCCAGGCTGCTGATTGAGGTGGATGAGATTGGTACCGACCTTTTGAACAAGATCGAAGAGGATAACCCGGTCTCACTGCCCGATGAGAAGATCATAATCTTCAACTACAAGAACGAAATTGTTTATTCCACTGATACCAGGAACGTTATTCTGTATGACAGCGATCTGCTGACGCGGATCAGGGCATCGGGACAGATAAAGACGAAGAGCGGCAGGTATGAGCTGATGGGTATCCTTTTTACGGAAGAGTTTAATCGTTTTGTGGTTCTCAGTGCGGCCCGTGACATATACGGATTTGACAAGATGAAGAATCTGAGGACAACACTGATACTTCTCACCGGTATTTTTCTATTGCTGTTTTACCCCGCCGGATGGCTTTTCGCGGCACGGTCACTCTCTCCGATATCGAAAGTGGTTGACCGCGTGGAGGAGATATCCATTGCCAGTCTTGACCTGAGGGTTGATGAGGGCAACGGGAAGGATGAACTGGCTCATCTGGCACACACCTTCAACCGCATGCTTGAAAGGCTTGAGACAGCCTTTGAGGTGCAGAAGGATTTCATTTCAAACGCCTCTCATGAACTGCGGACACCGCTGACAGCCATAAGGGGGCAGCTTGAAGTGCTTCTTATGAAGGAGCGGACAGACAAGGAATACAGGGATTCGACTGCTGCCGTACTTGAGGATATCAGCAGGCTGAACCAGCTGCTTGACCGGCTTCTGCTGATGGCCCACGCCAGCTCCGAGGGGGCCAGGGAGGGTTTCAGGGAGGTGCGAATTGATGAGATTCTGTGGCAGGCACGCGAGGAACTGCTGAAACACGAAAAGGAATATACGGTAACTGTTGCCCTCGACGAGAATATCTCAGACATTGAAAACCTTACCATGAGAGGCGATGAGCAGCTGCTGATCTCAGCAGTAACCAACGTCATGGAGAACGGCTGCAAGTATTCCCCTGACAAGTCTGTAAGGGTTCTTCTGTCACATGATGCGGATAACATATTCGTAAGCTTCACAGATAACGGTCCCGGCATTGCAGAGGATGAGATTGAGCGTGTTTTCGAATCTTTTTACCGCAGCAAAGCCACCGCATCGGTAAGGGGACACGGGATAGGGCTCTCCCTGGCCAGCAAGATCATCGACATCCACAACGGAACGATAACCGTAAAATCGGGTCAGGGTGAGGGAACCACCATCAGGCTCGCATTTCCTGCCGAACGTTCTGTCGCTGTTTAACCGGGACACAATCTGAAATCCGTTAACTCAGGAACCGGATGCCCTGTATCAGAAAGTTCCGTGAATGCCACAATTTATCTCCTTAGAAAGTTCCGGCGATAGCAATATGTGTCTCCTTAAGATTATCAGGCCGGACTATAACCAGACGGATGACTGATGGAGACCATCGTCCTCTGAAACATTGCTTAATTCATTGATTGACACGCCCTGATCTTTACCTTCAGGCAGCAGGATTGCTTTTGCGTGCGTGAAAATAAGTGAAACCGTTTATTTCGGTCATGCCTACCAGCTCAAGCCCTGACTCCTTCAGCAGGTTGGCAACGGTCCTCCTGGTCAGGTACCTGTTCGTCCTGAGGTCAATGATGCTGTACATCCTGTTGATAAAGGGAATCCTTGACTCAATACCGTTCTCGTAGGCATCGGCCTTGTCAGATGCATGCCCTGAAGAACCGGCATTTTTGTCAGACCCGGCGCCATGTGACCTGTTGTCAATAAAACAGCCGATGAAATTACTTTTTGCAGGGAGAAGGCCGGTAATCTGCCTCAGGAAGTCACGTATCTCCCTGATATAGTTCAGTTGCCTGAGGTTGATGACTGTCCTGATGCCCTTCATATCTTCGGCATCGTAAAAATAGTGACGCGAGGAAGGAATGACAAGCATACCTGATCCCTTCACCAGGCCCTTGCGGTCAAGGTAGTCTATCAGGCCCTGACGCACCTCGAGGTCAAGCTCGTCGAACAGGTGCATCAGCCCGCTGTCCCTTAACGACAGCTTGCGCGGGCTCTTCCTTACTACGGCCTGATCCCTGGTTTTTTCCTTATTCAAACCTATGGTTCCTTTATTCATGTCCTCGCCAGATGCCTTTTCTTATAAGCAATTTTTATGCCACGGTGTTTTGGCAGCATCCCATAAATTGGATTTTCATCCCGAAGATATTCACTCTTCACTATATGAACCAAACTATTTTGATATTTGAACCCAACCCGTTGACCAACGGAGCCAAACTGGGGATAATCAACATAAAGCTGATCCGTTACTTTCAGCCTGTCAATAAGTTATTTCAGTGTAATTAGCTCTATATCTTATAGTTTAGTACGTTTTCAGATCATTTTCAGCGTTCAATTCTGAACTCCCTGTAGCCTGCCAGTGGCCCTTCTGTCACCCTGGCATTGTCAACGAGCCAGGTTCCGGGGCCATGTCTGCACCATGCCGCAAACTCCTCCAGAGGTTCCCTGGCTCCTTCTGCCTCTATAACCACACTTCCGTCAGGTATGTTCTTAACATAGCCGGTGATTCCCCGCTTCCATGCCTCAATAGCGATGCTCCAGCGGAAACCCACACCCTGCACCATTCCGGTGACATGAATCCTGTAATGAACCTTAAGTCCCATGCCTCATCGGAGTTTGTCATGGAGCGAATGAACCACTGTTCTGTTTTTACCTACAATTTAAGTTAAATTTGCACATTTTGAAAATGTTTTGTCAAATAAAAAATAGCTGAATCCGCTGATGAAAAAAGGATGGAAAATAGTTATCGTTGTACTCGGGATAATCATATTCATTCCGCTGTTTTTCATCAGCTCCGTTCAGATCGGAGTCTTCGGCCGCCTGCCCGGGAAGAAGGAACTTATCAGTTTCCGTAATGCCACAGCTTCAGTTGTGCTTTCGCACGAAGGAGAGACAATTGGCAGGTTCTTTTCAGAGAACCGTATCACCATCCCCTTCGACCAGATGCCTGCTCATTTGATCAACTCGCTGGTGGCCACCGAGGATGCCCGCTTCTATGAGCATTCCGGGATAGACTCAAGGAGTCTGGTCAGGGTGGTTTTCAAGTCTATCCTGTTCAGTGACCGCAGTTCCGGCGGAGGGAGCACCATAACCCAGCAACTGGCAAAAAATATGTATGGACGGAAGGATTACCGGGTGTTTTCCGTTATCCTGAACAAGACCAGGGAGGTTATCCTCGCGAAGCGGATTGAAAAGGTTTTTACAAAGGACAAGATACTTGAGCTTTACCTGAACACTGTCTCGTTCGGCGAGAACATTTACGGAATTGAAGCAGCCTCGCAGCGTTATTTCAGCAAAAAGGCGGCTGACCTGAAAGTGGAGGAGGCGGCCCTGCTCACCGGTATGCTCAAGGCCAATACCATGTACAATCCGCGTCTCTATCCTCAGAATGCAGTCAGGAGACGCAATGTGGTGCTGGGGCAGATGGAGAAATACGGTTATCTGGAGGGCAGGGCCGCCGATTCGCTCAGCGCACTGCCCATTAAGCTTGACTACAACAAGACGGATTTATCAGGGCCTGCTGATTACTTCATGGTCAGGGTAAGGATTGAGACAGATCGTATTCTGAATGAGATATCATCTTTCCGGGGAAAGGAGTGGGATATTGAGCGTGACGGCCTTATCATCACCACCACCCTGAGGATGCCGCTGCAGCAGGCTGCCGGTGAGGCATTTGCCGCCCATATGCCCAGGATGCAGAAGAGGCTCAATGAGCAGTATAGCACATCCTCCGGACGCCGGGCCCTGAAAGGGATACCTGACAGCCTGAAGAAGATGATGACAACACTTCACGCGGGCCTCCTGGCCATGGACCCGGCTACGGGAGCCATAATGGCATGGAACGGCGGAATTGACTTTAAAACACAGCCCTATGATCAGATTCTGGCCAGGCGGCAACTCGCTTCAGTCTTCAAACCGTTCATATTCGCTGCTGCACTTGAAGACGGGGTAGAGCCATGCAGGTATCTTGACAATGACTCTGTCACCCTGTCAGGATTCAACGACTGGAGTCCTGAAAACTATAACCACTCATACGGTGGCAAGTACTCCCTGGCAGGAGCACTGGCACAGAGTATGAACATACCCACCTTCAGCCTCTTCCTTATGATAGGGTTCGATAAGGTTGACAGGCTGTGGCAGGAGATGGGTTTCTCCTTCCCTCTGGTGAACATGCCGTCACTGGCAATGGGTACTGCGGAGGCCAGCATACTGGAGGTTGCCAGGGCATATGCCGCCTTCGCCAACGACGGGATGCTTGTCACTCCGTATCTTATCGAATCGGTGAAGGCGCCTGACGGCAGAATACTCTGGCAGTACATGCCACCACGCCGATCAGACCGGGTTCTTTCCGAACGTTCAGCCACACTCATGGCTGCCATGCTCGAAAAGGCCATCAGGGAAGGAACAGGAGCCTCTGTTCACAGTGCCTACGGTGTGAAGGTACCGCTGGCTGGCAAGACAGGCACCTCACAGAATTATGCTGATGCCTGGTTCGCTGCTTTCAACCCGGCGATGGTTATTGTAAGCCGTGTGGGCGCTTCAACACCTTCAATACATTTCAACAGCGGCTCCTACGGTTCGGGAAGCGCCCTGGCCTTGCCGCTGGTGGCTTTGACTCTTAAAAAGGTGGAGAAGAATAAAGAAATAATGAGTGTGATCAACACCCCTTTCGCTCCCCTGCCCCCGGAACTGGAGATGGCGCTTGACTGCCCCGACTTCAGGGAGAAGAGCTTCTTCGACAGGTTGTTTGACATCTTCAGGGACAATAATATTGACTATCAGAAAGAGACCCGGCGGAGGCGAATCTTCCGCGGCCGGATTTTCAGAATCTGAAATTCATCATTCCTTCATTATACATATCCTACTTTTGCATGAGTAGTTAAAACCATTAAACAGAAGCAAGATGAAACCTGCATGTGTACAAACACCTGATTATCTGATTTTCAGCTATGTGGGTTCCATCATACCTTTAAAATTAAAGAATTGAATTATGATGAAAAAGAACGCAATCCTGCTGTTAGCAGCGGCATTAATCCTTATCTCAGGAGCATGCAACGAAATAAGGAACGGAGATGGAACAGGACGAGTGATTCTGAAGGTTACTGACGCCCCGTTTGACATCAACAGTATCGAATCAGCACTTGTGACCATCACAAAAGTAGAGCTGAGAGAAGAATGTGACGGCATCAGCGACGCATGTGAGTTTATCACACTTTCGGAAGATACCGTGACCCTTGACCTGATCGATCTCAGGAATGGTGTTACCGAAACACTCCTTGATATGGAGATTCCGGCCGGGAGGTATGATATGGTGCGCCTCTACATTTACGAAGCCGGCCTGAAGCTGAAAGACTCCGAATTAATTCACCGCTTGAAAGTACCAGGTGGCAGCCAGTCAGGAATTAAGGTTTTCCTTCGCCCGGTTCTTGAAGTGGCTGAGGGAAGCCTTGAGGAAATCCTGCTTGATATAGACCTCTCCAGGTCATTTATCCTCAGGGGTAACCCCGCTCACAATAACGGCTTTATCTTCAAGCCTGTGGTAAGGGCAGCCAATATGGCGAAGGCTGGTTGTATAAGAGGAGTGGTTACTGATACTGAAGGAACGGAGATAAGCGGGGCAAGTGTCTGGATTGAGCAGGATACCGTTACTGCCACAACATTCACTGATACCCGGGGCTTTTATGCGATTATCGGTGTGCCAACCGGCATATGGTCAGTTTCAGCAACCAGAGAAGGCTATGATACGGTCCGTTATGACGGCATAAATGTCATCGCAGGTAATAAAACTGTTCAGAATTTCGTACTTACCAAAAAATAACAGGCTGAATAGTTTTAATATGGCTTAAATTTGAGCCGTGCCGGAGAGGCACGGCTTTTGTTTTTGTATAATTAATATCTAGATTTGAAAGATTGCAGCCATGTTTATGGCGATGAACCAAATCCTTGCAAAGAAACCATTTACCTGATATGATGAAAACAAAAAGTGCACTTATCTATGCAGCGCTTATCAGCGCAGCATTGATTACGGTTATATCCTGCGCGGTCAACCCGGTTACCGGCAGGAAGCAGATTATGCTTATGTCAGAAGCACAGGAGATTCAGCTGGGGTTATCATATGACCCACAGGTACTTGCCAGTTTCGGTGAATACAATAATCCGGCACTTCAGTCGTGGGTACAGGCAAAGGGGACAGAGATGGGAAAGATTTCACACCGGCCGAACCTCCAATATCATGTCAAAGTGGTTGACTCGCCGGTGGTAAACGCCTTTGCGGTTCCAGGAGGTTACATATACCTTACCAGAGGTATAATGGCAAATCTCAATAACGAAGCTGAATTCATTGGTGTTCTCGGCCATGAGATGGGCCACATTGCCGCCCGCCACTCAGTCAGCCAGCAAACCAAGCAGCAGTTGGGAACGCTTATTCTGATAGGCGGAATGGTAGCCTCGCCAAAGTTTGCCAACTATGCCGAGCAGGCAATGCAGGGTCTTGGGCTACTCTTCCTGAGCTTCAGCCGCGAGGATGAACGTGAAGCTGACGCCCTCGGATCAGAATATGCCACAAAAATGGGATATGACGGTACCAAAATGGCCGATTTCTACAAGGTGCTCATCAGAATGAACCTCTCTGAAGCTGAAGGCGGGGTTCCCACGTTCCTGTCAACCCACCCTGATCCGGGTGACAGGTACAATGCTGTGCTCAGGAACACCAAAGCATGGCAGGACAAACTGCAGCTTCCCTCCTACAAGGTGAATGCAGATTCATATCTCCAGATGATTGACGGGATGGTCTATGGCGAGGACCCGAAGCAGGGATACACTATCGACAACATCTTCTATCACCCCGAACTCAGGTTCAGGTTCTCATTCCCTGCCGGATGGCAACTGACAAATGCACCTACCCAGGTAACCATTCAGCCTTCTGACGGAAAGGCACTGATGCTCTTCACCCTCTCCAACCAGAAAACCCTTCAGTCAGCTGTTGACACCACGATGGCAATGTACGGGCTCCAGCTGCAGCGCAGCGAGAAAAAGAGTGTCAACGGACTGCAGGCTATCGTCACCCTTGCCAAACAGCCGGTTCAGGACCAGTCGACCGGAGCAACGGGAACAAATGTCGTCCTCACCTATTTCGTTCAGTATGGATCATTGATATATGTATTCCATGGTGTCTCCACCGAAGCTGACTTCGAAAGCTATGCCCCCACAATGGAAGCATCGATGAAGACCTTCGCACAGCTCACTGACCAGTCAAAGATCAATGTCAAGCCGAAAAGAATTCATGTCAGAAAGGTCCAGCGTACAGGGACCATGGCCAGCGTACTCAGCTCCTTCAACATGCCCCAGAACATGATGGAAGAGCTTTCTCTCCTCAACAACATAGAGCTTAATGAGACGGTGCAGGCAGGCAGGTACATCAAGATTATCGGTGAATAGGCGCAGACACAGAACTGACATTGGCATATAATTAAGTGATTCCCGGGGCCAGGTTTCGGGCCGAGGTGCGCGCCGGGGCGCGGACAGGGTCCGCTGTGTTTTCCTTCACCCCTGCCCCAAGAGAACAATCGATCAAAACCAGTTATCATGACAGAAGACCTGTTGGTCAATACCTGTCCATTGTCCGTCAAAAGAGACTGGACAAAAGCTCTTTTCGATCGTATATTAGTATAGAATTCAACCACGGAAAAGATGAAAACGTACTATCAGATAACAGCAGAAGAAATAGGTATTGTACTGCTCCGGAAAAGAAAAATTGCCAAGGCACTTCGCAGGTGGTTACGCGAAAATGGAATGCCCTACGAATACGTTTTTTACGTCAGGTAATATCTCACGATAAGGTTCTGTTTAATGGTTTTTCCGGTGTAATGAGACCGACCCGTCAAGGGTCGGTTTTTTTTATTTCTATGCTTTAATGACTGCTGTTCACTGAGATGACTGCCTGCTGCTGACGGCAGACAGCCAACTGCAGAAAAGGCCGCACTCTTGCGAATGCAGCCTCTGTTCCAGGTCTATTGCGGTGAGCCGCTCTAACCCCTGTCAGGAAAGAACCTGTGCCACCAGAAAAATATCCTTATTCTTGCCATAGTTAAATCGCCTGCAAATATGCAAACAATTATTGACAGCAATTATTGTACCACTAACTATTTTTTCAGCAGGTCACGTATCTCCTTCAGAAGAACTGCCTCTTCACTCGGTGGAGGAGGAGTTTCAGGAGCTGCCTCTTCCTTCTTCTTCAGGGTGTTCATTCCTTTTATCACGAAGAAGATACAAAGCGCCACAATCAGAAAGTCAATGATATTGTTGAGGAATATCCCATAGTTGATTGACACTTCGCTGACTGCAGGCTGTACGACTACAGCTCCGTCCATCACGGCATCGGAGCCTTTCTGAAGTATTGCTTTAAGGCTGCTGAAGTCCACCTTTCCCAACAGCAAGCCCAGTGGCGGCATAAGAACGTCATTTACAAGTGATGTGATAATCTTTCCGAATGCTCCGCCGATAATGATACCAACAGCCATGTCAAGCATGTTGCCCTTCACGGCAAACTCCTTGAATTCCTTTACTATTCCCATACTCTTTCAGGTTTTTGGTTTGTTAATACAAACAGGTTAACTGATATCAAATATACAAAAAGGCAGGAGATATTCAGTTTAACGGTGACTTTGATTTACCACTCCGTGATTCATTAAACCCGATTATTTTAATTAACTTACGAAACTTACCGTCCAAATCAGACGGAATTGTCAACATATTAAATATTAACCTTTTAAAAAGAATGACTATGGCAGTACTTAAAGTTATCGAGGTTCTTGCATCATCACCGGTCAGCTGGGAGGATGCAACAGCCTCTGCCGTGAAGATGGCAGCAAAAACAGTCCGGGAAATACGTTCTGTATATGTACAGGACCAGAGCGCTGTGGTAAACAAGGACAAGATCACAGAATACCGTGTTAATGTAAAAATTACCTTTGAAGTAGTTTAATTAAAAACAGGATTATGGGACTTATTTCATTTATCAAGAATGCAGGTGCAAAGATCTTCAAATCAGAAGAGAAGCGCGAAGAGGAAAAGGCAAATCTGATCACCGGGCATATCAAAAAATTTGGTTTTGACGTAAGCAAGGTCAAGGTTGATGTTGATGACGAGAAGGTGATTCTTACCGGATCTGTTGACACCCACCAGAACAAGAACAAGATTATCGTTACCGCAGGTAACGTTGAAGGCATCTCGGTGGTTGAAGATCATCTCCTGGTCATAACACCCGAACCTGTTGCTCCTCCCGAGCCGGAGAAACAGTTCTACACGGTCAAGAAAGGTGATTACCTCTCAAAGATCGCCAAGGAGGTTTATGGTGACGCCAGGAAATACCCGATCATCTTCGAAGCCAACAAACCCATGCTCAAGGATCCTGATCTGATCTATCCCGGGCAGGTTCTGGTTATTCCTCCACTCAAATAGGAAAGTTTTGCATTCGATATTTGCAGAGGGTGCCTCAAAAGGGCGCCCTTTTTCTTTTGGCTTACTGTTCATCTCTGAGGCAGGTCATAAGCCTGCCTCAGAAATTCTCGTCATAATATTTGTTTATAAATGTTGTTATATTTGGGCCAGTGAGAAAGATACGCATCATATCGCCATTCATCTCCGTCTTCCTGATTACACTCATTCTTTCAGGCAGCTTCGGTTTTACCCTTATTCATCATACCTGTCTCCACTGCGGGACCAACGAGACAATCGCCTCCCTCTGCGGTGACCCGGTCGGGAACAAGTGCTTCGGTGACCGGAAAGCAACCTGCTGCAGTCATGATGATTGTGACGTACAACACCGCCACAGCACCGGTGACATGGTACTGTCAGATGACTGCTGCACACACGAGGCAGAGAGGATTGTGACGGATGAACTGGTGCGTACAGAGGCACAGAATGAGATTCTTCCTTACTTCCTTGCAGCAACGATCATTGCTGTCATGGAAGAATATCAAACCAATAATTACAATCATTTTTCAGAAGAGCAGCCGTTTCACTGCGGACGCGACCTGACTACAATGCTCTGCTGTATCCGCTCCTGATGCTTTCATAGGGAAACAACTGACACCGGAAAGGATGACTCCCTTACCCGGCCTTTGTTGTTGACGCTGCATGCGTGATGGTTTTCAAAAACCACTGCACAGATGCCATTTAATTAATTTTCAAAATATTCCCTATGAAACCCACATGTTTCAAACAGACAGACACCTGCTTATATGATCATCAGTCATGTGGGTTCCTCATACCTTTAAAATCAAGATTATGATGAAGCATTTAACAATACTGATAACTATTCTTCTCATCCCTGCCTTCGTTGTGGCCCAGGGTCGTCTGGAGGGAAAGGTCATGGTTGCCGGCAATGACGATGCGCCTGACGGAGAAGGCCTTCCCGGTGCAAACGTAGTCTGGGCCGGAACAACCGTCGGCGCTTCCGCCAATGCAGCCGGCTACTTTACCATCAAAAAAGTAAAGGATCACAATCTGCTTGTAGCCAGTTTCGTAGGTTATACAACTGACACCGTTGTGGTTGATCCGGACACTGATTACATTGAGATCATCCTTGAGGAAAGCAGCATGCTTGATGAGATCAGGGTAATTGGCCGGGCCACGGGTACCCACATTGACCGCAAGGCCACCATTGCCACAGTAAACATCACCGGCGCGGAGCTATGCAAAGCGGCATGCTGCAACCTCTCGGAAAGTTTTGTCACAAACGCCTCCGTTGATGTCAACTATGCTGATGCCGCCACCGGTGCGAAACAGATACAGCTTCTTGGCCTTGCCGGCTCATACGTTCAGATACTTACTGAGAATATCCCGTCAATGTACGGGCTGGGAGCGGCTTATGGACTGAGCTACATCCCCGGCCCGTGGATGGAATCAATACAGGTCTCCAAAGGCACCTCCTCGGTGCGAAACGGAAATGAGTCTATCACCGGGCAGATTAACGTCGAATACAAGAAACCGGTAACAAGTGAGATACTGTTTGTCAATGGATTCGTGAGTGATGCAGGCAAGATAGAAAGCAATGCCAATGCTTCACTCAGGCTTAATCCATACTGGAGCACGATGCTGCTTGGTCACGGCGAAACACAGTCAGGCGCCAGCGACCATAACAAAGACGGATTCCGCGATGAGCCCGACGTCAGGCAATACAGTTTCATGAACCGGTGGGACTACCTCAGCGATAATCTCACCTTCCGCACAGGCATCAAGTACATGAATGAGGAGAGAATCGGCGGCCAGTTTGACTATAACCGCAACTCTCCAAACACCTGGGACAGCGGCTACGGGATAAACATGGCCACAGAGAGGGCTGAAGCCTTCACCAAGCTGGGCGGCATGTTCGGCCCTGATGACAATATGTCGTTGGGCTGGATCCAGAGTTTCGCCTTCCATGAGATGAACGCCTGGCTGGGATACAACAAGTACGATGCAACCCAGAAGAGCTACTACACCAACCTTCTCTACCAGTACTTCCCGGGGGAGAAACACACTGTTGACGCAGGCGTCAGCTACCGCTTCGACCATTATGACGAGCTGCAGGGCATATACAGGCCGCTGACCGGACATATCACAACCAACATCAATTCGGAAACAGTGGAATCAGTGCCGGGAGTATTCATGCAGTACACTTACACTGATTCTGCAAAAGTGACACTGCTGGCCGGAGTGAGGTACGACTTCTACCGTAACCACGGTGCACAGTTCACCCCCCGCCTTCACCTGAGATATGAAATCACACCCCATATAACCCTCAGGGCTTCAGCAGGAAAAGGTTATCGTACAGTCCACGTCCTTGCTGAAAACATGTACTTCCTCTCAAGCAGCAGGCAGATGGTAATAGCAGACAATCTTGACATCGAAGAGGCATGGAACGCGGGCATCAACATGACAGGGTATCTCCATATCGGCAAACGGGAACTCAGGGTTACCGGCGAAGCCTACCGTACCAGCTTCGTAAAGCAGATAGTGATTGATCTCGACTCCGATATTGACAGGGTATCATTCTACAACCTCGACGGAAAATCATACTCGAATGTTTACCAGCTTGAAGCGCAGATAGAACCGGTGACAGGGCTGGATATCACAGCCGCATGGCGCTGGAACGATGTCAAACAGACTATCGGAGGTGAGCTTCGCGAGAAGCCTCTTGCCTCACGCTACAAGGGACTTCTCACCGCCTCATACACAACACGCATGAGGAAGTGGCAGGTTGACTGCACACTGCAGTACAACGGTCCCGGCAGGATACCTTCCACTATGGCAAATCCGGAGCCTTACCGGAGAGCTGATCATTTCAGCGCCTACCCGGTATTGAATGCCCAGATAACGAAGTATTTCAGAAAATGGAGCGTCTATATCGGCGCCGAGAACATCACCGGGTCAAGGCAGCATGATGCGATAATCGCAGCCAATGATCCATTTGGCCCATATTATGACGGTTCAATGATCTACGGTCCGGTGCACGGCCGGAAATTATTTGCCGGCTTCAGATTCGCACTTGACAGACCGCAGAATTAATAACAATCAAAAAAACAACACGATGGAGCCCACATGTACCAAATTCAAAAACACCTGTTTGTAGAATTTTCAGTCATGCTGGTTCCATCATACCTTAAAAATCAAAATTATATTATAATGAAAACCAATCTTTTAATCACAGCAGCTCTTCTCTTCCTCTTCTCCTCACTCACTCTCAGCGCCCAGGTGAAGAACAAAAAGAATCTCTCAACGGTCAGGTTCGAGACAAGCATCGATTGTGAGAACTGTGTCAACACAATCATGAAGAACATCCCCTTTGAAAAGGGCGTAAAGGACGTGAAATGCGATCTCGAAACAAAAGAGGTCACCGTGCAGTACCAGAAGGACAAGACCTCTCCGGAAACACTGAAGAGATCAATTGAAAAGCTTGGCTTCACCGCAAAGGAGGTGACTGAAAAGAAAAAGGAGGAAGTGTCCCCGCAGGGAAGCAGGCAGTAAGGTTGCCGGGAACCGGATTATTGTTATACTTTTGGATATTGGTATCCAAACCTCTGTTGCCATATAACGGGGCGGTTGGTTTTTGCTGCCAAAAATATTGGCAATTAATTTGAGTGCTCATTTCAGGAAAGATGATCAACTCTGATAATGAGGTGATTATGAATAACTATTTTTGACCATATTGCCATTTTAAAATATACCAAACTATTAACTATAATCACAGTTCCATGAAAACACCGAGAGTTATTACCATCAGTTTCCTCTTTGTTCTTCTGATACTGTCAGGCAGCTGTAAAAACAGAGCGCCGGTATCCACGTCACTGCCCCGAAGCACCCCTGAGGCTGAAGGAGTGGCATCAGCAGAACTGATAACCTTTCTTGATTCTGTCGCTGCAGGCAGGCATGAATTTCACAGTATAATGATCATCCGCCACGGCAAGGTTGTTGCCGAGGGGTGGTGGGCCCCCTACAGCCGTGAACTGAGGCATACCATGTACTCCACCAGCAAGAGCTTCACCTCCACGGCAGTGGGATTTGCCGTTACGGAAAAACTGCTGAGTGTTGATGACACTGTGATATCATTCTTTCCGGACCAGTTGCCTGATACCGTCTCTCCCTTCCTGGCCCGGATGACGGTAAAGGACCTGCTGACAATGTCGGCCGGACAGGTACCCGATCCTACAGGGAGAATCTCTACCTCATCCGGTGACTGGGTGAAGGAATTCCTGGCCACGCCGGTGCTTAAAGAGCCGGGTACGGAGTTCCTTTATAACTCAATGGCCACATTCATGCTCTCGGCAATCGTACAGAAGGTAACAGGTGAGAAGATAGCCGATTATCTCCGGCCACGTCTCTTTGAGCCACTGGGAATTGAGGGATATGACTGGGAAGAGAGTCCCGGCGGAATCACCTCCGGCGGATGGGGACTGAGGGTGAAAACTGAGGACATGGCCAAATTCGGCCTTCTGTATCTTCAGAAAGGGATGTGGAACGGTAAGCAGATAATCCCGGCAGCATGGATTGAGGAAGCCACCACCTTCAAGATTGATCAGGCGCCGGGCGAGCTGCCCGAAGAAAAGGCAATGAGCGACTGGAAGCAGGGATACTGCTACCAGTTCTGGCGCTGCCGCAACAACGCCTACAGAGCTGACGGAGCCTTCGGGCAATATATTATTGTAATGCCTGAAAAGGATGCCGTTGTAGCCATCACATGTGAATCACCTGACTTGCAGGATGAGATTAACCTGGTATGGGATTATATTCTTCCTGCCATGAAAGAGGGCCCGCTGCAAGAGGATAAAGAGACGCTGACAGTGCTGAAGGAGCGGTTCGCGAACCTTGCACTGCCGGTTCCTGTAGAAAAACCGGACTCGCCGCTTGCTTCCGCAATCTCAGGCAAGAGTTTCAAAATAATAAGTGATCATGGCAGCCAGGGATATTTCAACTTCCGCTTCAGCAGTGACACATGCCACCTCTCACTGGAGATGAATGGAGAGGAAGCTTCAATAGCTTTCGGGAGAGGCAGATGGATCGAATCTGAGACCGGATTTCCAGGACCAAGCCTCCTCAGCCGGCCGCTCGGGTTCACTTCACATCGGATTGCAGCAGCTTACGAATGGAAAGACGACAGCACCCTCGGATTGACTGCCAGGTATATCGAGAGCCCTCACAGTATCATGTTTAACTTCACCTTTGAAGCTGACACCCTGATCATGAATATGAGGCTCAGTCCTCCCCCGGGCATGGACACACCGCAGGTAAAGGCAGTAATGGAAGAATAGGATGTTTCCCGTGGCCGGACGGAGATCAGTCTGATCTGCCCCGGTTACCAAATGATATCCCCGTATCAGCCGATGACTTGATACGGAGAGCCGTTTAATCTGCACCGGTTACACCGGCGAGTTCCCTGATGACCACCGAGGCACAGGCAATGCCGAACGCAGCGGGCATATATGAGATGGTTCCTACAGAGGATGCCTTGTTGCTCTCGTCAGAGCCCCTGACAATGAGACTCTTGTCAACTACCTCCGGGCTGTAAACAGCAGTGAACCCCTCATACACACCCAGCTTGTGCAGCTTCTTGCGAAGCATGCGTGCCAGGTTGCAGAAATTCGTTTCAGAGATATCAGACACCCTTATGGCCGTTGGATCAAATCTGCCTCCGGCACCCATGGAGCTTACCACCCTCAGCTTCAGTCTCAAGGAATGATATATGAGGAAAACCTTGGGCGAGAGGGTGTCTATGGCGTCAACCACAAAGTCATATTTCTCTGCTTCCAGAATGTCAACCATCCTCTGGTCACGAATAAACTCGTCAATAATCCGGAGCTGCAGGCCGGGGTTGATGTCAAGCAGCCTCTCTCCCATAACATCGGCTTTCTTTCTGCCCGTGGTAGATGTAAGCGCCGGCAGCTGCCTGTTCCTGTTTGCTGCCGTAACCACATCGCCATCAATGATTGTCATGGCGCCTGTCCCCGCCCTGCAGATCATCTCTGCGGCCCATGATCCCACACCTCCCAGCCCTGCCACCAGCACATGCGACTCCTTCAGTCTCTTCAGTGCCTCAGGGCCCAGCAGCATCTCCGTGCGTGCAAGCCAACCTTCCATTACAGGCTGTAATTCATTAATAATCTGAAATTATTCCGTATCAGGCTTTCCGCCTTCTGCCCGTCATACCCCGTGGCAGCTTCAAAGAGGCGGTACACCTCAGCTATTGACTGACCTGATTCATCAGTCTCAAGAAGCAGTTTTTCATGGTGAACCGACTGAAGCACTTCAGTTGTCAATCCCTTTGCTCCCAGTGAAAACCAGAATCCCTCCCCTGCCAGTGATGCTGCCAGTCTGCCGCTACCCCGGAATCCGTGTATGACCCATGGCCGGCCGGGTTTGACCTCCCTGCGCGCACGCCTCAGTTCATCCCACCCCTTAACGCAATGGATTACCATCAGCTTCCCCATCTCAGCGGCTATGTGTGCCTGGAAAAGAAAAACACGGTATTGCACCTCTCCCTGCGCCCCACGAAGCCGGTCAAACCCGGCCTCTCCAATCATCACCACATGGGGATGCGCTGCAGTTAACAGCAACTCTGTCTGTAACTCTTCGGCATTGTCACCGGTCAGCTGCCACGGATGGATGCCTGCAGAAAAGAGTGTGTTTGCGGGAAAATCCGCAGGCACCTCATCACCTGCCATCAGGTTCCTGACAGCAATGGCGTCACTTCCGCCCCCCTGTGAATGGGTGTGAAAGTCAATATATCTTATCTCCCCGCGGGGTTTCATCAGGTTTATTGTGAAAGCCGCCTGATGCCGTCATCAAGCCGTCGCAGCGTCTCCTCCCTTCCTATCAGTGCAGCAATATCAAAAAGGTGCGGGCCCCTGGAAGCACCCACCAGCAGCAGCCTGAAGAGATTGAGTATCGCCCCTGTCTTGTATCCCTTCGAGTCAATCCACTCCTTCACGCTCGGCTCCAGCACCTCCGGTGCGAATGGCTGTACTTCCGCAACCTTCGCGCGAAGCTCGCTCATCTGCCCCGGCGAGTCAGCATTCCAGCGCTTCCTGACAACCTCGGGATCATAGCTCTCCGGAGCCACGAAGAAGAAATCCGACTCATTCCATAGATCCTTTACAAACCCGACTCTCTCCTTCACCAGTGATACTATCCTGACGAGAATAGCCCGGTCAGGGCTGAACCCCTTCTGATTCACCAGAGGCATGAAGAGGCCAGCAAGTTCCTCATTGCTTTTCATCTGGAGATAACGGGCATTGAACCACTTCGCCTTGTCAGGGTCAAAGCGCGAACCTGACTTTCCGACCCTGTCAATGGTGAAGGCTGCAATCAGCTCATCCATCGAGAATATCTCCTGTTCTGTTCCCGGATTCCATCCCAGGAGGGCGAGCATGTTGACAAATGCTTCAGGGAAGTAGCCCTCCTCACGGTATCCGGTAGCCGTTTCGCCGTATGGCCAGTAGAGTGGAAATACCGGGAACCCCATTTTGTCGCCGTCACGCTTGCTCAGCTTACCCTTGCCTGTAGGCTTGAGCAACAGCGGCAGGTGCGCGAAGAGGGGAGCTTCCCAGCCGAAGCTGCGGTAAAGCATCACGTGCAGCGGCAGCGACGGAAGCCACTCCTCGCCCCTGATCACGTGCGAGATCTCCATCAGATGATCATCAACGATGTTGGCAAGGTGATAGGTTGGCATACCATCAGACTTGTACAGCACCTTGTCATCGAGCGTGGAGCTGTTGACCACGATGTCACCCCTGATCAGGTCATTGAAGTGAATGTCCTCATTTTCAGGCATACGGTATCTTACCACATAATTCTCCCCTGAGGCGATGCGTCGTTCTGTCTCCGCTGCAGGGAGGGCAAGGGAATTGCACATGCTCATCCTGGTGGTGCAGCCATAGTTGAACGTCTCACCGCGTGATTCATATTCCTGCCTGAGCCTCTCAAGCTCTTCAGGAGTGTCGAAAGAGTAGTAGGCGTCACCGCTTCTGAGAAGCTCACCGGCATAGTGGTGGTAGATATCCTTTCTTTCGCTCTGCCTGTAGGGTGCGAAGGGGCCGCCTTCGCGAACACCCTCATCGACCTTTATGCCAACCCACTCCAGTGAGTCCATTATATACTCCTCCGCCCCGTCAACGTAGCGTGCCTGGTCGGTGTCTTCTATCCGGAGGATGAAGGTACCTCCATGATGCCTTGCAAAGAGATAGTTATAAAGTGCCGTGCGTACGCCTCCTATATGGAGAGGTCCGGTAGGACTAGGGGCAAAGCGTACACGAATGTTTTTTTCCGTCATTATGGTCTGCTGGTTAATTGCCGGCGATAAAGATATAAAATTAAAAAAGAGGCTGTCGCGGATGACAGCCTCCTGAACGATAAACCATTGTTTCTGATCAGATCAGCCCTTTTCTGTGCTTTTCGGTTATCACCGCAAGCATGTCCCTGGTCATCGACTCAAGGTTGTAAACCGGGTTCCATCCCCACTCCTCACGGGCTGCAGAATCATCCATGTAGTTTGGCCATGAGTCAGCAATCTTCTGCTTTATGGGGTCAACATCATATTCCATGATGAAGCCGGGGATATGTTTTCTGATCTCAGCTGCAATGATCTCGGGATCAAAGCTCATAGAGCTGACATTGAATGCATTTCTGTGCTTCAGTCTGGAAGGATCTGCCTCCATGATGTTGACGGCGGCATTAATTGCATCAGGCATGTACATCATGTCAAGGAAGGTTCCCTTTGAGAGGGGACAGGTAAACCTCTGATGTTTCACTGCCTCATAATAGATCTCCACGGCGTAGTCAGTGGTTCCCCCGCCCGGGAGAGTAACGTTTGAGATGATGCCGGGAAACCTGACACCCCTTGTGTCAACGCCAAAGCGAAGATGGTAATAATCGCACAGCATCTCGCCGGTTACCTTTGTGATGCCATACATTGAAGTTGGCCTCTGGATGGTATCCTGCGGGGTATTGTCAAGGGGGGTGGTGGGCCCGAAGGCTCCGATGGAACTCGGGAAGAATACTGCGCAGTTGAACTCACGGGCTACCTCAAGTACATTATAGAGCCCGTTGACCCCTATGTTCCATGCCAGCCCGGGGTTCTTTTCTCCCACGGCAGAGAGCACGGCTGCAAGGTGATAGATGGTGTCAATGTTATATTTTTTCACTGCGGCGGCAAGTTCCTCCCTGTTGGTGGCGTCAACCTTCATAAAAGGACCAGTTTCGGCCAGCGCTCCGGTGGGCTGGGTCCTGTTAATGCCTGCTATCACGTTGCCGTTGCCGTACCGCTTTCTCAGTTCCAGGGTAAGCTCAGATCCTATCTGACCTACCGAGCCGGTTACCAGTATGTTCTTCATTCTTATCTGTATGAGTTATGGTTTTCTGTTCATGTCTGATCATCAGAACAGGCACACAAACTTCATGATTTTTTCGGTAACTTGTTCTGATAAAAATCATCTCATTGTTATCCGGATAAAATAGGGCCTATGAAACAAAGTTGATATATTTGCTCGTCTAATAACCATTCACATAGTTAATCAATAATCACATATCCATGTACACAAATTTTCAGGAATTTCTGACCGGTGAGCTCAGTGCTATCAAAGAGGCTGGTCTTTACAAGGACGAAAGAATCATTGTCTCGCCCCAGGGGGCGGAGATAACCCTGAATACAGGGCAGAAGGTGCTTAATTTCTGTGCCAACAACTACCTTGGCCTCTCGGCAAACAAAAAGCTTGTTGAGGCAGCCAGGCAGGCACTTGACACTCACGGTTACGGCATGTCATCGGTCCGTTTCATCTGTGGTACGGGTGATCTTCACAAGGAGCTGGAACAGAAGCTTGCACACTTCTTCGGAACAGAGGATACTATCCTCTATGCCTCCTGCTTCGATGCCAACGGCGGAGTGTTTGAACCGCTGCTCACCAGTGACGATGCCATAATCAGTGACTCACTCAATCATGCTTCAATCATTGACGGTGTCAGGCTCTGCAAGGCACAGCGCTACCGTTATGCCAACGCTGACATGAATGACCTTGAGGAGAAGCTGAAAGAGGCACAGGCACAGCGCTTCAGGCTTATAGTCACTGACGGCGTCTTTTCAATGGACGGCAATGTGGCGCCGCTTGACAGGATATATGAGCTGGCCAATAAATACAATGCCATGATCATGGTAGACGAATCTCACTCAGCAGGTGTGGTTGGAGAAACAGGCCGTGGAGTCACGGAACTCTATAATCTCAAGGGGAAGATAGAGATTATCACCGGCACCCTTGGCAAAGCCTTTGGCGGTGCAATAGGAGGATTCACAACCGGCAAAAAGGAGATCATTGATATGCTCCGTCAGCGATCCAGGCCATACCTCTTCTCCAACTCCATTCCCCCGCTGGTGGCAGCAGCAGGAATAAAGATGGTAGAGATGATGACAGAGACCAACGAGCTGCAGGACAAGCTGCACTTCAACACCAAATACTTCATGGAGAAGATGATGAAGGCAGGCTTTGATATCAAACCGACAGAGTCAGCCATCTGCGCCGTGATGCTCTATGACGCCAAACTGTCACAGGAGATGGCTGCCAGACTCCTCAGGGAGGGTATCTATGTCATCGGCTTCTATTATCCGGTGGTGCCGAAAGGTGAGGCACGCATCAGGGTACAGCTTTCGGCGGCCCACGAGACAGAACACCTTGACAAGGCCATAACTGCATTCATAAAGGTTGGTAAAGAACTTGGTATTATTAAATAAATCATAATGCCTGAAAGCTTCCCGGAAAACCGGGAAGCGAACCTCAACCCACGGGTTTTATCCGGCAACTGGAAGAGATCATAAACAGGGTTGAAAGTTTTTTCGGGGATATGTTTTAAAAAATCACTCCTGACCAGGTTACAAACGGAAACAATCATTATGTTTGCATTGATGAAGACAATGAGGTTAAACAACTGGCGCTGGTGCAGCTCATAGAATGAAGCTGTGAATCACGCCATTATGTAACCCGAACAGGATAATTGTACAAAGAGGCACGCTGATCACAGCGTGCTTCTTGTTTTTATAACTCCCTTAAACAAACAATGACAATGGAAAAGATGACAAAGATTCTGCTGACTGAAAATGAAATGCCCCGTCAATGGTATAACATCATGGCAGACATGCCCAACAAACCGATGCCGCCGCTTAATCCTGCCACGGGTAAACCGGTTGGCCCGGAAGAGCTGTCGCTTATCTTCCCCATGGAACTGATAAGGCAGGAAGTATCAACCGGGAGATATATTGATATCCCTGATGAGGTAGCCCACCTTTACCACACCTACCGCCCGTCGCCACTGTTCCGGGCCCGTAGCCTTGAGAAGGCGCTGGGGACAAGGAGCAGAATCTATTACAAGTATGAGGGTGGCAACTATTCAGGCTCACACAAGGCCAACACTGCCATCCCGCAGGCATACTACAACAAGCAGGAGGGTGTGCGCCGCATCACCACCGAGACCGGTGCCGGACAGTGGGGTAGTGCCATGAGCTTCGCCTGCAACCACTTCGGACTCGAGCTGCTGGTCTTCATGGTCAGAGTAAGCTATAACCATAAACCGGGGCGCAAACTGATGATGAACGCCTACAACGCCAGGGTGGTACCCTCACCCAGCACCATGACTACCGCTGGCAGGAAGATACTCGATAAAGATCCGGATTCTCCCGGAAGCCTGGGAATAGCAATCTCCGAAGCCATGGAGATAGCAACACAGGACCCCTATACAAAGTATGCACTGGGCAGCGTGCTTAACCATGTCATCCTTCACCAGACAATCATTGGCCAGGAGGCGATGATACAGCTTGAAAAGGCAGGAGACTATCCTGATGTGGTTATCGGCTGCTTCGGTGGAGGTTCCAATTTTTCAGGGATTGCCTTTCCTTTCCTCAGGGAGAACCTTATCAACGGTAAAAAAACAAGGCTGGTGGCAGTAGAGCCGGCATCATGCCCCAAGCTGACCAAAGGCGAATTCACCTATGACTTTGGTGACCAGTCGGGCATGACGCCGCTGCTGCCGATGTACACCCTCGGCCACAATTTCATGCCTGATAAAATTCATGCCGGCGGACTGCGCTATCATGGCGCCGGGGTACTGGTAAGCCAGCTTCGGAAAGATGGGTTCATTGAGGCGAAGGCCAAGTTTCAGCGCGAGTGTTTCGAGGGTGCTATTCTGTTTGCCCGCGCAGAAGGAATCCTCCCCGCTCCCGAATCATCCTATGCCATCGCCGGAGCCCTTGATGAAGCAAGGAGAGCTGACCTGGAAGGAGTTTCGAAGACTATTCTCTTCAACCTCAGCGGTCACGGTCATTTTGACATCACCGCCTATGAAAAGTTCTTCGAAGGGAACCTTCCCGATCATGAGGCCACACCGGAGGAGATCAATCAGTCACTCCAGAATTCAGCTATCCCCATGATTGGCTGATGATCATTATTGCTGCCCCGGTACTTCATATCCGGAAGTGCAGGTTGCTGACTGCCGGTTGCAGGCTACAGGATACCGACTGCAGACTGCAGGCTCCTGAATACCGGTTGTCGACTTCCGCCTGCGGACTTCCGTTCTGGAAGAGGGTGTCATTTTTTGGGGGATGACTCTTCATTTCTTCCTGTTTTCCGCATTGGGACAGCTTTTTTTCCCTGTCGCCCATGACTGCTATTGCCTGATGAATTAAAAATTGCCAACTTTACAGGGTATGTTGGGAAATCATTTTCATAAACTGATATTACTGGTCACCCTTGCTGCACTGACCGTTGTAATTTCCTGCCGCAGGATACAGGATCCTCCGTTACCCGATGACAGCAACCCCTTTGCCGCCTGCGTTATCCCCGGCACGGATAACACCCTGGACATCGTATCCTTCAACGTTCAGGGATTCCCGAAAGAAGGATATTTAAGCATCACAACACTGGCAGACCTGTTAGAGGCCATGGACCCTGATGTGGTGGCACTCCAGGAGGTTGCCTCCGAAACTGAATTCAACAGGCTCGTGGAACTGATGCCGGGATGGAGCGGAGTCTTCTATCCGATAAACAATGCAGAATGGAACCTGGCATACCTGATCAGGGTAAGTGAACTGGAAACAGTAGCCGGTTCGCTGCGGACCCTTTTCGAAGGTGACCGCTATGCCTTCCCCCGCCCTCCGATGGAGATAATGGTCAGGCACAGGAAATCAGGAAGGGAAATAATCCTTATCAACCTCCACCTGAAGTGCTGCGAGGGCGAGGATAACGAAAACCGCCGCCGCTCAGCATCGGAAAAGCTGAAGGAATACCTTGACCAGCAAAGACCTGATGACGCCGTCGTGATGCTGGGCGATTACAATGATGAGATTGCATCCGGTTCAGCAACTGTAAACCCCTTCCTTAACTTCATCAATGATGATTCATCATACAGGTTTGCCGATATGGAAATCGCCCTGGGAAGCAAACTATGGTGGTCCTATCCGTCGTGGCCAAGCCATATAGACCATATACTGGTGACTGATGAACTGTTCGAATCCATCGATACCACAATGGTTATAAAGGCCAGTACCTGCTACCCCGATTATGAAGTGGTCATCTCTGACCACCGGCCGCTGATGATTGTCCTTACTCCCTGAAAATCACCAGCTCTTTTTAACCACATTACCAAAAAAAAGAGTGCCCCATTTATATTTTGAGACACTCTTCCTTAAATGTGATATGATGCTTAATAAGTGCTCAGTTGCACTTCGAGGTTCCGCAGTCAGTGCATATCAGGCAACCCTCCTGGTAGACAAGTGAGGTTGAGCCGCAGTTTTCGCACTTGCCCTTTGCCTTCGTGCCATTCGGGATATAACGCTTGAGCGAACGCTCAACACCGTTCTTCCATGTGTTGATTGATTCGCTGTCAAGCTTCATCGACGAGACGAGGTCAACCACGTCACTCACCGGCATCCCGTAGCGGAGTACACCCGATATCAGGCGGGCATAGTTCCAGAATTCCGGCTTGAACATGTGTGACAGGCCGCCAAGAGTGTTCTTATAACCGTATTTGTCCGTGTACTGGAAGTCGTACCGCGTATTGCCCGCATCATCCTTGTTCTTGATGATCTTACCCTTGATAATACTTTTGGGAATGGGGAACATCTCATCATCCTGGAGACCGGTGAATATTTCGTATGGTACGTGGTCCTTGATACCGACAAAAGCAATCCATTTTTCCTCGTTGTTCTGGAAGCGGATGACATCGGCCTCGAGCACCTTGGGTCTTAAAGGCGACCAGTTGCTCTTCTTCTCCTCCCTGCTGTTGGAGACAAGCACACCTGCCCTGGATCCGTCACGGTAGACGGTTGCTCCCTTGCAACCCTCCTTCCAGGCTGTCAGATAGAGTTCAGATACCAGATCTTCCTTCACCCCTGAGGGAAGGTTGATGGTGACGCTTATAGAGTGGTCAACCCATTTCTGTATGGCTCCCTGCATCCGCACCTTTGCAACCCAGTCTACATCATTTGCTGTTGCCTTATAATAGGGAGAGGCAGCGACAATGTCATTTATCCGTGCTTCTGACATATCCTTCACCTCATCATAGTTGTAGCCGTTCACCTTCATCCAGTCAATGAACTTATGGTGGAATACGGTAAACTCCTCCCAGTGGTCTCCCACCTCATCAATGAAGGTCACCTTCACGTCCTTGTCACTTGGGTTAACCTTGCGGCGACGCTTGTAGAAGGGCATGAACACCGGTTCAATGCCCGAGGTTGTCTGGCTCAAAAGGCTGGTTGAACCTGTAGGAGCTATGGTCAGCAGTGCGATGTTGCGCCTGCCGGATTTTTCCATTTCGGCAACCATCTCCGGGTCTGCTTTACGCATGCGGTTGATAAAGGGATTATTCTTTTCCCTTTCAGCGTTGTAGATGGGGAATGCCCCTCTTTCAGTTGCCATTTTGGTTGACGACCTGTAGGCCTCGATTGCCAGGGTACGGTGTACATTCACCGAGAATTCCGTTGCCTCATCACTCCCGTAACGGAGACCCAGTGCAGCAAGCATGTCGCCCTCGGCCGTGATGCCGATGCCGGTACGCCGGCCTTCACCGGTTTTGTGCCTGATATTTTCCCACATTTTCTGCTCCACCCTCTTGAGCTCATCGTCCTCCGGGTCAGCTTTTATCTTCTCAATAATAGCATCAATCTTCTCCTGCTCGAGGTCGATGATATCATCCATTATGCGTTGTGAGAGATGCACATGCCTGCGGAAGAGATCATAGTCGAAACTTGCCTTCGGTGTGAAGGGGTCCTTCACATAGCTGAAGAGGTTAATTGCAATGAGCCTGCAGCTGTCATACGGACAAAGAGGTATCTCGCCGCACGGGTTGGTTGATACAGTCTCATAACCCAGGTCAGCATAGCAGTCGGGTACGCTTTCTTTCTTTATGGTATCCCAGAAGAGCACTCCCGGTTCGGCTGATTTCCATGCATTGTGGACAATTTTGTTCCAGAGCTTGCGGGCATCTATATCCTTGACATACTTTGGATCATCCGAATTGATGGGGTATTGCTGGCGGAAACTCTTTCCGTCAATCACCGCCTGCATGAATTCATCGGTAATCTTCACCGAGACGTTTGCGCCGGTGACCTTTCCGGCTTCGAGCTTGGCATCTATGAAGCTCCCGGCGTCAGGGTGCTTGATTGAGATGGAGAGCATCAGCGCTCCGCGGCGGCCATCCTGGGCCACTTCGCGGGTGGAGTTTGAATAGCGCTCCATGAAGGGTACCACTCCTGTAGAGGTGAGGGCGCTGTTAAGCACCGGTGAGCCTTTCGGGCGGATGTGCGAGAGGTCATGACCCACACCGCCGCGGCGCTTCATCAGCTGAACCTGCTCCTGGTCAATCTTCATGATGCCCCCGTATGAGTCAGAGTCACCCTTGTTGCCAATCACGAAACAGTTTGAGAGTGAGGCAATCTGGAAATCATTGCCTATACCGGTCATGGGGCTGCCCTGCGGAAGGATGTACCTGAAATCCTTGAATGCTTCATAAATAGCCTCAAACGAAACAGGGTTGGGATATTTCATCTCAATCCGGTGAACCTCGGAAGCAAGACGCCTGTGCATGTCATCAGGTGTCTTTTCATATAGGTTGCCGAATGAGTCTTTAAGAGCATACTTGCTTGTCCATACCTTGGCTGCCAGGTCGTCACCGCCGAAGTACTGACGGGTAGCCTCCAAAGCCTCATCATAGGTGAAAGTCTTTTTTGACGTTTCACCCTGAGTTTTGCTGGGTTTACCCATCACCGGCTCTTCCTTTTTGATTTTCTTCTCCTCTTTCCTTACCATTTCCTTTTCATTAGAGGCGACGGTAGCCGAATGGACAATTGAATCTCCCATTGATCGTAAAAAAAATTAAAGTTTGAAAATAAGTTAGTTAGTCTACCTTCCGTAAATATGAACGGGTTTTGCTAAAATAGGCAAGCGGGTCAGAGCAGTCAAGGATAAAAGTTCTCTTTTATTAACATACATATTAACTTTTATGAACTTTGTTGATACCATCTCTCTGTCTCTTACAAAACACTCTTCTTGCCCGCCAACCCGACCTCCCTCCGTCTGCCACGCCTGGCATGCTGATAATAAGAGAGTTGCCCCGCTTTGAGACAGCCCCCATAAAAGGGTGGAAGAATCTATATCAAGTCTGAAAAAAGAGAGCTGCTCCGCTATGAAGCAGCTCTTACAAAAGGGTAGAGGGATCTATACCAGCCTGAAAAAAAGAGCTGCCCCGCTATGAGGCAGCTCCTCTTATTATCTCTCACGCAACTTATGCTGCGTGTCACATTACTTACTTCGCACTTGTGTGGCTGAAATAAATACTACGTGAAAGCTGTGGGGTTCCTTGATAAGTGGTCTTCGGTGCAATAACCGTCAGCTGGTCTCCCACTTTAATACCTTTGTCCACCAACAGGTTTTTTCTGGCATCGCCGGTTGCGCCATAACCCGGATAGCAGCCATACGAATAGATTTCACTATCGCCATCTTTCAAGGTAAGATTACCCCATTCGGTACTGGCAATCGATATGATTTCGCCGGTTACCATAAAGTATGTATTGGGATCGTCTGGCTTGGCCAGCACCTCTGCGATGGTTGCCGGTGTTACCGGAATCGAGCTTTCCAATACAGAAGAGCCAACCTGTGGGTTTCCATTATACTCGGCACGTTTTCCGACAATTGTGATGATGTCACCCACTTTCAAATCTTTGGTACTGAAATCCTGTATACCATACACAAACACCTCGCCTGAGAAATCTCTCAGGGTTAAATTGCCACGTGTGGGATTGGCAATATTGGTTATCACACCTGCCAGGCGGTACTGAACATCACCAACTGGAGCCGCAAGAAACTCGGCAATAGAGGCCTTTATAATCGCTCCTGTCTGGGAAAGTTTTGTTTGTGAAGAGTAGTCTTTTGTACCGTCAGTGGTATAGAATGTGATTGTGGTTGAGCGGTCTCCTCCTTCATTGGGAGCGGCTTTGAATTTCACAACAACAGAGGTTCCTTCCGACTGGATGGAGGAAATTGACAACCATGACTCGGCATCTTCAGGAATTTCTACCGATACGCCTTGTCCTTTGCAGGTAAGGTATGCAATAAACTCACCACCTTCGATCGGAAGCGTTGCGTTTTCCACCGAATCAACCTTCACAAGTGATTTGTTGATTTTGAGAACTGTTACATCTACCAGTTCCACCGTTGTGCCGTAGGTTGTTTTTGGTCCCTGAACAGTTACTTCATCACCCACTTCAAGTCCCCAGCTTAGAAAGTTCTTCGTACCACCCTTCGCATCAAGAGTACCATAGATATAAATAGTCCCTGTTGCATCCTGTAAATACCAGTTGCCGTAGGTGGTGTTGGTTATTGCCGTACAAACCCCGGTTACCTTATAGGTCTTGTCGTTTGGTCCGGCAATTACTTCCGCACAGGTGGCAGTTGCAACTACTGGCACGCCCTGGATAACGATTATTCTCTGGGTTTTGTCTCCACATTGAAGTTTCACCTCTCCGGTACGGCCATCCAGGGTAGCTGAAGCTGAAAACGAAAGTGTTGATTCACCTGCACTGCCGGAGGCTGAAGAGATAGTCAGCCATGATAAATTGTTCACTACTGTCCAGCTCTCAGTAGCTGTTACGGTAATGGATGAAGAGCCACCCTCTACCGGGATAGACACATAAGACGACGATACCTGGATTTCATCAAGCAACGTCACAGAGAATTCATCGTCACAGCTTGCCATAAAGGCAACTGCCGCGATGATTAATGGAAAAAAGTATTTCAATTTCATATTGCCTGTACTTTAATTAGTTGAAAATATATTTGACACCGATCAAAGCATACCAGCACTGACCCAATGAGTGGCTTGGTGTGAATGTTTTGGTATCACCATTGATAGCAGAGGGTGTTGAGAATGTAGCCACACCTTCAGCATCCACACCTTCAAATTTGAGGATACGAGCTTCCGAACCGATTGCCGGATTCAGATATTTGGCGACGCCCCACTCAGAGTTGAACAGGTTCAGCACGTTTTTGAGATCAAGGCTAAGCTGCAGCGTATGTTTGGTATTGTTTGCATTAAAGACAAAATCATGTTTGTATCCAAAGTCAATGCGATGAACCCAGGGAGAGTAGACGCTGTAGGGTTCTGCATATTTCCCCTGACGATTTTTCAGATAACTATTGGCATGAACATAGTCCATAAAGCGGGTTTTGTCATCTGCCGAAACAAACCTGAATTGATTGCTCTGCACCTCAGCGTCGGTGGGAACATAGATTACATCGTAGTTGTAACCGTCACTGTTGATGTCGTTAAGCATCATGAATGAGTAGTTTGCTCCACCAAGCCATGATTCATAGATAAGGCTGAAGTGATTGCCGCTGTTGTCATGTGCAGTGAGCGAAGCCACCAGACGATCAGGTGTGTTGTACTGTGAATTGTGCAATCTGATGAAGTTGGGGCCTTCCACGGTGGGTACGTATGTAAATGCAGATTCTGCAGCTGATCCGGGCATCCCGGTAACATCTTTGGCTACCGTGTGTGCATAGGCAGCCATCACATTAAGCCATTCTGCCGGCTGAGCATTGATAGTAATGTTACCTGACCAGCCATAACCGAGTTTCGTGTTTTCCAGCACAAAGGCTTTTGTTTTGGTACGATAACCGGCAGGATAAACCGGACGATTGTCAACGCCGTTGAAACGGGCGAAACCACCAACATCTGGAATACTCCAGTCAGAAATGGAAACACCGTTGATGGTTTTGTTGAAGATTCCTTCCAGCGTTACAGAGAGCGGGAAGGATGTCTTGAATGCATAATCAACGGCAAGTGATGTTTTCCATACCTGGGGCATTTTGAAATTTGGATCCACACCATTGACAGCAGAGGGAACTGTCCCATCTTCAGGAGAAATAGTTGAAGGATATCCCAATGATATTAACCTGTTATAAAGTGCGGCAGTAGTAGCTTGTCCGCTTGCATCAGTTACTAGACCGCCGGCAAATTCATCCATTGAGAAACCTCTTTTTGCTGCATTCGCTGCATTTATCTGTGCCTGATACTGTACCATTCCACCGTTGGTAGGCATATTGGTAAAGAATACAAGCGGCAAATTACCCGCGAAAAGACCGGTGCCTCCACGAAGCTTCAGGCTCTTGTCGCCATATGCATCCCACACAAAACCTACGCGGGGAGAAACAATGAGATTAGCTGTGGGCCATTTCCCTGTATCAATATGACGATCGGAATAATTCAGGTCATAAATGGCCTTGTTTGTCATCAAATCATCATTATTGAAGAAAAGTCCGTCGATACGAAGTCCGTACGAAAGTTTGAAATTCGGGGTAACGCTCCAGTCATCCTGCCCGTAAATTCCAATTTTGTTTGTTCTTATGCGGGCTGCAGGATTGCTCTCTCCATCATAACCATAAGTCAGGTTTACAATTTCAGGTGTTCCTTCGTTCAGGAAGTCGTCAAGACTCCTGTAGCGATAGTATCCTGTACCGTTACGCATATAGGCATTATCTGCCATCTTGTATTCGTAAGCTATTCCTCCGATAATTTTATGATTGCCTGAATAGTATGTCAGCTCGTCCTTGATATTCCAGACGTTGTTGTGAACAGCATTGTTCCATGTAAAGAGTTCATATCCCAGAGAGAGATAGGCTTGTCCGTCTTTCAGAATATCAATGAAGGGGAATTCATTTGAAGTAGATCCGCGGACATCGTCAAGTTTTGAGAATGTTGCCAGGAACTGGTTTGATAAGTTATCTGACAACCGGCTGTTCAGGTCAAGGGAGAATGAATGAACAAGATTGTTCATTGAATACATCGAGTTTGCATACGACATTGAGGCCTGTGACATTCTTGCCTCAGACATACGGGTGCCTCCGTCCATTGATGAAGCATTCGGAGAGCTCCAGTAAAGGTTTTTCGTGTAATTATAACGCAGGGCCACACGATGCTTGTCTGTCATATTCCAGTCAAGACGCACAAGAAGCTTGTAGTTGTTTTCATCAGCAGGGAAGTCGGTAAATGATCCCGTATCATAACCATACTTGCTTTTAACATAATCAGAAACCGTTCTGAGATCGTTTATTGTTGTGCGGGAAATATAGTTGTCGGGATCGGCAACACCGTCCGTTGAAGCTCTCCAACGGTTGACAACGGTTGGTGTTTTAGCCATTTCACCGTTTGCAAACAAGAACAGTTTGTTTTTGATAAGTGGCCCGCCAAAAGTAAAACCATAGGTTGTATTGCGGTCAATATTGCGCGCACCTGCTATTGGGTTACCATAGACAGCATCACCGCGCATGTTTTCATTCCTGTGAAAAGTATAGAGACTGCCTTTAAAGGTATTTGTACCTGATTTGGTAATAGCGTTTACACCACCACCAATAAAGTTAGTCTGCCTGACATCATATGGAGCAATGACAACCTGCAATTCTTCGATAGACTCAAGAGAGATCGGGCTGCCTCCACCGGGCAGGGCAGAACTCAAACCGAAGTTGTTGTTGAAATTCGCACCATCCACTGTAAAGTTTGCGGTACGGCCATCAGAGCCGACAAAGCTCATACCATTCCCTCCGTAGGGTGAAAGGCGGGTAACATCCATAATACTGCGGCTAACTGTTGGCAGATTAGCTATCTGTGTATTTGAGATATTCGTCACCGCACCTGTTTTCGTGGTACTGAATTTTGATGTGGCGTAACCAACCACGGTAATCTCCGTCATCTCGGTGGTGGTTGGTACCATGGTTGAGTTCATGATTGTGTTTTCCCCGAGCAACAGGGTAATCTCTGTGTAACTCTGGGTTTTGTAGCCGATGAAAGTTACATTGACCGTATAAGGGCCGCCCGGGCGCATGCCCTGGATCGAATAGAGACCCACACTGTTGGCAATTGCACCATAGACGGTACCTGATGGCACGTGGGTGGCTACAATAGTAGCTCCTGCCATCGGATCACCATTCTCATCGGATATTGTACCGGTGAGAGACGAGGTTGTCACCTGACCCATAAGGGTGGCTGACCCTATAATCAGGGACAACAGCATGAGTGTAATTTTTAGTTTTCGCATAGTTGAATAAGTTATGGTTGTTGTATTCTGTTAAATGTATTGAATTTCAATTGGTTCGGGTCAAGTTTCGGTTCTCATTGGGTGAAGGGTTAAATTACAGTTATGAGCATAATAAGTCAGAAATGGCATTTGGGAATTATAAACAACTTTTTATCACTTTTTCAACAAGTTTTCAGCGGTCTGGCCTTCAAAAATTTCTTTATATACTTTATCTGTAGAACCCTTGTTTTCAGCTATATATGCAGCACTGGCATTCCCGGCTGCCTCAATCGCCGCCGGATCCGAGAGATACTTTTCAACAATTGTTGCAAATGTCTCAAAATTATTGAATGAGACGGCCCCGCCCCGCTCCTTCAGCTGCACTGCCTCACGGAACTTCAGGTGGTTCGGGCCAAAAAGCACCGGTATGCCCCAGCATGCAGGCTCGAGAATGTTGTGTATCCCCCTTCCGAACCCTCCGCCCACGGCGGCAATGGATGCATACCGGTAGACCGATGAGAGCATGCCGATGTTGTCAATAATCATTACCCGGCAATCTCCGGCCTCATCGTCGTATCGCGAATAGCGGACGCTTTTGGGGGCAAGCCTCTTCTCTATACGGCACAGGTGACTCTCGTCTATCTCATGCGGAGCGATGATCCACTTCATTGTGCCGCTGTTTGCATTTATGTACCTGGCAATTATATCTTCATCTTCATCCCAGCTTGAGCCTGCAACGAAAAGTGACTCTCCGCCCCGGAATTTTTCAATTACCGGAAGCTCCTTCGCGGCAGCGGCAATCTGGCTGACCCTGTCGAAACGGGTGTCACCGGTCACACTGTAATTATGATATCCTATGCTTTCAAGAAGCCGGCCCGACTGCTCATCCTGGAGGAACATGCGGTTGAACACCGAAAACATTCCTCTTGCCGGTCTGCCGTACCACCTGAAGAAATACTGGTCAGGCCTGAATATTCCGGAGACGAGACAGGTCAGGATATTTCTCCTCTTGAGCTCACCAAGGTAATTGTACCAGAACTCATACTTGACAAACAGCACAAGGTCAGGTCTCAGGAGATCAAGAAAAAACCTGACATTGGCAGGCAGATCAGTCGGAAGGTACATGACCATGTCAGCTCCTGTGTAATCCTTTCTCACTTCGTACCCCGATGGAGAGAAAAAGGTCACAACCATCTTCCAGTCCGGACGCTCCCTCCTTATCTTTTCAATAACAGGCCTGCCCTGTTCAAACTCACCGAGTGATGCACAGTGAACCCATGCCACTTTCCCTTCTCCCCTGCTGAATGAACTGAGCCGTTCCCTCCATCCACGCCTGCCTCTCACCCATCTGCGGGCTTTGGCGCTGAAAGGTATCGCTGCCCGTGCCATGACAGAGTAAAGAGCGATGAGGCCTGTATAGAAAGTTTTCATTCCTGGTTTTGACGCCCCAAAGGTAATAAACTCATACTTTTGTATATATTAAATTTTTGTTGCAATGGTACGCCTGGTAGCCCTGTTCATATCGGTTGTGTTGCAGATAGTTGCTGCAAGCATAGCCATAAGATTCATGAAGATAACACGTTACCGCCTCTCATGGATTCTTCTTTCCACATCATTCGTGCTGATGGCAGTCCGCACTCTCATCCAGCTCATTGAGTATTTCCAGGGCAAACCCTCGTTTGAACTGATGATGGTTGATGAGTGGATGAACGTGCTGATCTCGGTGATGATAATTACGGGTGTGGTACTTATCAGGGAGATCTTTTATTCACTGAAACGTGCGGAAATTGACAGGGCAAGATATGACAGAAGGCTCCTTAATGCTGTAATCAATACGGAAGAGACTGAAAAAAAGCGGTTCGCAAAGGATTTGCACGACGGACTGGGTCCGCTGCTCTCTACCGTAAAAATGTCTCTCTCAGCACTCAACAGCAGGGTCACCGATCCGGTGGGACAGGAGATTCTTCAGAACACGAACCATATTGTGAATGAAGCCCTGAATGCCATCAAGGAAATATCCAACAACATGAGTCCTCATGTGCTGACTAACCTGGGGGTGGCAAGCGCCATCAGCGCCTTCGCGGCAAAGGTGAACATGATGCGGGGCGTAGTGATAGACTTCCGGACAAACATGGAGGGGGAGCGGTTTGACACTGATAAGGAGGTGGTTATTTACCGTGCGGCATGCGAGCTTATCAACAACGGCATGAAGCACTCCGGCGCTTCCAGAATAGAAATAGATCTTCACCGCCACAAAAAAATAATTACCTTGCAGTATCTTGACAACGGCCGCGGATTTGACATGGAAAAGCTGTCATCGGAAGAGGCGGTGGGAATGGGTATTCCGAACATAGAAACCCGCGTGAGATCTGTCGACGGGGTCTTTGTCATTGAAAGCTCGCGAGGCAAGGGAACCAGCGCGCTGATAAAGGTGGACCAGTGAAACCGGAAGTTGGCAGTAGCAGGATTTGTCCCCGGGATTAAGCATTGCAGAAGAATAATATAGATAATATTCCCCCGAAGGGGCGAAACAGTGTAGAGAAATAGCATAGATAATATTCCCTGAAGGGGTAAGACATGACAGAAGAATGACACAGGTAATATCCCCGAGGGAGGAAAGCATTGTAAAAAATAACATGCCCGCAGGGCATTAAGCATTGTATGGAAAAGATCAGAATAGCTCTTGCTGATGACCACCAGCTCTTCCGGAACGGACTGAAAATCCTACTTGGCGGCTATCCCGAATTCGAGGTGGTAGCTGAGGCATCAAACGGCACCGAACTGCTGAAGGTGCTCGAAAACTGTCCCACTGATATTGTCCTTATGGATATCAACATGCCTGAGATGGACGGGGTGGAAGCCACATCGCGCATTTCCCGCCAGATCCCGGAGGTATTCGTTATTGCACTGTCAATGTACGGTGAGGAGGAGTATTATTACAGAATGGTTGAGGCCGGAGCGAAGGGATTCATTCTGAAGGATTCCGACATCTCTGATGTGCATGATGCAATTATCGCGGTACACCGCGGAGGCAACTACTTCTCGCAGGAACTGCTATATCATGTCATCAGGCGTATCAAGAACAGGGAACAGGAGGAGAAGAGTTCAAACCTGTCGAGACGCGAGAAGGAGATACTTTTCAAGATCTGCGAAGGACTCTCCAACCACGAGATTGCCGAGGAACTGTTCATCAGCAAGCGGACGGTAGACAAGCACCGGGCCAACCTGCTGGCCAAAACCGGTTCCAAAAACACCGCCAGCCTGATCCTCTACGCAATAAAGAACAGGCTGATAGAAGTCTGACCTCTCCGTAAAGCAATCCGTGAGCAGCCTGAATAAGCTCTCCTCCCCCGCCAGGGCAAGTATGATATGAGTGACCGCAAAGGACTGGGACCCATTGGTGAAGAGCTAGCCGCTTCGTGGCTGGAAGGGAAGGGCTATTCAATCCGCCACCGGAACTGGCATTCGGGACGCACTGAAATAGACATTATAGCCGAAAACAGCACCTTCATCGTATTCGCCGAAGTAAAAACAAGATTTGAAGGTTATCAGGTTCACCCTTCCGAAGCTGTAAACGTGCCCAAACAGAGGAGAATCATCTTCGCAGCTTCCAACTACATAGATACTTACGGCATCACCAAAGAGGCCAGGTTTGATATCATATCTGTAATAATCGGAGAGAATGGTCATGAGATTGACCAGATTGAGGGCGCCTACTATCCCACCATGTGATTTCCTCCACACGGCGCTGCTGCTCTAAAACATTTCCCTTTTGAATATTATTGTATATTTTTGATTTGTCCCAAATGTAACGGGCCGGCAAGTTTTTATTTAACAGTCACATAATCAATTAATTGGCGTGTTCATTTAAAAAGATGATCAATCCTGATAGTCAGGTAGTTATGAGCATTCATTTGAAAAATATACCGGATTACTGAAATTAACAAACCAAAACAGACATAGATGAAACCCACATGTATCAAACAGACAAACAACTGTATATTATTTTCAGTCATGCGGGTTCCATCATACCTTTAAATTCTAAATAATACTATGATGAAAAAGACAGTTTTGATTCTCATGGCAATAGCTGTTGCAGCCATGCCGATGTACGCCCAGAAGAGCAAGAAACAGGCCGCTCCCGAGCCTGAGGGATATAAATTTACCACAGTGGTCTCCCTTCCCGTCACTCCGGTGAAGAACCAGTCAGCCACAGGCACATGCTGGTGCTTTGCAACCACTTCATTCATGGAGTCGGAGCTCCTGAGGATGGGCAAGGGCGAATATGATCTCGCGGAGATGTACGTGGTAAGGAAAACTTACGAGAACCGGTTATTTGACAATTATCTCCGCCGGGGAAAAGGAAACCTGGGTCAGGGCAGCCTGTCTCCTTCATGGCTTCGCGTTTTCAGAGAAAACGGGATTGTCCCGCAGGAGGTTTACAGCGGCATCAACTATGATTCACAGCTTCATAACCACAGTGAATTACAGTCTTACATAGACGCCATTGCGACTGTTCCGGTAAAAATGAGGCGCCTCAGCGAGGAGTCGAACGAAGTGGCAAACGCTGTTCTCGACATTTACATGGGAGAAGTGCCTGCCACCTTTACCTATAAGGGCCAGAGCTACACTCCGAAGACATTTGCAGCCAGTCTGGGACTGAACATGGATGATTATGTTCACATCACCTCCTTTTCGCACTTCCCCTTCTATACCGAAGGACTTCTTGAGGTGCCTGACAACTGGGAGATGAACCGGTTTCACAATGTGCCCCTCGACGAACTGATCCAGATAATGGACTACGCACTTAACAACGGTTATACTGTTGCCTGGGACGGCGATGTAAGCGAGAGGGGCTTCTCTCATGCCAATGGCGTTGCCATCAACCCTGACCTCGCAAGGGTGGAATCGTTAGCCGGCACAGACAGGGCCCGTTTCGAGGCAGCTCAGGGTGCCCCTGCCGCCAACCAGGCATTGTTTGAAAAACCAGGTCCTGAAATAAATGTCACCCAGGAAATCCGTCAGAACGGATACGAAACATACGTAACCTCCGATGACCACCTGATGCACGTCACCGGTATTGTAAAAGACCAGAACGGCACGAAGTATTACATCACGAAGAACTCATGGGGCACTGACAGGAATCCTCATGGCGGTTACCTGAACATGTCTGAGAGCTACGTGAGGGCCAAGACGGTCTTTATCCTTGTTCATAAGGACGCTGTCCCGGAAGATATCAGGTCCAAAATGGGAATCTGAGCCCCGGAAAAACCTGAGGAACCTTTTTTTAGAAACAGTGCTCATGATCAATTCATGAGCACTTTTTTTATGGTAATGTGGTCAGAAACAGCTGGTAATTTTTCAAGGATTGAGGATTAAGTCCAGATTGTCAACCTTAAAAGGAAACGGGCAATGCCGGAGAGCAATCCTCCTGATGCACTTCCTCAACTCACCTGATCCATCGTTTCAACTCACCTGATCCATCGTTTCAACTCACCTGACCCAATACTTCAACTCACCAGTAAATTGCATCCCCTGATATCAGCCTCGTCAAACCTGCCCTGAACCTCAAAGAGTCCGCCCGGGTGCATCCGGCCAAGATCGTCAGTTGCCAGGAATGAACATGACCAGAGGTTGGCAAGGTCAATGATGCTTATACCTCCGGCCGCTCCGGCTTCTGAAGAGTGTGACATCGGATCATGGCTGTCACGTATCAGCACCTTCATCCATGGCGGGGTACGGAATATCCCATCCCCCCGGGAATAAGCCTGACTGAGCAGTTCGGTCATCCCGTATTCCGAGTGTACCGAGCTGACACCAAAGGCTTTCTTGATTATCTCATGTACCTCTTCCCTGATCATCTCACGCCTCCGGCCCTTCATGCCGCCGGTTTCCATAATGATGACATCGCTGAGATCAACCGGATGCTTTTCCGCCAGGTCAAGCAACGCAAAGGTGACTCCCATCAGCAGCACTTTCAGTCGTGCTGCCCTGGCCTTTTCAATGGTCTGCAGAAGAGCCGTATGGTCATCCGGGAAAAAACCGCCGGCATCATTGCCCGAGAGCTGCATAAGTCTGTTAACCATGTATATGAGCGACGAATCCTCCCTCTCAAGATATGATGGTAAAAGCCCGGTGATTGCATACCCGCCAGGATCGCCGTAAAACATCCTGAATGTTCTTTCCAGGCTTTCATTGTAAAGGGTAAGGCTTTTTACCTCATGGCGGCTGCGTTTGGGGTTGACAGCACCGGATTGATTCCTCACTTCTGTGTCTGCCTGATTCTTCATGTCTCCGGTGTCGCCACGAATCGCCGTCGTGCCGCTGCTCAGAAAAATCCGTTCAGCTTCCCCTCCTCCGGTCATGACCAGATGATCCCTGAAGAACGATATTGGCATGAAGGGGATTGAAAGGATTGAATCAACCTCTTCCGGTTTGATTCCGAGAAGGCTTATATATTCACTGTAGACCGGGCACCCGGCAGCCTGGAAGCGAAAGATCTCCAGTGCCAGCTTTTCAAATGAGCTGGCGCCGGAGATCCTGAATATCTCTTCCGGGAATTCCATCACTTCGCCGGGAAGGTTGATGATCCGTCAGGCTGCCACACCCACTCAAGGGTGCAGGTGGCAGCTGCAGGAGTGACCGATGTATTGAGTATCACGCTGATAATCCTGAGCTTGGCATATTTCGAGTCGCGTGTCTTTACCACCCATATCTGGTTGGCGGCAAGCGGTGATGCAAATTCCACCCACGAATAACTCCCCACGCTCTTCAGTTCGCTGAAGGCACTCTTCGCCAGGCTCTCGCTATCATATGTTCCCGCCAGGGCGAATGGGGGCTTGTATGTATTTGCCGTAAGGTATGCAACCACCGGCCCGCCTTCAACCGGACCAGCGCCCAGTATTATATCAACCCGGTACTGATCAGGAAGCGTGGGCACCTCGCCGGCCTCATCAAAGGAGAGTCCCATGGCATAATAATAAGACCCTCCATCGTACAGGTCACTCGAAAGAGTGATTGTTCCCGAGGTTTTCTGGTCGTTGCCTCCGCACCCTGCAAACATCATCATCAGGGCCACGACCGGTATGACCCGTCTGGTCATTATTCACCCCTGATTGCTGTGATGCCCGGCAGCTTTTTGCCCTCCATATATTCCAGCATGGCGCCTCCGCCGGTAGAGACATAGCTCACCTTGTCGGCCAGGCCGGCCTTGTTTATTGCTGCAACAGAGTCGCCCCCGCCTATCAGTGAGAATGCTCCGTTTTCGGTGGCTTTTGCCACTGCCTTTGCTATTGCTGTGGTTCCGGCGGCAAACTTAGCCATCTCAAACACCCCCATCGGGCCGTTCCAGAGGATGGTTTTTGAATCCATAATCACCTTTTCAAAAAGCTCAATGCTCTTCGGTCCGATGTCAAGGCCCATCCATCCGTCCCTCACATCATCAATTGCCGAAATATATGTATTAGCCTCAGCATCAAACTTATCGGCATTAATCCCGTCAACCGGGAGGAGCAGGCTGACCCCTTTTGTCTTTGCCTTTTCGATGACCGCCTTTGCCACATCAAGCTTGTCGGCCTCACACAGGGAATTGCCTATGTTTCCTCCCATAGCCTTTATGAAGGTGTATGTCATGCCTCCGCCGATAATCAGGTTATCGACCCTGTCAAGCAGGTTCTCGATGATGAGTATCTTGTCTGACACCTTGGCACCACCCATAACTGCAGTGAACGGTTTGCCGGCGCTCTTCAGCACCTTGTCCATTGCAGCAAGCTCGCTGTTTATAAGGAAGCCGAACATCCTTTTATCTTCCGGGAAAAAGCCGGCTATAACGGCGGTGGTAGCGTGGGCCCTGTGAGCCGTGCCAAACGCATCGTTGACATATATGTCAGCATAGGTCGAAAGCTTCTCAGCCATCTCCTTCTGTTTCACCTTCAGGGCTGCCTTTGCAGTTTTCTTTTCCTCATCCGTGGCGGTTTCCGGGAGTATCGGTTTGCCCTCCTCCTCAGGATAGAACCTGACATTTTCGAGCATCATCACTTCGCCCGGCTTGAGGGCGGCAGCCATCGCTGCGGCCTCTTCGCCAAGGGCGTCAGGAGCAAAAGCAACCTTCATCCCCAGGTGTTTCTCCAGAACCGGGAGAACTGGTTTAAGGGAATACTTCTCCATTACTCCCTGCGGCCGGCCCAGGTGTGACATGAGAATGACACTTCCGCCGTCAGCGATAATCTTCCTTATCGTCTTGAGAGCTCCGCGTATGCGGGTGTCATCTGTAACCACGCCTGTGGTTTTGTCAAGGGGCACATTGAAATCAACACGTACTATTGCCCTGAGGCCCTTAAAACTAAAATTGTCAATGGTTTTCATAGAATTTATACTTATAAATTAACTGTTCGTTTGTATTGTGCAAAAATAAGAAGTTGAAGCGTTCCTCGCATGCAGGAGGGTTAATAATGGCAATTTATTTTTTATTTAACAAATACCACGGTGATTTGTTAAATACGGGAATCTTCGTGCAGGAGCCTGACCATGACAGTTCACCCGCGGCGCTCTGAAAGGCAGATATTTTCTGATTTTTGTATAAATTTGCTCTTCGTCATCCGAAAGGCAATATGAACTTTTCACAGATACCGGGACAGCAGGCAGTGATTGACAGGCTGCGGAGCTCCGTGGCGGAGAACCGCGTCAGTCATGCCCTGCTCTTTTATGGTCCCGAGGGAAGCGGCAAGTTCGCCCTGGCGCTGGCGTTTGCAAGGTATATCAGCTGCGAGAAGCGCACCGCTGAAGATGCCTGCGGCGTTTGCCCGTCATGCGTCAAGTATGATAAGCTGATACATCCTGACCTCCACTTTGTCTTCCCGGTCATTAAAAAGAAACAAAACATGGAGTATGTCAGTGATAACTATATCGCGCAATGGCGCGAAATGGTGCTCCGGTCACCATGGTTCTCGCTCAGCACATGGACAGAGGCGATGGAGGTGGCCAACGAACAGGCCGTGATATACGTGGCCGAAGCAGCGGAGATAATCCGAAAGCTCAGCCTCAAGGCATTTGAGTCTGACTTCAAGATAATGATCATCTGGCTTCCCGAAAAGATGAATGCCGAGACGGCGAACAAGCTTCTCAAGATGATAGAGGAGCCCCCTGCCCGCACCCTCTTCATACTTGTTTCCGAAGAGGATGACAGGCTGCTTCCGACGATCACCTCGCGATGCCAGCACATCAGGATTCCTTCAATACCAGCAGATGAACTGAGTGCATACCTGGTAAAGACCATGGGCATGGATCATGTCAGGGCCTCGGAGACAGCCGCCATTGCGAACGGCAACATGGTCAGGGCCATGGAACTTGCCCGCGAAGATGACAACACCACGGTACACCTTGACCGGTTCAAAAAACTGATGCGTACGGCGTGGACCCGTGACATCCACTCGCTTGTGAACTGGTCAGAGGAGACTGCAGCGCTGGGAAGGGAGAGACAGAAGAGCTTTCTCTCCTATTCCCTGAGAATGATGCGTGAAAATTTCATACTAAATTACAACGGTAATGAAAACGGTCTTGTTTACCTTACCCGCGCCGAGGATGACTTTTCTGAAAAATTCCACCCCTTCATCAACGAGAAGAACATCGCTGCCTTTAACCATGAGTTCAACCTTGCATACGCCCACGTTGAGAGCAACGGCAATGCCAAAATGATCTTCCTTGATCTGGCCCTGAAGACCATGAGACATATCAGGTAACTGAAAGGAATCACTTGACAATAGCTCTTTTATTCCTAATTTTGTATTCACCTTTACGGAAAGGATGAAATTGATCTTTACTTCCGCCAGCGGTTAACAAGATGTTATGATAAACGATGATATACAGGCCCAGCCCGGTGAAGAGCAGCCAAAGAATGAAATAAAACAGGCAATCGGGGGGGCAAACAAGCTGAATGAGTACAACTGGCTTTCCGACCTGCCCTTCGACGAACGCCACAATGAGGTGGTTGAAGTCCGCTTCAAGAACACAAGAAAGGGTTTCTACCGCAATGTGAACAACCTGAAACTGGAAGTTGGTGACATTGTTGCAGTGGAGGCCTCACCCGGACATGATATCGGTTATGTGTCAATGACCGGTTTTCTTGTCAATCAGCAGCTTAAGAAGATGAAGACAAGGCCTGTCATCGATGAGCTGAAGAAGGTCTACCGTAAGGCCAGGCCTGTTGACCTTCAGAAATGGGAGGAGGCAAAGAGTCTTGAGGTTTCCACCATGCTTCGCTCGAGGAAGATTGCAGAAAATCTTGGTCTGGATATGAAGATCGGTGATGTTGAGTACCAGGGTGACAAGACAAAGGCCATCTTCTACTACCTTGCCGATGAGAGGGTTGATTTCCGCCAGCTTATCAAGGTCCTTGCCGAGGAGTTTCATATAAGAATAGAGATGAGGCAGATAGGTGCCCGGCAGGAGGCAGGGCGCATCGGAGGTATTGGCACCTGTGGCAGGGAGTTGTGCTGTTCAACCTATGTGACGAATTTCATCTCGGTGACCACATCACATGCACGCTACCAGGACCTCTCCCTCAATCCGCAGAAGCTTGCCGGGCAGTGTGGCAAACTCAAGTGCTGCCTGAACTATGAGCTTGACTGCTATATTGATGCGCAAAAGGAATTTCCCTCGAAGGAGATACCCCTGGAACTTGCCGGAGGCACAGCCCACTTCATAAAGATGGAGGTGCACGCCGGCATTTACTGGTATTCGACTGATCCGCGGATTACCGCCAACATGACGGCAGTGCCTGTGGCACGGGTACGCGAGATAATCAGGCTGAACCGTAAAGGGATCAAGCCTGACACCCTGCTGGCCAAACCGGCAAACAACCGCATGGAAAGAGGCAATGATCTGCTGCTGCAGAACAGCGGGCTTGACAGGTTTGAGTCAAAGAGCCGTCCGCGTGAAGGCAAGAGCAGAAACAGACCATATCACAGGAAAAATGAAAGGAGGCAAAAGTAAGATCATAGCAGCCGTGCTGATGATTGCAGTGGCTGCCATGGCATGCGACCGGAGCATTCAATACTCGGAGAACTATAGTCTGGAGAAAGGCAGATGGAGCATGTTTGATCCGGCAAAATACACATGTGCCATTGATGACACATTAAAGATATACAACATACAGTTGTCACTGCGTACCTCGACCGACTACCCGTACCGGAACATCTACCTCTTTGTTGTTACATCCTTCCCTTCAGGCACGTTTGTAACTGACACCATCCAGGCCATGGTGACCGATGAAAAAGGCAGGTGGCTGGGCAGGGGGACGGGTGACCTGCGTGAACTGACCATCCCCTTCAAGTCAAATGTATATTTTCCTGAGCCGGGCGAATATCATTTCAGGGTTATCCACGGTATGAGGGACACACTCCTGAATGGTGTCTATGACATGGGGATGAAGATTTCGCTGACAGGCGGGAAAGCAAAATAACCTGGATTTTGGGCAAGAACAAACACGCCCGGTGGGCGGAGATGAAAGGGTTCGACCGTGTTATCGAGCCCTCTTTTGAGGAGGTGTTCAGGTGTGACCACGAACTTAAGGGAAAGTGGCACGCGGAATGGTTCGGCAACAGCAATCCCATTACCCTGGAGCTCGGATGCGGCAGGGGAGAATACACTGTGGGGCTTGCAGGCCTCTACCCCGCGAAGAATATAATCGGCATAGACATCAAGGGGGCGCGTATGTGGCGGGGCGCCAGGGATGCCCATCTCATGGGTCTTCCTAATTCCACATTCATCCGTACGCGCATAGAGTTTACAGGCTCGCTCTTCGCCCCCGGCGAAATAGACGAAATATGGCTGACCTTCCCTGACCCCCGGATGAAGAGGGCAGGGGAAAAGAAGAGGCTTTCAGGCCCGCATTTCCTGAATCTGTACAGGCAATACCTGAAAGACGGGGGCATAGTGCATCTGAAGACCGACTGCCGTGAACTGTATGATTATACACTCGCGCTTGCAAAGGCAAACGGCCTTGCAATAATCACATCCGTCACCGACCTTCACCGGGAGATGCCGGGTGATCCGCTGCTCTCAATCAGGACACATTACGAAGAGATTTTCCTTAACCAGGGTATCCCGATAACATATCTGTCATTCAGACTGCCAAATGAAAAAGAGATCGTCAGCCCGGGTGGGTGATAACAAAGGCTTCTTCGAGCGTGTGTACGAAGTAACGAAGCTGGTGCCCTATGGCCGGATTACGTCATACGGCGCCATTGCCAGATATCTGGGCGTGGAGGGCTCCGCCAGAATGGTGGGATGGGCCCTCAATTCATCGCACACCGCTAACGGGTATATCCCGGCACACCGTGTGGTAAACCGCAACGGTATTCTCACCGGTAAGCATCACTTCGGCAACTCATCAACGATGCAGCAATTATTGGAGAATGAAAACTTTACGGTGATAGACGACAGGGTGGTTGAATTCAGGGAGCGGTTCTGGGATCCCTCTGTTGAACTATAGATGACAGATTGTGTTGATAATGAAAGAAGCAGGGAGCAGTGACGTAGCCAGGGAGAACATAATGTATCGCAGGCCTAATGACAAGAATTCAAATTGCCTGCAGAGCCTGACCCGGCAGCTGTGGCAGGGCAGGAGAACATAAGACATTGCAAACCAAAGGAGGAGAATTTATATTGCCCGCAGAGCCTGACCCGGCAGCCGCAGAGCGCCAGGGAAAGGATTCAGCATTACAGACCAGATCATTAATCATAACAAAATAACATGTACAAAAAGGAAGATATTCTGAACGCCCTTCGCAAGGTCAACCACCCGGAGAAGGGTACTGACATCGTCACCCTCGGAATGGTGGGTGACATTACACAATCCGGAGAGGGAATCTCCCTGGTGCTTGTGCCGGAAAAATCAAATGACCCGTTCATTGCATCCCTCAGGAGCAGCTGCGTGAGGGCTCTGAAGGAATCTCTCGGCCCTGACGCAGTCATCGCATCAATAGATGTCAAACCGAGGATAGTGGTTGAAAAAATGGCAGAGCCGAAGAGAGACGTGCTGCCTGACGTGAAGAACATCATAGCAGTCTCCTCAGGCAAGGGTGGTGTTGGCAAGTCAACGGTGGCCGTGAACCTGGCAGTGGCGCTGGCTCGGGAAGGTTATGCCACCGGACTTCTTGACGCCGATATCTTCGGCCCCTCGGTGCCGAGAATGTTCGATGCCGGCGAATACCGTCCCGATATACGGAGTGAGAACGGAACAGACATGATTGTCCCGATGTCAAAGTATGGCGTAAAAATCCTCTCCATAGGTTTCTTCGTCAGGGATTCTGATGCTGTCATCTGGCGGGGGCCCATGGCCAGCAGTTTCCTGAAGCAGCTTATCAGCCAGGGCGACTGGGGAGAGCTTGATTATCTCATCTTCGACCTGCCGCCCGGGACGAGTGACATACACCTGACACTTGTTCAGGAGGTGCCTGTCACAGGAGCCATTGTGGTGACCACACCCCAGGAGGTGGCGCTGGCAGATGCGCGGAAGGGGATAGCGATGTTCCGCAGCGAGGCAATCAACGTGCCTGTACTGGGTCTCGTTGAAAACATGTCCTACTTTGAAACTCCCGAGCTTCCCGGCAGGAGATACTACATCTTCGGCAGGGAAGGCGGCAGCAGGCTTGCCACAGAGAGCGGCACCCTGCTGCTGGGGCAGATACCCATTGTGGAGAGCATCTGTGACGGAGGTGACTCCGGCAGGCCGGCGGCGCTGGAAGACAACGCAACAGGAACTGCTTTCAGGAACCTTGCCGATATGGTGGTGAAACAGGTGGAGATACGCAACGCGGAGCTTGCCCCGACGAAGAGGGTTGAGATGAAGTAAGCATGCTGCCGCCCCCGGTAGTCTGGCACCTTTTTTCCCGCCTCTTTTTCTTAACTTTGGATACTTTCAGAGTGCCTCATCAGTTATTAGAGTATAAACCATTTTTGTTGAAATTACGGCATAGGGAATACACTGCGGCGGTAATGGTCATTATCGCTCTGATTCTTGCCGGGTGTTCTGCTGAAAAGAACACCGGTGCGAGCCGTTTTTACAATTCACTGATCTCCAGGTACAATATCTGGTTCAACGGCAATGAAGCCTACAAAGCCGGTGTGAAGAAGGTGAGAGAGTCGCACCGCGATGACTACAGTGACCTCCTTCCCGTTTTCGAATACTCCGATGCGGAGTCGGCCCGCATGGCAAATTCCGACATGGAACGTGCTGTTCAGAAAGCCTCCAAAGTGATAGCGCTCCACTCCATCACCGCAAAGCCTGAAGAAAAGAACCGGAGGAATGCATCCTCCAGGAGTGAGGAGTTTTACAACAGGAGGGAATTCAATGAATGGGTTGATGACTCCTACCTGCTTATGGGCAAGGCGCAGTTCTACCTGAAGAATTTTATGGCAGCCCGCTCATCACTCTCATTTGCCGTGAGCATTGCCACTGACCGTGACCTTGTCACCGAAGCCGGTATATGGATGGCCCGCATTCAGACGGAGGAGGGAAATTATACTGAAGCGCTGCGCGTGCTGCAGGAGGTCACAGCCAGTCCAGAGAGTCTGTCACGTCAGATGAAGGCAATGTATTACTCCACCAGGGCAGATATCATTCTCAGGCAGAAGAAGTATAACGAGGCTCTTGAACCTCTCACCGCCGCCACGGAGTACGCCGTGAACAACAGGACAAAGGTGCGTCTGACCTATCTCCTTGCCCAGGTCTGCAGGGCTGCCGGTGACAATGACCTCTCAACACATTACTTCAGCAAAGTGATGAAAATGAATCCGCCCTATGACCTGGAGTTCAATGCAGGCATCAACCTGGCAGGAGTGACAGATATTTCGCATGGTGACGCTGACGATCTTTTCAAATCACTGCGTAAGATGCTTCGCGACTCCAGGAACAAGGATTATCTTGATCAGATATACTTTGCCCTGGGTGAGCTTGAACAGCGCCGGGGCAACATTGACGAAGCCCTGAAGCTATGGTCACAGGCAGCAGCCAGCAGCACTGTCAACACCAGGCAGAAGGCACGTTCATACCTTGCCATCGCCGGACACTTATACCAGAAGCCTGATTACCTGAAGTCATGGTACTACTATGACAGCGCCTCATACCTCATAGACAACCGTTTTCCGAACTATGAGATGATCAGCCGCAGGACCTCTGACCTTGGCGAATATGCCGGCTTCCACACCGTGGTGATAACCGAAGACAGCCTCCGCAGGGTGGCCGCCATGAGCACTGCCGAGCGAGATGCCCTGATTGCAGGCATGATAAGAAAAGTGGAGGAGGAGCTGACCAGCGGGCGAACCGGTGACGGCAGAGACAGGTACAATATGGGGCAGTATTATGAGAATGAACAGCGATACCGCGGAGCTATTTCGGCCGAAGGAGGATGGTATTTCTACAACCAGGCGGCTCTGACCTTCGGACGTACTGAATTCAGGCGCCGCTGGGGAGACAGAAGACTCGAGGATAACTGGAGGAGGGCAAACAAGACCAGATCAGCATTCGCCCCCGGAACAATACAGGACGCTGAGAACAACGGGGAAAAGACTGACAGCGCCGGAGTGGCTCCGGAACGGACAAAGGAGTACTATCTCCGTAACCTGCCTCTCACAGACTCGCTCCTCAAAGTCTCTGTGACACGGAGCGCGGAGGCGCTCCTTGGTGAGGGCAAGATACTTGCATCAAGGCTCAACGACACTCTCTCTGCAGCCACCTCACTTGAAGAGGCTGCCAGAACAGGAACTGATGACGACATCAGGGCAGAAGCTCTCTACGAACTATACCGGCTGCTGAGTAAAAGCGACCCGTCCAGGGCTGAAAGGCGCAGAGCTGAACTGCTGTCATCATATCCTGATTCGGAATATGCCCTCATCCTCTCTGATCCTGATTATACCAACAGGCACAGGGAGATGGTTGCCAGGGCTTCACGAAGCTATGACGCTGCTTACCTGGCATTTGCCGAGGAGAGATTTGCCGACGCAATCAGCCTCTGCACCGAGGCTGAAAGACTCTATCCCGAAGATGAACTGTTGCCTAAGTTCATGCTTCTCGATGCCATTGCCACAGGCGCCCTGGAGGGCGAGCTGGCTTACAAGGCTAAACTTGACTCGCTGGTGGCGAAATTTCCCACAACACCTGAAGGGCAAAGAGCCGCTGAAATCACCGACTTCCTCCGCAAGGAGAAACCGGAAATCAGGATAGCAGAAGATACCCGCATTGCGGAGGAAATTTACATTGCAGACACACTGCAGCCGCATTATGTCATAATCATTGCCTCCAATCCCAATGCAAACATGAACCAGATGGTGTTTGACATCATCAACCACAACCTTGACCAGTACCCTGACCGGAGCTATCGCACCGAAGGAGCTGCCATAGACGCCGGATACCTTCTTATCACCGTCGGGCCGTTTGAAAAAACAGCCGATGCAGTGGCATGGTACAGATCATTCAACCCGGAACAGGTTGTCAGGGAAGCAGCCACCGCCGGCCTGACGGTATATCTTATCAGCCGCGACAACCTGCAGCAATTCCGGGAAGACAAGAATACCGACAGATATGCTATCTTTCACTCGAAAGCGTATCCCAACCTTCGGTAACCTGAAAAGCTGCAAATGAGACAGATACGAATTCTCTGGGTAGATGATGAGATAGGAGTTCTCAGGTCATATATCCTTTACCTCGAAGAAAAGGGTTTTGAGACTGACACCTGCCATTCAGGCAATGATGCAATTGCAATGGTCAGGGAGAAGGCCTATGACATCATCTTCCTTGATGAGCATATGCCTGGCCTCAGCGGTATTGAGACCCTGCGCCGGATAAAGGCCATAAGGCCTGCCATCCCCGTTGTCATGATCACCAAGAGCGAGGAGGAGGATATCATGGACGCCGCTATCGGCTCACAGATAGCTGATTACCTTATCAAGCCCGTCAAGCCGCAGCAGATTCTGCTGACTCTTAAGCGTATACTGAATATCGAGGAGATTGTGGCAAGGCAGACCACTACTGTCTTCCGGGAAGAGTTCAGCAGCATTGCTGACATGATCTCGTCAGCCTCCACCTTTGAACAGTGGAGCGAGCTCTACCGCCGGCTCACCTTCTGGCAGGGAGAACTGATCAGGTCACCGGATACCGGTATGCGCGAGGTGCTTCGCATGCAGGAGTCAGATGCCAACAGGGCTTTCGCAAAATATATTTCCGGCAACTACATGAAGTGGGTTTCCGCCGGGGCGGCTGACAGGCCCCTGATGTCGCCAGCCGTGTTGTCAAAGAGAATTTTTCCCATGATCAGCAGGGAGACTCCGCTCTTTTTCATCATCATTGACAACATGCGCCTCGACCAGTGGCAGACCATTGCAGGCGATCTGCGAAAGGTGATGCGCATTGTTGACGAAGAGCTCTACCTGAGTATCCTCCCCACCACCACACAATATTCCCGCAACGCCCTCTTTGCCGGTCTGATGCCGGCTGCCATCGAGGAGCTGATGCCTGAATACTGGATTGATGATCATGAGGATGAAGGCAAAAACCTGCACGAAGAGCAGCTCCTGTCAAAGAACCTGCTCAGAGCCGGTATCAATTGCCGGTGGAGCTATAACAAGATCAATTCCGACGCTGAGGGCAGAAGCGTCAACGACCGTATCGCACAGCTTATGGGCAATGACCTTAACGTGCTGGTATACAACTTTGTTGACATGCTGAGCCATGCCCGGACCGAGATCAACCTCATACGTGACCTGACTGCTGACGAGGCCTCCTGGCTCACACTGACCCACTCGTGGTTCATCCACTCTCCGCTGATGGAACTGCTGAGGTTTGTCTCCTCCCGTGGTGCACGGGTGGTATTCACCACTGACCACGGATCGGTCAGGGTGCAGCGGCCGCTTAAAGTGGTGGGAGACAGGCAGACATCGATGAATCTGCGTTACAAGATGGGCAGGAACCTCGACTATAACCCGCGCGAGGTATTTGAGATCACAGCACCGGCAAAGGCAGGATTGCCCATGGTGAACATAACCTCCAGGTATATTTTCGCCTGCGCAAATGACTTCCTGGTCTACCCGAACAACTACAACAGCGTTGTCGCCTACTATCGCGACTCATTCCAGCATGGCGGCATTTCGATGCAGGAGATGCTGCTGCCGCTGGTCTCCCTGGAACCGCTCTGATTTGCCTTTATTGCAGCATGAAAATCGTTATTGCCGACAAGAGCCGACTGCATGATGCTGCAAGGCATTTCCTGAAGGAGACAGCCGGGAAAAGACTCTTTGCCTTTTACGGTGAGATGGGCTCCGGAAAGACAACTTTCATCAGGGCACTGTGCCATGAGATGGACGTGGCAGACACCGTCACCAGTCCCACCTTTACACTGGTCAACGAGTATCGCAGGCCGGGCAGTACACCTGTTTATCATTTCGACTTTTTCAGGATAAAGAAGATTACCGAGGTGCTCGACTTCGGCATCGAGGAATATTTTGATTCCGCCGCACCATGCTTCATGGAGTGGCCTGAACTCATCGAACCGCTGCTGCCGCAGGAAACCATGAGGGTCTCAATCACCGTCACCCCTGACGGAAGCCGGATCATTGAGACAATTGATCCGGGGAGAGAGGCCTCTGAGCAATAATTATCACAGCAGGTGAAAGAAGAGAGGCCTCTGCACAATGATCATCATCGCGGGCTGAAAATGAATCGGACAGAATCGCCCTGTTAACTTTGCAGGAAACCGTCTCTGATTTATCCTCTTCATTCTGTCATCTGTACAATTAAAATCTTAATTTTGATCTGGTAAGTTTTTTCCTCACTCTTAACCTTTTAAAACGAAGCCAGATGAATGAACCGGCCAGAAGCGCTCTCCTGCCAAGGGAAGAGCAGATTGAAAAAGCTGTGGGCAGGAAGCAGATGTCGATTGGTCTCCCCCGTGATGTTCATGATGATGAAAAACGAATACCACTAACCCCTGAAGCAATCAGGATTCTTACCGATGCCGGCAACGAGATCTTCATGGAGAGAGGTGCCGGACAGGCTGCCGGTTTCACCGACAGGGAATACAGCGACAATGGGGCAATTGTGGCTGACACTCCATCCAGGATATATGAGTGTGACATTATAATCAAGATAACTCCCTTCAAACAGAATGAAGCCTCACAGCTAAAAGTCGGGCAGACGGTCATCTCATTCATGAATGTCGCCACCATGGACGAGGATGTTCTTTCGACACTCATGCGCAAGAGGGTGACGGCCCTGGCAAGCGAAAAGATAAAGGATACCGACGGGATGCTTCCGGTGGTTGAGTCAATGAGTGAGATCAGCGGCATTACATCAGTACTCCTGGCATCCGAATATCTGAGCTCCGCCTCCGGGGGCAAGGGAGTGATGCTCGGAGGTGTGACCGGGGTGACACCCACGGAGGTGATCATAATCGGCGCCAATACGGCCGGTGAGTATGCCGCACGGGCAGCGCTGGGGCTGGGAGCCATCGTGAGAGTGTTTGACGCATCGGTGCATCGCCTCCGTAACTTTCAGAACCTGCTGGGGCAGAGAATATACACCTCTACATTTCACCCGCAGGTGCTGCAGAAGGCGCTCAAGTCGGCTGACGTTCTCATAGGAGCCCTCTCATCAGATATACTCATGCCCTGGTTTTACGTCACCGAGGAGATGGTGCAGGGGATGAAGCGCGGTTCGGTTATCATCGATCTCAGTGTTGACACCGGCGGCTGTGTGGAGACAGCTGAGCCGAGGGCGATAAAAGACCCGATCTATGAGAAGCATGGAGTGATACACTACTCCGCCTGGAACCTGCCTTCGCGGGTGCCCAAGACAGCCTCCATAGCACTGAGCAACGTCTTCAGACCACTGATGCAGGAGATGGCTGACGCAGGAAGCATTACCCATATGCTCAGATTCAATCCCGGACTACGGAGCGGTGTCTATATCTACAATGGTATTCTCACCAATGATGTGCTGGGCCAGAAGTTCGGTATCCTTTCGCAGGATATCAACCTGCTGCTGGCAGCGTTCTGATCAGCAGGCAGTAGTAATAATGGCTGCAGGCCATAAAGCATTGCAGCCTGTGGCGGATCAAATCGACTCGGCCCGCCAAAGATCGGATTGAGTCAATCCGGCTACGAATCAGATCGAGCCGGCCCGTCATGGATCAGATCGAGCCGGCCCGCCACAGATCAGATCCAGCTCATGACAGCTTCACTGCCTGACTGTGTGATCCTTGCATTCCTTCCCAGGTAAATTGCCCTGTTGTCAGGTATATGTCCTGCCGGAAAGTTGAAGAGAACGGGATAATCATACCCTGCCACCACATTCATCACCACCTCCTCAATGGTCTGGTTAAACACGTGCTCCCCCTCCGTTATCTTCTCCATACCTCCTACCACCAGTGCCGACAGGTTTCTCAGCACTCCTGCCATCCTCATTGCTACCAGCATCCTGTCGAGATGATAGAAGCGCTCCCCTATTTCCTCTATGAACAGGATTGCCCCCTCTGTGTCAGGCTGCGCAGGTGTTCCGTTGAGGCTGTATATCAGCGATATGTTGCCACCGGTGACGTGGCCGGAGACCTCAAGCGAGGCCTCATGCAGAGGCAGCCAGCGTACCGGTTCAGCTTCGCCCCGCAGTGCTTTTACCAGGGTGTCATAGCATACCGGAAGGTATTCAGAATTGGAGTAGTTTAGCGGCATCTCGGCATGCAGCGAGGCAATGCCGCATACCCGGTTGAGCCACATGTGCAGTGAAGTGATATCGCTGTAGCCCGCATACCACTTAGGCTGCTTTTTCAGAGCTGAGAAGTCGATCCGGTCAACAATCCTTGACATGCCATAACCGCCGCGTGAACAGATAACAGCCTTTACATCCGGGTCATCCGTAGCCTGTTGAATGTCATGCAGCCGCTCTGCCTCATTTCCTGCAAATGGGCCGCTGCGGGTAAAAACATGGCTGCCCAGGGTGACACGGAAGCCTGATTCCTCAAGCATCTGTACGGCACTGTGTACCACGCCCTCTTCGATATGACTGGCAGGGCTGATGATCTCAATACGGTCGCCCTCCCTGAGGTATGGCGGAATCAAAAGTGATTTCATAGACTCTGTTGATACGGTTAAGTATCAAAAATAGTCATTTCATGCAAAAAATCGCGCAGCGGTATCAAAGAGCCGGTCAAAGGTCCGGTCAACTTTGATTTCATTGGCCCCGGCAAGAACCGGGAAGGGTGACTCATGAGTACACGGATATCCCGGATCCCATACCTCAGTATCTGCACCGCTGAGTGTCTCCATAACAGCCTTTGCAGGAATGACAGTATCCGATTCAAACGTCACCGCTTTCAGCCTGCCATCATATCGGTTGAATGGTCTTCCCCGCAGATTTTCCAGTCGCTGCAGCGTGGTCATGGCAAAGAACGCTCTCCCCTCGGGGGTATCATTCATTAACCGGGTAAGTCGTTTCCTCCCGCCATTCATGATACTCTCAGGCCAGCCTATATAAAATGAGAGCAGCATCTCGAAAGCGCGGCTGTCCATTATCAGCTTCGAGGTTCCGTTCATCATGCTGAAAGCGCTGCCGCCGCAGAAGAGCATGATGCGGCTGTCATCAGGCAGCAGTGCCGTATCGGAGAGCATCATGACCTGGATCAGCAGAGCTCCTATGGAGTAGGTAAAAAAATCTGTCCGCCCGCCGGCAGCTATCCCGGGGATGCTGCCCTCCCTCATGGAACGGATCAGCGCAGTAAGATCACGTGCGGTCTGATATCCCGAGAGCATGAACCTCTGGGGCGAGGCTGTCATGCGGGTACTCAGAGCCACATTCACAAAAGTAGAGAGCCTGGCGTCAGGCATCAGCGCCTGCCGGGCAGAGACCAGTGGCATCATGATATGCCTGTCAATCCAGCTGCGTGGTGAGCGGTTCATGTGATAGGCCAACGGGAACAGCACTACCGGGCGCCCTGTTCTGTCTGCCAGCGATACACCCCACTGAATGTACTTTGACCAGTTCCGTTCGTTTAGCCCGTGAAGCAGTATGATTGCACCGCTGCCGTCGCATGGTTTACTGCTGTCACCACCGGGGCTCAGGATATAATAACTGAACTCCCTGTTGCTCTCTTCCACCTCGCGTGAGCGGAAAAGAGAACGAAACAGGCCCGGCACATTCTGCCCGTCACGAAGGGAGCTGTCAACGGCAGAGCTGAATCTCCGGACAGAGACAGTTACCCCGGTTCCCGGAATCACTCCTTCCGCCAAGCCCTCCCTGAAGTGTGAGGAGATTTGCCGTTCTGTTGCCGTATAACCCATAGCTGAATTTTGGAGCAAACAAAACAGAGAGTAAGCGGCACTCCAAAAATTAGGTGTCTTGCACCCGCCAGCGGGCCGGAATTCTCCGGGCAGGGGCGAAACAGAGCATTCAGGGGTGAAAATTTCTGCCATGATTCATGCCGGAATGATGCCTGACAGGCCTTTTTAAGTTCTGCTCTCAACCGCCCGGAACAGTTGCTTGTTACACTTCTTCCGTAATTGACTCTCTTTTCATCACCCGGAACAGTTACTGGTTACACTTCTTCCGGAATTGACTCACTTTTCAGCACCCGGAACAGTTACTGGTTATATGTCTCCCGGAATCGACTCCCTTTTCAGTACCTTAAACAGCAGGTCGGTAAAAGTATTATTTTTGCAATAGATACCATGAATATTGACCTGAACAAAAAACTGCCCGCGTACCTGACGGAAAAGGGGAATATCGTTACCACGATACTTTTCACGGCTGGCTTTGCACTTCTCTTCCTCAACCTGTACACACCCTTTGGTGTAAGTACCTGGTTTGAGGTTTCGAAGCCCACCCTGCTGTTCTATTCCAGCGGTGTCATCCTCGCGGGGGTGCTGGTGGTGGCAATAAGCCGTATTCTGATGTACCACCACGTCAAACGCGGAAAGAGCCTTCTCATCTGGCATTATCTCATCTGGGTGGCCGCCGAGATCATTGCCATGGCTCTCTTCTTCACCCTTTTCGAGATAGTTATCCTTTATGACCAGCGCCCCTTTCCTGAGCTCCTTGTAAGATCAGTTCAGGTCACTTCGCTCACCCTGCTTCTTCCCTATACCTTTCTGTGGCTATGGTTCGCATGGCGCGAAGGCAAGAAAACTCTGTCAGGGATTATGGAGCAGCCCGAGACGGCTTCCCGGCACCCGATGATACACCTCCGTGACGAAAAGGGAGTGCTGAGGCTTTCACTGAAGCATGACAACCTTCTCTATATGCAGGCAAGCGACAATTACGTCACTGTCTTTTACCAGGCTCAGGATAAGCTGACCAGGTTCATGCTGCGAAATACCCTCAGGGCCCTGGAGGAGGAGTTTAAGGAGGAGGCTATAATCCGATGCCACCGCTCATGGCTTGTAAATATTGAAAAAGTCAAGCTGATACGCAGGGAGAAGGATGGACTTCTCCTTGAGCTCGACAGCACTCCGCCATCATCGGTACCGGTGTCACGCACATACATGCACGATGTGCTCGCAGCCTTCGGGCATGTTGAATAGCCTGTCTCCCGGCGTTTTCTGAAAATCATTATCTTTGCCGGGTTAAAATCAGCAATCACCTCCTTCAAATGAAGAAATACAAGCGCCATCTGGTCACATCAGCCCTTCCGTATGCAAACGGACCAATACACATAGGGCACCTTGCAGGGGTTTACGTACCGTCGGATATCTATACCCGTTACCTCCGGATGCGCGGCGAGGATGTCATTTCAATCTGCGGCTCCGACGAGCATGGAGTACCCATCACCCTGAAAGCCCGCAAGGAGAGAATCACTCCGCAGGAGGTGGTTGACCGCTACCATGAGCTGAACAAGAAGGCTTTTGCCGACTTCGGTATCGCCTTTGACATCTACTCCCGCACATCGAACAAGATTCACTATGAAACCGCTTCGCAGTTTTTCCGCAAACTGTATGACAAGGGGGAATTCGTTGAGAAAACCACCAGCCAGTATTATGACGAAGAGGCCGGTTGCTTCCTGGCTGACAGGTATATAACCGGTACCTGCCCTCACTGCGGCAATGAGGAGGCCTTCGGTGACCAGTGCGAGAAGTGCGGAACATCACTCAGCCCCACTGACCTTATCAACCCTAAATCAACCATCAGCGGCAGTGCCCCGGTGATGCGTGACACACTCCACTGGTACCTTCCGCTTGACAAACATGAGCCCTGGATCAGGAAGTGGATCCTCGAAGAACATACCGAATGGAAACCAAATGTATACGGACAATGCAAGTCATGGCTTGACCAGGGGCTTCAGCCCAGGGCTGTCAGCCGTGACCTTGACTGGGGAGTGCCCGTACCCCTCGGGAACGCTAAGGGTAAAGTGCTGTACGTCTGGTTCGACGCCCCCATCGGGTATATCTCCGCAACCAGGGAGCTGACCCCTGACTGGGAGAAGTACTGGAAAGACCCGGAGACCCGAATGGTGCACTTTATAGGAAAGGACAATATCGTGTTCCATTGCATCATCTTCCCTGCCATGCTTAAGGCAGAGGGGAGCTATATCCTTCCCGACAATGTGCCGGCCAACGAGTTCCTGAATCTCGAGAATGACAAGATCTCCACTTCGAAGAACTGGGCTGTGTGGCTGCATGAATATCTCGAGGATTTTCCCGGCAAGCAGGATTCCCTTCGCTACGCGCTCTGTGCAAGCGCACCCGAGACCAAGGACAACGACTTCACCTGGAAGGAGTTCCAGGCCCGCAATAATAACGAACTCGTTGCCATCCTCGGCAACTTCGTCAACCGCACACTAGTACTGACGGCAAACTACTACAACGGTACCGTTCCCGTTCCGGGCGTCATGAATGATTATGACAGGGAGACTGTGAAATCGATCATGACCTGCCGTGAGAACACTGAGAGCAACCTTGAGGCCTTCAGGTTCCGCCAGGCGCTTGCCGAGGCGATGAACCTCGCGCGCCTTGGGAACAAGTACCTTGCTGACACCGAACCGTGGAAAGTGATCAAGACAGACCCTGAACGGGTTAAGACCATCATGTATATCTCCCTGCAGATCACAGCCAACCTGGCAATTCTGCTTGAGCCGTTCCTCCCCTTCTCAATGGAGAAGCTGAGAGGATGGCTGGGCATCGCAGGGCTGCAATGGGATGCCGCCGGCCGTTCAGATCTTCTCTCTCCAGGCCATGGCATATCATCGGGCGAGCTGCTGTTCAGCAAGATAGATGATGCAGAGATCGAAAAACAGATTCAAAAGCTTCTTGATACCAAAAAAGCAAACCATAACGCCAAGGCTCCCGTCCTACCTCAGAAAGAGGATGTCACCTTTGACGAGTTCACCCGGATGGATATCCGCACAGCAACAATACTTGAGGCTGATAAGGTGCCCAAAACCACAAAGCTCATCAAACTGAAGGTTGATACCGGCATTGATGTCCGTACCATCGTTTCAGGTATTGCCGAACATTTCACGGCTGAGGAGCTGCCCGGAAAGAATATATCCGTGGTTGTCAACCTGGCGCCGCGCACCATAAGGGGCATCGAGTCAAAAGGAATGGTACTGCTTGCCGAGGACGAAAACGGCAAACTGGTATTTGTCACCCCCGAGACAAAAATCAGCAACGGAAGTCCCGTAAAATAGCAGGGAATAATTTGCGAAACTACTAAGGACCGGGGCTGCCGGCTGCTGAAGACCGAAGCTGCTGACTGATTCTGCTGACTACTGACTGGCACTACTGATGAATGCCGCTGGCAAGCTGATTGATGCAGACTAGCATTGCTGACCGGGGCTGCCGGCTACCTCGATTTGAACACCCACGCTCCCGGATACTCCCGGCGCAGCCTTTCGAGAACAACCTTTGCCTCATCGAGTGTGGGAAGTGCCTTTGCGCTGACCCTGAGGAACCCGTCCGGTCCGCCTGTCACCTCCGGGTCATATCCTTTCTGGCGGAGTTTTTCAACCATGACAAGAGCATTATCCTCACCCTTGAAACTGCCGATAATGACCATGTACCTGTAATCCTCCACCACAACCGCGGTTGTTCTCCCCGCAGGCCTCGCAGGAGCCCTGTTTGCCGCGGTGGCATTAAGGGCTTCCTTCTCCGGCTCTGCAACAGATGATGCACCATTCGCTTCAGGCATCTTAACGGTGGAAGCAGGTTTTTCAGCCGGGGATTCAACCGCCGGAGCGGTTTTGACCGCTGCCTCTGTCTGGGCAGTTTTGACCGCACTTTCTGCCGGAGCAGCAGTTCTGACTTTCCTTTCTGCCGGGGCAGTTTTGACTGCTTTATCTGCAGGGGCAGTGCTGACTGTCCTCTCTGCCGAAGGAGTTTTAACTGCTCTTTCCGCCGGGCCGGAAACAGGTTCTGAATCCTGAACGGTCAGTCCTAAAGCGGCTTTCATTTCATTGACTCTGTTATCCTGATTGCCCTCAGCGCGGGTGATATTGATTTCAGGCTCTGCAACTGACCTGTCAGCATCAATCTGTTCACGGTTGAACTCAAGTTCAGCCCTGGCGAGGGGATTGAGGTTTGATTCCTCAATATTGCTCCTGAATATCCGGTCATTGAAAGGAACCAGGGCAAGAGCCACCAGCAGCGGTAGTATCACAGCAGCCCTTGTCAGCAGGCTTCTCATGGAAGGTTGGCTGACGGCAGGGGTATGGCGCTTTTCAATAGCCATCTTCCTGACATCAAAGCCACTCACCGGTTTCCGGTGATAGGCGCTGAGTCCGTATGACGAAAGGAGGTAATTAACCGTAAGGTCAGGTTCAAATACTATTGCCCCCTCATAATTCAGCGAAAAGGTTCCCAGCCGGTAAATCATCACCGGGTTGCCGGTCATGATTTTGCTTCTCAGCTCCTCTGACCACTTTTTTACAATATCCCGTGCCTCACCATATCCTTTTCCTGTCACGGCAGAGACATGACCTATCAGCAGTCCGTCATTCCCGGTAAGGTAACGGTTGAAGGTGATCTTCCGTGAAGGAGGCTCAAAGAGACCATCTTTCCGGCTTGCACGGGCCGGAAAATAATTCCCGATGAACGCACCAAACCCCGGTATAATGACGCAGTCGTGCTTTAAGAGAAGCTCCTTGATAAGTTCACTGATATCCCTCGCCATGCATATCAAATATTAAACAAAGATATAAAAGAAACCTGATCCGGCTCAGGAAAATGGGTTAATTAAAATCTATTATCTTCGCTATCAAGATAGAGTTCAGAAGATGAAAAAGATAGAGATGGTTGACCTGTGGTCACAGTATGAGAGGCTTAAGGCCGACATTGATAATGCAATAGCCGGTGTGATCAGTTCCACTGCCTTCATTAATGGACCTGACAAACGTCTCTTCGAGGAGGAGTTGCAACGTTACCTTGGCAACCGGCATGTCATCGCCTGTGGCAATGGCACCGATGCTCTCCAGATAGCAATGATGGCGCTGGGACTCAAGCCGGGTGATGAGGTTATAACAACCAACTTTACCTTTATAGCCACCGTTGAGGTGATTGAGCTCCTGGGGCTGAAGGCAGTGCTTGCAGAGCCTGATTACGGCACTTTCAACATCAGTGTTGAGGCCATACGCAAAGCCATCACCCCTCGTACCAGGGCCATTGTGCCGGTACACCTCTTCGGGCAGTGCGCCGATATGGAACCGATACTTGACCTGGCCCGGCAGCATGAGCTTTTTGTGATAGAGGATGCTGCACAGGCAACCGGCACCGAATACCGCTTCAGCGACGGCACCGTGAAAAAAGCCGGTACCATGGGAACTATAGGGTGCACATCCTTCTTCCCCTCAAAGAATCTCGGATGCTACGGTGACGGTGGTGCACTCCTGACTGACAATGATGAACTGGCTGCACTGATCAGGAGCATTACCAACCATGGCATGAAGGTGAGGTACTACTATGACACCATCGGGGTCAACTCCCGTCTGGATACTATCCAGGCGGCTATCCTCAGGGTCAAGCTGCGACATCTTGACTCGTTCAACGAGGCACGTGCCAGGGCGGCAGCCTTCTATGATTCACAGCTGTCAGGACTGCCCGGCATCACCGTGCCTGAAAGATCATCATTCTCATCACATATCTTCCACCAGTACACTCTCAAGATAGCCGGCGGCGAGCGCAACGCCCTCCGGGAGTGTCTTGAGAACGAGGGCATACCGGCAATGATCTATTACCCGGTGCCCGCTCACATGCAGAAAGCATACCTGCACCTGGGTTACAGGCCTGATGACTTCCCCGTCTCCGCAAAGCTCTCCGGCGAGGTGCTCTCGCTGCCGATGCATACGGAGCTTGACGACGAACAGCTTGCTTACATAACCAACTGTATCCGCTCAAAATTCATCTGAATAATATGGAAAAGGAATTTTTTGCCCACCCCACCGCTGTAATAGACGAAGGCTGCACTATCGGCAGCGGGACGAAAATCTGGCACTTCAGCCATATCATGAAAAACTCCGTCATTGGCACCAACTGCAACATTGGCCAGAACGTGGTTGTCTCTCCGGATGTGATTCTCGGAAATAATGTCAAGGTACAGAACAATGTATCCATCTATACCGGAGTTATATGTGAGGATGATGTTTTCCTGGGACCCTCTATGGTATTCACCAACATAATCAACCCCCGCAGCGCCGTCATCAGGCGTGACCAGTACGTGACCACCATGGTCAGGCGCGGCGCCTCAATAGGCGCCAATGCCACCATAGTGTGCGGCAATGAGATAGGGCAGTACTCCCTCATCGGGGCAGGAGCGGTGATCACCAGACCCGTTAAGCCATATGCCCTCGTGGTGGGAAACCCCGGACGCCAAACCGGATGGGTATCAGAGTACGGTCATAAGCTCTCCTTTGATGAAGGAGGCCTTGCCGTATGCCCTGAGAGCGGTCAGCAATACAGGCTTAGCGGAGGGGAGGTGACCAGAATTATTTAACTGTTATTATGCCTTTGAAAAACAATCTTATGAACAATGCACCCAGGAACTTCGGGCTCATAGGGATAGCCGGATATATAGCCGAACGCCATCTTAAGGCAATAAAGGATACCGGCAACCGGCTGCTCGCAAGCCTTGACAAATTTGACTGCGTGGGAAAAATAGACAACTATTTTCCCGAGAGCGACTTCTTCGTTGAGTATGAAAGATTTGACAGACACATCGACAAACTGAAGAGAACCGGTGTGCAGCTCGATTACGTCAGCATCTGCTCACCCAACTACCTTCATGACTCGCACATCAGGTTCGCTCTGCGCCATCAGGCTGACGCCATCTGTGAAAAACCCGTCGTGCTCAACCCGTGGAACATAGATGCCCTGCAGGAAATTGAGAAGGAGACCGGACGACATATATTCAACATTCTTCAGCTCAGGTATCACCCGGTGATATTGAACCTGCGTGAAAGGATTATGGCCTTACCGAAAAACAGGAAGCATGACATTGACCTCACCTATATCACCAGCCGCGGAAACTGGTATCACATATCATGGAAGGGCGACATCAACAAATCGGGCGGAATAGCCACCAATATCGGTGTCCACTTCTTTGACATGCTCGGTTGGATCTTCGGACCGGTGGTCTCCAACAGGGTACACCTTCTCGAACGTGACAAAGCCTCAGGATACCTGGAACTGGAAAACGCACGCGTGAGATGGTTCCTCAGCATTGACTGGAATGACCTGCCAGATGAAGTGAAGGAAAATGGCAAAAGAACCTACCGGCATATAACTGTCAATAATGAAGAACTGGAGTTCTCGGAAGGATTCACTGACCTCCATACCATCACCTACCGTGAAATCCTCCGCGGAAACGGTTACGGACTGGAAGATGCACGCCAGGGCATTGAAATAGTATATCAGATAAGAAATTCGGCACTTTCCGTGCTGAAAGATGAATATCATCCACTAATTAAAAAATGATTATGTATGATAAACTTGTAAAGAGGGAAGCAAAGCTCTCTCTCATAGGCCTCGGTTACGTCGGGCTTCCCATTGCCCTCGAATTTGCAAAAAAGATCAGCGTGGTGGGCTTCGATATCAGGCCTGACCGCATTGAGCTGATGAAAAAGGGCATAGACCCCAGCAATGAACTTGAACACGAGGCGTTTGAAGGAACAGATATCAAATTTACCGCTGACCCGCAGGATCTTCGCGAAGCGTCATTCCACATCATAGCTGTCCCCACACCGGTGACCAGGCACAATCTCCCTGACCTTGAACCGGTGCTGAAGGCCTCCGAAACCGTTGGCCGCATACTGAAAAAGGGCGATTACGTTGTGTATGAATCAACTGTTTACCCGGGCTGCACCGAGGAAGAGTGCATCCCCGTACTCGAAAGATATTCAGGGCTTAAATGCCCGTCCGACTTCAAGGTGGGCTTTTCGCCCGAACGTATAAACCCGGGAGACAAGAACCATACACTGACGAAGATCATCAAGGTGACCAGCGGCTGCGATGCCGAATCATCCGAGAACATTGCAAAGACATACGAAATGATCATTGAGGCAGGTGTTCACCGCACCCCCTCAATCAAAGTTGCCGAAGCAGCCAAGGTCATTGAGAACACCCAGCGCGACATTAACATCGCCTTCATGAACGAGCTCTCCATCATCTTCAACAGGATGGGCATCAATACATACGATGTGCTTGAAGCGGCCGGCACAAAGTGGAACTTCCTGAAGTTCTACCCCGGGCTGGTGGGCGGTCACTGTATCGGCGTAGATCCCTACTATCTGTCGTACAAAGCCAAGGCAATGGGCTACCACCCGCAGATGATTGACTCCGGCAGATTCACCAATGACAGCATGGGAGCATACGTCGGAAAGGAGACAGTGAAGAAACTGATCGCTGCCAGCAAGAGCCCCGACAGGTCACGCGTGCTGATTATGGGGATGACCTTCAAGGAAGATGTCACTGACATACGTAACTCCAAGGTTATTGATGTGGTCAATGAGCTGCGCGACTTCGGCGTGGAGGTTGATGTCATTGACCCGGGAGCATCCCAGGCTGAGGTGAAGCACGAATATGGCATCGATCTTAAAAAAGGCCCGGAAAGAAAATATGACGCCATCATTGTAGCTGTGGCTCATAAGGAGTACCGCAACCTCGACGAGAAATTCTTCCTTGACCTGCTCAATGAAAAGGGTATCCTTGTTGACCTGAAGGGTATGTACAGGAACAGGATGAAATGGTTAACCTACTGGAGCCTGTGATGAAAGAGAAGATAATAGTAACTGGCGGTACAGGTTATATCGGTTCACACACTGCTGTTGAGCTGATAACTGCCGGGTTCGATGTGGTTATCATTGACAACCTGTATAACTCAGACATATCGGTACTTGACGGTATCCGTTCAATAACGGGCGTCACGCCGAAGTTCTATAATTTTGATCTCTGTGACAGCCAAAAGCTGGAAGAGCTCTTCAGGGCAGAGGGAAAAGTTGATGCCATCATTCACTTTGCTGCCTACAAGGCCGTTGGCGAGTCAGTCATGAAACCGCTGGTATACTACCGGAACAACCTGACTTCGCTGATGAACCTGCTGGGAGCGATGGAACAGCACAATACACCGTCGCTGGTCTTCTCATCGTCATGCACCGTATACGGACAGCCGGATACCCTCCCGGTAACCGAGAGTTCGCCGGTGAAGGATGCCGCTTCGCCGTATGGCTACACCAAGCAGGCCGGCGAAGTAATCATACGTGATACCATGGCCTCCAGACCGGAGCAAAAGGCAATATCCCTGAGATACTTTAATCCGATCGGCGCCCACCCGACTGCCTTCATCGGTGAGCTTCCGCGAGGGGTGCCTGAAAACCTTGTGCCCTTCATCACCCAGACTGCCATCGGGCTCAGGGAGGAACTGAAGGTCTTCGGAACCGATTATGACACCCCCGACGGGTCATGCATCCGCGATTACCTCCATGTGGTTGACCTGGCGAAGGCTCATGTGGTAGCCCTGAAGAGATTGCTCAGCGGAGAAAACAAGGCTAACTATGAGGTCTTTAACCTGGGAATGGGCAAGGGTGTCTCCGTGCTGGAGGCAATTGCCGCCTTTGAGAAAGCCACCGGGGTCAGACTGAATTACTCCGTCACCGGCAGAAGGGCAGGTGACATTGAAAAGATATGGGCTGATCCCTCCCTCGCCAACAGGGAACTTGGCTGGAAGGCCGGGATAACTATTGAAGAGGCGATGGAGACAGCCTGGAGATGGGAAAACAGACTGAAAAACAAGGAATCATGAACAGAACAATACTCATTACCGGTGGTGCGGGATTCATTGGCTCGCACGTCGTAAGACTCTTTGTGAACAAATACCCGGGGTATAGGATTGTCAATGCCGACAATCTGACATACGCGGGAAACCTGGGCAATCTCACCGATATCGGAAACAAGCCGAATTATCTCTTCCGTAAGATTGACATTGTTGACAAGAAAGCTGTCAATGCCCTCTTTGATGAGTTCAGGTTTGACGGAGTGATACACCTGGCAGCTGAATCACATGTAGACCGGTCAATAACCTCGCCTGACGAGTTCATTCATACAAATATTCTGGGCACGGTCAACCTGCTGGCCGCATTCAGGGATGTTGTTCCGGCTTCAGGCGCTGACAAGCGGTTTTACCACATCTCCACTGATGAGGTTTACGGCTCACTGGGACACGAAGGATTCTTTACCGAAGAGACTCCCTATGACCCGCGCAGTCCCTATTCGGCCTCCAAGGCCAGTTCGGATCATATGGTGCGGGCGTTTGGCAATACGTACAAAATGCCATTTGTGATCTCCAACTGCTCCAACAACTACGGGCCAAACCAATTCCCGGAAAAACTCATACCCCTTACAATCAATAACATAAAGACCATGAAGCCCATCCCGGTTTATGGGAAAGGGGAGAACATACGCGACTGGCTTTATGTTGAGGATCATGCCTCGGCGATAGATGCTATTTTCCATAAGGGCAGGCCGGGCGAGACTTATAACGTAGGGGGTGACAACGAGTGGAAGAACATAGATCTCGTCAGGCTGCTGTGCAGGATCATGGACCACAGGCTGGGCAGAAGTGACGGCGACTCGGAAAAACTGATCACATTTGTGACTGACCGTGCGGGGCATGACCTCCGTTATGCCATTGACAGCAGCAAGCTGAAGCGTGAGCTTGGATGGAAGCCGTCAGTCACCTTCGAGCAGGGTCTTGAGATGACCGTTGACTGGTACCTGTCGAATGAAAAATGGCTCTCAGCCATCATCTCCGGAGACTACGCGAAGTATTACGAGGAGATGTACGGGCAGAGATAATCTGCTCTCAGCAGTAGCTGACTCCCTGGTTGAATCCTGGTTGACTCCTTAACAGAGTGCCGGCAGAGTAACTGCCAATAGCCGGCTCCTGTTTTCCTATCCGATATTACGCATCCGGTTGATGAGCTCATCTCCAAGCTCCGTCTTGGCCTTTATATGGTCGAGGATGGCGAGCACCACGCTGTTCTTTTCAAAATCTCCTCTCACCTGCTCAAAATCGCGCTTCTTGACCTCATCGTCACCATCAATGCCGAAACCGGTCATTGACGAGAGTGTGAACTCCTTGCGGGCATCCTCATAGAGCATCCAGTCAAGCTCAACCACACTCTTCTTCCATCTCTCCACAATGGCAATTATATCATCAGCGGTCAGCTCCTCATTAGGTTTGCCGGTCTCTCCGGGCAGATGGTCGTAAACCCATGCCCACTGGAGGTTATAATAGTTCCTGTGAATACTATCGAAGCTCCGGTTGATGGCATCAGCGCTTTTCATTTCCTTACTCTCTATTGCTTCCAGAAGCACCTCTATAGAGCTGAGCGGTGTTATCAGCCCTGACATGTCTATCCAGTCTCCGGTACCCTCCATGGTATCCGGCTTCATCCTGTCACGGATCTCCTCATCAGACCTGAAAACGGTTCCCTCAAGCCTCTTGATCACCGAGTTGCCAATGTACTTGTCTATCCCCATCTGATAGAGGGAGATGCCCCGCATGGCAGCAGAGCTTTTTATCCTCATCCTTTCATAGCCAATGACATCCTGGCCCTGATTTGCTTCAATCAGTTCTTTCAGGAGGTCCCGTCCCTTTATCATCTTCCCCACGGTAAAGGGGCTGAGGAGGTTATAGTTGATCTGGTCAAGTTTCCTTGTATCCTTGCGCATATCACGTTTCGGCCACTTCTGTGCATCGCGGATGGTACCCACCGAGCGCAGGTTGATGCCCGGGATCAGCTGTGACTCATAACTTGCCTCAGTAAGATATGAGAAGGGGAAACTTGTTGTATCCACGTTATGATGGTGCCGGCCCACCACCAGGGTGAACGGTCCTATCCGGGAGGGCCACAACACAAAGGAATCGGATGTGGTCTTCGAACCTCTCTCCATGATACCCTGGTGTATCGGACCCAACTTGTACATATGGTTGCTCTGGTTTGATCCGCTGCCTGCGTTCATGAATGAGAAGATGCCTGCAATCAGAAGAGTTGATTTATGATGGGTTACCGTATAGGGTCCTGCAAAGATAGAGCATGCCTCACCGTGATACCCTCCGCAGTTGGAGAAGAAGAGGGAGTTCTCGGCTGAATATTGTTTTGAGAGTATGCACCCCTGGCCGATGAAGCACTTGTCAATTACTGCAGCGTCATTCACCTTTGATCCCGAGCAGATAATGAAGTGATCCATTATCACATCATTGCCTATATGCACGGGATCCCTGAACGAGCTGTTGACAGACCCTTCCTCCAGCCTTGATACATCCTCTATCACGGCTCCGTTGCCTATCCTGACGTTCTTGATTGTGCCGCAGCCGGCGATGTATGAACCTGAGCCAATTTCGCCTCGGTCTGACCTGACCCCTTCGGTATAGTCATCAATAAGCTTCTCTATCTCGGCGATGGCTGAAGGTCTGTGCCTGTACAGAGTAATGATGTAGGCCATGTGTGATGTCAGCCGGTCCCATATGGGTACCTCCCTGCCACCGGTCTCGTTGAGAACTGCCACACGGGTTCCGTTGCCGAAAGAGGTGTGTCCCTCCGTGGAAATATGCCCGCAGTTCCTGATAACCACCCCCTCGCCGATATCATAGTTTGCGATGAAGCCCGTTATATCAGTGATAGTGACGTTGTCAGCTATCGTGCAATTATGTATATGTGCGTTTTTTATGCCGCGCATCAGTGGCAGTCCGCACCTTTCGCGGGCCACGCCGTTGAAGAGGCCAAGCCTGACGGTACCGGAGAAAGTGACATTCTGAATTCTCTCTGCATTGAACGGATCCTTGACAAATACACTTTCCCATGAGTTGCTCCTGCAGCCAGCTGCCTCGAGGCCGCGAATTTCTCCTATACTCAGACTTCTGTAACCTTCAGCCATTATTCCCAGCTTTAATTATTCTACAGTTACTGATTTTATAAGGTTCCTCGGATGGTCAACATCGCATCCGCGAAGGACAGCTATATGATATGCGAGCAGTTGGAGTGGCACCACGGCAAGCACCGGGGTGAAGACACCGATTGTCTCAGGAACCTCCATCACATGATCAGCCATCTGGCTTATGACCTGGTCACCTTCTGACACAACGGCTATGATCTTCCCCTTGCGGGCCTTGACCTCCTGGATGTTGCTGACGATCTTGTCGTATGAGCTCTCCTTCGTGGCTACAACTACCACCGGCATATGTTCATCAATCAGGGCGATAGGTCCATGCTTCATCTCGGCAGCGGGATAGCCCTCGGAATGTATGTATGAAATCTCCTTAAGCTTGAGTGCGCCTTCCATGGCCACCGGATAGAGCAGGCCCCTTCCAAGGTAGAGCGCGTTGGTTGAGTCCTTGTATATCTCTGCCAGGGCCAGCGCCTTGTCATTTGTCTCAAGCGCAATTTCAACCTTACCGGGAAGCGAAGTCAGTTCCTCTATCAGTCCGCGGTAACGCATCTCATCAATCAGTCCCTTCCTGTAGCCTGTCTCGAAGGCAATCATTGCCAGTGTCACCACCTGTGTCGTAAAGGCTTTTGTCGATGCAACGCCAATCTCCGGTCCGGCATGGGTGAAGACTCCGGCGTTAGTTTCACGGGGGATTGATGAGCCCACAACGTTACAGATGCCAAGCACCAGTGCGCCACGCTCCTTTGCGAGCCTGATGGCTGCCAGTGTGTCAGCCGTCTCACCGCTCTGGCTGATGGCCAGTACAATGTCTCCCTTCTTTATGATCGGGTTACGGTACCTGAACTCGGAGGCATATTCAACCTCCACCGGTATGCGGCAAAACTCCTCGATGATGTATTCTCCCACAAGTCCCGCATGCCATGAGGTGCCACAGGCAACTATCAGTATCCTGTCAGCCGAGGCAATTGTGTCAAACACGTTGTGCAGACCGCCAAGCATGAGACCAGACTGGTTCGGGAGTATCCTTCCCCTGAAGGTATCATGTATAGCCCGTGGCTGCTCGAATATCTCCTTAAGCATGAAGTGAGGGAAGCCCTCCTTGTCAATCTCGCCAAGCTTAAGGTCTACCTCCTTTACTTCGGGTTCAACCCTCTTGTTCCTGATGGCCTTGAGCACCATCTCATCCTTCCTGATTATCGCGAGATCATCGTCATTGAGATAGATTACCCGCTGGGTATGCTCAACTATGGGAATTGCATCAGAGGCAATGAAATTCTCACCGTCACCCATACCTATCAACAGCGGTGAGCCCAGCCTTGCGGCGAAGAGCGTGCCGGGTTCATTACGGCAGTAAACGGCAATGCCGTATGTCCCCTCCACCTTGTTCAGAGCCATGATGATAGCCTGTTCAGCTGAGAGGTCTCCTTCGAGGTAGAGATGCTCAATAAGGTTGGCAAGCACCTCCGTGTCAGTCTGACTGGTAAAACTGACATCACGGCTCTCAAGATGCTTCTTGATCCGTGCATAGTTCTCGATAATACCGTTGTGGACAACTATGAAATGGCCCCTGCATGAGACCTGAGGATGAGCATTTATCTCGTTGGGCTCGCCATGCGTGGCCCACCGGGTATGCCCCATGGCGATGGAGCCGTCGAAATCCTTGTTGTTCACCATCTCCTCAAGCTCGCGGACCCTCCCCGCACACTTGAATATCTCGGTTCTCTCGCCATCACTGATGACAATCCCGGCTGAGTCATACCCCCTGTATTCCAGCCTTTTAAGTCCATTGATAACTATATCACGGGCAGGACGGGACCCTATATATCCTACAATTCCACACATAAAGAAAAACTAAGAATTAGTACTCAATATATCGTGTAAGCAAACTCCAGCTTAAATGCCGGCTCATTTGCGTTGGCACTGAAGATAGCATTCCGGGCTCCGCCAAGCGGAAGGAAGAGTTCCACGGATGGTTCCTCTATCTCGCCGTTGAGGTATTCCTGGACGAAGGTGGTAATGTTGAAAAGGTAGTGGTCTTTGTCACTGTAGTATGTACCATCCATAAAGTTGATACTATGGATAAAGTCCGGAATGTACCAGGCTTTTCCGTCGGCATCACGGTAACGGACATAAACCCTCTGTGGCATGTTATTGTCAATCATGGTTTTGCCATCAAGGATTACCGGGGCAATGATCCTCGCCTTATTAACCGAGAGGTTGGCAATATCCCTGAATGGCTCGAGGGTCGGCATCTCAAGCTTTACATATACCCCATTGTATGACTGAAGGTATACGGCAGTGTCAGCCACGAGGTCATTGACATGAATTATCTGCTTGCCAGGATCTCCTTTTGTCCGGTCATGGGTGAACCTGTTATAGTTCACTGCCCTGGGCGTAGCCACAAATGAGAAAGTGTATCTGAGTGTGTCAGATTTATAATAGATAGTGATACCCAGCGGGTCAGTGCGGACATCCGTGGATGCATTCATTTCAAGCATAACCCTATTGGGTGAGCTTTTCATCATGCAATAGAGTCCCTTAAAATACTCCTCGTAGAATGGTACTCCGGCGGATAGTTTGGTGGTGTCTCTCAGCAGGTGCTCACCAACCGAGTTGTCAAGTTTCACCCTTAACAATTCTCCGACTTTCATTCTGGGAAGATCGTATTCGCCAAGGAATCTGATTGTGTCAGGGTCCTGACCTGAATAAAACTCATCGCCGTCACTAAGCCTGGTTCCTGTTTCATAGAGGCGTATCCGGTGGGTTGATGTGGAATCATCACCCGAAACAGCTGAAGGCAACATGATCAGCATAACGGAGTCGATGACAAAAGGTTTGGCCGGCCACTTGCTCATGAGCCTGAGCTGTGTCACGAAGTCACAGTATGTGTCACCGAAATAGTCATCATTGATTGATCCGATGATCATCACCGTGCTGTCGTTCGAGACGGAGAGTTCGTCATACATTGTATATGCCCTGATCCCGATGGTATCGGTTGAGCCTATTTCCACGAAGTCGCTGTCAGGCAGCAGACCGATGCCTATTTTGACGGGGTCCTGTGAACATGACAACAATACTGCTGTGAGCAGGGCGGAAAGGATCAGTATGATTGAAGGCGCTCCCTTGCGGGTATTGCCGGGTCTTTTATTTTGCAGATTCCAGAAGGAGTTTCTCATAAAAGTCATTGTATACATCTATATAATTCTCCTCTCCCTGGTACTCAAGCAGAGGCTTTCCCATGGCAGTGATCCTTTTCTTTACCTGTTCGTCAATCTTCTCGCACCCGAATATAATTCCGTCAGAGTTCTCGGCGGCAAGGGTTGAGAGATTGAGAAAATCAGCGCCTCCTTCTATTGACTTGAGAGAGCCTGTGTCAATCCCGTCTGCCTGGAGCTTGTCAGTCAGTGAAGCATTTAACGGCTTTTTAAACCCGTTATTATAAACCGAATAGACTGATTTGGCCTTGCTGAATATCGGGTCATCGGAATAGAGCTTCCTGATATAGAGGGGCACCAACGATGCGAGCCAGCCGTGAACGTGTACTATGTCAGGGCTCCAGCGCAGTTTTCTTACCGTTTCAATAACTCCACGGGCAAAGAAAATGGCTCTTTCGTCATTGTCTTCGTACTCATTGCCTGCAGCATCAGCTACAGTATGCTTGCGATGGAAATAATCATCATTGTCAATAAAGTACACCTGCATCCGGGCACTCTGAATGGAGGCTACCTTGATAATAAGAGGATGGTCGGTATCATCAATGATCAGGTTCATCCCGGAGAGGCGGATGACCTCATGCAGCTGGTTTCTTCTCTCGTTGATTGAGCCATACCGGGGCATGAATGTACGAATCTCTTTCCCCCGTTCCTGTATGCCCTGTGGCAGATCACGGCTGATCCTTGAAAGCTTCGTTTCACCGAGAAAGGGCATAATCTCCTGTGAAACAAACAATACCCTTCTGCTCTCCATTAATACCTCCCGATATACCTTAGGATTTAATCAAAGTGCAAAGATAATAAAAAAAACTAAATTGATTTCCAAGCTTAGAGACAACGGGTTACTGACAAAAATGGTGTTATTTTGCAGTACCGGACACAATGCCTTTGCCGGTATACAGTCCGGCCTTCATACAAAAAAACAATAGGAATGATAGTACTGTCAACTGTCAAGGAAGTAAGGGAACACTACAGGATCAGCGTCCTGCGCAACCCCGGTTTCGTGCCTACCATGGGCGCACTCCATAAGGGCCATCTGTCACTGGTGGCAAGAGCAACGGAGAGATGCCGAATGGTGGCCGTGAGTATCTTCGTCAATCCCACACAGTTCAATGACCCGAATGACCTGCTCAAATATCCCAGGACCCTCGACGACGACCTGGAGGCGCTCTCAGGCATGCTCAGGGAAAATGACTTTGTCTTCGTGCCGTCAGTGGAGGAGATTTACCCGGAACCTGACAGCCGCCAGTTCGAGTTCGGTGACCTGGATAAAGTAATGGAAGGCGTTCACAGGCCAGGCCATTTCAACGGCGTGGCACAGGTGGTATCACGGCTCTTTGACATCATCAGGCCATCATGCGCCTTTTTCGGGCAGAAGGACTTCCAGCAGCTGACAATCATCAGGGAGCTCGCAAGGCGCGAATACCCGAAGATTGAAATCATTGGCTGCCCCATTGTCAGGGAACATGACGGGCTCGCCATGAGCAGCCGCAACCGCAGGCTCCTGACACAGCACCGCGAAAAAGCAGGCGAAATATACCGTGCCCTGATAGCTGCAGCAGCCATGATCTCTGACTATGAGATAAATGAGATCAGGGAGTTCGTGACTGACCGCATTAACATGATCCCTGACTTCAGGCTTGAATACTATGAGATAGTGGAAGAAGAGACGCTGAAACCGGTTCATTCGGTTTTTGAGATGTCACCGGAAAAGAAGTATTACGGGTGCATAGCCCTGTGGGCCGGAGAAATAAGACTGATTGACAACATTGAGATACGATTGCGGTAAATCAAAGGATAACTATATTTGCACCGTCAAAAAGCAATCTGATTCAGAACATGACAATAGAAATACTCAAATCAAAAATACACAATGTCACCGTCACCGGCGCTAACCTCAATTACATGGGAAGCGTCACCATCGATGAAGAGCTGATGGATGCAGCCGGCCTTGTTGAACATGAGAAGGTCCACGTGCTGAACAGGAACAACGGTGAAAGGCTTGTAACATATGTTATCAGGGGAAAGAAAGGGTCAGGGGAGATATGCCTCAACGGCCCTGCTGCAAGAAAGATCCAGGTTGGCGATGTGGTTATCATTATGGCCTTTGCAACTATCACTCCGGAGGAAGCCCGTTCATTTGTGCCCCGGATTATCTTTCCCGATACAACTACCAACAAAATTATCTGACTCTTGAATAACAGTTTGAAACACTTCCTGAGGGCAGTATTGTTCCTGTCTCTGGCTGCGCTGCTGCTATGGCTGTCATTCAGGGATATCAGGTTTGATGATCTGTGGTCTGTGCTCCGCAAGGCCAACTACTGGTGGCTGATACCTGCCCTGATCTTCTCATATCTCAGCTTTATTATCAGGGCACGGCGCTGGAATCTGCTCATAGAGCCGCTGGGATTCAAACCCACCCTTGCCCATTCAAGTCATTCCGTCATTACCGGTTATTTTGCCAACATGTTATTTCCCAGGCTTGGCGAAGTGGCAAAATGCGCTACCCTCTCCCGCAAGGAGAATATCCCGTTTGACAAGCTTGTGGGGACAATGCTGGTTGAACGTACAATTGACATACTTACGGTTCTGATTATACTTGGAGCCATCGTCGCCATTGGAAGTACCGCTACGGGAAGCTTCCTCTCCGAGAATGTCTTTATGCCGGCTGAAAGGAAGATATCATCATCTGTCGGATCAACCACCATAATTACACTGATAGTGCTGTTACTGGCAGTGACAGCCGTTGTTATGTTCTTCACCCTCCGGGAACGGTTGTCGGGCAGGCCATTGTTCAAAAAGATGTACTCCTTCTCTGACGGGCTCTTTTCAGGGCTCAAATCAATCCTCAGGCTTAAACGCGGATGGGAGTTCCTGATCATGACCATTCTGCTCTGGGTCTGTTACTTTCTGATGTCATACTTCCCCCTGCTCTGTCTTGAATCAACAGCCCACCTCGGCGCAGGAGCCACAATGTTTATCCTGGTCATAGGCAGTTTCGGCATGGCCGCACCTGTTCAGAGCGGACTGGGGGCTTATCACTGGATTATTTCCCGCGGGCTCCTCGTGGCATACGCCATTCCCCTTGAGGAAGGGCTCGCCTATGCAACGCTCGAGCATGAGTCACAGATGATTCTCATCGCTATTGCCGGCGCCATTTCGCTTTATGCGCTCTTCGGCAGCAAGGGAGGAAAGGTACTCTCCTCGGTAGTCACTGAAAAAAAGGTCTGATACCTTTTCTTTTAGTAAATTTGGCTGTTGCATATTCCTTTTCCCATGGCGAAGAACAAATCAGTCTACGTGTGCCAGAACTGCGGCGCGGAGTCACCGAAATGGATTGGACGCTGTCCCTCATGCCACGAGTGGAACAGCTACCGCGAAGAGATAATCAGCACTGCACGAACCCCGGCGCCCGGAAGGGATGCCGTGCGGCGAAAACCGGAACTCCTGTCGGGAATAGAGGCGAACGAGAATGACCGGATAACTACAGGCATCGGAGAGGTAGACCGGATCCTCGGGGGAGGAATGGTGAAAGGCTCACTGATACTCATGGGCGGTGAGCCCGGCATCGGCAAATCAACCCTGGCACTGCAGATAGCGCTGGCCAGGCCGGAAAGAACGGTACTCTACGTCTCCGGAGAGGAGAGCGAGGGACAGGTTAAGCTCAGGGCAAAACGGCTCGAAGGGAAAAATGAGAGGTGCTTCATCTACAACGAGACAGAACTCGAGAGTGTTCTGACACAGACAGGAGTAATCAAACCCGAACTGCTGATCATTGACTCAATCCAGACACTCAGCTCCTCTATGCTCGAGTCATCAGCCGGCTCTGTCACCCAGGTCAGGGAGTGTGCCGCCATGATGCTTCGCTATGCCAAAGAGTCAGGTGTGCCAGTGATACTGATAGGCCATATAACAAAGGATGGCACCCTGGCCGGCCCGAAGGTTCTGGAGCATATTGTAGATGTGGTTCTGCAGTTCGAGGGAGACGGCAACTACCTCTTCCGTATCCTCAGACCTGTGAAAAACCGTTTCGGATCAACGGCAGAGATCGGCATCTTCGAGATGAGATCAAAGGGCCTGCTCGAGGTTACCGACCCCTCGGAGCTGTTTATACGCCGTGACCGTGACCCGGCCAGCGGGGTGACCATTGCCGCCACCGTAGACGGGATAAGACCCTTCATGATTGAGACCCAGTCACTGGTAAGCAGCGCCGTCTATGGCACCCCGCAGCGAAGCTCCACCGGCTTTGACACCAGGAGACTGAACATGCTGCTTGCCGTACTTGAGAAGAGAGCCGGATTCAGGCTGGGGGTGAAGGATGTCTTCCTCAATATTGCAGGCGGACTGAAGGTAAGTGATCCGGCTGTAGACCTGGCCATTGCCGCAGCCGTGCTCTCATCAAACCTCGATGTGCCGGTTGACCATCATTCCGCCTTTGCCGCCGAAGTGGGATTATCAGGAGAGGTAAGACCTGTTGCGAGGATAGAACAGCGCATTATGGAAGCTGCCAGGATGGGATTCACCGGGATGGTCATCTCGGAATTTCACCGTGATGTAAAGGATGTACCCGGACTGAAAATATCAAAAGTGTACAAGATTGAGGGGCTGGTGAAGTTGCTCTTCTCATGAATCATCAGGTATACAGACTCACTCCTCTGCCGGAGTCTCAAACTGCCGAGTGGTACTGTCATCCTGACTGATGACTACTGGCTGGAACTGCCGCCCTGACCGTTGGCTGGCAATTCCGACCTGACCGCTGACTGACACCGCCACCCTGACTTCAGTACTAGTATTCCCTCTGCCTGAAAGGATTGCCCTGCTGCTCCCTGACCACCTTGTCACAGTCAAGCTCTACGTTGAATCCCGGGGGCGCTTCAAACTGTGATTCAGCTATCACTGAGAAATCCTTGTCGGCCAGCAGCTTCTGCATAAAGATGCCGAATACCGGCAGAGCCATGTTGGCTCCCTGCCCCATCGAGAGATCTTCGAAATGGATTGCCTGATCCTCCCATCCCGTCCACACACCGGCAACCAGATCAGGCATGACACCCATAAACCATCCGTTGGAGTGGTTCTGTGTGGTTCCGGTCTTCCCTCCCATCTGGTTGGTAAGCTTGTAGGTAAGCCTCAGTCTCACTGCGGTACCGTTGGTTACCACACCCTGCAGCAGCGAGGTCATGAGATAGGCGTCATCCTCGCTGATAACCTCGTCAATGAACGGTGTGAAGGTAGATATGACATTCCCGTTGCGGTCTTCTATCCGCGTCACATAGAGCGGCCGGGTATATACCCCCTTGTTGACAAAGGTTCCATAGGCCCCGACCATCTCCTCTACGGAGAGATCGGAGGTACCGAGGAATATGGAGACCACGGGATCAATAAAGCTCCTTATTCCCATACGCTGCATTATGTCAACCACCGCCTGCGGCGAGAACTGCTTCATCAGCCAGGCTGATATGTAGTTCTCTGACTGTGCCAGTCCCCACTTCAGTGTCACCATCTTGCCATGATACTCAACAGGACCTGAGCTTCTGGGCCGCCATATCGTGTCATTGACCTCGAAGGTACGCTCAATGTTCTCAACCTCGTAGCATGGCGAATAACCATCCTGCATGGCCAGTGTGTAGAGGAAGGGCTTGATGGTGGAACCTACCTGTTTCTTCTGCTGGGTGACAGCATCATACTTGAAGTATCTGAAATCAGGCCCCCCGATATACGCCTTCACATGCCCCGTGTGGGGGTCCATGGCCATGAATGCTGATCTCACAAAAAACTTGTAATACCTTATCGAGTCAAGCGGCGTCATAACTGTGTCTCTCTCCCCCTCCCATGAGAAGAGTTTCATCGGCACGGGTGTGTTGAACGCCAGCGTTATCGAATCCTCAGGTACACCGGCCCTCCTCATGCTCTGATACCGGTCGCTCTGCCTGACTGACCTTGCCATGATCTGGTTCACCTGAGCCGTGGTGAGGTCATTTGAGTAGGGCGGATTCCGGTAATTCTTTGCCCTCTTGTCAAATACCGGCTGAAGGTTTTGGGAAAGGTGTTCTGTAAGAGCCTCTTCCGCATAGGTCTGCATCTTCGAGTTAAGGGTGGTGTAGATTCTCAGTCCGTCACGGTAGATATTATATGGTGAGCCGTCAGGCTTGGTATTCTTGTAGCACCAGCCATAGAGCGGATCATTCTGCCAGCGCCAGAGAGCCTCATTGTAGGTATCATCCGAATAGAACCTCTCCCGCTGTGGCTCCCTGCTGCTCATTGTTGACCTTATATACTCCCTGAAGTATGTTGCCAGCCCGGTGTTGTGACTGTCTTCGCGCAGGTCAAGACCCAGCGGAAGCTGGCTGACCGAGTCAGCCACGACACGGGAAATATATCCGTACCTCTCCATCTGTGAGATTACCACATTCCTTCTCTTCAGGGCGCTCTCCTCATTGCGTAGGGGATTGTAGGCCACGGAGTTCTTCAGCATACCGACCAGCATTGCCGACTGCTCGATATTAAGCGAATCAGGGGTGGTATTGAAATAGATACGCGCAGCCGAATTGATGCCCACGGCATTATAAATGAAGTCAAACACGTTGAGATACATAGTGATAATCTCTTCCTTCGTGTAGCTGCGCTCGAGCTTAACAGCCGTCTGCCACTCCTTGAACTTAGCTATCGCCAGCCTGGAGGCACGCACAATAGCCGGATCATTGGAGAGGTCCCTCGGCAGGAAAAGGTTCTTCGCCAGCTGCTGTGTGATGGTACTCCCACCCCCGGTGTTCTTGCCAAGCATGATGGTCTTGACCAAAACCCTTGCAAGACCACGGAAATCAATACCCGAATGTCTTTTGAACCGGATGTCTTCAGTGGAAATAAGCGCATCAATCACATAAGGTGAGATATCTTCGTAATCAGTCCATGTGCGGTTCTGTATGTAAAACTTGCCAAGAAGGACATTGTCTTCCGAATATACCTCGGCTGCAAGACTGTTGTCAGGATTCTCAAGCTCCTCGAAGGAGGGGATCGGGCCAAGCTTGTTGGCGGAGATCAGTAAAAACAATGTCAGCAGGAACACTGCCGGCAGAGATATTATAACCCAGAACCAGATAATGTTTTTCCGGAATTTTTTATCCCTCATGATACCCTCATTATAAGGCCGCTAATTTAATGATTTAATACAGAATTTTTCTTAAAATTTTGAAGTTGGCGCCCTTATTCATTTACTTTGCCCTGTTTTTAAAAATATTCGGATGGCTGATAATCTGGTAATAGTTGAATCTCCTGCCAAAGCAAAGACGATAGAAAAATTTCTCGGAAAGGATTACACCGTTGTATCGAGCTTCGGGCATATCCGTGATCTCGTTCGAAACAAGCTGGGTGTTGAGGTTGACAACAATTTTGCTCCGGTCTATGAAATACCTGAAGACAAGAAGAAGGTTGTAGCCGAGCTTCGCAAGCTTGCTGACAAGGCTACAACGGTATGGATTGCTTCCGATGAAGACCGCGAGGGTGAGGCAATAGCCTGGCATCTGATCTCTGTTCTCGGGCTTGACCCGGCAACCACGCGCCGGATTGTGTTCCATGAGATTACGAAAGATGCCATTACACGTGCCGTGGAATCGCCACGGCAGGTAGACATGAACCTTGTCAATGCCCAGCAGGCACGCCGGATACTCGACAGACTTGTAGGCTTTGAGCTTTCACCCGTGCTGTGGAAAAAGGTACAGCCCTCACTCTCAGCCGGGAGGGTTCAGTCTGTCGCAGTTCGCCTGCTTGTTGACCGTGAACGGGAAATAATAGGTTTCGTCGCTGACTCTGCCTTCAGGGTAACCGGCACCTTTGTCGGAACAAACAGTGAAGGGAGCGATGTGCAGCTCAAGGCAGAGTGCCAGAAGAAATTCAGCACGGAGCAGGAAGCGGGACTCTTCCTGGAGAAGTGTGACGCTTCCGCGTTCACCGTTGAAAATATAGTGGTCAAGCCCGGTACCCGCTCACCGGCGCCTCCATTTACCACCTCCACCCTCCAGCAGGAGGCCTACCGCAAGCTCGGTTTCTCAGTGGCACAGACCATGTCAGTGGCACAGAAACTATACGAGGCCGGAAAGATCACATACATGAGAACCGACTCCACCAATCTCTCTTCACTGGCGCTCAACACCGCCAGGGAAGTGATTACCAATGAGTACGGTGCAGGCTACTCGCGCGTCAGGCAGTTTAAAACCCATACGCGCGGCGCACAGGAGGCACATGAAGCAATCAGGCCAACCTACTTTGACAGGAAGGAGGTTACCGGCAACAACAATGAGAAGAAGCTCTATGAACTGATCTGGAGAAGGGCGATAGCCTCCCAGATGGCTGATGCCAGGGTGGAAAAGACAACCATAACCATTGGCATGTCTGGTTCACCCGTCAGCTTTACGGCAACAGGTGAAGTCATCCTCTTCGACGGCTTCCTGAAGGTTTATACCGAATCATTTGATGGCAACGTCTCCGATGATGAAAAGGTAATACTGCCCCGCGTTGACCAGGGGATGAAACTTACACCCGGAACCATCACCGCCCTCCAGCGCTTTACTTCACCCCCGCCGCGGTACACGGAAGCGAGCCTCGTGAAGAAGCTCGAGGAACTCGGGATAGGAAGGCCATCAACCTATGCGCCAATTATATCCACAATACAGTCAAGGGGTTATGTGGCCCGTGAAGACAGGCCCGGGGAGAAGCGTACCCTTGTTCAGCTCGCTCTCTCAAAGGGAAAGATAACCAGAAGCGAGAAGAGCGAAATATTCGGGAAGGAGAAGTCAAAACTCTTCCCGAAGGATATCGGTATGATTGTGAACGACTTTCTGATTGCCAATTTCCCTGACATCCTCGACTACAACTTCACCGCCGGCGTGGAGAAGGAATTTGACGAGATAGCCTCGGGTGAGGTGAAATGGGAAAAGATGATCTCCAAATTTTACGGTCCCTTCCGCAAGACCGTTGACGAGTCTCTTGCCACGCGGGCGAAGATGACCGGCGCGCGGCAGCTTGGCACAGACCCGGCAACGGGCCTGCCGGTTGCAGTGAAGATGAGCCGTTACGGGCCCGTTGTACAGATAGGCGAGGCCTCCGGCGAACAGAAGCCCCGCTTCGCCAACCTCAGACGTGATCAGCTGCTTGAAACCATCACCCTTGAGGAGGCACTCGCCCTCTTCGCGCTGCCGCGCACCGTGGGAACCTTCGAGGATAGCGAGATGACCGTGGGCGTGGGTAAATTCGGACCGTATGTCAAACATGCCGGCAAGTTCTACTCGCTGAAGAGAGGCGTTGATGATCCGTATACAATCACAGAAGAGAGAGCCATTGAACTGATCAGGGAAAAAAGGGAAGCCGACAAGCAGAAGGTCATCAGCGAACTGGGTGATATCATGGTACTCAACGGACGGTATGGTCCGTATATCATGCATGACAAAACCAACTATCGCATCCCGAAGGGAACTGACCCCCACAAGCTTACCAGGGATGATTGCCTGGCAATAATTGAGAAGGCCGGCAAGACCAAAACCACCAGGGGAAAAAAGAAGAAGTGACCTTAATATAATATGATTAACCTGAATCAGTATATTGATCCCGTCTGCCTTGACAAGCCGGCAGTAGAGCCGCTTAAGGGTTCTTCCGCCTTCCCTCACAATGTGTTGGTGAATACCGGGAATGAGCCCCTGAATGACCTCAGCGGATATGCCGTGGCCATCCTGGGTGTGCCGGATGACCGCTCTTCAGTGAACATCGGAGCGGCACAGGCGCCTGATGCTGTCAGGAGGAGCCTCTACTCATTCTCCAGGCTGCCTGGCAAGCTGAAGGTCACCGACCTGGGTAACTTCAGGCCGGGAGCCTCCTTCGAGGACACCCTCGCAGGCCTGCACGACGTGCTTCTTCAGCTGCTGTCACAGAACATTGTTCCGGTGATCATAGGGGGAACAAGTTCCCTGATGCCGGCCGTTGACAGTGCACTCTCGGCAGGAAAACAGAAATGGTCGTTGGTGTCGGTTGATTCCCGTATTGACTTCACCGCCGAGAAAAGACCACCTGACTCGCTCAACTGGATGAATGACCTCATCTATCGCAACGGCAGCTGTCTGTCACACCTCTCATCCATAGGGTATCAGACCTATCTCACTGACCAACAGGTGGTGAACAGGTTCAACCGCCGTCATTATGACGTAATGCGCATTGGCGAGGTGCGGTCAGCAGTACATGAGACCGAGCCGCTCTTCCGTGACGCCTCCGCCGCACTGTTTGATATCGGATCAGTAAGGCAGTCAGACGCCCCCGGAACATTCCTTCCGTCAGTCAACGGGTTCTATGGTGAAGAGATATGCCTCCTTGCCCGGTATGCAGGCCTGTCAGATAACCTGAAGCTTTTTTCCGTGACGGAGGTCAACCCGACTCTTGACACCAGGATGCAGACATCGAACCTGGCAGCACAGCTCATCTGGTTCTTCCTCGAAGGTTTCTCGCAGAAACAGTATGAGGTCTCCTATCTCAGTGACCTGACGAACAGCAGGTTCACCCGTTATCATGTGACCCTCAGTGACCTGGAGAGTGAAGCCATCTTCATAAAAAGCACCATTACCGAGCGCTGGTGGATGGAGATCCGTGACATCCATGACAAACCACAGTATCTCGCCTGCTCTTATGAAGATTACCTGATGGCTAACCGTGATCAGGTACCCGTCAGGTGGTCACGCGGAATGCTCCGTCATGGGCACTGATTTTTGGCCTCAATTTTGTGGCATGAATATATTTTTATTTATTTTACCCGTTATATGTATGGGTTTACAGGCACTACCCGGCTATGAAGAAAACAAGGATATTCATCCTGGCATTATTACTCCCGGCAGGTATCGTCTGCGGTCAGCAGGATCCGGCGTTCAGCCACTATATGTTCAACACCCAGACATTTAATCCCGGGTTTTCGGGCATGTCGGGGATGATCACTGCTTCGGCCCTTACGCGCCAGCAGTGGGTGGGTTTCCCCGGGGCGCCCTCCACCATGCTTTTCAACATCAATATGCCTTTCAGCCTCTTCGGCTTCCGCAGTGGCGCAGGCCTGCTTGTGGAGGCTGACAAATACGGGTTCAGCAATGATGTCAATATCACGCTTTCCTATTCAGGCCTCTTTTCGGTCGGAACCGGTACCCTCGGAGCCGGTTTCAGCATAGGGGTGCTCAACAAGACTGTTGCGCCGGAATGGTTCATCCCTTCGGGCCCGGGCCATACACCTCCTTCAGGTGACCCGCTGATTCCCGAGAATGATGAATCTTTTCTTGCACCTGACTTTTCCGCCGGGATATACTACCAGGGACTTAACTACTATGCCGGGCTGTCAGTCACACACCTGAACCAGCCAAAAATCAAATATTCCCAGACAGCTACTTACGTCAGCCGCCAGTACTACTTCACTGCAGGTTACTACTTCCAGCTTCCAAACCCTGCCTTTGAGCTTGTCCCCTCAATTTTTATAGTAAATGACGGCGCCACAACACAATATTTAGCCACAGGTATGGTTAAATACAATAAAAAGATATGGGGTGGCGTTTCTTACAGGATTAGTGACGCAATCACAGGATTCGCAGGCATAGAATTATACAACGGTCTAAAGATAGGATATGGATATGACTTCCCGATATCGGAGATCAGAAAAGGAACCAGCGGCTCCCACGAGTTCGTTGTCTCTTACAGCTTCGACATCGGTCTCGGGAAGAGTGTTACCAAATACAAGAGTATCCGTTTTCTTTAATAGACAGGAAAAAATAGAATTACTTGCATATTTAAATTTAAGTATATGAAAAAGGTAACCCTTTTAGCTCTTGCGTTGGTTTTAATGTTAAGCAGCTGTGGCTCTTACGAATCAGGCGAGTTGACAGGCGTTCAGGGAAGGAAGAAGTTCTATGAGCCGGAGCCGTTTGAAATGGCATTCATACCGGCCGGTTCCTTTGTACAGGGGCCCAGTGACCAGGACCCTTTGCGCGCCATGAACAGCCTCTCCAAAACAGTTACGGTAGAAGCGTTTTGGATGGACCAGACAGAGATTACCAATAATAAATATCGTCAGTTCACCTACTGGGTGCGTGACTCCATCCTCAGAACCAGGCTGGGAGAGGAAGGAATTGAGGGTTACGAATTCTTCAGAACTGATAAGGAGGGCAATGTCCTGGAACCCAACGTGCTGAACTGGTCAGAGAAGATTGACCTGGATGATGAGAACATCCAGGCTGTGATGGAAACAATGTATTATCCCCCCGAAGAGAGATTCAACGGGAACAAGCAGTGGGACACCCGGCTCCTGAACTACTCATATTTCTGGGTTGACTACAAGCAGGCAGCCAAAGCCAGATACAACTACAAGGAGCAGAGGTACGAGGGTACCGTAACCGACCTTGAGGGCAATACCACCGAAGTGAAAGACCGTTCATCGTTCATTATGCATCACGTGGTGAATATCTACCCTGATACCCTTGCATGGATCAGAGACTTTACCTATTCATTCAATGAGCCGTGGGCAACACTCTACTTCTGGCATCCCGGTTATGATGACTACCCGGTTGTTGGAATATCATGGATCCAGGCACGTGCATTCAGCGTGTGGCGTACCAACTTCATGAATGAGCACCTGCGTGCACAGGGCATCGCCGACGTGCACAACTACCGTCTCCCGCTGGAGACCGAGTGGGAATATGCAGCACGCGGCGGACTTGACCTCTCCATGTACCCATGGGGCGGCCCCTACACACGCAACTACCAGGGATGCTTCCTCGCAAACTTCAAACCACTGCGCGGTAACTACATCGATGACGGAGCCGTTTACACAATAAAGGTGGCCTCCTTCGAACCCAATGAATACGGACTGTTCGATATGGCAGGAAACGTGTCCGAATGGACTTCGTGCGCCTACCATCCTTCATCATATATCTTTACCCATGACCTCAACCCCGACTATGAATACAACGCCCGCCCGGACGATCCGCCCGTGCTCAAGCGCAAGGTCATAAGGGGAGGCTCATGGAAAGATATTGCATTGTTCCTTCAGACATCTACAAGGGACTACGAATACCAGGACTCAACAAAATCTTTTGTCGGGTTCCGCAATGTGAGAACTTACATCGGAGTTAATAATTAATACCATTTAACTTTAATACATAAATTATATGGGCCTCTCGGAATTTGTTCATACCAGTAAATGGAAAAAATTCATGTCCAAGCTTTACGGCTGGGGCGCCTCAGTCGTGATCATCGGTGCGCTCTTCAAGATACAGCACTATCCGATGGCTGGACTATTCCTCTCTGTGGGTCTTATCACAGAAGCAATCATCTTCTTCTTTTCGGCATTTGAGCCGCTCAAGGAAGAGCCTGACTGGAAGCTTGTCTACCCCCAGCTTGACCCGAATTACTCTGGCGAGGATCTCGGTTTTGCATATGTCGGCGGTGGCGGCGGTGGATTCGGTGGTGGCGGTGGTGCCGGCCTTACGCAGTTTGACAAGATGTTGTCTGACGCAGGAATTACTCCTGCTGTGTTTGACAGCCTCAGCCAGGGACTGAAGAAGCTCACAGAAACCACCAATAACTTCAACGCTATGGGTGACCTGGCAGCAACTACCAATGAGTATGCCAGCACAATAAGGAAGGCAAATGAGTCTCTCATGAACCTCTCCGAGTCTGTTACCCAGACTGCACGTTCAATGACTGACACTACCAACGCCTGCCAGGCTATCGGCGAATCATCAAAGACCATCGATACCGGCAGCAGATCATACCACGAGAAGCTGGAGGCTCTCAACAAGAACCTCTCTGCCCTCAATGCAGCATATGAACTGCAGCTCCGCGGCACCAATGATCACGTGAAGAATGCTGAAGCAATCTACAGGGGAATGGAAGGTCTGATGAATGACCTTACAGGTTCAGCTGATGACACCAAAAAATACCGTGAACAGGTGGCCAAACTCAATGAGAACCTCAGCTCACTCAATAATGTCTACGGCAACATGCTTGCTGCCATGAATGTGAAGTAATGACGGGTTCATCAAAATATACGATAACATTTAAACTATCTGCAAATGGCTAAGGGAAAAGAAACCCCGCGGCAAAAGATGATCGGGATGTTGTACCTCATCCTGACAGCAATGCTTGCCCTTAACGTTTCGAAGGAGGC
>ERZ1026810.22-NODE-22-length-140074-cov-12.896075_pt1 | contig 140074 bp, 119 predicted proteins | sample MGYA00520872_ERZ1026810 | MGnify/ENA primary metagenome ERZ1026810 (study PRJEB33270, sample SAMEA104284477) | anaerobic digester metagenome | biome: Anaerobic digester microbiome; feature: mesophilic sludge digester; material: Anaerobic digester biomass... | reverse complement strand
GACTTGCTGGAAACATTTGCATTTACGATAAAAGATTTACGATTGCCACCTTATGATGATTTTGCCCGTTACTGCATCAAGATGGCTACTGGGAGTGGTAAAACGAAGGTTTTCGCACTGGCAATTGTCTGGCAATTTGCAAATGCCATAAAAGAGGATGCATCCCAATTTGCAAAAACGTTCCTGATACTCGCACCAAATGTTATTGTATTCGACAGGTTGAAAAGTGATTTTGAAAGTGGTAAAATCTTCAGAACTGACCCCTTGATTCCAAAGCACTTTCAATGGTGGTGGGAGATGGAGTATTATATGCGTGGTGATACCGAAAGAACCCATAGCGAAGGTGCAGTTTACCTTACCAACATCCAGCAGTTCTATGAAAGAAACATTAAAGGAAATGATGAGGAAACCGATATAATGACTTCCATGCTGGGTTCAAAGCCACCTGCAACAAAAATGGAAATTACTGATTTTGACGAGAGAATAGCAAAGCGGGATGGTTTATTAATGGTTTTAAATGATGAAGCACACCACACCCATGATGAAGAAAGTGAGTGGAGTAAATTAATTAGAAAACTGCATCAACAAAAGAATCTAACTGCCCAAATTGATTTTTCAGCCACACCACGTTACAGCAAAGGAAGTTTATTTGCATGGACTGTTTTTGATTACCCGTTAAAACAGGCAATACTTGACCGAATTGTAAAAAGACCCATTAAGGGTATATCCCACATAGAAGAAGCAAAATCTGATATTGCCAGTGTTCGTTATAGTGGTTTTTTAACGGCAGGCGTGGAACGTTGGAAAGAATATACCAAAGAGTTAGACCCGTTGAAAAAGAAGCCGATTCTGTTCATCATGATGAATAATACCGAAGAAGCAGATGATATAGGAGATTGGTTACGGGTAAAATATCCAGCAATATTCAGTAGTGATAAAACACTGGTTATACATACAGATAAAACTGGGGAAGTAAGTAAAAAAGACCTTGACCTTGCACGGAAAGCAGCAAGAGATGTTGATGATGATAAAAGTCCAGTTAATGCCATTGTATCGGTTTTAATGTTGCGTGAAGGCTGGGACGTGCAAAATGTTACTGTTGTTGTCGGATTAAGACCATATACAGCAAAGGCAAACATACTTCCTGAGCAAACTATCGGCAGGGGTTTACGTTTAATGTTCCGCAATATGCGTGAGAGTTACACCGAACGTGTTGACATTATCGGTAACAATGCCTTCATGGAGTTTGTGGAAGATTTGGAAAGACTGGAAGACCTGAAATTCGAAACTTTCCAAATTGGCAAAGACAAATTGAAGATTCTTACAGTGCAACCAGTGGATGAGAAAAAAGACTTTGACATTGGTATACCAGATATTTCATCGGTACTTGCAAGAAAAAAATCTCTGGCAGAAGAGATTGGCAAAATTGATGTTTCTAAATTCAATGTGAACGTTTTGCCGTTTAAAGGCAAAGAAATTGGTGAAACAAAAACTTTCATTTACGAAGGAAGGGACATTTTAACTGACGAAAAACTGTTGGAGAGAGAATATTCGATTCCACCAGCACAGACTGTTGAAGAAGTAATAGGGTACTATGCCCGCAGAATAGCACAGAACATTAAATTACCATCACACTTTGCGCTAATTGCACCCAAAGTCCGTGAATTTTTTGAACTAAAAGCATTCGGTAAGTCAATTGATTTAAATGACACAGGTGTAATACCTGCAATAAGCAGTAATGTTGCAAGTTTTGTTGTTATAAAGGAGTTTGAAAAAGCATTACGGGAAATAGTGATAGAGCATAAAGAACCTCAACTGTTATCTGCCAGCAGGTTTCTTTCATCAACACTGCCGTTTCCGACATCCAAAAAGGTTCTTGAAGCCAAAAAGACCATATTCAATTACACACCATGTGATAACGAATTCGAATACAATTTTGCAAAATTCCTTGAAAAATCAGAAGATGTAAAGGCGTTTGCAAAACTACCCGAACAATTCGGTTTTTGCATCCAGTACACTGATACTCTGGCGAACATTAGGAATTATTTCCCAGATTTTATTGCCATTACCGATAACGACACGAATTGGATTATTGAAACCAAGGGCAGAGAAGATGTCGAGGTAAGGCTCAAAGATAATGCTGCAATTAATTGGTGCAGGATTGCAACCGAACTGACAGATTCGGCATGGGAATATATAAAAGTACCACAAAAGGAATTTGAACAGTTTCGCCCCGACAATTTTGAAGAACTCGTTGCAGGTATTAATCCACCAACACTATTTGATTGATTAAATCCAAAGATAATTTTCTACCACATTTTCTACTACAAAGAAAAATGCCGTTGTAATTGATTGATTTACAACGGCATTCTGTTTAACTCAGTCGGGGTGAGAAGACTCGAACTTCCGACCCCTACGTCCCGAACGTAGTACGCTACCAACTGCGCTACACCCCGATTTAACCCTACATCCGCCAACCGGCGGAGAAGGAGTTGTTCGCCCTCCGTCAATTCAACGACAAAGAACGGCCTGAACAATAGTTCAGGTTGGCAAAAATAATAAAATTTGTGACTAATCAGTTTCCAAGAAGCCAGGTGATGGTAAAAATAATGTGTCCTGAGATTTAAGTGCCATCATCACCCATAGGAGGGACAGAATCAAGTATCATCACTGCGCACAGAGGGAGACTGTTGAGTGCCATCACTGCGCACAAAAGGGACTCAATTGAGAGCTATCACTTCACATTAGAGAGCTGGAATCAAATGACATCACTGTTCACAATAGAGACTGAACGCTCATAATAGGGACTGACTAAAATGCCATCACTGTGCATAGAAGCGACTGAATCAAGTATCATCACTAGCCCGTAAAAGAGCCTGACTCATTCTGTTCTTATTAATCCCCGGGCACCCCGGGTGCTGTGATTAGTTTGCAAAAGCCCTTATCCCGCAGAGACTTTTTGACTATTAACGGGTAAATTCCGTGATCTTGCGATACAGGTCATTGCTGCTCACCGGCTTGGGCAGATAATCAGTGCAACCGGCCTTCATTGCACGCATACGGTCATCAGGGAATGCATAGGCCGTCACCGCTATAATAGGCAGTTTCTTAAAATCCTCCTCGGCACGCAGCCTGCGCGTCAGCGAGAGACCATCCTCATCCCCCTTCAGGGAGATATCCATCAGCACCAGATCAAACTTCCGGTCATGAAGCAGATCCCATGCATCTGCGGCGCAATCGGCCACAGCAGTGTCATACATATCTGACAACAGCTTCGCAAAATAAAGCTGACTGTACGGGTCATCCTCCACGATGAGAATGGCCATTCGCTTTGATGATGACGGGTCCTTCATATCTTGATCAGTTTGTATGATAAAGATCCAAGCTTAATCTTCTCCCCGTGAAGCAGTCCAATGTTCCAGTCGGTGTTGCCATGAGCTATCCGAAACTTATCCTCCCCCCGGAGATCATTATCCTTATACCTCAAATGCCGTGCCGCAGGCGCTTCCATGACCATATCGGCGCATGCCTTGTCAAGGGCAAGGGGGTCTGTGGAAGCCGCAATGCCTATGTCCTCAACCAGCGGCATGTCATTGTGCCCCCAGCAATCGCAGTCGGGTGAGACATCCATGATAAAATTGACATGTAGTGCAGGCTTTCCCTTAACCACCGCACAGGCATACTCGGCTATCTTTTTGCTGAGAATATCTCCATCTGCGCTCCATCGAACCCTCGCAGCATCAAACTGGCAGACAGCCACGCACTGTCCGCAGCCGGTACATCTTTCGTTATCAATCTGTGCCTTCCCGTCTTCACTCATGTGAACAGCATCATGGGCACAGCTGCTGACGCACATGTTGCAACCGGTACAGTTCTTCAGGTCAATGACCGGCTGACTCCCCGAGTGCAGGAAAAGCTTTCCTCCGATGGAAGCACATCCCATACCGAGGTTCTTCAGTGCGCCTCCGAAACCGGTCTGCTCATGCCCCTTGAAGTGATTGAGGGTGATAATTATATCAGCATCGGCTATAGCCGTACCGATCATCGCTGTCCTGGTATAATCGAGGTTAACCTCTATCTCACGGTAATCAGTCCCCTTGACTCCGTCGCCAATTATCACATGGCACCCTGCGCTGAGGATATTGTAGCCATTTGAGAATGCTGCATCAAGGTGATCGGGAGCATTTCTCCTCTCCCCTGAATAGAGGGTGTTGCAGTCGGTCAGGTATGGTTTGCCACCTTTCCCCCTTATCATGGAAACCACCTGTGCCGCGAAGTTTGGCCTGAGATATGCAAGGTTGCCCGGCTCACCGAAATGAACCTTAATAGCCGTCATCTTACGGTTGAAATCGATTTTTTCGAAACCGGCTGCCATCATCAGCTTCTCCAGCTTTTTAAGCAGGTTCAGCGATGATGTGCTGTGCATATCGGTGAAAAATACTTCAGAAGGTCCCATTAAAAACAAAACGTTCTTTCTCAGACATTAAGTATATCAATAATGTCAACAAGGTGCTGGTTAAGGCCTTTATGCAGTTTTACGGCTTTCCTGAATGGAATGAGCACTATTTCGTCATTCTGGAGTCCTACCATTACGCTCTGCTGGCCGTCAAGGAGTGCCTCTACAGCAGCATTTCCCAGCCTGCTGGCGTTAACACGGTCAAGCGCTGACGGCGACCCTCCGCGCTGAAGGTGTCCAAGAATGGCAACCCGTACCTCGTAGTCCTCGAGCTGAGGTTTGAGCTTCTCGGCCAGTGCTATGGCGCCACCCTCTTCATCGCCCTCAGCAACAATGATGATATTGCTTGATTTTTTTCGCTTGTTACCCGTCTCTATCATCTTGGTGATATCACGCATCTCACCCTTTATCTCAGGCATGATGATAGCTTCAGCGCCGCAGGCGATTCCGCTGTAAAGGGCAATGTGGCCTGCCTCGGCGCCCATCACCTCCACAAAAAACATCCTGTTGAGGGCGCTGGCGGTATCACGGATCTTGTCAACAGCCTCCACCACGGTGTTGAGCGCGGTGTCATACCCTATCGTGTAGTCAGTGCCATATATGTCATTGTCTATCGTGCAGGGCACACCCACGAACGGGATGTTATACTCTCCATTGAACATGCCCGCTCCCTTGAATGAGCCGTCACCTCCTATAACAACAACGCCATCGATGCCTGCTGCCCTGAGGTTCTCATAAGCAATCTTCCTCCCCTCGGGAGTACGGAAGGGATCGCATCTGGCTGTCTTGAGAATTGTGCCGCCTCGCTGTATGGTGTCTGAAACCGAGTGGGCGTAGAGCTGTTTGAAGTTGGCATTGATCATGCCCATGTAACCGTGCCTGATGCCAACCACCTCAAGCCCGTTATAAATAGCTGTGCGCGTTACGGCGCGGATAGCTGCATTCATTCCGGGAGCATCTCCGCCTGATGTGAGAACACCTATCTTATTAATTTTTGCCATTTCAGAAATTATTTGTTGATGCTAAAATACTTAATTATCATGTTCCGGCAATTTTGAAAATAACAATATCATATCGCAGCGACAATATCTGCAACCTCCTGTATGAGCCATCCGGGGGTGGATGTTGCGCCGCATATCCCTGCACTGGCTGAATCATTGAACCATTTGCGCTTCAGCTCATCGGGCGAGGAGATAAAGTAGGAGCGGGGGTTCACCTTAAGGCACACTTCGAAAAGCATGCGGCCGTTGGAGCTGTTCCTGCCGCTGACAAAAACTATCACATCATGCTTCGAAGCAAATTCCCTCAGACGTGGTTCACGTTCTGACACCTGCCTGCAGATGGTGTTGTGCACCTTCAGGTTGGAGGATGAATGATCAGGCGAGACCTTTTCCATATTGAGCCTGATAATCTCAGCCACAACATCGTACTGCACCTTGCTCTTGGTGGTCTGCGAGAAGAGGTATACCGGCCTGGTGTAGTCTATCCTGCGAAGGTCTCCCTTGCCGGTCACCAGTATGCCCCCGGGCCCCGCGGCACTCATCAGCCCTATGACCTCGGCATGACCCTCCTTGCCGTAGATGACTATCTGTCCCTTCTCGTCACGCGACAGTTCGGCCACCTTTCGTATTTTCTCCTGCATTGACCTGACAATAGGGCAGGTGGCGTCAATGATCGTGATGTTGTTCTCCCTTGCCTTTTCATATGTGGAGGAGGGTTCACCGTGCGCCCTTATCAACACCTTATTGTCGCGCAGGGTTGCAAACTCCTCATAGGTGATTGCCTTCAGTCCGAGGCTGGTCAGCCTGGCCACCTCGATGTCATTGTGCACTATCTCACCGAGGCAGTAGACGGTTCCTCCGTCACGCAGGACATCCTCAGCGATTGTAACGGCATTTTTAACTCCGAAACAGAATCCCGAACTCTCTTCTATATCAACTTTCATTTATCCTTTTTTTGTAAAGCTCCCTGAACCAGACCATCTGTTCTTCGGGCGTCATATCACTGTTGTCAAGCACAACTGCATCATCAGCCTGCCGGAGCGGGCTCACCTCCCTCGATGAGTCTATCCTGTCACGTTCGCTTATGTTTTTCATCACCGCATCAAAGTCAGCCGGCAGTCCCTTGCTCACAAGCTCTAGGTACCGTCTCTGTGCTCTCACCTCGGGCCTGGCTGTCATGAAGATCTTTAGCCGGGCGTCCGGGAAGACCACCGTTCCAATGTCACGGCCGTCCATCACCACACCCCCGCCGGCGCCCATTGACCGTTGCAGCTCCACCATCCTGGCTCTCACGCCGGCAATGGTGCTGACGGGGCTGACGTTATCCGAGACCTCGCGGTCACGTATCTCCCTCTCCACCTTCTCGCCATTGAGATAAGTGGCTGAGAATCCTGTCTCGCTGTCGGGTTTGAAGGTGATGGTGATCTCCGGAAGAGCCTGCAGTATCCCGGCCTCGTCGGCAATGCCGTTTCCTGCCAGTCCGCGCCTCAGCGCGAAGAGAGTGACAGCCCTGTACATTGCTCCCGAGTCGATATAGATATATCCCAGTTCCCTTGCTATCGCTTTCGCGAAGGTGCTTTTGCCACACGACGAGTATCCGTCAACCGTAATGATTATTTTTCTTTTTTTTCTTGTCATTGTCTCTTTCAGGTTAAAACGAACAGATGCAGTTAAGGTTCAGCATGTTCTGTTTTTTTAAATATAATATCAGGTTTCAGTGTAACGGTAATGTGGTTTGATCCGCCTGCCGGATGAAATGCGCCATGGGCAAAAGCCAGTTCAAAGGCCTTTGTGCGTATTCCGAACCCTGCCGTAAAGCCCGCCATACCGGTCCGCTGCCCGGTCTGCATCTCAGCCCTGCGCTGGTAGTCAAGGCCGGCGCCGATCCAGAATGCGTCTGACGGAAGAATCTCGACACCCAGGACAATGTGCCTTAGAATGTCCTCTCCGAAACCGCCCTGACCGGCATCATCTTCGGGATTATAATCAAAAGTCATGTCAGGCTTCTCCAGATGCCTGAGTGTGAGCGAGAAGCTGAAGGGGGCATGGGCGAGCCTCTTGGTGGCTCCGGCAATAATCTCAAACGGAAGCGGCTCACCTCCGTCACCGGTATAACCGACAAGCTGCAGTCCGGCGTTGCGGATTACCAGCCCGGCATCGAGCAGCAGCCGCTCATTGCGGTATGTTGCCCCGATATCGGCACAGAGGCCTGCAGAAAAATAGCGTTCGAGGTTTGAGATCACAGGCTTGAGGTTCACACCCACGGAGAAGGAGGAGTCGATCTGCCATGACCAGATGATGTTGAACCCATATTCGGCAGCGGTGAAGCTGCCGGTGATATTACCTGCCTCGTCGGCCTCGGTGAAGGTGCCGTAGCTTGCAAAGCTTATCCCCCCGGCGAAGTTGCCCGCGGTGGCTGTGCTATGCGCCCAGGAGGCATAGCCATACCTGATTCCTGCAAACCATGATGAGAAGCTCAGCGAGATATCATTGTCCATCGCCGCATTGAGCATAGCCGGGTTGAAGTAGGGCAGGGTCAGGTCGCTTCGCCAGGAGGCGACGGATATTCCGCCGGTGGCATTGGCAAATGCCGAATGGCTGAGGTTAAGAAACTCGTAGGTATTATCACCGCCGGTCTGGCCTTTAAGCGCCGGACCGGGCAGAGCCGTGAGGAATATGAGGACGACAGCCCACCGTTGCAGAACAGCAATGCCGGAAAGCAGATTGGGAGCCCTGTGCCTCATCCTCAGAATCATTAAGGACAAAGATAATAATCCCGGCAAAATGGAATGATCAAAGCTGGTATTTCAGGATTGTCAGTCACCCTTCCCTGTAAAGCCGGCATCAACCCCTGCCTTCCTGTTATTCCAGGCCTGGGAAAGGAAGAGGCCGGCAATCACAATTGCCATCCCTATCCCGTTTCTCACCGTCAGCCTGTCGCCAACGATGAAGAAGGCAAAGATTGCAGTGAACACCGGAATAAGATTGCTGAATATGTTTGCACGGGCAATCCCGACAAACCTGACTGAATAGGCATAAAGCACGAATGCTCCGCACGAGGCGAAGATGGCCAGGAAAATTATCGAGCCAAAGCTCTTCGTCACGATGCCTGTGGCAAGCAGGTCCTTCAGATCCAGCACAAGGAAGAGTGGAAGGAATAGAATTGCACCAATAATATTTTGAGTGTTGACTATTATGACCGGATCATAATCATAAGCCAGACGGCGAAGAACCATGTTGTAACCGACGGCCGAGACCACGGCGAGGAACATCAGCGCCAGTCCTTTCGGGTTCATCACGATATTACCGGATTTGTTGGTGATGAATATTAAAACTCCTATGAATGAGAGAATAACTCCCAGATAGTTAATCAGTTTCAGCCGCTCACGATGGATTACCCATGCGAAGATGACTGCAAAGACCGGTATGGTTGAAATTATTACCGAACCCACCGTTGACGAGACATATGTCAGTCCGAAGCTTTCACCCAGGAAGTAAAGGAAAGGCTCAAACAGCGCAAGTAGGAAGAAATACTTCCGGTCTCTCTTCTGTATGGCTGTGAACCGTCCGGTGATCCATATAAAACCCGTGAGAAAGAGTATTGCAATGCACAGCCTGATAAAGACGATGGTTATGGGGTTATAATCAACGTTGGCAACCTTGAACCATACAAATGAGAGTGCCCAGAAAATCATTGAAAGAACTAGGGCTGCGTATGGTCTGCCTTTCATGGGAGATAATAAATGAGTGATTTTGTCGGCGGCGAAATTAACTGATTTTTCAATACCCGTGACAGAGCGGGGAATTAAGAAGCTTTAGTTTTCGAACGTACTTGATATATGTTCGGCAAAAGCCTCATAATAATGTAATATACAGTTCAATATATATCAATCATCTTTCGACCGGTATAAATAAAAATCATTTTTATTCGTTTGGTGATATGGTTTTATTATTATATTTGCCACTTCAAAAGCGATAATGAGATGAACGGAATCAAGATCGTTGTACTTGCCAAGCAGGTTCCTGACACGCGAAATGTTGGTCCTGATGCCATGAAAGCTGACGGGACGGTGAACAGGAGTGTTCTGCCTGCCATATTTAATCCCGAGGATCTGAATGCCCTGGAGCAGGCTTTGAGAATAAAGGAGCGTTATGAAGGTGTAACGGTAACGCTGCTTACGATGGGTCCGGTCAGGGCTGCGGAGATAATACGGGAGGGACTGTACCGTGGAGCAGATGATGGCGTACTGCTTACTGACAGGGCTTTTGCCGGTTCAGACACGCTGGCCACGTCGTATGCTCTTGCGCTGGCAGTGCGCAGACTGGCGCCTGACCTGGTCATAGGAGGACGGCAGGCCATTGACGGTGACACCGCCCAGGTGGGGCCGCAGGTGGCAGAGAAACTGGGATGGCCGCAGGTGACCTATGCAGAAGAGATGCATTTCGAGGGCGACAAACTGATAATTCGCCGCCGTCTTGAGAGGGGAGTGGAGACAGTATCAGCTCCTCTTCCGCTGGTAGTTACAGTGAACGGAACAGCGCCGGCATGCCGTTATCGCAATGCCAGGCTGGTGATGAAGTACAAGTATGCACGCACTGATACCGAGCTTCAGACTGAAAGCTCTGACTACATTGCTGCAGGCAGGTCATCCATCAGGTTAACTGAATGGGGCGTTGATGCCATCGGGGCTGACCGTGAGCAGCTCGGTCTCTCCGGGTCACCCACAAAGGTGAAGGAAATTGAGAACATAATCCTCCAGGCAAAGGAGTCGAAGCGCCTTACCTCGTCAGACGCAGATGTTGAGTCACTGGTCAGGGAGTTGCTTGAGGATCATACAATTGGTTGATAAACGGATAAAACTATAGTTGCAGTGAACAATCTAATAGTCTTTTGTGAGCTTGATGAAGGCAGGCCTGCCGACGTCAGCCTTGAGTTGCTCACCAGGGGCAGGTCACTGGCCAATACTCTTGGCTGCCGCCTCGAAGCGGTGGTGCTTGGCAGCGGGCTGGAAGGCATCGAAAACGAACTTTTCCCCTATGGTGTTGATGTGGTACATGTGGCTGATGACCCGGTGCTGGAGCACTACCGTACAATGCCTTACACCTCGGTGATCACCGGTCTTTTCAGGCAGGAGAAACCACAGATTGCACTGATGGGAGCCACATCCACAGGCCGTGACCTTGGCCCAAGAGTCTCGTCACTCCTGCACAGCGGGCTGACAGCCGACTGCACCAGCCTTGAGATAGGCGACCATTATGTCAGCAAGACCGATACCACGTATAAAAACCTGCTCTACCAGATCAGGCCTGCTTTTGGCGGTAACATTATTGCCACCATCGTCAATCCTGACCACCGGCCACAGATGGCCACCGTACGTGAGGGGGTTATGAAGCGCGAGATCGCAGACAAGAATTACAGGGGAGAGCTCAGGAAGATAGATGTTGCCTCCTTCATCAGACCCGAAGACCTTGCCGTGGAGATTATTGAAAGGCACATGGAGGCAAGGAAGGTGGATATCAAGTCGGCCCGGATAATTGTTTCCGGCGGTTACGGGATGGGGTCGAAAGAGAATTTCGCCATGCTTTACGAGCTTGCTTCCGTGCTTGGTGGCGAGGTGGGTGCTTCAAGGGCTGCCGTAGATGCAGGGTTTGCCGGGCATGAGCGCCAGGTAGGACAGACCGGGGTGACAGTGAGGCCAAAGCTCTATATAGCATGCGGCATCTCAGGTCAGATTCAGCATACCGCCGGGATGAACCAGAGCGGAAAGATCATAGCCATCAACAATGACCCTGTGGCGCCCATCAACACTATTGCCGACTATGTCATAAACGGTGATGTGGCCACGGTCATTCCGAAGCTTATCAAATACTACAAGGCTAACGCCAGGTAAAATCAACAGCAGTCTGAACGCAAAAAGAAACACCAATGGCAAATTTCTATACTGACAACAAGGATCTCAGGTTCCACCTTAGACACCCGGCGATGGAGAAGATCGTCAGGCTGAAGGAGATGGATTACAGGGATAAGGAGAAATATGACTATGCCCCGCATGACTTCGAGGATGCCATGGACAATTATGACAAGGTGCTGGAGATCATTGGCGCCATCTGTGCCGAGGTCATTGCACCAAATGCGGAGGATGTTGATCTTGAGGGCCCCACGGTGACTGGCGGTCATGTTACCTATGCCAGGGGCACACGTGAAAACCATGAGACGCTCACCAAAGCAGGGGTGATAGGGATGAATTTTCCGAGGCAGTATGACGGACTGAATTTCCCGATGGTACCATATGTCATGGCTGCTGAGCTGGTTTCAAGGGCTGATGCAGGATTTGCAAACATCTGGGGGCTGCAGGACTGCGGTGAGACTATCCTCGAGTTTGCAAGTGACGAGATAAAGCAGGAGTTTCTTCCCAGGTTCAATAAAGGTGCCACAGCCTCCATGGACCTTACCGAGCCGGATGCCGGGTCTGACCTGCAGGCAGTGCAGCTCAAGGCTCACTATGACGAGGAAAGAGGTGTATGGCTGCTTAACGGGGTGAAGCGTTTCATCACCAACGGCGATGCCGAAATCTCCCTGGTCCTTGCCCGCTCCGAAGAGGGGACCTCTGATGGCAGGGGACTGTCACTCTTTATTTATGACAGGGCTGATGGGGGCGTCATCGTCAGACGTATCGAGAACAAGATGGGCATCAAGGGCTCACCCACCTGCGAACTGGCCTTCCGGAATGTGCCGGTAAAACTAATAGGTGAGCGCCGTCTGGGTCTCATCAAGTATGTCATGTCACTGATGAACGGCGCCCGCCTCGGTGTGGGAGCACAGTCAGTAGGAATAGCCCAGGCTGCCTACGAGGAGGCCAGGAAATATGCCTCAGAGAGGAAACAGTTCGGAAAGACAATTGACCAGTTCCCGGCTGTCTATGAGATACTGACCCTGATGAAGGTCCGCCTTGCGGCGATGCGTTCACTCCTCTATGAGACTGCCCGCTTCGTTGACACATACAAGGCATGGTCATTTATTGCAGCGGAGCGCCAGCTAACAAAAGAGGAACGTGACGATCTGAAGATCAATACCAGGCTGGCAGACATCTACACTCCGATGGTGAAGCTGGTCAGCAGTGAGTGGTGCAACAGTATTGCCTATGACGCGGTACAGATACATGGCGGAGCAGGCTTCATTAAAGATTTTCCCGTTGAGAGGCTTTACCGTGACGCACGGATCACCTCCATTTATGAAGGCACATCTCAGTTGCAGGTCGTTGCTGCCATCAGGGGAGTGACAACAGGAGGGTACCTGAATCAGATACGTGAATATGAAAAGAGGGAGCTCAGGCCTGAGCTTGATCACCTGAAGAAGGAGCTTGTCTCCCTGACGGATGATTATGAGAAGAGGGTTGCACAGGTGGTTTCTGCCGGCAACAATGAACTGACAGATTTCCATGCACGCCGCCTTGTTGAGATGGCAGCTAACATTGTCATGGGTTACCTGCTGCTCGATGATGCCCAGCGTGATGCCTGCCGCACCTCCCTGGCCGAATTGTTTATTCCCCTCACTGTATCGGAAAACCGCGTGAGGTCAGAGTATATAGACTCTTTCGAGGAAAAACTACTTGGCCTCTATAAGATAGGCTGACGCACCTCCTTCCGTTATCCCGGCATCGCCTTAATGATGCGGGAAAGCATTAAATAGTCGCCCGGATGACAGGCTCCAATCTGCCATCCGGGTTTTTTTGATGCACATGATACTTGACATATAAAACTGCGGTGATTTCCGAAAATAGATAGATTTGTATAAAACTGATTTCATGAAAGCATTAAGGTTCCTGATTTCACCTGTAATGATGGCTGTTCTCTTCATTGCTCTCGCAGCATCACTGGCTGCAGCAACATTCATTGAGAACGATTTTGGACAGGAGGCTGCCAGGGCAGCAGTTTACAACACCCGGTGGTTTGAGCTGCTCTTTCTGCTGCTGACCCTGAATCTGGCCGGGCAGATCTACACCTTCAGGCTGTGGCGCAGGGAAAAGCTTACACTGCTTCTGTTTCATGCAGCATTTATAGTTATGGTTGCAGGTGCTGCAATAACCAGGTATACGGGTTATGACGGCATGATGCATATCAGGGAGGGAGACTCCTCCAATGTCACATACTCCTCTGGCGCCACCCTCATATTCGAGCTTGCAGGGGATGATGGCGCCCTGCCAGACAGTCACTCAGAGCCTCTCAGTATATACGGAGGCCGGCACGGCAAATACTGTAAGAGCCTTGAGGCTGACGGGACGAAAGCGACCCTGACCTTTGAAAGGTATATTGCCGGCGCCGTAAAAACGGTGCAGGAGACTCCCGGAGGAGAGCCAATGGTATCACTGCTCTTCACCTCTGACATGGTCAGCAGTGAAACTGTGGTTCTGGCGATGGGAAGGACAGTGATGATAGGTGACATGAAGGCTGGTTTCGGGACCCCGGCTGACATCACCGTGACAACTGACGGGAATCTGTTCTTTATCAGTTCATCCACGGGACTCAGGTCGACGGCAATGCAGGAGATGAAGTCGGCAGAACACCCTGCTGACTCTCTTGTGCCACTGATGGCAGGCACCGTTTACACCGCCGGCAGCTACAGGATAATGCCCCGGATGATGACCATGAGCGGTGCCATAGTGCCCTCGGTCACTGCGGAAGAACAAAGTGCCGGGGGTGCACTGGAGTTTTCCCTGAAGGGTGATGGTTTTCAGGAAACAATCTGGCTGTGGGATGATGAGGGGGAAGAGCGGTCGGAATGGAGCGGCGATGCCGGCAGGCTGACTGCCAGAGTGAGTTACGGCGCCAGCGTAAGGGAACTGCCCTTCAGCCTCAGGCTTGACGATTTTATCGTGGAGCACTATCCTGGCTCAAACAGCCCGTCAGGATTCACGAGCAGGGTGATTCTCAGTGATCCGGAGCACGGCACCGTAATGCCTTATGACATTTACATGAATCATATATTGAAATACCGCGGGTATCGTTTTTACCAGTCCTCCTATGATAGTGACGAGCTTGGTACTGTCCTGTCTGTCAACCATGATCCGGCAGGGATGTACACCACTTACACAGGTTATGGTTTGCTGTTTCTTTTCATAATTCTCTCACTTCTCAACAGGAAATCATTCTTCCGTACAGTGACTCCCGGGCACTGGGCCTCGAATTACCGCAAACCTGCTGCTGCCCTTGTTTTGATTCTTCTGACCTCCCTGTCACCGCTGAAGAGTCAGCATCTGGTGATAGAGCGGAAGGCGGCAGACAGTTTCGGCGCAGTGCTGGCACAAGACCAGAAGGGCAGGACAAAACCCCTCTATACCATCAGCAGTGATATCCTGCGGAAAGTGGCAGGGGAGAATAGTTTTGAAGGGATGTCTCCGATGCAGGTATTCCTTGGCTGCTCATTTGATTTTTATCACTGGCAAAATGTGGCGCTTATAAAGGTTTCAAGCGCGGAGCTCCGCCGTGAGCTTAACCTTGAGGGTGAAAAGGCTGCTTTTTCTGATATCGTAAAGATGGCCAAAGATGGCGGTTACCTGCTTGGGCCGCTTGTTGACAAGGCCTATGCAAAGAGTGTGACTGAGCGCACGAAGTTTGACAAGGAAGTAATTAAGGTGGATGAGAGAGTCAACATCTGCTATATGATGTCGAGGGGAGATTTCATGCATATTTTTCCGCTGCGCGACGGCACTGACCACTGGGGAAGCGCTGAGGAGGCTGTCAGGCACGGTATCGGGCAGGAGGATTCTCTCTTTGTGATTAGTCTCATTCCGCTGTGGGCTCAGTCTGTTACTTCAGTGGGGCACCCAATGGCTCCCCCGGCAGACTATATCACAGCGCTCACCGACTACCAGCACCGTCATGCCGGTTATGAACTGCCTTCAGAGTGCAAGGTCAAGGCTGAACTATTCTATTATAAGGCCAGGATATTTGAGAAGCTTTTCCCATGGTATGCTGCCGTTGGGCTGATAATGATCATTGCCATTATTACGATGATTATCAGGGGCAGGGAACTCAGTGGAGCGGTTCTTAAGGTTCTTGCCCTGCTGGTGGCTGCCGGTTTCCTGTTTCACACCCTCGGGCTTGGCATCAGGTGGTATATTTCCGGGCATTCGCCGATGAGCAACGGTTATGAATCAATGCTGTTCATTTCATGGGTTACATTGCTGGCGGGGCTGATCTTCAGCAGGAGGTCACTATTGACTCTGGCGGCTACCTCTGTTCTTGGCGGACTGACACTGATGGTTGCTCATCTGAGTTTCATGGATCCGGAGATCACGAACCTGGTACCCGTGTTACGTTCATACTGGCTTACCCTTCATGTCTCCGTCATCACCGGCAGCTACGGATTCCTGGGTCTGGGCGCCATCCTCGGAATAATCGTTCTTGTGATGATGCTCTTCATCCATGATGGTAACAGGGCGAGGATCAGTGCCGTGATCGATGAGCTTACTGTTATCAATTACAGGACTCTGACCCTGGGACTCTATTTCCTGACTATCGGCACCTTCCTTGGGGCTATATGGGCCAATGAATCGTGGGGCCGGTACTGGGGCTGGGACCCGAAGGAGACTTGGTCACTGATCACCATCATTGTGTACACTCTGGTGACACATTCGAGAATGATGCCGGGGATGAAGGAGACGTACATCTTCAATCTCCTTTCGCTGTTTGCGCTCTCGTCGGTACTGATGACCTATTTCGGTGTCAACTATTACCTGTCGGGGCTGCACTCCTATGCCGGCGGCGATGCAGTACCGGTACCGGCGTTTGTCTATGTGGCAGTGGCGGTTCTCATCAGCCTGGCGGTAGCAGCCGGATATAAATACAGGAGAGCGCTGAAGCGGCAGGTGGGGGGCAATTAACTTCGAACTAAGCATTCCGTATTTTTGATAAATATGATATAATAGTCAGAAAAAGTTGGTAGGATTTCTCTGTGATAAAGAACAGATGAGGATTTAGGAAAAGGGGAAATAAAAAGGTTATTGATTCGGTTTAAAAATAAAGCTGACACTGATTTAATCAGGGTCAGCTTTATTTGGCAGGGTGGAAGACCGGCCTCGAACCGGCGACCTCCAGATCCACAATCTGGCGCTCTCACCAACTGAGCTACAACCACCGTTTTTGCGGAGTACAAAGAAACAGCAAAAATCCCATTTATGCAAGCAGTCATTTTTACTTTGTTATCAATTCGTGCAAATAGTAACTTTGCCGCACCAAAAAACGGGATGGTATAATTATTGTGGCATCAGGGCATTTCCGATACATAACGTGACAGTTTGAGCAGGCTGAAGATCATAGACAACATCTCGGGACTGCAGGCAGTACAGCTGCTGAGATTCCTTACCTTTCTCATTATCAGTATCGTATTTACCAAAAGCCATCTCACCCGGGCACAGATAGGCAACTGGGAGCTGTTTCTCTTTATCTCCAGCCTGCTCAGCTTCTTCTGGGTCACCGGCATAATCCAGTCACTTCTCACCCTCTATGAACGCAACCGGACTTTCAAAACCGACGGAACAAGGGCGGGGAGAAAATCACCCGAGATCTACAATGCGTTCCTTCTGATCTCTTTCTTCAGCCTGATGGTATTCATTCTGGGCATACCCATCAGGTTCATGCTTGAATCATCACAGGCAGATACTGACATTCCCTATCCCAACCTGCTGCTGCTTTATATCCTGGTCAGCAATCCCGTTGCCCTCATTGAATACATCTACCTGCTGAACAAGCGTCCTCACAGGATACTCCAGTACGGTATCTATACCTACTCTGCCCAGTTGCTGCTCGTTCTGGCGCCGGTGATTGCCGGATACGATGAGAAGAGCGCTATCTGGGGGCTCTTTGCAATCACTGCCGCGCGGTGGGTCTGGCTCATCACCCTTCTTCGAAGGTACACGCTCCTCAGGGTGTCGCCGGAATTCATCAGGGAACACCTCAGGGTGGGGATGCCTCTCATCCTTGCCTTCCTGATAAGCGGCTCGGCACAGTACGTTGACGGAATCATTGTCTCCGCCCGCTATTCCGATCCCGGTGTCTTTGCAATGTATCGTTACGGGGCAAAGGAGTTTCCCCTTGTTCTGCTTCTTGCCAACGGACTGAGCAACGCCCTCCTGCCTCAGTTCAGTACCAGGGAAGGGATGCGCGAAGCCCTGGTGACACTCCGGAAACGGTCTGACAGGCTGATCAAATACCTCTTCCCGATCTCAATGGTTACGATGCTCGTGGCCAGATGGGTCTATCCGCGCCTCTTCACCCCCGAGTTTACACGCAGCGCTGACGTGTTCATGATCTACCTGCTTTTGATTATTCCAAGGCTGGTATTCCCTCAGACCATCGTGATAGGAAGGCGTAAAACCAATGTGACACTCTATACTGCTACCATTGAATTAGCTGTAAACATCCCGCTCAGCCTGCTGCTTATAAAACCATACGGGGTGGTTGGCGTTGCACTGGCAACCTTCATTGTCTATTTTCTCGAAAAGATATTCCTTATCTATTACGTGTGGAAAAAAATGAAGATCAGACCCGCGGAATATATACCCCTCACCCGGTGGATCATCTATTCTGCACTGCTCATCCTGCTATTTGTGCTGATTGACCACCGCATCATAGACATCTACTGATTCACTCAGGTAAACTGAGGAAGTGCACATGCTTCATACCCAATTCCAAAAAGAATTATATTTGGGACGTATTATAACGCCTGTAAAAAATGGCTTTTCACAACAGCAGTCTGGAGGATTATTTTGGCACATTCAGAAGGAATATTGTAGGGATTGACCAGAACTACATTTCTCCGTACGGGCTTAAGAAGATCATCTATTGTGACTGGATAGCCAGCGGAAGGCTGTACGGGCCGATAGAAGAAAAGATAAGCCATATTATCGGCCCTTTCGTCGCCAACACACATACCGAAACCTCCGAAACGGGTTCCATGATGACGTGGGCATATCATTATGCCCAGGAGATAATCAAGAAGCATGTGAATGCCGGGCCTGACGACGTGCTAATTGGCGCAGGAGCCGGCATGACGGCTGTCATAAACAAATTGCAGCGGATACTGGGGCTCAAGGGTTGCCTCTACCCCGGAAAGGCAGGCTGCCTGGACGCTACAGACCGTCCGGTTGTCTTTATAACCCATATCGAACACCATTCGAATCAGACCTCATGGTATGAGACCCTTGCTGATGTGGTAATCATTGAACCGGGAAGCGACCTCACGGTTGACCCGGAGAACCTGAGGAAAGCGCTGGAAAAATACAGCGACAGAAAATTCAAAATAGGATCATTTTCGGGCTGCTCAAACGTAACGGGGGCTTTCACTCCCTATCACACCCTGGCACGCATAATGCATGAGCACGGCGGTCTCTGCTTCATTGATTTCGCAGCCTCGGCTCCATATGTTGACATAAACATGCATCCGGATGACCCGATGGAAAAGCTGGATGCCATTTTCTTTTCACCACATAAGTTCCTGGGCGGACCGGGTTCATCAGGAATCATGCTGTTTGATAAGTCATTATACAAATCATCAGTACCGGACCAGCCCGGAGGAGGCACGGTTGACTGGACCAATCCGTGGGGTGAGTACAAGTATGTTGACAACATCGAGTCAAGGGAAGACGGCGGTACCCCGGCTTTTCTGCAGATGATGAGGGCTGCCCTGGCAATCAGGCTGAAAGAGCAGATGGGCACCGCAAAGATAATGGCCCGCGAGGAGGAGCTCCTGGCCATGACTTTCAGCGGGTTGTCAGCCATACCGGGGCTGCATATCCTGGCTTCAAATGTCAGGCATCGGCTGGGCGCACTCTCCTTTTATATTGACGACCTCCACTATAACCTGGTGGTCAAGCTGTTGAGTGACCGTTACGGCATCCAGGTCAGAGGCGGCTGCGCCTGTGCAGGAACCTACGGTCATTACCTGCTTGATGTTACCTATGACCACAGCCGCCGGATTACAGAGATGATCAACAGGGGTGACCTGTCAGAAAAACCCGGATGGGTCAGGCTGTCAATCCATCCCACCATGACAGACGCTGAGCTTGAAATGGTTATTGCCGCTCTGGCAGAAATCCGTGACAATGCTGCTGAATGGAGTAAGGATTATATATACAGCAGACGCACTAATGAATTTACCCACCGTGACCAGACCGGTACCGGAATGGAGAGAGTAAGCCCGTGGTTCAACCTTCAGACCTGAAGACGATGAAAATAACAGAAGTAACCACTGAATCCCTCAGAAAGGAATTCATTGATTTTCCGAAAAAGCTTTACAGGGGAGACCCCAACTGGGTCTGCCCTCTTGACAGTGAGACAGAGGCTGTCTTTAGCCATGAACGCAATGTTGCTTTCAGGCACGGCGAGGCAGTGCGCTGGATCCTCTCTGACGGAGATGGCAACACCATAGGCAGGGTGGCGGCATTCATTGATGAGATACGCTCAAAGGCAAACAGGCAGCCCACCGGAGGCCTTGGCTTTTTCGAGGTGATAGAATCGCGCGATGCTGCCTTCCTTCTTTTTGACACTGCCCGGCAGTGGCTGACGGAGAGAGGGATGAAGGCAATGGACGGCCCTATCAACTTCGGAGATAATGACAACTACTGGGGTCTGCTGGTGGAAGGATTCATGCAGCCCGGCTTCGGAATGCCCTACAACAAACCCTACTACAAACAGTATTTTACCGATTACGGTTTCCGGACCTACTTCGAGCAATACAGTTACCATAAGGATGTGGCTGCTGTGGAAGTCTTTCCCGAACGGTTCAGGAAGATAGCCGAGTGGATTTCAAAGAGGCCCGGATACTCTTACCGCCATTTTGACTTTTCGCAGCGTGACAAATTTGCTGCCGACATGGTGGAGATTTACAACGCTACATGGGCAGTATTCAAGGAGGACTTCACCCCGCTTGATCCGGCGAGGATAGAGGACACCCTGCACCAGGCCAGTGCCTTTATTGACCCCGAGCTGATCTGGTTTGCATACCATAATGACAAGCCTGTGGCATTTTTCATCATTTTCCCGGACCTGAACCAGATCATCAGGCACTTCAACGGCCGCCTGACATTGCTGAACAAGATCCGTTTCCTCTGGTACAAGATGACTCATGAGATGACCAGGGTCAGAGCGTTTGTTGCCGGGGTACACCCATCTTACCAGAATGCCGGCATTGAATCGGCTATTTTCCTGGAGCTCTTCCGCGTCTTCAGAAAGAAGAGGTACTACAGGGAGCTTGAGCTCTCATGGGTAGGAGATTTCAATCCGAAGATGATATCAATTTACGAGGCTATTGGCGCTACAAGGGCAAAGGTCCACCTTACCCTGAGATATATGATAGATGACACCCTCCCGTTTAAAATGTACAAGGACGAGATGGAGGAGAACAGGGCCGCCAGACAGGCCGGACAGAAGAAGTGAAATTTTTTTGATACTCTTTTGCATTTTCTTTATTGTTAGCTATCTTTGCACTCCCTTGAAAAAGGGATTTTTGAACAGTAATTAATTATACAAGAGATGAAAGAAGGTATACATCCGAACAATTACAGGCTGGTTGTATTTCAGGATATGTCAAACGGATACACCTTTATGACACGTTCAACGGTCAGTTCACGTGATACCATCAAATGGGAGGACGGTAAGGAGTATCCGCTCATCAAGCTTGAGATTTCAAACACATCGCATCCTTTCTACACGGGTAAGATGAAGCTGGTTGACACAGCAGGAAGGGTAGACAAGTTCATGAACCGTTACAAGGATCATCTTGCAAAGAAGACGAAGTAACTGAAAGTCACATGATAGAGGGCTGCCTTAAACAAGGTGGCCCTTTTTTTGTTTTATTGTTGCATATGCCGCCCGGATAAGGAGGATGCCGGCACAGTTAGAGTAATATTAAGTAAATTTGCATACTTTTACTCCATATGGAAAAAAAGGTTTACGGAAATTGGGACAGGATCGGTTTGCATGAGCTGATTGATGAGGGGAGGGAGATAATCCCCATCCTTACCGATGGTGATGACCAGGAGCTGGAGGATGTTCAGATTCCGGGGAGTATTCCCCTGTTGCCGCTTCGTAACACCGTTCTTTTTCCGGGGGTTGTGATACCCATTGCCGTGGGGCGTTCCAAGTCGGTGCAGCTTGTGCGCGACGCATACCGTGGCGACAAACTGGTTGCTGCAGTGGCGCAGCTTGACGCCGAGGTGGATGACCCCGGGGTGCGTGACCTGAATGCGGTGGGAACCCTGGGTCATGTGGTAAAGCTTCTGGAGATGCCTGACGGCACTACCACTGCCATTATCCAGGGCAGGAAAAGAGTTGCAATAGACAACATAATCCAGACCACGCCCTATATGACGGCACAGATAAGGGCCATGCCCGAACCGAGGGGAGTGGATGATGAGAAAGACTTCGAGGTAATAATCGGATCACTGAAGGATCTCTCTGTCAAGATTGTCAAGCTCAACCCGAACATCAGTCCTGAGGCCACCTTTGCCGTGAGGAATATTGAGAACAGCACCTACCTGATAAATTATATCTGTGCCAACACTGAGATCAACGTCACTGACAAGCAGAAGCTCCTGGAAGCGGGCTCGATCAGGGAGCGCGGGCTGAGGCTGCTTGAGCACCTCGTTCGTGAGATACAGTTGCTGGAGTTGAAGAACGAACTGCAGTCGAAGGTAAAGTACGAGATTGACCAGCAGCAGCGTGAGTTCCTGCTTCATCAGCAGATGAAGACTATTCAGAATGAGCTGGGAGGAAGTCCCATCGAGAAGGAGGTTGAGGAGTTTCGCTCCCGGGGAGCGAAGAGAGCCTGGGGTGAGGATGTTGCGAAGGTCTTCAACCGGGAGCTTGACAAGCTGTCACGTCTCAATCCGGCTGCCGCCGAATACTCGGTGCAGGTCAACTACATCCAGACCCTGCTTGAGTTGCCCTGGAATGAATATACCACTGATAATCTTGATCTTGAGAATGCCAAAAGCGTACTTGATGAAGATCACTACGGGCTTGAGGAGGTCAAGGAGAGGATACTGGAACACCTTGCCGTGCTGAAGCTGAAGGGCGACCTGAAGTCACCCATCCTCTGTCTTTACGGCCCGCCGGGAGTAGGCAAGACCTCGCTGGGCAAGTCTGTTGCCCGGGCACTGGGCCGCAAATATGCCCGCATGTCGCTGGGCGGATTGCATGACGAGGCGGAGATCAGGGGGCACCGCAAGACCTACATCGGAGCCATGCCGGGCAGGGTGGTGCAGAACATCCGAAGGGCAGGCTCTTCAAATCCCGTCTTCATCCTTGACGAGATAGACAAGGTTGGACAGGATTTCAGGGGAGACCCGTCGTCGGCCCTCCTGGAGGTGCTTGACCCCGAACAGAACACGCATTTCTACGATAATTTCCTGGAGCTGGAGTATGATCTCTCCAAGGTACTGTTCATAGCCACAGCCAACACGCTCTCAACAGTGAGTCCGGCCCTGCGTGACAGGATGGAGCTGATAGAGATATCGGGATACCTTGTTGAGGAGAAACGTGAGATAGCCGTGAAGCACCTGATACCCAAACAGCTTGATGCGCATGGTGTGACACCGGAGCAGTTCATGCTCAGCCGTGAGGTTATTGAGGAGGTGATACAGAAATATACGCGCGAATCGGGTGTCAGGGAGCTTGACAAGAGGATAGCCAAACTGGTCAGGTTCAGGGCACGTGAGATAGCCTTTGAAAACAAGCCTGAACCGGAGATCACCTCTGCCATGGTGGAGGAGATACTTGGTCCGCCTAAGTACCTGAAGGATATTTATGACGGCAATGACCAGGCGGGCGTTGTCACCGGCCTTGCATGGACCGCCACGGGCGGAGAGATACTCTTCGTGGAGACAAGCCTCAGCCGTGGCAAGGGCAATCTGACACTTACCGGCAACCTGGGTGAGGTGATGAAGGAATCGGCCGTGATCGCCCTTGAATACCTGAAAGCGCATGCCTCACTCCTCAACCTGCCGGAGACCTTCGCGGAGAAATGGAATATTCACATCCATGTTCCTGAAGGAGCCATCCCGAAGGACGGTCCTTCCGCCGGCATAACCATGGCAGTTTCAATAGCTTCGGCCTTCACACAGAGGAAAGTAAAGAAATATGTGGCTATGACCGGAGAGATAACCCTGAGGGGAAAGGTACTTCCCGTTGGCGGCATCAAGGAGAAGATCCTGGCAGCCAAGCGTGCCGGCATAAAGGTGATAGTGCTCTCTGAACATAACCGGAAGGATGTGGAGGAGATTCAGGAGAAGTATGTCAAAGGACTGAAATTCAAGTATGTAAGTACAATAATGGATGTGCTTGACCATGTGCTGCTGCAGCAGAAGGTGGCAAATCCGAGGATAATTGAATTTGAATAACAGCATAATCAGGTCATGGATAAAGTTGCTCTTTTCCCGGGTTCGTTTGATCCTTTCACTGTAGGTCATGAATCACTTGTAAAAAGATGCCTCAGGCTCTTTGACAAAATTGTCATTGCAGTCGGGGAGAATTCCGACAAGAAAAACCTCTTCAGCACAGAGATGCGTATGAAGATGATCTGCAGAGTATTCGAGGGAGAGAGCAGGATTGAGGTTACCCGCTACAGCGGACTAACGGTGGAATTCTGCCGTAGTTGCGGAGCACGGTATATCATAAGGGGCCTGCGTACCGCGGCAGATTTTGAATATGAGAGGGCGATGGGTCAGATGAACCGGAAGATGGCCCCGGAAATAGATACCGTGTTCCTTCTTACCAGCGCCGAGCATACCCCGATCAACTCCACAATAGTCCGAGATATAATCAAAAACGGTGGCGATGTCTCCATGTTCGTTCCTGCAGCGATAAATATTTCTGAATACCTGGGGAAATAAGAGGTTCTGCCGGCACTATTTTCACGGGATGTCCGGTGGCACAGCGGACAGCCCCGGTCATTTTGCGGCAGGTCAGAGCCTGCGGCACAGGCCTGATTATTATACCCTGAGGGTAAAATTCAACAGATCAAGAAGCGACTGGAATGTGTTTGACTTGATTCTTGCTATCTCGTCAGGTACAAGCCATTGTGCATGGGTGATTCCCTCCGATGCCTGAGGGTCAGTGATCATTTCTCCGCTGTAGCTCATCCTGAACCAGCTTGTCTTTTTCATGTACGGCTTGTTGTCAAAAAGGTAGGTGTGGTAGCTCGGTGGAAGAGTTCCCTTTATGATGTGGCCATGAATGTTGCACTCTTCCGTAACCTCCCTGATGGCACACTCTTCAGGTGTCTCATTCTCCTCCATATGACCCTTCGGCAGGTCCCACCGGCCATATCTCTTGATGAAGAGGTAGCGGCCCGAGGGGTGTTCCACCAGGCCTCCGGCAGCGTTAATAACTACAAACCATGAGGAAAAGACCTTCCAGAGGTTGTTGATATCCAATGAATAAATATTCAGTGAGGGGATTTCATTATTGACTGCAAACTGTGATATTTGGGTGAAGAGTTCCTCCGGCTGGTTATATTTATGGTAAAGGGTGTATTTTTGAACCCTGTCAGGCTCGGGGGAGAGAGTAATAACCCTGTTGTCAAAATATACCTTATACTTCACCATTATGAACAAAACAGCCAGAAAAACCGCAGAATACCTACTGCAAATTAAAGCAATAAAACTACAACCGGCAAAACCTTTCACATGGGCCTCCGGTTGGAAATCGCCCATTTACTGCGATAACCGTATGACCCTCTCTTTTCCGGAGGTTCGCGGGTTCATCCGTGACTCCTTTGTCACCAGGGTGAGGGAGCTTTACCCGGGTGCTGACCTGATAGCCGGAGTGGCAACGGGTGCCATCGCTCATGGCGTTCTGGTGGCTGACGCACTGGGAATGCCCTTTGTATACGTCCGGTCAGGCGCCAAGGATCATGGTCTTGGAAACCAGATTGAGGGTAGTTATGAAAAAGGGCAGAAGGTGGTTGTGATAGAAGACCTGGTTTCAACCGGCGGAAGCAGCCTGGGCGCTGTCAGGGCCCTCCGCGAAGCGGGATGTGAGGTGCTGGGAATGATTGCCATTTTTACCTATGGCTTTGCGAAGGCGGTTGACGCCTTCCGGGCGGAAGAGTGCAGGCTCGATACTCTCAGCAACTACAACGTGCTGGTAGACATGGCCGCTGCATCAGGCTATATTTCCCACAACGACGTGGAGACACTGAAGAAGTGGCGCAGGGACCCCGCCTCCTGGGGAACAGGGAAGGAGTGAAAAGTAGAAAGTGAAAGAAGAGGCAGGTTATTGATTATTAAGAAAGAAGAAAGGACCCTGATATGAGTCCGGTGACCACTTTTATCAGCAGGAGGGTAGAGGTACCATGTGGAGACAGAGACCTCTACGCATTCATGACAGACATGAATAATCTACATGCGGTACTCCCTTCCGGTTCAGTCACAGGTTGGGAAGCCACTGAAGAGAGGTGCAGTTTCGAAACTGACAGGGCAGGACGAATCACCGTGACACGGGCAGAAGCATTGCCTCATTCGGAGATATCCTATGAGGCAGAGTCGTTCCTCACCGGCAGGGTAAAGGTGAGGATCACCATCGGATTCATCAGCGCGATGAGATCAGCGGTTCGTCTTGACACCGGGCTGGAGATGAACCCCCTGATGAGGATGCTCATTGGTGATTCGGCAGGACGATACCTTGACATGCTGATGGACATCATAGAGTCATACGACGGTTATGACATGATCAGAGGATATAATCAATCTCCCTGAAAGCATATAGCCGGCTGGTGCCGTCCCGTCTCCTGACGGAGAGCATGCCGTCAGCCATAACTCTCTCTATCATCCCTTCAAACTCGCCGTTGTCATCTGAATAGCGGTGCCATTCCCCGGCCCGGTAGAGGAGCTGCTGGTATTCATTTTCCAGCACGGCAGTTTCTCCACTGCTGACCATCGCGTACCTCCTGTCAAGGGCAGCCATCATCTCCTCTTTCACAGCCTTGAGATTATGGGTGGTGCCTGTAACCTGCTTCAGTGAGACAGGATTTGGTGCACCGCTCCTGAAGACAATCTGGTTTACATTGAGTCCGATGCCCGCCACACTGCTGCTGAGAGTCTCGCCCATGATACTGTTCTCGATCAGAATGCCTGCAATTTTGTCATTATTCACATAGATGTCATTGGGCCACTTGATGCTCGCATTCTTCGTATATTTCGATACCACGTCGTGAACTGCCAGCGCGACCATCCTTGAAATGATGAACTGATCAGCCGGCCGGACCATGACCGGGTAAAGTATTACACTCATAATCAAATTCTTGCCTGACTCACTCTCCCAGCTGTTGCCAGGCTGTCCCCTGCCGCTCTCCTGGTATGAAGCGGTTATCACTGTACCTTCGGCAGGAGCCTGCTCTTTCAGCATGGCAGCTGCAATTGAGTTCGTGGATGACACTTTCCTGAAGTGCCTGACATATGTACCTACTATCATGACAATCATCTGACAAAGGGGTGCTTTTCTGACGGAAAGCGGCAGTAATAACCGTTCTGAGCAAATTGGCACCCAAATTGTGAAAAGAACTAAAGGCGGACCAAAATACGGATAAATGTTTGTAATTTTGCATCTGCTTACAGAACTGTTTATAACTGAAAAGATTATTGATGGGAAAAGGCAGGAAGGAGTCCACCGGGGTGACCGACAGCATTGTCAGGGGTCTGCTGGAGAAAAAGGGTGAGAAGGTGGCTCTGATAGATCTGAGGAATATTGAAAACAGGATTTGTGACTGGTTCGTTATCAGTCACGCCGCCTCAACCAGACTGGTTGATTCACTTGTATGGTCAGTGGAGGATGTGGTCAGGAGAGAGACAGGGGTAAAGCCCTGCCGCATTGAGGGCAGGGAAAACTGCATCTGGGTATTGCTTGACTACGGTGACATTCTGGTGCATATCTTCCAGAAGCCTTACAGGGACTTTTATGACCTCGAGTCGTTATGGGCTGACGGCCGCATAACGTTTATCGATGACAACATGGAAAAGAAAGGATGATTTATTTATGGCAGAAAGCAATACTCCCAAGTCAGGCAAGAATGAAAAGAGTAGCGGCAAGTCATGGTTTAATTCCAGCTGGCTGTTCGCGATTCTGTTGCTGACATTCATCGTTTTCCAGGTCCTCAGTTCCGGCAAGTATACCCGGAAGGCGGGCCAGAGGGAGATAGAGGAGATGATCATGCACCATGACATCGAGAAGGTGATCATAGTCAACGAGGAACAGGCGGAGATATATCTCTTCCCTGACTCCCTCAAGAGCGGTCGTTATCCTGATTTTGCGGAGCAACGGAATTTCGGACTGCAGCCGCCCAAGCCACATTACTATCATACCATAGGCACTGTTGAGCTTTTTCAGAAGTTTTTTGATGAGGCACAGGAGAAGGCCGGTTATACGGAAGATCAGCGCATATATCCTGAATATCAGAAAAGGAAGGACTACCTGGGAACGTTCCTTGGGTTCATGCTTCCGATCATTCTGATAGCCGCTATCTGGATCTATTTCATACGCCGCATGTCTTCCGGTGCCGGTGGCGGTGCCGGTGGCATCTTCAGTGTCGGGAAATCAAAAGCCCAGATATTTGACAAGGATACCCATATCAAGATCAACTTCAATGACGTGGCAGGCCTTGAGGAGGCCAAGACAGAGGTTATGGAGATAGTTGATTTTCTCAAGAATCCGAAAAAATACACCTCTCTGGGTGGCAAGATACCCAAGGGAGCTTTGCTTATCGGTCCTCCAGGAACGGGAAAAACATTGCTGGCCAAGGCTGTTGCCGGTGAAGCCAACGTTCCTTTCTTCTCCATTTCAGGGTCTGACTTCGTGGAGATGTTTGTGGGTGTGGGTGCCTCGAGGGTAAGGGACCTGTTCAAGCAGGCCAAGGAGAAGGCTCCCTGTATTGTCTTCATTGATGAGATTGATGCTGTAGGGCGTGCCCGTGGCCGTAACCCCAATTTCGGCGCCAATGATGAGCGGGAGAATACCCTTAACCAGCTGCTTACCGAGATGGACGGGTTTGGTACCAACAGCGGAGTGATTATCCTTGCAGCCACCAACAGAGCTGATATCCTTGACAAGGCTCTGCTCAGGGCAGGCCGTTTCGACCGGCAGATACACGTGGAGCTTCCTGACCTGAATGAACGTGAGGCAATTTTCAAGGTGCACATCCGCCCGATCAAACTTGAGGATGGGTTTGACATCTCCTTCCTGGCCAAGCAGACTCCGGGATTCTCAGGGGCTGACATTGCCAACGTGTGCAATGAGGCTGCGCTTATTGCCGCGAGGAAGAACAAGAGTGTGGTTCAAAAGCAGGATTTCCTTGATGCCATTGACCGTATCATCGGAGGGTTGGAGAGAAAGAACAAAATCATCTCCATGGAGGAGAAGAGGACCATTGCCTACCATGAGGCCGGTCATGCAACTGTCAGCTGGCTTCTCGAACATGCCAGCCCGTTGCTCAAGGTGACCATCATCCCAAGGGGCAAGGCGCTGGGCGCAGCGTGGTATCTGCCAGAGGAGAGGTCTATCTCAACGCGTGAACACATACTTGACGAACTGGCCTATGCCCTTGGCGGAAGAGCCGCTGAGGAGCTGGTCATTGGAAAGAAATCAACCGGTGCACTGAGTGACCTAGAGAAGGTTACCAAGCAGGCATATGCCATGGTGGCCTACTTCGGCATGTCTGATGAGGTGGGTAATATCAGTTTCTATGACTCCTCCGGCCAGAATGAGTACGGCTTTACCAAACCGTACAGTGAGAGGACAGCCGAGCTGATTGACAGAGAGGCAAGGAAAATTGTCGAGGATTCATATCTGAAGGCTAAAGAGATCATCTCGGCCAATTTAGACGGGTTGACACAGCTTGCCGAGCTGTTGCTTGAGAAGGAGGTCATCTTCAGTGAGGATCTTGAGCGTATCTTCGGCAAGCGCCGTGGTGACAAGAAGACTGAGGATGCCGCCGCGGAGGATGCCGCTGCAGACTCATCTGCACAAGAGAGCGGAGCTACCGGATCACCGGCCCGGGAGGCTGCAGACTCATCTGCACAAGAGGGCGGAGCTACCGGATCACCGGCCCGGGAAGCTGAAACCACTGCTGAGTCCACAACTACTGAAGTCCCAAAGCCCGGTGATGGAGAATGAGTGGGTTGTCATAGCAGGCTTCAGCGATGATGTCAGAAGTCAGATTGCCGTTGAGAGGCTTCTGTCAAACGGAATCGATGCAGTGGCGGTAGACAAGCGTGACCGCATATATAAGATAGGTGAGATCGAGATTTTTGTCCATCGTGACAATGTGATCATAGCCAAGGAAATAATCAAGGATTTGTAGTGTGTCAAATTTTGTCAGACGCACCGTCACCGGTGCCTTCATAGTGATTTTCGTACTTGGTGGATTGTGGCTCCACCCTGTATCATTCTTCCTTGTTGGTGCAGTGATGATTGCCGGCACACAGCGTGAGTATTACCTCATGGTCAGGGGTACAGGGGTACGGCCTCAACTGATCACCGGAATAATCAGTGGATTCCTTCTCTATGTCATCTCCACCACAGTGGCGCTGGGGTGGGTTCCGAGAAGCTGGTTCCTTGTAATGATCCCGGTGATGTCAATAATAATGATCATCGAGTTGTTCCGAAACGTGGAAAGACCTTTTGATTCCCTGGCACATACTTTTTTCTCGATACTGTACACCGCAGTGCCGTTTTCCATGTTTCCCTTCTCTGCTTTCAACCAGACAGGCTTAAGCCCGCTGATACCGATGGAGGGGATTGTATTCTCACCCGGAATCATGGTTGGTTTTTTCCTGCTGCTATGGACCAATGATACCGGTGCCTATCTTGTAGGGTCTGCCCTGGGGCGGCACCAGCTCTTTAAACGTATATCACCAAAGAAAACATGGGAAGGTTTCTTTGGCGGCCTGGCGCTGACATTGCTCGTGGCAAGGCTCTTTTCCGGGTGGCTCGGCGTGGCTGATACCAAAGGGTGGGTGGTCATTGCATTGATCATCTCCGTGGGGGGAACGTTTGGTGACCTGCTGGAGTCGATGCTCAAGCGGAGCCTGGGATTGAAGGACTCAGGAACAATTTTGCCGGGACACGGCGGCTTTCTTGACAGGTTTGACAGCGTGGTAGTGGCATTCCCGCTGGTTTATCTTTACATAGCAACGATGCTTTGATATGACTATTGGAAAATTCAGGATACACAGGGAGGGTTACAGGATAATTATAGGTGTATTTCTTGGGCTGGTTGCCCTGAACATCGCCGTATGGCTGGTGTGGGCCGGCCCTACGCTTTATCACTGGCTGGCCGCTTTTGCGTCACTCCTCCTGTTTCTTTTCATCGTGATGTTTTTCAGGACACCGGGCAGACCGCTTGAGCCCAACCCTCTTCTCGTCTATGCACCGGCTGACGGTAAGATTGTGGTTATTGAAGAGACATATGAGAAGGAGTATTTCAGGGACAATCGCCTTCAGATCTCTATATTCATGTCGCCCTTCAACATGCACAGCAACAGGTATCCAATCTCAGGTACCGTTACCTGGACACACTACCAGCCGGGCAAAAAATTTCATGCCCGAAGCCCGAAATCATCCGAATTGAACGAAAGGAGCAGTGTGGTTGTTTCCAGTGAGAACGGCACTGAGATTCTTGTCAGGCAGGTGGCAGGTGCCGTGGCCCGTCGCATAGTGACCTACTCGAAAAAGGGAGATAAGGTGCATCAGGGCGATGAACTGGGGTTCATCAAGTTTGGCTCGCGCGTAGATATCTTCCTTCCCACCGGAACGGTGGTTGATGTCAGGATGTTTGAACAGGTCAGGGCCAGCAGAACAATTCTTGCAAGTGTTATTTAATGTTTAAAAAAATGAAAGCAGACAACCGTGTAATTGATCTTACTCCTGATGTAAAATGGATTGGAGTGCTTGATTATGACATCAGGACTTTTGATATCGTGATGCATACTGATCACGGCACTACCTATAACTCCTATTTCATCAACGCTGAGAAAAAGGCCATAATAGAAACAGCCAAGGAGAAATTCAGTGATGTTTTTCTCAGCAAGCTCCGGCAGGTCACTGATCCTGCTGAACTGGCATACATAGTCCTTGATCATACTGAGCCCGACCATTCCGGCGCCATGCGTCAGTTGCTGGATCTGGCTCCCGGGGCGGTGGTGGTTGGAAGCGGCAACACAATCAGGTATCTCGGTGACATAGTAAACAGGCCTTTCAAATCACTGATAGTGAAAGATGGTGATACACTTGACCTGGGCAACAAGACACTGAAGTTCATTTCGGCTCCGAACCTTCACTGGCCTGACAGCATCTATACATACATTGTGGAAGATAAGATACTGTTTACATGTGATTCATTCGGGGCGCATTACTGCCATGCGGAGCTGTTTGACGATCTTGTGGGTGATTATCAGGCAGATTTCAGGTATTATTTCGATGTGATCCTGAAGCCTTACAGCAAGTTCATGGTCAAGGCCATAGAGAAGATACGCCCGCTTGAGATTTCAATGATTGCCCCCGGCCATGGCCCTGTTCTCAGGAAGAACTGGAAGAGTATCGTAGATGAAACCCGCCGTTTATCAGAAGAGTATCTTGCTCTTACTGAGCGGTCAGGCGTGAAGAGAGTGCTGATAACATATGTCTCGGCATACGGATACACAGCGGAGATGGCCAGGTTGATAGCTGAAGGCGCTTCAAAGGCAGAAAACCTGGAGGTGGAGGTTCTGGACATTGAAACGGCTGATATCGGATTGATTGACTCGAAGATTGCCATAGCAGATGGCATCATAGTCGGATCGCCTACCATCAACCAGAACACCCTTCTGCCGGTCTACAATCTCATGGCTGTTGTCAGTCCGTTGCGTGACAGGGGAAAGCTGGCAGGGTCATTCGGATCATACGGCTGGAGTGGTGAGGCGCCATCGATGATTGCGGAGATGCTGAAGAACCTGAAATTGAAATATTTCGAAGAGCCAGCCGCCTTTAAGTTTGTTCCCGAGGATGGTAAGGACAAAACGCTCATTGAATATGGTGAGCGGTTTGGAAAGGCATTGACATCTCCTGTATAACATTGGATATTATATATGGTAACGCCGGGTCTGAGGCCCGGCGCCACGTGCATGCATGCAGAATCTGAGACCCGGCGCCACGTGCATGCATGCAGAATCATCCGGACATAATGGTAGTGCCGGGTCTCAGACCCGGCACTATGATGCAATGTTGTGGATGTTACGAGATTGAGATTGTCCTGGTCTTTTCCTTCTTCTTCTCTTCTTCAAGTTTGGGAATCTCAACGTTCAGGATGCCATCCTTGTAGTTGGCTTTAATCTTATCTCCGTTTACATCCTCGGGAAGATAGAAACTGCGGCAGAATGAGCTGTAACTGAACTCCCTGCGCATGTAACCCTCCCGCTCATCATGCTTCTCCTCATTATGCTCCGAAGAAATGGTGAGAACCTCATCTTTTACTTCAATCTTCAGGTTCTTCTTGTCCATGCCGGGAACGGCAAGCTCAAGATAAAACGCCTTCTCATCTTCCCTGATATTTACTGCAGGCAAACTGGTTGATGACCTGGTGAATGTGGGAAAGAAATCTTCATTGAGAAAATCCGATAAAGTAAGCGGCTTGTAACCTCTTCTGGTAATCGTTGGTAACATAGTAACCTCCTTTTTTATATTATTAGACTTTATTTTTATTTGCTTTTACACCCTTAATATTTCAATTCATGTGCCGCTTCCAAAAAGATGACACAATGGCATGCAATCAATATTTAGCATGACATAATGGCATTTTATATGATCAGGTTGTTAAACCGGGAATTATTTCTAATTTTGAAAATGCAATGTTTGCCCGCACGGTGAAGTACGGAAAACCAATTGCTTGAGACCTGTTTGACAATGAATACTACCCTCCGTAACATCCTCATAATTATAGGACTGGCTATATTGGTTTATCTTTTCTGGTATTTCAGGAGTATGATAGCCTATATCCTCGCTGCCGGGGTGATCTCACTAATTGGCAGGCCGGTAGTTGATCTGCTGAATGGTATCCGTATCTGGAAATTCAGATTCCCGAAGGCACTCAGCTCGTTGCTGACTCTACTGTTGCTCTATGGGCTCTTTGCACTCTTCTTTGCCATTTTCATCCCGCTGGTGAGCCGTCAGATTGATGCCCTTTCCGGTTTTGACGCCGGTTCCATTGTGCAGGGTCTTCGTGACCAGCTTGACAAGATTGATACGGTACTGAGAAAGTTTTACCGGGATATGCCGGCTGACAAAACCCTGTATGACATTGTTGTCACAACAATAACCAACATTCTCAATCCGACCTCCATTACCGATTTTGCCGGGAATATTGTTACCGTATTGCGCAAGATGGTTGTCGGCTTCGTGGCTATAACCTTCCTCGCATTCTTCTTCCTGAAGGATGAGGGGCTGTTCAAGGAGACGATCATGGTGTTGGTGCCGGATCAGTATGAAAAGCGGGTCAGGAATGTGCTTCATTCAATCAAGAAACTGCTCATCAGGTATTTCATAGGTATCATTCTTCAGAGCACCGTGGTGCTTATCAACATCACCATCGGTATGACCATTATCGGTTTCCCGTTCCACCAGGCGCTGGTGATGGGGCTGCTGATAGGGATCTTCAACATCATCCCCTATGTAGGCCCCTGGCTTGGTGGTTTCGCTGCAGTTCTCATGGGTGTGGCCACCGCGGTGACCACAACAGGTTATCCTGTGATATGGCTGCTTATAATCTATATGGTTATCGTCATTGCCTGTACCCAGATCATTGATAACAACCTTATCCAGCCGATGATCTATTCGCGAAGCGTCAATGCCCATCCGATTGAGATCTTCCTGGTAATCCTGGCCGTTGGCAGCTTTGCAGGAATCATCGGAATGATTCTGGCGGTGCCGGCCTATACCGCTCTCAGGGTCTTCGCACGTGAGTTCTTCTATAACTTCGGACCGGTAAGAAAGATTACATCAGGTCTGGGAAAAGAGATCAGAGAAACAGAGCCGGAACCATAATGGGCAGCGCAGCCAAAACAGTCAACAGGATATTCAGATTCTATTATGACGGTTTCCGGACCATGTCATGGTGGGGAAAAAAGGTCTGGATAATAATCCTTGTCAAGCTATTCATCATTTTTTTAATACTCAGGATATTTTTCTTCCCTGATTTTCTGAAGGTTAACTTCAGTAATGACAGGGAGAGGAGTGATTATGTACTTGAACAATTAACCGGAAACAACTGACAATATGATTGAAAACTTTGACCTGTCACTTGTAAACTGGTCAAGGGCTCAGTTCGCACTGACAGCAATCTATCACTGGCTCTTCGTGCCTCTGACGCTCGGCCTCTCATTTATTCTTGCCTTCATGGAGACTCTCTATGTGCGCACCGGTGATGAAATGTGGAAGAAGATAACAAAATTCTGGATGACACTCTTCGGCATCAACTTCGCCATAGGGGTGGCCACCGGCATCATACTTGAATTTGAATTTGGCACCAACTGGTCGAACTATTCGTGGTTTGTGGGCGATATCTTCGGGGCGCCGCTGGCTGTCGAAGGCATCCTGGCCTTCTTCCTTGAAACAACCTTCGTGGCTGTCATGTTTTTCGGCTGGAACAAGGTGGGCAAAAAATTCCACCTGGCCTCCACCTGGCTTGTCGCCATTGGCGCTAGTCTTTCAGCTCTCTGGATACTGGTTGCCAATGCATGGATGGAAAACCCGGTTGGCATGGCTTTTAATCCTGATACCGCACGCAATGAGATGAACAGCTTCCGCGAAGTAGTCTTCAATCCTGTTGCAGTAGATAAATTCCTGCATACGGTGACATCCGGATTTGTTCTGGCATCGGTTTTTGTTGTTGGCATAAGTGCCTGGTTCCTGATAAGGAAGAGAGAGCAGGAGCTGGCACGAAGGAGTATACTCATTGCCGGCATATTCGGCCTGGTATCGGGGCTGGCGGTGGCGCTGACAGGAGACTCTTCGGCACGTACCCTGGCACAGGTGCAGCCGGTTAAATTTGCTGCAATGGAGGCTCTGTATGAGGGAAAGAGCGACGCAGGCCTGACGGTTATCGGTGCACTTACTGACAGCGGCGAGAAGATTGGCGAGAAGAAGGTACATGGCATGAAGCTGAAGATTGAGATCCCCGGGCTGCTCTCAATCATGACTACAGGCAAGGGCGACGGTTACGTCCCCGGGCTGAAGGACCTGGTTAACGGCAATCCTGAAAGAGGTATTCTCTCTGTCAGTGAGATGATGGAAAGAGGAGGTCACGCAAGGCAGGTGCTTATCGACTACAAGATGGCAAAGGAACTCGGTGACACTGACTCAATGGCGATGCTGGCAGCCAGATTTGAGGATAAGGATTTCGTAGAAAACTACTTCAGGTATTTCGGGTACAGCTATTTTGATCATCCCTGGCAGGTCATACCCTCTGTACCGGTGACATTCTATGCCTTCAGGGTTATGGTGGGGCTGGGCTTCTTCTTTATCCTGCTTTTTGTGCTTGCCATCTGGTTCCACCGGAGAAAGACCCTGGAGAAGAATACCTGGTTCCTGTGGATAGCACTCTTCTCAATCCCGCTGGCTTACCTGGCCAGTGAGCTCGGCTGGATAGTCACAGAGATGGGCCGGCAGCCCTGGATTATACAGAACCTCATGCCTGTTCATGTGGCCGTAACAAATATCAGTGCAGGCGCTGTCCGGACAACTTTCTGGCTCTTTGCAGTGCTGTTCACAGCCCTGCTTATTGCAGAGATTTCAATTATGGTAAGACAGATAAAAATCGGACCAAAACAGTAGGAGGAAAGGATTATGACATTGCAGATATCTTATTTGTTCCTGCGCGAGTACTGGTGGCTGATAATATCACTTCTCGGAGGCCTCCTCGTTTTCCTCATGTTTGTTCAGGGAGGACAGTCGTTTATCTTTTCGCTTCCGCGAAACGACATACAGCGGAAGATGGTAACCTATTCCCTTGGCCGGAAGTGGGGTTTCACCTTCACCACCCTGGTGACATTCGGCGGTGCCTTCTTCGCCTCTTTCCCGCTCTTCTATGCAACCAGCTTCGGAGGGGCATACTGGTTATGGATGGCAATACTGTTCAGCTTTGTCATACAGGCAGTAGCCTACGAGTACCGCTCCATGCCTGCCAACGTCTATGGCACACGTCTTTTTGACACCTTCCTCTTCATCAATGGCTGCCTGGGCCCGTTCCTTATCGGAGTGACCGTGGCCACCTTCTTCACAGGCTCTGACTTCACCCTCGACCTTTTCAACAGGGTGCACTGGGGCTCAGGCTGGCACGGCCTGGAAGCACTGATCAATCCTGTTAACCTGCTGCTTGGATTTGCGGTGCTCTTCCTGGCCAGGGTGCTGGGGCTGATGTACCTTGGAAACAGCATAGACGATAAGGAGCTGACAGCTTCAATAAAGAAGGCACTGGTGAGAAATGCCGTTCCGTTCCTGCTCTTCTTTCTTGCATTTGTCGCGGCTATTCTCCTCGGGAAAGGTTACAGGGCCGATCCGGTCACCGGAGAGGTTACACTTGTAAAATATCATTACCTGCATAACCTGGCTGGCAACGTCGTCACCCTGGTTTTATTCGCGGGAGGAGTGATACTGGTCCTTGTATCACTATGGCTGGGTATCTTCAGGGGTTCGCGAAGAGCAATATGGTATGCCGGTTTCGGAACAGTACCGGTAGTAATTGCCCTGTTCCTGATGGCAGGCTACGGAGAGACAGCTTTCTATCCGTCATCAACCGATCCTGGCAGCTCTCTGACGCTGGCAAAGGCATCATCGAGTTACTTTACCCTGAAGACGATGATGTATGTTTCGTTCATCATACCGTTTGTTGTGGCATATATTTGGTATGCCTGGATCGCGATCACCCGGAGCCGGATAACCAGGGAGGAACTGGCTGGCGATGATCACACATACTGATAATCTGGAAACTAACGCGGCAGTGTCAATGGATATAGTGCAGACGGGATCGTGGGGTTTTGGCGAAGGGCCTTTAATAATTGCAGGGCCGTGCAGCGCCGAGAGCGAGGAGCAGCTTATGGCCACAGCCAGGGCGCTGAAAGCCACGGGCAGGGTTCATCTTCTGAGGGCCGGTTTATGGAAACCGCGTTCAAGGCCCTCTTCATTCACGGGTGAGGGGTTCAGGGCGCTGGAGTGGCTTCGCAGGGTAAAGGCGGAGACAGGGCTCCGGGTGGCGGTGGAGGTGGCATCACCTGAGCATGCCCGTGCTGCCATTGAGGCAGGCGTTGATGCGTTGTGGATCGGGGCACGCACAGTGTCGAATCCGTTCAGCGTTGACACTATCGCTTCAGCCCTGCGGGGAAGTGATATACCCGTGATGGTCAAGAACCCTCTCAGTCCTGACCTGGATCTGTGGGAGGGAGCCATTGAGAGAGTGTACAGCGCAGGCATACGCAAGATAGCGGCAATTCACAGGGGCTTCACCCCCTACAACAAAAGCCGCTACCGCAATCTTCCACAGTGGGAGCTGGCCATTGAGCTCCGGAGCCGGATACCATCCCTTCCTGTTATCTGTGATCCCAGCCACATGTCAGGGAAGGCAAGCCTGGTGCCGGAAATGGCACAGAAAGCGCTTGACATGAACATGGCAGGACTGATGATTGAGGTACACCATGACCCTGCCAGTGCGCTGAGCGACAGGGAGCAGCAGCTTACTCCCGACGAATTTGAGAAGATGATGGGAAGCCTGCTCTTCCGGTCACACACCAGCAGTGATATCGGGTTCATCAATCATCTCGAGGAACTGCGCAACAGGATAGACTCAATTGACTATCAGCTGATCGGACTGCTCGCATCGAGGATGCGCATATCCGGGGAGATGGGAGAGTACAAGTGCCGGAGCGGCGTGACCGTCTTCCAGCTCGATCGGTGGCTGGAGATCCTGGAGTCGAGGACACAGCAGGGTGTCAGCGAGGGTCTTGACATTGAGTTTGTGGGCAGGGTAATACGGATGATTCATGAGGAATCGATCCGCTGCCAGGATGTGGTGATGAAGAAGCTACATGACGCCGGAGGATGTCCTCCTGCCGGCAGTGACGGAGAAAATGAATGAAATGAGGAGATAGGCAGCCATTATCATTGGCAGCGCCGCGATCCTGAATATGACAAGCAGCAGGATACTTACCGCCACGAAGATGAGGCGCTCCTCGTTTCCTTTCCACTTCAGGCTGGTGAACTTGAGCGAAAACATCCGTACATTGAGGAGCATCATTACCGACAGGAAGAGAGCGAGGAGGCTGATGAACAGAGGTGATCCGGCCATCATGTCATAGATCCGGCAGTCACTCCATGCAGCGGCGAGTGAGACCGAGACTATCGTGAAGGCGCTTGCAGGTGTGGCTAATCCCCTGAATGATGATGACTGCTCCGGGTCATTGTTGAATCTGGCAAGCCTCAGCGCTGAGGCGGCAGGTATGATGACTGCAACGGCAAAGGCTTTCAGTTCAGTCATGCCCCCTGCGGTTAGGAGGTTGAATACGATGGAGCCGGGAGCGACCCCGAAGGTTACCATGTCAGCAAGGCTGTCCAGTTCTTTTCCCAGGGCTGAATATGCCTTTAGCACTCTGGCTGCAAAACCATCTGAAAAATCAAACACCATTCCGACTATGATGCAGTATGATGCATAATCATTATAACCTTTTATTACACAGACTATTGCGGCAAAACCACATATAAGGTTCAGAAGGGTGAGTGTGTTCGGGATATGTTTTATCATAACTCTTTTTGAGGCATCGCTAAAATACAATAATAGTGGCAATTATTATTTGTTTATTTTTGCCTTCGGATCATGAGGGACCTGACCAATATAAAAATAGCAGTTGACTTTGACGGCACCATTGTTGAACATGAGTATCCCGCCATCGGCAAAGAGAAGCTTTTTGCCTTCATCACCCTGAAGGAGCTTCAGAAGAGGGGGGCGCTGCTCATCCTGTGGACCTTCCGTGAGGGGAAGGAGTTACAGGAAGCCGTCGACTTTTGCAGTCAGAATGGAATCGAATTTTATGCCGTGAACCGTAATTACCCGGAAGAACAGTGGACAGACGGTAACCCGAGGAAGATCAATGTGGACATCTTCATTGATGACAGGAACGCTGGCGGTTTTCCGGGATGGGGTGAGGTTCTCCACATGATTGACCCATGGACTGAAAGGGAGGAGGAGGCGATGCGCAGGATAAAAAGGCGCCGGTTCAGTCTGTTTGGCAAAAAATGAACAGAACCCATGAAGAGAATTGTTGGTTATATCTCACTGCTGAGTCTGGTGCTGGTATCCGTGGTCTCATGTTCCGGCTCTGCCGGGAAGCGTGGAACAAAGGCCGTGGAAGATGCTGCTGTTGCCACAGAGAGTGACCCGAGACCGGCCAAAAGACTGATAGAGGTGCTGTCACCTGCTGATAATGCGTCCTATGTCTGCACCGACAGGATCGTTTTTTCCGTTGGTCCCGCTGCAGGACAGACAGAGGTTGACTCAGTGCAGGTGTGGGTAGGGAGCAGGCTGGCACGTACGCTGACGACCATTCCCGCCATGGCGGAGCTTGATATGGACGGTAATCCGGGCAGAATCTCTGTCAGGGCAGTGGCATACTCACAGGCCTCCAGGCCCCAGACGGTGACCCTCTTCATTAATTTGGCCTCAGACATCACACCGGTTACGTACCGTTACAGGGTTGTCAAAAGCTACCCGCATGACAGGAGAGCCTATACACAGGGACTGGTATATGACAACGGGTTCTTTTATGAGGGAACAGGCCAGCAGGGAGAGTCGTCACTCAGAAAGGTGGAAGCGGAGACAGGCAAGGTAATCAGCCAGGTGAACCTCGACGGCTCCCTGTTCGGTGAGGGGGTGTCGTTGCTGGGAGATTTCATCTACCAGCTCACATGGACCAGCAAGGTGGGGTTTGTATATGAGAAGGAGACTCTCCGCCAGGTAAAGCGTATCTATTATCAGACCCAGGGATGGGGACTTGCAACAATGGGTGACAGCCTGGTGATGAGTGACGGAACAAACGTGATCTGGTTCCTTGATGCTGATTTCAATGTTCTTTCCTCGGTTGATGTGTGGGACAACAAGGGTGTTGTCGATAATCTGAATGAGCTTGAGATCATTGACGGCGAGCTGTGGGCTAACATTTGGCAGACTGACAGGATTGCACGGATTGATCCTCATACCGGGAAGGTGCTGGGATATGTTGAGCTGAATAATCTTCTTCCGCGTGAGGAGCGCGATTCCATGACGGATGTGCTTAACGGCATTGCCTGGGATGCTGAGGGCCGGCGTCTCTTTGTCACCGGCAAATACTGGTCCCGTCTTTTCGAGATTACTGTCTCGCCCGTTTCGCGCAACTGAATTGGCCAGCCTCTCTTTGTCACCGGCAAATACTGGTCCCGTCTTTTCGAGATTACTGTCTCACCCGTCTCGCGCAACTGAATTGACCGGTCAAACCGGACTGCCTGTTGAAAACGTGTTAATAACCCCGAAAAAATTGTTTACAATAACATACGGGTCCGGTTTCCGGAGAATGGCATTAATTGTAAATTTGAAGCTCATTAATAAAAAGAAAAACAGGATTATATGTCAAGGATAATAGCACTGGCCAATCAGAAAGGAGGAGTAGGGAAGACGACCACTGCAATCAATCTCGCTGCGAGTCTGGCCGCGCTTGAAAAGAAGGTTCTCATTGTTGATGCTGATCCGCAGGCTAATGCCACCTCGGGGGTGGGCATAGACCTGAAGCAGGTGAAGACAACCATATATGACTGCCTGATTGACGGGGTCAATCCACGGCAGGTTATACTGCAGTGCGGCATTGACAACCTGTCGATCATACCTTCCAATATTGACCTTGTGGGGGCGGAGATAGAGATGCTTGAGAGACCCGAGAGGGAGAAAACGCTGAAGAAGATACTTGCACCCATAGTTACCGATTATGATTACGTGCTGATAGACTGTTCCCCGTCGCTCGGCCTGCTGACGGTCAATGCACTCACGGCTGCCGACTCGGTAATCATTCCCGTGCAGTGTGAGTATTTTGCGCTTGAGGGGCTGGGCAAGCTGCTCAACACCATCAAGATCATTCAGTCCAACCTGAATCAGTCACTTGAGATAGAGGGGTTCCTGCTGACCATGTATGACTCGCGCCTGCGCCTGGCTAACCAGGTGGTTGAAGAGGTCACGCGCCATTTCCGGCAGATGGTCTTCAATACAATCATACAACGCAACGTAAAGCTCTCGGAGGCTCCCAGCTACGGGCAGCCTGCCATACTTTATGATGCTGAATCAAGGGGTACGGTCAATTATCTCAACCTGGCCCGTGAACTGCTTGAGAGGGTGGAAGCCAGGCAGAATAACTAAAAACGTTAATCCGCATAATGAACACGAGCAAAAAGAGCCCGCTGGGCAGAGGTCTGGGAGCCCTTATTGAAGGTGTTGAAAAAGAGGCTCTCGAAAAGAAGGTGGAGGCCAACCTCCAGATAGAAATCGACGCAATTGATGGCAATCCTTTTCAGCCACGTACCCGTTTCGACAGCCAGTCACTTGAGGAGCTTGCCGCCTCCATCCGCCAGATGGGCATTGTTGTTCCGCTCACCGTCAGGGAGACAGGTGACGGCCGTTACCAGCTCATTGCCGGTGAACGCCGTCTTCGTGCAGCGCGCATGGCCGGGCTGACACACGTTCCTGCCTATGTCCGCACGGCTGATGACACTGCTATGCTTGAGATGGCCCTCGTGGAGAATATCCAGAGGGAAGACCTCGACGCCATTGAGGTTGCGATAACCTACCAGCGCCTAATAGAGGAATGCAGCCTGACCCAGGAACAGCTCAGTGACAGGGTGGGGAAACAACGTTCAACGGTGGCCAACTACCTGCGCCTGCTGAGGCTGCCCGCAGAGATACAGCTCGGCATCCGCAACCGTAACCTCACCATGGGACACGCACGAACCCTGGTGAATATCGAAGACCCGGCCAGGCAGATTAATGTTTTCTATCATATCATCGAGGAGGACCTCTCTGTACGGGCAACGGAAGACCTGGTCAGGCGCCTTCAGAGGGAGGCGGCAAAAGACCCTGCAAAAATTGAAAAAAAGAATAAGCTCAACGCCGAATACCAGGAGCTGTCAAAACAGCTCAGCAACCTCTTCCAGTCAGATGTTCAATTCCGGATAAATCAAAAAGGCCGGGGAAAAATTGTAATTCCATTCTCTGACAGCGAGGAGATGGAACGCATAATAGGATTGCTCGACAAGCTTAACAGGTAATTTTATTTATATTTGCCGGCAAACTAAAATGTTTGTCCTTGAAGCTCAGCAGCACTATAGCAGCTTTTCTCCTTTTTGTCATTACCTTAACCAGCACGGCCCAGCCGGCTGACACTGTGCCTGTGAGAAAAGAGAGGGCAAAGAGATATTCAATTGAGCCAATCAGGGCGACAATGTATGCTGCAGCACTGCCGGGCCTCGGTCAGATATACAACCGCAAATACTGGAAGGTGCCGATAGTCTATGCAGGTTTCGGTGCACTTGGCTATGCCGTCACCTTCAATACCAAAAACTACAACACATTTATAAATGCATACCAGGATTTCACCGATATCATTCCGGAGACTGACAGTTACCTCGACCTTCTGGTAAACATGAATCCTGAACAGTATGACCCGGTACTCCACCCTAAAACCTACAATCCATCCACCGAGTCGTGGGTAAAAACCACTCTCCTGAACGGTGTTGACTATTACCGGAAGTACCGTGATCTTTCGTATATTGGCATTGCGGCATGGTACCTTTTAACGATTATTGACGCGCATGTAGATGCCAGCCTTTTTGACTATGATATATCCGATGACATCAGGGCTTCAGTTGTGCCGGTGAGTTTTAACTATTCCGGAGTATCTCCGGGTATAACATTTGCCCTGTTAAAGACGTTTTAATTTTATTATGAAGAAGAATCTGAAGAAAATCATCCTTCCGCTGTTCCTGTCGATAGTAGAGCTTCCCGCCCTGGCGGTTAATGATACAATAATAATCAGGAGTGATGAATCAACAGAGCTGATAGAGCATGACCTCGACAGTCTCCTGAACAACTGGTTCATCAGGATGTCGGTAGCAGGTGCCGATCTTTCCTCTGCCGATTCGGTTATACATGAATTCAGCGATTCGATTTACAAGGACCGCCTCAGCCGTATCAACTCCATTATAATTCCACCCTACAACAATATTGTCCGCAATCACATCCATGTATACACGGAGCGGAAGGTGGACAAGTTCAGGGTTATGCTGGGTCTGCAGGACTATTACTTCCCTATGATAGAGGATATCTTCGATTCTTACGGGCTGCCGGTGGAGCTTAAGTACATGGCAGTCATTGAATCTGCCCTTAATCCCAATGCGGTCAGCCGGGCAGGTGCAACGGGGTTGTGGCAGTTCATGTACAGCACCGGGAGGATGTACGGTCTGACGATCAATTCGGTGGTGGATGAGAGGCGTGATCCGGTCAGGGCAACCCATGCTGCAGCAAAATACCTGAAGGATTTGTACGGTATCTACAATGACTGGATCCTGGTAATTGCGGCATACAACTGCGGACCGGGCAATGTCAACAAGGCTATCCGCCGGTCGGGAAACAGGAAGGATTACTGGGAGATATACTACCGTCTTCCCCGTGAGACCCGCGGTTATATACCGGCATATGTTGCAGCCACCTATGCGATGAACTACTACCGTGAACATAATATCACACCCATTCAGATCAATCTGCCGCTTGCCGTTGACACTGTAATGGTGTCAACCGACATGCATCTTGAACAGATAACAGCGGTGCTTGACCTGCCGCTGGAGGAGCTCAGGGCGATGAATCCGCAATATCGTACAGGCCTTGTTCCCGGACGAAGCAGGCCCAGCCCCGTCACTCTGCCACTTGACAGGCTGGGTGACTTCATCGCAATGACTGACACCATTACAGGGTACAGGAAAGACCAGTACCTGACCACGGTCAACCAGACCTCAATGCCACAGAGTACCGCATCGACGTTTACACCGCCGGATGTCACCGGCAAGACCAGGCTGACATACACCGTGAAGGAGGGAGATAATCTCGGATTCATCTCGGAATGGTATGATGTACCCCTTTCAGAACTGAGATACTGGAACAACATATATCGCAACATCATCAGGGTGGGGCAGAAGCTTACGGTTTACGTCGATCCTTCAAAGGCAGAGCGTTACAGCAAGATCAACAGCATGACCTTTGCCGAGAAGCAGCAGCTGGAGGGCAAGCCTGTGGGAAACACATCATTGGCACTGGCATCACCGCAGCCATTACCTGTAACCTCCGGAGAAGGTGACTACGTGTTATATACCGTAAGGTATGGCGATACGGTTTGGGATATAGCCAAAAAGTTCAGTGGTGTTTCAGTAAGTGACATCCTCAGCCTCAATAATATCACCGATGCTTCAAGGATAAAGGTGGGTCAGAAGCTGCGGATCAGAAAGAAAAGCTGAATAATAAAGAAAAATGCGCCCCGGCAGAATCCTGCTATTTCTGCTTGCTGTCGTTCTGACATCGTTCCTCCTGAGTCTGCTGACCGGCAGTTGGCGACCGGGAAAGGAGGTCATACATCACGAGCAGGAGAGCACAGCACATGACAGCGTACAAACAGCAGACACCGGGTCACTTGGTGGTTCTTTCCACTCCGGTTCTGATGCCGGGTCACGCAGTCTTTCTTCGGCCGGTTCCTCAATTGATTCATGCGCCACTTCTCCCCGCAGCTCTGCAATTGATTCGCGCATCAGTGCTCCCGGCATTTCCGCAACTGATTCCCGCACCGGCTCTTCCAGCAACTCTGATGCCGGGTCACGCAGTATTTCTTCGGCCGGTTCCGCAACTGATTCCCGCACCAACTCTTCCGGCAGCTATGACACCGGGTCACGCGCCGGTCTGTATGTCAATAACCTGGCAAGAGCACCCTTTCATCCGGGCAATGCAATCATGGATTCAGTTGCCGCAGGCAGGCAGGTAAGGGTAATCTTTTACGGTGACTCACAGATTGAGGGTGACCGTGTCACCTCTTTTCTCAGGCGTGAGCTGAGGGAGGAGGGAGGAGGCACCGGCCCGGGCATGATCTCCCCGGTGATGCCGGTGATGTACACAAGGTCATGGGTTGTACGATCCTCATCAAACTGGAAGAGATACACTCTGCTTGACTACAGGAACGGGACATTGTCCCACAACAGGCTGGGCCCCATGCTGGCACTGTGCCGTTTCACCCCTCCGGGTGACAGCATGCAGACACGCTCCTTTGCCACCGTGAGAATAAGCGCCGTCTCCGGGGCTGACCCGGCTGTATCTCGGTATGACAACCTCAGGATATTCTACGGCAACAATTATGACACGGTTCTCGTGGGCATAAAGTCAGGCAGCTCACTGGTTGGTTTTGCCATGCTGCAGATGGGCGAGGGACCGATGGAGTACTCAGTTCCCCTTCCGTCACTCTCTGAGGTGACGGTAGAGTTCACCGGACGCAATTCGCCTGACATATACGCACTGAGCCTCGAGAGCAGCACGGGCGTGATTGTAGATAACGTGCCCGTTCGCGGTAGCGCCGGACTGGAGTTTGTAATGACTGACAGCCGTGGTTTCGAAGGATGCTATTCGGACCTGAAGCCTGACATCATCTTCCTGCAGTTTGGCCTGAACGTGGTAAGGAATGTCAGACGCGAGTACCATTACTATGAAGAGGGACTGGTAAAGCAGGTCGATTACCTGAAGAAGGTCTCCGGCGGTGTTCCTGTGGTGCTGGTCAGCGTGACCGACATGGCCCTGAGGGATAATGACACCATTCGCCAATTCCCCAACATCAGGGCCATCCGTGATGCCCAGAAGGCGGTTGCTGACCGTACTGGTGCAGTGTTCTGGGACGCATGGGAGTCAATGGGCGGCCCGGGATCAATACTCACCTGGTACAACCACAATCCTCCCCTTTCATCCCGGGATCTGACGCACCTTTCAAATGCAGGAACAGACACCATCGCGGCCAGGATTTATTCCTCCCTCCTGGCATCACGGCCTGTTACGGCGCCAGCTATGGCACAGGTGTATCAGTCAGCCGCAGATTCCGTTCCCGCCGGTCTGAGAACCACGGCTGATTTGCTGCTGGCCCGCATGACTGCTCAGCCTGACACCGCGCTCTTTGCTACAGAGCGGGATACCGGTTCAGTTATCACAGCCGCATCCGGGGAGGAGAGTGAAGAAACAGCTATCTCAGGCAGAAAAGAACACAGCATCACCAGCCCGGTAATTGGCAGGATTGCGTCTCTGCTCAGGTACCACCCCGGGCAGTCATTCATCTTTACCACACTCTCCTTCTGGATTTTCTTCCTCGTAGTGATGACGGGGTTCGCCCTGCTGCACAGGCGAAGAGCCATGTGCCACACATGGCTGCTGGTTGTCAGCCTCTATTTTTATTACCGTACTGGCGGACTATTCATCATACTTCTGCTGCTCACCACCCTGCTTACCTTCTTCACTGCCATCATGACCGGCCGCGCAGGCACCAGAGCCGGTAAAAGATTCTGGCTGGTAACCAACCTTGTGATTCTTCTTGGTTTCCTCTCATACTTCAAATATGCCGGGTTCTTTACAGACCTCATCAACTCTCTGTTCAACACCAACCTGGTCAGCCGTGACATCTTCTCAGCCTGGTCAAACAGTCTGTTCGGGACGAAATTTGATGTCAGCACCATCATGCTGCCAGTGGGCATCTCATTTTACACCTTCCAGGCACTCAGCTACAGTATTGATGTTTACCGGGGGCAGATGGCGGCAGAACGGAACATTGTAGATTTTGCATTCTACCTGACATTTTTCCCGCAACTGGTGTCAGGTCCCATCGTAAGGGCGTCGGAGTTCATCCCGCAGATGCACGGTAATTATACCATCAGCCGCAACGAGTTTGGGTACGGATTGTTTCTCATCCTCCAGGGATTGATCAAGAAGATGCTGATCTCTGATCTCATCTCCACCGGGTTCATAGACAGGGTTTTTGAATCCCCGGCAATCTATTCGGGTTTTGAAAACCTGATGGCGGTGTACGGTTACGGTTTGCAGATCTACGTTGACTTCTCGGGCTATACCGATATCGCCATCGGTATCGCGATGCTGATGGGATTCAGACTGCCGCTGAACTTTAACTCGCCGTACAAGGCTGCCAGTCCTGGCGAATTCTGGAGGAGGTGGCATATATCCCTTTCGAGGTGGCTGAAGGATTATCTCTATATCCCTCTCGGGGGAAGCAGGAAAGGCCCGTTGCGCACCGGCATCAACCTGATGGTCACGATGTTGCTCGGTGGTCTGTGGCATGGAGCTGCCACACGTTTTGTGGTCTGGGGTGGGCTTCACGGGGTGGCACTGGTTGTGGAAAAGATCTGGCGCTGGCTGTTCGGGAAGGTGTCAGTAAGAAAACGTGGCGCACATATCGCCGGAATACTTATCACATTCAACTTTGTCAGCTTCATGTGGATATTCTTCAGGGCCGGTACCATGGAGCAGGCTGTGATTATGATTAACCAGATATTCTCATCGTTCTCTCCGGGAGACTATGGCCTGGTGCTGATGTCATACCTGCCTGTGGTGGTACTGATTGTTTCAGGATACATCCTTCACTTCCTGCCCGTAACAGTCAAGGAGTCATACAGGGGACTCTTTATAAGACTCCCGCTGGCGGCACAGCTGCTGGTTGCCCTGGCTGTGGCACTGCTCCTCTACAAGGTGGGGTCAGAGGTGGTCCAACCCTTCATCTATTTCCGTTTCTGATTATTCTCCCGGCAACCCGGGAAGCGGAGTCATCTTGACACAGTCATCAATTCTGCTTCTGACATTCCCGGAGAAGAAGCCTTGATCATTATTTTGCCGCCATCTTCGGCCCTGAGCAGGATGGTGGCAATTCCGCCTTCGGCTCTTGCCGGATTGTCACCAATCAGGGAGGCATTTCCCCTCAAGGCGAATTCCACCATGGTATCAGAGGTGTAGACCTGGTTGCCCGCTGAATCAGTTACTGTAGCATAAACAAAGATGACATCAGCATTGTCGGCACGTAACGGCTTGTTGCTGAAGTCGGCTGACAGCCGGATGGCTGCAGGCCTGCCCGGGGTGGTGACTGAATGTGACGCACTCTCCTTTCCGTTGCGCAGGGTGGTGGCCTTCAATGTTCCTGGTGAATAATCCGGAAGTGTGAAGGTGAATGGTGGATGGAGAAGATTGACAGCATTGATGTCAGTGTCGGGTCCCTGAACCGCAATAAGCGTGTCATTGCGGAAGAGCTTCACAGTGTCGGCATTGCTGTATACCCTTACAATATTGCCCGAGGAGGGCAGGTTATGACTGGCGATAAAGCATACCGGGCCCTCTATGGTCTGGCTCCGGTAAAAATACCAGGCGAACTTGGGCAGCCTGAATATGTCCATGATGCCTGAGGTTTCAATATCGGGAGCATAGCCCCTGTTGTAGTCAAACATAACCCAGTTGGCATCGCCGAATCCCGGACCATTCAGGTTATCATTATGCGCCTCCTGGAAGTTCCATGCCTGCTGCAGCATGTGCCTGTCGCCTTTGCCTCTCAGCTGTCTTGAGTTTCTTTCGGCAGGCAGGAGGTCAGAAAACTCCGTCTGGTTTAATCCTGCATCCTGCGCATAATACTCCCAGTCGCCGTACTCACATATGAAAAGAGGTTTTGCTTTGCGGTAATCTTTCCAGTACCGGGGAGCTGGGGCATGCTGGCGTGCCGGGATGAAAACATCGCAGATAGTATCCATCCAGCTGCAGGTCAGGTTATTGCCAAAGGGGAGCTCGTCCTTTACCGTCTGGTGGAGTCTGGCAAGGAAACTGACAGGCATGAGGGTCTCATTTAGTGATGACTCCCACATCACTACTGACGGGTGGTTGCGGTCACGGCGGCACATCATGCGTGTATCACGCACAGATGCCTCTGCAAAAAGCGAGTCGCCCATGAACTGCCACCCGGGTATGGCATCAATGACCATCAGGCCCAACTCATCACAGGCATCAAGAAATGCAGGCGCCGGAGGATAATGGGAGCATCTGACAAGGTTGAAGCCTGCCTCCCTGATCTTGAAGGCATCGCGATAACTGGCATTGTCTGACAGGGCATATCCGATGTATGGATATTCCTGGTGCCGGTTAGTTCCCATAATCCTGACAGGCTCACTGTTCAGGAGCAGTCCCTTGTCGGGCGTGATCCTCACTGTCCTTATACCGGTTCTGGTTTCCCGATGGTCAATCACTGTGCTGCTCTCTGAGAGCAGTTCGGTAGATATGGTATAGAGGAAAGGTGTGGCCGGGGTCCATAATGAAGGCTGCATGACAATCATCCTGGTCTCGAGACGCTGGCTCTGGCCCGGTTCCATGTCGATAAGCTCTGACAGAGAAGAGGCAACCTCCAGTCCGGCCGCATCAAGAAGGGTGTTTTTCATCCTGAATGACCTGGGAATGTGGTCATCATTGCTTACATGCACTGAGAGAGTCAGGGTGGCCGACTCGCGGCTCACATCCCTGACGCCGGTGATAATCCCTCCGCCCAGTGTGGATTGATACTCAGGCGGTGCGGTAATGTGCAGTTTGTCAGCAACATACAGGCTAACGTTGCGGTAAAGGCCACTGTACCACAGGAAATCGAGTTCGCCAAGGGGCTTGCCGGGAGGAATATGCGGATTCTCCCTGTTGTCAAGCTTTACCATAATCTCATTTTCCCTGCCGTACTCAAGATCATTGCTCAGATTGACATAGAATGGAAGATATCCTCCGGTGTGACGTGCTATCTCTGCACCATTCAGGTAAACAATAGCATCATGCATGGCTCCGTCAAAAAGGAGTCCGGTGTGCCTGTGCCTTTGCCTCCTGTCAGGCTTATATACCTTCTTATACCAGCATATACCGGTCCACTGACTTCCTGTAACTACCAGCGGTTCAATTACTGCTGAATGCGGCAGTGTCACCTCTTCCCATTTATGGTTGGGAATTATTCCCGGAAGTATCTTGTCTGCATTGGCTGAGTCCTGCCTGATAAAGAGCCAGCCGTCATTGAACGAAAGAGGTATGCTGTCAGTTGCCTTCCTGCCGCAGGCAGTGAGGAACAACAGCACAGCCGTCAGCACTGTCAGCAGTGATATGGCGGCTCTTCTTCTCATATATCTCCGAATCCTGATACCGGGTGTGCAAATGCAATCACATCCCTGCCGGTTATCTCCTCCGGGCACAGGATGATAAGTCTTTCGAGCACATTCCTGAATTCTCTTATGTTGCCGGTCCAGATGATTTTCTGCAGCTCAGCTATGGCATCAGGTTTTATCTTCTTTTTTCCCATACCGTATTCACCGCAGATGAGAGTGTTGAAATGATCAGCAAGGAGGGGTATGTCTTCCTGCCTTTCATTGAGAGTAGGCACATGAATCAGTATCACGCTGAGGCGGTGGTAGAGGTCTTCCCTGAATCTGTTGTGGTCAATCTCCTCCCTGATATTTTTGTTGGTTGCGGCTACTACCCTGACGTCAACGTGGATATCCTTGTCAGATCCCACCCGGGTTATCTTGTTTTCCTGCAGTGCCCTGAGAACCTTTGCCTGTGCTGCCAGGCTCATGTCTCCCACCTCGTCGAGAAAGATAGTGCCTCCCGAAGCCTGTTCAAACTTGCCGATACGCTGTTTGATTGCCGAGGTGAATGATCCCTTTTCGTGACCGAAGAGTTCGCTTTCAATCAGCTCGGAGGGTATAGCCGCGCAGTTGACTTCCACAAAGGGGCCACGAGCACGGTTGCTCTTTTCATGTACCTGGTGCGCCACCAGTTCCTTCCCGGTGCCGTTGGCGCCGGTGATAAGCACACGGGCTTCGGTGGGAGCAACCCTGTCAATCATCTCCTTGACCTTCAATATTGCAGGTGAGTTGCCCACAATCTCGTACCTTTTGCTGACCTGTTTCTTCAGTACCTTGGTCTGGGTGATCAGTGAGCCTCTCTCAAGCGCATTGCGAATGGTTATGAGCAGGCGGTTGAGATCAAGGGGCTTTTCAAGGAAGTCAAAGGCCCCTTTCTTAATGGAGTCAACAGCCGTATCTATGTTTCCATGACCTGAGATCATGATCACTGGCATATCGGGTGAAATCTCCAGCAGTTTCTGCAGCACCTCAATCCCGTCCATCTTTGCCATTTTGATGTCACAGAGAACGGCGTCATACTGCTGTTGCCCGAAAAGCTCGATCCCTGATGTGCCATCCTCAGCCAGATCAATCTCGTATTTCTCGTATTCAAGTACATCCTTCAGGGTGTTCCTGATGGATTTTTCATCATCTATGACCAGTATCCTTGACATTCTTGCTAATACTTATCCTTTGTATGTCAGCCACTTCCATATTTCCTTGTATGATGTTTTCTTGCCGTACATAAGTATCCCGGTACGGTAAATCTTTGCCGCCATCCATATTGTACCCACTATTGTCAGAATCATCAGCCCCATTGAGAGTGCTATCTCCCATGGCGGTACGTCAAAGGGTATCCGGGCTATCATTACAATGGGGGAGGTTAGCGGTATGATTGAGAACCAGAAAGAGAGTGAGCTCTCAGGGTTCTGCATGGTTCCCATGGCAACCACCAGGGCCAGTATTATCGGGATGGTAACCGGCAACATGAATTGCTGCGTCTCTGTCTCATTGTCAACAGCCGAACCGATGGCGGCAAAGAGCGAGGCATAAAGCAGGTAACCGGTAAGGAAATAGAAGACGAAACTGAAGATAATCAGTCCCCATGGCATGTTGAGAGCGCCGGCGAATATCTTCTGAAACATGGTGAACTCCTCTGCTGTCATGGTAGTGGTTTCTGATCCGGCAGCCATTGCCTGGTCAGCCTCGGCAAAGCTCTGGGGCAGTTGCTGTAACTGTTCCATGGTTCCCTCCGGGAGGACGTTGGCTTTAACAATCAGGACCAGCGCGAGTGTCAGCACTACCCAGAGTGCGAACTGTGTCAGTCCCACGAGGGCAACACCAATGATCTTTCCAAGCATGAGCTGTACAGGCTTGACAGATGATACTATCACTTCCACTATGCGGCTGGTCTTCTCCTCAATCACACCACGCATGACCATAGCCCCGAACATGAATACGAGCATGTACATCAGGAATCCGCCGATGTAAGCAAGCGCCATCGCAATGTCTGTACTGGTTTCGCGGGCACTGCCCGTCTCATCTATCTTTATTGTCTGTATCCTGACGCTGGAGTTGATTGCGCGTAGAATCTCATCGAGGTCCTCAATGTTGTAGGCAAGCAACTTCTGTCTTTCGATCTCCTTTTCAAGTGATCCGGAGATGTGGTCAAGCAGCCCTATGGGCGGTTGCTTTCGCGATAAAAGCTGGATGGCATCCGGATTGGCAACCAGGTCAGGGGAGATATAGAGTACACCATAGTACCCCAACTCTGAAAAGTTGTTCTTGATGTCATTCAGTTTCACCCCTTGCAGGTACTCGAATTCAGTATCCCTGGTGTCAGGGATCACATTGACGAAGAGGTCAGATCCGTCTTCAATCACTGCTATCTTCTTGAACTCCTTGTCCTCATTGGTCATCACCAGCGCCGGGATGATGAAAAGAAGGGCCATGAGGAACGGGGTAAGAAAGGTCATAATGAGGAACGACTTTTTCCGTACCCTGGTAAGATATTCCCTGCGTATGATAATAGCTGTCTTGTTCATGGCTCAGTTTTTTACAGCTTCCTTGTTCTTGGCTTCCACCACTCTTATGAATATCTCATTCATCGACAGGAGGGCCGGGTTGAACGAGAGTACCTGCCCGGCAGCGGTCATCTCCCTGAGGATGGCGTTATTATTGACAGGCTCTGATGCCTTGATGAGCACTCTGCTCTTGCCGTCTTCAAAGACCGAAGAGAGCACTGTAAGGTTAGCGTTTGACAAGGGGTTCACCTCACCGGAGAAAACAACCTCGAACTCGTTGCCTGCCCACTCATTGCGGATCTTTTCAACACTGCCCTCGAGGATTGTCCGCGCCTTGTTGATAAGGGTTATATTGTCACACAGTTCCTCAACAGAGCCCATGTCATGTGTTGATAAAATGATTGTGGCACCGCGTTCGCGGAGGAACAGGATCTCATCCTTTATCTGCCTGGCGTTGATCGGGTCAAATCCCGTGAATGGTTCGTCCAGGATAATCAGTTTCGGTTCGTGAAGGACAGTGGTTACGAACTGCACCTTCTGCTGCATGCCCTTCGACAGTTCCTCCACCTTCTTGTCCCACCAGTCGATGATATCAAGCTTTTTGAACCAGTATTTCAGGCGCCTCATGGCTTCCGCATGAGTGAGTCCTTTAAGCTGTGCGAGGTAGAGTGCCTGTTCACCCACCTTCATTTTCTTGTACAGTCCGCGCTCCTCAGGGAGGTAGCCGATGTTATTCACATCATCGGGGCTTATCGGGCGTCCGTTCAGTAAAATGACTCCGCTGTCAGGCGCCGTGATCTGGTTAATGATTCGGATAAGTGTTGTCTTGCCTGCTCCGTTCGGCCCCAGAAGGCCGTAGATGCTCTGTTGGGGAACCCTTATGCTGACCCTGTCAAGCGCAATCTGGGCAGCAAAGCGTTTCGTCACCTCTTTGGCTTCAAATATTATCATTGTTTTTACACAATTAATAAAGCATTCAGTCAGAGAATTTCAAAGATATAAAAAAGGCTGATACGATCTGTTTGAAGTGCATCAACCTTTTATAATACTGTTTCGCATTTGTCAGGAGAAGTAACTCTTCATCCGGTCAAAGAAGCCCTTGTCATCGGCGTCAGGCTTCGGGGTAAACGATGCTGAGTTTTTAAACTGTTCGAAGGCTCTCTGTTCCTCCCTTGAGAGGTTCTTCGGTATCCAGACATTCACATTCACCAGCAGGTCACCCTTGCCATACCCGTTCACATCAGGCAGTCCCTTGCCCCTGAGGCGTAGTATCTTTCCTCCCTGGGTTCCCGGTTCTATCTTGATCCTTACCTTGCCGTCAATGGTCGGAATCTCGACATTGGCGCCGAGAATTGCATCGGGTATACTGATGAACAGGTTGTGTATCAGGTCATTGCCTTCACGTATGAGCTCATCATGGGGTTCCTCGTCTATGACTACAATCAGGTCGCCATTGATGCCGCCGCGGCGTGCCGCGTTGCCCTTGCCGGTCACGGAAAGCTGCATGCCCGGGGCAAGCCCTGCCGGGATTGAAATGGGGATCACCTCTTCTGCCTGCGTAATCCCTTCGCCATAGCACTTATGGCATTTTTTGGTAATAACCTTGCCCTCTCCGCCGCAGACGTTACAGGGTGCTGTGGTCTGCATCTGCCCCAGGATGGTGTTCATAACCCTGGTGGTGTGGCCGGTGCCCTTGCATGCGGTACAGGTAGTTACATCACTGTCAGAAGCAGCCCCGCTGCCATGGCAGGCATTGCAGGCGACATATTTGTTCACCTTAACCCTCTTCTCGGTGCCATGGGCAAATTCTGAAAGGGTGAGTTTTACTTTTAGCCTCAGGTTGGAGCCCTTGTTGACGCTGCGTGAGCGGCTGCCTCCGCCGCGACGTGATCCGAAAGCCCCGCCGAAAGCGTCACCGAAGATGTCGCCGAATGACGAGAAGATATCTTCCATGGTCATCCCGCCTCCGAATCCGCCCCCGAACCCGCCTCCGTTCATGCCGGCATGCCCGAACTGGTCATACCTCGCCCGTTTCTCATCATTGCTGAGAACCTCATAAGCTTCGGCAGCCTCCTTGAACTTCTCCTCGGCCTCCTTGTTGCCGGGATTCTTGTCAGGATGATACTTGAGGGCCTGCTTCCTGTAGGCCTTCTTGATCTCATCCTTCGAAGCGCCCTTGCTTACGCCCAGTACTTCATAATAGTCTCTCTTCGACATGTTTCAGAACAGAAGCATTCAGTTATTCACCTACTACCACCTTCGGGTAACGGATCACTTTGTCATTAAGTGTATATCCCTTCTGGGTAACGTCAATGATCAGCCCTTTCAGCTTATCATCTTCCACTGCAACGGTTGTGACTGCCTCGTGGAAATCACCGTTGAACGCCTCGTTCATGACCTCTATCTCCTTCACTCCGTTCTGTTTCAGGAAATCATTTATCTTGCTGTATATCAGCTCAAGTCCCTCTTTCACAGCATTGTAGTCACTGGTGGAACGCATAGAGTTCATGGCCCTGTCAAAATCATCAATGACGGGAAGAAGGCTTTTGATTACCGATTCACCGCCTGACTGTGACAGCTCGATCTTTTCCTTCAGGGTTCTCTTCCTGTAATTGTCAAATTCAGCTGATAGCCGTAAGTACCTGTCCTGCATTTCTGTCAGTTTTCCGAGCAGTTCTTCCTCTGCCTGACTCTTCACAGCGGCTTCAGGTTCATCTTCAGGCACATGCTGCCCGGAAGCATTATTTTCTGTATTTATTTGATTATCTGTTATTTTCTTCTTGGGCGTGGGTTCATCATGCCTCTCTTCGTGACTCTTCTTTTTTACCATGATAAAAACAATTTACTAACGGCCATAAACAAAATGCCGGCCACAATGATAAAACTGACAAAGTGGCAATTTAAAGTGTGAATGCCACGGCCTCAATCTCTATCAGGCATCCGTGGTGCAGACCTGCTACGGTGATTATGGATCTGGCCGGGAGCATCTGACCAAAGAAATCGGCGTACACTCTGTTTATCTCTTCCCAGTATTTCACATCGGTAGTATAGATGGTTGTGCGGGCAATGGTTGTAATGTCACCACCGGCTGCCTTCACGATACTGAGCACATTTTTAAGCGCCTGCAGGGTCTGTTCGCTGATGGTGCCGGTCAGCTTGTCTCCTGTCAGGGGAATGACGGGCAACTGGCCTGAAACAAAGATCATGTTTCCGGAGACAATCGCCTGTGAATAATGCCCGCCCGGCAATGGAGCGTCATAGGTGATAACATTGATGAGGCTCATGGTCTGAAAGATATGATTAATTAGTAGCCGTTCTTGTGCTTCTTCTTGTTCTGCTTAGACCTTCCCTGCGATCTGCCCTGATGCTTGCCCTGTGTCTTGCCTTTAGGCTGGGCAATCAGATCCCTGACATCGGGCATTTTGTAGTTCTCGGGCACCTTTAACCTGTTGCCTGATATTTCAATCAGGTCCCTGATGATGACTTCGTCAGCAACCGTTGACTTGTTCCAGGTAACATAATCTTTCTTCATCTGGTTGAGGATGAGTGACGTGAGATAATCCTTTTCCTCACCATCCTTCATCTTTGCTGCTGCCTCAATCATGGCAGGGATGATGCACCCATAATGAGAATATTTTATTTCCCCGTTATGATAGGGGACTTTATTTGGTTTGGAGTTAAGCTTCTTCCGGTCAGGGGCAGGATAAGGCGAATCAACGTCAAGGTCAAAATCAGCAATGATCATGATGTGATCCCAGAGTTTGTGCTTGAAATCAGTCACCTCCCTGAGGTTGGGATTCAGATTGCCCATTATCTGTATAATGGTTTTGGCTGCCCGGTTCCTCTCCTCCGGATCTTTGATTGTCTTGGCATGTTCAATCATCTTCAGGACATTCCTCCCGTATTCAGGCAGCGCCATTCTTTTTCTCTGTGTATTGTAATCGAAATTCATCTGTTAGATATAATTGTTTAAACTACTAATAAAATCATTTTCAAAGGCCAAGAAACCTGATGGCGAGGCCTGAAACTGCAATGGTGGCTCCGGCAATCACATTAACCCAACGCTCGAGGGGTTTCAGGTTGATGGTGCTGAGACCCAGCCTGAAAGCCAGGACAACTGCCATCATGGTGGCGATTGTGACCGCGGAGAAAAGCAGTGATACAATTATCACACCGCTGATGTTGTTCTCTGCTGCAGGGTACATGAGAATGGGTATCAGCGGCTCGCACGGGCCCAGTACAAATATAAGGAAAAGTATCCACGGAGTGAGGTTCTTCCTCTCATTCAGGTGTATATGCGAGTGGTCACTGTAGTGGTCATGCCGGTGCTCATGCGTGATACCATCAGCGTGGGTATGGGTGTGAACATGCTGTTTTCTGCGGTAGACATTGCGAAGGCTGATAAGGGTGTACACCAGTCCGAAGGCTATTAGCATCCAGGCTGCTATATTCCCCCTGAATCCTTCGAGGAATTCCAGTTTTGAAAGGGATATACCTGCAGCAATACCTATGAATCCCACGATTACCGAACTCAGGACATGTCCGAGGCCGCAGAGAAAGGTAATGAACATCGTTTTCCTGATGGTCCATTTACGCGCCTCGCCCATAACAATGAACGGCAGATAGTGGTCGGGCCCCAACAGTGTATGAATGAAACCGATGGTTACGGCAGTGCCTGCCAGTAGTATAGTCGAATTATCCATTACCGTATTCTAATTCTGTGCAAAGATAATGATATTGCCGGTCCGGTTATCTGGTAACCCCTATCCACTTTCCATCGGTCAGGGTCATCTCCCTGAACCCCGATCCATGGTTGTCAAGCAGCCGTCTGGCATCTTTAACGTAGAGCATCATTGAATCATAATGCCCGGAAGACTGAAACAATTCCGGTTTCTTTTCAAATTCAGCGCAGGGCAGGATGTAGAACTTCTTTTTGCCATTTTCCACGGGAGTGTAGACCCAGGTAAGAACATATCCGGCGTCAGAAATAAATGCAGTGTCACCTTTCGCAGTTATATCCAGCCTGATCATTATCCCGCCGTCCCTTCTCCTTGTCCTCTGGTTGGAGACGAAGTTGCCCATGGACCATACTACAGGGTTTCTGATTCCGGCAGAGTCTCTTTCAGCCGCCACCGGTTGCACCACGTGAGGGTGGGAACCGATGATGATATCAGCGCCTGCCCTCCGCAGCGCTGCCGCCGTCTTCTTCTGTTCGGCTGAAGGGATGGTGTCATATTCAATGCCCCAGTGAATGAAAATAATTGTCAGGTCTGCCCCCAGCAATTCAGCTCTCCTGATATCAGTGGCAGCACGTATGGTGTCAATATATGCGACCGTAGCCGGTGGCGGCACCACTATCCCGTTTGTGCCGTAGGTGTATGCCAGCAGGGCTATTCTCATTGATTCATGGCATATCATCAGGGGAGAAATGATATCACGTTCCTCCGGACTGATCCATGTGCCGGTATGTCTTATCCCAAGGCTGCCAAGCACCCTCAGGGTGCGAAAGATTCCTTTCGGTCCCCTGTCGGCTGAATGATTGTTCGCGGTCACCAGGATATCGAACCCGGCATTGCGGCATGCCACTGCCAGCTCATCGGGCGAGCTGAATGCCGGGTAACCCTTGTAGGGAGGCCCTCCCAACGTTACCTCCAGATTGCCTGTGGCAACATCTGCGGATGAGATGAAGGGAGTAATGTATCTGAAGACACTGTCATATTCATATGTGCCCGTGGAGTCATTTCGCGCTGAGGCTATCTGCCCGTCATGCCCCATAATGTCACCGGTGAAGAGCAGCGTAAGAACCGTATCCGGTTCCTGCCCCAGGATGAAAGGGGCGCAGCTAAGGCATGCCAATGTCAATATGGTTTTCAATAATCTCATCGACACATGGATTTAGGCCACCGGGTCCAAAAATAGTCATATCTTAGCAAGTTCAAAAATGTTTGTTATTGTCATGGAACATCTTAATACAGAAATTGTTAATTATCTCCTGCTCCCGCTCTTCATTTTTCTGGCCAGGATTTTTGACGTTTCACTCGGTACTCTCAGAATCATCTTCGTCACCAAGGGGATGAGGATTATAGCTCCGTTGGTTGGCTTTTTCGAGGTGCTTATCTGGCTTCTGGCAATCAGCAGGATCATGCAGGACCTTGATAACTGGGTCAGTTATATTGCATATGCAGGTGGATTCGCCACAGGTAATTTCGTGGGGATGTACCTCGAGGAGCGTCTTGCCATAGGTCATGAGATGATAAGGGTTATCACACGCAAGGATGCCACCAGCCTGATTGAGAAACTCAGGGACATGGGGTACGGTGTGACATCGGTAAAGGCCGAGGGAATAGAGGGTGAGGTTGCGATAATCTATATCATTGCACGCAGGAGAATGATCGGCGAGGTGCTTGACAAAATCAACTATTTCAACCCGCGCGCACTTTATACGGTGGAATCAATCAAGTATGTCAACAAAGAGATCTTCCACAAGTCAGAGGAGGAGCGTCAGAAGAGCTGGCTTGCCGGCAGGTTGATACGCAAGGGTATGTAGCCTTTTTTACTTTCTGTCCGGTGCGGCGACCACAACCACCGTGTCCCTGATGCTGATGTTGTGAGTCATCCAGAAAGAAATGACATGATCTCCCGTCCGGGTGGGAGTGAAGGTGAGGGTTGAATCAGCAGAAACTTCCACAGCGGGGCACTCTCCGTCTGATGAGAAGTCTGCAATGGCCCAGGCATCGAACTCACGGTCGTCATTCTGTTTTAGCAGGAAGCGGATGTTTGACCAGCATCCGTTATCTGCCCTGGCACTGACGTAGATATTAACCGGCTGATCGATTATGCCTGTCTCAGGCACCTGATACTCCTCAAACGGAATCGCCACATTTGTATACGACATGGGCCCGGGTTCAAGGTTGCATGATGTCAGCATGGCTGTGATCAGCACTATTACTGTAAGTGAAGGTTTCATCTTTCTGTTTGTTATTCTCCGGTTTGCTGTTACAGCGCTTCAATGCTACAATAACCATACCAACTCATTCGGTATGATATAGTGCGAAGGTGCTTATATAAGGGGCAGCCCGTGATGAGACTATTGTTAGTTTTATCTCGTCTGCCTTCACCTCAGGAAACCGTATCAGCCTTTTATATCCGATAGTTGTGCCCGTTGCAATGGTATCCCACTCAGTGCCGGAGAGAGCCTCGATTATAAATTTTTCCACCCGTTGCCCCTTACTGATGTCTTCCTGCAGCATTGCCACATTGAATGTAGCGGCTATGGCCGGAACGAATGAGGCCACGGGGTTGTGACGCGGATTCCACGAGGTGCTGTTGTCTCCGTCGGTAAGGTTCGATGCTCCCCGTCCGTATGGTCTTGAGCCGTTAAGCAGGTCAGTGGCATAGAGCTTGTCTGTCCAGGTTTTCAACCCCCGGAGGCTGTTGATATCATGATCGGTTATGAGCCCACGGTTGTCAGGCGGCACATTGAGCAGCAGAACGGCATTGCGCCCCACGGAGCTCAGGTAGATGTCAGACAGCTTTGCAACATCCTTAACCAGTGAGTCTTCGGAAGCATGCCAGAACCAGCCCGGTCTGATTGAGACGTCAACCTCTGCCGGATACCAGAAGAGATGATTTGCCCGGCTGAGCAGGCTGCTGCTTCCAAGATCCTCTGACATGGCATCTATCCCCAGTGCCTCGTTGATGGCGACACTCTCCGGGGTGCCCCCGGGTGCCAGTACGGTGGCGCTCCATTCGGTTTCGCGGCCGTAGCCGCTCTCTGTTCCCACCCATCGTACATCATTCCCCATGATGGCGGTGACGGCATCGGGCTGAAGCTTCCTGATAAGATCATAGTATGCCTGCCAGTCATATTCCTGCCGGCGGCCGTCAGGCCCTTCGCCATTGGCGCCGTCAAACCACACCTCATCAACCCTGCCGTACCATGTCAGCAGCTCGGTCAACTGCTCCATGTAAAAGCGGTTGTAGGCAGGCGAGTCACCATAGCATGCCGCATTCCTGTCCCAGGGCGACAGATAGACACCGAACTTCATGTTGTACTTTTCACATGCATCCTTAAGCTCCCTGATGACGTCGCCCTTGCCATCCTTCCACGGGCTTGAGGCAACTGAGTGAGTGGTGGTTTTGGTTGGCCAGAGACAGAAGCCGTCGTGATGCTTTGCAGTGATAATAACCATCTTCATTCCAGCCTCGTTGAGTACCCTGACCCATTGTTCCGCATCAAGCGAGGAGGGATTGAAGAGCTCCGGCGATTCCTTGCCGGTACCCCATTCGCTGTCAGTGAAGGTATTGATAGAGAAGTGTATGAATGCCGTCATCTCCAGTTTCTGCCATTCAAGCTGCCGCTGATGAGGGATAAGCCGGGCAGCCATCGCCTCCTTTACCCCGAAAATCGGCTGGACGGGGAAGTCAATCCTTGCGGTGAAAAATTCATTCTCACGCTGTTGTGCGCACGATGTGATCAGTAAGATTGCAAGGGCAAACAGCAGAATCCTGTTCATCAGAAAAATTATTTGCCGTTTTTGATGAATTTGACATTCCGGAACCTGAGGGCTGACCAGTCCTCGTCAATGGCTACCTGGCCCACAGGCTTGAACCCGGTATCTGTAACAGTCTCCCATCCCCGGTTACGGTTGATATTTGATTTATACCTGCGGGAAGAACTTTTCGGATAGACCATCCACAGCTTGCCGTCCTCACTGAGGTTATGGATGCATGCAGGGCCGTACTTGTCAACTTCTGCAGAGCCTGGAGTAAAGGCAATCATGAAGTCATACAGAAAGCGGGCATTGATCTCAGAATCAATCTGTACGCCCGGAAGAAGCCTGGTGATGCGGCCAAGGAACTTCCTTGGAGCGTTAAGCACTGCGATACGTTCCTGTTCACGGTACTTCAGTTTTTTCAGAATATCGTCCATTTCAGTATATTCTTCCCGGAACAAATATACAAATAACAGAGAATTGCAATTACCATGATCCGCCGGTGGTAATTTCACATTTATTTGATACCTTTGTGAGGTCGATTCGGGGTGCCTTACTTAACAGGCTGAGATCATACCCTTATAACCTGATCCGGATAATGCCGGCGTAGGGAAAGAGAGTAATCATTTTCCAGCTTGTCTGAACACCCCTGATTCAGACGATGTTAATTTAAAAGCTGGAGAAATGTTGGGGAAAAAAGCGATTCTTATGTTGGCATCCATATTTCTGACAGTGATTGTTAACGGTCAGAAGAGTGGTATTGCCGGTCAGAGTAGTAGAGTTACGGGTCAGAAGAGTGGTATTGCCGGTCAGAGTAGTGGAGTTGCCGGTCAGAGTAGTGGAGTTGCCGGTTCAGGGCGGAACCAGGGAGAGATGATTCGTCCACAGGGCCAGGGAGAGACAATCCGTCCGCAGAGCCAGGGGAACATGATCACCGGCAGGGTCACTGACTGTGGAGGTGTGCCTATGGCTGGGGCTTCTGTGGTACTCACTGATGCCGGTATGGGTGTTGCCACTGACAATGAGGGAAGGTATGCCCTTCGGGGTCTGAGCGACGGATCCTATAACCTGCGTATCAGCTTTACCGGTTACGAGCCACATGATACCCTGGTAGTTGTGAGAGGCTCGGCTGTGGTTGATGTTGTGCTTAATGAGGTCCTTTATTTAGCCCCGGAGGTGATCGTCAGGGGCAGCCGTGCCGGGGTGAGAACACCGATGGCACATAGTACCATAGGCTCTGACGAACTTCGCAAGCGTGACCTGACCAGGGACATGCCGTTCCTGCTCTCGCTTACACCGTCAGTGGTGGAGACCTCCGACGCCGGGACGGGCATAGGCTATACCTCCATGCGCATACGTGGAACAGATGCCAGCCGGATCAACATCACCCTTGACGGTATTCCGCTCAACGACTCCGAGTCGCAGCAGGTGTTCTGGGTTGATCTGCCCGACCTGGCATCATCAACAGGCAGCGTACAGGTGCAGCGGGGCGTGGGTACATCCACCAACGGCGCCGGAGCCTTCGGCGCCTCGGTGAACATAAGCAGCCAGACCCCGCCCTCTGAAGCAGGTGCCTCAGTTGATATGTCATACGGCTCTTTCAACACTTCGCGCCTTTCGGCGAAAGCATGGACAGGAATGCTGGGCGACAGGTTCAATATGATGATTCGTGCTTCTGACATCCGCAGTGACGGCTATGTTGAGCACAGCGCCGCTGACATTAAGTCAGCGATGATATCCGGCCTGTGGTCGGCACCTTCGGACATGATCCGTTTCAATGTTATCACGGGCAACCAGAAGACAGGAATCAGCTGGTGGGGAGTTCCGGTTGAAATCCTTTCTGAAAACAGGAGGTACAACCCGGCAGGAGAGTATGTTGACTCTGACGGCATTACCCGTTATTATGAGGATGAGACAGATGTCTATACCCAGAATCATTACCACCTTTTTTATTCACATCTCTTCCCGGGCAGGGTGAGCCTGAACACCGGTGTACACCTTACCACGGGCATGGGCTACTACGAGGAGCAAAATAGCAATATTGACCTGTCTGAATACGGTCTGTCAGACATGTTCCCCTCTGACCCGGCTGTCAGGGAACCTGATATTGTACAGCGGAAATGGCTTGATAACATCTTCTACGGGACAGTATGGTCACTTATCAGGCATGGTGCCGCCACTGAATGGACACTTGGCGGAGCGCTGAACAGGTATGACGGTGATCATTTTGGTACAATTCTCTGGCTGGAGTACCCGGGTGACCTCAATCCGGGCCATGAGTGGTACAGGAACAGAGGGTTGAAGGATGAGGTCAACATTTACGGCAAGGTTAATACCAGCCTGACGGGAAGCCTGAGCGGGTTTCTTGACCTGCAGCTGAGACATATCATTTACCGTTTCGAGGGGCCGGATGCCAACATGAAGAAGCTTGACGGCAGCTACCGCTTCCTCTTCTTCAATCCAAAGGCAGGCCTTTTCTGGAGCAACGGAAGCGGGAGCGAAGCGTTTGTCTCTGCTGCCGTGGCTCATCGCGAACCTACACGTGCTGAATATAAGGATGCTGCCGGCGACCATTCAGCCACACCGGACCGCGAACGGCTGATCGATTTCGAGGGAGGGTACACCTTCAGGAACTCCACGGCAGCTCTGGGTGTCAACCTCTATTATATGCGGTACCGTGACCAGCTTGTACCTACAGGCAAGATAAGCATAACGGGTTATCCCATTAAGACAAACGTGCCCGACAGCTACAGGACAGGGGTGGAGCTGTCGGGAAACTACCGCCCGTCTCCCGTGGTGGCACTGATGATGAATCTGACCCTCAGCCGGAGCAGGATCAGGAACTTCCGGAACCATTACTTCAACTACAACACTGACGACTGGAGCGAGGAGTATCTCCACAGCGACCTCGGGACGGTTGACATTGCCTACTCGCCCCGCGTCACCGGCTCTGCCGGGCTGGAGATCAGTCCTGCGGAAAGGTTCCTGCTCAGCCTTACGGGCAAGTATGTAGGCAGGCAGTATTTTGACAACACCATGAGTGCTGACCGGGCTATTGATCCTTATTTTGTCAGCAGTTTTTCCGCCGACTATGGTTTCAGGTTGAAGAAGGCCGGCGAGCTGAAGCTGCGGTTGATGGTCAACAACCTGTTTGACACACGATATGAGAACAATGCTTACGGAGGCATGTGGACCGAGGACGGTGAGGAGAAGACGTGGGCATATTACTTTCCTCAGGCCGGGATAAACTACTCGGCAGCCGTTTCAATATCTTTCTGATCTGATGGTAGCCGACTGGATAGCTGAAAACATTGTTGAGGTCTTCGGGGCGGTGACCGGCATTGCCTATGTGATCCTGGAGATCAGGCGCAATATACTCCTCTGGCCGCTGGGGATAATCACCTCGGCGGTGTATATTTATGTTTTTGGCCGTGAGGGTTTCTATGCCAACATGGGACTTCAGGTTTATTACCTGGTAATAAGCATTTACGGCTGGTACATGTGGCGCAGGCAGTCGGTGGCGGACCAACCTGACGGGAAATCTGATGTAAGGAGAATAGGGGCTGCCACGGCGGTTTGGTGCACGGTCTTTCTCTTCGTGCTCTGGGCCGGGTTGTGGTTCCTTCTTGACAGGGCGACCGACTCGCCTGTTCCGGTATGGGACGGGCTGATAGCTTCCCTCTCGGTAGTGGCCACATGGATGCTCACCCGGAAATATCTCGAGCAATGGTATGTATGGATTCTTGCCAACGCCATTGCCGTAGCCGTTTACATCACTTGCGGACTTTACCCTACCGCCGTGCTCTTCATGGTCTATTTTATAATGGCCATTATTGGCGTCCGTGAATGGTCCAGACATAAGGTCATTGACAGCAGGGAATATTGAGTTTGCATGTAGGAAATCTGGCATTGTACACCAGGCAGATGTTTGTAAGAAATAGAGCATTGTGTCAGAAAAATATCAAACTAAGCCCGTAAGAAATTGAGCATTGCACCAGACAAAATATCAGACCATGCCCACAGGGCACTAAGCATTAAAAAAGCATGACACCGAAAATATCTAACTCTGCCACTTCCGCCCCGGCTTCAGCCCCCGCTGCTGCCACAGACCCCACTACTGTCCCCGTCTTCGCCTCTGCCAGCTCTGCCTCCGCTTCTATTGCCACAACTGCTGCCGCTGGCCCTGTTATTGCTGCTGTCCCCGCCTCAGCCTCAATCATCACTACCCCCTCTGCAACCACTGCTAGTGGACCTGCTGCTGTCTCCGGCCCAACTGCTGTTCCTGCCGCAGCTGTCACTACCGGCCCAGTCCCTGCTGCTGCCCCTGCCTCCTCCGCCGTCCCTGTCTCTACCACTGCCGCCGTTGCCAGCCCTGCTTCCGCCTCAGTCTCTACCACTCCTGCCGCTGCCGATACCCCTTCTATCGCCCATTCCGCCACCCCCGCCGCAAAAATCGTCATCCTCGCCAACGGCACCTTCCCCACACACCCGGTCCCCCTGGCCCGGCTCTGCGATGCTGATATGATCATATGCTGTGACGGCGCAGCAGAAAAGCTGGTTGCCAATGGTCTTGAACCGGGCATCATCATTGGTGACCTTGACTCGGTCTCTCCTGCGCTCAGGGAGAGATACAGGGATATCCTTGTGCAGGACACCGACCAGGATACCAATGACCTGACCAAGGCAGTCAACTGGTGCGTTTCAGCAGGCATCAGGGAGGTGACCATCCTGGGTGCCACCGGCATCCGTGAGGATCACACCCTGGGCAACATATCACTGCTGGCAGATTACAGTACCAGGATAGATGCAGTCATGCTGACTGACACCGGCAGCATCAGGGTATACGACCGCGGTGTGATCATCGACTCACATCCCGGCCAGCAGGTGTCGCTCTTCAGCATTGACCCCTCGCTGAAGGCAACCTCCTCCGGCCTGAAATACCCGCTCGATAACCTGACCCTTCACAGCTGGTGGCGGGGCACACTGAATGAGGCAGTGACAGATAGCTTCAGCCTGGATTTCAATAGTGGCAAAGTGATCGTTTTCTTAGGTTATTGCCAGGGAGTAAACCTGAAATAATCACTGTTCATTAATACCGGAGAAAGACTCGTGCTGGTCGATGGATTAGGCCTGATCAGATTCTTTCTTTCTGGAATGTAGTTACTTGCTGAAAATATTAGATTTAACTGATTATCAATCATAATGCTGCTTGTTTGGTTAAAAATAAACATTTTCGTTTAACCAACCGGTCTTTGAGCTCATTTACCGGCTCCAGACCGGTTGGTTACCCAAGCAGCTACAAATTCATTTACACAAAATTATTTACACGCCCATGCTTTCTATTTATAATCATGCACTTTAATTCCATAAATCCTATTTAAATCAACATAATCATAATCATATACTCTCTTTAGACTATCTGCCTTCGGATTTTTTATTCTTTTTCCTCTCTGTATATCTAAAGATTCTAAAATTTGGTACTCCAACAGCAATGAATCATTTGAGGAATAAACACAAATATCTGTTTCTAAATCAATTACTTTAAACTTATTATAAATGGATATTTTATAAGAATACTTATCTTCTGTATTCCAGACTATCCCAATATAATTCCTGTAATTTACTGTTTTTATAAAGTTATCTTTGGGAGCAAATATCCAATAATATTTACCTGGCACTATATAGCAATCATTACCTATACGCTGCCAAATAGTAATAAACTCAGTATTATTATTGTTGCTAATAAAATGCCTTTTATAATCTATTTGATAATAAACTATTGTAACTATCGTAATTATTACAATAGTTACAATAATCCTTCTTTTTCTAAACTGATTCTTCTTTTTCATTTTCCTGAGGGCCCTACATCCATACCATATTTTCGGCGTGCATAGCCTAATGCTTGCGCATGCGTGCTTTGTCTACCTTCTCCAGACACAAAATGACTTTTTAGAGCAGACTTGATTTTTTCCAAACCATCAAATCCAAATCGAGCTTGCTTCCAAAATAATCCTTGAGATGCTGCATAATATCCAGCAGAAAAATTCCCTGCATCTCTAGCTGAAGCATATACTTTGGTGCCATCTTCTTTTCTGTAAAACTCTGACCCTCTATGATGATTCTCTCTATCATTATTCTCAGGGTCTCCATTTCTCTTGAAATCATACTTTTTTGCCGTCAGTAGCATTCTCCATATATTCACCTAATTCTATACCATCAGCCTCTCCCATAAACTTCTTAACCAGGTCTCCTGATTCCGTAGAATTAACATCAAAAGTCCCTTCCCATCCAACTTGGTCTTCTCTATCTTGTTTATCTTCATTATAAAATGAAAACATTGTTAAAGATTACCCTATACTCTTTCCTGGTTTGGAAAAGCTTCCATCTTTGTTTTGAGTAACAATATATATCCCTCTATCTTTATCTTCTAAATTACCACCAACAACTTTATAAGTTCCATCTCCATTATCAGTAACCCAAGTTGACATTCCATCAGGGTCTATGAATTTTATTGGATTATTCATCACATATGCATAAGGGCTATGACTATAATATTCTTCCGCCAATGGGTCAACCGTTGTCCACCTCCCTATTTGCTGGTCATAGAACCTTGCGCCGTAATCCTGTTAGTCTACTCCCAAAAAACTACACTTCAAAAGGCTTCAGGAACTCCAAAGCCGGGTGTCATTCAAAGAACGTTCTGATGTTTAAAGATACCTTTTTTCTTTTTAACTGAACCGCGTATCTCCGGTCTTATCCTTTGCAGGTACTCTTGAAACTCTATCACCTGGCAGGCGTCAATAGATAATGTCCGGCCCGCTTCATGACTGCTCCCGGGGATCCGGACAAGCTAAAGCGTTTAAACGATATGTCAAAGATGGAAAAGGAAGATAAAAACCATATCCTTTATGCCATCGATGGGCTGATTAAAAGCGTGAAGCTTTAAAAAATTGCTACGCTATAAAAAAACCGATCCTGTAAAACTTCGATGAAAACCTGCTATCCCAGACACACTAATTGGAACACTACCAGTAAAAACAACGAATAATAATTACTCCTGGCTTGATGAGAAATTATACAAACATTCACTTTTATATTTTTTTATTACTTTGCTTTATGTGATGCATTTAATTATCAAGCTATCGGACATGAAGAATTATTTACTACCCAAAATTTTCCTGTTAGTATTAATTACGGTCTTCGCGTGCAGCAGAGGAGAAAAAAAGGGAACAGGATTAGCAAATTCGTTCCGTTTCGAGGAATACACAATCATGCAGCTTCAGCAGGGCTATGACAACGGTGAATACACCGTTACCGATGTGGTACAGGCTTACCTTGACCGGATCAGCGCCATTGATGACAACGGACCAACCCTCAATGCAGTGATTGAGGTCAATCCTGATGCACTGGCCATAGCAGCACAGCTTGACGCGGAGCTGAAGGAGGGCAGGAAGCGCGGTCCCATGCATGGAGTGCCGGTGCTGCTTAAAGACAACATCGACACCCATGACCAGATGTCAACCACTGCAGGCTCACGCGCACTGAGCGGCTCGCGCCCGCTGCAGGACAGCTATATAGCCATGAAGCTGCGTGAGGCAGGAGCCGTCATCATAGGCAAGGCTAACCTCAGCGAGTGGGCCAACTTCCGCGGCAACCTTTCCTCAAGCGGCTGGAGCGGCGTGGGCGGACAGACAAAGAATCCCTATGTCCTTGACCGCAATCCGTGCGGATCAAGCTCCGGATCAGGTGTGGCCGTCTCAGCAAACCTCTGCATGATATCCATAGGCACTGAAACCAATGGCTCCATAGTATGCCCCTCAACCGCCAACGGCATCGTTGGTATCAAACCTACAGTGGGTCTGCTTAGCCGCAGCGGAATAATTCCCATCTCATTCACCCAGGATACACCGGGCCCCATGGGCCGGACAGTGAGTGACGCAGCTGCAGCCCTCGGTGCAATGACGGGAATTGATCCGAACGACAGCAAGACAGCAGCTTCTGAGGGCAAATATCTTACTGACTATACTCCTTTTCTGAAGGAAGGGGGACTGGAGGGCAAACGACTGGGCTGGTACACATCGGCCAGGGGAACACACTTCAAGGTTGACACCCTGATGCAGCATGCGGTTGACTTTCTCAAAAGCCAGGGAGCAGAGGTGATAGAGATAGATAACATATATAGTCGCGAGGTGGGATCCCTCTCATTTCAGGTAATGCTCTACGAATTCAAGGACGGGCTGAACAAATACTTTGCCTCCCTGGGCGACAATGCCCCGGTAAAGAGCGTGGAGGAGCTGATAGAGTTCAATAGAAATGACAGCATTGAGTTAAGATATTATGATCAGGAACTGCTGATTGAAGCGCAGAACAAAGGTGACCTCACCTCCAGGGAATACCTGGATGCATTGGAGAAGATGAACCGGCTCGTGAGAGATGAGGGAATAGACAAGGTAATGAAAGAGTATAACCTTGATGCGTTCATTGCCCCGACAGGCTCACCGGCCTGGAAGACCGACCTGGTCAACGGCGACTCTTACACTGTCAGCAGTTCATCACCGGCAGCCGTGGCCGGTTATCCTAATGTCACCGTGCCGATGGGTTATGTTGACGGCCTTCCGGTTGGAATCTCCTTCTTCGGCAGGGCATGGAGCGAGCCGCTTCTTATTGAGATTGCTTATTCCTACGAACAGGGTACAAAATACCGCCGGGCGCCACAGTTCCTGCCGACACTGCCGTTTGAGGCTGAGAATTGACAGTAATCCGGAACCGGAGAAGACCTGACTGGCACATGGCATATTCTTGTAATGCCAGCGGCAACGGGTTGACTGGCACCCGGCATGCTTATGTTATGCCAGCAGGCAAAGGGAAGCCATCAACATAGTGTGTTCATGTAATGCCAGCTGGCAACGGGCGAAGCATCCGGCTCCCCCCTAAAAGAAGCTACGAACCAATCCCTGAAAAATACCGGTGTATCTCTGTCTGTGACCGCAACGGAGGTTCGCCGTTGCTCACCATCGTGTTTGACAGCTCCGCATCAAGGATACGCGCTTTGACATTATCATTCCACTGGATGTTGAAGATATCATTTATCTCCTTCTTTATCGCCGGGTCCCAGACAGGACATGTGACTTCTATCCTGCGGTCAAGGTTACGCGGCATTATGTCGGCCGAAGCGATATAGACCAGTTCATCGCCTCCGTTGCAGAAGATCATGAATCTCGTGTGCTCCAGGAACCTGTCCACAATACCAATGGCCTGTATATTCTCACTGACTCCCTTTGCTCCCGGCGCCATGGAGAACATCCCCCTGACTATAAGCCTTATCTGTACCCCTGCATCAGCAGCCTTGTAGAGCCTCGAGATAATATCTTCATCCGTCAGGTTATTGATCTTGATTTTGATATAAGCCTCTTTGCCTTTCTTAGCATTTTTAGTCTCGTTTTCAATCATAATCATAAGCCTGTTGCGCAGCCCGAAGGGCGACACCAGCAAATGGTAGAATTTGTCCTTGCGGTAATTGGCATTGAAGAAATTGAAAACCTTCAGCACCTCGTTGGTGATCTTCTTCTCTGTAGTGAGCAGGAGGTGATCAGTGTACACCCTGGCAGTATCCTCATTGAAGTTGCCGGTGCCCACGGCTGCATACCTCTGCGTTGTCCTGCCCTTGACCCTGGTTATCAGGCAGAGCTTGGAATGAACCTTCAGTCCCGGCACGCCATAAATGACCTTCACCCCCTCATCGAGCAACTTGTTGCCCCAGTGGATATTAGCCTCCTCATCGAACCGCGCCTGCAGCTCAACCACGGTAGTTACGCTCTTCCCGTTGCGGGCGGCATTCATCAGTGCATTGATGACACTTGAGTTCCTCGCCAGCCTGTAGAGCGTGATATGTATCGATACAACGGACGGGTCTATTGATGCCTCCCTGAGCAGGTCAATGAAATGATCAAAAGGATGGTAAGGGAAATAGAACATTATATCTCTCTTCATTATAACCGAGAGGATGCTCTTCCCGTATTGAAGTGCCGGATGCCTCACCGGTGGCAGTTTCGGGTAGTTGAGACCCTCGCCTTCGATCTCGATAAACTTCATGAAGTCCTTGAAGTTATGGTACCTGTTGCCCGGTATGATCACGTCTTCAGAGCCAAGGTTCAGCTTTTTGGAGAGTATCTTCAGGAACTCTTCAGGTATCTCCCTGTCATGCACAAACCGCACCGGGCTCCCTTTTTTTCTTTGCTGCAGACTCCTGGAAATCTTGTCTATGTAGCTTTCTGAAATGTCATCCGCAATCTCAAGCTCGGCATCCCTTGTGACCTTGATGGTGTATGCCGTGATCTCATCATATGGCATTATGGAGAAGATCTCCTTCAGCCCCCACCTGATTACGTCATCGAGGAAGATGACATACCTCATACCCTTTTTCCCGGGCAGCATCACAAATCTTGGCAGTATGCCAGCCGGGGGTATCTCCAGCAAAGCATATCTTTTCTTTCCGGTTTCGCTGTTGCGAAGTTGTATGGCAAGGTAAATGGCATCATCAGTGAGATTGGGCAGCTTATTGTCTTTACTGATAATGAGAGGCATGAGCCTCGAACGGACCTCTTTGCGGAAGTAGTTCCTCACGAACTCAGTCTGTGCGTCATCCAGCTGTTCCTCATTCACGAAGTGGATTTGGTGTTTCTTCAGTTCATCGAGCAGGTCGGAATAGGTCTTCTCAAAGATTTCATTCTGTCTGAGAACTGTTTCCTGGATACTCTTCAGGGCAGCTTTCGGGCAGTAGCCCAGGATGTTTCTGGCCTTGTTGCTGAAAAATGCCAGGCGTCTGAGAGTTGCCACCCTGACCCTGAAATACTCGTCGAGGTTATTGGAATAGATTCCGAGAAAATTGAATCTCTCAAGGAGAGGCACATTGTTGTTGGCGGCTTCCTGCAGCACCCTGGCGTTGAACGACAGCCAGCTTATCTCTTTGGGAATATATGCTTTGTTCATGACAGGTCAGAAGGAGTAAGATAGTAAAGGGTTCGTCCGCTCTCCGGCTCTACTTCAGACCAGCTTGCGACATCAAATGCCAGGCAGTAGATGCCGGTCTTGGCTATCGAGCGGGGCTCGTCGCAGGCGAAGTATGCTGCCATTTCAGTTATCATCGGGTTATGCCCGAATATGGTGATTGTATGGTCCTTGTCGTTCTGCTTTCTTATGAATGGCAGGAACTCCTCCTCCCGCATCCCGTCGTACAATTCCGGGATCAGTTTTATCTCATCCATGTTGAGGCCGTATCCCCTGCAGAAAATGATAGCTGTCTCCAGTGACCTGAATGCAGGACTGCTGATAATTCTTCCCGGGTCTTCGCCCTTTGCCTTGAGAATCTCTGCCATCAGTCTTGAGTACACTTTCCCCTTCATCGTCAGCGATCTCTCAAAATCGGAGATTTCGGAGGAATAACTCTCTGCCTTGCTGTGTCTTATAAAAATCAGTTTTCTTGTCTCGCTTGCATCTTTATTAATCTTCTTCACCATATTTTGAATCGTATCTGATTTGCTGTTTCAGGTAACCGCACCCCGGTTCCGTGTCACCATGTCATGTTCATGTGTCAATCGCCGAAACAGGTTCCCATCTCCCTGGCCTGCCTGACCATCGGGTCATCACTCTTTACGAGCTTGGTTTTCCCGCCCACCTCCGAAAGCTTCACCGAGGTTATTATACCGTTGCGCTGTGCCACCATCCTGCCGAATTCGCCCCTGGCAATCAGGTTTGCCGCGGCTGCGCCGAACCTTGAAGCCAGCACCCTGTCCATGGGTGATGGCGATCCGCCTCTCTGCACATAACCAAGAACCGTCTCTCTTGTTTCCAGACCGGTTCCCTTCTGAATCCTCCCTGCCAGGTACCTTGCCGGAGAGTCTTCTCCTTCCGGTATCTCAACGCCCTCAGCCACAACAACGATGGAGTAAGGTTTGTTGTTATCAGCCCTTTCGCAGAGATAGTCTATCACAACCTTTTCATTATAGGGAATCTCAGGAATGAGTATGACATCTCCTCCGCCGGCCATTCCGGCATAGAGCGCCAGCCAGCCGGCATTGTGCCCCATTATCTCAATCACCATGATACGCTTGTGCGAGTTGGCCGTGGAGTGCAGCCGGTCAATGGCTTCAGTGGCAATGTTTACCGCGGAGTCGAATCCGAAAGTAATATCAGTCCCCCAGATGTCATTGTCAATGGTTTTGGGAACACCTACAACATTCAGGCCCTCTTCTGAAAGTAAATTGGCCGTCTTCATCGTGCCGTTGCCGCCGATGCATACCAGGCAGTCGAGCCCCATCTGCTCATAATGCTCCTTTATCAGAAGTGGCTTTCGCGACTCGTCCTTTTTTTTGCCATTTCCCTTATAAGGTTTCTCGCGTGAAGTGCCCAGGATGGTTCCCCCAAGGGTCAGGATGCCTGAGAGATCACTCTCCGTCAGTTCCCGGTACTCCTTGTTTATCAGTCCGGCATAGCCGTCACTGATGCCGATGACCTTCATACCGTACTTGACTATGGCTGTCTTTCCAACGCCCCTGATGGCTGCGTTGATACCCGGACAGTCGCCTCCCGCGGTGAGGATACCTATGGTGCGGGGCTTACTGTTCCTGCCGTTTGATTTGCCCATTGTTGTTAAAGTTTTGCCACATCAAATGTACGAAAAAGCCAGACCCTTTATCCGGTCATTTGCAACCTGGTCAGTGTCAAAGATAAACCACTGGAAAGGATAAAAGACAGGAAACCCGTTACATTTATGTAACTTTAGCACCAATCAATTTACTGATCATGGCCCCTAAAGATTCTGCCGAGGCGAAGGATATAAAAAGTTCGATGGCCGGATATATTTCCGTTTCGCTGGAGCTTCTGGCGATGCAGCCAGTGCCCGATGACGCTGCAATCCATGATGTCAGGGTGCTGATGAAGAAGTACCGTGCCGCTTTAAGACTTGTAAAGCCAATACTGAATGAGGCGGTTTATCGCAGGGAGTATCTCGCCGGACGGGAAACAGGACGCCTGCTGGCACAGTGGAGGGAGAGTGCCGTGCTTCGCAAAACGGCGAAGGCACTGAAGAAGGATAATCCGGAGCTTTTTATCAGGCTTGACGGGAATGAGAAGATTCAGAAACTGCTGCGCAAACCCTATTCAACATGGGAACAGGCCGGTGATAGTGCAAAACTGGTACATGAAGTCGCCGAAAGACTGAAAAAGACACACTACAGGCTCAGGTTCCTGAGTCTGAATGAGCCGGACATGCGGCTGATGCAGGGTGAACTCGGGAGGAGTCATGCCGCTGCTTCGGCCGCTTACCTGGCCTGTCGCAACAAACCTGTAGCCCGGCTTCTGCATGATTTCCGGAAAAAGTCGAAGACACTCATGTACCAGCTGACCTTCTTCAGGCACCTGGCGCCAAAGAGTGTCAGGCAGCTCGAGAAGAGACTCGGGGTTATGACACAGAACCTGGGAAAATACAATGACCTTGCACAGTTAATGCTCCTTACGGAGTACCGGTACGGTGACCCTGAAAACAGTGATGCGGACAATGAACTGGCTGTTGTCATCAGGGACAGGCAGGACAGGTACCTTGCAAAGGTGTGGCCATTGGCATACCAGATATTTGCTCCGGGAAAGAAACTGGAGGTACTGCCTGGCTGAAGGCCTTCTCCCGCCGCAGTGCCGGTATCCGGCAATTGCAGGTGCTGCCAGGCTAAAGGTGTTCTCCCGCCGCAGTGCCGGTATCCATTCCCCTTACCAGCGCCATCAGCTGCATCCTGTTCCTTACATTGGTCTTCATGTAGATGCGCGAGGTGTGGTCCTTCACCGTCTGCAGGCTGATGAAGAGCTTGTCGGCTATCTCCTGGTTACTCAGGCCGTTGCATATTTCAGTGATAATTTCTGCTTCGCGCGGAGATATCTCGTTTTTTCTTATGAAATCCTCAAAGCCATTTGGCAGTGGCAGTGGTTCAGCTAGCCTGACAGGCTTCAGGTCAGCTCTGTAGCTGAGGTATAATGACATGAGGGTAATGGCTGCAAAGAGAAGGAAAACAAATGCCATCGCCATCCAGGCGGAGTGGTGAATCAGTAACAGGGAGAGGGACTGGGCCAATGCGCCTCCTGTTATAATCAATGCGAGAGCTATACGGTCACTGCGGCCGGGAGAGACTGAATCACCACGCACAATCAGGGTGGCTGCCATGGTGGCGAAGAGGAGCGCTGCAGCAATATAATAATATTTGAAGAGGGGCAAAGCATCATTGAAGCTCATGTCCCTGATAACCAGACTTAAAGCCGCGATAATCCCAAAGTTGACAATCAGGAAAACCACGGTGAACCAGTTCCGTAGCTTATGTCCCGATGCTTCCACAGCAAACCTGATGAGCATCATCCATGCGAACACCAGGAAGGGCAATCCCGGCAGCAGTGACAAAACTGATATTGTCGAAAAGATTTCAGGGTCCAGCCTGCTGCCCGCCAGCGCCATAATGATGAATTGCCCCCATATTCCATAAAAGCCAAATGCGGAAATAAACAGGTTGTGGTAGAAAAGCGACCTGAAGCAGGGGTGAGCAAACTCCTCAAGGAGCCTGGTGACAAGCAAAATACTCCCTGCAGCCATCGCTGCAGAGAAAATAAAAATGACCAGACTGATGAATTCCATTCGGGAATATTTATCTATTTCATTGATTTACAGATACTACTTAAGTAGGGGGTGGCATACTTAAGTAGTGTTTTTTAAAATCACTACTAAGGTATGAATTCCGTCCGAGGGTTCCATAATAGATTTGTGATGACAAAAAAATTATTCAAAACAGTAAAAAGCAAACAAAATCATGGAGGCAAAAAGAATTTACAGGTATGTACCTTCTTTCAGCGGTGCTTACGGCACCGGATGGAAGGCAATGGCTGACAATTTTCTCAGGTTACTGCTCGTGGTTCTGGTCCTGGTTGTGATCGGATCCCCGATGCTGGGGTCAAATACGAACTGGGAGTTTGATCCCGGCGATTTCAGCAATATCCCATTTGATGTGACTGACTTCTTTAAGATAGGCGCTATCGGGGTGGCTGCTGCCTTCCTCGGACTCATCGCACTGCTCTGGTTTTTCCTGCTAATCCCGGTCTTCAATTACGGGGCAAAGATGATGTTCGTACAGGCTGCAAGGCAGATAACCCCTGAATTCGACATGCTTATCAGCGGATTCCGGAAGAATTATCTTAATATAGTGCTGGCCAACCTTCTTCTGACTGCACTGATAGGGATCGGAATCGTCTGTCTGATAGTGCCCGGCATTATCATCGCATGCCGTCTGGCATTCACCCCTTACCTTGTGATGGACAGGAACCTTGATCCGATCAGGGCAGCGGAGGAGAGCTGGAGACTGACGCGCGGCCACGGATGGACCATCTTCCTGATGGGCTTCATCTCCATATTCATCTATATAGCAGGTTTCATCTGCTTCCTGGTGGGTGTTCTGGTGTCAGACATGTGGGTGAAGAGCTCATTTGCAGCTCTCTATCACTCAGTACTGATTGAGAAAGGTCTTTTGCAGGCGGAGAGTGTAGAGGTAACCGAACCGGTGCAGGGAGATGCCGCCGCAAATGAGCTGTAATTCTACTGAGTATCCATCTATTTGAACTTCATAATCTTCACAGGGGGCCGGTCAGCCATGACGGTCCCCTTTGTTTTAGTCAGAAGTGCCAGACTGGCAATCGGCAGTTTGAGACTCCGACGAAGATGGAGAGTTAATCCTGCTGCCGGCAGTAATCTGCTCTAAATCCGTTTCAGTTTCGCAAAGCGAAGCAGGAGCTTCCTGGTTCCGGAGGATTTGAAATTGACAAGTGCAGTTGTATTTGGTGATTCGCCCTCAACGGAGATTACCTCGCCCTCGCCGAACCGTTCGTGAACCACCCTGTCTCCGGGCTCCAGCACCAGGTTTATGCTGGTGCTGATGGCGCCGCCGCTGCCATCCATCCCGGTGCTGCCACCCATCCCGGCGCCACCACCTATCCCGGTGCCGAAACCCATCTCCGTGCCAGCGCCGCCGTTACCAGTCCCTGTGCTGATGGCGCCGCCACCCAATCCTGTACCGCCACCCATCCCGGTGCCGGAACCCATCCCTGTGCCAGTGCTGCTGTCACCCTTCCCCGTGCATCTGCCGGCGCCGCCGCTGCCATCCATCCCTTTGCTTCTGCCGCCACCATGACCCGTTACGCTCCTTCCGGCGGTGTCACCCGCTGCTCCGTTGCCGGCAGAGCCTGCGCCATTCACCCGTTCTGCCGTCGAAGGCGCCTTCAAATCACGCAGCCTGGTCATCCTTGCCGTAGGGGAGAAGGTGAGGGGCTGATCAGGGATTATCCCGGCAGGCCCCGGTTCATAAAATGCCCTCTGGCCGAAAGGCTTTCCTCCTGTCTGCGGGTAACACAGGAACTCGCTCTCTATCTCACCTATGAAACGGCTTGGCGAGCTTCTCTCAAGAGTGCCCCACTTGTACCTGTTGAGCGCATAGCTGAGCGTTACCCGCCGGCAGGCACGAGTCAGTGCAACATAGAAGAGCCGGCGTTCCTCCTCGAGCTCACGCGGATTGAAAAGATTCATTGCTGAGGGAAAGAGATTCTCTTCGAGGCCTGCTATATATACATGCTTGAATTCCAGACCTTTGGCAGAATGGATGGTCATCAGCGTGACCTTGTCGCGGTCTTCAGGCTTCTCCATGTCCTGGTCAGTGAGCAGGGAGACCGACTGCAGCCATGTGGCAATGTCGGCCGGTTCTCCGTTTGTGACTGCTGACTCGGTGAACTCCTTGATACCGTTCAGCAGTTCCTGCACGTTCTCTAGCCTGTCAATCTCTTCGGGTACCTGTCCCTGTTTCAGCTCGTTGAGGATCCCGCTTGCGGCAGCCATGCTGAATGCTATGTCATAAGCAGTGGCCGTCTCGGCTACGGCCATCACGGGCAGCATCAGCCCGGTGAAGTGGCTCACCTTCGCCCGCAGGGCAGGAGCAAGGTATTTCGCGCTCAGCTCCTGTGAAGAGATTATTGACCAGATGCTCATATCAAGTGAACGGGCAAGCTCCATCAGCTTCATTATGGTAGTGTCACCGATGCCCCTTCTCGGATAGTTGATAATGCGCCTGAGTGCCTCTTCGTCGTCCGGATTGACAACAAGCCTCAGGTAAGCGATCAGGTCACGTATCTCCTTACGCTCATAAAATGACTGTCCGCCGTATATCTTATAGGGAATGTTGCGCTTCCGCAGTCTCTCTTCAAATATACGCGACTGGGCATTGGTGCGGTAAAGTATTGCAAAATCACTCCAGTTAAGCCTCTCGCGCATCCGTGTGTCAAGAATGTCTGAAGCTGTCAGGCTGCCCTCCTCGCTGTCAATTGTTGTCTGAATGACCCTGATCTTTTCGCCCTTCTCGTTTTTGGAGAAGATGGTCTTGCTGATCTGGCCGGCGTTCTTCTCTATGACGCTGTTGGCAGCATTGACTATGGTCTGCGTTGACCGGTAGTTCTGCTCCAGTTTGAACAGCTGGTAGTCGGGGTAATCGTTTTTGAAATTCAGGATATTCTCTATCCGGGCTCCGCGGAATGAGTATATGCTCTGCGCGTCATCACCCACCACGCACAGGTTTCTGTGATTCTCTGACAGTTTGTGGACGATGATATACTGGGCATAGTTGGTATCCTGGTATTCGTCAACCAGAATATAGTCGAACCGGTTCCTGTACTCCTCCAGCACTGCAGGAAAGTCATGGAACAGGATGTTTATGTTCATCAGCAGGTCATCGAAGTCCATGGCATTCGCCTTGAAGCACCTGGCTGCATAGTGCCTGTATATGGCAGCCATTTCCGGTATGCGCGATGCTTTGTCTGACTCGGTAATCTGTGGGTCCGAACTGTATTGCCGGGCGGTGATAAGGTTGTTCTTGGCGTATGATATGCGACCGGCGACAGATGAGGGCTTGTAGACCGAGTCATTCAGGTTCAGTTCCTTTATTATCGTCCGTATCAGGCTTCGGGTGTTATCCTGGTCATATATTGTGAAGTTGCTTTTGTATCCCAGGTGGTGGCCGTCATAACGGAGGAATTTCGCGAAGATAGAATGAAATGTTCCCATCCACAGGTATCGTGCCTTCTCGGGGCCGACGATCCTGATTATCCGCTCCTTCATCTCTCCGGCTGCCTTATTGGTGAAGGTCAGGGCCAGTATACGGTGAGCCTTAACACCCTGCTGGAGCAGATGGGCAATACGGTAAGTCAATACCCTGGTTTTTCCTGATCCCGCTCCGGCAATGACCATGGCCGGACCTGATGTGTTGACAACGGCCGCCTGCTGTGCCTCGTTAAGCTCTTTCAGATAGTCGCGAAACATGAATGAGAGTGCAGAATTTTAATCCCCCAAAGAACGGCATTTTTTATTAGGTTTGCATATCATATCAATGAGTAAATCCGTTAACTAGGTGTGTTAAGATACCTGGCCCTTATAATCATCATGTTGCCGTTTGCGGTGCAGGCGCAGATCACTGCCCCGGGCAGCCATGCCGTGCGTTATACCTCCTATCCGGCCACCACCAGGCAAGACCCGATTTTTATCTTCTGTGCAGTCAATGGAAGTGAGACCGGTACCCTTGAGGCTGCCAGCCCGGGAGGAACCGCACCCTTTGCCTTTACATGGACCAGATACAACCAGTCAGGAGGCGGTTACAACATACCCGTGAAGAGTGAATCAGGATTGACATCGACAGCCGCAGGTCTGGCAGAAGGAGGATACAGGGTCCGGATCACCGATGGCGGAGGATACAGCACCGAGCTCTATGCATGGGTGAACATCGACATACCTGTTGCAGGGGCTGCCCTGCTGCACAACACATGTGATTATGTTGCCCTCGACGGGACAAAAGCAGTTGATCCCTTTACATATTATGATCCGTTGACCAATGTCTCAAGGTTGCTGCCAAATGGGGTGAAGCATCTCTGGTCATCTTCGCCGGCATCGGCAATACCATATCCCGATCTTGAGATTGATCCCATAACATTCTCGCCGCCGCTGACTGATGTGAGGTATACGCTACAGGTCACTGACAGCTTCGGATGCTCAACCTCTGCATCGTTCGACTATACCTCCATTCATGTCAAAGCCGAGTTTACGGCCGATCAGAATGAGGGAGAGTCACCGCTGGAGATCACATTCACTGATAAATCTGTCAGGGCATCAAAGTATCTCTGGAGGTTCGGTGATGATTCGGTATCAACGCTGAAGGATCCGGGCACTCATACTTATTATATACCGGGAGAGTACACTGTCTCACTCGTTATAGAGAGCGAGCTAACATGCCGTGACTCTGCCACGGTGAAGATAAAGGTTCTGCCATCGGCGATGCAGATTCCCAATGTGTTCACCCCCAATGACGACGGTCTCAATGATTATTTTGTGCCCGACAAGAAATCAATACGTTTCCTGAACCTGCAGATCTTCGCTAAGAGCGGTCACAGGGTCTACTACTATCAGGGCGACGGTGATGATCTCCAGAACTGGCTGGGGTGGGATGGCCGTATCAACTACTCAGAAAGGAAGGCGGAGCCCGGCGCATACTACTATGTCCTTCGCGCTGAGGGATATGATGATGTCGAATACAAGGGGCGGGAGTTCCGGGGGACGGTCTATCTGTACAGGTAGGAACAGCAGTCAGCAGTCAATTCAGCCGGCAGTCAATTCAGGCAACAGCCAGTCGAAAGCCTGCATTCAGCAGTCAATTCAGCCGGCAGCAGCGGTGTTAGTAATGAACAGCCGGCCGCAGTTTTGACCACGAGCAACCGGCTGGCGATAATCAGCAGTCAGCAATCATCATCCGGTAGTCAACAGTATTGGTAATGAACAGCCGGCCGCAGTTTTGACCACGAGCAACCGGCTGGCGATAATCAGCAGTCAGCAATCATCATCCGGTAGTCAACAGTATTGGTAATGAACAGTCGGTAGCTGATAGTCCGCAATCAGTAATCAATCCAGACAGTATCCGGCAGTGTGGGCATTGAATAGTCCACAGGCAGCAGTGCTGGCAATGAACAGCCCACAGGGCTTGCACCATTGTACAACGGCGGTATGCCCCCTGATGACCATTCTCCGTTCGCCTGCCATTTACCGCAACTCAACAGAATTTAACAAACATTTGACATTAAAAACTAGGAAAACTCATATAGTTTTCAGAATATTGCGCCCTGTTTCCAAAAGTATTATGAGCCAGATGGAAGAATATAATGCCAGGATTATAGCCGGTGCGGCAGAGCTGTTCCGGATGTACGGCATTAAGTCAGTCACCATGGATGATATCGCTTCCCGCCTCGGGATCTCGAAAAGAAGCATCTATGAGAGGTTCAAAGACAAGGATTCCCTGCTGTTTGCAGTGATCAATTCGATGATCGAGAAACAGAGAGAAGCAATTGAAAGAATTCTGGCAGACTCACCTGATGTAATCACTGCCATCTTCACTATTATCCGGATGGGAAGGGATCATGCCGCAGCCATGAATCCTCTTATCAGCGCCGACCTGAAGAAATACCACAGCAAGGTAATGCAGAAACTGAAGGAGAAATGCGGACATCCCGACTATGAATCGGCCGGCAGGATACTGGAGAAGGGGATCAGCCAGGGTATCTTCAGGAGTGATATTCATGTGGAGATCGTAAGCAGGGCTTTCAGGGGAATAATCTCACTGACACGCAACGAGGAGCTCTTCCCCCGCGAAAGATTCATGCAGAGGGACCTCGTCCGGAACATCATAGTGAACTTTATGAGGGGCATATCAACTCCCCGGGGTATTGAACTGATCGATTCGATGGAAAATGAAATATGATTCTGACACAGCAACATAAAGGACAACTATATGAAACCCACATGTATCAAACAGACAAACACCTGTTTACATAATTTTTAGTCATGTGGGCTCCATCATACCTTTTAAACCAAATATTATGATGAAAAGAAGATTAACAGCTGTTTTTATAATTCTTGTTGTTGCAGTCTCTGCCACGCTGCGGGCGCAGGATACACCGCAGGTTCTCTCACTGACGGTAGATCAGGCGGTGGAGTATGCCCTTGACCACAACAGGAGCGTGGCCGCTGCACGGTATGACCTGCTTGCATCGGAGAAGAGTGTCTGGGAAACCCTGGCTCAGGGGCTTCCTTCAATAGACGCCAGCGCCTCCCTGAGTTATAACCTTGCCATCATGACAAGGATCATTGATTTCGGCGGCACGCCAACTCCTTTCAAGTTCGGTACCAGGTATGACGCAGCCGTAGGGGTATCGGCATCGACAGTTGTATTCAACGCACCATGGCTGGTGGGCATCGAGACCGCAAAGATGGCTCAGGTACTTGCACGCCAGGGACTCACGCAGACAACACTTGATACCAAGGAAAATGTCAGGAACGTATACTACCTGATCCTCACACTGAAAGAGACAATGAAAGTCGTGGAGAGGAACCTGGAAAACCTGAACGAAATTCTTGCATCCACAAAGGCCATGTATAGTGTTGGCATGGCCGAAGCAACTGATGTGGATCAGATGCAGTCGACCGTTACCATGCTTGAAAACTCACGTTCGTCAATGCTTCGCACCCTGGAGGTTAATCATAATATGCTGCGGTTCCTTCTCGGAGTTCCTGCAAACACTGAGATAATTCTCACTGACAGCATTGACGGAATAACGGCTCAGATTGATGTTGAAGCCCTTCTTGCCGACGAGTTCAGGCTGGAAGACAACATCAGCTACCAGCTTATCGAGAGCCAGCTGGCCATGTCGGAGCTGGCGCTTAAAAGCGCGAAGGCCAGTAACCTTCCAACTCTTGCAGGTACTATCTACTACAACAGAACCGGTATGGGAGATGAGCTGATGCACATGCAATACTTCCCCTATTCGGCAACTGCAGTACAGCTCCAGATTCCGATATTCGCATCCGGACTGAGGAGTGCGAAGATCAACAAGGCGAAGATCAATCTTGAAAAGAGTATCAATACAAAATCAATGATTTCCGAGCAGTTGCTTATGCAGGAGAGGCAGTTACGGTACAATCTGCTTAACGCGAGTGAACAGTTCAGGAGCCAGAAGGCAAACATAGAGATTGCCGGCCGGGTTCTGGAAAGCTATCAGAACAAGTATGACCAGGGGATGGCTTCAAGCCTGGACCTGACACAGGCCAATAATAACTACCTGACTGCACAGAACAACTATATCCAGGCTCTTATGAACCTCCTGCAGACCAAGGTGGAATTTGACAAGCTTATGAACAAACTGTAAAAGAAAAACAACAATAAAACAGAATACAATGAACCGCACAATTCTTTCTCTGATTTTTGCCGGAGGCATTTTGCTTGCATCATGTGCTTCAAAGGATCAAAAAGCCGGAGCCTCTGCGGCATCAACTGCAGACTCAGTTGCAGCCATCCCGGTTAAGATCATGCCGGTCAGCAGGACCACCATTGCAAGAACAATAGACTATACAGCTACAATTCAGGCATACGAGGAGGTTAACCTCGCTCCCTCAACCCCGGGCAGGGTTGACCAGATTTACGTCGAAGTGGGTGACAGGGTGCAAAAGGGTCAGAAGCTCTTTCTGATGGACCGCACACAGTATTATGCAAACAAGATTCAGCTGGCAAACCTTGAAAAGGACCTTGCCCGGCTTGACACCCTCCTTAAGGCAGGAAGCGTGAAAGAGCAGCTCTATGACCAGACGAAAGCACAATACGAGATTATGAAGACGAACGTGGAATTCATGGAGGTGAACACCATGCTTGAGGCTCCGTTTTCCGGAATCATAACAGGCAAGTACCTTGAGAACGGAGAACTCTATTCGGGAGTGCCCGGCATGTCAGGCAAGGCTGCCGTGGTCACTCTGATGCAGATAAACCCGGTCAAGATTATTGTCAACATCTCCGAGCAGTATTTCCCTCTGATAAAGAACGGAATGAAAGCGCGTATCGTGGCAGATGTATACCCTGACAAAAGCTTTGAAGGTGTCATCTTCAGGGTTCATCCCACAATAGATGCCATGTCACGCTCATTCAGTACCGAAATACGGATAAATAACGGCGCAGAGATGCTTCGTCCGGGCATGTTCGCACGTGCATACATTGACATGGGCGAGACAGAGGCTGTGGTTGTTCCGGCAAATACTGTCCTTCTGCAGGAGGGCACCAACGAAAGATTCGTCTTTGTTGTTGAAAACGATATGGCACTGCGCAAAACTGTCATAATTGGCCAGAGGTTTGATGACCGTTTCGAGATCGCCGGCGGCGACCTGAAGGAGGGAGACAACCTTGTCACAGACGGCCAGGCACGTCTCAAAAGCGGCCAGAAGGTAGTGGTATCAAGATGATGATTAACCAGAGACAATTATAGAATATGAGTATATATGCCAATGCAGTAAAAAAGCCCATAACCACTATACTGATCTTTGTGATCACGATGGTACTAGGGCTTTATTCTCTCACGCAGCTGCCAATAGACCTCTACCCTGAGGTAGAGCTCCCCTTCCTGTCAGTTTACACTACCTACAATGGAGCCAGTGCAGCGGATATTGAAACAAACATTACCCGTCCCATTGAGGCCGCACTCAACTCCGTCTCCGGACTGAAGGAAATGACCTCACGGTCAATGGACAACGCATCTGTTATCTTCATGGAGTTTGAATACGAGACCAACCTTGACGAAGCTTCCAACGATGTGCGAAGCATGCTTTCATTCGTTCAGGGCTACCTTCCGGAAGATGCTGAAGACCCTGCCATCTTCAAGTTCAACTCGAGCATGATGCCCGTCATCTTTTATGCCATCACGGCACAGGAGAGTTACCGGGGGCTGGAGAAGATTCTCGACGAGAAACTGGTTAACCCGCTCAACCGTATTGATGGAGTTGGAAACGTAGCGCTCTCCGGAGTGCCCGGCAGGGAGATATATGTTGAAGTGGACCCGAGGAGAATGGAGGCCTATAACCTTACAATAGAGCAGATTGGCAACGTGCTAAGGGCTGAGAACCTGAACATGCCTGCAGGATACCTCGAGATGGGCAAGACTGACTACCCGATCAGAATACAGGGCGAGCTGGCTGAAAGTGACCTGATTTCCGGTCTGATTGTCGGCAACTATAATGGTAACAACATATACATTAGGGATGTTGCTACTGTTAATGACACAATCAGGGAGACCAAGATGGTGTCAAAGGTTGATGGTGAACAGGGAATGGTTCTCTTCGTCCAGAAGATGTCAGGAGCAAACAGTGTTCAGATATGCCGCGAGGTAGACCGTGACATAAAAAAGCTTCAGAAAGACCTTCCGCCTGATATCCGCATTGAAAAGATCATTGATACATCGGATTTTATACAGGGTTCAATCAATAACCTTACGGAGACACTGATGTACGCAGCTCTCTTCGTGATACTGGTAGTGCTGTTTTTCCTGGGCAGATGGCGGGCCACCCTCATAATCATCCTGACTATCCCCATATCGCTGCTGGTAGCCTTCGTGTACATATTCATCACGGGAAGCTCAATAAACATAATCTCGCTCTCGTCACTCTCGATTGCCATCGGTATGGTGGTTGATGATGCCATTGTTGTGCTTGAGAACATAACAAAGCATATCGAGCGCGGCAGCCGGCCGCGGGAGGCCGCAATCTATGCCACCAATGAGGTGTGGCTGGCTGTCATTGTCACTACGCTGACCATTGTGGCAGTGTTCCTTCCCCTGACATTCGTCAAGGGACTTACCGGGGTACTCTTCTCACAGCTTGGATGGATTGTGTCAATCACAATCATAATGTCAATGCTGGCCGCCATTACCCTCACCCCGACGCTGAGCGCCCTGTTGCTCAGGCTGAGACCGGTCAGGGAAAATGCACCAATATGGACATGGGACGGCTCGGTCTACAAATTCCTTGAGTGGCTCGACAGATTTTATGTCAGGACACTCTCATGGGTACTTCACCACAAGAGATTTGTTGTTACAGCCGCTATACTGATCTTTGCCGGCTCAATGTTCCTGTTCAGGTTCATAGGCACAGAATTCATGCCGTCAGCTGATGAATCAAGAGTCTCTGCCACGATTGAGCTTCAGACAGGGACCAGGGTCTCTGAAACCGAAAAGGTGGCAGACAGGATCTATGCGCTTGTGAAGGAGCAGGTGCCCGAGATAAAGCTTATCTCCATGTCAGCAGGCTCAGATGACAGCGGCGGATTCGCCACGCTCTTCAGCGATGGCGGTACCCATGTTGCCACTTTCACATTTGCACTTGTTGACGTGGAAGAGAGGAAGAGGTCTTCCAGGGAGGTGGCAGAGCAGATACGGGGTATAATTGCCCCGATGCCTGAGGTGATAAATTTTTCGGTACTCTCGGAATCAGCTGGCATGGGCTCCATGGGAGGAGGAAACACCGTTGACATAGAGATATACGGATTTGATATCACCCGGACTAACCTCCTGGCGGAAGAGCTGGCAGAGAGGGTTAAAAAGATTCCCGGCGCCACAAACGTTGATATCAGCCGTGACAAGTCGAAACCGGAACTCCAGGTGATACTTGACCAGAATAAGATGCTCAGGTACGGACTGACAACAGCTCAGGTTTCATCAATGATCAGGAACCGTGTTGATGGCCTGATCGCCACTCGTCTCCGCCAGTTTGGTGATGAGTATGATATCATTGTCAGGTACAAGGAGTCAGCCCGCAACTCGCTCACCGAGCTGCAGAATATCGGCATAGCCACTCCTGCAGGAGAGGTGATCAGACTCGGCGAAATAGCCGATGTAAAGGAACACTGGTCACCACCCAACATTGAGAGAAAGCGGAAGGAGCGCATTGTGACCGTTTCGGTGACACCCTACAAGAGGGCGCTTAACCTTATTGCCGCTGATATCCAGAAGGAAATTGACGCTGTGGAGATTCCATCAGGCGTGATGGTTGAGATCTCCGGCGCCTATGAGGACATGATGGAATCATTCATGGACATAGGGCTGCTGATGGTTGTTGCGATCATCCTTGTCTACCTGGTAATCGCATCCCAGTTTGAGTCGCTCAAGATGCCGCTGATCATCATGCTCTCGATACCGTTTGCCTTCTCCGGAGTGGCCATAGCGCTGTTTCTGTCAGGAATCAACCTCAGCCTCATCGCCGCAATCGGCGCCATAATGCTGATCGGAATAGTAGTCAAGAACGCCATCGTGCTTGTTGACTTCATCAACCTCACGCGTGACAGAGGCGTGGAGCTTTATCAGGCAGTTCTGATATCAGGCCGTTCCAGGCTCAGGCCTGTGCTCATGACCTCCATGACCACCATTCTGGCCATGATCCCTCTGGCCATCAACCCGGGCGAGGGTTCGGAGCTATGGCAGCCGATGGGTGTCACAGTTATCGGTGGTCTGGTGTTCTCCACAATTGTGACGATGGTGATTGTGCCGGTGGGTTATGTTCTTATGGCCCGCCACGGCGAAAGGGACAGGAAACACAAGGTGGTATACAGGGACATGAAGTTTCTCGACGACATTAAGGAAAACCACGAAAACGGAAAGTCATGAAAGCAGTAATGATAATTTATAACCTCGCCCTGACGGAGAAGGTAGAGTTCACGCTGGAACATTTTGGTATCAGGGGATATACTCACTGGGATAACGTTAAAGGTTCCGGATCAATTACCGGTGTGCCCCACCTGGGCACCCACACCTGGCCCGAGATCAACGGGGTGACTCTCACCTTTGTCGATGATGAAAAGGTTGCCCTTCTGCTTGAGGCGGTACGGCGCATTGATGACATTAACCAGGAGGTGGGCATCAGGGCATTCGTCTGGTCGATAGAACAGACAGTCTGACGCAGCGGCATCCGGAATGGCTGTTCCCGGCTCTCTCCCTGGTGGCATCCGGGTCTGCTGTTCCGGGTATTGCCCCTTGCGGGGCGAAGCAGCTCTCACAACGCCTCCTGTCATGAAAGGTCAATGATGTTTCCGCGCAAGGCGAATTAGCTGTCATCACATCCCTGACATGAAAGGGTAACGACGCTCCTCTGCGGAGCGAAGCAGCCGTCACCACGCCCCCTGTAGTAAGAGTGCAGCGATGCTTCCCTGCAGGGTGAATCAGCCGTCATCACACCCCCTGTCATGAAAAGGCAACGATGCTTCCCTGCGGGGCGTCGTTTCTTTTGGGCACCAATTTCCGTCGTTATGTTTTACACTATTTTTATTTATAAAAGGAATAATCTCTATTTTTATAGCGGAAGAATCATCAAAATAAAACTTAAAGCCATGCAGAAATTCATTTCTCTGTTTTCATTGCTCATTATTCTGTCTTTTGCCACATCATGTACAAATTCCAGGGGAGATCAGAAGGTTACAGCTTCTGAAACTCCTGCAGGATTAACATCGGATGCGAAGCTTAATCCTGACCTTGACTCCAAACTCGGATCGTGGCTGAAAAAAGATGTCGAGTGCTACGGTATTGTAGTGGGGTATTTTGCTGACGGCAGCACACTGGGCAAGTCTGTTAAATGCCGTGTTGTTGCCATCAAGCCTGACAAGATCAAGATGAAGACAATTGAGAGTGTCAGCCTGCTGCCGGGTGAGGGATGCGATAAGATGGGCCTGGCCTATGGCGATACCTGGTGGGAGGAGGAGGGAGACATCTTCCGTACCCGGGAAGAGGCTGAGGACTATATCAGGGATAAGGGCTGGGCTCCAAAGTAGCCTCGCGGGAAGAATTATACCATGATGGTGATATCTCTCTGCCGTCAGGGATGAGTGATAATGAACTGATAAAGGCCGTTATCAGGGGTGATAACAGCGCCATGCGTCAACTGATATCAAAATATCAGGACCTGGTGCTGAACACCTGTTACAAGGTCTTGCAGTCACGGCAAGATGCAGAGGATATTTCCCAGGAAGTATTTATTGAAGTATACCGATCTGCTGCCGGGCTGAGATACGAGGAGAACATCTCATTCTGGCTGTACCGTATTTCACTCAACAAGTCAATCAATCACCTCAGGCGATCACAGAACATACTGTTTCGTTCACTGATGAAGATAGAGACTCTCTTCCGTCATGATGATGCCGGGAGCATGAGCCCGGAACCGCATTCTGATGATCATCCGGACGAAAGCCTGGAGGCGGCTGAGAGATTGGAGATTGTTAAAAAGGCCGTGGCAACCCTGCCGGCAAACCAGCAGAAAGCCTTTATTCTGTATTACTATGAGGAGCTTTCATATAAAGAGATAGGCAGCGTGCTGAAATTATCGGTCTCATCAGTAGAGTCACTTCTTTTCCGTGCACGTGAAAATGTAAAGAAAAGATGCTGTCCGGAAAAACCTGTAAAAAAGCTATTTAAAACTTTAAATCATGATAAGTGAAAAAACCAACAGGATTTTGCTTTGGTTTAACCTGATCCTGATCCTGATCATCACATCGGCTGTAATTACTTTCCTGGTAATGAAAAGTTCGGGTGAGAAGCAAACCAATGACCCCGGAGTGATTAATTCCATGGACATGCTACGAAAGGAGCTCAGCCTGACTGATGAGCAATACCGGACAGTACTGTTGGAAAATGACCGCACAATCCGCAAATACAACATTGTCTTCGACATGATGTGCGAAACCAACGTGGCCATGCTTGAAGAACTGGCAAAGGAGGTCAGTGACCCGGCGGTGCTTGACAGCCTCAGCAGGAAGGTGGGAACACTTAGTGTCTCACTCAGGAGACATACAACTGACTACTTCATGAACCTGAAAAGCATCTGCAACGAGGATCAGCAGAAAGAGCTTACCGAAATCTTAAAGAGAATGATGCAGATTGATGAACTGTGCAAGAGCTGCAACAAGAGAGAATGTCCAAGGAAAGAGCGGATCAACAACATCGGAAAATAATTTTATGCAATGACCGCAGGTTTCCGGCTTACAACTTGTCTTTTTAATAAACGATTATATTCATTCTGAACAATCATGCCAGATTTTTTCTCAGATCTTGCCAGAAACATGAAGGGCAAGAAAATAGATGTTTCCGACTCATTCGCTGACAATGTCATGTCAGTGATTGAACGAAGGAAGGAGGGTGGTTTCAAATCCATGTCAGTGGCTTCGCGGATAATTTTTTCCATGGTGTTGCTGGTAATATACTGTTCACTGGGTATACTGCTGGGAGTGAAGGGCTACAATGGCATGCAGCCTGATGATAGCTCATCTTCACAAGAGGCACTGGTGGAACTCATGGACTCTCACTATATCAGCACAGACCTCCTTCATGATCCATTCTTCAGAAATTTTGTCTGCCGGTAATATAATAATCCGCTCACCATTCCAATGAGCCTTGCACGAATAGCAGTTCACAACAGAGATCAAACATAAATACCTTGTAAGTCATATTAGATCAAAGAAATAATAACAGATATCACAAATGAAAAAGCAAAACTGGTACAAACTCCTATATCAATTTGCAATAATTGGTATACTCACATTTATGGGCTTCCGCCTGCTCTTTGACAAGGCTTATGCTCCCGACTTCGAAGCCTACTGTCCGTTTGGCGGCCTTCAGGCACTGGGCAGCTACCTTAGCCTGGGCTCTCTCTCATGTTCGATGACCAGCACACAGATCATGATGGGAGTGGTTCTCTTCATCGGCATTGTGCTCTTTTCCAGGCTCTTCTGTGGATACATATGTCCTCTCGGAACCGTGGGTGAGTGGATAGGAAAACTGGGCGACAGGCTGAAGGTGAGAATAACCCCGAAGGGTTTTATTGACTGCGCCCTCCGCCTGCTAAAGTATGTATTGCTGTTTATTACATTCTATTTCACCCTGAAATCGAGCGAACTGTTCTGTAAGAAATTTGACCCTTACTATGCCGTTACCTCCGGTTTTGACACTGATGTTGTACTGTTGTGGGCTCTCATGGCCATCGTAGCACTTGTGGTCGGTTCACTTTTCGTGAGACTCTTCTGGTGCCGGTACCTGTGCCCTCTGGGAGCCCTGTCTGTCATATTCAGGTTCTCTTGGTGGTTTCTGGGCGTGATGGCACTCTATGTGATACTGATTCTGGCGGGTCTTGAAATATCATATGTATATCCGCTTCTTGTAATCACAGCGGGAGGATATATTCTCGAGGTGACAAGGATGAAGAGAGTAAGGCCTTATCCCATACATATCACACGCAACACGGAAACGTGCATTGATTGCGGGCTGTGTTCGGAGACCTGTCCCCAGGGCATTGATGTTGCACGGATGGAGAAGGTGACTCATACTGACTGCACACTGTGCGGCGACTGTCTCCATGCATGTCCTGAAAAGGACACTCTCCAGATCAACAAAAAGAGTATGAAGTGGCTTCCGGCAGCAGTTCTGGGAGTACTTATCATCCTGGGCATCGTCGCAGGTACTTTGTTCGAACTGCCTACCATTGACCAGAAGTGGGGCACGCCTGAACAGATTGAAAGCGCTGGCATATTTGAGATGGAAGGGCTTAAGAATATCAAGTGCTTCGGCAGCTCAACGGCTTTCGCCAACCAGATGCGCAGGCACGAAGGGGTCTACGGTGTCGCCACCTATGTTGCCAGCCATAAGGTGCGGGTGCTCTATGATACCTCGCTGTATGATGATGAGAAGTTGCAGCAATTAATATTTGTTCCTGTAAAACGTGTAATCAGGGCAGTGACGAAGGATGTTGATTCGGTCATCTACTACACCCTCACTATTGATAAGTTTTTTGATCCGCTTGATGCCACCTACCTGCAGCATCTGCTCAATCAGAAGACCGACGCCTGTGGCTTCCAGACCGAATTTGCCTGCCCGGTGATAGTACGCATTTACTTCCCGGCAGGAACAGAGCCCGGCAGGGAAGTCCTGACGGATGTTATTGAGTCCAAAAACCTGAGTTTTACCTCCAATGACAATGAATTTCATGTCAAGCTGCCCTACAGGGTTGTAACCTTCGATGATGAGCCTGTAAAAATGTCAAAGGGAGAATATGCGTCAGCAATGTTCGTCCCGACGACCTCACGCTTCAACAGCTTCTCAAGTTTTTCCGATGATGTGGTTTCGCAATATATACTCAGAATGGGTGCAAACTCGTCACTCAAGGCCAGGTATTCACATCTGGTCAGCCACCTTTCAAATGATAAAGGCATTATAGCCTTCGAAACCGTTCTGGACTCAGCAGGGGCGGAGATGGGTGTGATCCATTACGTTGACACAATCACACTACCTGACAATATTTATTCTGCTGTCAATGCTGATACGCTTGTTTTCCATTACTCCGACGGACGTACGGGCAAGCTTGCCAATCCGTTCAGTTTTCCTGATCCCGGAACTGTCAAAAAAACAGAGCGATAAACCTGTAAACCACAAAGCTTTAAGAAAACTGATAACTGACAGACGCAACATGTATGCAATAGAGTGTAAAAACCTCACTCATTATTACGGGAAGAAGCTTGTCTATGAAAATCTGAGCTTCAATGTTGAAGAGGGCAAGATCCTTGGTCTTCTCGGAAAGAACGGAACCGGAAAGTCAACAACCATCAACATCCTTAACGGTTTCCTGCAGCCCTTCTCGGGAGAGTGTCTGATCTACGGTGAGAACACCCAGGCCCTTACCCCGGATACCAAGAGAAGGATCGGATTCCTGATAGAGGGACATATCCAGTATTCCTTCATGAATATTCACCAGATAGAGAAGTTCTATTCCGGCTTTTATCCTGACTGGAACAGCGCACCTTACTGGGAGCTGATGTCAAAGCTTAAGGTTACCCCGAAACAGAAGATCTCAACCATGTCATGTGGACAGCGTTCACAGGTGGCGCTGGGACTCATCCTGGCACAGGATCCTGACCTGCTCATCCTTGACGACTTTTCCATGGGTCTGGATCCGGGATACAGGAGGCTCTTCATTGACTATATGCGTGAGTATGCCAAGGCAGAACACAAAACAGTTTTTGTTACCTCTCACATTATCCAGGATATGGAAAGGCTGATAGACGATGTGATGATCATGGATTACAACAAGATACTGGCGCAGCAACCTGTTGAACAGTTCATGAACTCCTTCAGGCAATTTAACATCACCCTCGCCTCACCGGACCAGAAGGTTGACTTTGACGGCATTGCAGTAAATATTGAAAAGGTCAAGGATAAGCTGGAATTCTATACTTACTCGGCAGAGGACGAGGTTAAGAATTATCTGTTATCAGAGGGCATTGAATACACCTCTTTTGAGGAGAAAAAGATGACGCTTGAAGATGCCTTCATAGGATTAACACGTAAGTATTAACACTGAACACCATACCCATGTTTAAATCACTATTGTACAAGGAGTGGATCAAAATCAGGCTTGTTTTCTGGTTAGCTCTGGGTATCAGCCTTCTGGCCCTGATCAATATCTTTCTGAAAGTGCGTCATGATATATTGTTTGTCGATGCCGCCAACTACTGGTATTCATTTCTGTTCAGGAACCAGATCTATTTCAGCATCTTGAAGTTCCTGCCTTTTGTGATTGGTCTGGCGGTAGCAATAGCTCAGTACATCCCGGAGACGGTCAACAAGAGGATCAAGCTGACATTTCATCTTCCCGTCTCCGAGAACGGTGTTCTTATCAGGATGCACGCATTCGGAGCTCTGATCCTGCTTGCTCTCTTTTTGGTCATACTGGGTCTGTTTACTGCCGGCAGTGCAATCTTTTTCCCTTCAAACATTATCCGGGCATCTCTGATCACCATGTTACCCTGGTTTCTGGGCGGTATGGCAACCTATTTTCTCGTTGCACTGATATTGCTTGAGCCAATGTGGATTTTCAGGGGACTCTATACGGCAGTTGCAACAGGATTTGTGGCCATCTTTTTCACCGGGGCATCAATAGGTGCATTCGGCCCGGTGCTTCTGCCACTCACGCTGATTACTCTGTTGCTTAGTTGTGTCGTATTGTTTTCAGGTTACAGGTTCAGGAAAGGAGAGATGTAAGATGATAAAATTCAGCAGATATATTTTAGTGGCAACAGGCATCCTGGTGGCATCAATAGCGCTTCCGTCACTGTTCTGGACTATCTTTGAGAAGGTCCCCAGGTCACCCAATATCTTTTACAGCTGCATAACAGAAGACTTTGTTATTGTTGACGGCAGCACCAGGAAAAGCCCGGAAGGAATTGAATATACATCAGATGAGTATGAAGAGATTCTTCCGTTAATGTTCTTCAGGCAGCTGATGACTGACGGTTCGATGCCCGATTCTATCAATGGGGTGCTTATTGAAGCACCTTCAATCAGCCGGGCATCATCATTCTACAGGTATACACCTAAAAGACTTGACGCGCCGGTTCCCTCCCTGTGGCCCATGTTTGAATCACAAAGCGGAAAGGTTAACCTCTCAATGCCGGAAGACTATTTCCGTATTGGGAAACGCATGGAATTTATAGTGGCGAGAACAAATGAGGTCAACGAGGAGAAAAGCGCTCTTTTCACCTCTGCCCTTTCTGAAAAGGGGTTTTCCTTTCCGGCAAGGATCATAGCAGGCATTCCCACAACCAGAAAATCGTGTGACGAGGGATATTTCATAACCGACAGTCATGGGAAGCTCTTTCATCTGAAAATGATTAAGGGGCAGCCATATGTGGTCAGGATTGAAACTCCCGAAGATCTTGATATTGTATATATTGAAGCTGTGGATATCCGCAGTAAAGAGTTTTACTGTTACGTTTTTACACGGAATAAGGGTATATTTGTGGTAATGGATGAGGTTTATGACCTCCAGAGACTGCCGGTAGATGGGTTTAATCCTTATATTCACACATTCAGGCTGTACGCTGATCTTTTCAACAAGTGCATCACCGTTATGGGAAGCAACTGGTATGAGGCAATAGCAATTGATGACATTTATAATGTTGTGGCCACTCATGGTGAAGAGTGGGAAGATCTGTATGAAAGGCCCGAAGGCAGGATGTTCGCCACCATCTTTCCTTTCGAGATACGGTTGAAGGATGACGACTCTGCTTTTGTAAGGTTCTATTTCAAGCCTTCACCGGGTGTAAAATGGCTCTTTGTAAACCTGCTTTCCCTGACAGTGGTGGTGATACTGATCATCAGGCGCGGCTGGCCGCTTAGATCAAATATCCCGGATCTTATTATTACAGCTGTTACGGGAGTGTACGGGCTGATTGCAACCCAGTTCTTTCCGAATAAGTTCAATAAAGTGAAACCTCCGGTTAAAAACTGACAGATTGAAAAAGTTACTTTCAATATTGGTATTGCTTGGGTTTGCCACGGCGCTTGCTGGGCAGACCAAGCCGTCGATGCAGGGCAAGATCATATGCCGGAATAATGGGGAACCGGTTATGATGGCCACCGTGGTTGTCAAAGAACTCAACATATGGGCCACTACCAATGATTCCGGCGAATTTGTGCTGCGAAACGTTCCCCCCGGAACCCACACTCTGGTTGTATCGTGCCTCGGGTTTGTTCAGCATGAGCAACCTGTCACCTTCCCGGTTACCGAACAAAAGGTCATCATCCAGATTGATGAGGCCACGCTTGCCATCGAGGATGTAGTGGTTACGGCCAAAGAAGGGAGGCGCATAGCCTCGGGTTCAGTGATTGAGCAGTCGGCCATACAGCATGTACAGCCCACTGACCTCTCCGACGTGTTGCAACTGCTGCCGGGCCAGACGGTGCTTAATCCTGACCTGTCAAAACCAAAGCAGCTGACAGTCAGGGAGATAATCCGCAAGGACGGCTATATTGGCGATAATATGGCAAGTCTGGGCACGCTTCTCGTAGTTGACGGGGCGCCGGTGTCAAATGATGCCAACATGCAGTTTCTAAAAACCACCGGCGCCTCAACGGGCGTCACTGCCGGATTTGCCACAACAGCATCCGGTGGTACGGATGTAAGGCAGATAGCGGTTGACAATATTGAGACCATAGAGGTGGTAAGGGGTATTGCTGGTGTTGAGAACGGTGATATGCTCAGCGGAACAGTCAAGGTAACCATGAAGAAGGGAAGGACCCCTTTTACCGCCAAGATAAAGACCGACCCGGGCATAAAGCAGTTCTATGCCGGCAAGGGTCTCTCACTGGGAGACAGGGCGGGGACACTGAACCTGGATTTTGACTATACGCAGTCTTTCGATGACATCAGGGTAAAATACAAGACTTTCAACAGGCTCAATGGTGGTCTGATCTATAACAACAACCTCTTCACTGAAAGCAAGCCACTAATCCTGAGCCTTTCGGTACGTGGTTCACAGACCCTGGATATCAGCAAGAGAGATCCCGATATGCTTGATATTGAGAATTATGAGTCAAAGGATCAGAGTCTCGCCATGAATCTCAATGCCAAATGGGCCATGAACTCCGCGCTACTGACAAACCTTAACCTGGTGGTCTCAGGTGACATACAGCACCAGGTGGGTCATGAGGTGACCATGGAGGAGATACCGTCAGGTGCACAGCCGCAACCGGTGGCTTACGAGCCGGGAGAGAACCAGGTGCCCATACTGCCCTCCTCATATATCAGCGATCTCACCATTGACGGCCGTCCCTATTATTACAATGCAAAGCTTTCAGGCAACCGGTCATTTAACATCAGAGCAGCCCTCAATAACATTGTTGCAGGGATTGAATACAGACTCATAGGCAATAACGGCCTGGGAAGGATATATGACCTTGCACGTCCTCCGGTTCCGGTAGGAGGCACAGATGCAAGGCCCAGGTCATACAAGGATATACCATCTCTTGGTCAGCTGGCCTATTATGCCGAAGAGAACCTGGGAATTCCCATAGGCGAGACAAGGCTGGACCTGCAGGCTGGAATCAGGTTTACCAATGTGCAGCCTGATGGCCTGTTCAGATCGCGGGAGCACACCACTATGCTTGATCCGCGGTTCAATGCGAGATTCACCGTAATTGACAAGGGTCAGGGAATCATCTCGAATCTTGCATTGAGAGGGGGTTACGGTCTATTCTCCAAAGCTCCGTCACTGCTCTATCTTTATCCTGACAGGGCCTATTGGGACAAGACGGGTCTAAGCTATTATGATCCGATAGCTCAGAGAGGCTTGTTCATTGTGACTACCAAAATCTTTGAAAACCCGCGCAACGAAAACCTGAATCCGGCAGTGAACCGTAAAATTGAAGGTGGGTTTGACCTGAAAGTTAAGGATTTGAGCCTGAATGTTACTCTTTATTCAGAGAAAATGGATAATGGCTTCAGCTTTGAATCATACTATGAAAACTTCATCTTCAACAGATATATTCAACCGTTGCAGAATGGTCTGGATCTCTATTTCGTGCCCGGCTCGGGAGTATTCTATATTGATCCGGACTCTGGCGATGAGGTACAACTTCCTGTGGTACAGGATACAGTATTCGTCAGCTTTACTTACCCGGGGAACGGGACGATGACAACAAAAAAGGGCGTTGAGTTTACTCTTGACCTGGGAACGGTAAGTGCCCTGCAGACCTCATTCATTGTGGACGGTGCCTGGATGTGGGTGAAGAGGCAGACCACAGTGAATGATTTGCTCAAGCCATCCACGGGTAGTATAGGCGGAAAGGAATTTCCCATGGTTGCTCTCTATCCGGCAGGGTATGGCAGCATTGACAAGCGATTCAATACAAATATCAGGACTATAACTCATATCAGGAAATTGCGCATGGTGGCATCGGTGACCACACAGATAATCTGGTTGGACTGTGACCAAAGCGTATGGGATGACCCTGAGGGCAATCCTCTTTTCTATACTGATCCTGAAGTTCTTGATCCATATGCCGACAAGCTTTTCCCCAAGTATGTTGATCCTTTGGGATATTATGACAGGCAGATGGTCTATCATGAGTTTGACCGGTCTCTGGCAGTCACCAAACCCTATTCTGATCTGATAAAAAGGTACAACACACCCTGGTTTTTTTCAGAGACAGACTATCCGCCATACTTCGTGATCAATTTCAAACTCACCAAGGAGATTAGTGACAAAGCCAACTTTTCCTTTTATGCAAACAACATTACAAATCATAATCCACTGCTGAAACAGCGTGGGGGCGCTCCCGAAGTCTATGGACGAAGGAACCCTCCACTCTATTTTGGCGCGGAGATAAAAATCAAGTTCTAACCTTAAATTCAATATCATGAAAAAATGCACAGTTTTTTTGGTTGCTCTTCTTGCCGGAGTGGCGGCACTTACCTCATGCAAGAAGGGAGCACAACTCTATGATGTAGCCATCTCTGCTTACTATCCTGAGGGTTACGGTGAGAATTATGCCTCTGATGTAGACATCGTGGTTAAGAATACAATCTCCGGACAGGAGTTTAATCTCGTGACCAGTCCTCTTGGTACTGTAACAATACAACTCGAAGAGGGTATGTATAAAATATCGGCTACCAAGGAGACAGACGATTTTTATCTTAACGGAATAACCGAGAATCTTACTGTACAGCCTACCGGGGTAAATAGCTGGGAGGTTCATTTGGTGGCTACCTCAAAAGCAGGAGGTCTTGTGCTCAAGGAAATCTACTATACGGGCTCAAAGACCGAAGGTGGCAGCAGCTATTATTCCGACCAGTTTCATGAGATATACAACAACAGCGATGAGCTTGTCTATCTTGACGGTATTTGTATAGGTCTCACTTATCCGATAGGATCAACTCCTACCGAGTTTGTCAAGGATGATGGATCACTTATGGACCGGATACCGTGTAATTTCCAAACCCTGATGTTCCCCGGCACGGGTCAGCAATACCCTCTGGAGCCCAGGACAAGTGTCGTGCTTGCAATGGATGCCATTGACCACAAGACAGATCCGGTGGGTAATCCGCTCTCACCTGTCAACCTCGCCGGAGCACAGTTTGAAGCGTTCATTGAGGCCGCCGGCAAGGACACCGATGCCCCGCAGGCTACCAACATGATAGTGATATACACTACCTCCACAACAATGCATGACTGGCTTCATTCAGTCAATGGCCAGGGAGTGATTCTTTTCACATTGCCTACAGGACTCGACTGGCAGGCATTTGTCGCCAATCCCGATAATTTCATGACCAAGCCCGGGTCAACAGCAGCTACGCAGTATTTAATGGTCCATAAGGACTGGGTTATTGACGGAGTGGAATGCAACCGTACGGAGGAAGATAAAAGATTCAAGAGGCTGCCTGTCTCGGTGGATGCAGGTATGGTATGGAGTTTAGCCACCTACAACAGCAAGAGCGTGAGACGTAAAGTTGAGAAGATACTTGACGGAAAGGTCATCTACAAGGACAGCAACAACTCTTTCAACGACTTTATCAACGATCAGGATCCGACACCCTTTGTTCATCCAACAACAGTTGACAATTAGCTGATCAAATAAAGCAAGCGTGCCGGGCCAGGGACAAACAGCCTGTCCGGCACCCCGCTTTAAACAAGTGAATATTCAGTGTGATGAAGAATCTGACAGTTTTGCTTTTCCTGAAATGTCTGATCCTGGCAGGTACCGGCATTACTTTCGCGGCGGCAGACACCACTGTGGTGCCGGCGGGCAGCCGTGCCTTTGATCTCATGCCATTTGTCCTCCCGTGGACAGCCACTTCAAACCCGGCTGCACTGTCGGAGACCAGCTTTGGTAACATCAGCATGGCACAGGCCGGATATACCGGCTCGGATAATGATATCAGGTTGATACAACAGCCCGTGCAATCCTCTTCATACCACGCTGTTACAAAGGGGTATATGAAACTTGAAAGAGTTTCCATGTTCGGATCATTCGGATATTCCAACTCCGGTTACAAGGGCGTCAATTACAACGGCACCATGATGTTCAATACTTTCAGTCCATACCTGATTGGAGATTCGGTCTCTGCCAGGCAGTCGAGGGAGCAGTTCGTCATGGAAGGCAAGTTCAGCTATCTGTTGAATGACCGCATCAGCCTGGCAATTGGTGCCGGGTACCTCTCTGCCGTAGGAGCCAAACAGAAGGATCCGCGCAACAAGAACACCATCTCCACACTGAAAGTCACTCCTGGCATAACCTACGACATGGGTAAAACAAAAGTCGGCCTCTCAGGTTCAGTATATGCAATTAGCAATGAGATGTCCTACAGGGTTGAAGGCAACTGGAACCAGAACCTGTTTCTCTTTTTGGGCCTCGGTTACTTCAGACAGGAAATCAACATCTCATCCTATTCACAATGGTATGTGGGCCATGGTTATGCCGGGGCCCTGCAGGTTTCCCGTGGAAACGGTGACGTTTATATGATAGCTGAGTTGGGCTATGATCATTACACGGAAGAGGCCCGCTCAGGAAGCTCCTTCAGACTGATTGACGGCATCACTGAGACAGATGGCATCTCACTGTCAGGGATGCTCAGGATTGAACGCGGAAAGGCTTTTCATGTCCTCACCGTCAAGGGATCATTGAAGGCAGTGAGCGGTGACGAGATACTACAGCGATCATACAAAATAAACAAGGGCACATATTCCTATGATTCGCTTGCAACGGTAAGCTGGATAGAGAATAAACATATGATCACTGACCTGGGCGGCGAGGTGAAGTATACCCGACTGGTTTTTGATGCCGATTACAATATTGACCTGGAGTTTGGGGGAGCACTGCAGGCCGGCTATTACTCAACCGAACACTTCCCGGTGCAGAGCTACGGATTTTACAATACATTTAACCTGGGCGGATCACTCTTTGCAAGGAAACTCCTGAGAGCGGGACGGTTGCTAATAACTCCGGGTCTGGAGGCAGGCTACCGGATGAACCTTGGGTCCGATATATCCTATACCGTTCAACCATTGAGCTTCCCGGCTATGGTATACCATGATTACTATATCTCCAAGGCAAATATTATCAGTGCATCAGCATCAGTCAGGATTGAGATGCCCTTCAGTCAGAACAAATTTGTAAAATCATTATTCCTGATTCCGGGGGGACGGTATGCCGCGGCTCCGGGCTCTGAGGCCGGTAATCTGTCAGGTTACCTGATAGATGTTATGGCCGGAATTGCATTCTGAAACCATGAAGAAATCAATCATATCAGCAATGTTGGCGTTAATCCTGTTAACGCCTTCATTTTCTCAGCCCCTCAAGGGCGAATTTGCAATCATAGCCGACAGCAAATCCCTGGCTGTGGCAGCTGACCAGATCAGGGATTATGCCGCCGTGCTACGGGCAGAAGGATTGGATGCGGTTGTAATAGAAGACCGCTGGAAACATGCTGACTCAATCAGGTCACTAATGCGTGAGATGTATGTCTCAGGCCATGGACTGGAGGGAGCAGTCTTCATTGGTGATATTCCTGTGCCCATGCTCCGTGATGCACAGCACCTCACCTCAGCTTTCAAGATGGATCAGGAGAGATACGCATGGGACAGATCCTCAGTACCCTCTGACAGGTTCTATGAAGACTTTGATCTGGAGTTTACATTCCTGAAGGCTGACACAAACGGCCTCTATTTTTATTACAGTCTGAATCACTCATCACCGCAGTTGCTGACACCCGACATCTACAGCGGCCGTATCCGCATCCCTGACGACAGTGACGGGTCAAAGCTCCGGGCTTACCTGCTGAAAGTAATTGAAGCACACAGGAACCCGGATGTTGTTGATGAGTTGCTCTTCTTCGCCGGGCATGGATATAATTCCAACTCCATGACAGCCCGTATTGATGAGAAGGCCGCCCTGCTGCAGCAGTTTCCGCAGTTCAACAGGCAGGACAGAGGGCTGGAATACATTGATTACACCTTTGATGAGCACATCAAGAACAGCATACTCTCTCTGATGACTGACGAGATGGTTGACATAGCGCTGCTGCACCATCATGGTGCCTACGATGCCCAGTATGTGGGATCGGAGAAGGCAGCCAGCGGTGTGCAGCAGAATATTGAAAGCATTAAATATTACCTGCGTTCAAAGGTAAGGGGCGCCAGTGACACCGTGGAAGCCAGGAACAGGTACATGGAATGGCTAGGAGTTCCCGATGCATGGTTCAGGGGTGCAAACGAGAAGGAACAGACTGCGATAGACTCAGCCTGGTTTGCAGATATGGACATCATAGCCCGGGATGTGGCAAAATATGATATCAAGACAAGGTTTATCATGTTCGATGCCTGCTTCAACGGCTCGTTCCACAGAGATGAATTTATTTCAGGTGCCTATGTTTTTGGTGACGGAAGAACAGTGGCGGCACAGGCCAACACTGTCAACTCCCTGCAGGACAAGTACCCCAATGAGATGATCGGTCTGCTCTCATACGGCATGAGGGCAGGAGAGTGGAACCGGATGGTATGCTACCTTGAGTCTCACATTATCGGTGATCCCACCTTCAGGTTTGCCTCTTCGGACCCGAAGTTTGATGCGGACAGGATGATGAAGAGCGCCGGCAACAACAGCAAACTGCTGAAGCTGGCCTCCTACCCGCATCCCGATGTGCAGAGCTGGGCACTCTGGAACCTGAACTCAAACGGTTACACCGGCTTAAGCAACCTCCTGGCAGAAAAATACTTCAGCTCGCCTTACATGAACACCCGCATGACTGCGCTGAAGCTTCTTGCGCAGCTGAAAGATGACAATTTCGTCAGGGTGACGGCAGCAGCTCTCAATGATTCATATGAGCTTATCCGCAGGTTTGCCGCAACATACTGCCAGAAGTCCGGTGACCCGCGGCTGGCACCGGCATTGATACGGCTGGTCACTCATCCCAACATCTCAAAGAGGGTGAACTACCAGGCAATGGATGCACTGGCATATTTTGACAGCACACTGCTCATGCAGGAGCTCGACAAAAGATTTGAGGGGCTTGATACGGCAAATTTCCTTGGCACCATCTACAGGGAGGCTGCATCAAACATCAGTAAAAGAACGGGATATCCGTGTGAGACTATTGAGACCATCACAGGGTCAGATGCCACTGAGAAAAACAGACTCTTTGAAATCAGGTCACTGCGCAACCTGACATATCACACCCTCATTGAACCGCTTTGCGAATATGTTCACTCTGCTCCCGGGGAGAAGCAGGAGGTTGCTCTGATTGAAGCACTGGGATGGTTTGCTTACAGTTACAACAGGCAGCATATCATTGATACCTGCAAGAGCATAATGGCAGACAGTGAAACGTTTTCCGAGCCGGTACGTCTCGAAGCGCTCAGGACGGTCAAACGCCTTGAATAACGTTTGGTCCATAATACAGAACCCGTCATAAACGGCAGTGCCAGGTCTCAGGCCCTCCATGATGCAGAAACCCTGATGATATAAACGGCAGCGCCAGGTCTCAGGCCCTCCATGATGCAGAAATCCTGATGATATAAACGGCAGCGCCAGGTCTCAGACCTGGCGTTACATACCTGTCATACAGATCCCCGGATAAGGGCAGGTTATTCATCTTCTTCTTCGGATTCGTATGCCTTGATAACGGCATCCTGGACATCGCCGGGAACCTGGGTATATTAAGTAGATGTATTATTGACAACGATGCAACTATTGTTTAAATTTATTGCTGTTAATAATTGACAAATAATGAAGGATCTTGCAGAATTTCTAATAAACTTTATCCTGACCCACCCTGTAATAGTTCAGAGTGGATTGTTTGCCATTGCAGCATGTCTCCTGATAATGTTTATTTATATAATATTCATCCATTCGTACCGGAGGAAAATCAAACCAGGAGGTAACCGGACAGAAAAGATTGCCTTCAAGGAAATCAACAGAAGTAATGAGGTTGATAAAAAAGGCTTCCGAAGAAATCGCAGGGTATTTGTTGCAGTTATTTCCATACTGGTGATGGTGATACTTACTTGCGTCATTCTTTTTGGTTGGGGAAGAATTTTTTCCGTAAGTGAGAATCCAGTCTTATCTGCATCGGAATTCACCTTTGGCATTGATGTCTCATCATACCAGAGGAGGATTCATTGGGATCAGGTTATAACTTCGCACCATCCTATAAGGTTTGTCTTTATAAGGGCTACGATGGGCACAAATGCGAAGGATTCACAATTTAGCTACAACTGGAGGATGGCCAAAAAATATGGATTGATACGCGGAGCATACCACTATTACAGACCGAACGAGAATTCTGCAAAGCAGTTTGCCAATTTTGCTTCATCAGTTAGAATTGAAAAGGGAGATCTCCCTCCAGTACTTGACATTGAAGACCTGGGCAGCAGAAACTCCCAAGCTGTAAGAGAAGGAGTCCTCAACTGGCTGCGATTGGCAGAATCGAGATACTCAATGAAGCCTATTCTGTACACCAACCGGACATTTTACAATAAATACCTGAGAGGACATGTGAGTGGATATCCATTATGGATAGCTTCATATTCCGGAAAACATAAACTTGTTGGTATCAGGTGGACATTTCATCAGTTCACTTCGCAGGTCAGGGTAAAGGGAGTAGCCACTCTAGTCGATGGAAATGATTTCAATGGTACATATAATGAGCTAATCGGCCTGTGCAAGAAACCTGCTCCGTGAACATATTTATTGAAATCTTCTGTTCGTCAGACAGTTTTAAAAGTGCCATCGATAGGGGAAGTATCAGGGTCAAATAAATTTTCATTAAATTAGGTGCATTGGTTGCCAACTATGAACTTATAGATAATTTGTCAGACACTTGGCTGGTAAATGATTTGATCGCTGTAAATATTGTGAGGATTAATCCGGGTTTAATCAAGCTATTATGTCATGTTACATTCATACGGTAAGAAAGGGTTTGAAATCGGGACGGAGCTTTTCCTGATAAAGAGATTTTCATTGTCCCCGGTTCTGAGCTTGATTATGATAAGCCTGCTATTGAATTCATGTATAAATGATCTTGAAAAGACTTTCAGGTCCGGGAACTATCATGAAGATATGGCAAGCCTTGTTGATAAAAAGTCACTGGACATAAATGACATCCTACTTCCAAACAGGCTAAAATCAGGGAGTATAGCCCGGGGTGAAGGCCTTAGTGTATTTACTTACGAATCACTCAAGCAAGAGAAATATATGCTGGCTCTTCAGGTTAGCAGAGATATTTCAATAATCAAGAGTTGTTTTGACAGGAAGAGGCAAAATATCAACACTGATTCCCTGATTATGGTAATAAACCCGGCCTGGCACCTTAACGACACACTGAAATTCTATTATATAACCTTGCTGATCAATGAAATAGCCCCCGACAGCAAAGCCCTTGGTAGAATAGAAACTGCGATTGGTAAAATGATTTCATCTCCTGCCCTGGCTTATGGTCTTGTACATCAACGTATGTCCTTCAGAGCTGGCCCTTCCTTTTACAATGATGATGTCGCTGATAAAAAGATCATTCATTTTGCCTTTAGCGGTGATAGGAGCTTTAACGAAGTAATAAGCACGGGAGAAAGGGAGAAATACGTCCGGAATGGTTGGAGAATAGTCGACATACCCTAGAATAATGCAACTTTCACTGACATTTTGGGTGGTTCTTTTATTATGTTCCTCTGCCTGCCGTAATTCATCCGGCAGGGAGGGTTCATATATTCCCCGCGACGGAAGTGATTCATTGCGGCTATTGCATTCATATAATGTGGAAGATATAGCGACGCCGGTTAATGAACATATCCCGCTTAAGAGACTGATGGATTCTCTGGGAATTGACTCTTCGGACCTGTCAATTGCAGTGGATAAGAGCGATTGTTTGCTTTCTGTCCTCAATGATACGGTTATTATCAAACAGTATCCGGATGTTTTCGGCAGAAATCCTACTGATGATAAAACCTATGAAGGAGATTGCTGCACACCCGAAGGCAATTTTAAGGTGATAGCGAAATATGAGCATGCGATGTGGTCACGGTTTATCTGGTTTGACTATCCGAACGAGGTTTCGCTTCAGAGACACCGGGAGGCAAAAAGGATTGGTCTGGTACCTGATGACAGGGGGCCTGGAGGTCAGGTAGGGATACATGGTGTACCTCAAGGCTATGACTATCTCATTCAATACCGTATCAACTGGACAGCCGGTTGCAATTCACTTAAAAACAAGGATGTAGAGGATCTCTATTCTTGCGTTTACAAGGGTATGGTTATTAAGATTGTAAAGTAGATCGTAACTGGCAGAATACTTAAACTATAATGATGAATTGAGCTACTGATCATTATGATGGGTGTATAGCTAACTTCTCCTCTGATTGATTTGTTGCTGGCTTAATATCATCCTGAATTCAGTCAAAAAATTCCCAATAATGAACAATACAACTTCTGGTCTTTGAGATAAAAAAAACTACATTTGAAGTATAGTTAGCTTTAACATGTAGCCCTGGCCGGGATTAATTTGACATTATTTTTTTCAAATCTTATTGAAAAATAGTACAATGAAACGACACCTTTGCCTGGCACTGACTTTATTGTTGGTTAATTGCCTGGTTAACGGGCAGTACAAGGAGCTTTTGAGAAATAATTCAGTGCTGGACATGTCAAAGGCCAGGTTAACCGATGATGTTATCGTTAGCTTAATTATGTATTCACCTGTTCATTTTAGTATTGAAGATGACTCGTTGGCAATATTGAGAATGCAGGGAGTATCTGAATCTGTGATTGAAGCAATGGTGAGTGCTCAAAATCTGAGAAGAATATACCGGGCTGAGCTAATGAAGTCAGATACTGTTGGTTTCTTGTCAAGTGACGAGACAAGGCCAGATATTTACAATACTGGGGCAAATGAATATGTTCCATCCATTGGGAAGGAAGAAGTCGCAATTCTGACCCTGAATTATGTAACCCCGTTGATCTACTTAGTCTATTTTGCTGAGTCTGAGTTTCTTTCTTTTGAAAGTAAACTGGCCGAATGGGATAAAAATGTAAGGCTACAAATAGATGAGCTCTATCGCACCAGAAAGCAAGTGTTAAAAACGGAATCGGATCTTAGGAATATGAAGAATGCTGGAATAGAATTATTCGGTCCAGATATAATTCAAACCAAGTTCCAGCTTGAAATCTATCGGGGTAATTACAACCATTCAAAGGAAGGCTTGAAGAATATAGGGGAGCAGATTCAAAGATGGCTTAAAACGGAAATGAATGAAAGATATAGCTCACTTTTACGTAGCTATATTTCAGTTATTCAGGAAATTAATAAAATTGAGAGTAACCCCTCTTTTGGAGAGCAACCCTCTGAAAAGAAGATTTTATTAAGAACTGTAAATGAAAGTACTTCTGACTATCTGGTCTATATAACTGAAATAATGGTTTGGTATCAAAACTGGATAAAGGAGACAGACTCACTTATTGCCGTTTGGAATCCTCACATCACCAATATCATAATGGAGGACAAACTCCTCAAATCACAACTTGAACCTATAGAATCAAGAATCGATCAACTCCGGTTGAATTCAAGACAAAACAGAAAAGAATTGTCAGCTCTTAAGAAGCAGGTTTTGGAAATAGAGAAGTCAAGAAAATCACTTGTGAAGAAGATGGAGGGGGATAAAAAGGATTTAGCTGCACACCTTAAAGAGACGGGTAAAATTTATCAAATGTCTTTAAAACAGAGGTTTAATGATATAATAGAGAATATTGGATATGCTTTTAATGAAAGACTGGCACTATAGGATTATGTTTGCATTGGCTCCGGCAGATCTATAGTTACACCTGACTTGAGAGAGCATCTGGTTAGACTAAATACGAATATGATGAGAAATCTGGTACTTGTTCCGCTACTGTTGCTGCTAGGTAATTATTCATTCTCCCAGAGCCTGGAAATTTATGATGGGTATCTCGGGAGTTCCCCGGTCACATTCTTCCTAAATCTTGGAGAAAATCAGGTAACCGGATACTACATTTATAATAAATACGGGAGGCCCATCCCTTTAAAGGGGAACATCAGTGATAACCGGGTGATATTAACTGAGTATAGCACCGCAAATGGCAAGAAGGAGAATAAAGAAGTAGCAACCCTGACATGGTATTATTCCTCGCCCTCAAAAGGCAGATGGTCTTCAGGAACAAGAATACTTGAATTGAATCTTGTTGCCAGAACACTTAATATTCCCTGGGAGATGCTAAATGTCAAGGTCGAGCTAATACATACATTTTCAGATAACAAGAAAATGACATATCCTATAACTGTTGTTATGAACCATCCTGTCAGCAATGACGATGGCGTGTTTAGAATTTTAATGTCGGATTTCTTTAATACAGAACGTTATTATCCTGGTCCATGGTATTACATTAATGATTACCTGATTGATGAATACAGAAATTATTTGAATTTTATCTCTCAAGGAACCCCGGAAAGGTATTTTCTTGAATTGTATGGAAATGTTGTGTATATGTCGAAGTCATTACTGGTATATTGCACGACCGGATATGCTTACAGCGGCGGTGCACATGGGCAACCTCTTGAAGAGTATTCTGTTTATAACTTAAATAATTCTTCCAAACTTAAATTTAGTGACATTTTCAAGGAAGGTGCCGAATATACCCTGGCAGAAATTGTAAGAGCAAAAGATGCAGACAGACATGATATAAATAACATACGCAGTAATCTTGATAACTTCTATATAACAGAGAAAGGCATTGGCTTTGTGTTCAATCCTTATGATATAGATTGTTACGGATGTGGAACCTTTGAATTCTTCATTGGAATGGAAGAAATCAGACATCTGTTGAAAATGGCACTTTAATTGTCTTTTTTTATCAAGTCACTAAAATGAAATCGGCATGGGTAACCAGACTCCTTTCCCAAGGCATTCAGAGACAAATGTTTGGGTAATAGTTTTGTTTTCATCTTTTTTTGCTTTTAGTTGTAGTAATAACAATAGAGATTTAAAAAAACAACTAAAGGATGAAGGAAATAGATTTCAGCAGGAACAATACATCGTAAGAAATGACACTATCATTGTCCCGATAATGGATAAACACATAGTTGTTCACAGTCTGGGCTATAATCAAAGTAATCAGATCATAGAGGTTGTTACAGATTTGTTTGGTACAGGCAGGAATATTTCCAATACAGGAAGCAATCTGTCTATATTGGCTTTCTCAATTCCAGACAGTGTCACGGCATGGAGCTATTATATCGGAGTTAACCAAGCTGGTCTCCAGGCATATGCTAATGCCACTAGTCAACTTATGAATGCAGTTACTTCATATAATAGTGATCCTGTTGTCGCGTTAGCTTTAGGCTCATTTTCCTATTTGACAACAACGCAGTCAGGTGAGAATGTACAGTACTGGATAGTCGATGAAAAAAACAGGGACCTATTACTTCAAAAACAGGAATTTGAATCGATTGCCAGGGGAGATGTAATTAATGATTTTGCCAGAATTACATTTCCATTGTCCGGGAATTATTTCATCTGTATGGCGAATGATAATCCAGTCAGTGCGATAGAAGTAATGATAAAGATTTCTGCGATCAAGATTCATAATTACTATGGTACCCGGAGAATCAAAGTAAGAAATTCAAGATAGTCTTCTTTAAAAAAAAAGTGGAATAATCAGCTTTGCCCTGAAATTATATCTGTTTATCAACAATAATGTTAAGTATGTCAAATCGCACTTAATAAAGTTAATATTATTAACTAATATTACAATCAGTATGTTGCATTCTTGTCTGCTTTCCGAAGAAGGCAAACAAAGAAATTATTTTAAAGATAGAGTAGGCTTAAAGAATGCTGATGTTAAAGATTAATTAGGTTTTCTCACCATAAAACATTTGCCATGAACACTCTCTGTCCTCCCGCCAAAGCCAGTTTAAAGGTAATTCTTTTGATACTATTGATCATTTCCGGGTGTGCTGTTGTACCAATAACTGATCGAAAACAAATGACACTTGTTTCAGATCAGCAGATGATAGCGATGGGATTAACCGCATACAATGATTTTATTAGCAGGAGCATAATTTCAGACGACAGAACCAACACACTCCTCGTTGAAAAGGTTGGGAGAGACATAGTAAGAGCAGTTGAGGTTTATTGTACCGAGCATAACATTAGTGACCGAATCAGCGGATTTGACTGGGAGTTTTCCCTGGTCGAAGATAAAACAGCGAATGCATTTTGCCTGCCTGGGGGGAAGGTGGTAATATACACAGGGCTTCTGAAGTATACAAAAGATGGGAATGGTCTTGCAGTAGTGATTGGACATGAAATAGCTCATCTGATTGCAAAACACGGAAATGAAAGGATGAGCCAGCAACTCTTGAAGCAATTTGGAGGTCTTGCTCTGAGCCTGGCAATTAGCAAGAAACCTCAGGAGACGCAAAACCTTTTCAATATAGTGTATGAATTAGGGAGCACCCTGGGCGTCATTCTGCCATATTCAAGACTTCACGAACTGGAGGCAGACAAACTTGGTTTGATTTTTATGTCACTTGCCGGATATGACCCCAATGCTTCGTTTGCATTCTGGCAACGTATGAGTGAGACTCACGGTTCATCCATCCCGGTGTTTTTAAGCACCCACCCTGCTGACAGTAAAAGGATGATGGCGATCAGAAAGGCGATGCCTGAGATTCTCAGATATCGATACTTGAGAAGGTAAACTCTTTTTTCTTTTTACTAATCAGGAGTAATGAATGAGAAATACTATTTAATTTTATCAGTTAATTAGAATAATTGGTGAAAAAAGCTCATTACAGATTAAACTTGCTTTTAATATTCCTTTTTTCCGGGTTTTGTTCTGTTGCTCTGGCCCAGACTGAATTCAGAAAACATTTTATCATTACTATTGACAAACATACCCTGCAGGTAGCCGGTACACAGCATATAAGTCACCTTTTATCAAATCTCTTTAGCTCACAATATCCTTTACACCGTGATTATGTGAGTCTTGAAGAAAAAAGAACAAAAAACTCGCAGACGGATGATCTGCTCTTTTTCAATCCGGAACATGATGAAATAAGCGTTTACTGCCCGTTACTCTCTGCCAATGAACTCCGCGGTTTAATAGCAGGTATAGCCCCAAATGTTAATAGCACCTCCTTTAGCAGATTTGTCACTCAGGTTTATAAACCACTAAACCCTAATTGGTCAGAATTAAATGAGTCTGTGAAATCTGCAAATCAAATCATTAACTATTTTAACAGAACATCAAGGGCAGTTTATAATCTTTCAGGAACCAACATCTCATTACCCCAGAATTTACGCTTACCTGCAGCTATTAGTGTTGTGGCTGATCAGGACAAGGCTTCCGAACAGTATGTTCTGATCTCAGTCAATTCAGGCAGATCGTCTCCTATAATGCAACAATTGGAATCAGTTTTGAATAGTTTCTCATCAGTTGGACGTGAGATCAGTAATCATTTCAAATTGACTCCGGTACTGAATCAACCAATCACTTTCAATAACGGTACTACAATCGGGAACATAAATGCAACAGCAATTCTCCCAATTAATCCTGCAAACAATACAGGTTTTGTGCCGATGGCTTTTAAAAATCCTCCAGTTTTAAGAAATGATAAAATCGGATCAGACGAGTTTACACTATGCGAGAACTACTTGGTTTTCAAGGAGCCTGAAAACCTTTTTCCGATTGCACTTAAGCTTACGATTTCAGACGGTGCCCGGGAACTGTTTTCAGGGATAATAGCTTCACGAGAAAACATTTTTGAAAACTGGAACTCTTCTTATACTGAGGATAACTTTCTCCTGAATTATAATTGGGCTGAAAATCAGTATTTTTTGCCTGATATAGGACCTTTTGTCCTTAGTGGCTTAGACTCGGAAGCCGAAAAACCACTAAAACTCGAAATTGAATTGGTTTCACTTTATGAACCTGCCCAGAATCTTGATTTTGGAATTGTTCTCAGGAGCACTCAGAATGCGTTTGTAGATTTTGGAAGTTTATGCGATCTCATCACTAAAGTTATTCTGATCTCAGTAATTCTTCTGTTTATGCTTGCTTTATATTTCATATATAGGGGAAGACCACTCGAAATCAGATATAAGATACATGAACACATTGATTCTTTTGAGAAGATTACTAATGGGAAACGCAAGACTCCATATAAATACTGGGATAATGATGAAGATAACATAATCATCAATTGTGAATGTGTTTATAGGAAAGGCAGTTTCATTTTTAACTGGAATCCGGTTGTCTATGCAGAAATCGAGAATTTAAAGGGAGTGCCGGAGCAGTTTGATGTTACTTTAAGGCATGGCTCTACTGCTTTAGAAGAATTTCACTGTGGAACAACCCTGTTAATTAAGACTGACAAGACACATAAGTTCGATTTGATTTTGAATCTGAGAAATACCAATTCAGTTGCCAACAGGATTGATTCCCCGACACTTATTTCAATTCCGCTGAAACTGTATATAAGAGAAAAACGATTATTTATCAGTTCTGCCGCAAAGGATGAGTTCTTTTCATATTCGTTTCATGTCGGACCGGACCTCAAAGATTTCTGGGTTGGATTTGATGCAGGCACTTCGAGTACATGTGTTGCCATTGGCACTTCAGATCAGATTAAGATGGGAAGGCTGAAAAATGGGGATTACATTATACCCTCAAGAGTATCAATTGACCTAAATGAAGAGCCAACTCCGGATCAGATAAATAACCTTGGTTTTCCTGATAGTATTGTAAGATACGGAACTGCTGCTGAGTTCAGATTCAATATCGAGAGTGATGAGAAGTTTCAGTCAATAAAGAAACTGCTGGGTTATAAAGATGTCAAGAGAATAACTTTTAAGAACAACTCTCACGTTGATCTTACAGGTTCCAGATTGACTTCCTTACTTGTTGGCGGAATTTTCAGAGACATGAAGGAAACAATCGAGAAGGACAAATCTGAGTATAAGTCCGTTCTGGAAGATGGGAGATTTGATCCCAAACGATTGGTGGTAGCAATTCCCAACAACTTTTCCCAGAAGAAAATCAATGACCTGGTTGAAGCTTTTGCTTACTTAAAAAAGATTGAACATGGAAGTCAGCAGCAGGCGCCACAGTTTCTTGAAATAAGATATGTATATGAAGCTGAAGCAATTGTAATGTATTACCTGAAAGGTTCCAGGAATCTTTCCAGACTGCTTGTGCCAATCAACGAGGAGGGTAAAGCTGCTCCTCCAAAGTCAACTCCGGGTGTTGAAAATATCCTGGTATTCGATATGGGAGGTGCAACAATCAATGCTACTCTCGTTACAGTAAAACAGCAGGAATATGATTTTGAGACCTCATATGATGTAAATATCATTGGCAAGCTTGGTTATGGTATTGGTGGAGATACGATAGATTACTGCCTGATAAAATTCATCTTTTCATTTGTGAATGATTATCCTGGTCTCAAAACACTCAACCCGTTTGACAGATATATAGAATCAACTGACTCAGCCGAAGGCAGAAAATATCGTGATTTGAAACTGCAATTTCAACAAATTGCCTTTGGGATCAAGAAGATCATTATTCAAAATTTCAATAAGAATGCCAATATTTTGATAAATCCGGCAGAACTGAATGATCTCTTTGGAGGCAGAGTCCGGTTTTCTGCCGAAGATGAGATTAATTATTATTTCAGACGGACTGAAGAAGGCAGTTATCCTCTCTTTAACCATGAAATTTTCCAAAGCCTTATTTATAGAAATATCATTGATGCAACTGTTGAAATTGTTAATTTGGGTGGGTCAAGGGGAATAGATACCTTGATATTTTCAGGGAGGAGCACATTCTTCCCTTTGATCCGCCATTACGTTGTCTCTTGCCTGCAGCAGGTATTAAAACATGATATAACAATTGTTGATTTGCCCATTGAGGAGTCAAAAACTGCTGTTGCTCAGGGAGCCTGTCTTTATGGCCTTAATAAGGGCGGTATTACTCTGAATAACCTTAAAACTACAGGCACATTTGGAGTGGCGAAATTTAACTCTCTGGATCATAATGATGTAGATTTCATTGAGTTTATCGGGATCGGATCACCATTTAAACAGAACTCTGAAGAGTTCAGATATCTTGAATCAGCAAAAATCCTCGAGTCAGATTTCAGATTCAGCAACGGGGAGGTTAAATTCTTACAGGTGATGGGCAAAGACGCTGACAATATCCTGAAAAGTCATCAGAATCACAAGATTGTTCAGATCGGGAAAATAAGAATTGACATGAAGTCGAAATTCATTTATATGTATGTAAATGAAACCGATGAAGTCAAATGTAGAGTCAAAACTATTGCAGACCGGGTCTATGAGTTAACGGAATTTGTCTCAGATCAGGGAATTGCTGATGCAAATGACGAACATTATACATGGATTGTACAATAAAAAATATTGACATGAGAAAAGCTTCTATCTTGTCATTGCTCCTGATACTCAACAACCTGGTTGGGTGGACTCAGGGTTTCCTAAGTATTACCCGGGATACTTCCGTTCAAGGAAAATATCATTTGTTTGAGAGAGAAATCTATCAGGGTGGACAATTATCAGGTCAGATGAACTTTATTCTCATCCAGGGTGACACCATAATGATCACCAACTTGCACTCAAGTCCTTGTGGGATTAATGAAGATCTTACAGATAAGAAACTTGACTATGCAAAAAGTATCCTGAACACCCCAAAAATCTATTTTAATATTCCATCAGACAAAATCCTAAAGGACACTAGCTGGTTATATGATTCAAGTGGTAATTTATTAAGATACTTTACTGATGTATACAATACTGCGATATTTGACTCAGCCAGGATTGCCAACGGATTTAAGATTGTGATTCCTTCAACTCCGGTCCTTTATTATGCTTCAGACGATTTGAGAATATTGACCAAGTATTATGATGGGATTAATGAAAATGATTACCAAATTTTAATTCTGGAAAACGGATTGCAATTCGCAATTCCAAAGAATGACAAATCCCATGCATATTTTACAGTGGGACAGAACCGCCTTGCGTTAGTGGACCCCGTCCAGGATTCTGCCCTTTTGGCTGGCCGAGGGATTTATTACGATGGATCAATGTGGGAAATAAATTCCACCAGGCTGGAATTCGCAAAGTTGATTCTGATACTATTCACTATTCTCCTGGCTCTGGGAGTTGTTGCCTTGACATTGTTTCTCGAGAAGTATCCCGTATTTGCGGTCTATGACGGGTCTGGCTTTGCCAGTTTTGCTGCAGCTTTTGGTACCACAAATAAGTTTATTATTAAGTCAAATAAAGCGTTCCATGGTGTAAACCCGGATAACCCAAGTGAGAAAAGGAATTTGAAGGACATTCTGGCTGGAAGTTTTCTGTTAGTTGATAAGAAAAATGGCTTCTCATTGGGAAAAGTTTCACGTAATTCTAAAAAACCTGTTTATTGCAGAATAAATAACAATCTGGAAGACATTGCGTCATTCTGTGATAAGATCAAAATCAGGCAGTCCGACCTGAAAGCCCTGAATCCGCAGGTTTTCAGAAGAAAGAAGTATACCGTAACAACCGACTATCTCATCGGTTATACCTACAAAAACCGTACACCCCACAACCTGGAGGAACTACTGGATTCACTTAGTTTATCATATGGCGACCCTGTTAATCCGCAAAAGTTGTCGGGGATGAGTAAGTATCAGCAGGCTCATGCATTGAAGGCAGGGCAAGAACCGGGAACTATAAGTCAAGTTCAGTCAGGCCCTTATGCTGACCAGAAAAGTATCGCAGGTCACTTTGATGAGATATGGAAAAAAATATCATTAAAGTTAGCAGATATTGAGTTGAAGCTGGGCACCGTGGAAAGCAGGATAAATAATCTTGATGAAGGTTTTAATCAAAAGAATAAGGGCAAACCATCCGTGGATATGTCCTTCTTTAAGCAGGAGGCACAGAATACGTCGTATTGCCTTAACAGGTTAGATAATATTGAGAAGGATCTGATTAATTATGTGGCTCAATTTCGCTCAGAGGATGTTGAATTACAATATTTCTTAAACAGTACTATCTCCCGCTTTCTGTCAAAGCAAATTACAATAAAAGGAAAACAAGCCTTCTGGATACCTTTAATAGATGCTATTAATGGAAATCTGGGTTTGGCGCATGAAGATATGGTTTATAAAAATCTGGCCGAAGACATCTCGCAATTCTCTAATCCACTTGACAAAGCAACTTATTTGAACAGGCAACTTTTCAATGACCTTTGGAACAGCAGCCTGAGCAATATGCTTGTAATGCTTGAGGAGCTTAGAAATACAGGATCATTTTTGAAGCAAACAGTTGATGGAAATACTCTGTCAGAACTTAAAGGATTTGCTGAACAAAACATTGAGTCAGTCTTTGAGATCGCCAGATCTCTGGATCTCAAAATAACATACATCCCATTATTTGCTCAATATGAGAACTTCAATCTTAAGGATCTTGACATTGATATATTTACATCTTTTAATTACTTTTATAACAACGTTAGGAGCAAGCTTGAGAAGAACCATATTGTTCAAATCCTCTCGTACGGAATAACGTCCTTTAAAACAGACAGATCAACAAAAACCAAAATAAGAATAATGCCATGAACGATTTTCTAAGTGATTTATTTAATGCATTGAGAGAATATATTCTTCACTCACACGATGCTGTCAGTGATTTTCAGTTTTGGTTATATCCGCTTATCACGGTAATGCTCATCTGGTTTCTGACAACAGTATTCACAAAATTCCTGTATCAAAACAAGAAGGAGTTTACCTATAAAAAGACCTTCTACATTTTCCATGCATGGATCATATCCTCGCTTATTATTGCTACAATCTGGATAGCTGCAATAATCATTTTGCATATTGATTATTTCTATAGCTACTATCCGGTTGATTTGCGCCTGTCTCATATGATTTCGCTCCTTCTGGCGTTAAGTTCTGCAGTTATAGCCTTCGTTTTATTAAGGAAGTATTACCATTATTATAACCTGAAGGAAATAGTAAACCTTCCTCTTACAAGCCAGGCTGAAAGTTTAAGTGCACTAAGGGCACGAAAGACATTTGCAAGGACAAAATACTGGGTTTTGCTTCCGCTCCTGGGTTTCACTTTTCTGTTGCTGATACTAAGAAATCAGGGCAATGTTTATTCCATTATTTTTGACAATTCTCCAAGTGTTTCTCCTGGCCAGCTGGCCAGGCCGAAGGATGCATTGATGAAGACTATTGATCAGATGGGGAAAGACAACTTCTTTTATCTTACTACTTTGAAAAATACCGAGGTTCTCTCTTACAGCACAATAATAAATACAGATATTGCGAAAGTAAATACCTTAAATGCCATAACCGCCACACACCTGGATCCCGCAGCTTGTAATGCATTTATTCGTGAAATAAGAAATGATGAATCTGTTGTACAGGGATCACCCCTCACAGAAGCCATGTGGCAAAATTACCTGTTTGTCAATAATGATTTGGAATCCAATGTAATAAAGAGAAAAAAGATTCAGAAAATGATTATCATCTCTGACTGTGCTGAGAGTACTATGGACTTGGAGCCTAAGGACATATTCAACACAGACTTTGGCTTAGTATTCCCAATAGATAAGGTTAAAATTGTTGATGTTGCGGAAAGTCCTAATTTTAATGCGCCATTTTATAATGTAATGGTCACTCTGCTTGGAGTGGAGACCGCCCCGGGTTTTGAAGAGTCTGATTGTGAAAGCTCTCTAAGACTGGCTATGCCTCCTTTTGATTTCTTCCTGATATTCTGGCTAGTGTTTTTATACATTATTGCGGTCACTGTAATATTATTTGTAAAACCTGCTAAACTAAGATAATAAGATGAGAAGAATCTTATTCATAGTATTCATATTTAGCGTTTTGGGATTAAAAGCACAAAACAACGCTTTCATTTTAGTGGATGTCTCCGGATCAATTAATGATCAAAGTATTATCCTGCAGTCAAGACAGATTTTAAACAGTCTTTTGGCAGGAGGTTTTAGCATGACTTCTTATCCTGACTGGAATCAGGTCAATATTGCTGACCCTGCTCTGAGGAATATACTTAATGGGAATAATCAGTCTCTGCTAAACAATGGTTCGGTTGTTTGCCTGATGCCTTTTGGCAACCGGGATAGATATCGGCAGTACAACTTATTGAAAATAACTTATTTCCCAGATGAATTGAGATCATTTTTGGCTACCTATTATCCTGTTGTTTTTACTGACAACTATACCTACAATCAGATAGCCCAGGCATATACGGCCCTTTTGGCTGAGCAGCAGAATATTTATAGTTATTACATAATCTCTTTATCGGATGATCTTGGAGATCAGGAAAATACATCTAGTAAGAATCTTTTTAGCACTGAAGAGAGAGACTTGATTAATGCCTGGAACAATCCTTTGTATTCTCAGGTGGTTTCCGTTGGAAGTCTTCAGTCGCAAAATTTCTACATAAGCTTCAAGAAAGTACGACTGTTGAAGAAGAGAAACGGAGAGGATGTAAGTAAACCTGAAATTATTCTCCTGAATTATGCTGGTGGTAAAGCAGGTCATGAACTGGAGGTGGCAGGCAATAGCATTACTTTGAATTGGAGTTGTTCCGGGTGTCTGCAAGACCAGGAGTATCTTGTTACATTTTCAAGTACTGACGGCAATGCTGCCAACAACATCCGGAAACAGGTTCAGTCGACCTCATACACTACCTCATTATCTAAGGGGAAGTACAGGATTACAGTTAGTTCTGAGGATTGTATTCCTGGTATCACTTACATTAACGTAACAGGAGGAGGAGGGGGATTCCCCTGGCTGCTGCTGATTTTTATTGCAGCAATCGTGGGAGGATATTTCCTCTGGAAAAGTCATCAAAACAAGCTTGTGAGGAGAAACCTGTCACATGCCGAGTTCAACGATATAAGTGAACCAGTGGTTATGAAACCTCCGCGGAAAGAAGAGGAAGATTCAGAATTATTTTAAAAGAAATCATAAATCAAAAATCATTGATATGCCAACACCAATTATGCTCATAGGGATCGGGACAAGTGGTCTGTATGTCCTTGAAAATGTTCAGAGATTCTATTATGAATCGTACAGGGTAAATAAGCCAAAGCATGTTGAATACATTTACCTGGAGACCAATAAGGACAACATGGTTGGCATTACTCCGGAGCCCAATGAGATAACCAGGGTTTACCTGAGTCTTGATCAGATTGAACTTATGGTGGATGAAATAAGGAGAATCAGCAAAGATACGGAATGGCTTCCTCCCAAAGCTCAGATTGTGGATGCCGGAGCCGGGGCAGGAGGGGTGCGCCCATGCGGCAGATTGGCGCTCTGGGGAAACAATGATGAAGGAAACAACTTCCAGAAGGTTGTTGATGCTATATATCATGCCCATGCCAACATATCGAGCTATACTCAGGACGCAGACGTCGATACTCACCCTGTTGTATATATTACAGGTTCCCTCACTGGAGGAACAGGGTCGGGTATCTGTATTGATATAGCCTATCTCGTTAAATATGTGGTCAGAAATGTGAGGTTCATATACGGCCTTTTCCTTCTGCCTAAAACCCCTTCAACAATGCGTGGTTTTGAAGTCATGTACGCCAATTCATATGGCGCCATGAAGGATATTGAAGCATACAACTCCATTGATAATCTTTATAAAGAGAATTGGCCGAATGGATACCAGGCTAAATATATAAACCCGCCTTACGAGCTGGTGCAATACATTACCCAGGATTATTGTGACGGTGCCCCAGCTCTGAAGTCGCTTGACGGACTGTTTAAAATGGCTGGTTTATACCTTTTCCTTAACATTTCAGGAATTTACCAGAAGCGTAAAGAGCGTCTGGTGGACGCGAGAGGAGCAATGGCAATTGGCAAGTATGGTACTTTTGGACTGTCTGGAATTCAGTATCCGAAAGATATTATTCAGGAATACATCGCGGCTGAATTAAGTAAGGAGTTGCTTGAAAGATGGGTTGATGGCAAGCACTATATCCAGAGAGACGAACCCAAGGCAATTAATCCTCCATTGATTAAACAGGAGGTAATTCAGGAATGGACCCGAATAATTGAAAAATCATTCGAAACACTTGACACTGTAACCGGGAGGGATCTGGTCAGGGAAATTGAGAGCGAGGCCGCAAGAATAAACTCCAACGAACTTACGGAACCCAAGGACCTTCATCTTTTAAAACTCTTTTCAAGTAATCATGATGGCGGTTTTTATGCCCTGGTCCAGAATAATGTTCAGGCTGCCGTAAATGAAATGATTGACCAGATACATGATCTTCATATCGGAAAACTGGATCAGACTGAGAATCTCGAATACGCCAGGATTGTCCTTGAAGCTATTGTTCAGGCAATAGATTCTACACTGAATTACTGGAAAAGCCTGGGCCTCTCCTCTAAAACAGAGTTATGGGAGAACCAGCTTCGATCTCAGGTTAATCATATGCTGACAAAACAATTTAAGGTCGTTTTTGAACAAAACACAATCCTTCAGGAGAGGATGCTGAATACCTTTAAATTGATGAAAGTTCACCTTTTAATCCCCAAGCTCCTTGAAATCAAAAGGCACATTGTTGGAGAAAGTATCAGCCTCAGAAATAGTCAAACGGGGAAAGATTTACCGAAACAGGCCACGATTAATGATCTTATAGACAAGATTTTAGAAGTAAGCGGGAAGAAAGAGTCAAAGTATCTTTCAATCAGACAAAGGATCGAGGAACTCGAATCTGATATCAGGGATGAAACTATTCCAATATTGAGGATATACCCAACAGGTAGTTTCGAAACTGAAAAGGGAAATGCCAAAAGTCGGTTCAAGAATTGGGCCAATAAGAGGAATCCTTCAAAACAGGACTTTACCGATGAGTCTCTTTGGAACTATTTAACGAAGAACATGCATCAGTTTCATTCCAAACTTTACAGGGATCTGTTGACGGGATATCGGCGGAAGATATCACAAAGTGCATGCATTCAGGACTATGATGTCGGTCAATATGTGATTAATCATCCTGAGGAAGGCATAAAAATGGCATCAAGGGCATTGTCTCCCTTTATTTCCGTAAAGGATGTAGCCTTCAGCTTTAATCCTGCAATACCCCGCTTCATCGCCGGTGCAACTGATACTATGGTCGAAAATGTTATCAAATCATTTGAAAATTCCGGATTCCATGAATTCAGAAATTCAAATGACGGGAGGTGCGAGATTAAGGGACTTAACAATATTATAGTCTTCTATGATGAAAAGGGCAACTACAATCCCATGAAACATCTTAGTTACATAAAGCAGATGGAGGATGTACACCGGACTCCCCCACAGTACATTGTTGACAATAACATGACAACAGAACTGTGGTACAACTACAGAAATGCATATATACCAAAGAAAGCTGAAAGTCCAAAAGAGTAATGATGATGGTTTTTACCATTAAACACTGTTATTATAAGCGCCATTTGATGATTTCCGAGTCCTGGAATCTTGAAAAAGCACTGTTTATTTAAGAATTAATTTGTGTTATTATTTGACTTATAAAAGGATAAGACTATCTGTGTTTTGAAAGAAAACGGTACCTGTAAACTGACAATATGAGAAGGGTTTGCTTATTAATATTGACTTTGATAATGCAGGTCTCTGCTATAGGGCTAAACGCACAGACCCTGTCCGGTAAGCAGAGAAGACTCATTAATGAGGCAGTTCTGGGCTTTCTCGATCAATACGGGAATTATAGTACCTTTTCCTATGATAACGCGGGAATATCCGATAGCTATACAGCAGGTTTTATTTCACTCTTTAATGATGATTCCTTCATATATAATGATATCATCCCATCAAACAAAATCAGTGATTCAATTCGGCCAACCGACTATTCTGAACTTGTCAGGAGATACTATGCCAGCGGAATTGGCGTCAGGCTCAATGATATACTGTTTGATACGCCATGGATGAGTTCAGATAGCAGTTATTTGATGGATGTAGAGTTGTCTAAGGAGATATTCGGATTTAGCAAGACAAATGTTTATTACAGGGATACCATACCCCTGTCATTGACTATTGGATTTGTTTTTGATGGCAGCAAGGTAAAGGATCTGAAGATATTGAAAATATCAGGATCACCTTTAGGAAGATTTATAAAATTCAGGGTGCTTGAAATGTTCACTCTAAAACCGATTGTGAATGCCAGGGTATCCTTGGATGGCAAATATCAATATTCGGATTACGAAGGAATAGCTTCATTTACTGATATCAAACCGGATCGCAGGCTGGCTTTGAGCATTACATATGATGATTACAGACCCATTATAAGGTCTGAAATTAACATTGACAGATTCCTTGAAGAGAACACGGATGGATTTCACCGCAAACTGAAATTGGATTATTATGATCCTAACGAGGTGATTTATTCAATGAGTCCGTTTAGTTTCTCACTTACTCCTTTGGTTTCATTTGCCATGCCTGGCTTTAAGACAATAACAGCCCGGGATCAGAACGATGCTCTTGATTTTGATAATTACAGGGTCAGGAGCGGACTAAGCCCGCGCATAGGCCTTCTGGCAGGGATGAAAATCTTCAGGTATGAAACTGTAAATCTATCATTGAAAGCTGGTATAGAACAGAGTTTCATAAGCGGAACTTTTCTCTTTGATAATTACCACAGGGAACACCCGGATATTGACGACAATGATGACAGTTATACCCGCATGATCGATCTTAATGATCACAAGCAGAGAATCACCCTCAGCATGACTGAATTTCCCATCCTTCTGTCAGTCAGTTACAATGGATTCACAGAGTTCGACTTGATGGGTACTGTTGGCATCCGCTTTTCAAGTCTAAGCAAGAGCTCAAATACCATAAGGTCAGAATTCTCTGTTAGCGGTAAGTATCCGCAGTTTGATACCGTCTATACTATGAATTATCACGATTTCAAGACTATCAATATTAAAGAACGGAGTACTTTCCCTTCTGGCAGAAAGTTTTACGGGGTGCAGTTCGGTATTGCTGTCAGCAGGGAGATAATTCCCTCAGTCAGAGCCTATCTTGGTCCGACAGTAATACTTTACAATAAGGAGTATTTTGCTAACTCTTCTGTAGTAGATGTTTTAACCCCTGATGAAAAGGTTAATAATATCTTATATACCTACAGGAGCAGCAAGATGAAATATATTTCGCTGGAATTAGGGCTTATATACAATTTTAATGCCATTAACCTAAACAAGATATTATGAGTGCGCGGTACAGATGCAATCAATGCCTCCATGAATTCACTGTCAGTGAGGATATAGGAAGCCAGTCCTGTCCCTATTGCGGATCCTTCGAGGTTACGGAAAAGGCAGGAGGTTTGAGGATAAACTCCGGGAAATTTAAAAAGCTCATGGTACCTGCATTGGTATTAATTGGGATAATAGTATTGATCTTAATAATCATCCCCCCTCCACCCAAACCTGAAATTCTTAGTGTTAACTTTGACACTCTCAACTGCAGATTAATCGTCAAGGCTAAACCGGGCCGATCAGGTAACAAATTGTCTTATTCCATAGACAATGGGAGATCTTTTCCGAATAAGGCCCATGGAATATTTCGTATCATAGAGCCCAGTACTTATATCCCTGTGGTGATGGAGAATGAAAATCCAGACCTGATCGACAAATGGGATTTTCCTATCACAATCACAGAGAAGGATCTATGTGTCGATAGCCCCACTCCACCAGCTCCGCGAATAATGTTCATTGAGGTAGTTAACGAAAGCATTAAAGGCCGGAATGACGGACAGATTAAAATTAACACAACCGGTGGAGAACCGCCTCTGAAATTCTCAATTAACAATGGTAAGACATGGGATGAGGACAGTGTTTTTATTAACCTGCAACCGGGGCAATACCTTGTTGAAGTGGAAGATGCCGATTCACGAACTGATAAGTGGCAGGATACTATAGTAGTTAAAATAGGTTCTGACACAATCCCTCCTCCTCCCACAAGAAAAGAAATCGAAGACAAAATCAACAGACTCTTCCTTGATCCTGAAAACCAGCAGTTGCTTGATTCAGTCAACGCTCCCTTCATTAGCAAGACAATGAATGTTGAATGTGAATTGATTGGTATTGCTCCAAATACTCCTTATCAATTATTCCAGTTCCTTGAGCGTCGCTTTGAGGGCAGGCCTGGGACGAAACGAATTGAGGTCATCGCGATTGAAACTTCTGGCAACCGTATTAGTAGGTTGAAAGTGAAGGAAGTCCCGGTAAGGTAGCATAATCATAAAATAATGAAGAATATGAAGCCAAATATTAAGTTATTCCATTTACTGATTCCAATTCTGTTATCAGCAATTATTTCTGGCTGTTCCTCAGGTAAAAAGGCTTCCGGTTCGAATACCGGATATGGGAAGGCTGAACAGGTATATTTGGATAACAGCGGAATCAGAGATCCCAATACTGGTATCTTATGGTCTTATTATGAAGACAATCCTACTACCTATTACAGATTTAAGCTGGATGAGTCTGGTAGTTTATCAAGGCTTCCAAATGCTGATCAGTTGCTTGACCTGCTTTTAAAGGTTTCCGGGCAATTGGCAGAAAAAAAAGACCCGGGTAACATCAGGACTCTGTTCTGGTTTGATACGGATTGCGACTTTCTGACATCAAGATCAATGAAAACTGATGAGGGTGAAGTACTTTATGAAGTGATCAGATGGAATTCCAGGTTAAGAACAAGTGAGATCAGCTCCGTTACGGGAGGTGACCTTGTTGTTATCTTATTCGTAAACTAAGTAATCAGAATATGGTTAGCCGGGTGTTAATATGCTGTTTTGTTCTTTTGTATTCTACTGTTTTGTTTTCTCAGACAGGGAGAGAGGAAGACATGAAGAACTATCATTTTATATACCTGGACATCAGTGACAATAAGAATAGAGCAAGCCTGACGAACTCAATTATTGAGCTGCTTGAAAAGATTGCCAGGGATGATGATTTTTTTATCATGTATGCAAGCAATGGGTATTTACCAAAAGTATTCAAGGCAAGTCATGATTTTAATATGAAGGAGAGGGATAACATTATAGAATTTTTGCAGTTCTCAAATCCTAGCCCTCCTCTGGTAAGATTCGATAAAGACAGTATTCTGAAAATTTGGGATTCTTTTGATATTAAGGAAATTGCGCCTGATAACAAGACTTATCTCAAATACAATAATCTCTTTATGCATTATTATGTTTCCTCAAACCTGTTCGGACTTGATGAGGAGGAACTGGTCAACAGGCTGCTCCTTGTCAAGGATGTAACCAGGAAACACATAGATCCTAAAAGGGTTATCATCGAGTTTCACTACAGGTCTGATGACGCAAAGAAGTTTTTGGAAAGGCAGGATCAACTTTCGAAATCAAATCCTTCGGGTTATAAATATGTTTTTACCAGTTACTAAAATACTATAGCAATGAGAGGACTCAAGATAATATTAATGACTGTATTATTACCGATAAGTGTCTGCTGCTTATATGCACAGGGTCTTGGAAATAAAGCGGTTGGCAAGCCTGATGTCTTTCACGTACCCTATCCTGGAGTTAATATAGGAAAGATGAATGAAATGCTGACTCGTTACTGGGTTGTCTACTCTGACAGGGATAATAACAGTACATATACCAGACCGGGAGGGTCCGAAGTTTTCAAGACTATTGGTTTCATGGAGGAGTTTAAGGTGGCTGAAATCAGTTCGAATTATTTGCATATTTATAAAGAAACCAAGGCTTCCCCGACATATCCTGTAATAAGCCCAAGTGCAGTCGATTATGGATGGATCAGTATGGACAATCTTCTTTTATGGCAGCATTGTTATCAGGATTTAGTTACCCATATTGATAAAAAAGCCATGGTACTTAATACATTTGAGGGAACAACAAATGTATCGCTTGATAATCAGGCACTCTCATTTATGAAAGACCCTGGTCTCAGGATAAACTCAGGTAATAAGGCAAGACTTTTCGAAATCCTGTTTATTTATAAACAAACGGATAATGCAGTTTTGCTGGGAGAGGATATAGCAATCCAGGGTAATGAAATTGATGTAGCATCGAATATAAGGGGTTGGGTACCTATCCAAAGTGTTACATTCTGGGATTCCCGCATAACTCTTGAGCCAAACTGGGAGCAAGCTGCTGCCCAGGAAAGATCTGTCAACAACATAGTACCTACTGTTTTTTTGGATGAAAAAGCAGCCATGGATTATAAAGCCGGAGCCCAGGTCAATCAAAGATACGTCATCTGGGAGAATGATCCTGGTGCTAAAAGAAATATCGGACAATGGAGAAGATTTCCCATACTGGAAGTAAGAAATAACAATGTCTATCGCATTGGGGCAATGGGTAAAATCCGGACATCCTCAGGTGCGATAATGGATGAGGAAAGAATGTCTGAGATTCGAAATGCGATTGACGTACTTGAGGAAAAAACAAGAAAGATTAACGTTGTTTTCGTAGTAGACGGGACAGAAAGTATGGGCAGATTTTATGCTCCGATAGCCAGGGGTATAGAAAAAAGTGTGAATAATCTCAGAAGGGATGACACACAGAACCGTTTTTCCTTTGGGGCTGTAATATACAGGGACTTTGCTGAAGGAGAGAACCTGGTTCAGGTAAAGCCATTGACTGAAAATCATAAAGCTGTAACTGATTTTTTTCTTACTGCCAGCACGGCTTACAGTAACGATACCGATCTTCCTGAAGCGCTATTTTACGGACTAAAGACCGCTCTGAATATGGTTGGCTTAAAGAATGGCGAGAGTAATTTCATTATTCTTATAGGAGATTGCGGATCACATGAAAGAAATGATCCTTCCTTTGTGCCATTTGAGGATGTTGTTGACCTGTTAAGTCAGTTCGAATGCAGCCTTATATCCTACCAGGTCAACAATGGATATCCTCCTGCTTACCAGGATTTTATAACACAATCCAGACAGATTATAAAACAAAGTGCCATAAAAATCAACAATATAAGGGAAACGGAAAAGAAGAAATGGATTAAGGAGAATACGAGTTTTGAAGCCCCTTATTTTGAATCAACCGGGCCTAACAGATATTCCCTTAATCCTCAGGAAGTCGTAGGCAGCTACCTTTTTCCAGGAATTGGACAATCCTTGCCTTATGAAATCCTGGAGACAGAGATAGTTGATAAAATCGATGAGTTTGATAATAGAATCAGTCAGTTGCTCGCTAAAGCAAAGGGGATTATCAGAGGGGCAGGTATCGCCGGTATTGATTCCGGTGAAGCTGACGAGTTTCAACCTGCAGTTGTTGATTTTCTTTCCAAGATTGCAGAGTTGAGTGATAGCGAAATTGCATTTCTGAAAAACAAGAATTATCAGTTCTCGATGAAAGGTTATACTGCCAAGGAAATAAATGGCCTGTCATATCCCATCTACAAGGAAGTTTTGTTCCTTTCATTATTTGACCTTGTTGAAGTGGTTACAAGACTTAATTCACTATGCGATTATAGTGGAAGTATGTCGGAAAGAAGAATCAGGATGCAGAATGTTTGGGTCGAAATTCTGGCGTCTATTCTTGGTTCGGATAAGAGGAATGAAATAATGAACATGAAAGGTTCTGACCTGCATAATGTTGTTTTCGGTCTTCCTGCCCAGAGCGAATTGATTACTGATGTTAAGCTTCGGGACATTGTTGAAAGAACTGTCATTTCCGATGCTCAATTTGAGCAATATGTTCAATATCTGTCATTTAAGCTTGGAGAACTCAGAAAAATCGTCAACGAGGTGAACTATGAACAATCCTTCAGATCAAACAATATTGTATATTACTGGATTCCGTTGGAAACTTTTCCATAACAACCATTTGAGATGGACGAGGCGTTTAACAATAAGCTTTTTGAGATAACGGAGCTGAGGTGTAAATATTCAGGCGATAAGACTGTCCTTCATGTTCAGGACCTGATCATAGAAAAAGGCAAGATTACAGCCATCCTGGGATTATCCGGCATCGGTAAAAGCACTATTCTTGAGACTTTGGGCTTGATGAACAGGACCATGCCAAAAGAATCAAATGTTCTGTTTTACCCTTCAGGAAACTCTGTACCAATTAATTATAGTTCACTTTGGTATGATTCGGATGAAAAGGAAAGAGCTAAAATAAGAAGAGAGCATTTCAGCTTTATATTTCAGGAGTCAAATCTAATGCAGAGTTTCACTGCAAGGGATAATCTCTATATTGCCCTCATGCTACAAAACAAGGATAAAAAGGAATATGTCGGACAGGTTGAGAATTATATTGACGAAATGAGACTACGACAGGAGCTTTCTACCAATCCTAAAATATTCCAGCTTTCAGGAGGAGAAAGGCAGAGACTTTCATTTATCAGGGCGATTGCTCCTGATTTTACAGTTTTATTCGGCGATGAACCTACAGGGAATCTTGACAGGGTAAATGCAGCAGGTGCATTGAAAATACTATCAACCAACATTAAGTCGAAGGGGAAATCCGCAGTCATTGTGACCCATGATATTGACCTTTCAGTTGAATATGCAGATAACCTGATTCTGATAAACCGCAGGAGCGAGAAGTTGAACGGTCATAATCATTATTACGGTTATGTCGATTCATCAAATACTTACCAGTCATCTGTTTCAGCTATGGGAAAATTATGGAGAAATCATTCAACTTCTGAATGGCATGACAATGCCTGGATGCTCGAAGAGATAATCAGCGTTTTCAAGGAGGCTGGTGCAGTGGACATATTGAAGGATTCCCGGCTGGACTGAGTCTCCCAATACCTGAACTTTTGCAAAATAGATCATCTGATCAGTAATAATATCAATGATGATAATCAAGTTGCGTGATGTCAGTACAGATTTTAAGAAGATCTTCTACAGAGAAGAAGGGAAGGAATTATATGGAAGGAATTATTCCAATTTTCTATTTTTGGTGGTGATCCTTTTCCTTACATTCCTTGCAATCGGATTTGCCAATGGCAGCCTGAATTATCTGAAGAAGAAAATGGATGACCCTTTCATTAAATGGGTTAATGTTGAGATTCCATTTACGATTGCCAATACGATTCCTGATCTTATCAAGGATTTAGAGAATGATTCTCTGCAGCAATTGTTCCAATTTAATAATTGCACCGGGTACAATCAACCTTCTTTCGTGTTTCACCAGAAGAGCTCGGATATTACCAGGCAATTTTCAGGCAGAACAATTGAATTTGACAATCAAATTCTGGAAAGTATCATGTCTGGCAAGAATCTCATTGCAGGCAGAGCATGGAAAGATGAGTTCGACGTTGGTCTTTTGGTGACAAAGCAGTTCTTGTCGGCACTGAATTATGGCAATGAAATTCCTTCCTATATCTACATGGATTATCCTAAAAGCAACAAAGCATATTTAAAGGTGCCACTTCCAGTGGTTGGGGTAGTTCATGATCTTCCGGGTAATAATCAATTTGCATTCACACCTTATTTTTATGCCAAGCGCATTTCGAGGTATTATCCATTCGATGTCTCCTCCAGTAATTATCAAAACAGACTCATATATAATGTGGATGGAAGCAGGGTAGTGGCATCACAACTGGCCAATAATGTTCTCGAAGTCCTGAGGACTGATCCTTTGAATGAATATTACACTGATACGCTCATTCTAGCTAATAATGCAACTCTAAATGAGGCTTATAAAATCTACTTCAATTTCAGTTCTTATCTTACTAATTTTGATCTTGTAGGGCAATTCGATGAAAAGCTTCAGTCCAACTCAAGTATTAGTGAAAGTGGTGCAATAAGGATCTACGATTATGATTTTTCTGGTTTTGAGAATGAAACATATGATTATGACAATCTTTCTGTTTATTTCTCATCCCTTGACAGAATCCGGGATTTTTCAGCATACCTATTTGATTCCCGAAAGTTGAAGATTGATATGTCACAGATTGAATCCAAAGAGAACTATAACTTCGTATCCAAGCTGACAATCTTCATCTCAGGATTTCTGGTAATATTTTCTGTCATAAGTATTTTACTGTTTTTGTCTAATGTCCTGAAAGTTCATATCAATAAGATTAAATCGAATCTGGGGACATTTAAGGCATTTGGCATGAGTAATCTATTAATTGTCAGAATATACTCAATACTTACACTAAGGTTCCTTATTTTCTCTATACTCCTTGCATTTATAATTTCAGCAGCAATTGGAGAAACCGGCCTGTTCAGGTTATTGTTTAAAATATCTGATACTATTATCGACGATGAGTCAAAGTACTTCAGTCTGATATCAGAATCCAAAACATATATAGCAATTGGGGCGATGCTTTTCATCAGTCTGATCATCCTGCCTCGGAACATATGGAAAATGCTCAATAAAACACCTGGTGACTTAATCTATAAAAGAGATTAACTTAAGATCATCTTAAAGAATGGGCTGTTAGTCTGACTATTACATCTCTATCCTAAAAACTAAAAAACCAGTTACACTCTTTTCTTGTCTAGAGCCACAATTACTTCAGAATCTAGAATCTTCATCTGTCTGTTTTACCTATCATTTTTCAGGCTTTTTAACGAAGCTACCCAAAAGCCTGCAAACCAACGAATAATAGTATTAACTTATATCATTATATATCAATAATATAGATACTTTATAAGGGTCAACTGCTTAAAGGTATTTCCTGGCTAAAAGCATAACTGCCAAATAAGAAGATAACTAACATGCATATACTTTTTATGACTTTAGTTTGAGAATGAAAACAGAGAACAGTACCATAATGTGTTCAGGCAATTCGCCCGAAAGCTTATTATTGATTTATTTGGACAGGGTTACAAGGAACTCTGATCATCTGACCAATCTTTAATCTCTTAGGATCAACCTCCGGATTGAGCTTCTTTAATTCGTCTGCCTCCTTATCGGTTCCATAATAGTATTCGGCCAAAGAGTAAAATGTGTCTTTGGCTTTTATAAATAGTAGCATGTATCCATCATGCTTATTTTATTATTGGCAGGGTCTGATTCATTTACTAATGATTGATCACTACCATTGATTGTAATAGCACTTTCTTTTCTGGGCGCTTTATCAGATAAGCATGATGAAAAAAAACACCAAACTCATGATGAGAATGACAGTAGATACTTTAGTCATTCCAGATGTTGACATAGCAAGCATAATGTTAATAATCATTTGATTTCAGCATTCAATTTGCAACAAATAGTTGATTCCTCCAAATATCAGCCAGACAATAATTTTTGCTAGTTCTGATGAATATCGGAATCTGTCTTCTGCAGATATTCAAAATGATTCCAGTCTATTCATTATTTACCGGAATAATTTGGAAATAATTATTTGTTAAAGTATCTTTCAGATAGTTTTAGAAGGGATAATCTAGCCGGTAACTAATTCAATAGAATCATCCTGATTAAGGTAAGCAAGTATAACCAAGTAATTACGCCGATGAAAACTCGAAGAACTGGATTGTTTTTAGCCATAGTTGCTGTTTTGTTGCTCTTCAGCCTTCCTGGGATATCTCAAATCATGACCAAATCTTACAAGATCCCGGCAGGTGAATATAAGCCGGTTCTCATTGAGAATGGTAAATTATATCGCATAACAATAAAATCATGCTGGTATTCAGCGGAAGCATTTATAGGCACTTACCTGATTTATGGATTGAACGTTTCTGACCCAAAAACCAATGGCAAACCCAAAGTATTGGTAGTCGCGGAGACAGAACAAATTGATTGGAATTTCAGGTACAGATTGACCGGACAATATGATACGCGAATGGAAATTCATTCCCTGGGATTAGGTGATCAGGGACTTCTGGTGGTAGTCGAAACGCTTTCAACGGATTAGTACGGGTCAGACATCAATTTTATTGACTGAATTATCAATTAATCTAAGGTTCATTATAAACTTAAAGTCATGGGAATAGATTTTTCAAGTTTCCCTCCAGCAGCCTGGGTGGTTATTGGAGCTGCAGCATTACTTCTAATAATCCTTTTCGCTAAAGGATTCAAGATTGCATTTAAAGGGGCATTGTCATTTATTACCTGGTTCTTATTTATTGCGTTAATTGTAGGTATCGTTTACCTAATAATAATACGCTAATGCAGCTTTGACTTTCCTTTCTCAGTAATTACAAGATAAAACCAGTCTTTTCAGGCTTGAATAAAGCCTGAAGCAGTATTATCTTTTACATCATTTGACACTTGGTCATATATCAGTACTATAGCAATAGGGTTTGCCTCTGTTTCGTTTCCCAAAAACAGTTCTATCCAACTAATATGAGAGAGGCCTGTAGTATAATCCTGTTTTTCCTTATTGTGATATTCAACGGCTGCAATGGTGTCAGCTCAAAACCTGAAATTGATATCAGCCATCTGAAGTCCAGATCAGCAGAAGCAAAAAGATTCTGCATCGAAAACAATCTTGACAGCAGATATTATTTCTTGATTGATCTTGCACGGCACTCAGGCCTGAAAAGGTTTTATGTCTGGGATTTAGAAAATGATAAGATTATTGCAGCTTTTCTTGTTAGTCATGGATGTGGTGACAATCCATGGAGCGAGGATCTTTCACGGAACTCTGTTTCTGTAAGCAATGTCATTGGTTCGCATAAGTCATCAGTTGGTAAATACGTTATCGGAGAAAGAGGATTCAGTGAATGGGGTATAGGTGTAAAGTATTTGCTGCACGGAAAGGATTTAACCAACAGTAATGCCCTAAGAAGAAACATTGTACTGCACTCATGGGACCGGGTTCCAGATAAAGAAATATATCCCAGGGGAACACCCGAGGGCTGGGGGTGTCCGGCGATTTCAAATAAGAATATGCGGATTATCGATAATATGCTGCAAGACTCTGACAGGAAGGTTTTATTATGGATCATTAAATAGCAATCGGGTTAACCGATCCCCCCCCCTTCTGCCCTGCAACAGTTTTATTTGAAACATGTTGACAAAGTCAGTATCTACATACATCGTATTAATCAATACCTCCAAGAGGACACCCTTAACAACTGATTTACAACATAAGAAAGAATGAATCAATATCTGCATGTTCAAAATTATATGGCCATTCTATTGAGTGCCAGACCTGGTAAATAAAACAGTCAACGAGTAAAATCATTCGCCATGCCCAAATTGATCCGGATTCTCATCATTCTGATTTTTACCCTCATCACTTGCGTTTTTATTACCTGGAAGATTCGCCCTGATCTGCTGAGGAGAGGTTATTGCTATGCCCGAAATCTGGTCACCCACTGTGATGATTATCAACAGAAAAACTACAGCACATTGTTGAATGATATGTTGTGGAACTATATCTCAGTTTCCGGGAAATCCGGCATTCAACCCTGCAGGGATGAAGCAGAACTGATCGCCAGGGCGAAAAACGGTGAGGTGATACAGGCAAATGGAGGGAGCGGATATGTAATCGGTAAAATGCACTTCAGCTATCCTTACCTGACAAGGGAGGCAGTCCAATTACTTGAAGATATAGCTATCGGTTTTAAGACAAAGATCTCCGGAACCAAACTGAAAAATACCAGCCTGATAGTAACTTCAATGATGCGGACGATAGAAAGGAATAATGCACTGATAGAAAAAAATCCTATTGCATCAGACAGAAGCCCTCACCTTAATGGCAATGCATTTGACATATCGTACATCAGGTATAAATCAAGAAGGTTGTATCTCTCCGCATGTGATAAAGAGTATCTTCAATCGGCACTTTCCGAAGTCATCCTGGAGTTAAGGAAGGGAAACCGCTGTTTTGCAACATTTGAGAGATCGCAACACTGCTTTCATATTGTGGCACGATAGGTTATGGAGGCTATCTCAGGCTCATCTCATGAACATGCAGCGCCAGGTCTCAGACCTGCCATCACATGCCATGATACACATCCCATCATAAACAGGTAGTGCCAGGTCTCAGACCTTCCATGATGCAGAAATCCTGATGATATAAACGGCAGCGCCAGGTCTGAGACCTGGCGTTACATACCTGTCATACATATCCCCGGATAAGGGCAGGTTATTCTTCTTCTTCTTCGGATTCGTATGCCTTGATTACGGCATCCTGGACATCACCTGGAACCTGGGTATATTCTGCGAACTTCATCGTGTACATCGCACGGCCGCCGGTCAGGGAGCTGAGTGCGGTGGAGTACTTGTTCATCTCAGCCAGGGGAACCCTTGCCCTGATGACCTCGAATCCCTTGTCGCTTGACATCCCGAGAACCATTCCGCGACGCCCCTGCAGGTCACTGATCACATCACCCATACGGTCTGACGGAACCCATATCTCCACATCATAAACAGGCTCGAGGATCTTCGGACCGGCGTTCTTGAACGCCATGCTGAAGGCGTTACGGCCTGCCAGACGGAATGAGATTTCATTTGAGTCAACCGGGTGCATCTTGCCGTCATAGACATATACCCTGATGTCACGGGCATAGGAGCCTGTCAGTGGGCCAACCTCCATCTTCTCCATGATTCCCTTGAGGATCGCAGGCATGAAACGTGCATCAATGGAACCACCCACGATACAGTTTACATAGATCAGCTTGCCGCCCCAGGGAAGATCTATCTCCTCCAGGTCACGGTTGGTAAGCTTGATCTCCTTGCCGGCAATCTTCATCATGCTCTTTACCTCCGAACCTTCCTCGTACGGCTCGATGATCATATGAACTTCGCCGAACTGTCCTGCGCCGCCTGACTGTTTCTTGTGACGGTAGTCGGCCTGTGCAGCCTTCGTGATGGTTTCACGGTAGGGGATCTTCGGCGCAAGGAACTGGGTCTCTATCTTGTAAATATTGTCAAGATGCCACTTCAGAATGTTGAGATGGTATTCACCCTGTCCGTGGGTAATTATCTGTTTGAGTTCCTTGGAGTACTCGACGAGTATTGTCGGATCTTCCTGGTGCATCTTGTTGAGGGCCTCACCCATCTTCTCCTCGTCGCTTTCACTGAGAGGCTTGATGGCTACACGGTATTTCGGAGCCGGGAACATCATTTCCTCGTATGTCCAGTCGTTTCCCGGAGCATTGAGAGTATGGTTTGTTTTTGTGTTTTTCAGTTTGACGAAGCCTCCGATGTCACCTGCGTGGATCTCGGGAATGCGGGTACGGTTTCTGCCTGCACATGCGAAGATCTGTGAAAGGCGTTCCCTGGTGCCGTTGCTGGTGTTCACAGCATCAAAGTTCTCGGTGATCTTGCCTGACATCACTCTGAAATAATTGATTTCGCCGATGTGCTCCTCGAGGGTTGTTTTGAAGACAAATGCTGAAGGAATACCGGCAGAATCGCATTTCACCACGTCGCCCTTTGAATTCTTCACTCCGGGCATGTCAGCCGGTGAAGGGGCGGATACTGCCACAAAATCGAGCAGCCTTTCAACACCGATGTTTCCCTTTGAGGATATAAAGAACACCGGGAAGATACCCCTCTTGAGGAGTCCTTCGCGGAGTCCGCGTCCGATTTCTTCCTCTGTCAGCGTATCGTTTGCAAAGAAGAGTTCCATCAATTCTTCGTCGCTTTCAGCCACCTTCTCGATGAGTGCAGCATGAAGTTCATCGGCTTTGGCCTTATGTTCGGCCGGGATGTCAAGCAGTTCGGCCTTGCCGCCATCCTTGCCATAACGCAGCATCTTCATGCTGATGATGTCGATAACGGCGTTGAACCCGATACCTTCGTTCACCGGGAACTGGGCAAGTGTCACGTTGTTTCCGAAACGCTCATGAAGCATCTCAACGCTCTTTTCAAAATTTGCCTTCTCATGGTCAAGGCCGTTGACGACCATGATGAGTGGCTTCTGGAACCTCTCGGCATGCCTGAAGTGAATTTCCGTACCCACCTCAACGCCATTCTGCACGTTAATCACCAGCATGGCGGTGTCAGCAGCGTACAATGACGATATGACTCCTCCGGAGAAATCGTCAAGGCCGGGGGTGTCAAGGATATTGATCTTCTTGTTGCGGAACTCGGTATAGAGTACTGTTGAAAAGATGGAGTTGCGGTTCTCCTGCTCAATAGGTTTGTAATCAGAGACGGTGTTCCTGCCTTCTACTGTACCCCGTCTCTCGATAACCCCGCCGTTGAAAAGCATTGCTTCCGCGAGGGTGGTCTTACCTGAGCCAGAGTTTCCCAGCAGAGCAATGTTTCTTAGGTGGTCTGTTGAGTATGTCTTCATCTTAGGTTATTATTATTAAATAATGTAAATCTGTACGGAATGGAGCGCAAAAATAATAAATTTTCAAAAGAGTGCATATAAAGTGATGGTTGTTTGAAAAATATTTACTTATCTTTGCGGCGGTTTTTTGAAAACAGGAGTACCGGTCTCTCCGTCAGTGTGTAAGTTTACAAAAGATGTCGGGAGGAGCGGTCGGGAAGAAAATCCTGGAAATGACTTACAAACCATAAGTTACATCTTCAGAAAACTTGACCCCGGGTATGCCGTGGCGGCCATTTATCGTCAAAGCGGCCCGGATGTACAGAGTGTACTGACGCGGTATCAGTGCAGAATGAAGGGCAGGTGCCGGCCGGGCAGGGGAGATCCCTGAAGGTATGGGAAGAGGGAGAAGGCAGGTGCCGGCAAGGTAGAATAAGGCAGGTGCCGGCCGGGCAGCGGAGACTGTTAAAAGTGCAGGGATGAGAGGAAAGGCAGATACCGGCCGGGCAGGGGAGATCCCTGAAAGTAAGGGAAGAGGGAGAAGGCAGGTCGGTACAAAGAGGAGAGAAAAAGAAATGAAGAGATTGTATTATTAATGACCAGAATAAAAAAAGAAAATTAATTAAGAAAGAGTATGCCAACAATTCAGCAGTTAGTAAGAAAAGGCCGCAAGAAGCTGGCAGACAAGAGCAAGGCACCTGCTCTTGACTCATGCCCGCAGCGCAGGGGAGTATGTGTTCGCGTATATACTACCACGCCCAAGAAACCTAACTCAGCCATGAGAAAAGTTGCCAGGGTAAGGCTGACCAACCAGAAAGAGGTCAATGCCTACATCCCGGGTGAAGGACACAACCTGCAGGAGCACTCCATAGTGCTTATCAGGGGCGGAAGGGTAAAAGACCTCCCGGGTGTCCGCTACCACCTTGTCCGTGGCGCACTTGATACATCCGGTGTTGATGGCCGCAAGCAGAGAAGGTCAAAATACGGAACAAAAAGACCAAAGAAGTAACAGTTAAAGGATTCAAGATATGAGAAAGGCGAAACCAAAGAAAAGGATCCTCCTACCGGACCCGAAATTCAACGATCCGTACGTTACCCGTTTCATCAATAACCTGATGTACGATGGTAAAAAAACCGTTGCCTTCAGGATATTCTATGACTCACTGGATATTGTCGGCGAGAAGATGAAAAACGTGGAGAAGAGCCCTCTCGAGATTTGGAAACAGGCTCTTGACAATATCACTCCGCACGTCGAGGTTAAAAGCCGCAGGGTTGGTGGTGCCACTTTCCAGGTGCCCCTCGAGATACGTCCTGACCGCAAGGTGAGCATCAGCATGAAGAACCTTATTCTCTTCGCGCGTAAGCGCACAGGCCGCAGCATGGCCGAGAAACTGGCAGCAGAGGTTATGGCTGCCTACAACAATGAAGGCGGTGCATTCAAGAAAAAAGAGGATACCCACCGTATGGCCGAAGCCAACAAGGCATTCGCCCATTTCAGGTTCTGATAACCTTTAAGTGTGGTTAGCCGGGAGCAGAGAATGAACAGCGATCTCAAACATACCAGGAACATTGGCATAATGGCCCATATTGATGCCGGGAAGACTACAACTTCCGAGCGCATTCTCTATTTCACGGGCCGTGTGCACCGCATTGGCGAAGTCGATGACGGCAATGCCACCATGGACTGGATGGTGCAGGAGCAGGAGAGAGGGATCACTATCACATCAGCTGCCACTACCACATTCTGGAAATACCGGGATCAGCTTTTCAAGATCAATCTCATTGACACGCCGGGGCACGTAGACTTCACCATGGAGGTTGAGAGGTCTCTGCGCGTACTTGACGGTGCTGTGGCGGTCTTCTGCGCTGTTGGCGGCGTTGAACCCCAGAGCGAGACCGTCTGGAGGCAGGCCAATAAATACAATGTTCCTCGAATAGCGTTTGTCAACAAGATGGACCGCTCCGGTGCTGATTTCTTCGGAGTGGTGCAGCAGATGAAGGACAAGCTGGGGGCTCACCCGGTGCCTGTGCAGATACCTGTCGGTTCCGAGGAAAATTTCGATGGTATCATTGACCTTGTTGAGATGAATGCCATTATGTTCGAGGAGAGTGATGACCCGCTCATGAACTTCACCATCAAGCCAATCCCCGATTTCATGAAGGAAGAGGCAACCGAGTGGAGGATGAAGCTGGTTGAGGCATGCGCCGAAATGGATGATACTATCCTTGAACGTTACCTTGAAGATCATGAGAGCATTACTGCTGATGAACTTATTGCAGTGCTGCGCCGCAGGACCGTTGAGGGAGTAATAGTTCCCGTCTTCTGCGGAGCCGCTTTCAGGAACAAGGGGATACAGCGCCTCCTGAACGGAGTGGCGGCATACCTGCCCTCCCCGATTGACGTGGGTGCCATCAATGGGAGGGACCCTCGCGATGACAGGGAGGTTATGCGCAAACCTGAACCTGACGAGCCTTTTGCTGCTCTCGCCTTTAAAATAGCTACCGATCCTTACATGGGAAGGCTGGTCTTCATGAGGGTCTATTCCGGGACCATCAATGCAGGAGACACTGTTCTCAATGTCAGGACCGGCAAGAGGGAGAGAATCAATCGTCTCTTCCAGATGCATGCAAACAAACAGAATCCCGTTGAAACCGTCTATGCAGGTGACATATGTGCAGCGGTGGGATTCAAAGACCTCAAGACCGGAGATACACTCTGTGCCATTCACAAGCCGGTGGTGCTTGAATCAATGGAATTCCCGGAACCGGTTATCTGGATTGCCATTGAACCAAAAACACAGGCTGATATTGACCGTCTGGCCATTGCACTCGGCAAACTTACCGACGAGGATCCCACCTTCATGGTGAAGACAGATCCTGACAGCGGACAGACAGTCATCAGCGGCATGGGTGAGCTGCATCTTGAAGTCCTTATTGACCGTCTTAAGAGAGAGTTCTTTGTTGAATGCAACCAGGGCAAGCCCCAGGTGGCATACAAGGAGGCTATCACAACCTCATGCACACACAGGGAGCTCTTCAGGAAACAGACCGGCGGCAAGGGCAAATTCGCGGATATCACCGTGGAGATTATGCCAGCCGACGATGGTGTTACCGGACTGACCTTTGTGAACGAGATCAGGGGAGGCAATGTGCCCGGGGAATACATCCCTTCAGTGGAAAAGGGATTCCGCGAGGCCATGACAAATGGCCCGCTGGCCGGTTTCCCCCTCGACAGCCTGAAGGTTATCCTCAAAGACGGTTCGTACCATCCGGTTGACTCAGATTCGCTCTCGTTCGAGATTGCAGCCAGGCAGGCCTTCCGCAATGCGACGGCC